>ERZ777305.30-NODE-30-length-211692-cov-10.571795_pt1 | contig 211692 bp, 182 predicted proteins | sample MGYA00374965_ERZ777305 | MGnify/ENA primary metagenome ERZ777305 (study PRJEB29328, sample SAMD00013331) | mouse gut metagenome | study: EMG produced TPA metagenomics assembly of the Metagenome analysis of fecal microbiota from mouse which was promoted...
GGAATGAGAGGGGTGCAAGTCCCGTGGAGCTGCCAAGCCGTCCGTTTCGCCCATTTTACTCAACTTTTTTGAAAAATAATAAAATTTAACGAGCATTTTTGCCAAAAATCTGTTATCATGGTAGACAAGATATTGAGGTTTCATTATCTGGTCTAGGAAAGGAGGACTATGATAACCGTAACCAAAAAAGATTTAATTGCTCTGGGTTATGGTACTTCTTTTGCGGCTGACATTATAAGGGAAGCGAAGAAACTTATGATTTCCAAAGGACATACATACTACCAGTCCCGGAAATTAGACCGTGTACCGAGGGAAGCCGTGGAGGAATTGTTGGGTATCAGATTTCAAGACGGGCAGGCTGAATGTACTTCTTGCACACCAATGTAAGGAGTGATATTATGGCGAAAGACCCAATCAAGAAAGCAGATAACGGAACTTATTATTTTAGAGCAAACTTAGGCTACAATCCGATAACAGGCAAACAAATCCAGAAATACCGAAGCGGCTTTAAGACAAAAAAGGAAGCACGGGAGGAATATTCAAAACTTGTCCTCACTTCCACCGAAGAACTGACCGCCAAAAAAGAAACGATTTCTTTTCAGACGTTCATTGAAGAAACCTACCTGCCGTGGTACAAGACGCAGGTAAAGGAAAGCACCTATTTAAACCGCCGTTCCACCATTCAGAAACATTTCGCATACTTCTACAAAATGGCAACGGACGAGATAGAGCCTATCAACGTGCAGAACTGGCAACTGGAACTTGCAAAGGAGTTCAGCCCTAACTATATCCGTATCGTACAGGGTATGCTCTCTATCGCATTTGACCGGGCTATCGTTTTAGGGATTGCAAAGAAAAACCCGTCACGCATGATAGGGAACATCAAGAGCAAAAAGACAAAGGTTGACTTCTGGACGTTGGAGGAATTTCAGAAAGTGATTTCCCTGCTCTACAAAGGCGATTATTACGAACACTACCTTTTCATTTCCTTTTGGCTGCTGTTTATGACGGGCATGAGGATAGGCGAAGCCGCCGCCCTGCAATGGTCTGACATTGATTTTGAAACGGGGCTTTTAAGCATTACAAAAACCCTGTACTATAAATCAATGGACGATTACAAGTTTGTTGAGCCAAAGACGCAGGCAAGCGTCCGCACAATCTATATCGACACGGACACCATAAGAGAGTTGCAGGCGTGGCGTGAGGTTCAGCAAAAGGTACTGAAAGGCTGCAATCTGGTGTTGAGCTACAACAGTATTCCGACCAGTAAGCACACGCTTCCAAGAGCCTTAGAGAAACTTGCCGGGCTTGCAGGCGTACACCGTATCAAAATCCATGCGTTAAGACATTCCCACGCTTCCCTCTTAATCAGCATGGGAGAAAACCCGCTTTTGATTAAAGAGCGTCTAGGGCATGAGAAGATACAGACCACTTTAGGAACATACGGGCATTTGTACCCGAACAGCAATCTTGAAGTTGCCAATAAATTAACGGGCGTGCTGACATACACACCCGCTTCACACAGCATTGCAGATTACACTAGCAATCAGCACACCGCAATCTATCACAGAGAGGTTGAATAGAAAAATGCAATCGTAATGCAATGAGAAAGAGAAAAAGCCGCCAAACCCTAGTGTTTACGGGCTTTGCGGCTTAGCTCCGACTATTCGAACTCAATCGTCCCAGGCGGCTTACTCGTCAGATCATACACCACTCTGTTGACTCCTTTAACCTCGTTAATAATCCTGTTCATAACGCCCTGCAGCACTGCCCAGGGAATCTCTGCGCTCTCTGCAGTCATAAAGTCAACCGTTTTAACTGCCCGCAATGCCACAGCATAATCATAAGTCCTCTCATCCCCCATGACACCCACGCTGCGCATGTTGGTCAATGCCGCAAAATACTGATTGATTTCCTGGTCAAGTCCGGCCTTTGCAATCTCCTCACGATAAATCGCATCCGCGTCCTGCACAATCCGCACCTTCTGGGCCGTCACTTCGCCAATGATCCGAACGCCCAATCCGGGACCAGGAAACGGCTGTCTGTACACCAGATATTCCGGTATCCCCAGTTCTAAACCAACTTTACGCACCTCATCCTTAAAAAGATCCCGAAGAGGTTCAATAATCTCTTTGAAATCCACATAATCCGGAAGTCCGCCCACATTGTGATGGGATTTAATAACAGCACTCTCGCCGCCCAGACCGCTCTCCACCACATCCGGATAAATCGTTCCCTGCACAAGGAAATCTATCGCCCCAATCTTCTTAGCCTCTTCCTCAAACACACGGATAAACTCTTCTCCAATAATCTTTCTCTTCTGCTCCGGTTCCTCTGCGCCGGCCAGCTTCTGATAGAAACGCTCCTGCGCATTGACGCGGATAAAGTTCAGGTCATAATTTCCTTCCGGCCCAAAAACAGCCTCCACCTCATCTCCCTCATTCTTGCGGAGAAGTCCATGGTCCACGAAAACGCAGGTCAACTGGCTGCCAATCGCCTTGGAAAGAAGGACTGCTGCCACAGAAGAATCCACGCCGCCGGACAATGCACAGAGGACTCTGCCATCTCCCACCTTATTGCGAATCGTCTCAATGGACTGCTTTACAAAGGAATCCATCCTCCAGTCACCAGTACAGCCGCACACCTGGCAAACAAAATTAGATAACATTTTCGTGCCCTCTACCGTATGCAGGACTTCCGGATGAAATTGAATCGCATACAGCTTTTTATCCGGATTCTCTGCCGCAGCAACCGGGCAGTCTGCCGTATGGGCACAGATGGCAAACCCTGGCGCAATCTTTGAAATATAATCATTATGGCTCATCCAGCAAGTTGTTTCAGATGACACATTCTGAAAAAGTGCACTGCTATTATTGACTGAAACTTCTATCTTGCCATATTCTCTGACAGGCGCTTTCTCTACCTTGCCGCCTAACACCTGCATCATAAGCTGTGCCCCATAGCAAAGCCCAAGCACAGGAATCCCCATCTCAAAAAGCTCCGGAGAACAGGTCGCCGCTTCCGGTTCATAACAACTGTTAGGGCCGCCGGTCAGAATGATTCCCTTAGGATTCATCTCCCGTATCTTTGCCAAATCTGTCTTATAAGAATAAATTTCACAATAGACATTACATTCCCTGACCCGGCGCGCCACCAATTGGTTATACTGCCCACCAAAGTCAATCACTATGACGGTTTCTCTGCTCATGTTATCAACCATGCCTTTCTCTCAGTCTATATACAGCATCAAATCTATCATATATATGAAAAGTCAACATTTTTACACAAAATACTTGTCCATGAAAACGACTTAATCCTGTTCATAAAGTATACTATCAACCCCTTAGTGTTGCAAGATAGTACATGTCAAAATTTATCCATCATCTATATTTATCGTTCATCCGCATGCAAAATCCCCTATCTCCCAGCTGCTTCCCGCTTCCGCATAATGGTCTCCCACTTACCGCCTCGATAACGCATGGTATAGCAGATTGCCCGAAAAGTCCAGTCAATCGTCATGGCAATCCAAATACCCATTAACCCCAGATGGAATACATAACTGAAAATATACGCCGTAATGATGCGGAATGTCCACATGGACAGAATCGCTATGATCATGGTCCAAACCACATCACCTGCCGCCCTCAGGGTATTGGGTAAAGAAAAAGAAGGAACCCAGGATACCATACACATAACCGCATGGAAGCGAATGACCTGTAACGCCAATGTTGTCGTCTCCGGCGTCAGTTGATAAATTTTCAAAAAAAGCGGCGCTCCCACCATCATGATCACAGATACACCGCTCATGCAAAGCCAGGTCAGGCGCATCATCTTCTTAGTATAATATCTGACTTGTCCGATTTCTCCCGCACCTATACAGACACTGCTCACCGAAAGGATTGCCATGCCAATAGCCATGCCGGGCAGGATATTGAAATTAGTAATGGTACCGCAGACCGCATTTGCCGCAATGGCAGAGGTTCCAAAAGTTGACGCAAGACTCAAAAGCAGAATCTTCCCCAGCTGGAACAGGCTGTTCTCCAACCCGTTGGGAATCCCAATAAAGAGGATTCTTTTAACCTGCGGAAAATCCATACGCATTGTCAGACGCCCTTTAAAATGAATATCCCTTTTGTCATCCAGCATCAGTCTGAAAATAAGGATTGCCGACACAGTTCTCGCCGCCAGTGTGGCAATCGCCGCTCCTGCAACTCCCATACCAAAGCCAAAAATCAGAATCGCATTTCCCACCAGATTGATCAGATTCATCAGCAGGGAAATATACATGGTCGTCCGCGAATTTCCCATAGCTCTGAAAAGCGCAGCGCATCCATTATACAGCGCCAATGGACAGATGGAAAGACCAGTAATGATCAGATACGTGGTCGCACTGCTCATCACCGCTTCTTCCACCTGCCCGAACACTGCCCTAAGAATTACCTTATGCGCTCCAAGCAGCAATATCGTCGTGGCAAAAGATGCATAGAGTAAAAAGAGCACCATCTGCCATGCTGACTTGCCTGCCTGTTCCTTATTCTTCTGTCCCAAGGCATGACCCGCCACAACGGCACCGCCCGTAGCCAGTGCCGCAAAAATATTGATCACCAGGATATTGACGCTGTCTACCAGAGATACCCCAGACACCGCTGCTTCTCCAACACCGGAAATCATGACCGTATCAAGCATTCCCACTAAAATAGCAAGAAGCTGCTCCATAATCAACGGAAGAATCAGTCTTCTCAGATCAGCGCTGCTGTATAAACTTCCCTGTTCCTTTTCTTTGGTAATATTCTGTGTTTTCATCGTTACATTCCCTGACAAAATTTTCGCTTCCCATGAGGAATACTGAAACTATTCTATGATTATTTCTCAGGAATGTAAAGTCAGTTCGTATGCTGATGCAGATATTTCTCTCTTGTTGCCAGGCCGCCGCGTATATGCCGCTCTGATTTATTGACATCCAGCACTTTTCTTGCTTCCGCTGCGAGGCTTGGGTTGAGCTGGGCAAGACGATCAGTTACGTCTTTATGTACTGTGGACTTTGAAATACCAAACTCCTTCGCCGTCTGTCTCACAGTAGCATTATTCTCAATGATATAATTGGCAATCTGAATTGCACGTTCCTCAATATAATCTTTCAAAAGGAAACCCCTCAGAACACTTTTTTACATTGTATGAAGTATTCTGAGGGGTTATGACCGATTAAACGGCAAAGTCATTATTTCCTTCATTAGGCATAAATCCATATTACCTACACCAAGAAATACAACACGCTTTATTATTCAAGATTCTTTAGAATATTTAATGTTTGACTTAGCTGCTCCTACGATTTCCATAAACCTTGATGAGCAAAAACCAAGCAAAATTACACCCATAATTTTGCATACAAAAAAATCAATCATATATGTTTTCGCATCTACCTCCGACATTTGGCTATGAAAGGGATTAAGGCAGTAACTTCTCCGTACCGTCTCATAGATTCCCTTCCAAAACTGATTCTCAGACAGTGCAAATAGAAATTGCAGGCTTATCATTGTATTAGCTCCAATCATTAATACATACACAATAATAGCACCTACAATTTGCCCAAATATAGGAAGATCCCTCAATGCTATCATCCCCAATAATAATGTCAGCATTAACCAAGCTTTAAATATGTATACCAATACTATCTGCTGCATTTCTAATGCCGTTATCGAAAATACAAAAATGACATAGATTGCAGTAAACACCATCCCCAGTTTTCCAAATATATCTTTCGATTTAACAAAGAACCATATCCTTATAAATCGGATTATCCTCTATCAAACGTTTAAATCCCTCAAAATATAGAGGCTCCGTTTGCTCACCCTCACAAAAGATATAATAGCGGTATTCCCTTTTCTCCAGATATTCTTTGCGCCGCTGTTTTCTCCACTGAGTCGTTCCGACTTTCTTAGGCATTGACCTCACTCCAATCTATAATCTTTTTCAGATATGGATCAGCGCCATATAAAAGCACTCCCTTTCGATATACTTCATTCTCTACAGAAGGAATGTTTTTTCCTGCTTCAAAACGGCTTTTTGTTCCTAAAAGAATATCTATCGGATGTTGTTTTATTTTGCGAATCGCTTTATATGCTCTTGTTGTCTCTCCCGAATCTCGCACTACAATACAAAAATCCAAATGGCTTTCACTGGTATATGTGTTATTGGCAAATGAGCCAAATAAATATACCCGTATGGGCAAAAGCTGTGTATGAAAGGTAGTGAAGGGTTATGACTACATAAAAATAGTATGCAATCGTTACTTTTGATACAACAGCGCTTCCAGATTTTGCTTTAACATCGGAATATCCTCATTCTTCATACAGAAGTACCCCCTCCTGCATAATCTTAGAAAGAAATATTTTATCTTCAATCCCTGTCTTCATTCTCTCTGAGAATCGTATATGCCTCATTCGGGTGCCTGTTATCCTGCTGAAATCTTGATGCCACCGTTCTTGTAAATCTCGGATATACCAGATGCACAATCCCCTGTTCCTTAGCCCGGTCTTTCGCTGTAAACTGATATCTGACCGGTCCAAGAAGCATATAGTTAATCTTCTCTAATCCATCGCTGCGAAACGGCGTTGCCGTCACTCCAAACACATATTTTGCCCGTACCTCCTGTAATACTTCCACAAAAGTGTCAGATGCGGCATGATGACACTCATCCACTATTACCATGCCATACTCTTTCAGCCGATTGTGAAACTCTCCCTTTTTAGAAAGCGGACCGACCATAGCGATATCAATGATACCTGTCGCAGAATTGTGCACTCCCTGTAGTCTGCCTATAACGCTTTTCCTTTGTTTCTTCCTCCCAGTCGGCGTCTCATATTCGGGCGGTTCATCATCTATGGTCAAAAAAGCTTCCATGACGTTTTCCCACTGTTCCATCAATGCCGAGGATTGCAGTAAAATCCATGTATTTACCTTTTTCTCTCTATCATATTACAGCAGACAACCGTCTTTCCAAACGCAGTGGCAGCATGCAGTATTCCTGTCTCATGTTTTAGCATGGCTTCCACTGCCAAAAACCGGGATTCTCTCAATCGTCCTTGAAATGCCGCCAGTTCCCGTATCCTGTTCTGAATTCTAGGCGTCAGATTTTCTGCAAAAACATAAACACCATCCGCCAAGATAATTTGCAGTTCTCCATCTACATCACTCTGAAGAAAATCTTTTGCCTTATCCTAAGATTTTTCTCCGTCTTGTTCCAATATATCATTGATCTCTATCGCTTCATTTGACGCAAAAATTCTCCATTCTATTATCTTTTCTTCTCTGAGAGCCTGTCCCGCGCCATCATCAGGGCATATCCAAGCAGATTTTGCCCCTTCCAGCAAGTAATCCCTCATAAACAACAAGTTGTCGCACGCCGTCCCAAATCCTTAATATGGGCAGCATCGTCCATTTCAAGGATTTGGGCAGCTATATGATTGTCACTTTGCGGTACATCATAAACTGTTCCATAGATGAAAAAACTATCCCATCCATTTTGAAACAGGATGGATGCCAATTACTCAAATATCCATATTCCTCATCCGGGTTGTGAAAACAAATGATATGATTCATACAGCCTCTTTTCTTACAGCCGGGCATCAACCCGCCCATAGCTTTTCCCTGTCGGGACGCCTGGAAAACCTGTCCGCGATCCCGTTAATATTCGTCGTTCCTGTCAGCAGAGCCCAAAGATTTTCAGATAATCCTCCTGCCGGATAATCCTGTCACTGGGCCGATCCGCATTCCCCAACATTTTCTCCACCCGGTCTGCCAACGTCACGTCAATCAGCCTTCCCACATCAAGCCCGCGCAATTCAAAAAACAGCAGGGGATTCTCGTCAAATCTCGCTCCGACCCCGTACAAAACCGCCGCCACATGCTTGCACATAAGCGCCCAGTCGGGACAGCTGCAGCCAAACCCGATCTCCTTCGGCTCTGGAAAGAGTCCTCCCCGTTGCAGAAAAGCTTCCCTGAGCTCCTCCGGAAAGTTTCCTTCCATCAGCACCTCCAGATTTTGAATCTTATCTCCGCACAGGGCGATGATATTCTGACAGCGTTCCTCCGAAAGCGGACTGATTCTGATCTCCACTTTATAAGGTGTCTTCCTGCGCCCCTGTACTCTGGCGTTAATCTTCCCCTTCTGTATCTGCAGGTCAACCACCGCCCCGGTTCTGACATATCTTTTTCCCCGGTCAAGTCTGCTCTCATAATCCGCATAGCGCTCCAGGTTCTCACACCACGCCTTCCCCCACCATTCCTTTGCGATGGCTCTCCCGGATATGATGACCGGAGAGAGAACCTTTCCCTTTTTCTTCTCTTTCTGTAACGTATCCGCCGCATTTTTCCTGATTTTTTCTTCTGACGGCTGTTCATAAACAGTATCTTCCCAATACCGGCTCATTTCGTCTATCCCTCCCTGGCCTGCGCAGTTATTCATAACAGTTCAGCCTTCGATTTCTCTGTCACAGAATCTGCCTATTCCAAATCGCCTTCGACAAAAACCAAATTCTTTTCCGGCTCAATTTACATGTTCTCAAGGGCTTTACGGTAAATGCAAAGTCCTGAGCTAAACTGTTACGGTTTTCCTATACATCAAGCCTTAATATCGAAAGCAGTTCCTCATTGCTGAGGTCTGTAATCCAGTTTTCACCGCTTCCTCCAATTACGTTCTCTGCCAGTTCCTTTTTGAAATTCAGCATCTGGTCAATCTTTTCCTCAATGGTCTTCTCACATACCATCTTGTGCACAAAGACATTCTTTTTCTGTCCGATCCGGAATGCGCGGTCAGTCGCCTGATTCTCCACAGCCGGATTCCACCAACGGTCAAAATGAATCACATGATTGGCGCTTGTAAGATTTAGCCCTGTTCCGCCGGCCTTTACCGACAGAACCATATAGGGAATATATTCCTCTCCATTGAATTCTTCCACCATCCGGCTCCTCGCCTTCACAGGCGTACCACCATGAAGCACAAAACCCTTCTTTTGAAAAATTGTCTCCAGAAATGCCGACAGCGGCGCTGTTATCTCTTTAAATTGTGTAAATACCAGAACCCGCTCCCGCTTTTCATATATCGTCGTGCAGATCGTCCTTAGCATCTCCCATTTTCCGCTTTCTTCCGGCGCGAATTTTTCCTGTCCCAGATATTGGTCAGGATGGTTACAAATCTGTTTCAGACGGGTCAGCGCGCCAAGAATCAGCCCACACCTTTCAAAACCGCTCAGCGTTTCCAATTTTTCCGCAAGTTCCGCCACCAGCTTGCGGTAAAGCACAACCTGTTTCTTGCTCAGGCTGACATAGTCCACTGTTTCTACCTTCTCCGGCAGATCCATAATCACCCGTTTGTCCGTTTTCAACCGCCGCAGCATAAAAGGAGAGATTGCGGATTTCAAGCTCGCATACTCCTCCGGCTCCCTCGCCAGCTTTTTCGTATATTCCTTAAATTCAGCAAACCCTCCGAGAAGCCCCTTATCAATAAAATCATAAATGGACCAGAGATTCGTCAGATCGTTCTCAATGGGCGTTCCCGTCATAGCCAGTCGCATTCTGGAAGGAATCTTCTTAATCGCATGGGTCTGCTTTGCCGTCGGATTTTTGATTGCCTGCGCCTCATCCAAAATCAGACAGTCCCAAGTCCGCTCCGCAAACTCCTTTACTCTGACCGTCATTCCGTAAGTTGTGATAAACAGAAACGCCTCTATACTCTTTAATTCCTCCGCCAGTGCTGCCGCGCCGCCGCCGTGAAGAATATGGACCGGCATATCCGGGACGAATTTCTCCGCCTCCCGTTTCCAGTTGCCAAGCAAAGACGCCGGAACAATCAGGAGCACCCGCTTCTGTCCGCTCTCCTTTCGAAGCTTTTCCAAAAATGTGAGCACCTGAAGCGTTTTTCCCAAGCCCATATCATCCGCCAGACAGGCGCCGAATCCCAGCTCATTCATATAATGAAGCCAGGTAAACCCGTTTTTCTGATACGGCCGCAACTGTGCATGTACGCTTGCGGGAACCCTTGCCTTGCGCATCGTCTCCGGCTTGCGAAGCTTCTGCAGAAGCTCTGAAAGCCACTTCCCATTGGAGATGATAACTCCCTCATCCTCGGGCAGCAGATCTGCCGGCGTTCCCCTTAATGCCTGCAGAAAAGTCATGCCTTCCCTTGGTTCGTCCATCTCTTTCAAAAGCTGCTCCAGTCTGCTGTGGTCTACTTCGATCCATTTCCCTTTTAAAAATGCCAGCCCTTCCGTCTGCTTTAACAAAAGTTCGATATCCTCTCTCGAAAGCGGCGTACCATCCACTTCCAGATGCGGTGTCATGGATAAAACCGACTCAAATCCCAGGAAGGATGGCTGCTCATCCCCCAATGACACATTCATGCTGACCATCATCGCCCGCCTTTTCCACCAGTTGGGGATACGACACAGGATACCGGCCTCCTCAATCACGGGAATCTCCTTCAAAAACTGATAAGCTTCCGGTGCTGTAAGTCTCAAAGGATGAAACATTTCTCCGCTCTCTACTGCCTCCCGTACAAAACCCGACTTTTCCGAGGCAATATTCAGACATGCCAAAAGTTTTAACAGCTTTTCCCGTTCCGACTGATACTCCACCAGTGCATACTGCAAAGGCATATGGTTAATCTTTCCGCCATCATTTTTTGTTGCATAGGTTGCCAGAAAAGCAAAAGGAAATCCTTCTTCCTCATTGCTTTCCACAAGATGAAAGAAAATGCGCTCCGGCACACGCAGCTGTTGGCTCTGTTCCGCCAGATACATTTCCACCGTGCCCTGATATGCCGCAATTTCCCTCTGAAAAATATTGTGCAGTACCTCAAACGCACGGTCTATCCACTTCCTGTCCAGATATTCGGCACCGATCATAAAGGGAACCGCAGCTTCCAATCGGGATACGGTATCGGCATCCCCAAAAAATTCTGTCTTTTCTCTGGAAAGTTCCAATTCAGGCAATGAAGTCAGACACCGGAAATAGCCTTCCGCTACCCTGCCCAGAAAACGCATGGAAATATCAGCATCCGGCGGACATCCTTTTAACCCCAGCAAATACCATGCATATTCCTTATCCTTCTTAAATTCTTTCTGCCACACCTGAAGTTCCTCTGAAAGCGCACCTCCATCTTCCATGTAAAAACTTTTTTCCTTAATAATAAATCTCATCTTACACTTTCCCACATTCGTATTGATCTATGCCGCTCATACCGGCTACGGTTCTCTGTATTTCTCTATTCTGCATTGATGTTTTCTTTTCCCTGCCGGAGCCTCTCTGTCATAGCTGATCCCCACCAGCAGAATATCACTTCCGTAATTCTTAAATACCGCCGGGTACCGCCTGTCCCTGATCTGTTCCAAAGTGCTTTCCACCGACTGATTCCATTTCAATTCGACAATCAATATCGGTAATACGGAATCCCTTTTTGGCAGATACACAATATCCGCATACCCGACACCCGCCGGCAGTTCCTCAAACATAATGTACTCATCTCCATAGCTGAAATAGGCCCGTTTGATCACGCTGCGAAGCGCCTGCTCATTGTTGTAATACAGCGGCGATTCTTCCTCATGAATCTTCTCTATCTGTCTGGCCACCGCCTCTTCGTTTTGATACACGGTATCCAGGATGAGCTGTTCGCTCTCCTGTACCCGCCGGATGGTTTCGTCCCGCTTTATCTGTCGTATTGCCCTTGCAAATTCCAGACGGATCTCTTCATTGGGAATACGCACCTTCTGTGTCTCTTCATCATAGACCAGATATCCCAGATGGATCAGCAGCGTCAGCACATCGTTCCTGTCCCGGAAAGTAACCAGATCGTTGGCAAAACCTTTTGTGTCCACTTTTGTTTCAGCCCCGCCGATCAGTTCCGTCACCGTCCTGCTAAGTCCGTCAAAATCAAGGCTGATATATTCCATAAGACTCTCAGCGGCGGAAGTCTGTGTCCAGTAGGAATCGAAATCGTCATTGCGGATTGCTTTCATAACCGAACTTGGATTATAAACAGCCGACACCCCCCGAAAAAAATATCCGTCGTACCAACGTTTCATTTTACTAAAATCACTGCCATAGTCACGGCACAGCCTCTCGACCTCATCTTCCGTGAATCCCACATACTCCGCAAACTGTCTGGGCTTGAGCATGGAATATTCCTCAAAATCCGATATTGCTGACTGAGAACCGTCCTTTTTAATGGGCAGAATGCCAGTCATGTAAGCTGCGGCAAATGTTTTGCTTGTCATCCCGCTATTCTTAAACAGAGAACGAAGAAACTCCAGATATTTTCTCTGTAGGTCAGGGTAATCCTTTGCCACTCTGATTGGCGCGTCCCACTCATCGATAATCATAATAAATTTATTACCCACCGCCGCCGCTGCATTGGCCAACGTGGCCGTAAATCCTTCAACCGTCTTCAACTCCGGATACTGCTCCGTCAGCTCCCGTGTCACATTCCTTTGAATATACGGTATCATATCCTCAATGGATGTTTCTCCAATCACTCCTGTCATATCCAAATATATCACATCATATCGGTTTAAATAGTCATGGAACTGCGCATCACCGGCAATCTCCAGACCGTCAAACAGTCCGGCTGAATCACAGGTCCTGTCATAATAGGCACACAGCATCTGCGCCGCAAATGATTTCCCGAAACGGCGGGGTCTGCTGACACAGGTCATACGCCTTGGGGTATCAATCGTCTGGTTGATCAGTCCGATCAAGCCCGATTTGTCAATATAAATATCATTCCTGATTCCGGCGAAGCCGCTGTTTCCGGGATTTAAATAATTTCCCATCGTTCCTCCATAAAATTCCGATCATTAGTTTTTGTATTCATTATACCCTTACCCATGTTATTGCACAATCACATATTTTGAAGAGAAAAAAATTTTATTATAGTATAATTAAGGCATAGATGTCTCTTCAACACCTATGCCCTGTTATATTTCCTATTTTATTCTCCATGCCAATCTTTCTATTTTGTTACTGCCACATGTACTGTGGACTTTGAGATACCAAACTCCTTCGCCGTCTGTCTCACCGTAGCATTATTCTCAATGATATAATTGGCAATCTGAATTGCACGTTCCTCAATATAATCTTTCAAAAGGAAACCCCTCAGAACACTTTTTACATTGTATGAAGTGTTCTGAGAGGTTATGACGATTTTAAATAATCACACACCACTTTACAGCTTTTTAAAAGAGGATGCCATATCTCCCCCGTTCCAGCCGCAGAGGAATCGAAATGATTGTGAACCTTATCAATATCAGCTACTGTGCCATGAAACTGCTTCTTCATATGGAAGAGACATTGTCACAGTACAGGAGCAGCAGTGTACAGTATGCTCCATGATAGCTGCCGCCTCCTTCCTTCTCACGCGCAGGGTCTTAATCTCAAAAGGTTCAAACGATAAAGCATATCTGTGTTCCTGCAGCGGCACAAGCCTCTCCTCCTCTTTTTCCAGCATATCGCAGGACCAGAGTTCCGCTTCCCAGCTGCCCAGCGTCAGCTCGGTATCGGTGGAAGCTCCCACGCTTTCATACAGACGCAGAATCACATCTTTCCTCCCATCCATGGATGCCTTGACCGTTTCTATCACCACATTTTCATTGGTTGTACTGCAAAGATATGGGAGTTCCATACGGCCCGATAAGGTAATCGGTTCCACATTCATAAAATATCCGTTTTGCACCACCCCTGCCTCTTCAAAACTGCCGTTCCATGCCATAAAGCCATAAGTAAACCGGTGCATGCCGCAGTCAGCTTCCAAATCCGGGGATACGGGCGCCCGAAGCAGGGATAACTCCATCTTCCCGTCGCACATGCCAATGCCATATTTACTGTCATTCAAAAGGGCTGCGCCTGCACCGGCATCACAAAGCGCCGTATATTTATGTTGACATACCTCAAAACGTTCCTTATCACTCTCCCTGCTCCTCACAGCAGGCCGTCTGATGTAACCAAACTGTATCTCGTTTCTCCCTTCCGACGCATGGATGGCTGAAGGGAAGGAGGCTTTCAGAAGTCTGTGCCGTTCTTTCCAGTTTACCTCCGTTTCAAATACAATAACCGGTGAATCCTTCTCTATCCTTATCTGCTGACGCAGAGAAGACTTACCGATTCTGCCTTCTAAAGCAACAATGCAGATGTTTTCCGTATTCCACAGCAGGCTGCTGTTCAATTCACAGACATTTACTACTTCCTGCTCTTCATAATTAGAATCAATGTCCCATGCGTCAAAAGCCCTGGGCACGTCTTTAAACAGCCGGAAATGGTTCATGGGCGCTGCCGCATACTCTTTTTTGTTTTCTTTTAAAATAAAAGAGGAAATCTCACCTGTTTTGCTGATAAACACCTGCAGCAGATCCGTTTCGACAGCATAGCCTTCCTCACATTCTTTGGCAAGTCCTTTTTCGCTTTCAGATCCCGCCTTCTGCGTCAGACAAGTACAGCCAAATCCGGTCAGGTGAACTCTCTCTTCCGTCCCTCTTTCAGAATCGCGATACCAGAAGTCTCTTGCAAAGGGCAATGTATTCACAAACGACATGGTTCCCTCTTCCGGCAGCGCCATACTCTGTAAAATGGCAAGTGTCATGGTCTGTGCCCGTTCTATGATTTCTTCCAGTTCCTTTTGTGTCCGCTCATATACCTTATGAATGGCCGAACCCGGAAGGATATCATGAAACTGGTTGATCAGAAGCGTTTTCCACATATCGTCCAGCTCTTCTTTGGGATATTCGTTTCGGACAATCAGCGCAAGCGCCCCTGCGTATTCCAGATTATGCAAAGCCGTTTCACAAGCTCTGTTAAGCTTCTTTATCTTGCTTTGGGAAGTATAGGTTCCTCTATGGGCCGTAAAATACAGTTCTCCGCAGTATGTGTCAGACGGACCGCCTTGTTCATCCAGCTTTTCAAAAAAGGAAACCGGATTTCCCTGTTTTATTTTAACGCCGCCCTCCAGATTTTCCTGTCTTCTGATATATTCGATGTGGTCCCTCGTGGGTCCGCCGCCGCCGTCTCCATATCCATAAGGAATCAGAAAGTCTTCCAGATGATGCACCTGCACCCGTTCCTTCCATACTCCGTTCATCACCTCCGGATTCGTATTGTAATTATAGCTGGTAGGTAAAAAGGAAGTAATCTCCGTGCCGTCAATGCCTCGCCAACGAAAATAGTGGTAAGGGAATTTTTCGCCTTCGTTATAGGACCAAAATATCTTCTGCGTGACTAAGTATTCTACACCGCTCTTTTTTAAAATCTGCGGGAGGGCACCGCTGTATCCGAAGCTGTCCGGCAGCCAGAGGAGTCTGCTGATAACGCCAAATTCTTCTTCAAAAAACCGCTTCCCGTATAGCAGCTGCCTGATCAGCGATTCGCCGCCGCTTAAATTGGTATCCGGCTCCACGAACATGGCTCCCTCCGGAATCCACTGTCCGCTTTTGACCGTCTCTTTGATCTTTCCATACAGATCTGGATAATATTTTTTGCAGAGCAGATAGAGGGCCGGCTGGCTTTGTATAAACCGATATTCCGGATACTCTTCCATCAATCTGCACTGGGCGGCAAAAGTCCTCGCCGTCTTTCGTATCGTCTCCTCACAGGGCCAAAGCCATGCATAGTCAATATGAGCATGTCCCGCGGCCAGAAATTCAGGCATGGTATCCCCGTTTTTACAGGCTAAGATCGGCGCTAACAGTTTCCTTGCACTGCGGTAGTCATCCCTTCTCCTGTCCGCTTCCTGTTCAAAATCACAGCACAAGGTAAACCGGCTAAGGGCCTCGGCGATCTTTGCCGCTCTCAGGGAATCAGGCGGTAATGTCTTTAAAAGACCGTACAGCGTTTCCACATCCATAAGCAGCTGGTAAGCGTCTTCGTTCCAGATCCCATAGCTGCTTTCTCCTGTAGTCACTCTTCCCTGCTTTTGATATGTCTCATATTCTCCCGGCAGCACAGGCCCCACCGAGCAGTTTTCGTGCGCTTTCGGAAAAAAATGCCCTGCATAGCTCTCCATCATAATGGTGTATTTATCTCCCGGATGTGCACACATGCTTATGGTGTTATCCACCAGGTAATGATGTTCCTCCAGAATCCAGTCGGCACGGAAGGTCCCAAACGGAACCGCATTCACAAACAGGGTAGACTCACAGCCTGGTTTCAGGTTGAGCACAATCCGCTCCCCTTCACAGGATGCCGGAAGGCAGAGTTCTGCCTTAAACCACCTGTATTCATATTCCCTGCCCCATACCATTCCCTTTTGTGCCGGTGTAAAGGAAAGGCCTGCCGCCTCCTGTACCGTCAACATATCTTCACAGGCCGCAGTTTCCCAGCTGATTGTTTCAATCGTCCAAAACAAATCCTTTTTTAAGGTTTTAATCCAGTATGCAATCCGTTCCTTCCATTCACTTGTAAGTGTCTTCATCTTTTATCGGCGCCTTTCCATTTTCATTCTTTAATGCCTGCGGAAGCGATTCCCTGTACAATATATTTTTGTAAAAACAGGAAAATAAACAGTGGCGGGATAATCGCCAGAGTGGCCAGCGCAAACACCTTGGGATAATCCTTCTGTCCATAGTTTTGCAAAGAGGCTGTAAGCGTTGCCAGATATGCCGGCAGCGTGGTTTTCTTTGTGCTGTTGATATACAAGAAGGGCGTCATCCAGTCATTCCATGTATTGAGCGCCACATTAATAGCCACAACCGTCAGTATGGGCTTTTGCATGGGGACTATCACCTTGAGGATCGTTTGGAAGAATCCCGCTCCATCTAATTCCGCCGCTTCTTCAAAACTCCGCGGCAGAGATTTCATGGACTGCATGAACAGAAACGGCCAGAGCAGATATCCCCAGCTCAAAGGCAAAAACAGCATAAGCTGGCTGTCATAGAGTCCCTTTCCGCCATTGCCGAACAGGTCATTTCCTCCCACTAACGGAATATGAGAAACCATGACAAATGTGGGAATCAACGTAAGCACTGCAGGAATCACCTGTGAGACTATGATAAATACCATAAAAAACTGCTTTCCTTTAAACTCATATCTCGCCATAACATAACCGATCAGAATCGTCATGATCAGTACGACCACCGTATACCACGCCGTACGCAGAAAGGTATTTAAAAGCGGGCTTAATACCGTGGACGAGAAAGCAAAAATGTAATTATTCCATACCGGTTTCTTGGGTACCGGGAATAAATTCCCCATGCTGCTAAATTCGCTCTGGCTGTTGAAGCCTCCCAGGGCAGAATAAATAAGCGGATAAATCATCAGCATACAGATGACAGCCATCAGGATAAACCAGACAAACCTTAAGGCTTTTTTCGTAATATTATGCATTTTGATCCTCCTTTTTCAATACCATGCGGAAATAAACCATGGAGAAAATAATCGTAATCATACCGATTATTGTGGATTCCGCTCCTGCCATTCCCATATTAAAATTCACAATACCATCCCTGTACAGACGGTACATCAGTATATCCGTCTTTCCATAAGGATTACCTTTGGATAGGAACATGACCACATCAAACATCTGCATCGCACCGATAATCCCTGTCAGAATGATGTAAGATGCCACAAAGCGAAGTCCAGGCATAGTAATGTATCTGATTCTCTGGAAGCTGTTCGCCCCGTCCATCTTGGCCGCCTCATATAAGGATGCGTCTATGGACTGTAAGCCTCCCAGCCAGATGATCGCTGCCGGTCCGATATTCTTCCAGACAAAATAGACCATGATCCAAAACACCATCCAGAACTGGGAGTACTGCCATGTAATCGGAGACGATCCTATTCGTTTCAATATGGTGTTCATGACGCCATTGGGTTCCAGCAGCACTACGAAAATAGCAGAAGTTATGGAGGTAGCCGCAATACAGGGCACATAGATTCCAGACCGGAAAAACCCTCTTGCTTTACTTGGCACATTCAAAGCCAGTCCCAGCAGGAAGGACAGAAAGGTATTCATAAACAAGCATATCGCTCCCATCCAGATCTGTCTCCACAAAAGCGCCATATAGGCCGCATTCGTAAAAAAATCCCTGTAGTTTTTCAGTCCGATAAATACCGGTTTCCGGGAAAGTCCATTATATTCCGTCAAGCCAAGATACAATCCGTAAAGCAGCGGCATAACACCCCAAAGCGCTATATAGGCAAAGAAGGGAATGATAATTTTGTATGCCAGCCGTGTTCTTCTCTGCTGTCTGATGCTGCATTTCTTTTTGTTATTTATCCTTTTCATTTCTTCCATTCACTGACCGCCTTTTTATGAAGGACCGCAGGAAGCGCCTTCCTGCGGTTATCATTTTTCAACTCATCTGTATATCCTTACTGCTGCAGCGGAAGGATCTGCTCTTGTGCCTCACTGCATATTACATCGATGGGATCTTCCGTCATCGTTGTTCTGGCAAGTACATTCTGATTGATGATCTCCCAGATAGCGGAATCGTTTTTCGGGAAGGAAGCCAGTCCGGAATAGGTTCCGTCTTTGATCACCTGCATCTCCATCATCAGCACCTTATCATTTTCATAATAAGAAGGATCCTCAATAATTTCCTTGATTGCCGGGCAGTAAGAACCTTCCAGCCATACTTTTTCATTTTCAAGGCTCAATGTTTCTTTAATGACATTGAAAGAAGCTTCCTTGTTGGCCGCATCCTTAGGCACGGCCAGATACACACTTCCCACCGTACAGTTTCCGTCAATGCCCGCATCGTTCATGGGAATCGGCGCTACACCCCAATCCATTCCCGCATTTTCGGCGTCAGAACCTTCAAACGATCCCTGTACCACGAAAGCAAGTTTACCTTCATGAAAAGCATCCCACATCGGGAATTCATCAGAACCATTTCCAAGACCTGCCGGGAAATTATAGTTCATTTCTCTGATAAAGCTCAAAACTTCCTGCAGCTTTGCATCATCCAGATTAATTTTGCCATCTACGGCAAAATCCGTGCCATTTGCCCTAAAGAACGGCGTCGCACGAAGTGCACCGCCCGCATTCGGGAATGTAGGAATACCGCCTCCCCAGAATTCGCCTTGTCCCTGTGCCGTAATGTCATCTGACATCGCCTTCCATTCCTCCCAGGTTTCCGGTATATCATCTTCCGAATATCCACACTGCTGCAGGAGCGCTTTATTGTAGAAGATCATAAAGATGGAACTTTTGTATGCTACTGCCACTGCCTTTCCATCATTGTCATAAACCAGGAACGAAGGATTGACCAAATCCACAATCTCCTGTGGCAGTGGCTCTAACAGTCCTTCTGCCGCATAGCTGGGAATAAAGGTTTCGCCAGCTACAATGTCTGGTGCACTGCCGGCAGCAAACAATGCCCTTTGTTTTTGATCCAATGTCTCACCCCAGCCCCAGTCTACGTATTCCATCTCATAATCCGGAAGGTTTTTGGCAAGATTTTCGGTCACTGTCATATAGTACCTATCCTCGTAAGTAGGTCCTCCTTCCTTGGCATTTGCAGTATTGATCTGATCCTGATTGTATCCTACTTTCGGAACAGTCAGATGAATTTTTTCTGCAGCCTGCGCTTCGTTCTCTGGTTTAGCCGCATCGACAGCTTCGGTTGTGTCAGCCGTTTGAGCATTCTGCTTCGTTGTATCCTGCGCACTTTCTTGGGAACCTCCGCATCCTGTCAGGGATGTCATGGCAAATGTCGCCGCCATACAGGCAGCCAGTAATTTTCTTTTCATAACGCATTTCCTCCTTGATCATTTGTCAGTTTTGTATTGTTTGATATTGTATTGCTTGCAATTCAAATATTACATTTATTTCACAAATCTGTCAATTTCTTTTCTATAACAAGCATCATTTTGTATATTTTGTATGTTTTTCATTTCCTAAAATCACTACTTTTTCATATTTTACGCTTATTTTGATATATTTGTTATATCATATATTTCATTTGACTTATTCTGCATGCTGTACTATAATTTAGAAAAATGTTGTATGAGGGAGAATAGCTATGGATACGGAACCATCTTTACCATTATATAGAAACATTAAGAATTATCTTTTAGAGCAGATTCAGGACAAACTTTCCATTGGTGACAGGCTGCCTACGGAAGCCGAAATCATGAAGCAGTTTCAGGTCAGCCGCATCACCGTTACGAAAGCATTAAAAGAACTGAAGGAAGAAGGCTATATCATACGCTATCCCAGCAAAGGAAGCTTCGTGGCATCTAAAGACAGTTATACGAAAGAGTTCAACATTCCGGCTTCCGAAGATGCGCTTCCAGGCACAGCCTATTCCGATATCATGTGCATGCTTCCTTATTTTTCGGACCAGTTTTCGCTGAATATTATCAATGGCATTACTTCCATTCTGCCCCCAAGGCAATATAATATTCACATGGTGCAAAGCCGCACGCACCAGAATGAAGACTATCTTCTGAAAAGATGCTTTCAATCAGACTGCAAGGGACTGATCCTGTTTCCTGTGGATCAGATCTATTACAGCAACCAGCTTCTTCGCATGAAGCTGAACAATTATCCCATGGTGCTCATTGACAGAATCCTTCCCGGCATCGACACAAATTATGTGGCAATTGACAATGTTTATGCGGGCAAGATAGCTTTTGAACATCTTTTTGCGTTGGGACACAGAAATCTGCTTTTTATCACCCATACATCCAAAGATGTACAGACCGTAAAAAGCAGAATCAAAGGCCTCTGGCAGGGCAGTGAGGAATCCGGTCTTCTTCCCAGCTGTATCCACATAGAAGAAAATCTGGATATTCACAAGCCTTTGAATATTTCCGCTGATTATATCGCAAGAATCCTGGCAGACAAACACATCACGGCCATCATCTGCTGTGAATCCCAGACCTGTCTGTATATGTATTCCCTTCTATGCGAGCTGGGTCTTAAAGTGCCAAAGGATATTTCCATGCTTTCCTTTGATAACCCCACGAACGATATTTCTGATTTTAATTTTTTTACCCATATTAATCAGCACGAATATCTCATGGGGCAATATGCAGGTAAAATTCTGTTGAAAATGCTGGAAAATGGCAAACTTGCGGAGAATGAGAAGAAAATCCTTACTCCCACGCTGGAAATCCGCCGTTCCACAACCGAACTCTCTTAATCCATTTATATTGTATTGCTTGCAGAATAAAATGAGAAGGGAAGGTTATTCACATGAATTTCCAAAAAAGTATTTGCGAATTTGGCGCACAGCCATCAGAAACTGTTTTACAGACAACTTTTATCCAGAACGCCCTGGATGCCTGCCGGGAGGCTGGCGGCGGTGAGGTGATCGTCCCTGCCGGACGATATCTGACAGGCAGCATACGGCTTTATGACAACACGACGCTCCACCTTTTGGAACATGCCGTCCTGATCGGTTCTGAAAATGCGTCTGATTACACGGATTACGGGAAAGAAACCACGCTCGGTTATCTGTATCAACAAGAATATATTGACTTATGGCATCTTCCGCCCCATTATGTCTACGCCCTTGTTTCTGCCATAGATGCCAGAAATGTTTCTATCATCGGTGAAGAAGGATCCGGCTTTGACGGACAAAACTGCAGGGACGACGCCGGCGAAGAAGGTTTTCGCGGTCCCATGGGCATCCGCTTATGCCGCTGTGAAAATATCGTCTTAAGCAACTATCATTTTCAGGATTGTGCCAACTGGGCCCACCAGATTGATTCCTGCCATAACGTAACGATCAGAAACCTGGCCATCTATGGGGGACATGACGGCATCGATATCCACCATTGTATCAATGTGGAAGTCATTGGCTGTGATATCCAGTCAGGGGATGACTGTATCGCCGGCTACGACGCCTATAATTTCCACATGGCAGACTGCCGGCTGAATACCGCCTGCAACTCGCTCCGTATCGGATGTGTCAACATGCTGATCGAGAACTGTACCTTCTACGGCCCTGCTAAATATCCCCATCGCATTTCAGGACGCCGCAACACTTTGTACGCCTTCGAATACTACTCTCATGGCGCAGACAGGGTAAGAGACAACAGCCGCAGCTGGATCATCAAAAACTGCAGTTTCCACCATATCGACGCTCTGATTCATTATGAATTCGGAGACAAGATTCATTTACAGGAAACCACGCCGCTTGAAGATATTTCTTTTTACAATGTAACAATAGACAATCTTCACAAAGCATCTGTTTTCAAAGGCACAGAGGGCACACGGGCCACCATGAAATTCGTAGATTCCAACATCACCTACGCTCCGGATGAAGAAGAACCTGCCTGCATCCGGACCAATGCTCATGCTGATGTTCTCCTTGAAAACACTGCCGTCAACAGCGGATCTGTTCCTTTTATCAAGGCAGAAGGATAACTATAGCACAATGGTGCTTAAGATCCGGGATACTCTCCCTGCATCTTAAGCACCATTCTATTTCTGCGCATCTCCTCACCTTGTAGGCATCTGGAATCCTGCAAGCGCTTTGTTCAAATAGTCGTTAAAGGGTTTCATCACCCGGAAAACCTCTGCTGCCTTTGTGAGAAAGGCTTCTGCATCACGCAATTCCCCATCCTCTATGGGATATTCCAGGTACCAGCTCTTATATTTCAAATATTCCGCCTGGGGATGCTCTTTCTCATATCCCGCAGGAACATTCTTCAAAGCCGTTCCCTGAACCGTGAAATATTGTTCAAATTCCGAGTCATGTATGATCTGTTCCCATTCTTCACCATGCTGTGCAATGTAATCCCGGACCATTGTTGTTGCATCCTTAAACATATCCGCAAACAGGCCGCCGCCTAAGAAAGACTGATTGCCGGGCTTTATCATAAGGTAATACCCCACAGGGACAGGAAGCTTTCCCATAGAGGAAATATGGGCGCGAAATGCTGGATTATAAGGGGATTTATCATGACTGAAACGGGTATCCCTCACCATTTTAAACGTAAGATCTTTCGGATTATTATGTAAGATACTGTTGTCGAACTTACCGATTTCCAGTATCAATGACTGTAATAATTTCTCAAACGCTGCACTTGCCTTTTTATTGTCATCTTTGTTGGCATGATACCATTCACGGTTATTATTTGCGCTCAATGCCGATAAATAATCAATCATAAGCTGTGTGTTCATATTCTGTCATCTCCTTTAAGCATTCTGGATAATGGAAAACTGTGTGGAATCTAAAAATTCCTGTATCAGATTTTTGGTGCGCTCCGGCGATTGGTAGGGCTTACAGAATGAAAAGTCCTGTGATAAATCATCAATATCTTCCATAGCATTCTTCACATCCATCATGGTCTTAATGGAAATTTCCGCAGCAGTCATATAATCCAGCTGCAACGGATTGATTCTATGGCTTTGTATCGCGTAATTTACCCTGTCTTTGCATTTGCATCTGCCGCTGCCGTATTCCCCGCAGTACTGTCCCAGGAAATCCGCCATTTTCCTTCGGATTCTGGAAAGCCGCTGTCGGTACGCTTCCGGAGACATGTCCAGAATATCCCCTGCAATCCGGCTGTCAACTTTAAACATCGTCCCCAGGATGAAGATACACCGGCTCTCGGTGTCAAGACATTGCAGCATCACATTGGTACAGGACAGTTTCAGTTCCTCTGCCAGAATATCCTTTTCCACATTCTGGGTCAAATCCGGTACATCCTGTATTTTCCCATTTTCTATATCATCTCCATAGTACTCAAAACTCAACGGATAATGGGCAAACATATGTTTTCTGTAAGTTTTCAGGTGATTAACGGCAATGCTGAATACCCATGTTGTAAAGGCACTGTCTCCTCTGAAAGAGGAAAGATGTGTGATCATCTTCAGCAGGATATCCTGTGTGGCATCCTCCGCATCTGCAAATGTGCCGAGCATCCGCAAAGATAAGTTGAATACAATGTCCTGCACTCCTGCAATTAGTGTTTCAAGAGCTTTTTTATCCCCCGCCGTGGCTTTTTCGACCAAGGCCTGTAATTCCTCATTCGTTCTTTTGCTCATAGATTTTACCTCCTATGTGATTAGACAACGCTCCTTCGTTTATGTGACAAAAATCTTCTGCTTTCTATACTAAAAGAATGCTATTTACATGGCAAGAAATATATTCTCCTAAAATCTTACACAATTGTAAGTTACCACACGCAAACTGTAAGCTAAATCAATGGAAACAGAAACTTTTATTTGATATCCTTATTGCAGAAAGACAAATACAACGTTACTTACTGAAAAGGAGATATAAAATGAAAAAAGCATTCATAGCAGGCGCAGCAATACTCGGCATGATTATAGTACGGATGATTCTGTCAGTCACCTTCACCGAACAGGCGGCAGAAATATTTACCAGAACATCAATAAGCATCTTATTCTTCTATTTCCTCTTAAGCATGCCAAAAGGCAAAGCAAAAGCAACAGACTAACAGCAATGGCGCAGGGGTGATTCCCTGCGCCGGATACCATAGGTAAAAAGCCGCTGGCCTTATAGACTTCTCACAAACAAAGGCTCACATAATCCACCGCCATTACCCGGTTACTTGCTCTGCCAATCCATACGGAGCAGTACCGCATAAGACCAATACACCCCCACACAAAAGACTGTGACAAAACCACAAATGCCCATCAATATCATCTGGAGAATTGCATCACGCAGCATTTCTACCTCACTCATAAGATACATTGCCTCCCAGTTTACATCAAGACTGCATGCAAACTGCATTTCACTAATCCCCACAATAAGCATACAGATCACAATCCCCGCCAACAATGCTACTTTTACTTTAGAAAATTCTTCCTGCAATTCTTTCTTCACATCTGCCGCAAAGATAAGTTCCTTCTTTCTCAGATTCCTGTATGGATTTTGTTTTAAGATGATATAAAGGACAATGGCAAGCAACAGCAAGCCAGATACAACATCAAGAGCAGGCCACACTGCCAGTTCAAAGAATCCCGGTTCCGTTGAAGAATATCGGACTGCGTTACACCCTGCTAAAATTCCGCACCCCGCCCCAAGCAGTAAAAATTTTCTCTTATAATAAAGCAGAAAACCACTTGCTGTTTCCCGGTTTACATAATATCCATCCTTTTCTGTTTTGTCTCTTTCCAGGTTCCCCATATTGTCCTCTGTTCTGTAGGATTCCAGCCCTATATCCCGTTCTTCCATTAATAAATCATCCAGGCTGACCTGAAAGAGTCTTGCCAGTAAAATAAGTTTTTCCGTTTCAGGATACCCATTGTTATTTTCCCATTTACTGACTGCCTGTCTGCTGGTGTTTAGTTTTTCTGCCAACACTTCCTGCGAAAATCCATGTTGTTTTCTAAGCTGATACAGCTTCTCTCCAAATGTCATCATAGTCTCCTTATAGTCTCCTTTCCCTATGTCACAGTTCAATCACCTGTTCCTGTTCATCATAGCATGCCGCCTGTAAATGTCTATCATCCTGCCCTGACAATTCAGCAACTTCATGTTGCGTTTGGCTATATACGGCATGAAAAAGCAGAACCCTGGATTTCTCCTGAGTTCTGCCTTTTCACACAAATCATTAAATTGAATAATCCCACAATCCCTGCCTACACCCCCAGCAGTCTCTTAATCACCTTTACGCAAGACCGATATACCATATATATCAGGCCGCCAATCATTGCAATGATACACAGGCATATTCCCATGGCTAACCATTCCGTCATAACCATCCTGCCATCGTTGGCATACAATATCATGGAAAAGAGCAGGAACATGGACAGCATTCCCACCAGAGCAGGTACTCGAAAGACGTTACCACACTGGCTGCGCACTTCCTTATCCAGAAAAGCAGGCGATGCTCCCAGTTTCTTAAGATCATCAAAGATGTACCGGTTATTTAAAGCAATACTCTGACAACGAGTATAGCAAACCACCAGTGCCGTGATCATACACACCATGAAGATAAAGAGAAACATCATAAACATGACTGCCATATTCCGCAGGTAATCATTTTGATTCAGAATCCGAAAGTCCGGCTGATATACCCAAAAACTTCTGAACATAAAGGAATCTGCCAGTTCATAACTGATTGTCGCCATATCATCCGTATCTCCCCAATATGTTTTCCCCGCCTCATTCTCCCTGATTTTCTGTACACGGTCATAATATCCAGGCCGCTCACAGGTTTCATCAAAGGCTGAAACAAAGAGATGGTAGAAGGCATTGGCAAAGGGATAAGAGTCTTCTCCATCCACATTAAATCCTACGAAACACCCTCTCCAATCCTCCGTCAGACCCTCAGATATTTCAGCATAATCCTCATTGTCAAGAACACAGCACGTGGTATCTGCTTCCGCAAGCAAATCATAATGCAGGTATCCTGCAAACTTAGTGTGCATCTGCCTGCGGGTCACCATATTGGTAAATTCCTTTGCCGATTCATTGACAGACAATGAGGTCTCATCCTGATTCGTAACGTTGAGATAAGTTCCTGGTTTCACATCCACATCCTGCCCGGTAAGTATCCTGTAGGCATCTTCCGAAAGCACCTTCGCTTCTTCTGCCATAGGCACATATTCAATATGATAGTGCTGGCTGTCCTCTTCGATTATATGGTTCCCACCTATTCCCAAAGTGGCATAATCGCACTCCTTCCATTCTTTAAATAGCAGGCCATATTCCCTGCCCAGAGTTTCCACCGCCTCCCTGTCTGGTACATTCTGATCTGCCTGATACTTATAGAAATAATCATAGGGCTGTGATGCATACCGATACAGTGCCGAGATGCCGTTGGCAGGCAGATAAAAGATTGCAAAACATCCCCCTGCAATCAACAACGTAATCACCAGCATATTATTGACGGTTTGTTTTCCCTGAAACTTCATCATGCTTCTGGAAATAATATTCTTATAAGGGTTTTTCCTATGGCTCTTCCAGCCATGGACCACCGTGTGCAGCATGACCATATAAAGCCCCACAAAGACGGGCGCATAAAACACACCTACCCATTCCGGCGGATACATTTGGAGCCATCTGTAACACGCAACGGGTGCCCCATACCCCAGTACAGCGCCTGTGAGAAGCACCAGGACTCCCACCGGTCCGCACCATCTGCCCGGCTCTTTCACTGGTTCATTAATATGTTCCTCCCGGATCACTTCCATAATATTCGTCTTTTTCAAATACCGCCACGCAGTCAGACAGGCAAATCCCACCACCAGCAATAAGAACAACAAAGAAATAAACAGACACTTGAAATCAAAGGTAAGCACCATATCCGAACTGTCCACCAGCAGCAGCCGAAAAGCATGCCAGATAATCCATACAAAGGGGAAACCTGCAATCGTACCTGCAACAGCGGACACCCCGCTTAAGACAATCACTTCTCGAAATAATCCCGGCGCCAGTCGTCTTCTGGAAGCGCCAAGCGCCATCAAAATGCCCAGCTGCCCGGATTTATGCCTGAAAAACAATCCCAACGCATAAATGGTAAAGACCACACATCCCACCAGGGTCATCACAAATATCATATACATCTGTTTCCTGCTGTCGCCGCCTGCCGGAAACACCTTCTGTACCGTAGGTGAAAGCATCAACGCAGAGTACGCGGAAATAATCATCAATGCCATGAAATTGCAGAACAGGTAAAGACGGGACTGCTTCCTGTCAGCCTTCTGCAGCTTCTGTTCCATTTGTTTCATATCCATTACCTGACTCATCATAAGACCTCCTGCCTTTTATTCTATCTCATTTCCTTGATTGCATCTAACAACTGCTCCTGGAACCGGCTGCGGCTGTCTTTCTTTTCCAGCTGACGATATATGGTGCCGTCTTTTAACAAAATGACCCTGTCACAAAAAGATGCCGCGAAACTATCGTGTGTCACCATAAAGATAGTGGCTTTCATTTGTTCTTTGGCATTGTTAAAAGTTTCAATCACCGCGCGGCTGGACTTGGAATCCAGGTTCCCGGTAGGTTCATCTGCCAGAATAATCAACGGATTATTGATCAGACTGCGGGCCACCGCCGCACGCTGCTTCTCACCGCCGGATATTTCTGCCGGATATTTATCTAAAATGTGCTCTATTCCGAACATAGCCGCCAACTGTCCTGCCAGTTTCTCGGCCTCCTTCTCCACCTTTCCCTGCACAATGCGCGGTACCAGGATATTTTCCCGTATGGTAAGTCCGTCTAAAAGCATAAAGTCCTGAAATACAAAACCAAGCTTCGTATTTCTGATACCGGCAAGAGCATCCTCATTCATGCCTGCCAATTCCATGCCGCCCAGCTTGATATTCCCTTTATCAAAAGGAATATAGCAGGATATACAATTTAACAATGTGGTTTTGCCGGAACCGGAAGGCCCCATGACCGCCACAAACTCTCCCTGCGCCACATGAAAATCAATCCCCTTCAATACCTCATATCTGTTCTTACCTGCCTCATAAGATTTGTAGAGTTCCTTTACATACAACATGACTGCTTCCTCCTTTTACTGCCGGAGCGAAAATCTGCTTTTCTTCCCGACGTTCCTGAATCCTTCATCTGTTATGACCATACCATAAAATCTTTCTAGCGAAAGAGGGGCTGTCATTTCTGGCAGTCCGCATGTAATGTTTGGAATATTCCTGCACATAATGTAAAGTTTGAGCGAATAGAATGTAACGTTTGACATGAAGGCATGAGATTGCATCTTATATAACACAATAATAATATGTTAATATATAGTCAGAAAAGGAGTTGCCCCACATGTTACGAATTGCAATCTGTGATGATGAAATAGATGCACGGGATGCACTGCGCATCCAACTGGAAAAACTGCTCATCGAGGACTCTGAGGAAATCGTCTACGAATTTTCTTCAGGCACAAATGCCGCCTCATGGTTTTTTAAACATCCGGGGGAAATCGACCTGCTTTTTCTGGATGTGGAGATGAAGGGATTAAACGGCATGGAAACCGCTGAGAAGATCAGAACTTTTGACAATCAGCTGCTCATCGTATTTGTGACCGGCTATTCTGATTATGTCTTTGACGGCTACCGTGTAGGCGCCCTGGATTATCTGATGAAACCTGCCACAGAAGAAAGCCTGAGGCAATTGCTTGGACGAGTGCGCGCAAAAGCAGCCCGGGAAGAAGCCCGGACTTATACCATCAAAACCATTGACGGCACATGGCGCTTCCATCTGTCTGATATCCTTTATTTCTACTCTGACAAACGCAAAGTCAATCTGGTGACTTCCAGGGGACAATACACTTTCTACGCCAGACTGGATGAAACAGAAGCGCAGCTGTCCCCCCATTTTGTACGGATTCATCAACGTTATCTGATCAATCCGGCACATGTCGATTACCTGAACAGTGAATCTGTTACCATTCATGGGCAGAAACTTCCCTGCAGCAGAAAATACAGGGAAAGTGCTTCCCGCAAAGTGGCCAGAGCCATGATGGGAGGTGATTTCACATGGCAATCGTATTAAGACTCCTTCATGCAGGAGCAGTTCTCTCTTCTGCATGGCTGCTTATGCATACCATGTCATACATGATTGAAATTTCCCAGAAGAAGCGCTGCCGTTTTCTGCTGTTTTTGGGATGTTCTTTGCTCTGCAGCATGATTATTTTTATAGGGGATCCTTTTAATATCCTGGGCACTGCACCGATTTTCCTGATTATTGTCCTGCTTACATGCAAGGGCAGTTTCTGGAAGAAAGTGACGATCGGACTGATGTTTGCCAGCACTATCTTTTCTTTCAACGCCCTGCGGGACAATTACATCCACGATTTTCTTCTCGAGACCTTCGAAACCTTCGCTCAGGTGCAACACGGATACCTCATATCCTGTCTGTTCAGTCTGCCATTTGCGCTTGTTCTGTATTTTTGCACCAGGAAATTTGCTCCTGATAAAGAGTATACCCTTTCAGGCAGTATGTGGCGGTTGCTGCTTCTGCTTACCATAACCCCGCTGGGTATCGTATTGGATGTGGTTACCTTATTTCAACTTTCTGACCATTACGTTAATACGCAGTCTCATCAGGAGTATGCCATCTTACTGCTCATCTCTCTGTTTGCCTTCATCAGTCTGCTCTGGTGTGTCACCGTATTAGCCAGGCAGCAGAAACTGGAACAGCAGAGCATGTTTACAGAAATCAACCGCAAATATTATGAAGCCATGGAGCAGCAGCATTTCGAAGTCCGGCGACTGAAACACGACCTGGCCAATCACATGCAGGTGCTATCCGCCCTGCCCGAAGAACAGCGGGAGTCCTATGTCAGAGAACTTGCCGGCAATGCTGCCTTTTCCCAATCCTTTGCCTGCTGTGGGGATCCAACGGTCAATGCCGTACTGACAGTAAAAAGGAGCGTCATGGAACGGTGCCGCATCCGTATGAAAATGGATCTGCAAATCCCTGCACAGCTTCCCTACGATAAGACCGACATCTGTGCCCTATATGCCAATGCCCTGGATAACGCCATGGAAGCTTGTATGAAGCTGGATGAAACACAACGGGAGATTTGCCTGAAATGCAGGGCAGGCAAGGGATTGTTCTGTCTGGAAGTCAGTAATCCTGACCCTTCCTCTTCAAGAAAACTGACTCCCTTCCACACAGAAGGGCAAGCCGCTTCCGGTTCAGACAAGCCGCCGGAACACAGCCTGCTTTTCCTCACTTCCAAACCAGATAAAACAAATCATGGTTATGGCCTCAAAAGTATACAGGATATTATCACAAGATATCAAGGCCATATGGAAATCAAGGCCGAAAATGGCATTTTTGACCTGTTCTTATATCTTCCTTTGCTGAAGTAAAAGCACTGCCGCAACTGCCGCTGCCCCGCCGCTTATCTTCCCACCGATTAAAGCGCCCAGAAGCTGTGGTTCTGTACTGAAAGTAAATCCCACATGAGCCGCCATCATACTGGCTGCGCTCACCAGAAAAGCTGCATTGACCACCTTACTCCGCTCATCCATCTCCCGATACATGGACAGCGCAGGAATGGCGCTCACCGCGCCCACCAAAAGTCCTGTCATACCGGCTGAATTGATACCTACTCTTCGGCCAAGAATCTGAAAAGGCTTCTTCAGCCTTCGCTGTAAAAACTCCGTGACCGGAAGACTCCCCAGCATCACAATGCCGATTGCAGAAACCACTTTCATAGCCTCTGTCAGGGGCGTCATGCCTTTAACCGGATGATATCCGCATAAGTATTCCACGGTGCCAAGTACCAGGCCTATCGTGATAACCAGACGGATTCCTTTTGCAAAGACACAAAATCCCTTTATCATCCGCCCCGGTATCTTCCACAATCCCAGCATCAGAAGAAGCGCCAGCACAAATACAGGAAGGTTCTGCCAAATGCAATCAGACACAGAAAGACCTGCCAGAAGACCACCCACTGTCAGGCCTGCCGGAATCGTAACAAGTCCAAGCATAATGCCTCTGGCAAAGCAGCTTCTGTCCTCCTCACGAATCATTCCCATGCCCACCGGAATGGTAAAAACTACCGTACAGCCAAAAATCGAAGCCGCCACAATCCCCGCATAACTTCCAATCTCCGCATCAGATGCCAATTCCTTCGCCAGCTGATATCCTCCCATATCAATTGCCAGCAGACTGCCAAACATGCCCGGGTCCACACCAATCATCCGGTATAAGGGAATTACAACCTTTCCCAGAACATCAGCAAGCACTGGCGCCAGACAGATCATTCCCGCCATGGAAAGGGCGGTACTGCCAAGTAACTGGAAACCTTCTTCAAACTTCGCCCCATATCCCCAGCGGTTCCCCCGTATGCGGTCAATGCCTCCCACAACTGCTCCTGCTGCCATAATCAGCATAAGTATCCGGTTCATCTATCTATATCCCTTCTGCATGGTATCTTCAATCTCCTGAATCGTCCGCGGTGTCATCGCAGAGAGATTCTCACAGCCGTCCTCTGTCACCAGGCAGTTATCCTCCAGTCGGAATCCAATCCCCCATTCTTCATGGTAGATTCCCACATCCACACAAAATACCATGCCCGGAGCGATTATCTCAGGACACATCACCGCATCATGTACATCATATCCCACATGATGTGCTCCCCCATGCCACATATAAGTTCCGATCTGATCTTCCTGCTGCAAAACCCCTGCCTCTTTCAGAAGTCCTGCATTGAACCGGCGCACTTCCCTGTCTACCTGCGCCATCTCCATACCGGGCTTTATCATGGCAAACATATGGTCCGAAGTCTGCAGGGCACACTCATACAAAAGCCTCTGGCGTTCATTATACTTCCCGTTGCAGGGCCATCCCCTGGACACATCATTCATCAGATTATCATACCAGGCGCCCACATCATTTAAGACCATATCCCCGTCATGGGCAATTCCCCGGTACCCATAATAATGAATGCAGAAGTTGTTCCTGCCCGCGGAGATAATGGATGGAAATGCCGGCCCCTGAGGCCCGTACTGTCCTAAAGCATAGTCAAACTCCGCCTTATACTGATACTCGTACATTCCCGGCCTGGACGCCTTCATCATGGCCACAATGCCGTCCCGCGTAATCTTCTCTGCCTCCTTCATGGCAGCAATCTCACAAGGCTGCTTAATGGTGCGGAGTCTTCTCATGATCACATTTGCATTTTCTATCAGAAGATATGGGTGCTGCGCCCATTTCTTTTCCCGGAAGAAATGAGCGGCCCGGTGCTGATCCGCCGGCTCCTCTTTATACAAATCCAGATACAGATACTGGTAGTTCCCACTTACTGCAAGCGCATCAAACTCTTTCTCAAAGGCTTCCACAAAGGCAATCTCATCAATCCCTGACAGCCAGGCCGCCTGCTCTGCCCTGATACGCTCTCCCGTCCAACGTTCTTTTAACAGATCCGGAGGCAGAATATAGAGGCGTTCCCGCACCTCTCCCGCCCCGTCTTTTCTCGCAAGCAAAACAGCCTGCTTGGCATCGATTCCGGTCAGATAGAGAAAATTTCTCTCCGTATAAAACGGATAGTACTCATCCTCGGTCTTGCGAAACTCGATACCGGAGAACAGCACCAACAGGGAGTTTTCCTTCATCTGCTCATAGAACCGCTTTCTGTTGCCCGTAAAGTATTCTTTGGTCATTTTGTTTCCTCCGTATTCACCCTATCTCATCTGCATTTGAAACCCTCTTATCTACTATATAACCATATCACACTTTTTTCAATTTCCTTATAACGTATGAATCGTCTCCGTAATCACCATATCACGAATCCGTCTGGCCGGCGTATACACCGCCACAGCACAGGAAATTACTACAATAATAGTAATAATCATCAGCGGCTCTGCAGGAATCTTCCAGGATCCGCCGAAATGAGAATAGACCAGCTTATTCATGATCAACCGGTGGAGAAACATGCCTCCCGCATACCCGATGACCAATCCACAGACCGCATACGCTGCTGCCTCCATGGCGATCATCCTGATCATCTGCTCCACACTCATCCCCACCGCGCGCATAGCGCCGTACTGTTTCATCTTCGCCGACACACTCATGGAAATATTATTCACAATGTTAAAGACTGTAATCAGCGAGATAATACTCAGAAATCCATAAGCCGCAATCCGAAATACCCAGAAAGAAGAATTCATCTCCTTATTCCCTGTGCGGCAATCCTGAAATTCGTTTGCGCCCGCCAGCTGCCGAAGCGCATCTATGGTTTCTTCCGGCACATCCTTTGCCAGCTGCGCATTGAGCAACATATAACCGCTTTCTCCTGTGATGCGCCTGTAGGTCTCCTCCGTACAGACCACCGCCGGACGCGCCTCCGTTCCCACGCCCTCCGACAAAACACCTGCAATTTCCAACTCCGTATCGTTAATCCTGATGACATCACCAGTGTCCAGACGGGAATCCTGATTAAAAATAGTCAGTACATAATCTGTATCACCAGATACTTTCGTCATATCCCCACTGACAATGGACTTCCCGGACCATGCAAACATATAATCATCATAAGAAATCAGGTCGATGCTGTCCTCAGTACCATTGATTGCAACCGGCACGGCAAACGAAATCGCACATCTGAAGGCTGCTTCCACGCCCGGCAGTTTCGCCATCTCCTCTTCCATACTACCGGATAGAGAATTCGTATTATCAGCCGAAGCGATGGAAATATCCGGGTTTAAGTTACCCTCAGACGGGAGCAGCTTTTTGACAAAATCAAGTCCCGCAAAGAATACCAGAAACAGTATCACCGAAAAAGCAAAAGACAAAGACATGAACACCAGATTTTTCTTTGCAGATACAGCGTGATAAATTCCCAGCGCACTCTCTATTTTAAGAAATCGGGTATTGGCCCCATGGGAAACTTTTCCGCTCACTTCCATATTTCCTGACACAGCCGCCACAGGCGATACCTTTGCCGCCCGTCTTGCCGGGAAGTGGGCCGCCAGAAGAACTGTCACCACCCCCACCAATATACCGAATATAATACCAATCACACTGAACCGGAAGGGATAGTCCTTAAATTCACCGCCTGCCTTTTGCTGTAAAATTCTGCTCAGGAACCACGTAAATACAACGCTGATGGCAAGCCCGGCAGGAATGGCCGTTTTACACCAGTTAAGCGCTTCCAAACGGACAAAGCGCATCACCTGTTCCCTGCTTGCACCAATACAGCGCATCAACCCAAAAAACTTGGTTCTCTGCGAGACGGTACTGTTCATACAGCTGGAAATCATCAACACGCCTGCAATCAAAATCAGACCAAACACCATGGCTGCCAGTGCATAAAAGCCGTTTACGGTCTGATTGCTGCTTTCTCCTGCTAAGCCCATGGTGATCATATTTTCCTGTATCGCTCCATCCCTTAACCCGTATTGCTCTTGCAGACCGGTTATCGCTTCTCTGATATCTGTTCCTTTTACAAACCGAAGATACAGTGCTGCATTTGTGGTATACCCATTGGCGCTGCATATGTCAGTGAGTGCCTCTAAGGTGAGATATGCGCAGACTCCCTCATAAGCATTGTTATACAGCTGCCATTCATCCACACAAAATCCTGTTACCGTATAGTCAAACGCACCTGCCGGTGTGTCAATGGTAATCTGCTCTCCTGCCTGAACTCCCAGCCGCTCTTTTGCAATCTCATTGAGCATTACCTCATTGGCATGTTGCGGGAAATCTCCCTCACACTCATATTCTCTGATATCCTCCATGTATGTCTTCTGTGTTCCGTAGAAAATCACTCTCTTTGTGTCAATCTCATACCCCTCATAGATATCCTCGCCAAAAGCCTGATGCCATGCAGATGCTTCTACATCATCCCGGGACGCGATCTGTGCCGCCGCCTCCTCTGACAATCCGCTGACAGCAATATGATGCCTTCCATGCTTTCTCAGCATGACCTCTTCTTCGCCCTTTGTCATAATCTCTGCATAAGAAAAAACTGTGGTCACAAGAAATACCGCAAACATAATACAGAGTAATATAAGGCGATTCTGTTTTCTGCGGACTCTGGCCGAAATGGGAATGAGACTCAGGTAACTTTTCATCTCGCTGATTTTCATGCCGAACACCTCCCCAGGTCAGTCAGCACCCCGTCCGATACCTGCAACACCCGGTCTGCGGTCTGCGCAATCATGCGGTTGTGGGTGATCATGATAATCGTCTGCTCATATTTTCTGGATGCTTCTTTTAACAGGGCAATCACTTCACTGCTGTTCTGGGTGTCCAGATTACCGGTAGGTTCGTCTGCCAGAACCAGCGCCGGCCTTGTTATCAAGGCACGCCCGATTGCCACCCGCTGCTGCTGTCCGCCGGATAACTGGCTTGGCAGATGACTTCTGCGTTCCCTCAGATGCAGCACAGTCAGCAGTTCTTCTAAATACTTTCTGTCCGGCTTCTGATAATCCAACAGCACTGGGAACATGATATTCTGTTCCACCGTCAGTTCCGGAATCAGGTTAAAGGACTGAAAGATAAATCCGATATTCCTGCGCCGAAAAACGGTCAAGTTTCTCTCCCGCATGGCAAAGGTATCCTGTCCATCAACCAAAACTTTGCCTGATGTGGGCGTATCCAGCCCCCCGATCATGTTAAGCAGGGTACTCTTACCGGAACCGGATTCTCCCACAATCGCCACATACTCGCCCTTTGGAACAGAAAAGCTGACACCTTTCAGGGCCCGTACCGCCGCTTCTTTGCTGCCGTAAGTCTTGCAGATTTTTTGCACTTCCAATAGATTCATATTGTATGCACCTCTTTCTAAGTAATTGTCAGACGATTCGTTTGCCACAGGGTCTGCGCCGCCCTGACAAACTTCACATCTTCTTCACAGGAAAAGAGTATCACTCATATACTACAGTCATATTTCTGTCAGATTACAATTTTGTAGTAATGATAAAATGCATCGTAAAGACCGTTCCCTCCCCGGGCCGGCTGTCTGCCTCGATTATCCCGTTATGCGCCTCTACCACGGACTTTGCAAGCGGCAGTCCCAGTCCGATTCCCTGGGTATCCTGGGAATATCTGCTGCGGTAGAATCTTTTAAAGATATGATGCAGATCCTCAGGGCAGATACCGCTTCCATTGTCTCTTACCCTAATCTGTACAGCAGATGCCGATTGTCTCCACGCAATCTCTATCACATCACCTCTCTGGGTATGATCCAGAGCATTTTTCACAATATTATCTACCGCCTCCAAGATCCAGTTCCTGTCACACAGGAATATACTCTGATCACTCCCTGTCAGAATAATTTCCTTCCCCTCCTGTCCGGCCCGGAAAGCAAAGTGCCTTTTCACATCGGCCATCATTTCCCCAAGATTTTCCACTGCTTTCTCTATCACGATAGTGCCTGCGTCAAACTTTGTTATCTTTAAAAGACTCTGCACCAACGTTTCAATCCGGTCAAGTTCCTGTTCGGACAGATTGGAAAATTCCTGAATGGTGGGCAGATTGCCAGATGCCGCCTCCGTCTGTATGATGCCGTTATAGATTTCCAGAGCTGCCAATGGTGTTTTCAACTGGTGGGAAATATCTGAGATGGTATTTTGCAAAAACCGCTTCGCTTCCTGCTCGTTAACTGCCTTAGCATCTAATATTGCAGCCAGAGAATTGACTTCATGAAACAATCTGTAGATTTCACCCTCTTCGTTACAGACAATGCGCACATCACGCTCCCCGGCAATATACGCCCGGATCTTTGCCACAGCATCCCTGAGGATCCTGTCCTGTTCCCTGAAATATCTGTAACAGACTGCAAGCATGGCCGCCCCCATTCCCAAAAGCATCATAGGATAAAGCCAGATACCCTTTCCCAGATCCAGGAACGAAACCAGTCCTGTAACTGCCGAAAATGCCAGAATGCACAATACCATTCGTAAAAACAGGATTTTCACTCTTTGGTTTGTCAGGACTCTCATAAAGATCTGCTCCCCTCTGTATTCCACTTATATCCCATACCCCGCATTGTCACAATTTTGGTCGGCCTGCCGGGATCATCCTCAATCTTCATGCGAAGCCTGCGGATATATACAGCCAATGTCTTATTATCGATAAAGTTCTCATCGCAGTCCCACAGGCGGCCAAGAATCTGTTCCGCAGAGAGCACCGTATTGGGATTTTCCATGAAAAGGCAAAGCAGCTTGTATTCCCCGGAAGTCAGTTCCAGAGACTGTCCATTCTTATAGCCTTCCCCTTTGAGCGGAAATACAGTAATCCCGTTGGAAGAAAGCTGTGTATCTGTCTGACTAAAATCTGTGCTCCTGCGAAGCAGGGCATTGATTCTGGAAAGAAATACGGCCAGCTTGAAAGGTTTGGTAATATAGTCATCCGCACCAATATCAAGCCCCATAATAATATCAGTCTCCTCATCTGCAGCAGTGAGAAACATGATCGGAACCTTAGATGTCTTTCGTATATTCCTGCAAATGTCAAAGCCGGACCCATCCGGCAGTGATACATCCAGAATCACCAGATCATAGTCCCCGTTTCCCCACAGCGCGTCCGTCTCAAGGCTTGTACGGGCCACATCTACCTCATACCCCTGCTTTTTCATTGCAAAGGTAAGACCGTTAATCAGGCTTAGGTCATCCTCTGCCATAAGAATTTTATACTTTTTCATCATACCCTCCACTGCGGAATTCTGTTGCTTCATTTTACTTACTTTTATCAATGGTGTCAAATAATCAGCCTGCCGAGTAATCTGGAGGTGAATAATCTGACGCCTTTTGCCTTGCCAACCCGGCGGGACCGACGTATAATAATTTAGATACAAATTCCACATACTGGCGCATTCTCCAGCACTTTCGCCAACAAACTATTTTCAAATTTGTACGTCTTATCGTGCAAATCTTTCAAAGCGAGGAATACCATGCAAAAGAACAAAAAAAAACTGCTGATCCTGGTGACGGCAGTAGGTCTGATACTGCTCGTCATAATGGGGTATCCTGCGGTTGATGATCATATTCACGAAATGAACAAGGGAGATATTTTTCTGGATCAGGTACAGGAGACAGATACCAGAGACATTTCCCCAAAAAACAGAGCCACAACAACCCAGCTGCCTGATACGGACCCAGGAAAGCCGCTTCCCGAAATCACACTGTCTTTAGAGGATGATACCCTGGATTTTCATGTCAGCTTATGGCAGAGCGACAGCGGAACCTGTTACTTTTTTCTGCCCGGCTTTGCAAGAGACATGGGGCTTGTCCTGGGAAACAGCGGTAATCACAGTATCTATATCAATGATGTACGGATTACACCGACAGCTGTTTTGCGCGGCATTGCAGAAGAGGAATACTATGATCTTTCTGTCCTGGATGCAGAAGGCAATGTTATCCTGCGCAGATCTGTTGTCTTCATGTACTCCTCCGCCCTGCCGGTTATGTCCCTTACGACGAAATCCGGGAATCTGGAATATATCAACGAGGATAAATCCCACGAAGAAGCAGGTACCACCGCCCTCTTTGATAAATCCGGGACGCCTCTTTACACAGGCAATGTGGCGTCCATCCGGGGAAGAGGCAATTCTACCTGGGGCCTTTCCAAGAAACCCTACCAAATGAAGCTTTGTGAAGAGGTGGATTTCTTTGGCTTTGGCTCGGCTCATTCCTGGAACCTGATCGCCAACGGATACGATCAGACGAAGCTCCGCAACCAGATCGCCGCTGATCTGGCCACGGCACTTGACATGGACTATGTACCCGAAGGACAGATGATAGACCTGTATATCAATCATACCTATTACGGAAATTATTATCTGACCGAGAAAATACGAGTAGGCGAAGACGGCGTCGCCATCAAGGATATGGACACCTACGTGGATGATGCCTACAATACCGGAGAATTGGGAAAACTGGAACGTCTTGCAAATGAAGAGGGCACCAGAAAATGGGTAGCCACCGACATTTATCCCGATGATATCAGCGGCGGCTATCTGATAGAACGGGAACTGGACTCGCGGTTTATGGCAGAAACCAGCGGTTTTATCACCAGACAAGGGGATTGTTACACCCTGCAGAGTCCGGCATATGCTTCCGAAGAACAGGTAAATTATATTGCGGATCTGATGCAGGAGTTTCAGGATGCTGTGATTGAGTCAGACGGCATCAATCCAGTGACCGGCAGACATTATTCGGAATATATCAATATCAATTCCTTTGCACAAAAATATCTGGTGGAAGAAATCTCGAAAAACTATGACGGCGGTGTTACCAGCAGTTTTTTCTACAAACCGGAGGATTCAGTAAGCACTAAACTCTTTGCCGGCCCCATATGGGACTACGACGTAGCCTTCGGCAACTGTAACCTGGACAGGATTGCCAGCAATCCTATGGGCATAACCAGGCTCCAGGATCATATTTACGGTACGGAAATTTTCGCACAGCTCTATGCGCAGGAAGATTTTTATGATCATATGGTATCTCTTTACAAAGAAAAGGCCCTGCCCTATCTCAATGACCTGCTGGAACACAGACTCGATGAGATGGCAGCGCAGAGCCAGGCTTCCATAGCCATGGACCGGACCCGCTGGGAAACACCTGAGAATCGTTATCAATACTACCAGGAATATCAGAATAGCGTCCGATACTTGAAGCACTTTATGGAACAGAGGCGGAATTTCCTGAATGAAGTATGGCTGGATGGCGTCAGTTATCACAACATATCCTTTGTGGTGGACGATGAAGTCTGGCAGCGTTACTGTATCAAAGACGGGGAACTGCCCTCTGACGAACCAGTGCCCGTCCGCTACAGCACCCCCTCTCTGTTTATAGGCTGGATAACAGAAAATGGGGTCCCCTACGATATGTATAAACCTATTTATGAAGATATCACTTTCTATGCCACGTGGCTGGAACTTCCCACGGAAGAGACCGCCGATGAAGGGAACGAAAACAACGGCAGCACATATTAATGGCTGCCGTTTACTCTGTAAAATTATACCTGATATTGGAACCTGTCAACCAACTCTTTGAGCAGATCCGCCTGACTTGACAGTTCTTCGGAGGCCGCTGCGCTCTCCTGAGAAGTAGCCGAGTTAGACTCTACAACACCGGCTATCTGATTGATGCCTTCTGTAATCTGTGCCGTAGCCTCTGCCTGCGTATCAGACGCCTCTGCTATCTGAGCAACTGCCTCACTCACCACCCTCGCATTATCCACAACGAGCAGCAAGGATTCCGCTGTGGAATTTGCCAGTTTTGTTCCATCTTCTACTGCCGAAATGGCATTTTGTATCAGATTCTTTGTATTCTTGGCGGCTTCGCTGCTCTGTTCTGAGAGGATTCCCACCTGCGTTGCAACCACTGCAAAGCCTTTACCGGCCTCACCTGCCCTGGCTGCCTCAATGGAAGCGTTTAGTGCAAGCAGATTTGTCTGAGAAGCAATTTCCTCTATACTGCTGATAATCTCTGCAATCTTGTCAGAAGCTTCCCTGATTCTTCCCATAGCCTCTGTACTTTGTCTCATCTGCTTGTCGCTTTCCATAACCTGATCATTCATACCCGCCACGATCACTCTGACTTTCTCTGCATTTTCGGCATTGACATGAATCTTCTCTGATATATCTGTCATGGTCGCTGTCAGTTCCTGAATCGCACTGGCCTGGTCTGTGGCACCTTCTGCCAGTAACTGGGAAGCGCCCGCTAAATCCGTTGCACCCTTACGGACACTTTCCGCATTATTATCAATATCCCTCATCGCCACGCTGAGCGACCTGACAATACCGCGGAAGGACTCACTGATCTGGACAAAATCACCTTTATAGTCCTCATCCACATCAATCAAAAAGTTTCCATTTGCCAATTCCGCCAAATTATTACTGATATTCTGGATTACCGTATTCAAATCCTGAATCGTTTCCGCCAGACAGTTCATTAAAACCGCAGTCTCGTCATTCTCTGTGGGAGCAGGCACTTCCGAATGAATATCACCCGCTGCCAGAAGCTTCAGTCTGTCTACTGCTTTGATGAGCGGCTCTGCAACTGCCTTGCCAAGTTTAATACCGCTTCTGATGCCAATAAAGGTAAAGACAATCACAAATAAGATAGTAAATGCCAGTGAAATATAGAACATCACCAGAAATTCATTTCTCACCGCCGCGACACCGATACTCCACCCATCTGTTTCCGGAACCGGTGAATAAGCCACCACCTTCGTCTTGCCATTATAACTGTAGGTGCCTGTACCGTCTTCTCCGGCAATCATCCTCTTACAAATTTTACTATATTTCTTAAGGCGCGGATTCGTATCGCCCAGCGCAATACTGTCTTCTACGCCCACAAGCTCTGAATCTATATCCGCAATCGTAATACCGTTTTTATCCAGCATAAAGGCCGTGCCGCCGTCCCCCACCTTTATGGACCGCATCACATCATTTAAAAATTCACCGTTGGGAACATATGCAATGACGCCTACCGGCGTGGTACCTGGGATACCGCCCTCCCACAGAGGCGCCGACACAACATAGGATACCTTATCCGTCACTTCACTGTAGGCCGGTGTTGAAATATAGGTATTGCCCTTCATGCCTTCTTTAAAATAATCCCTGTCTGCAAGATTGGCACCCGTAAGCACATCAACACCGTTACTGTCAATAATATATCCGCCGTCAAAATCGTGATCCTGAATCCTTTGGTTTAAAATCGACGCCTTTTCCTCTGCCGTCTTTTCCGGATCTGCAAGCCTGGCAATGCTTCCGGTTTCATAGGCAATGGCAACATACTGCTGCAGAGCCGACGAGACATAGTTGGCCGCCACAGCAGAAGTATTATTAATCGTCTCCGATACCGCACTGATGGATGAAACATAACTCAGGACCGAAGTCACAATACCCAATATGATACAGCACAACATGACCACCTGTCCAAATCGATACGAAATTTTTCTTTCAATGCTGACAAATTCTCCTTCTTTTCTCTTGCCTCCGAATTTGCTTACACTTTCCCCGTTTTCTTTCTTCATAGAATCCCCCCATCTTCATAATTATTTGGAATAAACTGAATAGAATAGATAAAATAACTAAAAGTCGGACAAGTATAGAGTGTTAGAAAAATAGAGTTCAATAATCCAGTAATGCCACTGTATATTCATCTGAAATATTAGAAATTTATAACTACGGTTACACTATATCACATTTGACCAAACTTTTCCACAATTCTTTCAATTTATTAGTCATTATTATCAAAGGAGGTATCAAACGTCTTCTCACATTCGAGAGCACCTACAGATTACTATGCTTTTTGTTCGCACATTTTCTCAGATGATTCCCCAGATTCGTGAGACAAACAAGGGTCACCACCAAAAAAAGTCCGGGCATCAATATCATCCACCATGCGCGGCCTGACAGAGCCTGATTCGCCAACGACAGCATACTGCCCCAGGATATCACTTCCACCGGCAGCCCAATCCCCATAAAGCTTAAGGTTGATTCTGCCACAATCGCACTTCGGATGTTCATTACCACCATGAACATGATAGAGGGTATAAAGTTCGGTGCCAGATGGTGCCGCAGCACATGAAAGAAACCGCCGCCCATGCACGCAGAAGCAATCACGTACTCACTGTTTCTGATCTGACGCACTTCCATGCGTACCACCTTGGCCATACTCATCCATCCGGTGATCCCAATGACAAATGAAATACTTAAGACACTGGCCTTTCCCAGAACTGCCTGCAGCAAAACCACCGGCAGAAGACCCGGAATACTTAACAGGATGTCCACAATCCTCATGATCACAGCATCTGCCTTGTCCGGGGAACAGCCGCTTATCGCTCCCAGAATGACTGCCACCGCCGTTGTCATAAAAGTTGACACAAACCCAATCCATAAGGAAATCCTGCCGCCATACCAGATCATGGAAAAGATATCCCGCCCCATCGTGTCTGTGCCGAAGAAAAACTCACGATCAGGGGGCACACTGTAATGATGCAGATCCAGATAAGACGGATCCTTTGTCATAATCAGCTCACAGGCCAGACATCCGCTCAGTATAAGCAGCAGTATCAGGGCAGAGGCAATCGGTCTCTTCTGTCGTCTGTTCTGCGGCTTTAAAGCCGGCAGAGAATCACTCTGTCGTATGCCCACCACCTGAAACCCATGATTCACAGTCTTTCCACCTCCTCATAACGATTCTGATCCTCCATACGTATTCGGGGATCAATACGCTCACTGACCGCCTGTGCCGCCATGTTACAGAATATCACCGTGATACCCGTTAACAGGCTCAGAATCATCAACAGATTATAATCCTGATACCTGGCGCTCTCATAAGTCAGCGTACCCAGCCCCGGATAGGAGAATACCGTCTCCACAATATAAGTGCCGCCCAGTACATGCGGCACAGAGATTGCCATAATGCTAAAGTAAGAGGGCAGTACATTGCGCAGGCAGTGGCCAAACATCACCCGGGACTTGCGCAGTCCCTTCATTCTGGCAAGTAATACATATTCTGCCCGGACCTCTTCCAGCAGTTTATTGCGTATCATATAGGCATAATACCAGAGATGGCTTATAACCACCACAAAAAGCGGCAGAATCAGATGTCTTAACCGGTCTGCCAAATCAGCTCCCTTTCCGATGGAATACGCCCCGGAACTGGGCAGCCAACGCAGTCCAACCGAAAAGATGAGGATCAAAACCAAAGACAGCCAAAATTCCGGAATACATCCCGTCACCGTCCCAATCTTACAGATTACATGGTCCAAAAGCTTATCTTCCTGCCACGCACACACCACGCCAAGCAGCAATGCAAAGGCAAAAATAAGCAAAAAACCAGTACCCCCAAGCAGCAGTGTATTCACAATCCTGCCGCCAATCACCTCGGTCACATCCATCTTATATTTATAAGAAATGCCAAAGTCCCCCTGAAAGGCATTCTGCAGCCAGCGTATATACTGGACATAAATGGGCGCATCCAGACCCAGTCTCGCTCTTGCCCATTCCTGTTCTTCCGGACTCATTTTCTCCACCCGGTCTCCATAATAAGACACCAGCGGCTCTCCCGGCGCCAATCGGGAAATATAGAAGACAAGAACCGACAGCAACACTACACTGGTCACAAAGAGAAACACCTTTTTCCCCAGTGTCTGCATATATCTTCTCATCTGTTCTGTCTCCTCTCTGTATCATCACTGCACCAGACGGGAACCGGTATGGCTTCCATCAGTCTGCGGGTATAGGGGTGCACCGGATGATGAAAAATTTCCTCCACCGTTCCTGTCTCCACCAGCCTGCCCCCATGCATCACCCCCACCCGGTCACACAGAAACTCCACCATTGCCAAATCATGTGCAATAAACAGAAAGGAAAAACCATGTTCCTTCTGCAAGTGCTGAAAAAGATTCACAATCTGAGCCTGCATAGACACATCCAGTGATGCAATGGGCTCATCCGCTACTAAAAGAGCGGGTTCCATGGTAAGGGCACGGGCAATGGCCACCCGCTGTCTCTGTCCGCCGGAGAGCGCCGCAGGATATTGATCCAGATAACCCTCATCAAGTCCCACCGCCCGCATTTGAAAGGCCGCCTCAGCGCGATAGGTGCCTCTGGGCGGTTTCACATGATGTAACTTCATAGGTTCCGCAATGATGTCACAGACCTTCTTTCTCTGGTTAAGACTGGCATCCGAGTCTTGGAAAATAATCTGTCTGGCGGACTGCAGCATCTTTCTATTTGCCCGAAAGGCTTTTGGATTGCAGACGTCGATTCCCTGATAGATAATCTGGCCGTCTGTTGGTTTATATACGTTCATAATACATCGTGCCACCGTAGACTTCCCGGAACCGGACTCTCCAATCAGCCCAAAGATTTCACCGTTACGAATCTGAAAGGACACATCGTCTACTGCCTGCAGATTCTCTTGCCCAGGTAAGGGAAACACATGACTAAGATGCTGTACATCCAGAAGAATGTCCGAGGCAGTATCCGCCAAAAGAGGCCGCTTCGCATCTTGTCCCTTACTCCTTTGTCCCTTACTCCTTTGTGTTTCGCAGCACCTTCCATCGTTCTCCTTCCGGAAACTGCCAAAAGCCGGCGCTCTTACACCAAGCCCGCCTGCCCGCTCATCCAACAGCCAGGTGGCCGCATAATGCGTTTTTGTCACAGGGAACATGGGCGGCTGTTCCTCGTAGTCTATGGCCAGTGCATATTCGTTCCTACAGGCAAAGGCGTCCCCTTTCGGCGGATCGATCAGCACAGGCGGCATGCCCGGAATCGCATACAGACTGTCCCTTCCTCTGGCAAAAGCAGGAACCGCCCGCATCAGCCCCCAGGTGTAAGGATGTCTTGGGTCATGGAAAACTTCCTCTGCCGTACCAATCTCCGCAATCCTGCCGGCATACATCACCGCCACCCTGTCAGCCACTCTCGCAGCCACCCCCAAATCATGGGTGATAAAAACCATGGCTGTATGAAGTCTGGCCTGCATCTCCTTAAGCAGATCCAGTATCTGTGCCTGAATCGTCACGTCCAGCGCCGTGGTAGGCTCATCCGCAAACAAAAGTCTGGGCTCCGCAGCCAAGGCTATGGCCATCACACTGCGCTGCCGCATACCGCCTGACAGGTGGTGCGGATACTGCTTCTTGCGCTCTGTAGGATGATCTATTCCCACCAGATCCATCAACTCCGCAACCCTGTGTTCCACATCCTGCCGGGACATTCTCGGTCTGTGTACTTTCACAGCCTCGGCAATCTGTGCTCCCACAGGCAAGGATGGGTTTAAAGCCGTCATGGGATTCTGAAACACCATGGAGCAGAACTTTCCCCGCAGCAGGCGCATATCCCTCTCCCGATATCCTGTGATGTCCACACCGTCCAACAGGATATGTCCCTCCTTGATCCGGGCAATATCCGGCAGAAGCTTTAAGATGCTCTTGCACAGCACACTTTTGCCGCAGCCAGTCTCCCCCACAACAGCCAGTACTTCGCCTTCTGCAACCGCAAGGCTCACATCCCGTACTGCCTGAATTTCCCCTCTGGGCGTGTCAAAGCTGACGGATAGATTTTGTACTTCCAATATCGCTGACATGTGTATACCTCTTTCCCAGACAAAGCACTCTATTCCTTCAGTGTCCACTCCGCAATATTCCAGAAAATGCCCACACCATGATGGCCCATAACCGTATCGGCTGATATCCCCTGAATGGACGCATCAGCCACATAATTGGCATCTATATAGCAAATAAACGCAAAGGCCGGATCCTTTGCCAGCTCTTCCTGGAACCGATCATAATTTTCGGCTCGGACAGCCTGCTCATCTGACTGCCGCGCCTTTTGCAGATACTGATCCACCTGTACATTAGAATAGCCACTATAATTAGCGCCTTTCTCTGTTCCAAACACTTTATAAGTATGGTCATCTGCGTCAAAAGGACTGCCCCAGCCAATCAGATAGGCCATCTGTCCGCTCCAATCCACCCGGGTGGGAATCTCCACCCGGCAGTCAATGCCAACCTCCTTTAACTGCTGTGCCGCCGCCTGTGCAATATCCAGACGCACCTGATCTCCCGCGCCCACACTGAGCACAAAAGAAAGGGGTTCCCCGTCTCTTGTATAAATACCGTCCGCTCCCGGAACACATCCCGCCTCTTCCAGAACTTCTCTCGCTTTCTCCGGATTGTAATCATAGTGCTCCACTTCTTCATTATTGTAAAGATTACGCTGTAAGGGACCATAGGCGGGTATCCCCTGCCCCAATAAAACGGCATCAATAATGGCCTCCCTGTCAATGGCATAACAGATTGCAGGTATGATATCCCGATTCTTCTTCCAGAATATATGCTGAAAGTTAAAGAGAATCCCCCGATAATCGGAGGTTTTCATGTCATAACAGACATACTCCTTCCGATTCGCAAAGTTTCTGGCATCTTTGGGCGTCAAAAGCGCAAGGTCGAGTTCCCCCGACTCCATCTGGATTGCCTTGGCATTGTCATCCGGCACGATTTTAAAAATAACCTTCTCAATCTCCGGCATTCCCCGGAAATATGCTTCATTTCTGGTCAGAACAATGGATTGCCCCTCATCCCAGTTTTCCAGCTTATAGGGCCCTGTCCCAATGGGATGACGGAAAAAGGCCGACTCCTGCATATCTTCCCCTGCCAGTAAATGTTCCGGCAGCACCGCCATGGTCATGTAATCCAGGAATGCCACATTGGGCGCTGTCAGTTGGAAGGAAATGGTCAGATCATCCACTACCCTGATTTCTTCCACATCTTCATAGTTGGGGGCATTCTCGGAGCCATTGTCCGGATTCCTGATAGCCTCTATGGTGAATTTCACATCCGAGGCCCCAAACGGTTCCCCGTCATGCCACGTCACACCCTCTTCCAGATAAAAGGTATAGGTATAGGATGCAGCGTCATAGGTCCAGCTTTTTGCCAGTCCAGGAACCACCTCATGATCCCCGTTGTGGGCGGTAAGTCCATTGAAAAGCAAAAGATTAATCTCTCCGTGCTCATCCATAGCCGGATTGATCCGGGTGTAATCCCCGCTGCCATAGACCAGGGTGCTGCGGCTGCCTTCGCTTCCTCCTGCCTCTGTCTGTCCTGCCTCCTGTTCTCCTGCTGCGGCACTGCCAGACAAATCTGCCTGCTGTGCACTGCCGCAGGCTGTCAGGGTAAGCGCTGCCGTCATTGCCAGGACTGCAGCCCCAATCTTTTTAATATATTCCTGTATCATTCTCATTTTTCCGCAAACAGTTTCCTTTCTTACTGTCCGTGACAGTTGTCTGCTTTACTGCCGAAAGGGACGCAAGCACCTCCCCCACGGACATGCCTCTTTCCCTTGCAATACGAGCTACATCTTCATACTCATACTTCTCTCTGGTCACCCCATATCCGGCACAGACCTTCTTATGTATCTCACCATACTGCGTCTGCACCTTTTCCATGGAACGGGCAAGCGTATATCGTCTTGAGACACTTTCCCGGATGCCGATTGTGGTGGTATGTTTGAACAGCAGATTTACCATCTCGTCCTTCATGGCTTCCCTGCACATCACATGAAGCACAATACCCGGTCTGGACTTCTTCATACCAGCCGCTACCGTATAAACCTCCAGCGCCCCCGCCGCAAGAAATGTCTCTGTGGCAAAGCCAATGGCCTCTGCAGTCATGTCGTCCACATTGCAGCACAGTTCTGCCACCACATCCTGGCCACCTTCCGTCTCACCCAAAAGGGCGCGCACGCAGTTGGCCGCCGGAAAATCCTTCCTGCCCATGCCGTAACCAATCGCCGTGGTACGCATCACCGGCATAGCGCCGAAACAGTCGGCAAAATACTTTAACAGGGCCGCTCCTGTGGGGGTGCACAGTTCTCCTCTGATCTCTCCGCCATAGATGGGCACATCCCGGAGAATATATGCTGTTGCCGGCGCAGGCACAGGCAATATCCCATGAGCGCACTTCACCTGGCCGCTGCCCACATGCACCGGCGATACGATGACCTGCCCCGGCGCCAGTCTTTCCATCAGCACACACACCGCTGTTATATCCGCTACAGCGTCCATGGTTCCCACCTCATGAAAATGAATCTCTGGGACAGGCACACCGTGTACATGACTCTCCGCCTCCGCAATCAGGGTAAAAACTGCCAGAATATCTTTCCTGACCTTCTCCGATACGGGCAGCTTCTCCACAATATGCTCTATCTCATGCATGCCGCTGTGGTGATGGCTGTGTGTATGTTCATGCCTTTCGTGACTGTGCTCATGTTCTTCGTGGCTGTGTGCATGTTCGTGTCCTTCGTGGTGACTGTGTTCGTGCCCGCTTCCTTCTTCGTGACTGTGTGTACATTCGTGCCCTGCCCCATGACTATGCACATGGGTATGTTCATGATGACGGTCATGACATGCCTCATGCTCATGTTCTGCCTCTGCTTCATACATTTCCTCAGATTCCTCGCAGCCATGAATCCGTACCGAGATATGTGTCCCCCCGATACCGCACTTGCTCGCCGCCTCTGCGGCAATCTTCACCCCGGGAATTCCCAGTCCATTTAATTCTTCCACGATCTGCTCTCTATCCGGCAGAAGCTCCAGCAATGCCGCCGTGAGCATATCCCCCGCAGCACCCATTCCACAGTCCAGATATAATGTCTTCATCCTGATCCTCCCATCATAATTCATTTTCATACCGATTTCATTCCACAGCGTTTACGCAACGCGGCAACAATCACTAAAGTCAGTGTGCCTCCATATGATTAATCCTGCTGGCCAGGTAGCCGGCACCATATCCGTTATCAATATTTACCACCGACACCCCGCTGGCACAGGAATTAAGCATGGACAGCAAGGCAGATACCCCTTGAAAAGAGGCTCCGTATCCTACACTTGTAGGTACCGCAATCACCGGACAGTCTGCCAGACCGCCAATCACACTGGCCAGCGCACCTTCCATACCGGCAACGGCAATGATCACAGAGGCATCCATGATATCATCCATGCAGGCCAGCAGTCTGTGCAGACCGGCTACTCCCACATCGTATAACCGCACCACCTCGTTGCCGTGTACCTGCGCCGTGAGGGCTGCCTCCTCCGCCACCGGAATATCAGATGTGCCCCCTGTGGCCACCACGATTTTCCCAATGCCGTCAGGTTTGGGCATCTCACCAATGATTCCGATTCCGGCCTCTTCATGGTAATCCATCTCATGTTCCAACGACACGATTCTTGCAGATTTTGGTGACAATCTGGTAATCAGGATCGTCTCCTGCCCATTCCTTTTCATGGCATCCACGATGCCCGTTATCTGTTCCGGTGTTTTGCCTGCACCATAGATGACTTCTGCGGCTCCCTGCCGAATGCCCCGGTGCATATCCACCCTGGCATAACCGATGTCCTCAAAGGGCTGCTTCTTGATGGCAAGAAGCGCCTCTTCCACAGACAGGTTTCCGTCTCTTACCTTTTCTAATATTCTCTTGATGTCACTGTTCATCCTCTTGCCTCCAAATCCAATACGACTGCCTGATAATGCTTCTTCAATTCTGCAACAATCTTCTCCCGCCAAAGAAGCGCTTTCTCAAGCTGCCCGGCTGGAAACTGCAATCTGGCCGCTTCCCCCATTCTGCGCACCCTGAAATCTGTAAACCCCAGGGAAAAAAGATAGTCTTCCGCCTCCTCAGCCGCCTGGAGCTTCTCTTTCGTGACAGGTTCTCCGCCGGGAATCCTGGTGGCCAGACAGGCATAGGCCGGTTTATCCCAGGTAAAAAGCCCCGCTTCCTTTGAAAGACGGCGAATCTCCTCTTTCGTAATACCGCACTCCCGAAGCGGTGAGCGGACTTCCAGCTCTTTGAGCGCCCGCATTCCCGGCCTGTCTGTCTCCTCATCGGAAGCATTGGTACCGTCTAACAGCACCTGATAACCGTCTCCTGCCGCAGCTTTGGCAATCTCCTCAAAGATCATCTTCTTACAGTGGTAACACCGGTCACAGGGATTGGCAACAATTATGCCATTGCCAAGCACATCCGCTTCCAGAATACGTAATTTCACCGATAACAGTTCTGTAAATCGTCTGGCATCCTCCAATTCAAACTTTGGCTGAAAAACACTTTTCACATAATATGCCTGCACATCCGCACCCAGCTGCTTCGCTGCATAAAGCAGATAAGCCGAATCGGCGCCGCCGGAAAAAGCCAGGGCAGCTTTCGGATTTTCTTTGAAAAACTGATCTAATTCCATCTTCATCTTCTTTTCCATTCTCTTTCTGTTCAGGGCCCTTTTGTATGCTTAACATGCACGCGGAACTTTGACTCTCATTTTGATAGTTGCACAAAAAAGGCATACAATCCTTCCTGGAAGAATCGTATACCTTCATGTGTATACATTATTGCATTTCATTTTCTATATTCAATTTAATTATATTTTGTATTAATTACGTATAAATTATATTTTTCGCAAAATATTTGGTAAACAAACTATATCCTGCATGCAATCTTAAGATACATAGCCTTTATCTGATACCGCTTCATTTTCATACGGAAACTTTTGTTTCCCAAACCGGCTTCCTGCCGGATGATAACTCTATATTACCCTGAAAGCATAACGGAAGTCAATCCCTGATCAATACAGATAGTCTGTCTGCAGTTCTGTTTCCGCATCGATAAGCCACTGCGGGAACAAATCCAATATCACACAATCCGCCGTACCGTAATGATATTCCGGTAGGTGGCAGAAGTAATCTTAATCCCCGTTCTCTCCGTGCTGGCATGTACAATCTTTCCGTCACCTATGTAAATGCCCACATGGCCGCCATAGTAAATCACATCACCGGGTTTGGCCTCTGAATAGGACACACCCTTGCCTACGGTGGATTGTGCGTAAGAACTTCTGGGCAGGGAAATCCCGTACTCTTTAAAAACTGACATCACGAATCCGGAACAATCTGCCCCATTGGTCAGACTGGTGCCGCCTGCCACATAAGGATTTCCAATAAACTGACAGGCAAAGTCTGCAATCTGCTGTCCCTTGCCGCCGCCACCGGAGGAGGAGGGCTTAGATTCTTCTTTCTCGTCATTATCGGAAGAGTCACTGTCCTCACTGTCGGACGCATCGTCATCGCCGCTATCGTCGTCACTGTCCTGGTTCTGCGCCAGCATCTTCTCCTGTTCCCTGCGCTGCCGTTCCTCTTCTTCTCTGCGCTTTCTCTCTTCCTCTTCTTTACGCCGGCGTTCCTCTTCCTCTCTGCGTTTTCTCTCTTCCTCTTCCAGCTTCCTGATCTGGGCAGTCTCCTGTTTGATCTTGGCCGTATAAGTTGCCGCCTCTTGTCTGGCTTTGGCCAATACGTGGCTGTAATTCTCGTACTCTTCCTTTTTCTTGGCCAGCATGTCCTCCATATAAGCCTGTCCCTCTTCCAGCTCTATCTTGGAAGTCTCAAGTTCTGACTTATCCTCTTCCAGTCTGTCCTGGAGCGCTGCCACCCGCTGTACCGTTTCATCATACTCAGCAAGAAGCCTGCGGTCATACTTATAAAGTTCCTCCACATAGTTGGCCTTGTTGACCATATCACCCATGCTCTCAGACCCGAAGAACATCTGCAGATAAGAAATCTCACCCTTCTCATACATGAACTGAATCCGTATCTTCATGGATTCATACTGCTCATCCTTCTCTGCCACAGCCGCTTCATACTCCACCTGCGTGGCAGCTATCTCCTCTTCCTTATCCTCAATGGCATCTTCAATCAAATTAATATCCGTTAAGATTGACACAATCTCCGTATCCAGATCGGCGATTTCCTCTTCCACGCCTTCCTGTGCGTCCTGTGCATCAGAAATCTTATCTTTCGCCTTGTCAAGCTGTGACTGATTTTTCTTGATATCCTGCTGCAAATCGGAAATAGTGGTAGCCGATATCGGTTCTACCACTAAAAGGCACAATATGAAAGATAGCAGGAAATACATCGCTTTCGTATATCTTCTCTTCATCGCCGTTTTCCGTCCACTGCCGGGACCAATCCTTTTACAGTTCGCAGTTATTCACCGTTCTCGGGAACGGAACCACATCCCGGATATTTCCCATACCGGTCAGATACATCACGCACCGCTCAAATCCCAGACCAAAGCCCGCATGTCTCACAGAGCCGTATTTTCTGAGATCCAGATAGAACTGATAGTCTTCCTTGTTCAGATCCATCTCTTCCATCCTGCGCTCCAAAAGTTCCAGGCTGTCCTCTCTCTGACTGCCGCCGATGATTTCACCGATCCCCGGTACCAGACAATCCATGGCTGCCACCGTCTTGCCATCCTCATTCAACTTCATATAAAAGGCTTTAATCTCCTTGGGATAATCCGTCACAAAGACAGGACGCTTAAATTCCTGCTCCGTCAGATACCGTTCATGCTCTGTCTGCAAATCACAGCCCCAAGACACCTTATACTCAAACTCATCATTATGCTTCTCTAAAATACTGATAGCGTCAGTGTATGTCACATGGGCAAAATCGGAATTTAACACATGGTTAAGCCTCTCAATCAGTCCCTTATCCACAAACTGGTTGAAGAAATTCATCTCCTCCGGCGCGTTCTCCAATACATAACGAATCACATGTTTTAACATGGCCTCCGCCACCATCATATCATCCGTCAGATCTGCAAACGCCATCTCCGGCTCAATCATCCAGAACTCTGCCGCATGCCTCGTGGTATTGGAATTTTCCGCCCGGAATGTAGGTCCAAAGGTGTATACATTCTTAAAAGCAAAAGCATACGTTTCCACGTTCAGCTGTCCGCTCACCGTCAGGTTGGTAGGTTTGCCGAAGAAATCCTGACTGTAGTCCACTTCCCCCTCTTCTGTCAAAGGCAGGTTCTTGAAATCCATGGTGGTCACCTGGAACATCTCGCCCGCACCCTCACAATCACTGCCCGTGATAATCGGCGTGTGTACATACACGAACCCTCTCTCCTGGAAAAAGGTGTGAATCGCATAAGCAATCAGGGAACGCACACGAAAAACTGCCTGGAAAGTGTTTGTCCTTGGACGCAGATGAGAAATGGTCCGCAGATACTCGAAACTGTGTCTCTTTTTCTGTAAAGGATAATCCGCTGTGGAAGGCCCCTCCACCACAATCTCCGCTGCCTGCATCTCAAACGCCTGCTTCGCCTGGGGTGTTGCCACAATCTTACCTTTGGCTATGATGGCAGAACCCACATTCAACCTGGAAATGGATTCAAAATTAGCAAGGCTGTCCCCATACACAATCTGCAAGGGTTCAAAAAAGGTGCCGTCATTGATCACAATAAACCCAAAGGTCTTGGAATCCCTGATACTTCTCACCCATCCGCCAACCGTCACTTCCTTATCAATATATGCTTCGCTGTTACGATACAGCTCCTTAATATCTGTCAAATCCATTTGTCATTTCCTTCCTTTCTTTTCTTACCCGTGCAGTTCCTTCTCATACAGCTAATCCGCGTTTGTATCTATCTGTTGTATATTTCCATTTTCCATCAGGAAAGCCACCACATTTTTACGCATCAGATCCTCACCGATGCCCTCTCGGCTCTCCTGCTCAAGCAGCTCCTCCTCTGAAGCGTAACCATAGACTGTCACCATGGTGTCAATCTCCTGCTGCACCTCTTCCTCTGTAGGTGTCAGTCCTTCTATATCGGCAATGGCCTGATACATGATATAGCGCTGGGCCATCTCTGTTGCCGCTCTCTTAAACTCAGCCCGATATCCTGCCTCGTCAAGTCTCATAGACGCCTGCATATACTGCGCAAGTGTCATTCCGTTCTGGGCAGCCCGCATGTTCTGTGTTGTTTCAATGCTTGTCTCATAGCGCTCTACCAGTCCTGCCGGCGGTTCCTTCTTAAAGGTGCATTCCGCCATAATCGTATTGTACAGGATCATCTCAATCTCATTTTCGTATCTCGCTACCTCACTCTGATAATGCAAGTCGTATACCATGTCTTCCAAATCCTGCTTTGTCTGACAGCCGCCAATCTCCATGGACTGCACTAATTCATCTGTCAGCTCCGGCAGGATGCCGTTGACCGTTACATCAAATACCACCGGTGCTCCTGAAAGCTCCGGATTCACCAGATAAGGATCGGGAAAAGCAAGATCCAGGCTCACCTGTTCTCCAATCTCCACCCCGATCAGCCCTTCCTCAAACCCATCGATAAACTGACCGGAACCGATTGTCAGGTTGTACCCTTCCCCTGTGCCTCCTTCGAAAGCAACACCATCCTGATAACCCACAAAATCGATATTAACAGTGTCCCCTTCCTGTATGGGCCGGCCCGCCTCTTCCTTTGTCAGCATGACCGGTGTCAGATACCGCTCCTGTATAAAATAAGCAACATCTGCCTCCTCTACATGGGGTGCATTGGCAGAAGCCTCAATTCCTTTATAATTGCCCAGCGTGACATAATCACCGGCCTTGATATCCTTCAAGAATTCTTTATCGCCGCAGCCGGTCAGAAGTACTGCCGACACAAACGCCGCCGCAATCAGATACGTTTTTCTTCTCATAATAATCTCCTCAATCATTCCTTCGCCCTGCTTTCCTGCACAGCTGCTACACCCTGGTATTTCATGACAAATATAGCTTTCAGGCAAAACCCATACTACTATTTATATCACAAATCCCTGTTTCTTAAAAGAGTTTCTTGGAAATTCTTGCGCAATGCCGGAATCAATGATAAAATATCCAATACGTGAAACAAGTAATTCCGGAGGTAGGATAATGAACACATTTACAATTGTTTTGTTAGTGATTCTTGTGATTCTGATTGTTGCCGTAGTGGTATTATATTTCTTAGGAAAAAGGGCACAGAAGAGGCAGAGCGAACAGCAGGCGCAGATTGATGCCATGAAACAGACCGTATCCATGCTGATCATAGATAAAAAGCGCATGAAAATCAAAGATGCCGGTCTTCCGGCCATCGTTCTGGAGCAGACCCCCAAGTGGCTGCGCGGTTCTAAACTCCCGGTGGTAAAAGCGAAAGTCGGCCCACAGATTATGTCTTTGATCTGTGAGGAAAAGATTTTTGACTCCGTTCCGGTCAAGAAAGAAGTAAAAGCTGTGGTCAGCGGTATCTATATCACAGATGTAAAAGGCCTGCACGGCAAACAGCCCGTTGTGGAACAGAAGAAAAAGAGTAAATTCAAACAGCTGGTAGAAAGAGCCCAGGAAAAGGCCGGGGCGAAACCGCTCAAATAACTTGGAGTTGGAGAAAATTCCTGCGGAATTATCTCCGCGAGTTCCGCTTCGCGGACTCGAATAGAATAACTTGGTGATTTTGATTCCTGCGGAATTATCTCCGCGAGTTCCGCTTCGCGGACTCGAATAAATCATGCGGAATTATCTCCATTGGCGGGGGCTTCTATGGCAGCAGCGAGAAGTCCCTGTTTTCTTTGGAACAGATGTGGATTTTGATGTGGCAGTCCGACAGAAACTCATAATTGATGTCCAGAGCGTAGTCCACATCTACCACAATGTTGTCCTCTTTCTCATCTATCTGTATCTTCTTGGTATCAATGCCTACCAGTATCTGGCCAAAGGGCGTGTTGTAATTGGACATATTCTTTTTATTTTCCTGAAAGACCATATGCACATTGACTAAGCCGTTTCGCGTCAGTTCCAACATATGCTCGCTGAACTTGAGACGGTTCTTGGTGGGCTGGTCGAACCCTTCCGTAATCTCCTCATAAATGACATAGTGTTTATCATTCTTTTTATAATAATCACCGACCATGACCATCTCGATCTTGTCGGCATTTTCCTCCCGCTGATCAAACTGCAGGCCCTGCAATGTCAGTAGCACTTCTTTCGTCATAATAACCTCCATGATACGCTAATATTCATCAATATGAATGACCTTGGCTGACAAAATCCCATAGGTCAGGATGGAATTGGCAAACCGTTGAAACTTATCTGCCGCATCGCTGACAAAGAACCGGTACAATTCCGTGCCAAGTCCGGGTCTGTGCTCACTCTCAAGGCCCTTTTCCAAAAGCATCTCTTTCAATTCCCTGGCTGTCTCATATGCAGGATTGACAAGCGTCACCTGCTTTCCCATGATCCTGCCCACCGTGGAACGAATCATGGGATAATGGGTACAGCCTAAAATCAGCGTATCAATATCGCTGTCAATCAGCTCTGTCAGATACCGTCTGGCAATCTCATCGGTAACCGGATCTTCCCACAATCCTTCCTCCACCAGCGGTACAAAAAGCGGACAGGCCTTTCCGATTATTTTGACACTCTTGTCGTTTTTTTCTATGTATCTGTTATAAATGCCACTGTTGATGGTGGCCTCCGTGGCGATAACACCAATCTTGCCATTCTTTGTGGCCTCAATCGCCGCCCTGGCGCCTGGTCTGACCACTCCGATTATGGGGATATCCACTTCCTGTTCCAGCTCATCCAAAGCATAGGCGCTGGCTGTATTACAGGCCACCACGATGGCCTTCACCTGCTGAGTTTTAAGAAAATTCACGATCTGCCTGGAATACTTCATCACCGTTTCCTTAGACTTACTGCCATAAGGCACCCGTGCCGTATCCCCGAAATATACAATCCTCTCGTTAGGAAGCTGCCGCATGATTTCCCGCGCCACCGTCAACCCGCCGACTCCCGAATCAAACACCCCAATCGGGCTGTTATGCCACTCTTCCCGTCCGTTCATATCACTTCTTATCCTTCCCTGCCACATTCTCTTCATACCACTCTAAGAACCTGCTTCGAATCACAATATCATCGCCGGAGGCCTTCAACAGGCTATCATAAATCTCCTGCTTTGTCATCTCCTGAAACTCTTCTGAGACCACCACCTGCTCAAAAGTCTCTTCCGTAAAACAAAGTTCCGGGTACAAAATCCCCCACCATGCCACTGCGAAAATACTGAATGCAAGGGTTCTTACTCTATTCCACATATGATACACTCCCATCTGTCAGCATTTGCCGACATTAGGAGTGTACCCGCCATAGCATTTCTTATTCGTGTTTATTTTTCTTCTTATAAGATTGTTCCCGCTCTAACCGTATCTGCCGGATGATTGATTTCTCCTGGTTATCTATGTGTAGTCTGGCCGCCCTGGCCGCCTTCTCCTTATCTCCCTGCTGGATGCTCTCATATATCATTCTATGCTCGTTTACCAGATTCTCATGCCCTTTCTCGTCTTTAATATACTCAAAGCGATACCGGTACATCTGCTCCGACAGGTTGTTGATCAGCTGAATCAGGCGCTGGTTGCCTGTAGCCTGTACAATAATGTCATGAAGCGCCACATCTGCGCCTGCAATGGTAGTTACATCACCGGTCTTTGTGGCCTCCTCAAACTCATCACAGGCCTTTTTCAGCGCTTCTTTCTCTTCGGATGTGATTCTGTCACAGGCCAGTTCCACGCAGAGAGCATCCAGTGCCCGCCGCACTTCCAACACATCCTGCAGACTCTTCTCGGTAATCTGTGCCACCTCGGCTCCCCGCCTGGGGATCATCGTCACCAGTCCCTCTAATTCCAGCTTGCGGATTGCCTCTCTGATCGGTGTCCTGCTGACTCCCAGACGATTTGCCAAATGAATCTCCATCAACCGCTCTCCCGGTTTCAGCTCACCTGTCAGAATCGCTCTGCGCAGTGTATTAAACACCACATCCCGTAAAGGGAGAAATTCATCCATATTTACCGTAAAGTTGTCGCCCATATAGCCACGCCTTTCTTTCTGTCAGACCGTAACGCTAACCAACATGATTCCATTTCAAATCCGCACGGCAGGTACCCGTTTCCGGCATCCTGCTATACTGCGTAAAATCCCGTCACGAATATCTGTCCTGCAAGCGCGTGCTCTTCCATAGCTGCGGCTGCAGCCTGCGCCTGCTTGCTGTCCGTAAAAATACCAAATACGGTAGGACCGCTGCCGCTCATCAGCGCATTGGCCGCCCCCATTTCCCGCATCAGGTTCTTTATCTGATCAATAACAGGATATTCCTTTACTGTCACTGTCTCCAGTACATTGCCCATCCTCTCACAGACTCCCTGCAGGTCGCCCTGCGAAAGAGCTTTTGCCATACCGTCAATGTCCGGATGGTCTTTCAGCCGTTCCACATGCAGGTTCCCATATACAAAAGCAGTGGACACATTGATATCCGGCTTCGCCACCACCAGATGCGCCTTTGGCGGCGCAGGAAGCGGCGTCAGTATCTCACCGATCCCCTCCGAAAGCATGGTGCCGCCCACTATACAATACGGAATATCCGCGCCCAGTTTCACACCAAGGCGCTGTAAGTCTTTCTCCGAATACCCCATATCAAAAAGCGCATTTAAACCCCGCATGGTGGCCGCCGCATCAGAACTGCCTCCCGCCATACCGGCGGCAATAGGAATCCTCTTCGTAAGGGTAATCTTAACCCCCTCGGCAATTTTCTTTTCTTCCATTAAAAGTGCCGCAGCCCGGCAGATCAGATTATCCCGGTTCGTGGGCAGCTGCACATTGTCCGTCTTAAGCTGTATGCCTGGTCCGGATGTTCTTTCCAGCACCAGATCATCACAAATATCTACCGTCTGCATGATCATTTTAACCTCATGATAACCATCCGGCCTGCGGCGAAGCACATCCAATCCGATATTTATCTTTGCGTACGCTCTTTCTTCAACCCGCTGCATTTCTCCTCCAGCTCACATAAATCCTCAGCTCTACGCATTTTAGGCGCATAACCAGTTTGTGAAATCTATTATAATTTATAATTGCATTTTGTATACAAAAGATTGTATTTAATTTTATACAATCTGCAAGTGTTTGTCAATATTGCAAAATATTCTTACCCGACCACGTCATAAACAACTGTATTTTTGCCATAAAAAGTAAAATTTCTTATGAACTGCTTCTAATTTATCTGGGAAAATGGTACGATATAATATACAAATGGCGGAGATTCTTTCTAATTCTCTGCTGATTACGATACCATACAAATCAAACACAAACATTTCCAAGGAGGGATACCGATGAGCGTAAATGGAATTACCAGTACACCCAGTACTTACGATCCTTATCAGGTCACAAAGCCCAGCACAAAGCCTGCTGAAGAGACAGGCGCGGCTTCCGGCTCTACATCTACGAAGGATGAAAGCGGCGTTGTCTATGAGCCTTCAAAGGAGAACACCACAGCACCCGCACAAAAATACACCCAGAATACGGAGTTAGTAAATAAGTTAAAAGCCGATGCTGAGTCACACACAAAACAGCTGCAGAACATTGTACAGCAGTTGATGACCAAGCAGGGACAGACTTTTAACAATGCCAATGACATGTGGCGTTTCCTTGCAAGCGGCAAGTTCGAGGTGGATGAGGCGACCAAGCTTCAGGCCCAGAAGGATATCGCTGAGGACGGTTATTGGGGTGTCAATCAGACTTCCGACAGAATCATTGATTTTGCCAAAGCTCTGACAGGCGGCGACCCGAGTAAGATTGAAGATATGCGCGACGCCTTCAAGAAGGGTTACGAGCAGGCTGAAAAGACATGGGGCGGCAAACTGCCGGATATCTCCAAACAGACCTATGACGCTGTTATGGAAAAATTTGATAAGATGGCTGAGGAAGCAACGCAGAATACTGTTCCTTCCGATACCACCAACTAAGCATTTTCAAATGAGGAATCAGGGAATTTTCCCTGGTTCCTTTTTTGTTTCAAATCGGATATAATCTTAAGTAAAAAATCGAGCTTCGCTCGATTACGAGATCCGCTTCGCGGACTCGGATAAACGGAAGATTTTCCTATATCGCGCACTTGTTGTGCAGAGAGAGAGGTATCTATGATTGAATATGATAAGGTAACCAAAATTCCCTACGGCGGAGATTACAACCCGGAGCAATGGCCCGAGGAGACCTGGGAAGAAGACATGCGGCTTCTGAAACTGGCCCATATTGATATTGTCACCCTGAATGTTTTCAGCTGGGCTGCCCTGCAGTCAGATGACGACACCTACCACTTTGAACAACTGGACAAGATTATGAATCTGGTGCGCAGTCACGGTCTCAAGGTATGCCTCGCCACTTCCACCGGCGCCCATCCGGCCTGGATGGCCAGAAAGCACCCCGACATCCTGCGGGTGGAAAGCAATGGCATGAAACGGAAATTCGGCGGCAGGCACAATTCCTGCCCCAACAGTCCAACCTATCAGAAATATGCTGCGGCATTGGCCGCCAAACTGGCCGAACGTTATAAAGGATATGATAATATTGTGGCATGGCATATCTCCAACGAATACGGCGGGGTATGTTACTGTGAAAACTGTGAAAAGAAATTCCGGGAATGGTTAAAAGACAAGTACAAGACCATAGATGAAGTAAACCGCGTCTGGGATACCGCTTTCTGGGGACATACTTTCTATGACTTTGAGGATATCGCGGCACCCAATCTGCTTACTGAGCACTTTGACAATGACCGCACGATGTTTCAGGGCATCTCCCTGGACTACAGCCGCTTTAATTCGGAAAGTATTTTAAACGCCTATCGGCTGGAATATGATGCCATTCATGCCGTCACGCCGGATATTCCCATCACCACGAACCTGATGGGTACCTACAAACCTCTGGATTATCAGATGTGGGCAAAGTATATGGACTTCGTCTCCTGGGACAACTATCCTGCCAACAACAGCCCCCTGGAGGAGACCGCCATGCACCATGACCTGATGCGGGGCTTAAAGCAGGGAAAGCCCTTCGGACTGATGGAACAGACGCCTTCCGTGACCAACTGGCATCCTTATAACATGCTCAAACGTCCCGGCGTCATGCGGCTCTTAAGTTATCAGGCCGTTGCCCACGGCGCAGATACCGTGATGTTCTTCCAGATGAAAAGAAGCATTGGCGCCTGTGAGAAATATCATGGTGCAGTCATCGACCATGCCGGACATGAAAATACAAGAGTCTTCCGGGAAATCCGTGCTTTAGGGGCAGAACTTGACAAACTCGGCTCTAAAACCCTCGGTGGAAGATGCAACGCAGAGGCTGCCATTGTATTTGATTGGGATAACTGGTGGGCTGTCTCCTATTCTGCCGGACCCACTGTTTACCTGGATTACTGCAAGGAAGTGCTCCACTATTATAAAGCGCTGCACAACCTGAATATCCCTGTGGATATGATCGGCGTAGAGGACGACCTTTCTTCCTATTCCCTGGTGATCGCGCCCGTACTCTATATGGTCAAATCCGGTTATGATGAGAAGCTCCGCGCCTACGTGAAAAGCGGCGGGCGCTTCCTGACCACCTTTTTCAGCGGTTATGTGGATGAACATGACCTGGTAACCATCGGCGGCTATCCCGGCAAACTGCGGGATATTCTGGGCATCTGGGTGGAAGAGGAAGACGCTTTGCCTAAAGATATACAAAACAGCTTTACCTATAAGGGAAAGACCTATCCAGCCACCATGCTCTGTGATCTTTTGTATCCGGAGGGTGCCAAAGTGCTCTGCACCTACGAGAAAGACTTCTACGCCGACATGCCCGTACTGACCAAACATGCTTTCGGAGAAGGCTTTGGCTATTATGTGGCTACACAGTCCAACGAGGAATTTTATCGGGATTATCTGAAAGAAATCTGTGCAGAGGCGGACATCAGACCGCTTATGGATACGCCGGATCATGTGGAGGTGACCAAGAGAGTCAATGACGAGGGAGCATTTATGTTCCTGCTCAATCACGGCGATACCACTTATGAGACGGCACTGCCCTTCGCAGGAACCGATCTTCTGACCTGCAAAGAGTACGCTGCCGGGGACAGGATTTCCCTTTCCGGAAAAGATGTGGCCATTCTGCAGCTAGCTGACAGGGATTAGATGTTATATAAATGATTACAGGCCGGGAATCTGCTATGACTCCCGGCCTGTTTAATTATCCTTTTCGCTTTTACCTGCTGGCAGCAAAAGCTTTTTAATTTCCTGTATAATTTGAGCCGGAATCTCATGATCTATCTGCATCAGCTTACTATACATACGCACACCCTGATAGGCAAATGCAATGACATGAAAGACAGATTCAGGATTTACAGGCGCAAATTCTTTCGTTTCGATTCCATATTGGATCAGTTCCTTCCACGCAGATTTTGAATTTTCATACTGCCTGATGAGGGAATTATCCGCCTTACAAATGGCAGGATCACTATAAAATTCACATAGTGCAAGACTGAAAGACTTTTCACAGTCCAGCATTTGTCTCGCGTATCCCAAGAGAAGTTCGTCCAGAATCTCTGCCGCCGGAATATGTTGTTGGATTTTCCGGGATATTTCAATATGCTGCGCGTCGGAAAAGCCATTCACAATTTCCAGAAAAATCTGCTCCGTACTTTCATAATGACGATATAATCCTCCGCGGCTGAGCCCTGTCCGCTCACAAATATCCTGCATGGTGACGTCTTTAAATCCCTTCTCCGCAAACAGCCGGTATGCTTTTTCTTTGATATCCTTCCTTGTTTTATCCCCTCTTGCGCTCATCTTTCCTTCCTATCTGCTGTGTCATTTGCGACATATATGTCTCATTCTATTTTGCGACATTTATGTTGCTTTGTCAATAGCGTTTACCACCGGATTTTCCTACAAAAGACTATCAAGCACGCCCCTGATTCCCCTCTTCTCATACAACTCCTTATACACAGCCACTTCCCCCTGAATCAGCTCATCAATGACCTGCATTCCCAGAAGCTCCACCGGCGCCTGATCGTCCGTCATAATCCGCGTTCCCGCCTCATAGACCACCAGACAATCCGCCACATTCCCCATCATCGCATAAAGTCCCTCATCCGTAATCTTTTCCCTGTGTGCCCGCAGATTTTCAAGCATCCGGGGATTGTTGGAAGCAAAGAGCTCCCTGTTGGTAGACCCCTTTACATCCACTGTATAGACCTCGCCAAACACACTGCTGATGGTATCTGCCAGATAGGCGTTGATGCTGTCCTCACCGCTGCCCCGCATATTCATATTGACCACCATCACACCATCCTCTGTGAGATGCTCTTTCACCAGTGTAAAAAATTCTGCGGAAGACATCTGAAAAGGAATGGTAATATCCTGATAGGCATCCACCATGATCACATCATACTTATCCTCAATGGCATTCAGATAGGCCCTGCCATCGTATGTGGTAACCTTCACATCCGCAGGCAGTTCAAAATATTCCCGCGCCAGATCGGTAATCTTCTCATCAATCTCCACGCCTTCCACCGCCATGTCTCCATAGTACCTGCGGCACTGGTTTGCGTAAGTACCCGTACCCATACCCAGAATCAGCGTACTGCAGTCCCCTGGATTCTCCTGACCCGTCATCAGAGGCGCTGCCATGGCATAATCATAATACATGCCGGTGAGCCCTTCCCCTTTTATCAGAATGGACTGCACACCGAACAAGACATTTGTGGATAATATGACATTTCTGTCAGTTTCCTTTACCTGCAGATAATTATAGATGGACTCTCCCTCATAGGTTAGGTCATTTTCCCAGAAAGCGAAACGATTGGAATTGCCGAAGATACAGCATAAGATAAAAAGCACTGCCGTGACCGCACACTTGCGAAGCCCTCTTTTGACGCTGATAAAATAAAGGAAACTCAGCACAAACAAGATTCCGGCGAAAATGAGAAAGGTGACCGAAGTACCCACCGCCGGGATGGAGATAAAAGTAGGAACAAAGGTGCCGATAATACTGCCGATGGTGTTAAATGCCCCAAGCGTTCCCACTATCCTGCCGCTGTCATCCAGGCTGTCCACAGAATATTTCGCCAAAGAAGGCGTCACCGTCCCCAGCAGGAAAAGCGGAAATACGAAAATCACCATGCAGGCCGCAAAAGCCGCCCAGATCAGGAAATTGGTATCCACCGCAAAGATCAGGAGGGCTGAGATTCCCAGCACGATATATTTGCCCACTACCGGAATCGCCGCAATCCAGATTGCTGCAACAAGGATACGCACATAAAGCTTGTCCGGATTGGGGTTCTTGTCCGCACTCCGTCCCCCATAAATATTACCCAGTGCCATGGCGATCATAATCGTACCGATAATGATCGTCCACACAATCTGGGAAGAGCTGAAATACGGGGCAAGAAGCCGGCTGGCCCCCAGTTCCACCGCCATGACAGACATCCCTGCAAAAAATTCTGTCAGATATAGGAATACTTTATTTTTTAATATTGAAGAATCGTTCATCCCTCTCTCCATTCCGGAGCATTGTTCAGACACTGGGGTTCATCCCTTTTCTTACAGTGCAGTCTGTTTATAACACTCCATTTTATCATTTCCAAGTATACACCCCGCCTCCAGCCTGCGCAATTCCTAACAGATTAAATTTTCCTAAACTTCCCTGCCTTTCTCTTTCCCTAAGAAAGACAGCATCTTTACCGTCTGGTAAAAATGCTGTCCCATAATACAGTTTCCCGAAATCCTATATACCGCCCTTCACCACCAGAATCCGGTCACCGGCATTAATCTCCTCCGTGGGCAGTTCATTCACTTCCTTAAGCTGTGACACCGGCACATAATAACGCTTGCCGATATCCCACAGGGTATCTCCCGGGCTCGCAATATAGATGACCATTCCCGGCAGTTCACTCAGTTTGTTCAGATCAAGGTCTTCCACCTTGATGTCCGTTACCAGGTTCTGTGTCTTTTGTGAAAATACCAGCACTTTAAACTGTAAGGCCGCCTTCACATCCAGTTCATCACTGTCTAACATGGTCACTGTCAGTTGTTCAATACTGGAATGCAACTTATAAATACAGGTGGATGTGATATTATCCACCTCGATTACATATTGGAAGGGCAGATCGTTCTTCGTAGAGTAAATCGTCTTCGCCCCGCCGGCACACAGATAGAGCGTGGTCACAATCAGCGTACCAGTGACAGCAATTCCATTCTCCACAATCGCCTGATCATCAATCCGAATCTCCCCCTCAGAATGAATCAGCTGATACATGGGCATCTCCGAATTCTGGATTCTCACATGCTCTGCTATCTTACACTTACCAACGCCAGCCAGAAGAAGGCTCTTGATCGGCACCTGTGTCGACAGCGCCCCAATCTCCTTATCCACACCATAGACATCTGACAGCACTTCCAGATTCTCTTCCTCATACAGGTGAATATCCAGATCCAATACCGGCTCCACGCAGAAAACTCTCTCTTCGCCGTCAAAGTCCGGCCTTACTTCCACATTGCACTGTCCCAGACTGTATTGGATATCCGGTATCATATTTTCCCGGCACCCATGGCACTCAATGATACCGCTGAAGGGCACCGTATTCTCATACCACAATGTCCTGTCATTATCCCCCTCTCCCTCATACAGGAAAAAGGCCTTCATCTCACCCTGAATGGAGATCTTTTCATCCAGTGCCTTAAACTCCACATGGTCAAAACAGATATGATGCCAGATGGTCTGAAAGACATTGGGCAGATTCCCGGTCAGTTCCATTTCCTCTTTGAGACGGAAGATATCCTTCTTGTGCAGTACCAGCTCTATCACAGGATAAGTGCATTTGCGGTATTCCACCGGTTCCTCATGATACAGGTCTACCGCCGCCTCACACTCCACCTGTTCCTCTTTCTCCAACGTAATAGACACCACCGCCTGCACGCTCAGTTTCCGGGAATTGATAAGCCCCACTGTCAAATCTTCAATACTGCACTCTGTGAGAATGGTGTCTCCGCTATTGACACCTTCCATGTTCACCTTTTCCTCGAAGGGAATCATCGCCTCCATACTGGCGCACATGCCCTCCATGTCCGTCAAATACAGTATGGACACCACCAGCTTGCCTTTCAGATTCACCACATTTTCACAGGCGCGAATCTCCTCCATCATAATCTCACCTTTACTGCTCAGAAGATAATTCGCATCCGGTTTGTTATCTGAAATATTCACATCTTCTTCCAATACCATCTGGGTGCCGGCTTTACCGCTGATCCGGTCCATATGTATTTTTTTCTTCACTAATTCCACAAGAAAACCTCCCTGCATATACTTGCTATAAGTCTATGCGATGGCAGGAACAGATATGCCTGTCAGCCGCATTCCTGTATAAAGCAAATCTGCCCTTGTGCCGAAATACAATTGTAACGATACGTCTTTACCTAGGGAGGATCCTGCCATGTTATCCATCGCTGTCTGTGATGATATCCTGTTAGAATGTACGCAACTGGCCAAACAGATCCGGCATATTGCCAAAAAGGCCGGATGGGAAGTGCTGCTTCGGGAATTTTATACCGGGGAGGAACTTTTAAAGTCCACTGCGTCATTTGATATCCTTTTCCTGGACATTAAGATGCCCGGACTCGATGGGATGGAACTGGCCCGCCTTCTGCGGCACCGGGAAGAAACCTGTCTGCTGATCTTCGTCACCGCCGTCTCCGAATATGTGTTTGAAGCCTACGATGTGGAAGCCTTTGCCTATCTTGTGAAACCCATCACTGAGGAACAGCTTCAGAAAGTACTGGCCCGCGGAATAGAAAAACTGCGCAGGATTTCCTCCGAATTTCTCTTAGTCTCCTCTTCGCATGTTGTGAGAAAAATTCCCTTACATGACATCGTCTATATAGAAGCCATGGGCAGAATCCTGAAAATCCGCACCCTGCGTGATACCATCGAGACCTATGGACAAATCGGCCAGATGGAAAAGCGTCTTGGTGACAAAAACTTTTTCCGCTGCCACAAGGGGTATTTGATTCATTTAAAATATGTAGATACTTTTGATAAAACACAAATCCATATGGAAACCCAGGATACCGTCTTGTTAGCCAAGCGCAGGTATGATGATTTCGCCAAAGCACTGTTATTGTATATGAAAAAGGAAGGAGGGCTTGTATGAATCTGTGGACAGCTCTTGCAGCCTGCATCGGATTATGCCTGCAGGCGGGCGTATCCTTTCGGTTACAGGAACATTTCTTCCTGCGTCAACATAGAAACAGATATCTCGCTTTTCTCCTCGGCATGATACTCTATCTGGCAGTATGCTTTGCAGGCTCTTTCACACTTAGCAGACACGGGTACTATTTTCTCTACAGCATCCTTCGGCAGGGTGTACTGCTTATACTTCTGATACGGTTATTCCAGGGGAACTTGTGGACCAGAGCAGCCCTGGCTGCCATCCTGTGCACATCCTTTGAATTGGCCGCCAACGTTGCCTCAGAAATGTTATCCCTGATCAGTATGTTGTTCCCTGCATCATGGCAGCCCTTCACCGATGTGTTTATCTGTCTGCTGTCCTATCCGATTGCGGCTCTGACCTTATGGTTTACTTTACAGCATAGCAAGCTGCGTCCGGATATCTTTTCCGGACAAATCTGCCGTCTGCTGTTCTTTATCCTGTGCGGGCTTATGATATTGACCGATATAGTCTATCACGGGATCACCCACGGCGTGATCATGATCTCCCATATCGGCCAGCCAGAAGTGTTTGACCCCTATATGAGTGAACTACTTACTCACATAGAATGTATGATTTTATCTTTGTTATGCCTTGCTATAGCGCTCTCTCTGCCTGCTGCCTTAAACCGAATCATGCAGCAGACCGTATCGGAACAGATGTATCGCGCACAGATTGCCCATTACCAGACACTCTTAAGAGAGCACCGCAAACAGGTGAGCCTTCGGCACGACCTGAAAAATCACCTTCTCGTCTTAAACCGACTGACACATCATGGAGAACTTGATAAAATAGCGGCATACCTCAAAGCCATGTGTCAGGAAACCTGCCAGACCACAGATAACATCCACACCGGTAACCTGACCGCAGATGCCCTCATCGCTATCAAGGAGCAAACCGCAGCGGCAGAAAACATTTCCTTTACCTGCGAAGCAGTCCTTGCCAAGAAGCTTCCCCTGGAAGACTTTGATCTGTGCATTATATTGGGAAATCTGCTTGACAACGCCATCCAGGCTTCCCTTCGGATTCCCGATCCCCAAGAGCGCTGCATTGTCCTGCGGGCCAAAACCGTAAAACGAAATCTACTGCTGGAAATCAAAAATACTGTAGCAGAGGAAACAGCCTGCCTGGATTTTGGCTTTGCCGATTACGGGACCGGCCTGCACAACGTAAAGAACATCATAGAAAAACACCACGGTGTCATGGATATTTCCTTTGAAACTTCTCAATTCTGTGTATCCGTTCTGCTGCCAATTGCATGACAGCCATATCCACGGCAATCAGTAAGGAAGACACTAATGGAATACAAGATTTTACCGTATGTGACACCAGGCAAACCATTTGATACATTTTGCCAAAGAATATTTTCATATTTACCGAAATCCTACGTGAAACGATCATCTATCATAGAATACACAGATTTTTCATGCAGCAATTTGAGTCAGCGCTTCAAATATGCCTTGCTTGCAGCAAAGTGCTCTGACATGGGGAATCAGTGTAACAGAATGGAGGCATAGTATGAAGGCAGGAACGATGGAAGGTTTAATCGGGGCAGGTATCAATATGAAGATGGTGGATACCCCCATGCGTGTCTACAAAGAAGCTCGGAGAAAAGGTGATCTTGGCGCCATGGAACGCGCTATGGGATATGCCAGCGAATTTCAGGATACCGCATACGACTATAAGGAAAAGGCCGAAAAGGAATTGCGTAAAGAAATGGAAGAAAATCGGGAAGAACAGCAGCGTGAACGTGAAGAAGCCCTTGCCGAGCGTCAAAAGGAGACAAAGGAAGCCCAGAAAGAGACTGTGGAAAAGCTGGCGGACAAGGCCGAGGAACTGCGAAATGAAAACGAAAGACCTTTAAACACTGTAAAAAGTCCCCAGGCAGACAGTCTGGTAATCAGCCCGGAAGGTAACAAACTCTTAGCGGAAAATCGTCCCAATCCTGATGCAATAGGGCCTGTTGGGGAATCCCCTGATGTAGAAGCACCTGATATACCCTCAAATACCGACAGCAGATCCGCTGTGAAATTTTACTCCAGTGCAGGTACCGGAGTGGAGCCAGCGCCTGTTGGGGGGAATGTGTCGGTAGGTTTGTGACTATTTGATGGTACGAACATGAAAAGGTGGAAGGATGCATTACCCTTCCACCGCCCCAATCAAATCTGTCACTCTTGCAACCCCATATTTTTGCATATAAGCCTCAATCCCCTCTGCGACTTCCACTGTCGTGTACGGATTGACAAAATTCATCGCGCCCACCGCCACGGCACTGGCCCCGGCAAGCAGAAACTCTATGGCGTCCTCCGCATTACTGATACCTCCCATGCCGATAATCGGAATCTTCACTGCCTGAGCCGCCTGATAGACCATGCGTACCGCCACCGGCTTGATTGCAGGACCGGACATGCCGCCTGTTTTATTGGCCAGAACAAACTTTTTCCTGTGTATATCAATCTTCATACCCGTAATCGTATTGATCATGGAAAGAGCATCCGCGCCTGCCGCCTCGGCTGCACGTGACATCTCCGCAATATCTGTCACATTGGGACTCAGCTTCATGATCACCGGCTGTTTCGCCTTTTTCTTAACCTGAGAGGTAATATCATAGAGGCTGTCGGGTTTCTGTCCAAAAGCAATCGCTCCCTCTTTCACATTGGGGCAGGACACATTAATCTCCAGCATGTCCACCGGCTGATCTCCCAGACGCTCCACCACTTCCAGATAATCCTCCACCGTCTTTCCGCAGATATTGACAATGATTCTGGTATCATATTTTTGTAAGAAGGGAATATCCCGCTCCACAAATACATCCATACCAGGATTCTGTAAGCCGATGGCATTTAACATGCCGCCATATACTTCCGCTACCCGGGGCGTTGGGTTTCCCTCCCAGGGCACATTCGCCACACCCTTGGTCACCACTGCCCCCAGTCTGTTCAAGTCTACAAAGTCACTGTATTCCATACCAGAACCAAACGTTCCGGATGCTGTCATAACAGGATTCTTAAAAGTCACACCTGCAATCGTCACCTGTGTATTCATCAGATATCCACCTCCCTCGCCTCAAAAACAGGACCATCTGTACAAATCCGTGCGTTATGTACATGGGAATGGGAATCCACTTTTGCAGTCTTACACACACATCCCAGACAGGCTCCCACGCCGCAGGCCATTCTCTCTTCCAGAGAAATATAAGCCTCAATCCCCTTATCCGCGGCATACTTCTTGATTGCCTTTAGCATTGGCATGGGGCCGCAGGCCATAATCACATCCGCCGCAAGCCCATGGGCATTTATGATGTCCATAACATTCCCCTTCGTTCCTGCACTGCCATCCTCCGTGGCCACATAGACATCTCCATAACGGGCCAGATCTTCCTGTAAAAACAGATCCTTATCACGATATCCAAGCAGAATCTGTTTCCCACAATCCAATTGTTTCGCCAGTTCCAGCATAGGCGGAATGCCAATACCGCCGCCCATCAGAAATACGCTCTTCCCCCTAGCCTTTCCCACGGGAAATCCATTGCCGAGCACTCCCAGCAATGCCAGTGTATCTCCGGCACCATAAGCAGCAAATTCCGCTGTCCCCTTGCCCGCCACACGGTAAACCAGCCGGAGTCTCTTCCTGTCCTCGCTGACTTCACAGATACTGATGGGTCTTGGCAGAAGTGTGCTCTCATGATGGGGATACACCGCTACAAACTGCCCCGGATGGGCATCCTTTGCCAGTTTCGTCTCCAGCCAGAGATCATAAATCTGCTCTGCAATCTGTTTTTGTGACACTATTGTCGCTTCTATCTTTTTCTTCTGCGCCATTTGCTGTTCCTTTCTGTTGTTTTATGTGAGGTTTTGTTCCCGCTCTCAGATACTCTTTCATTCTTTGAACAAACCAGGAATATTCATACAACGGCTTGCATTTGTTCAAAATTTCGTGATGAATCGGCAGATTAATGTTTATCACTTTCACGTTTAATTCTAGCATAGGTCTTACAGTTTTATCAAGATAGGCATCTATATCATTCTGCCACTACCCCCGATAAACAATCTTCCCGCCGCAAATCGTGTAAGCAATCACGCCCGGCATTTGCTCCCCCACAAAGGGCGAATTGCATGCTTTGGAAGCAAACTTGTCCACCGTCCAGACTTCCTTCGGATTAAATACCAAAAGGTCTGCCGGCCCGCCGGCTGTGATATGTCCTGCATCCAGATGATAGAATCTGGCAGGACCATAGCTCATCCTGCACAGCAATTCCATCATGGTCAGATATCCATGATTCACCAGTTCCCTGATACCCAGGGACAGGGCTGTTTCCAGGCCGATAATGCCGCTTGGCGCCTCCGTCAGAGGCTTCTCTTTCTCCTCCAAGCTATGGGGCGCATGATCTGTGGCAATCATATCAATGGTGCCATCCCGAAGTCCTTCAATAATTGCCAGTCTATCCTCTTCCTCACGAAGCGGCGGATTCATCTTAGCCAGCGTACCGTGTCTGATGACCGCCTCTTCCGTCAGTGTGAAATGATGGGGCGCCGCCTCCGCATGAATGTGGGTGCTTTGCCGCTTGGCCTTTCGCACCAGTTCCACCGCCTCTTTGGTACTGATATGCTGTATGGATAAATCTGCAGCCTCTGTAAGCGCTATCTTCAGGTCACGCTCCACCATGGAAATCTCGGCCTCTCTGGGAGAACCGTCAATGCCATAATGAGCCGCGGCCTTTCCTGCATTTACACCGTTATTGGCGATAAGCGCCGGGTTCTCCTCATGAAGGCTGACCGGCCTGTTAAGTTTCGCTGCCCTCCTCAGCGCTTCCTTAAGCACTTCCTCATGCATCAGCGGAATACCATCATCTGTAAATCCTGCTGCCCCCCTGGCACTCAGGGCCTCCATATCTGTCAATATCCGCCCCTTCATTCCCATAGTCACATTGGCGCAGGAATACACATGTATCCCCGTTTCCTTCCCCTTTTCAAGGACATAGCCCAAAGTTTCTACGGTATCCACTGTCGGCTTTGTATTGGCCATCAGCACCACCGAAGTAAAGCCGCCTTTGGCCGCTGACTTTGCCCCGGAAGCAATATCTTCCTTATAGGTAAGGCCGGGATCCCGGAAATGCACATGCACATCCACCAGTCCCGGCGCCATGATTTGACCGGATAGGTCAATCTCCTCCATGTCATTTGCAGAAGGAACCGTCCCCTGGGGCAGAATCTGCTCTATTTTGCCATTCTCCGTATTGATCAGGATATCCCGATATCCTTCTGTTTCGGATGCCGGATCTATCAGATAACCGTTCTTTAAAAGTAACATTTGTTCTCCCGTCCTTTCTCCTCATATTATATCCCAGAACCTGTTCCACAGGCAAACGTTTTATCCTCCGATATGCTGCTGCGATATGCTGCATTTTCGGTGTTGGGGCAGCAGCCCCTTAGTCAAATACCACCGGCTTGTCGATAAACTCTGTTTTTACCACCACATAAGGATAACTTTCCACCGGATTGCTCTTCTCCTCCGGCTTGGGTCCGATCAGATTGGTATCAATATAGACAGCATTGGCAGTCTCATACAATTCGTTTACGGCAATGCTGTAGCCGCCTGTATTCTGTGTGCCATATCCCACACAGATATAGAGAAATCCCTGATCTTCAAAGGTCATCTTAAACGCATCCTTCTTTTTGTCCTCAATTTTTTCCAGAAGTTCCTCCGGTATATTGTCTTCTGCCATAACCGTACAATCCAGATCTTTGATCTTGGCCATGGTATCCTGCTTCTGCCCACAGGCGTATACCCCCATACACATCAGGCAAATCAGGCAGATGCTCACAAATCTCTTCTGATATTCGTACAAAACATTTATCATAGTATCGACTCCGCAACTTTAGTCTTATTACCTAATTTATTACGCAATCAAACTCACTATTCCTGATTCTTCCTTTTGACATCACTTACCTTCGTTTTATGTTACGCAGACAACAATATTCCCTCTTTGTATATTGCCTGGAGCAGTTTAACCGGATATAATATATTAATACCCCGCTGTAATCAACGGGGCAAATTGTTTGTTCTACTATATAAAGATGAGGTATGTCCCATGATTCGCTTGATTTTGGTCGCTGTGTTTGTGGTTTTATTCTTAATATTGAGTATTCCCCTTTTGATCATCGAATACTTCATCGGCAAATTCAACATGGACGTCAAAAACCGCTCTTCCCTGGCAATCGTTAACTGGGCATTCCGCTGTGTACTCTTCATTTCGGGTGTATCCGTCACTGCCATTGGTGAAGAAAATATTCCTAAAGATGAGCCGGTACTCTACATTGGTAATCACCGAAGCGATTTCGATACGCTCCTGACCTATGTGCGGGTTCCCCGGCCTACAGGTTATGTGGCTAAGATAGAGCTGTTAAAGATACCCTTGCTCTCCCATTGGATGAAGTATCTGCACTGTCTTTTCATAGACAGAGGGGATATCAAACAGAGTATGAAGATCATTCTGGAAGCCATCGATAAGATTCATGCCGGTATCTCCATCTGTATCTTTCCGGAAGGTACCCGTAACCCTGTGCCTGACACCTTCTTAAAATTCCACAGCGCGAGTTTTAAAATTGCCGAAAAGACTGGATGCGCCATCATACCTATGAGCATCAACAACGCGGGGGCAATCTTCGAAGACCACCTGCCGAAGATCAAAAAAACGCATGTGGTCATCGAATACGGCAAACCTATATATACCAAAGATCTTGACAAAGAATCCAGACGTCATATCAGCGAAGCAGTACAGGGTATCATTGAAGAAATGTATTTTAAAAACAAGGAACTGGTGTAACACAGTTCCTTGTTTTAATATCAGCATCTTTTGATTTATCCCGATCTGCAGCAGATGTTTCATCGAACCTGCTCTGTTTCTATTCTTCTCCCACCACCATCTCATCGTCCATGATCGCACTTAACAGCAATACCAGTTCTGCATTCAAATCCACCTGGTTCATGATTCCCAGACTTTGCTCAATATCTCTGTAATTGCGTTCTCCTACGCCGTCCAGGTAGGAAATCGCCTGCAGGTTACGCCCCAGCATATAATGCAGATGATTCTCCATCACCGTGGCATACTCATGATTGGTTATGATGTGATCCACCACCGCAAGCCTTGACATATCTTTTAGCAATGTGGCGTTATTACTCTGTCTCTCATCTGTCTTCACCAGCAGTTTGGATTCTTTGGAGGCAAAAGAAATCTGCTCTCCTTTCTGCATCAACACCTGAATGACCGAGCTGCTGAGTATCACATCCACTCTTTGCTTGGTAGCCAGATAGGTCACACACCCCCAGAACACAAAATCATTATCCATATCCGGTTCCGGATTTTGTGCCAGATAATCTTTGATCACCGTGTGATATCTCTGATTGCCCGTAGCCCGGTAAAGCTCTGTTGCTGCATGGAAGTACTCTTCCATGGACACATCCGCAAGGTATTTCTCCACATACCGGTAAGCCCTGTCTGCTGCCTTAAGGCACTGGGTCGCGAACTCTCTGTCATAGTTCTGATAAATATAACTGAATCTGGCCATGGTGGCTGCAAACTGAATCGTAGCGCTCATGGTTATCCCGTCAATATACAGAATATATCCCGCTGTCTTATTATCCACACTGCTGACAGAAGCATATACGGCCCCACTGGTGGCATCCTGCATCTTGAGCAGCCAATCAATCTCGTACTTCACCTCATCAAGCACATCAGGAATCCTGTTCCTGCTCTCTGGTATTCTCAAATCATCGGTAAAGATGTCCGGATAAAGTTCATAGGAGAGCAAAAGATAATTAACCGTCTGACACCCCTTGACCACATCACGGGTTCCCATCTCGTCAATGTGCCAGCCCCCCGACACATCCCGCTTGATCGAGGCCTCTTCCTTCATCTGCGCCTCCCTGGAATGACAGGCGTTGTGGGCCTTCGCCCCGGCAAGTTCTGTGGAGAGCGTAAGTCCGCATCGGTTAAAATAATACTGCTTTAACACCGCGTCAAAAAGTTTTCCATAGGGATCCGCTGCAATCTGAAAGGGATATGACTGCCCTATCATCGCTGCTTCTATGTAATAACTGCCAGGCGTATTAAAATCTGTAAAGTCTCCGTAACTGATATAATTACCGATTGTTTCATCATAGCCCTTCTGTTCGATTTTGCCCGTATAGACTTCCCTGCCGCTCTCTGCCTCCAGGATTGTAAAATAATCCGGCGGCATCTCTCCTTGTATCACTGCCAGCTTATTACTGCCAAGTTCATACCCGACCTGATCAACTAAAATATTAGGAAGACTTTCCGGCACCTCATAATCAAACGCAGGTGTTAATCCAAGCGTTGCCGGCCCGTCTTCCTCACCGCCGTTTTGCAGGGTCTCCACTGAGAACTCTGACACAAATCCACAGCTGGCCAACAAAATCGCCGAAAGAAAAATACATATTATTTTTTTCAAATAACATTTATTGCACATATAGAATCACTCTCTATACTTTTCTGAACTTACCCATTATATCATAAAATTCCGCTTTCTTCATCATAATATACTATTTTTCCTTCAATTATGGTGCAGAAAGCCCTGGTAAATACTTCCATGGGGCTCCCACCAAAAATCGCAACATCCCCATCTTTCCCCACCGCCAGGCTTCCTACCCTCTCTTCCACCCCGCAGATTCTGGCCGCATTGATGGTAATGGAACGAAGTCCTTCTTCCTTTGGCATACCTTCTTTGACAGCCAGCCCTGCACAAATTGGCAAGAATTGTATCTTGGATACCGGATGATCCGTGGTGACTGCCGTCAGAATACCATGCCCTGCCAGCAGGCCTGCTGTTTTAAATGCCATATTCTGCACCTCAATCTTATTGCGGCTGGCCATATCCGGCCCCACAATAGCCGGAAATCCGGCTTCCTGCAGTTCTTCCATGATCAGGTGACCTTCACTGCAGTGATCCAGCGTCATACGCAGTCCAAACTCCTTCGCGATACGCACCGCCGTCAGAATATCATCTGCCCTGTGCGCATGCGCTTTTAAAGGAATTTCACCATACAGCACCGGCAGCCAGCACTCGTACCGAAAGTCTGTGTCCATATCCGGATCCTGTTCTTTCTTGTTCCGATAAGCCGCAGCCTTACTCAGCTCTTCCCTGAGCATGGCGGCAATGGCCATACGTGTGGAAGGTGAAGTCCCCTGCCCGGAATAGTTTACCTTGGGATTTTCTCCAAACGCAACCTTCATAGCGGCGGGAGCTTTCACAATCATATGGTCAATACACCGGCCATGCGTCTTTACAAAAGCAAACTGCCCGCCTACCACATTAGCGCTTCCCGGTCCGATCATCGCAGACGTGATGCCTGCCTGCAGGGCATCATTAAAAGCCGCATCCATAGGATTGATCGCATCAATGGCACGGAGATACGGCGTAATCGGATTTACATTCTCATTACAGTCATCTCCCTCCATGCCCTTCTTCTCCTCGGTGATACCCATATGACAATGCGCCTCAATAATTCCCGGCAGCACCAGATTTCCTTTCGCATTCAGAATCTTCTCTTCACTGCCCTTCTTAAACAAATCCTGCGGACACTCTCCCATATCTCCAATTGCCGCAATCTTCCCGTCCGCAATCCTGATAAAGCCGTCCGCATAATCCTTCCCTTCCATCGTCTTAAGATTGCCATGTATAATAAGCATTGCGTATCCTCCTGATTTACCATATGTACATAGAATCCCTCAACACAGGCAGCAAGTATGGAAACGGTATTTCATTTGCGTCAGCACCAAGAGCCTGTCCCTCAGGCCCTTAGTGCTGTTACGCAAATTGCGAAGTGCAAGTAGGTACACAACCGCACAATGCAGTCTAAAGATTACTGCAGCCTGCTCATAGGATTGATTGGTTCTCCATCCTTTGTCAGCTTAAAGTATACATTGGTACCCTCAATACTGTAATACTTGGTAGGAGCTGCCACTGTTCCGATTCCATCGCCCACATTCACATAGCTGCCCTCAGACACCGTAATATTCTCCAGCTGTCCATAAGTCAGTTCATATCCGTTTCCCAGATCCATCACCACTGTATTGCCTATCGTTGGATCATAAGACACCGAGGTCACCCGTCCGTCTGCTGCCGCGGAAATGGTCTCTCCCTGCGCAGCCGCGATCACAATGGCCGGATTATATTTATACTGCTCCAATGTAGGGAAGAAAATCGTCCGGTCCATACTGTAATTGATCAGCACATCTCCAACAATAGGCCACACCAGTCCCTCCTCTTCCTGAAAATCCAAATCGGGCTGTACTGTGGTGGAAATAGCCTCCGCCTGTACATCACCGCTCATAGCCGTATCCACTGTCTCGTCAAACATACCGGCCTCTTGATCCTCTTCCTTCTTTTCGGCCGGTTCACTCTTCTTGCTTTCACTCTTTTTAGCCGATTCCTTTTTCTCCTTGTCGGTATCCTCTTTGTCGGTATCCTCTTTCTCGGTCACCTCTTTTTCATCTTTCTCATCCTTTTTATCATTTTCTTTTTCCTGAGAAAGTCTTGTCCTGAGGCCGGCTTCCTCTCCGGTATTCTCCACATGCTGGGAGTTCGCCTCCTGGAAGCTGGGATCATAATCCAGATCATCCGTTCCCACCTCAGCAAACAGCGTATCGAGCTCCTCTGCGGACATCATATTATCTGCAACATCCGTGCCGTTCTTCTCAATCGCCTCAAAATCCAGCACATAATCCTCCCGTTCCGCCCTGTTATTGTTTCTTACATAAACACCGGTTACCGTCAGTGCTGCCAGAACAAACACCGAAGATGCCAACATAATAATCCGCTCTTTCCTGATACTATTTCTATTTCTTCTCGCCATGAAACTATGCCTCCTGTTTTTCATATAGGTTTCATGGTGTTAGTCTTACCCATTTCTGACATCTTATTCAAATTTTGCTAATTCCGTACCATAAAAGAACGCTTTTAAGATTTCATCATATTTCTCGCCGTTTAACGCTTTACAGTTGGCTCCATACTGGCTCATGCCGAATCCATGTCCAACCCCTTCCACATGAAACAAGATGTCCGTTTCCTTTCTCTCTATCTCAACAGATGCTGAGTTTAACCCGAACAAATGCCGAAAATCTTCTCCGTCAATCCTGACTTCCTCTTTTCCCTCCTCCTTATATACTGCCTCTGTCATATATCCCGCCTCATCAAAAGTAAAAAGTCCGCCCTGCCACAGAGTCTCCTCTTTATAATCATCTCCTGCCAGGGTCCTGAGCAGTTCTATGTAACGTTCTTTCTCCACAGTGACCACACTGCTGTACTCCATGGACGCCTTATCCTGTTCGCAGGGCACTCCCGCAAGATAAGGACAGCTGTCCGTATGCCACACCTCTCCTGCATCCCTGGTATGTCCGTTACTGATTTTAAAATAGGATGCCTGAATAGGTTCTCCCTGATAAACCAGATAATAACCTTCGGTCTCCTCCACTGCTTTGCGGCACTCTATAAGTATATCTTCCTGTTTGTTTCCATAAAATCCGGAAAGGCCTCCCTCCTCTACCTGCACCACTGTACCACCCATCTCCCGGTAAGCAGACACCAGTTCTGTACGAAGAAGCACCGCCTGCGCCTTCATGGCCTCCCTGACATATCCTTCCGGCATCACTAAGGCCAGGCGGTAGACCAGATACTCCTCCATGGAAAGTTCCCAGATGCCCCAGTCCATAACAACCTCCACCTTATACGCCATCTTAGCCTGTTCTGTTTCTTTTTGATCAGAAACGATCTCTCCTGTTTCTTCCCCCACATGTCCCCACAGGCAGGCACACACATAAGGCAGCAAAAAAACAAACAAAAGAAAGTTTCCTGCCTCTCTTTTGTTTGTTTTGTTTAAGACGATTCTATTCTTTTTCATCAGACACCCCACATGTACTATTATTATGTAGATGTCCTTTCTTTTATACCGCAGGGTCCCCCTGCGCCTTTACTATACAGATATTTTGCAGACACAACCCTCACCGTGAACTATCTCGCCAGGTCCAGATGCTGGACCGTGGATACCGTGCCATTTTCATATAAAAAGATACCTGTCTTACGAATCATGGCATTGGTCTCGTTATCCTTTTGTGAGTTCAGAGCAAACTGTGTGTTGACATTGCCAAGTCCAATAGCGCCCACTCCCAGATCGGAAAGATGATAGAGTTTATCCTCGCCATCCTCATCCTTCGTCCAGATCAGCAGCTTCTCCCAGATGGGATCATTCTCATCAATCCAGCCGTTGCCGTCCGCATCATGCTTCGAAAGATCCGCAAAGCCGTTGCCGGACTTACTGCCAAACAGTTCACTGCCATCATTGATGACTCCATCGCCGTTTAAGTCAAGCGCAAGGAATCCGCTGCCCGCCTGCAGACTGGAAATTTCCTCCTCCTTGCCGTCACAATCCAGGTCAAAGAAGAACTTCTGATCGGAAACCTGGGCAATATTGGTATCCAGGTTGATTACGAGAGGATCGCGGAACGTCTTCACAGATGTGACATAATTTTCCTCATAATACTGTTCAAATCTGCGGCTCATGGTCAGTTCCAGATTAAAGTTCAGTTCCCTTCCATCGGCAGTCTTCACCGTACCGACCGTGGAAAAACTGGTGTTTTCTTCCTCCATATGATAGTACCTGGACTGATATCCGTTTACAACATACATGTTCGAACTGCCGCCCCAGGCACCGCTCCCCAATGAGTACCTCTGCCCCCGGAAGCGGAAGAGAAGTTCCATCAAAAATTCCACGCACTGCTGCTTAATGCTGCGGACTGCTTCCCTCGTTTCATCCTGCTGATTCACCTTGTATCCACCAGCCACATTCTTCAAATGCGTGGAAAGGTCTTCTAAATTTGTCGCCTGCTTTCCTTCTCCGGCAGCATGCCCCCCGGCACCCAGTTTGTCATCGAAAAAGGCATTAAGCCCACCACCTGAATAAATACCGTTTACTCCTATCTGGCTTTTTTTCGTCACCGACTGATAGGTTCTGGTGGATTCCATTCCAATGGTACTGGAATCAATCTTCACTATTCCCTCCTTTTGTCTGAGTCCGTCTCTACCCCTGTCTGTGTCACCCGACTGTACCTTCCCTGATACATGGAAATAGAAAGGACGGCATTTCTATGGAAATTCCTTTTCCCTTAAAATACCGTCCGTGGTCTCAACATCATTCAGATTCAGGAAAGCCTCCTCTGGCCAAGATTCCTCTTTCCTGTACCTTATATATCGGAGTCTTTCTGCCAAATCTTTACTTTCATTCGATGTAAAACCATATGAAATTTACCAGCTGTTTAATCCACCCGATTATAGTTAATCAGACAGCCCTTCAAGATAATCTGTCTCTCCTCATCTGTCAGCTCACCAAGCTTTAAGGTAAAGCGCTCAAGACTATCATCCCCCACAGACACCTTATAAGCCTCTATAATCTCTGCCTTCTCCTCCACAGCTTTCCGGATACCCGGGAAGAACAGGTAGTCCAGATTGTGGAACGGCAGTTCTCCCTCTTCAATCAAAAACGGCAGCATGCCCCAGTTGATCAGATTGGAACGATATCTCTTGGTAGCATATTCATTGGCAATATTGGCCCAGCCGCCCAGAACCTTCTGACAGCTTGCCGCCTGCTCCCTGGCGGAACCATCACCCGGCTTCACGGCAAAGATGGTGGAGCCAAATCCTGTATTTTCATGGGACGCATCCTCAAAAGTTTTCTTCACCACACCCATCACCGGCTTCACATCCGGGTGCGCCTGACAGGGATGCTCCCCTGCCATCCTGGCTTTCTCCGCCTGCTGGATATCTTTCGCCCGTCCCACATACTCAGGATCCTTTCTGGACAGCGTAAATTCCGCAAGGCCCAGGGGATTGGAACGATAGGAAGAAGTCTCCCCGGAAGGAATCAGCTCATCTGTGGTGGTCACCGGATCGTGAATCTCCGATACCACGCGAAGCACCAGATTCTCCGGCAGAGCACCCATTGCCGGCCAGTCCTTGATGTTGGGGCCAAACTGAATCTCCACGCTCTCGTCTGCCACACCTTTGGAATCGAATACACGGTTCGCATAGATATTGGCGTCGAAATGATATTTATATTTCCCGACTTCACCGTCAAACTCTGTGGCCGGTGTGAGCACACCCTTGTTGGCCGCGGTAGCCGCGATAGAACGCGCATCCATCAGCGCCACAGAAGAAATCTGTCCATTCTGCAGCTTGGAGCCCTCTCTGTTAGGGAAGTTTCTGGTCGAATGTCTGATACTGAAGGCATTGTTAGCCGGTGTATCTCCTGCACCGAAACACGGCCCGCAGAAGGCTGTCTTCAATACGGCGCCGGTCTCTAAGATGGCTGCCGCACAGCCGTTTTTAATCAATTCCATATAAACGGGCATGGAGGCAGGATACACACTTAAGGTAAAGCCATCTGCACCGATATAGGAACCTCTCAGAATGTCCGCTGCCGCACAGATGTTCTCAAACCCGCCGCCCGCACAGCCTGCAATGATTCCCTGATCCACCATGAATTTGCCATCGACAATCTTGTCCTGCAAAGAATACGCAACAGCGCCGTCTAAGCTTACCTTCGCCCGCTCCTCCACATCGTGGAGCACGTCTTTTAAGTTTGCATTCACCTCGTCAATCGTATAGGTATTGCTGGGATGGAACGGCATCGCAATCATGGGTCTGATCTTGGATAAATCCACCTCGATCATGCCATCATAATATGCCACTTCCCCAGGACTTAACTCTTTATATTCCTCTGTCCTGCCATGAATCTCATAGAATTCCTGAATCTCATCATCTGTCTGCCAGATAGAAGACAGACAGGTGGTCTCCGTGGTCATCACATCAATGCCGATACGGAAATCAGCGCTCAGAGACGCCACACCCGGCCCTACAAACTCCATCACCTTATTCTTCACATAGCCATTGCCAAACACAGCGCCAATAATGGCTAACGCCACATCCTGCGGACCCACACCCTTCACAGGCTCTCCCGTCAGATAGACGCCCACAACACCCGGCATACTGATATCATAAGTCTGGGACAAAAGCTGCTTCACCAGTTCCGGCCCGCCCTCGCCCATGGCCATAGTGCCCAGCGCACCATATCTGGTATGGGAATCGGAACCTAAGATCATCTTACCGCCCCCGGCAAGCATCTCCCTGGCATACTGATGGATGACTGCCTGATGAGGGGGCACATAGACCCCGCCATAGCGTTTCGCGCAGGTTAAGCCAAACATATGATCATCCTCATTGATGGTGCCGCCCACCGCACACAGGGAATTGTGGCAGTTGGTGAGCACATAGGGAATGGGAAATTTCGTAAGCCCTGAAGCACGTGCTGTCTGAATGATTCCCACAAAGGTGATATCATGGGAAGTCAGTTTATCAAATTTGATTTTCAGCTTTTCCATATTACCGGAAATATTATGTTCTGCCAGAATGCCATAAGCCATGGTATTTTTCGCGGCCTCTGTTCTGGATATCTCCCGCCCTGTCTTACTCTGAATCTGCGCTGCGGCCTCTGCGCTTTCCGGAATGATTTCCATTCCCTTAACCAGATACGCACCGCCCTGTGATAATGTGATCATTTTTCCTCCGTTCCGAAGCGCTGTATACAGCCCTCTGTATCTTTCATCCAATTATTCATTATATAGGAAGACAATCATAGGCGCAATGGATAAGTTTCACTAAAATATCCCCGCACTTTCACTCCTATTCTTCCTGACACAGATAGTCCCGATAGAACTGATAGTCCTCCTCGCGGCACTGCAGGCTCAACTGTACGCCTTCCTCCAGATACTGGGTTTGCCGAACCACTCCATGTTCATTCAGATAGGATACCGCCCGACCGTCTGTATAGGGTATCAGCATCGTACAGTCCCGATAGCCGCCGGATAATTTCGTTTCAATCAGGCGAATCAATTCTTCCACCCCGACCCGCTCTTTGGCTGACATATAGATGCTGTCCTGCGCCGCCACCGGCAGCGATTGCAGGAGCTTACCCGGCTCTGTCCCTGCAAGTCCCGGCAAGGCCTCCGGTTCCACCAAGTCTGCCTTATTATACACATAGAGCATGGGAACGCCGTCAGCCCCCAGTTTATGCAGTGTCTGATTGGTTACCGCAATCTGATCCCTGTAATGGGCATCACTGTAATCCACCACCTGCAGAAGAATATCTGCCTCCTTGGCCTCTTCTAAGGTAGACTGAAAGGCTTCTACTAAATTATGAGGCAGTTTATGAATGAATCCCACCGTATCCGACAGCAGGAAGGCATGATGGTCCTGTGGGGCAATCTTACGGACTGTAGTATCCAGCGTGGCGAAGAGCATATCCTTCTCCATGACTTTCTTCTCCTCCGCATCCACTTCGTCGGTACCGTACAGCTCCAACATGGCATTTAACAATGTGGATTTTCCGGCATTGGTATAGCCCACCAGCGCCACACGGGGCATTCCCGTCTTCATCCGCTGTTTCCTCTGGGTCTCTCTTTCCTGCCCCACTTCTTTCAGTTCCCGCCTAAGCTGCGACAGCCGTTTCTCCAACACCCGCCTGTCCAGTTCCAGCTTCTTCTCACCAGCACCCCTGTTACTCATGGAACCGCTGGCGCCGCCCTGTCTGGAAAGGGCCGCATGAAGGCCTACCAGTCTTGGCAGCATATACTGCAGCCTGGCCACCTCCACCTGCAGCTTGGCCTCTCTGGACCTGGCCCGTCTGGCAAAAATATCCAGTATCAGCGTGCTCCTGTCCAGAATCGGCTTCTCCAGCCTCTCCTGAAGATTCCGCATCTGCATGGGGGAGAGAGAATTGTCAAAAATTATGACATCCACGTCACATTCTATGGCAAGTTCCTTTACCTCTTCCACTTTACCTGTGCCGATATAAAAGGCCTTGTGTACCTGATCAAGAGTCTGTTCCGCAGTGGCAGTGACCTCCATATCACAGGCCTCAGCCAGAGCGCCCAGCTCTTTGAGAGAAGTCAGATAGTCTTCCCCATCGTTTAAATTTACGCCTACCAGTAGTGCTCGTTCCATAATAATCTCCATTTCATTGCTCTAGGATTATTAAATTCATAATAAAGATGCCAATACTTTGCCTCAAAACTCCTCCAACCCCTTCAAAAACTCCCGAAAGGCTTCCTTCGCCCGTTCTATCTCCCCGGGCTCATAAGAGTTGAGTGCCTGCTCATACTTATGAAGTTCTCCCGCAATCAGCTGTCTTTTATCTCCGATACTCTCCTCATACATTCTTTCCCCCAGCAGCAGAAGATATTTATTCTCCTCCCTGTCCCTGGGGTGAATTTTCAGATAAGAAAGGGTTTGAAACCGCTCCGCAATTTCCTCCGGCGACATATCAAGATTCCTGCCGCCAAAGATCTGCTTTAACTGCCTGCCGGTGGATACCACCTTAACCTCCACCTCCAGAATGGAATTGATATCATACGTGTAGGTCACATCCACAGATTCTTCCCCTGCCTGTCCCTTGGGCACCTCAATGGTCATCTCTCCCAGGGACAGATTATTTCTGGCAAAGCGGCTCTCTCCCTGCAGTACATTGACCCGGATCTTCGTCTGTCCGTCATGGGCTGTATAAAGTCTTTCCGTGCGGCTGGCCGGAATAATGGTATTCCGTTCAATGATAGGGCAGAAAATCCCATTTTCAAAGATACCTTTCTCCCATTCCCTGACAATTTCCGTTCCCAGGGTAAAGGGGCAGACATCCGTCAGAACCACTTCCTTAATAGCATCCCTGCGTTCCTTCATGGCACCCTGAATCGCCGCCCCCAGCGCTACCGCTTCATCCGGGTTAATATTGGTATCGGGAATCGCCCGGAACAGTTTACTCACAAACCTGCGGATCACCGGACTCTTAGTGGCACCTCCCACCAACACTACTTTATCAATATCGGAGAGCCTGATATGGGCATCGGAAAGACTCCTTCTCACAGGCTGTCTGATCTTGTCAAGCAGCTCTTCACAGGCTTTCTCATACGCTGAAAGCTCCACCGTCAGTGCATACATCTCCTCCTCAATCTTACATTCCATCACAGACTTTTTATCCTCAGAAAAGCCAATTTTGCAATTGTCTGCCTGCTTGTGTATATGACGCAGTGTCTTACTGTCCATGGTAAGCCTGTCAAACTGCGGATATTTCTCGAAAAACATCTCCTCCAGCACTGCCGTAAAGTCTTCGCCGCCCAGGAAATTATCCCCCGCCACAGCACGGACTTCCAGAATACTGTCAATCCTCTCAAGCACAGACACGTCAAAGGTGCCGCCGCCCAAGTCAAACACCAGAAACCGCATATGCCCATGACTCTGGTACAACCCATAAGCAATCGCTGCCGCTGTGGGCTCGCTGATGATCCGTTCCACCTTAAGCCCCGCCAGTTCCCCGGCTCTCTTAGTGGCGCGTCTTCTCTCGTCGTTAAAGTAGGCCGGCACACTGATCACCGCCTCCGTCACCGGCTCTCCCAGAAAAGTTTCCGCGTCCTCTTTTAAAGACCTTAGCACGAAAGAAGATAATTCTTCCGCTGTAAAGGATTTATGCAAAAGCTGAAACTTTCTGCCGCTTCCCATGTCCCGTTTAAAGACAGAGGCAGTACTGCCCGGATAAAGAAGCCCCCTCTCCACTGCCAGATCTCCCACATAAATCTGCTCCTCTTCATCCATGCTCACCACAGAAGGAGTGAGCCTTTTATCCAGCCTGTTGGGAATGATTTTGGGCCCTTCTTCCGTAAAATATGCCGCCAGACTATTGGTCGTTCCCAGGTCAATTCCTATTATCATACTATAACTGCTCCCTTCCCAGCCCACAGATTGATGTACCTGCGCGCAGTTCTTTCAGCTTCTCCAGCATATACTTTGCCGCCATGGCATCAAAATCCCGCACCAGCGTCTCCTTCATCAGCTGCTCTGCTTTATCGTACTCCTTCTCGCAGTAGTAATAATATCCAAGCCACAAAGAAGCCTCAAAACATTTATGGTACTTACAGGCACCGCAGGGCGGCAGTTTCTCCATGTCCTCAAAACACTTCTTCGCTCTTACTTTGTCTCCAAGTCCCATATAAAGCCAGCCCATCCATCCCGTGCGGATTGGCATATATCCCGGCCACGACATATAATCTTCCGGTGTGGTCTTGCGCGTGGCAATACATTCCATAGCCTTCCCGGCATGAAGCTTCGCGTTTTCCCACTCTCCCAGAAGACAGTAGTTTTTGACCAGATAGCATTCATAATCGAATCTGTCCCAGTAGTCTTTCTCATCTGTCAGGGACAGGACACGCTGAAACATTTCCACCGCCTTTTGATGCTCCATCAGTTCCTCATAGCGGTATGCCATTTTTTCATAGAAATCTGCCAGCTCTTTCTTATCCGCAGACCGCTCCAACATCTCCTTTTTACATTTCTCATAGATATCGATGCACTCCTTGACCCTGCCCATCTTCAGGTAAAGAAAGGAAATATTATTATAGTAGTCTATGTCCTTTTCTCCATGTTTCCGGCGGTCTTCTTCTACCTGCAGGGCCTCCTCCAAGCGGTCCGTCTCCTCATAACAGTCAAACAGGCATTCCCATAGTGACTCATCATCAGGAAAAATCTCCAGCCCTTTATGACAGCAGACAATGGCTCTCTCATATTTTCCCTGTTTCAGGCTGCACTGCGCCATCCCAATATATCCTTTGGCCGAAGTATCCGCTTTCTCCATGGCTTTCACAGCTTCGCCGAATGATTCATATGCCTTCTCAAACGCCCGGTTCTTCTTATAGGTATAGCCGATGTTTTCCAGAATAATATAGCGGTCCTCTTCCTCCACCAGCGACAGGGCCCTGCGGTAATCTGCAAGGGCAAGTTCTGTCTGTACCGCCATGTTGTACAGATATCCTCTGTCCCACAGGCGATAGCCTGTTTCCTGTTTCTCCATCTCCTGATTGATATAGTAGAGGGCCTTTTCATAGTCCTCCTTGCGGTATTCTATACTATATCTCTCTTCATGGCACTGATAAAGCCGGCGGTTGGTATCCCGGTAGTAGGCATCCAGCTCCACCGCCTTCTCATAATAGCCTATGGCCTGCGTCCACTCTTCCATCTCCTGGTGGCAGACGCCCATACCAAAATACATTTCCGTATGATGGTAAACATTCTCCACTGTCTTGTACTGCGAAAGCGCCTCCTTATACTGCTGCGTATCCCGATAAAGATTCCCCAGTACCAGATGATAGATCGGCACATCAGAATTTATCTCAATGGCCCTCTTTATGGTATCTGCTGCCTTCTGGATCTCCTTGCCGTCCCAAAGCAAAAGGCCCTGCTGATATATGATTTCCGATATATCCTCAATATTACTGTTCCCTTCTTCTGCTTCCTTTAACAGCGTTTCCAGCATCTGTCCCGGCTTAACCCTCTCCTCATCATTCTGGGCAGTCACTCTCAGAATCCTGGCCTCCTCAAACCGCAGTTTCGCTGAAAATTCCACCTGATTCTCCCTGGCCTTCTCGATAACATCCCAGGCATCCTGATACTGGTCATAATCAAAGAATATTTTCGCCGCAAAAACATAAGGCCCGTCAAAACCGGCGTAAATCTCTATCGCCTTATAATAATCATCCACTACCTGCTGGGCCTTGCGCATATAGTAGCAGGCCTCCTGACGAACCAGATAGGCCGGATAGTATCCCTCAGACTCTTTCAGTATTTCGTCGCAAATTTCTATGGCTCTGTCATATTCCTTGTGAGATAAATGTTTATCTGCCAGATACCGCTTCATGTCAAGCCGGCTTCTTAAATCCTTCGTACACGCTATCGCGGCCCTTGTCTCCTGCTCTCCTTCTTCCCTTCTGTCCAGCATATACAGGCAGTCAGCCAGGCACCAGCGAGCCTGAGCCGCCTTAGCCTGCTTCACATCCTCCTCGCCGCCGCCGGACATGACCGCCTCAAGATACTTTCGGTAAAGGGGCATCGCCTCCTCATACCTTTTCAGTCTGAAAAGTGTCCAGGACTGCAATTCGTAAAAGGATTCCTCCCTGTCAGCAGACACTTCTTTACCCGCCACGAAGGCAATGACTTCCTCATACCTTTCCAGATTAAACAAGCACCATCCCAGACAGGTTACCAGCTTATCGCCCGATAAATCTTCGTAGTCCCTGCCCTCCGCAAAGGCCGCCTGCAGCTCGGGAATCAGTTTCTCATCCAACTCGTTTCTAAGCGACAGAAGTTCCTCATCCCCTCTGTTGGACCGCAAAAGTTCTACCACATACTTTCTGGCCTGATAATTCTTATCCTGTTCCATTAGATGGTAAACAGAAAAAAGCTTAGGCATCTCATAGGCCGGACATTCCTCAAGAACAGACTGCCATATCTCATACCCCCGTTCCTTTTCTCCCAGGTCATAGAAAACCTTTCCTGCCCAGGTGCGCACATAGAACTCATGAGGATGTCTGGCAAGTAATTCCTCTGCCAACGCCTTTGCCTCTTCACAGGTCTCCTTTCGGATATGAAAACGCAGCCGCTCCACATCTTCATAAGGATGATACAGCCCAAACCGCTTCAAATCCGCAAGCGCCTGGGAAACACCCTCTGCTTCATCTGCCTCAAGCTTCTCCTTTATCTTAAAATACTCCCGGATATAATTGTCCGTATCCTCCTCCGTATCCGGCGCATAGCCGCTTTCTGTCTCCTCAAAAAGACTATAATCCAGGAAGTCCTCCGTATTCACATGATACTCAATATGATGCAGGAAGTTCACATGAAACTCTTCCTTAAGAGACTCATAGTCGTCCAGCACATGGAATACCTGATCCAACAGCAGCCACACTGTCCTTGGCAGGAAAGGATGATAGGAAATATAAGCCAGAAGCTTCTCCCTTGCCTCTAAGAACGTGTCAAAGCTGATGCAGACCGGGTCGTCAAAGACCTCTTTCCAGACATCCGCATCCCTGCGGAGAAAAATATTCTTATAGATTTTCTCCACTTCCCTCATCCAAAGCGCCACTTCTCCCTGGGGCTCTTCCTGCCCGCCGGCTTCCTGTATCCGGGACAGGCGCACAGCCTCCTCGTAGGCCTCCCGCAGACGCTTAAATCCTTCCGGATTGTCCTCCGGGTTTGTCCCCTTTAAAAGTGTCAGATACCGCTCCCGAATGGTATTTTCATCTTTAGTCTCCGGAATACCCAGAATTTGAAAGACCAGCTTTTTCTCCATGTTCTTAACCCCTTATCTGTATATATTGATCAGCAAGCCTCACCGTGTCGCAAAGAAAGTTCTCCCGATACCTCCTGGCAGATGCTGCACGACGCCGGCTGTGGATCCATGCAAGCAGCTGTAATCTGCGCATCAGGATAAAAGTGTCTATCATATCCATATCCGCCTGCCGAAGCGTTCCTAATTTCCGATATCCCCTGCACCATGCCTTTATCAGCTGCGGCACCTCTTCTTCCGCCTCCTGAAAGCTTAAAGAGGCAGCCAAATCCTGCATATACCAGCCATATCCGCAATCGTCAAAATCTATGATACCAAGGGTATCCTTGTCCACCAGAAGATTGGCCCCCCGCAGATCTCCGTGAATCAGGCCGTAAGTGTTTTCCGTCATACCGTACTCTTTCAGCTTGTTGCAAATCAATCCGTCCGCTTTATCAAATATGTTTTTATGTATCATAATTTCCTTTTCAGTGTATAGCACCGTATCCGGCAGATTATGCTGTATCACCTTACGCCAGTCTCCCCAGAGCGCTTTTGTCCCAATCATAGACTCATAGTTCCAGCAGAATCTGGGCAGGTCACGCAGGCCGGCAGTCCTTTGTGCCAGAGCCCTCTCCCTGCTGCGGCAGTGCAAAAAGGCCGTCGCCTCTCCTAATTTTTCAAACCAGGGAAGCTGCTGTTCACAGGGCAGTTCCTCCAGGGGAATGCCAGACAGATAAGTGAACGCCGTGCCAAAACAGACCTGGCCTGTTCCATCCTCCGCCCCACACAGATAATGCCCCTCATCTGTGCGGATTGGCTGGCGCAGCTTCACCCCGCAGACTCTTTCTCCCAGTTCTTCCATCCATTGCATCTCTGCCTGCAGCTCTTCCCAGGTATGATAACCGGGCCTGCAAAGACGCAGGACCGCCAGAGGTTTCCTCCTGTTTTCCACCAGATAGGTCACATTTTCGGACAGCTGTAACAATCTCAGACTACACTCCGCTCCAAACCGCTCCCGGTAATGGCGAAGTACCTCATGCCCTAATCTATAACACTTTTCTTCATCGTCAAATATCATAGTTTCATCATATCACGCAGCCTTTCTGCACGCCACCAAAATTTCCTGAAACCAATACAAAAATCCGGACACGCCGGCCCGGATTTTTATCATTTACCATATTCAATCTTTACTTAATTATTATTTGTTCTTTCTGGAACCCATACTCACGGACGCCTCTTTGGGAATCACAACCTTATCAAGTTTCCAGATATCATCCACATACTCCTGAATGGTTCTGTCAGAGGTGAACTTGCCGGAACATGCCACATTTATGATTGCGCTTCTCGCCCAGCCGCTCTCATTCTTGTAAGCTTCTTCCACCTTTCTCTGCGCCTCGGCATATGCCTTGAAGTCCTTTAAGATAAAGTAGGTATCAGCCTTGGACGTACTCTGCGTATTCAAGAGAGAGTTGTACAGCGACCTGAACATATCCGGATCGCCGGGCGCATAGGTACCGTTGATCAGCTGCATCAGAACCTTTCTTACATCAGGATCGTTGTTAAAAATCTCTGTGGGATCATAGCCGCCGTAATTCTCATAACGGATCACTTCATCAGAACTCAGGCCAAAGATGAAAGCATTGTCCTCACCCACTTCTTCCACGATTTCCACATTCGCCCCATCCATCGTACCGATGGTGAGTGCACCGTTTAACATAAACTTCATATTCCCGGTACCGGAAGCCTCTTTGCTGGCTGTGGAAATCTGCTCGGACACATCTGCCGCCGCGAAGATAATTTCTGCATTGGAGACACGATAGTTCTCGATAAATACCACCTTGATCTTACCGTTAATGGCCGGATCATTATTGACCACATCCGCAACGGAATTGATCAGCTTAATGGTCAGCTTGGCGTTCCTGTAACCTGCCGCCGCCTTGGCGCCAAAAATAAAGGTACGAGGATAGAACTCCATATCCGGGTGTTCCTTTAACTCATTATATAAGTACATCACATGCAGAATGTTCAAAAGCTGACGCTTGTACTCATGCAGTCTCTTAACCTGTACATCGAAGATAGAACGGGGATTTACCTCCACGCCGTTGTGCTCCAGGATATACTCTGCCAGACGCACCTTGTTCTGGTATTTGATGTTCATGAACTCCTGCTGTGCCTTCTCATCATCTGCATAAATCTTTAACTTATTAATCTTGGGCAGATCTGTAATCCAGTCATTGCCCACATGTGCTGTTACCCAGTCTGCCAGAAGCGGGTTTGCATGCAGGAGGAACCGTCTCTGGGTAATGCCGTTTGTCTTATTGTTGAATTTCTCCGGCATCATCTCATAGAAATCTTTCAGCTCCTGGTTCTTCAAAATCTCTGTATGTAATCTTGCCACACCATTGACAGAATAGCCTGCCACGATAGCCAGATGCGCCATCTTCACCTGCCCGTCATAAATAATCGCCATCTTGCGTACTTTCTCGTGGTTACCCGGATATTTCTGCTCAATCTGCAGGATAAATCTGCGGTTAATCTCCTCCACGATCTGATAAACACGGGGCAGTAATCTGGAAAACAGCTCAATGGGCCATTTTTCCAAAGCCTCTGACATGATGGTATGATTGGTGTAAGCACAGGTTCTGGTGGTCACTTCCCATGCCTCATCCCAGGTCAGATAATGCTCATCCATCAGAATACGCATTAATTCCGCGATTGCCACGGTAGGATGGGTATCATTCAGCTGGAACGTTACCTTCTCGTACAGCTTCCTGATATCATCATGCTTCCTCATGTATTTCGCCACTGCTTCCTGCACGGACGCTGAGATAAAGAAGTACTGCTGTTTTAAACGCAGTTCCTTACCTGCATAATGATTATCGTTGGGATAAAGCACTTCCACAATATTTCTGGCAAGGTTTTCCTGCTCCACTGCCTTCTGGTAATCTCCCTTGTCAAAAGAATCCAGCTGGAAGCAGTTCACCGGTTCTGCATCCCAGATTCTTAACGTATTGACAATACCATTACCATACCCTACAACCGGCAGGTCATAAGGAATCGCCGTCACTGCCTGATAGCCTTCCAGGCGGAAATTGCTTCTGCCGTTCTCATCCACAAAGACATTGACATAACCGCCAAAGCGCACTTCTTTCGTATATTCAGGTCTTCTCAGCTCAAAAGGATTCCCATCACGGAGCCAGTTGTCCGGCACTTCTACCTGATAACCGTCCCGGATTTCCTGCTTGAACATGCCGTAACGATAACGGATACCGCAGCCATATGCCGCATAGCCAAGAGTAGCAAGCGAATCTAAGAAACATGCCGCAAGACGTCCAAGGCCGCCATTTCCCAACGCTGCATCAGGCTCCTGGTCTTCCACTACATTAATGTCGATTCCCAGTTCATCCAGCGCTTTCTCCACTGCCTTATAAGCCTGCAGGTTGATAATGTTATTGCCCAGGGCACGTCCCATCAAAAATTCCATGGACAGATAATACACCATCTTAGGATCCTGCTTGTCATACTCTTTCTGCGTGGTCAGCCACTGGTCCACAATCGCGTCCTTGATCGCATAGGACACCGCCTGGAAAATCTGCTGATCCGTAGCTTCCTCAAGCGTCTTTCTGTAAAGCGTCTTGACATTGTAAAGCACGCTTCTCTTAAAGAGCTCTGTATCAAAACTCGTTGTTACAGCTTTCTTCACCATTTTAGTTCCTCCTCGTCTACTCTTAGCTGTGAAAACAGTTTTTGTCTTAATTCCACTTTATTATATATCGTATTTGTACTTTTGACTATATGTAATATGTCAAAATATTCATCAATATTCATAAAGCAGGCGTATCTCCCCGTCCGTCAGGTCTTTGCAATAACACGCACTCCCGCCGCGCTCATATCCATCCCGCCGGCCATGCTGCACCGGATACTGTAAGTCAGATCTGTCACCGTGAAAACAGCTTCCGTTACACTTTCTCCACACCAATCGTAACCTTCTCACCATTGACATTCCACTCTTTCGAGACAGCCGCCTCTTCCTCTGTAACAATTGCCTCTGCCAGCACTTTGGCAGAAATCGCTTCTGCATTTTTCTTAACTATTCCGGCAATCTTATCATTTCCGCTGATGGTCACCCTGATATGATCCATCACTTCAAAGTCGGCTTCTTTACGCATCGTCTGAATCTTACTGATCACCTCATACATAAAGCCTTCCTCAATCAGCTCCGGTGAAAGATTTGTGTCCAGCACAACCGTAAGACTGTTGTCTGCCTCAGACACATAGCCCTCTTTCTGCGCCGTCTCAATGAGCAAATCTTCCTCGGCCAGGGAAACCTCTGTACCGTCCACCGCAAAGGTAAGCGCACCGCTTGTCTTTAAGGTCTCCATCGCCGCACTGCCGTCCACTGATGACAGATACGCCTTGATACCTCCAAGCTGCTTACCATACTTAGGCCCTACAGTCTTAAGCTGAGGCTTGAAGCTATAGGTAGTGAACGCAGACACATCATCCGAAAAGATAATCTGCTTCACATTCAATTCATCTCTGATGATATCCTGATAAAAGTCATCCAGCACCTTTTCGGCCTTCACATACATGGTGCCGATGGGCTGACGGTTCTTAATATTAGCCGTATTGCGTGCTGCACGTCCCATAACCACAATTTTCAAGACCTCTTCCATGGACTCTTCCAGTTTCTGGTCGATCATGCTCTCATCCGCTGTTGGGAAGTCACACAGGTGAATGCTTTCCGGTGCGGTCTCATCAATGCTCTTTACAAGATTTAAATAAATCTCTTCTGTCATAAATGGAATCATCGGCGCCGCACACTTGCTGATGGTCACAAGCGCTGTATAGAGGGTCATATATGCATTGATCTTATCCTGCTCCATCCCCTTTGCCCAGAAACGTTCACGGCTTCTTCTCACATACCAGTTACTCATCTCATCCACAAAGTTATCCAGCACTCTTGCCGCTTCCGGAATCCTGTACTGATCCAGGTGGTTGTCTACTTCCTTCACAGCCGTATTCAGTTTGGACAGCAGCCATTTATCCATAACCGGAAGTTTGTCATATTCCAGGCTATATCTTGCCGCATCAAACTGGTCGATATTGGCATAGAGTACAAAGAAGGCATAGGTATTCCACAGGGTGCCAAGGAATTTTCTCTGTCCCTCCTGCACCGCCTTCCCATGGAAACGGTTGGGCAGCCAGGGCGCTGAATTAATATAGAAGTACCAGCGGATTGCATCTGCCCCGTAAGTCTCCAGCGCCTCGAAAGGATCCACCGAATTACCCTTGGACTTACTCATCTTCTGTCCGTTCTCGTCCTGTACATGGCCCAGCACGATAACATTCTCAAAGGGAGCCTTATTAAACAGCAGCGTGGATTCCGCCATCAGAGAATAGAACCACCCTCTGGTCTGATCTACTGCCTCAGAGATAAACTGTGCCGGGAACTGTTTCTCGAACAGTTCTTTATTCTCAAACGGATAATGATGCTGTGCAAAAGGCATGGCGCCGGAGTCAAACCAGCAGTCGATCACCTCCGGCACACGTTTCATGGTCTTGCCGCATTTCGGACAGGTGCAGGTAATCTCGTCAATATATGGTCTGTGCAGTTCCACCGTCTGCGCTGCCGCATTGCCGCTCAACTTCTCCAATTCATCCCTGGAGCCGATGGCCTCCATATGACCGCAGTCCTCACATTCCCACACATTTAAAGGCGTACCCCAATAACGGTTTCTGGAAATACCCCAGTCCTGAATATTCTCAAGCCAGTTGCCAAAGCGCCCCTCGCCGATGGATTCCGGAATCCAGTTGACCGTCTTATTGTTAGCCACCAGATCATCCCTTACCGCTGTCATCTTGATAAACCATGATTCTCTCGCATAATAAATGAGCGGTGTGTCACAGCGCCAGCAGAACGGATAGTCATGCTCAAACTTGGGCGCATCAAACAGTTTGCCTTCTTTGTCCAGATCCTTGAGGATCTCCGGATCTGCCTCTTTTACGAAGGTGCCGGCATAGGCCGTCTCCTCAGTCATATTACCATTGCCGTCCACAAACTGCACAAAGGGAAGATCATACTTACGCCCCACCTGGGCATCGTCTTCACCGAAGGCCGGTGCAATATGAACGATACCAGTACCGTCTGTCATGGTTACATAGTTATCGCAGGTCACATAGTGGGCTTTCTTCTTCTGCTTCTGCGCCTCTTTCCCTGCACAGGCAAAGAGCGGCTCATACTCTTTATATTCCAGGTCCGTGCCCACATAAGTCTCTAAAATCTCATAGGCCGGGACATCCTCAGCTGCCAATTTGCCAAGCACCGTATCCAGCAAAGCCTGTGCCATGTAGTAGGTGTAGCCGTCTGCTGCCTTCACCTTCACATAAGCCTCTTTCGGATTCACACACAGCGCCACATTGGAAGGCAGCGTCCAGGGCGTTGTGGTCCATGCCAGGAAATAGGCATCCTCTCCCACTACCTTAAATCTTGCCACTGCAGAGCGCTCTTTCACTGCCTTATACCCCTGCGCCACCTCATGGGAGGACAAAGGCGTGCCGCAGCGCGGGCAATAGGGCACAATCTTAAATCCCTTATAAAGAAGCTTCTTGTCCCAGATCTGCTTGAGCGCCCACCACTCAGACTCGATAAACTCGTCATGATAGGTCACATAAGGATCATCCATGTCCGCCCAAAAGCCCACTGTCTGAGAGAAATCCTCCCACATGCCCTTGTATTTCCACACAGACTCCTTGCATTTCCCGATAAAGGGATCCAGACCATACTCCTCAATCTGCTCCTTACCATCCAGGCCCAGAAGCTTCTCCACTTCCAGCTCCACCGGCAGACCATGGGTATCCCACCCCGCTTTACGAGGCACCATATATCCCTTCATGGTACGGTATCTGGGAACCATGTCCTTAATAACACGTGTCAGCACATGTCCGATATGCGGTTTGCCATTGGCTGTGGGCGGCCCGTCATAGAAGGTATAAGAAGGACCTTCCTTTCTGGAATCCATACTCTTGCGGAAAATGTCATTGTCCTTCCAGAACCGGCATACTTCCTTCTCTCTGTCCACAAAATTCAAATTCGTATCAACTTTCTGGTACATCATTTTCTTCCTTTCTCAAAATTGGTTTCTGGGGCTCCAAAGGGACAGACTGGCAAGATTTCCTTTTACCACTCTGCTCCTTCACGCAAAAAGCCCCGTCCCAGTAAAAGGACGAGGCTGCATCTCGTTATACCACCTGTTACTTCCGTACCGATCCGTCCTGCCTGTGCAGGACGCCTATACGTCATCCCATAACGGAGGATTTCCGTCGGTACCTACTTTTTCACATGTTATCCCATGCAAAAGTTCAGCCCGCGACTCGGAAGTGATTTTCCCTGATCTTCTACTCGTACCGGTCTTGCACCCTCACCGGCTCGCTGTGCCTTTCATAAATCAGCTACTGTCTTCTTCAACGTCTTTATAGTTGCCATTATAATTCCCTGAAATTAAGATTGTCAACCCTTGAAGTAAATTCCTTCGGCATTAGCATCTGTTTATGAAGCAAAGTACTTCCCGAACTTTCCTTCATCCGCATCAAAGAAACAAAATCCGATAATCCCCCGCCCGGTATGAGCGCCTATGGCACATCCTACAATTCCTATCATCACAGACTTCGGATGCATCTCTTCCTCGATCAAAGAGAGCATATAATCCCGGCCCTCTTCGTCCTCTCCGTGGCACAGGGCAACGGTCTGCTCTTCCAGACGATACCCGTGCTCCTTCGCATAATCCGCCAGGAAACGCAGGGATTTCTTCCGTCCCCGCACGGTCTTAATGACAGACAGCGCTCCGTTTTCATCCACGATCAGTACCGGTTTCATATCCAGCGTCTCTGCCAGCGTCCCTTTAAACTTCGTCAGCCTGCCTCCCTTGATCAGATAAGCAAGCGTGTGCACTGTAAACACATGCCGCACATGCGTGATGAAATATTCCGCCGCCTCAATGATTTCTTCCTTGTCTGCTCCCTTCTCCAGCATTGTGACGAGCTTCGACACCACCAGCCCAAAGCCTATGGAAGCACACTTGGAATCGATAATCGTCAGATCGAAATCCGGATACTCCTCAAGCACGTTTGCCTTCGCCACATTGGCCGCATTATAGGTGCCCGCAATACCTGTGGAAAAGCACAGGTAAATGATTGTATCCCCCGCCTTGGCATAAGGCAGGAAAGCATCCGTAAACATAGCCGGATTGATGTGATATGTCTTGACATCCCGCTTTATATCATCCAGTATCCCATAAAATTCTTTCGTCTCAATTGTAGCCCCATCGAAATAATCCACATCATCGATCACCACCGGTGTGGGAATCACGTGCAGCTCATGTTCCTCGATATATTCCCGGGGCAGATCCGAAGCCGAATCCGTAATGATTCTAAGCATAAAAAATGCACTCCTTCACAATGTTAACATTCTTTACATTTTAACATTTAAAAGGAGTACATTCAATGTCGTATTATTTTTTTAATAGTTTATTTATGATTTGCAGGGGATTCTATCCTTCCTGTACACCAAGCAGCGCCGTCATGTCGCCTACCACGTCATTCAGGCTGTCAGCCTGCGCCGTCAGGGCGGATATTTCCTGAACATTATTCTGTACTACATTTATAATCTTCTCAAAATGCTGATCCTGTACTTCGATTTTCTCCTGAATCCGCAGATTGTAATCATAAGCTTCCCGTACAAGCTCCTTTTCACCCCTGTTTTCAAGGCTCACACTGCCGATAGCATCAATGCACTCGTTCAAAAGGTTCATCATATTACCGACCTTATCAATGGTTTCAGCAATAACTGTATTCTGCTCTTCCAGCTTCCCGGTACTCTCCTGTATAGAAACAGACACCCGGTTCGTATTCTGTTCCAGCATGGACATACATGCGCCAATCTCTTTTAAGGATGCCTGTGTATTGTTGGCCAGCGCACCAATCTCTGATGCTACCACCGCAAACCCTTTACCGGCTTCTCCGGCCCGGGCTGCCTCAATGGACGCATTGAGTGCCAGCAGATTCGTGGAGGAAGCAATCTGGCTGATGATATCCAGCGTCTCCACTACCTGTTTCGTGCCGCCCAGCAGACTATTCACCGCATCCAGTGTGCTCTGATTGTACGCAGTCACCACCCTGCCGCTCTCCACCAGATTATTCATGGCAGATTCATTATCCCCGGAAAGCACCACCAGTTCCTGTGACATATTGCTCATACTCTCAATCTGACCCGACACACGCTCACTGGCTTCGTTCAGACTGGACAGCTTCTCCGTATTGCTTCTGGAATCCGTCAGAAGCTGCTTGCTCATATCGGAAAGTTCCTCCGTGATCGCAGAGAGTTCTTCACTGGATGCATTCTGGGATTCCGCGCTCTTTAGCACATATTCACTGGTCTTTTGCAGCTGTTCGCCCATGCCGGCCACTTTGTCTAATATATGCTGGGCACGGTTCTGTTTCTGTTCCACCTCATCACGCTTTGCATTGGCCAGAAAGGCACCCACAAACCAGGTGAGCAGATCGATTGCGCCGACAGAAAGAACCATGCCTATGATACGCAGGATCAGTTCTGTCACAAACTGCCCGTCCTCCCTTGCCGGCAGATTACCCGGCTTAACCAAGAGAGAGATCACATAAGACACCGTCAGTACCACAGAAAGACTCCCCGTCATCTTAATATCCAGGAAAAAGGTGGTCAGAATCAGAAAGAAAAATGTATATGACCAGAATTCCTTAGAGGGAATCAAATACAGAATAAAATTATACTGTATAATCAAAATAATCGAGAGAAACCGCTTGCCGAATGCAAGCTTGCCTTCCCGCATCCTGCCATCCTCAAATGCACTGCGTATAATATAAATCCCAATGATTACATAAATAATGTCTGTTATGACAAACACAATCAGGCCAGGCCACGACACTGTCGGGAACTGACCCAGTACCTTGAGAAGCATAAAGGTACAGCCTGCACAGGTTACAGCACCTGTGACTAACAGCATAATCCAGATGTACACTTTGTTGATGTACATATCCACTGCACTTACATGAGTCCCATCACCCTGATTCATGGCAAAAATTCTACCCCCTCCCCAGCTGTTGATACGTTACCGTACTTCGCCACGTTTCCTTGCTTCATACAAAAACCTCCTATACCTACCTAATACGACAAAATATTGAGCCTAGTATAGCACAGATTTTCATCAATCATCAACAGCTAAAGTGAAGAGGTTCTCAAAATGAGGGCTCAAAAGCAGACAGGAGCCACGTCCTCGCTGAGGGGTTTCATTTCATATTCCGGCAGACTGTCCAGAAGTTCTTCCAGACAGACTCCCGTGCTGTAGACCACATCATGGGCAAGCAGGATCACCCTTTTACGCCCAAGTGTTGACTCCACACCATTCTTGATAAGTTGCCCGGGGTCCGGATTCTTGACCGCATCCTCTAGGCTTGCATTCCAGTCATAATAGATATAACCCCGGCCAGTCATCTCTTCTATGATAGCCTGCCCCGTCTTCTGATTATACGCATTGATGCTGCCGCCCGGGAAACGGAACAGATTCGTCTCCACACCGGTCACCTCATACACCGTCTGTCTCGCTTTCTCAAAATCCGCCACATAACTGTCTACGCTTTCATACAGTGTATCATAATCATGATTGTCGCAGTGAATGCCGATGGTATGCCCCTCGGCCGCAATCCTGCGCGCCATCTCCGGATGCTCTCTCACATTCTCGCCCACCAGAAAGAAAGTTGCCTTAATGTTTCTGTCACGCAGTATATCAAGCACCCTCCCGGTATTTTCCTCAGAGGGCCCGTCATCAAACGTCAGATACATAGTCTTAGGATGGAAATAATAGACAATGCCCTGCACAATACCATCCGCAATCTGCTGTTGATATTCGGTATGGCCAAGCTTCCTGCACTCTGCCGCATTAGAGAGAAACCCGGTCTCAATCAGACAGGCAGGCATGGTAGTATTACTCGTCACATGAAAACCCGCATCATCCCGCAGGCTGCGTTCCTCGGCTCCCGTACTCTTTATGGTCTGCTGCCAAATCAGCTGTGCCAGCCTCTTACTGTCACGCCCCGCATCCGCTCCCTCATACCACACTTCCATCCCGCTCACCCCGGCGCCCTCGTCCGTCACATTCTGATGGATACTGATATAAATATCAGCCCCTGACTGGTTCGCTTCCTTTACGCGCTCCTCTTTCGCGATATAGGTATCCGTTTCCCTGGACATGATTACCTGATAACCCTGCTCTTTCAGTTTATCCCGCACAAGCAATGCGATAGCCAGATTTAAATCCTTCTCCCGCACATCATCTCTGGCACAGCCCTCGTCTGCACCGCCATGCCCCGGATCCAGATAAACTGTCGGAATATGCTCTGCCTCTGCCATTGCCTGCGGAATCTCCTGCGCAGCAGCAGCCGCCATCTGCATTACCTGTACCGACTGCTGTACTGGCCCCTTAGCTGCCACGCCAAATGACACGGCACTCTCTGTTACGATCCTGTCTTCCGACAGCTTCATCACGCTTGTACTCTTCAGATTTCCCATCAGAGCGTTCAGACTCCCCGCGGCAATAAACTTCACAGATATCACTGTGATGAAGCAAATCAGGCACAGTACAAGCGTCATGGCATATGCCCTTTTGAACAGACGCCTTTTTTTCTGCTCCTTTGTCTCATACCCACAGACATATTCCCAGGTAAACGATGACTCTCCGTACATATCCTGATGCTCCTTTCAAAACCCTCTTATGTGCTTTCTATGAACAAGCATACAGAGGGCCTGCATCAGAATTTCATCTAAGTTGCATCATAGTCCCATCTTTTTTGCATCAAAGTTGCATCATTTTTTGTCATATCCTGTCAGGTTCGTATCAATCCCTTTTCCCCGGCGCTCACGGCAATGTTTTGTTCTGTTTCTTTTCCCTCCAGATGCAATGCCCGAAGTCCCATGACACACGCACCTACCACCGGTTCATATTCTGCCATCACCACCGAAGCTTCCGGCTCCCGTTCCTTAACCTCTTTCACAATCTGCGCGGTGAGGTAATTGTCCTCCCCCTTCAATACACTTCCCGCCAGTACAATCTTTTCCTGCCTGGGGGAAATCCCCATCTTATGAAAACCTGCAAAAATAAACGCAGCAGTGCGCTTTGCAAACGCCTCCATCATGCGGCAGGTCTCCTGGTCTTTTCCGGCTGCCAGCTTCATAATCTCAGGCATGAGAAATCTGATTTCATCAGTAAACCCTTCTTTTGTCATAAACATATGAAGCAGCTGGTCCACCGTATCTGCACCGGCATACTCTAAAAACAGCTCCGTCAGCGCTGTCGCGCCGCACAATCCCATTTCCGCGTCAAAGACCTTACGTATGGCTCTGAGCGCCAGGGCACTTCCGCCCTGCATCATATCTTCCATGTAATCCCCGTAAACAAACTGCTTTCCCGTCTCATCTATGATAGCCCCGTTCATGCCCGTTCCCGCACACAATACCATGCCATGGGAAATTCCCGGGACTGTATACAAAGCATTGATCATATCATTACAGGCGATAACAGGTTCCAGATGCATCCTCTTTCGCAGGGCATCTCCCATAATCTTATCCTCTCCCGGCCAGTCAATACCGGTAATACCAGCCACTGTCATGGAAATCTCTTCCCAGTCGATGACTGCCAGCCTCTTTACCTCTTTGGCCGCCTCTTCCATACGATTAAGCGCCAGCTCAATGCCGTGTCTGGGGAAATATGCCCCCTTTGTGACTGCGGTTCCGATAATCGCCCCATCCTCGCGCATGATGGCCGCCGCCGTCTTCGTGCCTCCCTGATCGATTCCCAATATATATCTCATATCTTTATCTTCCTCCCAAGGTGTTTAACGATTCACATTTTTACCATCATATTATCTTTGCATGCTCTTTTTGTCAATCCCTTTCGCCTCAAATCAAGAAATTTTACCCTTTTATCTTTTTCTGTTGACTTTTTGACACATTATGTTACACTTTAAATGTAAATTTTGAAACATTCTAATTCTTAAGGAGAAACGCAATGGCAACCATATCAGAAATTGCAAAAGAAGCCAATGTGTCAAGAACCCTGGTATCCAGAGTCCTCAACAACAAGCCCGGCGTCAGCCCTGAAAACCGCCGTAAGATTCTGGAAACCATGGAAAAATACAACTATGTGCCAAACGGCCTTGCCCGGGCACTGGTGCTGCAAAAGACCATGACCATAGGCGTCGTCATGGATGATCTGTGCAATGACTTTTTCTTCAACTTGATTAACGGTCTCCAGGATGCCGGTGAAGAACATGGGTACAACATGCTGTTTTGCAGTGGTCGAAAAGACATTGACACCCGCATGAAATACGTAGACTATTTCGCGCAGGGACGCACAGACGGCATCATCGCCTACGGCAGTAACCGGGAGGATGAGGAACTTTTTCGCAGTATCGCCAATAAGCCCATAAACTGTGTCCTGATCGAAGGCAACCTGAACGAATGCCCCATCAATAAAATCCTGCTGGACAATTTTCACGGCGCTTACAAAGCCACTGAACACCTGATCAAACAAGGCTATCATAACATCATTCATATCACCAACGATATGAATTACGATGTATCCTTAGAGAGGCTTAACGGTTTCGTGCAGGCCATGCACGATTACCGGATACCATTAGGACCCGATTCCATTATCTACGCCGACTGTTTTGAGAAAGTCGCTTACCAACAGATGAAACGGCTGCTGGCAGAAGGCCGGAAACCGGATGCCTGTTTCGCGGGCGCAGACAAACCTGCCTACGGCGTTCTGCGCGCAGCCCTGGAGGCCGGATTATCGATTCCAGGTGATCTTGCCGTCATTGGGTTTGACGATGACACGCCCGCGTCCAGGGATATGGTCTTCCCCGGTCTTACCACCATGCGCCAGCCGCTCTATGAGATGGGCAAAGCCGGCGTGGAACTGCTTCTTAAGGCCATCGCCGATCCTTCCGGAGAAGTGCAGACCCGGACCTTTGCAGCAGAACTGATCCTGCGGGAAACCTGCCGCTAAACAAATCGAGCTTCGCTCGATTACGAGATCCGCTTCGCGGCCTCGGATCAGTGGTGGAATCTCCATCCCCCCCCCCAAAAAAAATATGATATATCTTACATGAATAGGAGGAACACATTATGACGAAGAGAGGATTAAAAATCGCAACCATCGGAGGCGGTTCCAGCTATACGCCGGAACTGATTGAAGGCTTCCTCAAGCGGATAGCCAGCCTTCCTGTAAAGGATATTTATCTGGTAGATATTGAGGCCGGCAAAGAAAAATTGCAGACCGTTACTGCCCTCGCCAAACGGATGGCCGCCAAAAGCGGCACAGACCTGCAGATACATGCCACCACAGACCGAAGAGAAGCCTTAAAAGACGCTGACTTTGTCACCACGCAGTTTCGTGTGGGAAACCTGGACGCACGGATTCGGGACGAGCGGATTCCCCTGCGTTACCAAAGAATCGGTCAGGAGACCACCGGTGCCGGCGGTTTCGCCAAAGCCCTGCGCTCCGTTCCGGTGATTCTGGATATCTGCAAGGATATGGAGGAACTGTGCCCGAACGCCTGGCTGATCAACTTTGCCAATCCTTCCGGCATCCTGACCGAGGCCGTGTTAAATCACACCTCTGTCAAAGCCATCGGGCTGTGCAACTGCCCCATCAACATGATCAATGACATGGCCGGGAAATTTGACTGCCCTGTGGATGATGTATTCTGTGATTTCGTGGGCATCAATCATCTGATCTGGGCCCAGAAAGTGTTAGTGCGGGGCCGTGACGTGACAGCAGAAGCCATTGACAAGATCTGTTCCGACTCTGCCAAAGAGATTATGGCTAACATCCCGGAGATTCACTATGACCCTGTGTTCTTAAAATCCCTGGGCATGGTGCCGGTCAGCTACCTGAAATATTACTATATGCAGCCGGAAATGCTGGCGGAGTGTATTCATGACGCCGAGACAAAAGGCTGCCGCGGCGAAGTGATCAAGAAAGTGGAGAAAGAACTCTTTGACCTGTACAAAGATCCAGAACTGGACAGCAAACCGGCTCAGCTTGCCTCCCGGGGCGGGGCTCGTTACTCTGATGCGGCCTGCTCCCTGATAGACTCTATCTACAATAACAAAAAGGACATCCAGACTGTGAATGTCCTAAACCGCGGCACCAACTTAGACCTGCCCTGTCACGCCGTGATCGAGCGCAATTGTGTAATCGACGCAGACGGGGCACATCCCCTGCACATCGGTCATACGCCGCTTAAGATCCGAGGCCTTTTGCAGAATGTGAAAGCTTACGAACAGCTTACCATTGAAGCCGCCGTCTTCGGCGATTACGATAAAGCGCTGCAGGCACTGACCATTCATCCCCTGGTCAATTCCGCTTCTGTGGCACGAAACATTCTGGATGATATTCTGGCCGAAAACAAGGCATATCTGCCCCGGTTTCAACAGTAAGATTCTAAAAGCGCTGTCAGTTTACACCGCTTGCGTCTGTAAACTGACAGTGCCTTATCTTTACCGGGAAACTTTCAGGAACAACTCATTGATACCCTCATAGAATCCCAATGTTACAACCGTCTGCCCGCTCCCCATGCCCGTAAAGACATATTTTCTAAAATACGGGGTGGTCTCTAAGAGGGGGTTATCTGACTCATAAGGCTCAGGTGCGCTTAATCCCATATATTCTGCCCATGCCGCAATCAAAGCATCCGCATCGATATCCTCCCACAAAAGAGGCGTCCTCACATAAAATTCATAAATTTTCCCGTCATCCGCATCAATGTAAGCATCCATCAACCGGTTTCCCTTATCCGCATTTTTCTGGGAATTGGAAAGGCTCATCTTCCAGACCGCCACATTGTTTTGCGGCTCCAGCACATCAATTGCGGAATAGAGCGTGACATCATAGGAAGCCCCATCCACCTGTCTCACCTGATCAGGCAGTATCCCCTTTTCCTTCAACAGCTCCAGACCTTCATTACAGGTGGCATAAATCTGTTCATCCGTAATCTCCTTACCCGATGGTCCCCTTCGGTTCACCACAAAGGCATAGGATCCTTCCAGTTCCTGATACGCCACTTCCGTATCTGCCGCACGGGCCATGGCGCTGACCTCACTCTCCGGAAGTGTCTGACTGCTCAGACAGCAGGACAAAATATAAAGTTTCTCATTGCTGTTCATCTGGTAGCGGTAACCTTCCCCGGCATTTTCCACATTCTCCGTATGCGGTCTGTCCAGAATCCCCTGGTCCTTATACTGCGCCAGCGCCTCCGGTCCCCAAATGGAAAGAACCATGGCAAACGCCGCCAATACCGGAAAGGCCAGATAATATATCTTACTCTTCATAAGCGCCTCTATTCTCCATGGGAAGAACAAAGCTGAAACAAGAGCCCTCCCCCACTTTACTCTCAATCTGTAATTGGCTGTGATGAATCTTCAAAATCTCTGCACATAAGGCAAGCCCCAGCCCCGCACCATTCTTGCTCCTGGCCCTGGATTTGTCCACCATATAGAAGGCTTTGACAATCTTGTGCTGCTCCGCCTCCGGTATGCCGATGCCATAATCTTTCACCGCCATCCGATATCCGCTCTCTGCCGCCTGCCCTGTTACTTCAATCACACTGTCCGCCTCCGAGGCCTTACAGGCATTATCGATCAGATTCACCAGCACCGTCTTGATCAGATTAGCTTCTGCCTGCACCACTGCCTCCTCATACCGGAAACGGATGTCCATCTCCTTTTTCTCTGCAAACATTTCCTGTAAATACAGAAACAGCTCCCGCACAGGGATTTCCTGTAAGTCCGCCTCTTCCTGCTTGGCCACGATAATATCCAGAAGTCTGAAAGACATCGCCTCAAGGCGTTTGCCCTCCGTATAAATATAGTTGGCCGACATAAGGCTCTTCTCTTCATCCATCTTATGGGAACGAAGCATATCCGCATAACCGATAATAGCCGTCAGGGGCGTTTTCAGCTCATGGGCAAAGGCTCCCATAAACTCTTCTCTGGCCTCAATCTCTTCTTCCAGCTTGCAGATATTTTCTTCCAGCGCGTTAGCCATCTTATTGAAGTCCCTGGTGAGCTGTCCCAGTTCATCCCGACTGATCTGCCTGGCCCGGTATGTATACTCCCCTGCTGCCATTCTCTTAGTGGCCTGTGTCAGCAAACGGATGGGTTTGGTCAGAAAAGATGCGATAAAAAGCATAATGACCATTCCGGTCAACAACATGACCACTGTCACTTTACGGTACAAGGAAAACCCCATGGCCCGTTCTGTAAATACTTCTGTCACATTCTTCATGGTTTCCAGATACAGGACGCGGTCCAGCGTATTGACAGACACACAGGTGTGCACATAATAGTTTTCCTGCGTATCAATCACACGATATGACTTGGTATGCTCATCCGTCTGCGGCAGCAATCCTTCGTCTGCCGAAAATCCATCACTGGTATAGAGGATATTCTTTTCCTCGTCTGCGATTCGCAAAAGCCGCCCGCCGTTCTGACCTCCCATTTCCAGCTTGGAGGCAATCTCCTCCACCGCACTGTCCGGCAGCACACTGTACTTAAGGGGCACATTAAGCGCCGCTGTCTCGAAAGCAAAACTAAGGATACTGCTCTCGTCAAGCGCCTGCCCAACCTCTCTGTCCAGGGAAGTTTCAAACACATAGTTCACAAAGTAGAAACCGCTGAATCCCAGTGCCAGTGCCAGCACGATCATGGTAGACAGCACTAATTTGATTGAAAATTTCATTCCTGCACCTCTAAACGGTAGCCTACCTTATACACCGCTACCAGATTATGCTCCCAGCCAAGCTTCTTTCTAAGGCGCTGTACATGCAGATCCAGCGTACGGCTGTCCGCAAAATATTCCCCCTCCCACACCTTCTCATATAAGGTCTCCCGAAATAAGGCGACATTCTTATTTTTCATAAAAAGAAGCAGGAGTCCAAATTCTTTATTCGTCAGCTCCACAGGCCGCCCCGCCCTGGTCACCCTGCGGGCATCCACATCCACTGCCACGTCCCCGGCCACAAGCCGCTGCTCTGCCTTGTTATAACGCCTGAGCACCGCCTCCACTCTGGCTACCAGTTCCACCACGTCAAAAGGTTTCACCAGGTAATCATCTGCCCCCAGCTTAAGCCCCTTGACCCGGTGCTTGACTTCATGCTTGGCAGTGATAAAGATGACCGGAATCCCTAGCGGACGTATGTACTCCATCACATCATAGCCGTCCGCTCCCGGCAGCATGATATCCAAAAGCACCAGATCAAACTCTTCTTTCTCTATCAGATCAATTGCTTTCAGGCCGTCCTGCACCGCCGTACAGTGATACCCTGCGGAAGTCAAATTCAAATCTATCAAGTCACAAATCGGCTTTTCATCATCTACAATCAGTATTCTAATCATCTGTGGCCTGCCACCCCCAATAAGACCGTGCTTTCTCTACCAATATCTCCATCGTATCTTCATCGCCGCAACGATAATAATCCCGGATTTCCATATCCGGAACAAACCCGCCTGTCCGCTGATAATAAATCCGATAATCGCTCTCCACAAGCAGTTCCCCGGCCTCGCCCTCATAACTGTACCTGGCCAGAATCACGATATCCTTCAGGCCGTCCCCGTCAATATCCCTGCAGGTCACCCCCTTGAGTGCATAGAGATTGTCATATTCTCCCATGGGCTGCAGCACAGAAACAATATCCCCCTGCTCGTTCACCAGATAAATCATAAAGACATCATACTGCGCATGCCGATAGGTTCCGGGCGTTACCTGCAATTTCCCCAGCTTGCCAAACGTACGGAAATAACACTGTTCCGGGATAATCCGAAAACCTTTTCTCTGTAATTCCCGCAACGTGGACGCCGTATACAGAAATTCCGTGGAGTTTCCATCCTTGACAAAGGCTGTGATGGACTCCGCACTCTTATTCATGCCGAAGCGGTTAATCTTATCTGAAATCCGATAATCCCTGTAAAATCCCGCCCCGCTTTTATGCTGAAAAAGCACGTCCCCCACCTTGTAGGTCTTGCCCGCATACGCCTCGCTCTCATTGACACAGGATGTAATCAGGATGATGTCCATTTGACCATCCCGATTCAGATCCTGAAAAGAAACTGCCGCAATAGACTGTGCCGGCTGTTTCATACGCCCGGTGACACAATAATTCGTCTCTAACTGCTCTGTCCGATAGAGAATCTGGCCATCCTTGTCTACGATAAAGAGCGCAAGCCGGTTATACTGTTCATCAAAAGCCGGCACCATCAGGACACTGTCTTCCTCATCCGGTTCCAGGGCAAAAATCTGATCTTCCACCACCCGGAAACCGCCTTCTTCTATCCCGCCCTGATCCTCAATCTCCATCAGGCGCCTGTGATACGCCTCATACTCTGCAAGCACGGCTGTATCACTGCCCTTTTGGGGAGCTGCCTGAAGCAGCCTGACGCAGAACAACCACCAGACCAACACTGCCGCCAGGGTAAATACAACCCTGTATCCACATTTGTACATCCATTATACCTCTGTACTTCACTGTCACTTATCTCTGCTGCCCGTTACATCCTAACCCGTTCGCTTCCCATGACTGTCTATTCCCTGTTAAGATTGACTCATTTGGTCAAGCAGCTGTATCTTGATATCATAAAGCCGGCTGGAAAGATCCACATACACCTTATGCGGATTCACCAGACGTCTGGTCTCGTCCCAGAGCGTCTCCTGCTCTTTCTTACAATACTCCCTGATATCCATGACCCTGGGAGACGTATAACAGCACTCTCCCGCCTGAAACACCTGCACCATCAGATCTCTCATCTCATAACTGCCCGGCGCAAGCTTCGTCTTTTTCCAGGGCTCCATGGGATCAAACAAAAGAAGCGGCTCCTTCTCATCGAACACCTCATCCACCAGACAGATCAAATCCGCCTTAATCTTCCCGCTCTCCTTATCGTAAACCCGGTATACCGTCTTATTTCCCGGATTTGTTACCTTTTCTGAGTTTTCGGAAAGCTTGATCTTGGGAATAAACCTGCCGTCTTTCCCCATAATAGCCGCCAGCTTGTACACCCCGCCAAAGGACGGACAATCCTTGGAAGTAATCAGATGCGTGCCCACACCCCAGGAAGTAATCTTAGCCCCCTGGTCTTTCAGGCTCTGAATCAAAAATTCATCTAAATCGTTGGATGCAGAAATCACCGCATCCGGGAAGCCCGCTTCATCTAACATCTTTCTCGCCTTCTTGGAAAGGTACGCCAGATCGCCGCTGTCCAGACGGATTCCATAGAAAGTAAGCGGAATCCCCGCCTGCCGCATTTCCTGAAAGACACGGATCGCATTGGGTACGCCGGATTTTAAGGTATCGTAAGTATCCACCAGCAGAATGCAGGCCGAAGGATACATGTCCGCATAAGTCTTAAACGCAGTGTATTCATCCGGGAAACTCATGATCCAGCTGTGGGCATGGGTTCCCTTTACCGGCACATCAAAAAGCTGTCCGCAGAGCACATTGGAAGTCCCCACGCACCCGCCGATGACTGCTGCCCGCGCACCGTAAGTACCTGCATCCGGCCCCTGCGCACGGCGAAGACCAAACTCCATGATGCCGTCTCCCTGGGCCGCATAGCAGACTCTGGCCGCTTTCGTCGCAATCAGGCTCTGGTGATTCACGATATTCAAGATTGCCGTCTCCACAAGCTGCGCCTGCATAATCGGCGCAATCACCTTCACCAGCGGCTCTCTGGGAAACACCACCGTCCCTTCGGGAATGGCATAAATATCTCCGGTAAAACGGAAACTTTTCAGATACTCCAGAAAATCCTGGTCAAAGATACCCAGGCTTGCCAGGTAGGTAATGTCTTCCTCCTCGAAATGCAGATCCTTAATATACTGAATCAGCTGCTCTAATCCCGCCGCAATGGCGAAACCGCCGTCACAGGGATTATTTCGATAAAAGGCATCAAAAATAACCGTTTCATTTTGATCCTTATTCTTAAAATATCCCTGCATCATTGTCAGTTCATACAAATCAGTAAGCAATGTCAAGTTCTGTCTGTCCATGGTTTTTCCCTCCATCACCGGATGCGGGCACAGGCTGTAAGCCTGCGCTTTTTATTGCTATCATACACCCTTTTGGCTAAAGTGAAAAGGGGGTTCTACTGTTTTATCTCCACACTGCCTCACGGTTTTTACGCACTTTATGTATAAAATTTTATAAAGTCACTGCAAAAAAGCAGCTGTCGTCCGACCCTTTATGGTCATGACGACAGCCTGTCTCACTGCTCCATCTGTCTGCCCAGAAATCCTGCCGCAGACTGAATCAGTTTCTGCTCCACTTCCCCCATCTTGGATTTATGGTCAGTCTCTAAAAGAATCACGGACCCAATCACATCTCCTTCACAGATAATGGGACTGATTGCCTCATGCTGAAACTCATCCGCATCGGTACTGACCTGGATAAAATTCCTGTCACCCTTAGCCGCCACCAAGCTTTCCCTGTGGTTGATCTTTTCCTCCAGCTCCCTGCTGATGGATTTCCCCAGCAGATTTTTCATTCCTCCGGATACCGCGATAAACTGATCCCTGTCGGAAATCATCGCAATATGTCCCGACACCTGCGCCATGCTCTCCGCATATTGTTTCGCAAAAGTGCCCATCTCGCCTATGGGAGAATATTTCTTGAGAATAATCTCACCCTCCCTGTCGGTAAAAATTTCAAGCGGATCAGATTCCCTTATGCGGAGAGTCCTGCGGATCTCCTTGGGAATCACAATACGCCCCAGATCATCTATTCGTCTGACTATACCAGTTGCTTTCATATCATATAACCTCCATCTGCCAATCATAGTCGTAGTGTAACTTTACATATTCTTTTATCTCTACGTTTTTACTATTATTTGTAAAGCAGGAAATTATATGCATCCATTATGAAGAATTTAACATTCAAAATTTTAAAGTATCACTAAGACATCTTATGGTTCTGCGTTATCACTTTTTTACTTGCTTTCGTCTGCCACTAACTCCGGATACTTCACAACAGAGTCAAAGTCACTGCCTTCAGCGAGCACCTTTACCTTCCAGCTGATTTTGCCATCTATCTGCTTTGGCATGGGCAGATCACCCTCATGCAGCTGATATACTTTATAAGAACCAGTATCTTTCTCCCGATCATAATAGTAGCTGAGCAAATAATCCTCATCTATCAAAGCAGCGTCCCCTGCATCGCTGTCTCCTCCAAAGATCACAGCCGGCACTTTATAAGTCTCGCTTTTCCCCGTATCTGCCGCTACCAGATCCAGCCAGGTCTCCTCTTCTGCCTCATAGAACACAGCCAGATAATCCTGCTCCTCGGTCTCCAGCCAGCTAAAGTCCCCATGGTATTCGTCAATCTGTCTTTGATACAGGGTTTGGCCCTTTTCATTTCTCAATTCAACGCTTATGATCGATCCCCACACATCCTCTGTGGCATCCACTGTCTTAAATGCATATCCCTGTCCGTCCGGCGTATATTCCACTCGCAGAGGACCGATAAAATCATTCTCCGGCATTGCACAGCCACAATCACCTTCGTCTCTCACTTCTACATGGGGCTTAAAAACAGCTGTCTCCAGAAGCTTCGCTTCTCCACTCAACAGGTCATATTCATAAAGCCCCTCATTCGTACATGCCAGCAATTTTTTCAGGTCTGTACTGATATCACAGGTATTCTCATAAGCCCCTTTATAATATAAATGATACAATTCACCCATGATTTCCCTGAGATTACAGATTTCGTCCCGCTCTTTAAAATCCCTTGACAAATGATACAGCCTTCCGTCCGCCTCATAGACATAACCATCCGGCACCATAACGGGACATGCCATGCGTTCATTCACACAATCATACCTGTCAGCGTAGTTTTCTATGACTTCCGGCACCTCTGTATAATCATGCCGGTAAACTTCCTGTAATTCGAAATCAGGTATTTGGGCAAGGAAAAAGATTTTCTGTCTCTGTCTGCCGTCGAGATAGAAGCAATCACCCGTAATCAGTACCGTAGTATCATCCGCTGCAATGCACTGATCCGGCCAGCGGTAACTCAACTCACCTTCCAAATCGCCTGACTTCACCACAGGTTCGCGAAACGACACTCTTTTCGGTGAGTCCGACATTGTCCGTTTGGGAGCCGGCCTCTTTATGACTGCCTGTTCCTGCCGTTCATCCAAATCATCCCCGGCAGCACTTTTCTCTGTCAGACTGACAACCGGGCAGCTCTCCTTCTTCAAATCATGTCCTGCATACATTAACGCCGGGACATCCTGTACGACTGCATATGCAGTCTCTTGTCTTTTAGCAGAATCATCCCTGACGCCTGACAAAATACAGATACCCAACAGGCAAATCAATCCAAAGACATTTACAGCGCTCTTCCCTTTAGCCATCACTTTATCCTCTCTTTCAGAGTGTTTACGCGACAGGCACAGCAGGCCAGACTTGTGACGCGCCGACACCAACGGCCAGTCTCTCAACCGACTCAACAAAAATCGGCAAATTATCACATCCTCATCCATTCCCAGTTGTTCCCGCTTTCTTTATAATATAACCAAACAGAGTAAAAAACAATGGATGTCAGACCTCGCCGGACATTCTTATGTTGACAACGTCAGGAGCGGCAAGCGCTCCGGAATGGGGGAGTATTATGAAATATGGACATTTTGATGACCAAAACAGGGAATACGTAATCGACAGGGTGGATCTGCCCTGCTCCTGGACAAATTATCTGGGCGTGGAAAATATGGCGGCAGTAGTCAATCATACCGCCGGCGGGTATCTGTTCTACAAGACACCTGAGTATCACCGGATCAGCCGTTTCCGCGGGAACGCTGTTCCTATGGACAGGCCGGGCTTTTACGTTTATATTAGAGATAACGACAAGAAAGATTACTGGTCCATATCCTGGCAGCCGGTGGGAAAGCCATTGGACGCTGCCAGATACACCTGCCGCCACGGCATGTCCTATACAGTGTATGCGTGTGAATACCAGGATATCAAGGCCTCCCAGACCATGGTGATTCCCAGAGGGGAAGCGGTGCAGCTGTGGGATGTGAAACTAAAGAATACAGGAAGCGCCACAAGAAACTTAAGCGTGTTCTCCTATCTGGAATTTTCCTTCCACCACATTATGATCGACAACCAGAATTATCAGATGAGTCTCTACTGTGCAGGTTCCTCCTACGAGGACGGCGTCATCGAAGAAGACTTATTTTATGAAGAAGAAGGTTATCAGTACTTTACCATGAATATGACCCCGGACGGGTTCGACTGCATGCGTGACCGGTTCATCGGCACATACAACACCGAGACAAACCCTGCCGCGCTCTCTTCCGGCAAGTGTTCTTCTTCCTGTGAAAAAGGCGGTAATCACTGCGGCAGTCTGCAAAAAGACCTGACACTGCAGCCCGGCGAAGAAGTTCGTATAATCTTCATGCTCGGAGAAGGCAGACGCACCGAAGGAAAACGGATAAGGGCTAAATATGAAGATGCCGCATCCGTAGACCTGGTTTATGCGGACTTAAGACAATACTGGGAAGATAAATTTTCCAAACTGCAGATTCAGACGCCAAGCGCAGCCATGAATACCATGATCAACACCTGGACCCTGTACCAGTCAGAGATCAATGTCATGTTCTCACGCTTTGCTTCCTTCATCGAAGTAGGCGGGCGTGTGGGGCTCGGCTACCGGGATACGGCACAGGATGCCATGACGGTACCGCACTCCAACCCGGGCAAGTGCAGGGAACGCATCGAACAGCTCCTGCGGGGACTGACCAGTGAAGGTTACGGTCTGCACCTTTTCCAGCCGGAATGGTTCATGGAAGATAAAGGTGCCAAACCTTTTAAATCACCCACCGTCATCCCGGAGCCTGATAAGGACAACATCATCCATGGACTCAAAGATGCCTGCTCCGACGACGCTCTCTGGCTGGTGGGCGCTGTTGCTGAATACATTAAGGAGACTGGTGACCTCTCCTTTGCGGATCAAGAACTGCCCTACGCAGACACCTTCCTCTCCGGAAGCACAGAAACCGAATCCGTCTATGAGCATCTGAAAAGGATTCTGGACTTTTCCGCAAAGCAGGTGGGGCTTACCGGCATCTGCAAAGGCCTGCGGGCCGACTGGAACGACTGTCTGAACCTGGGCGGCGGCGAGAGCGCCATGGTCAGTTTCCTGCACTATTGGGCCCTGCAGCACTTCATCGGTCTTGCATCCCGGCTGGACAGACCGGAAGATGCCGACCACTATACCCAGATTGCAGACTATGTCAAGGAAGTCTGTAACAAAGAGCTCTGGGATGGTAAATGGTTTATCCGGGGCATCACTGCCAAGGGCAGGAAAATAGGCACACAGGATGACGCCGAGGGAAAAGTACACCTGGAATCCAACGCCTGGGCTGTACTCTCCGGTGCCGCCGATGAAGACAAAGCTAATATGGCACTTAAGGCCATTGACGAATACCTTTATACGTCCTACGGTCTCCTGTTAAACACCCCTTCCTATACCGTGCCTGACGATGACATCGGCTTTGTCACCAGGGTGTATCCGGGACTTAAGGAAAACGGTGCCGTATTCTCCCATCCCAATCCCTGGGCCTGGGCCGCGGCCTGCACAAGAGGGCGCGGAGACCTTGCCATGAAATTCTACGATGCTCTTTGCCCTTATCTGCAAAATGATAGGATAGAGACAAGAGAAGCAGAGCCTTACTCCTACTGCCAGTTCATTGCCGGTAAAGATCACAGCGCCTTTGGCAGGGCAAGGCATCCCTTTATGACCGGTTCCGGCGGCTGGGCCTACTTTGCCGCCACCAGATATATCATGGGAGTCCGGCCTGATTACGACAGCCTGACAATCGATCCTTGTATTCCGGCAGACTGGGAGGCTTTCCGTGTGACGCGGATTTTCAGGGGTGCCAGGTACGATATCCGGGTAAGCAATCCCGAAGGCGTCATGAAGGGTGTAAAAGAAATCCGTGTAGACGGACAGCCGGCAGATAAAATTGATGTGATGCCGGCCGGCAGTGAACATGTTGTGGAAGTAATTCTGGGAAGCACAGTATAAATATTACCGCATAGCTTTAACAGGGTCTTATGGAACAATCAAACATTTCATTTCAAACAGGAGGGATATCAGTATGATTCAATTTGGCACAGGCGGCTGGAGAGCCGTAATCGGGGACGAATTTACAAAAGAAAACATTCAGATCTTATCCAAGGCCATCTGCGATAAGATGCGGGAAGAAAATGTGGCGCAGGAAGGTATCGTGTTAGGCTACGACAGGCGCTTTCTTTCCAAGGAAGCCATGCAGTGGGCGGCGCAAGTCTTTGCCAAAGAAGGCATCAAGGCTTATCTGATCAATAAATCGGCGCCCACACCGCTTGTCATGTTTTATGTCATGAAACACGAATTCCACTACGGCATGATGATCACGGCAAGCCACAATCCGGCAATCTATAACGGCATCAAGGTCTTTACCCATGGGGGCCGGGACGCAGACGAGGTGCAGACTGCCGATATTGAGAGATACATCAACGAAGTGACTGACATCCCTGTAGAAGACCTGACTTATCAGGAAGGTCTTGAAAAAGGCCTGATTGAAGAAATCTATCCCCTGAACGAATATCTGGACAGCATTATTGATACGGTGGATATGGATAAGATCAAGAAACGCGGCCTGAGAGTTGCCCTTGATCCCATGTACGGTGTCAGTGAGACTTCTCTTAAGACCATCCTGATGACCGCCAGATGTGAAGTGGAAACCATTCACGAAAGACACGATACCCTCTTTGGCGGCAAGCTGCCTGCGCCTACGGCAGAAACTCTGCGCACCTTACAGAATTATGTGATAGACAGACGCTGTGATCTGGGCATTGCCACAGATGGCGATGCCGACAGAATCGGTGTCATCGACGATAAGGGCAATTTCCTTCATCCCAATGATATCCTTGTACTGCTCTATTATTATCTGGTAAAGTATAAAGGCTGGCACGGAGACGCCGTCAGAAATATCTGCACCACCCATCTCTTAGACCGGGTAGCCGAGAGTTTCGGAGAATCCTGTTATGAGGTACCTGTTGGATTTAAACACATCTCTGCCAAAATGTTTGCCACAGATGCCATCATCGGCGGAGAATCCTCCGGCGGTATGGCAGTAAGAGGGCATATCAAAGGCAAGGACGGTATCTATGCTTCCGCTCTCTTGGTGGAAATGATCGCAGTGACAGGTATGCCCTTGTCAAAGATCATGGAAACCATTCGCAGGGAATACGGCGGCATGGCTTTGGAAGAAAGGGACTACCGCTTCAGCCCGCAGCGAAAGGCGGAGATACATAAACAGCTTCTGGAAGATAAAGAACTGCCCCAGATTCCCTATGAGATTGACCGCATTTCCTACCTGGACGGCCTCAAGATTTACTTAAAAGACGGGGGCTGGATTTCTGTGAGATTTTCAGGAACAGAACCTCTCCTGCGAATCTTCTGCGAGATGAAAGACCAGAGCCAGGCAGCCGCATTCTGTGAAATATTTGAAACATACTTATCTTTAAACTGATCTGATACCGGTCAGTCAGCAGTGCGTAAAGATAATGATCGCATAGACACCATAAGGCGCAGACTATTTGGTCTGCGCCTGCTGCATCACAAAACAAATGCATGATTTTAGAAAATTACAGCGCTACTTCCAAAAAACAGAAAAATGGTATAGACTGAAAGTTAAAACGCAGGAGAAGGTATGAATATAGATATGGCAATAAGCAGTGAACAATACACACGCAAAAAATCACTCAGATGGAGTATGGTCAGAAGACTGCTGTTTGGGTGGTTTTTTCCCCTGTTTATGCTGATTCTCATTATGATTCTGCTGATAACAGGCAACCTTTACCGTCAGATGGAACATACCATCACGGCTTCTATGGAGAAGACCGCAGACATCATGCAGATTCAGCTCAAAGACTGTGAAACAGCCTCGAAAAATGCTTCCTATATGGGCGTGATATCCAAAAGTTACGCTGCCTATCTGAACGACGAAAACAGAAATATCTTTGAAAAATGTGTGGAAAATTTCTTAAACCAACAATACGCATATAACGATAACTGTAAGACAGCTCAGCTTATCGTCCTCGGGGAGGAAGACATCTGCTACTATGCACTGAACAACAGCAACGGCGGAAGCTATCAGGATATCGTTTTCTTTCGTTCAACATCCCAGGATATCATTCTCGACGTGGCAAAGACACTGGACACCGGCACCACCCTGGTATGCGTGGACGGAAGAATCTACATGGTCAGGAATCTGGTGACTTCTAAATTCGTACCCTACGCCGTGCTTTCCCTGGAACTGGATGAAGCTTCTTTGATGCAGAGTTTTTCCGGCATATGGGGTTATACCGGTGTGAGCCTGTATTGGAATCATGAACTGGTGACCACAACAGACAGCAGTGCCTCTGCTATTCTGCCCAAAAGCACACAGACAAGGTTAAAAGAAAAGAATACTTCCTATGAACACCGCTCCGGTCCCTATTCCTACATCCACCACAAAATAGATACTTATGAAGGTACCCTCGTTCTCTCTGTGAGTCTGGACAATCGGGTGATTCATGCAGAAACCATTACCATACGGTACCTTTTCCTGCTTATGCTCGTTTTCATGATACCTCTGGTCATTCAGATGATGCGCTTTTTTCATAAGAAAGTAACTGTTCCATTGCGGGATCTGATCCATGCCGCAGACGCTGTCAGAGAGGGAAACCTTGGCATACAGATAACCAATGTGGAGGACAACCGGGAATTTTATCACGTAAAAGACTCCTTTAACCATATGTCTTCACAGCTTAAGAGCCAGTTTGACAAGATTTACCTGGAAGAGATTGCGCTGCGGGACGCTAAGATTATGGCACTGCAATCACAGATTAATCCTCATTTTCTGAACAACACACTGGAAATCATCAACTGGGAGGCACGCCTGAATGGTAACTATAAAGTAAGCAGCATGATTGAAGCCCTCTCTACCATGTTAGGAGCCACCATGAACCGCCGGGAACAACAGTTTCATTCCATTGCGGAGGAAATGGCCTATGCCGATGCCTACTTATATATTATTGCCCAGCGCTTCGGTACGAAATTCCAATGCACGAAACATATTGATGAGCGGCTTCTGACCCTGCAGGTACCACGGCTGATCGTTCAGCCCATTGTAGAAAATGCAGTGGAGCATGGGATAGACATCTCCACAAAGGGCTCCCTCGAAATCCGGCTTTATGAAAGGGCAGACGGCTATCTGTGCATCGAGATTGAGGATAATGGCCATCTGACGAAAGAGAACAAAGCAAAGATCAACCGGCTACTCTCCAAGGACGCCAAACCCTCCGGCGAAAAGAGAGTCAGCCTGGGTATTCGTAATGTTGACCAGAGACTCAAGATGATTTATGGAGATGATTGTGGATTATTTATAACCGGAAACGAACAGGAAAATACAGTCAGTACAATTTTGCTCAAAACAGAAGTGCCAACCGAGCAATAAAAGGCAAAAAAAGACAATACCAACAATTACCCTTTTTTTCTTTTGCAGGTAAGATATAGATGTAACCAAACAAAAGAAATCAACAAGGGAGGATGAATAATGAAAAAGAGAATAATCTCTGCAATGCTTGCAGGAATGATGGTATTATCCATGACCGCATGCGGAAATGACAACAGCGCAGGTAACGCTGACTCGGCAGCACCGGCTGCGGCTCCGACAGAAAGTACGGATACTGCACAAAGCACAGAAGAGGCTGAAGAACCTGCAGAAGCAGCCCAGCCCGCAGGTCCGGTAGAACTCACGGTTACCACCACCTTTGCCGGTGAGGATGGCAACGCACAAAATTACAAGAATGCCGTTAAAGCCTGGGAAGAGCAGACTGGTAATACAATAGTAGACACATCTGCAACCGCAGACGAGACCTTCAAGATGAGGGTGGCTACAGACTTCGAGACTGGCTCCGAACCTGACGTACTGTTCTTCTTCAACGGTGCAGATGCCAACAGCTTCATCGAGGCGGGCAAGGTATTATCCATCGACGAAATCCGCACAGAGTATCCGGAATATGCAACCAACATGAACGAAGATCTGATTCCCGGTTCTCTGGTAGACGGTAAAAAATACGCAATCCCTGTTAACGGCTACTGGGAAGCAATGTTTGTCAACACAGAAATCTTAGATGCCGCAGGCGTGGCAGTGCCTGGTGAAAACTACACTATGGATATGTTCAAAGAAGACTGCCAGAAGATTAAAGATGCAGGTTATACTCCTATCGCCGCAGCACTGGGCAATATCCCTCATTACTGGTGGGAGTTCGCTATCTTTAATAACCAGTCACCGGACACACATCTGGAAGTTCCGTCAAGCGTTGAAGACGCAAACGGCCAGGCATGGGTTGCCGGCATGAACGACATCAAGGAACTGTATGAACTGGGATATTTCCCTGACAATACACTCTCCGCAACAGACGATGAAACTTTCGCAATGTTTACAGACAGCAAAGCAGCTTTCCTGATCGATGGTTCCTGGAAAGTCGGCGGTATCGTAGGTTCCTGCCAGTCCGATCCGGAAGATCCTTCCACACTGGATACTGAGAAACTCGCTAAATTTGATGTAACTTATGTGCCCGGTAAAGGCAGCAGAAAAGCAACTGATCTGGTCGGCGGCCTATCCTCCGGTTACTATATCACAAGAAAAGCATGGGATGATCCGGACAAGAGAGCTGCAGCAGTCAACTTCGTAGAGTATATGACCTCTGACACAGTTGTACCCGCATTTGCACAGCATGCAGCATCCGCTTTAAAGAACGCACCCGTGGTCGATCCCGCAGAGTTCAACGAATTACAGCTCAGAGCTATTGAGATGATGGCTGGGGTAACCTCTCTCACCGGCGCTGTACAGGATGTCTTCCAGGGCGACTGCCGTGTATCCACCTTCGATGGCATGCCTGAAATCGTAACCGGCAGAGTAGATGCCGTAGACGCAGTGGCTGAAGGCCTGGACGCTTATCACAATCAGTAATCTATGACAAAATGCAAATCAGCTGAAAGGGGCAGGGGATTTCCCTGCCTCCTTTTTACCAACATAATGGAGGTGTCTTATGGGAGCAAATATTTATCGCAATAAGAAACCGGTGCTCGTCTTTCTGGTACCCGCTTTCCTGTTTATGACAATATTTCTTTACTATCCTTTCCTGAAAAATATTATAAACAGCTTTATGCACATCAAGCAGCTTGGAAGTTCCGCCACTACATTTAATACACCATGGTACACGAATTATGCAGAAATGTTCCATGATGAAAATGTATGGACATCTATCAAAAACACCCTGATCATGATGGTAGTCACCCTGGTCGGACAGGTCGGCATCGCCATCATACTTGCTCTGATGGTAGATAACATCGGCAGAGGCAAACAGTTCTTTAAGACCGTATTCTTCTTCCCGATCGTCATCTCCGCAACCGCTTTAGGTCTGCTGTTTAACCTGCTCTTCCTGTATGACAAGGGCATGATCAACCAGCTTTTGGAAAATCTGGGCAAAAGCCAGCTGACAGACTGGAAGGCAGAAGGCATCGCACTGTTTACCATGATGCTGCCCGTCATGTGGCAATATGTAGGATTCTACTTCGTCATCCTCATCACAGGTTTAAACAATATTTCAGATGAACTGTACGAAGCCGCACGAATCGACGGTGCATCTACATGGCAGAGTGTGCGTTATATTTCTCTTCCGCTCCTGCACAATGTTATCTGCACCTGCAGCGTACTGGCTGTCACAGGGGCATTGAAAGTATTCGATCTGCCCTGGACCATGTTCCCCAAAGGCATGCCGCTCAAGTCCACATTCCTGACCGGTACCTACATGTATTACCACACCATGGAGACTAAGAATGTAGACTATGGCTGTGCACTTGCCGTTCTGATCGTAGTGCTGGGAATTGTATTGTCCAAAGTAGTCAATGCGATTTTCCGCGAGAAAGATTATTAAGGGAGGGATGAGATATGACTAAGAAAAGCAAATTTTCCATTGGCCAAAGCATTGTCTACCTGCTGTTGATCCTCTGGTCCATAACAACTGTGTATCCTATCATCTGGGTATTACAGAACTCCTTTAAGGCAAAAGATAAGATTCTGGCAAATTCCTTTTCACTGCCTCTCGGAGAACTGTTTACGATGGCAAATTACCGCAAAGCCTTTACCAACCTGAATATTGTAAGCGCCTATAAGAACAGCATTTTCATCTCCACCATGGTGGCCCTGTTTGTCATCCTGCTGGCCGGTATGGCCGCTTATGCCCTTTCCCGCTATAAGTTTTTCGGTTCTGAGGTTCTTCATTCCCTGGTCATTGCAGGTATGATGTTCCCGGTCTTTGCCACCATCGTTCCCGTATTTGCCATGGAATTTTCCTGGGGAATCGCCAGCACCAGCAACTGGCTCCTGACCATGCTGTCTGTAATCCTGCCGCAGGTGGCCGGCAATCTCTCCTTTGCCATGGTAGTGCTGATCGGCTACATCAAAGGACTTCCGATTGAACTGGAAGAAGCAGCATACATGGAAGGCTGCAACGCCTTTCAGATATACTTCAAAGTTGTTTTGCCGCTTACGAAACCTTCTTTTGCGACAGTGGCCATTTTCTCCTTCTTATGGAGTTATAACGACCTGTTTACACAGACTTTCTTCTTAAAGAGACCCGATATGTATGGCATCACCACACTCCTAAACCAGTTGACTGCCAAAGAAGGTACAAACTACGGCCTGATGGCTTCAGCCGTGACATTAGTTATCGTTCCTGTCATTATTGTATATTGTTTCCTGCAAAAGTATATCATTAAAGGTATGACGGCAGGTGCGGTCAAAGGCTAGGAGTAAATTTTCTTCGAAAATTAACTCCTCGAGATTCGCTTCGCGAACTCGGTTCATATTAGAGCGTAAGTTTTGAATTTCAAAAATTTACTCCTCGAGATTCGCTTTGCGAACTCGGCTTGTTTAGAGCGTAAGTTTTGAATTTCGAAAATTAACTCCTCGAGATTCGCTTCGCGAACTCGGTTCATATTAGAGCGTAAGTTTTGAATTTCAAAAATTTACTCCTCGAGATTCGCTTTGCGAACTCGGCTTGTTTAGAGCGTAAGTTTTGAATTTCGATAATTTACTCCTCGAGATTCGCTTCGCGAACTCGGTTCTTATTAGAGCGTAAGTTTTGAATTTCAAAAATTAACTCCTCGAGATTCCCTTCGCGAACTCGGCTTGTTTAGAGTGTAAGTTTTGGATTTCGATTATTTACTCCTCGAGATTCCCTTCGCGAACTCGGCTTGTTTAGAGTGTAAGTTTTGGATTTCGATTATTTACTCCTCGAGATTCCCTTCGCGAACTCGGTTCTTATTAGAATGTAAGCTTTGAATCACGATAATTCACTTCTTGGGATTCGTTTTGCGAACTCGGCTTATTGGTGTTAAAGTTATAATATATGTTTTAGATGTGAGGGATGTTATGTATAAAGTAGCTATTATTGATGATGAACCTTTAATCGTAGAAGGATTGTGCAGGACAATGCCTTGGGAGAAATGGAACTGTCAGTTGGCAGGCTTCGCCTACAACGGTAAGGAAGGCATGTCTATGATCCAGAAAGAAAGACCTGATATTATCATTTCTGATATCAATATGCCAGAATTAGACGGTCTGAAAATGATTGCCGCCCTGAAATCAGAATTTCCTGATATGCAGCTTATCATTCTGACCGGATACAGGGAATTTGAATATGCCAGAGAAGCAATCTCTCTGGGCGTGGCTCGCTTTCTTTTAAAACCATCCAAAATGAGCGAACTGGAAGAGGCAATGGAGGAAGTGACCAGACGTCTTTCGCAGTCTGAGGGGCCTTTCCTGTCGGCGCCCCTCTCCGAAGAAGAGTCCATGGATGAAAACGATAAAGAAATGCCCTATCATACGGAAGCCAACAGCTTTATCGTGAAAAACGCTCTTGCATATATCCAGGAAAACTCCCAGGAAAAGCTTCGGCTTATAGACGTAGCCGATCAGGTCTATGTCAGTCAGTGGCACCTGTCCAAACTGCTCAACAAACACACAGGCAAGACTTTTTCAGAGATTTTAAACAGCGCCCGCATCGACAAAGCCCGGGAACTGCTCAAAGACCCCTCCCTTCGGATATGTGATGTGGCAGAAATAGTAGGTTTTCAGGATCTTGCACATTTCTCCCGGGTATTTAAGAAGATGGAAGGCATGTCTGCCAATGAGTATAGGAACACCAGCAGTAAATAAAGAAGCATTGAAAATGCAGAAATGAGGAAATATGAAAATATATTGTGCAAAAGATTATGAACAGGCGAGCAGGATTACTGCTAACATCCTTGCTGCCCAGATTATCCTGAAACCAGATTGTGTGCTGGGACTCGCAACCGGCTCTACCCCAATCGGTGCCTATGAAAATCTTATCAAGCGTTATGAAGCAGGCGATCTTGATTTTTCATCAGTACATAGTATCAATCTGGACGAATATCGCGGACTAACACCGTCAAACAGCCAAAGTTATCGTTATTTTATGAACACACATCTGTTTGACCATGTTAATATTGATAAGAAAAACACTTTTGTTCCTGATGGTCTGGAAGAGGACAAAGAAAAGGCCTGTCAGGACTACGATGAGATCATCCGTTCCCATGGCGGCATTGATTTACAGCTTCTGGGGCTTGGCCACAATGGGCATATCGGTTTCAATGAGCCCGGTGATTCCTTCGCCAAGACAACTCACTGTGTCACCCTGGCCGAAAGCACCGTTGCCGCCAATGCCCGATTCTTTGCCTCTGCTTCCGAAGTACCCAAAGAAGCATATACCATGGGGATACAGTCCATCATGCAGGCAAAGAAGATTCTTGTCATGGTCTGCGGGAAAGATAAAAAAAGATTGTTCAAAAAGCTTTTTACGGTTCCATCACACCACAGGTACCAGCCTCCGTATTACAGCTGCATCCTGATGTGATTCTGGTGGGAGATGAAGCCGCACTCATGTAAGAAACAAAAGCACTTACCGTTGAGGGGAGTAATCATTTAGCAGCCTGCAGAAGGGGCGGGCTGCAGCAGTTTAAGCGGGTGGAATTCCCGCTTTTTCTTTTGATTCATTATTCACTTTCATATTTTCTTCCGGGACAACATATAGTATAGTAATGCACACTCACAGCAAGTCCCAAAAATATAAAAATATATAACCTTTTGCAACTTTAACCGCTGCCTCAGAGGCGGGCAAAAGCGTCGGGGAATTTATCAACAATGCAGTTACGGAAATGCCAGGTTTAGAGAATACTGCACCCGCAGCACAAGGCGGAGGCATCATCATCGATGGGAAACCAAGCAATCAGTCCTTCTCTGTCTCTAAACCCATTTCCGCACAGGTTGAATCTGCCAAAGCCCAGGCTTCTGCTCTAAACGGCACAATCCTGAACGTAGTAGACGTAGACGGCACAGTGTTCTTTGAGAACGCCTCTGTTAATTTCTATATGCCAGGCGTAACAGGCACTGATAGAATTCAGGTACTGCAATTTGCTGATGGTCAATGGACACCGGTTACCGTGACAGAAATCAGGGCCTTAACATGACAGACTATGGCGTTTTGGCATTTATCCAAGTATCGTAGAGTTTTTATATCTTAAGAAGCAGCATTAAAAATGTGAATGTGCAAAAATTTTAAGAAATACGCATCACCTCTTGCCCCCCCCCCTGAAAAAATGTTATAGTATTTGATACATAATCCAAATGGTATTTCAGTTAAAAATGTCGGGGTTTTCCTCTTGCAAAGCTAAGGTAAATGCAATATTTTGCCGATATATAACAAAATATATGTTTAGGAACTATCTCTTATATCCAGAGTAAAAATAAATCAACCTATCATTTGACGTTTTGCCAAAACTAGTTTTACTATCTTTTAGCTGCATGGAGGCAGGATTTCGGAGGGCAGGATGCTTTCAGTAAAAACAAATATGTTGGCATTAAACGCCAACCGACAATTAGGTCTTACAACTAAAAAGAATGCTAAAAATGCAGAGCGATTATCTTCCGGCTACCGCATCAACAGAGCAGCTGATGATGCTGCCGGTCTGTCCGTTTCCGAAAAAATGCGCAGACAGATACGCGGACTTACACAGGCTTCCTTGAATGCCCAAGACGGTATCTCCATGGTACAGATTGGGGAAGGCGCTTTAAATGAAGTACATGATATGCTCCATCGTGCCAATGAACTTGCTGTAAAAGCAGCAACCGGCACTCTGCAGGATGTGGACCGCGCCATGATCGATATGGAAATCCAGCAGCTCAAGGCTGAGATTGACAGGACTGCGCGAAATACTACATTTAACGAAATCAACCTTTTCCCTGAAAATGGACGTTCTCCTTTGTCTGAGGGATTCATGGAGACAAAGTCCTATGATATTACTTATAATCTGAAAGATGGTTCCCTTATGATCAATGGCGCAGCAGCCGGCCCTGGTGTGAACGGTGCGGGGCGTGCAGGCGTCAATGCCGTCTCCAGCGGCAATGTTCTGGCAGATACCATAGCCAACGAATTGGTGCCCAATGCCATCAAACAGATTTTTGATACCTTTACACCCTTAAAAGATAATGTGGGAACTGATACCATCAAGATGTCTCTTGATGTGTCTTATATTGACGGCAAGGATCGTACCCTGGCTTATGCTTCTTTCCGATACAGCTATGGCGGCGGCAGGCCGTATAGCATGGGAATCCGGGTGGATTCTGCAGACTTCAGCAACGCGGATGCAGAAGGCACAGGACCCCGGGCAGAAGCCTTAAAATCTACCATCGCCCATGAGCTCATGCACTCCGTGATGCAGTATACCCTGACAGATGGTATGAGCGGACGGTATGGCGATAAATATCCCAGCTGGTTCACAGAAGGAACCGCACAGCTGGCTGGCGGCGGCTTTACCACTGGTTGGAATGACACACTTACCTATTATGCAAATTATCTGGCTGATGCAGATGATACCAGCCAGGATGCCAATATTGCCAGCTATCTCAAGAAATTTACCATGAACGGCAGACCCTATGGACATGGGTATCTGGGTTGTGCCTATCTTGGGTATCTTGCAAATGGCGGCGGTGCAGTGACAGATACTAATATTTCTGCAGGCATGAATAAAATTTTTACAGATCTTCTAAATGGTAAAACTTTGGAAAGTGCCATACAGGACAATACCGGTATCAGTACAGCGCAGCTCAACAGTATGTTTAAAAACGGCGATGCTAACCTCACAGAATTTGTCCGCAGATTATCCTATGCATCGAAAGACGGTGCCGGATCTATGATTGCCGGCGGGCTTAATGTGGGCGGTTCCTCACTCCTTGGCACCAACGCTATTTTTAATCAGCCTTTCCAAATCGATCCCTTTAAGGTCACTGTCGATTTAAGCGGCCCTTCCATTATAGGTTTGCAGGTAGGCGCTGAACCGGGGCAGCATATAGAATTTGATCTGTTTCAAATGAGTTCCAAAGCTCTTGGGTTGGAAGATTTAAATGTAAAGACCACCGATGATGCCGATCTCGCCATCGACCAGCTTAAATTTGCCATTGGATGTGTCAGCAACGTGAGAAGTTATTACGGCGCCATACAGAATCGTCTGGATCATACGATAAATAATCTGAACAATATTGTGGAGAATACTACTGCCGCCGAATCCCGTATCCGAGACACAGACATTGCAAAAGAAATGGTAGAATACTCCAACAACCAGATACTGATGCAGGCAGGTACATCCATGCTGGCCCAGGCAAACCAGCATTCACAATTAATCTTAAGCCTTCTGGGATGATGGCGTTGAGAGGAGTTATGCCAAATGGGTGAAATCATGAGGATTCACTGCAATGCGTGCCAGAAAGAATGGCAATGTATGACCGGTTGCGGACTACGGCATGGCAGAAAAGAACATATCATCGCTGCTTTTTGGGAAGCAGAACAGATACCGGTCTCTGAATGGCTGGCAAAAAGCCAGATTCCACTATATGATTTCCAGTATCAAACAGCCTCCTGTCCCTTATGCAAGGAGCTGGTAAGCGTTCCTGTCTTAAGAGGTATTGAGGATGACGAAGTCTTTGTAGGAGCCTGTCCTGTCTGTGGCAATCTACCACAGATGCCATCGTCAGAAGACGTTGCAGACATTGCCTGTCCGGCCTGTGGTGATATAGCGCTTGAAGCAGAAGAAATCGGGCATTGGGACTAAACTCCCAATGCTCTTTTTATTTACCATAAGGATGTCTGCCCAAGCCTGTCACCCGCTGTGTGTTTATTGGGGCTGTTTCCCAATATAGGCTAAGATGCCTCCATCTACATATAATACATGTCCATTCACAAAATCAGACGCCTCCGAAGCCAAGAACACTGCCGGCCCCTGCAGGTCTTCCGTCACACCCCAGCGTGCAGCCGGTGTCTTGGCAATGATAAACTGATCAAACGGATGTCTGCTGCCATCAGGCTGCACTTCCCTAAGCGGTGCGGTCTGCGGCGTTGCGATATAACCCGGACCAATACCATTACACTGAATATTATACTCGCCATACTCAGAAGCAATATTCCTTGTCAGCATTTTCAATCCGCCCTTGGCAGCCGCATAAGCAGATACTGTCTCACGTCCCAGTTCACTCATCATGGAACAAATATTGATAATCTTTCCATGCCCCTTTTTCATCATCCCTGGAATCACTGCCTTCGATACAATAAACGGTGCATTCAAATCCACATCGATCACCTGCCTGAACTCCTGGGCTGTCATCTCGCACATGGGAATCCGTTTGATGATGCCTGCATTATTGACAAGAATATCTATGGTGCCCACTTCTTTCTCAATCTGCGCTACCATGTCCTGTACCTGTTCTTCATTGGTTACATCGCATACATACCCGTAAGCCTTGATCCCTTTCTCTTCATAAGCTGTCAGACCCTTGTCCACCAATTCCTGCTTGATATCGTTAAATACAATCGTCGCTCCAGCCTCAGCGTAGGCACTGGCAATGGCAAACCCAATGCCGTAAGAAGCGCCCGTTATCAATGCAATCTTTCCATCCAATGAAAATTTCTTCATAAAATCACTCATATTATTTTCTCCATCCCGAAACGATTATGTACCCGGCACCGCTTCCTATCTCCTTTTTACTCTGTGCCATTTCCCTGAATCCTCTTACCGTAAATCTTTCATCGCCACAGCATCCATGTCATCGAAGGCCTGGTTTTCACCAACCATTCCCCAGATAAAAGTATAAGCCTGAGAGCCGCTTCCCGCATGAATGGACCAACTTGGTGAGATTACCGCCTCCTCATTTCTCATAATGATATGTCTTGTCTCATCCGGCTCTCCCATGTAATGCATCACAAATGCATCTTCAGGCATCTCAAAGTAAAGATACACCTCCATACGTCTGTCATGGGTATGGCATGGCATCGTATTCCACACACTGCCGGGCGCAAGCTTCGTCATACCCATAACAAGCTGACAGCTCTCCACCTGTCCGGGCAGGATATACTTACAGATAACTCTGTGATTAGATTCCTCCAACGAACCCAATTCCACCTTATTTTCATCTTTTACAATAACAATGCCTTCGCCCGGTTCACCTTCCGGTTTGATCAATATGGTGGGATAAGCTTTGTGGGCCGGCGCACTGTTGATATAAAATTTGGCAGGATCGGAACCGTCTTTACTGCTAAAGGAGATGTCCCTTGCTCCCATGCCAATATACATGCCGTCTTTATAGGCAAGTTCATACTGCTTTCCGTCGATGGTGATCACTCCTGCCCCTCCGACATTGATCACGCCCATTTCTCTTCTCTGAAGGAAATACTCTGCCCGCAGCTCATCCCCCGCTGTTAATACCAATGTCTTTGACGCCGGTGTTGCCGCACCTGTGATGATTCGGTCAACATGACTGTACACCAGCTTAATCTCATCCGGCATGAACAGCTCCTGAATCAGAAATTCCTCCCGCAGCCGTTGTGTAGTATAAAACTTTACATCTTTCGGTGAAACCGCTGTCCTTAGTTCCATAAATCGCTTCCTCTCTTTCATGTATTTTATCTGCATGGCATACCGCCATATATTCCATTACTTCTTTACACCTTTCGTTCCTGACAGATTAGCACTCTGCAGAATATTACTCTCAAAAGATGTCATCATATTCTTTTCTTCCCGCTCTCTCTTAAGCGCAAGCTTTACCATATCATCCAAGAGCTCCGCATAAGGTTTGCCCAGAGCTTCCCAAAGGTAAAAAGCCAGAGAACCCGGAATGGGATTAATCTCATTGACATATACCTGATCCGTATCCTTATCAATCATAAAGTCGATTCTGGACACACCATTACAGTTAAGCACCTGGAAGGTGCTCACCGCCAGCCGGCGGATTTCGTCCCGTCTACCGGCTGTCAAATCAGCCGGCAGTTCTCTTCTGGCTGTTCTCATTCCCTCAGAACCACTTTTACCGCCTGCCATATACTTATCTTCATAGCTCAAAATCTCATCACTGGAAACAGGCTCCTCACACTCAGACGCCTCTGCCTCTTCATAATCACCCAGCACAGCACAATTAATTTCCCGCAGATTCATGATGGCGCGCTCCACCAATACTTTGGCACCAAAAGTAAATGCATACTCAAGCGCCTCCAGAAGCTGATCCTGATCCTTGGCCACTTTAATGCCCACACTGGATCCCAGATTAACCGGCTTCACGATGACTGGATAAGCAATCCTGTTCTCCACTTTATGCAATGCTGTTGTCTCATCCATCTGGTATTCCCTGATATTTAAGGTCACACAGTCAAGCACCGGTATGTCATTGTCTTTTAACACAGTCTTCATCACATACTTATCCATCGTCACAGCCGAGGCCATCACGTCACAACCTGCAAACGGAATATTATAATGACGTAAAAATCCCTGTAAGCAGCCATCTTCCACATTCGCACCATGTACTACCGGAAATGCAACATCAATCTGCGCCACTACCGAATTACCAAACTTCTTCGCCGGATACTGAATCAATTCTACCTTTCCCTGCTCACACATGAAAAATACCCTGGTGCTCTTTTTAAGCAGTTCCGGAATGTTTTTATAATTAGCAATATCACTGACTGCTTCCCCTGTGTAAAGTTCATTATCCTTGGTAATATAAATAGCTATCGGTTCATATTTATCTTTGTCAAAGGCGTTATACGCCTGCAGACCGGAAATCACCGACACCTCATGTTCCACACTCTTACCGCCAAAAAATACACCTACTCTGATCTTCATGTTTTCCTCATTTCTGCGCTGTACTCTACGGTGAATCTGATTCGTGCCTGGCAGCGCGCAGACACAAATCCTGCAGCTCCAAACTGCATGTAACTCTTTTTGCCGTTCTTAAGAATAACTATCCGGCAGGTCATTCTCAATCAGGATGACCTTCTGCCTCTCATTCGGAATCGCAGACACCATCTGGAAACCTTCTTGCAGCGTATCCACAACAATCATTCTGGATGGCATAAATCCAGCCTGCATGAGTCCATCCTGAATGGGCTTAGTCTGCTCTTTACCGACCAGTACCGCATAATCACATTTATCTGCCGCATAGACGCCCACTTCTTTATTTTCCTCATACTGCTCATCTCCCAACTCCACCATTCCCGGTGTCATCAGAATACGAAGTTCCTGAAACATCGCCAGCGTATCTAACGCAGCTTTAAATCCGCTCTTGTTAGAATTATAAGCATCATCCAGAATAATCCTGTCTCCCTGCCTAATCAGCTGCAGCCTGTGAGGCACACTCTCCAGCTGTTTCACCGGATAGAGCAGTTTCTCCATGGGGATTCCCAGCGTATTCGCCACAGCAATTGCGCCTGCAATATTCTGCACATTGTGACTGCCCACCAGCCTTGTGTGAAATTCATATTCCTTTCCTGTTCCATCTTTCATCTTAAAGACAGAACCCTTCGGCGTCACAGTAATATCGTATGCCCTGTAAGCTTCTCCCTCTTCACTGATGCCATAGCTTACAACCGGCTTATTTATTTTATGATTCCTGATATAGTCATTATCATAATTTAAGAATACTTTACCGGACTCCGGCACCGCATCAGCCAATTCAAATTTCGTGGAGATAACATTCTCTATGGTGTGAAAACTCTGCAGATGCTGAGGCCCGATGGAGGTAATGATACCATAATCCGGATGCACCAGGTCACAGATTTCCTTAATATCTCCCACTTCCCTGGCTCCCATCTCGCAGATAAATATCTCATGAAACGGTTTCATACTCTCACGAATGGTCCGCACCACACCAAGCGTTGTATTATAGTTTCCCGGTGTATGCAGCACATTATACCGGGAGGACAAAAGGGTATTCAGATAATATTTTACACTGGTCTTTCCGTAGCTCCCCGTCACACCGATAATCTTAAGCTCCGGCATCTGCTTTAAAATACGTGCAGCGTCCTTAATATAACGCTGATTGATACCCACCTCTATTGGATGATTTATCAGATTGGCCGCCAGTATCATAATAGGCTGCAAAATAAACAGCAACAGTAATGCTATGCTCATATACTGCATCGCAGGATTCCACAGCTGCCCATTCGCCGTCTGGACAGGAACACAAATCCCCAGAAGAATAGCCGCTGCTGCCACGATTCCATATAGAATGGCCGTAGTAACCAGCATTCTTTTCACACGAGGTGTATACACAAGAGGCTTCTTGGCTTTATGCGGCCTATTGACCAATATAGTCATCACATTCATGACGCAGGCAGCTACAAGGCATCCCATATTTCCCACGATCACAAGAGGCAGTGCAAATATCCCGTAGAGACACTTCCCCAATATTCTTCCCACATTGCTGTGCACCTGCATCCATTCTCGATATTCCCGCGGTTTATAGGAATCCTGCTGAAACATATGCATCAGATATAACACATACAAAACGGCGCCTGTCATATAGGTCACCAGCCATATTCCAAACAATACAATATACATTCGATTTCGTTTTTCCTCTCTTAAAACAGTTATCCGTGGATACTGTCACACAAGTAACGGATGTGCTGTTCCTATCATCGCTGTATTACTCTTCCGAAGTATTTTCTTTACTTCATCAGAAAGGCCTGCAGCGCACCATTTACCTTTCCTGGCTGCTGTGCAAAGGAAAAATGCCCTGCTCCCTCACAGACTACCAGCCCCGCATCCGTAATCAGTTCTTCCATCCTTTTTGCGTCCTCTATAGGTGTAGCAGTATCCAAATCCCCCCAGATCAGCAACGCAGGGCATTTTACCAGATGAATCAGATATTCCAAATCCTCATTGACCACCTTCACGAGCGTCGCACGCATGGTGGGGGTTGCACTGTTGTAATCAGCAGAACCTCTTTTGCGCCGCATATCTTCCACCACATCCGGATAAAGGAAATGCATCACCTTCGTGCTCATAAATGCACGCCCTATCTTATAACACCGCAGACTTATTTTCTGCCCCAGAGTCTTCTTTGGCAAAATTCCCGCACTGTCAATCAGGACCACCTTATCCACCACAAAGGGCAGATTCTTTCTGGCATTCATCTTAAAAAATACCCGTCCTCCAAAAGAATGTACCACAATGCTCAGCTTCTTAAGTTCAAAAGAGGCTATGAATTTGAGGACAAAATCCACATAATCATCCACGCACCAAGGGCAATCCGGCTCAGGTGTCTTCCCAAACCCCGGCATATCAAGCGCAATGACTCTTCTCCCCTGCTTCAAGGTATCAATGATTCCCTGATACAAGGTAATATTAGCACCCCAGCCATGTAACAGAAGCACCACATCGCCTTCGCCTTCCTCTATATAATTCACTGATATATTATCTATCTTCCTGATCATAAACGCTCCGTCTTCGCATATACCCAATTTTACATTCATATGCCTTATCATATACCTATGTCCGGTGTTTAGCAAATATGTTTCTGCCCGGCACTGTGCAAAAACCGCTCTTTTAGTATACTGTATTTTACCCCCTTCTATCAACCGTAAAAAATTGAGCCCAGATAAGCGAAAATTTCCTATCTCACAAAAGTACAGGCACGGGCTGCGTATCGCAAATCCCTGCTGCTATTATGTCTCAATGTTCCTGCACTTTAAACTATGCCCATTAATTTGCAATATAGTCTTCGTAATCCATCTCACTTGCAAACAACATGTACACCCCATCTACATACCCCATATATCCGCTCTCAACTGCATATCCTTTCATAATTCTGTTCCTCCTGTCTTTTATCGAACTTTTGTTCTCTAAAAGGATAGCATATATAAAGTCCAATATTTCGGACTGTAAAGCAGCAAAATAAATCTGTAAAAAATATTTTCGTGTGCTATAATTGGATAAACACAATAAATGTATACAGATTCAAAACAGGAGTATCCTATGCGGAACTATGCAAAGAATCACAAATATCTGATAGTCACATTGATAATCTGCGGATTTGGTATGTGTACCAGTTGCGGCAGGGCCGAGGAACCGATACAAGTCGAAAACAACACCCACATAACGCAGCTGCTTCCGGAAAACACACAGACTGCAGAATCTGACGCAAGGGAAAATACCGATTCCCCGCAAAAGCCTTCTCCCCTGCCAGAAAGCAGAAATGCCTTTGGGTCTGCAGATGTTTCGCCAAATGAGCCGCCCTCACAATCGGCCTCCACTCAGGAAACTGAAAACTCCCCGCAGGCAAACCTTCCCTCGGATAAAAGGGAGCTCTCTCAGACACCGCCACCCCCGTCTAAAACTGAAAATTCGTCTCAACAGTCCACCGACGAGCAGTCAGATGATGAAATCGAAACAGAACCTCTCATCGGCAGGAAGCTGACACCAGAAGAACTGCAGATATACACAGAATTGCTGCAGGACAGATCCAATTACGGATTTTTATTATCCAATTGGGATGATCCTACCGAAATCAATCTTTTCGAAGTATTCTATAACGGCGCCACTATTTACCGGGTTGGCACAGAAGCAGAAATAGAGGCCTTTTTAGAGCGAAACCAACAGGATGCGCTATACACAGACTTCTGGGTCATAGACAAAACGGCCATGAACAATTTTCTGCTTGAAAAAGTCGGGCTTACTTATGATGCATATGTAATGAAGGGCGGCAAAAGCATGGATGATGATTACTATGCAGAATTTGACAGTTTCTGCTGGGAAGCAGGTGATACGAACTACTGCATGTTCGTATGTACAGATGGCGTGGAAAATGAGGAGGGCACCATCGTCACTCTGCGTTATGAAGCGACTTACAGCTGGATTCAAAAAGGCGAAGTCCAGATGCATAAAGATGGCCGTTTCATCTATAATCATGTTTTAAAAGGTGAGATTCTGGAGCCATCAGAATAACACGTCAGATATTTTTTAAAGCCCAAAATAAAGGACATCCTTTAACTCATTGATGTCCTTTGCCTCTTCTTGTTGATATATCCACCACGTGCACCTAGTATTTCAAAAATCGACAATATCATTGATAATATCAACGCTGTTACTACAGTCGAGATATTCTTGAAGAGCAGTTCGAATAGGTTCCCTTAAATCAATATTATCTATTCCATACATTTTTTCTTCAAAGAAATGAACTTTATTTGATAAGTAAATTTTCAAGCAACAAATCTATCATTTCAAATTCTTCTCTGCAGTTTCTCCACGATTCCTGCAAGAGCTTCCACCACCACATCCAATTCTTCCACGGTATTCTCTTCACTCAGCGTAAATCTGAGCGATCCCCTTGCCGTCTCCTCCGGGATTCCTGCCGCCAGCAATACATGTGACGGTCCCGGATCTCCGCTGGTACATGCAGAACCGCTGGAAGCACAGATACCCTGCATATCCAACATAATCAGCGCAGACTCGCCCTGTATACCAGCAAAGCAAAAACTGACATGCCCCGGCAGCCGCATCTTCTTATGTCCGGTCAGCTGCGCCCCTGGTATCTTTTCCTGAATGCGCTCAATCAAATAATCCCGCAACCTGCTCTCTGTTTCTGCCCTTTCTTCCATACAAAGCGCCGCCTGCCCTGCCGCTGCCGCAAGTCCCACAATCCCCGGAACATTTTCTGTGCCTGCGCGCCTGCCTCTCTCCTGCTGTCCGCCATGTATCAATGCACTTAATTTCGTTCTTCCATTCACATAGAGAAAACCCGTACCCTTAGGGCCATGAAATTTATGTCCGCTGGCAGAGAGCAGATCAATATGCATCTTATCCACTGCGATGGGCAGATGGCCATAAGCCTGCACGGCATCCGTATGAAAAAGTATGCCATGTTCTCTGGCAATCTTTCCGATTTCTTCCACTGGCTCTATGGTTCCAATCTCGTTATTGGCAAACATAATAGAAATCAGGATAGTGTCGGGACGAATTGCCCTCTTTAACTGCTCCAGGCTGATCAGTCCGTCCTGGTCCACATCCAGATAAGTAATCTGGGCGCCATGCGCTTCCAGATACTTACAGCTATGCAAAACAGCGTGATGCTCAATCTTAGAGGTAATAATATGGCAGCCTTTGCTGCGGCAGGATTCATATACCGCTTTAAGCGCCCAGTTATCCGATTCGGTACCGCCAGCCGTAAAGTAAATCTCATTGGCCTGTGCTCCCAGTGTCATGGCAATGGTCTCCCTGGCCGTAATAAGCGCTCTCTTACTCTTGCTTCCCAGTCCGTATATGCTGCCGGCATTGCCATAATATTCACTAAAATAAGGCAGCATCGCTTCCACCACCCCCGGAGCCGTCCTGGTGGTCGCCGCATTGTCAAGATATATCATAAACTTAGGCTTCCTTTCATGATTTTCCATGTCGAGAAACGATCTGCTCAATAACAGATATCTCCTCCTCAAGTTCATCAGCAATTTCTGAGATGGTTTTGCCCTTGAGGATTTTTTTGTTAACCTGATCAATAAGCTTCTTTTCTATACCTTTTTCTATACCTTTTCCTATACCTTCCTCCAGACCCTCTTTCCGCCCCTCCTCAAAGGTATTCTTCAAATGTTTCTTCTCATCATATTCTGTTAATAGCATATGCAATACCATTCCTTTCTCCGCCAGCAGGATATCCTTAAGAATTCCCCGCTCAATACAGGTATCAATGGCGGTCTGCACCGCTTCCTCTCGTCGCATCCCTTTCCCAATGTTCTCTTCAACCTCGCATGATAATTCTGAATACTCCCACAACCGGTGGCATTTATCCATCAGTGCTCGATTGTGTCCCCGATTGATATTAAGCACCAAACATGTGCATTCCAGACATCCTCTCCCGCGTCCTGCCGAAAAAGAATCCGACAGGTACAGCATCAGATTATCCCTGTTCATATCGCTTCCATTATAAAAGACAATATACATTGGTGTTGGCAGTTCTATCCTTCCTTTCCCATAGATATCATCTCCGCGAGCACTTACCAATCCCTCAAACTGCTGGGCAAAATATAATAATCCCCGCAAAGGCATATTGGGATTCCATGTACTCTGATGCTCATAGAGATTCAGTTGACTTCCAACGATAAAGGACAAATCGTTCTTCATCTTCATAAAAATCACATCCTCCATGGTGATCACTTCCAATTCTTCTGGATTTTTGTATGTACTGCCATTCAAAGCATTGTAGAGATCCAGAAGATCCTGTTTATCACGGAAAAGATGTCTAAAGAGAACATCTTTATATCTGCGGTTAAACCAAAGTCTCTTCCTCCAATTCCCATGTCCGAACCACTGTTTCACGTTTCGTTTTGTCATAGATTTTCCTCCATTATACAGTTTTATTGAACTGAATACAAGAGGAATTCTGACAGCGTCTTATAGAGGCCTGGAAATATTAAGTAGCCCACAGATAAAAAACAAACCAACCAGAGAAGCTCTTCATTCAACTCAACATCCATTAGTAAGGGATTGCTTCCGATTACCGGAAAGAATCTTAAAATGACGGAAAAATTTTCAATAAAACCTTTCCAATGATAATTTGACTGATTCAGAATATCTGTCAATGTTGCGTTTATTATAAAACACAACACAGATATTGACAAGAACATTTTAATACATCAAAACAAAAATTGCTGACAACGAAATCCCATCGGACCCCGCCGCCAGCAATATATACCCGTTCTCCAATCATAAACAATATTCTGCAACTGCTTTCTACAGCTAGCTCCTGTTATAAGCATCTGCAATCAGAAGAGATTTATCCGGGAAACTATTTTTCAAATACATCAGATACTGCAGCGCACTGCCCTCATACGGCTGCACATCCCCCAACAGCCCTACCTCATAACAACTGCGTATTACATTAATGATACAATCTTCCGTATGGTCTTCTTTACAATCTTTGCATTCTTTGAGAATATGTGCAATTGCCGTTTCCAGTTCGGCTTCGTCAAACAGCTTAAAATCTGTTACCGGAATTTCCTCCATCCCATTGGCAACTTCCTTTTTGGGCTCTTTCTTATAGTTGCTGATACACTGCTTTCCATATCCTATGATACAGCCATTTTGCTGACATTGTCCGCAGACATCTGCTTTCCGGCAGCAATTCTCCAAATCATCACCTACCAGCTTTGCATTTAATCCTTTCTTATGTTCTTCAGCCATTTTACTACCTCCACATTTCCAGTAATTTATCTTAATGATTTCGCAGCATGTCCACTATAACATATTGATTCAGAAACGTGCAACAGTCTTTTTATTGTGTCGTCCTCTTCCCTATAAAAGCAGCTCCTCCATCCTGACCAATGCTCCTTCTGTCAACTCGAGCAGCATTTCTTCATCCTTCTCAATCACACCGCATTTTTTATAACGCAGACTAAAGGCAGGCGTTCCCTTGGGATCAAACTTCATTTTGCCCTCATAAGCCCCTATCAGAAGCGGAATGCTCTCTACTTTAATGGGAGCGTCCGTGCGCATGGTAAAGCGCACCATCTCATTTTTCCCCTTCACTTCCGGCATATAGAGTTTGTGAGCATGGGATCTGATCAGGGCAATACGCAGAAGGTTTTCCACAGATTTGGGTATCTCTCCAAAACGGTCCAGAAGTTCTTCCCTCATGTCCCCGCATTCCCTCTCATCCTCAATTCCTGCAATTCTCTTATAGATATCCAGTTTTTGTACTTCATTGACAATATAAGAAGGCGGTATATAAGCGTCCACATCCACGTCAATGACTGTATTGAAATCTTCCAGGGTGGAAATTCCTTTCAGGTTCTTCACCGCCTCATTTAACATCTTACAGTACAGATCATATCCCACCGCCTGCATATGTCCATGCTGGCTGCGCCCGAGCAATGTGCCTGCCCCCCGGATTTCCAGATCACGCATGGCAATCTTGAAACCACTGCCAAGTTCTGTAAATTCCCGGATAGCTTCCAGCCTTTTTTCGGCCACTTCCTTAAGAAGCTTATTTCTCCGATACATCAAAAAGGCATAAGCCGTGCGGTTAGAACGCCCCACACGCCCCCTGAGCTGATAAAGCTGGGACAGTCCCATCTGGTCAGAATCATGTATGATCATGGTGTTGACATTAGAAATATCAAGACCCGTCTCAATGATGGTAGTAGCCACCAGCACATCAATCTCCCCATTGATAAAGTCATACATGATCCTTTCCAATTCCGTCTCCTTCATCTGTCCATGCGCAAAGGCCACATTGGCCTCCGGCACCAGTTGCTGAATAGATGCCGCAATATCCGCAATGTTATTCACCCGGTTATAGACATAATAAACCTGTCCCTCTCTGGAGAGTTCCCTGACGATTGCTTCCCGCACCAACTCCTCATTGTATTCGCAGACAAAGGTCTGAATCGGCTGTCTCTCATCAGGCGCCTCCTCCAAGACGCTCATGTCCCTGATCCCTACCAGACTCATATGCAGTGTCCGGGGAATAGGGGTGGCCGTCAAGGTCAGTACATCCACATTCTCTTTCAGCTTTTTAATCTTTTCCTTATGTGTCACACCGAACCGCTGCTCCTCATCAATAATGAGAAGACCCAGATCCTTATACTGAACATCCGCTGAGAGCACTCTGTGCGTGCCGATCACAATGTCCACCATGCCCTTTTTGAGATCCACTATAGTCTTCTTCTGCTCTGCCGCTGTTCGAAATCTGGACATCAGGTCTATCCGCACGGGAAAATCTTTCATTCTCTGTATAAAGGTATTATAATGCTGCTGCGCCAGGATAGTCGTAGGCACCAGATACACCACCTGTTTGCCCTCCTGCACCGCCTTAAAGGCAGCACGAATCGCAATTTCTGTCTTGCCATACCCCACATCACCACAGATCAGCCGATCCATGACTCTGCCGCTCTCCATATCTTCTTTCGTGGCCGCAATCGCCGCAAGCTGGTCCTCCGTCTCCTCAAAGGGAAACATTTCCTCGAACTCCCTCTGCCATACCGTATCCTTGCCATACCGAAAGCCTTCGCTCTGCTGTCTTAAGGCATAAAGTTCCACCAGATCCTGTGCCACTTCATCCACCGCCGTGCGGACTTTCGATTTGGTCTTTGTCCATTCCTGGGTTCCCAGCTTGTTCAGCTTCGGCTTGGCACCTGCATCCGCAGAAGCATACTTCTGGATCACATCCAGTCCTGTGGCCAGCACATATAAAATGCCGCCGTCACGATAGGATATTTTCATATAATCCTTGACAATATGGTCTACTTCCACCTTCTCGATTCCCTGATAGATACCGAGCCCGTGGCTTTCATGCACCACATAATCTCCTACCCGCAGTTCATTAAAGTCATTAATCTTCTGCCCTTCATAAATTTTTTTCTTTCTCTTTTTCTTCTTCGGCGCGCCAAAAATATCACTCTCGGCAATCACTATAAACTGTAACAAAGGATACTCAAATCCCTTAAGTACCCTGCCATAACATGTCATGACCTCACCCGGCTGTACCTCACGCATGGGATCTTCGGTATAGAAAGCACTGATTTCCTGTTCCCGCAAGTCTTCCGCAAGACGTCTGGCTCTGGTTCTTGATCCGGACAAGAGCAGGATACGATATCCTTTTCTTTTATATGCTGTCAAATCCCTCACCAAGGACTCAAAACTATTATTATAAGAAGAAAGGCTTCGCGCCTGCACAGCAAACTTTTTATCTGCCTTAAAAAGAGGATTACGTCCGTCCATTGTGGAAAGCGTAACCACTCTGCGGGCAGCAATCTTCGCTCCAACCTCCTCTGTGCCACGCAAGATGTCCATCTGTCCCGGCAGGATATAACCCTTCTGTGCCCTATGCGTCATGCTCTCCCGAAATTCCATCTCTACTGCATCCGTGTGCTCTTTGATGCGCAGCGGTTCATCCAGGAAAATACAACTTCCTTTCCCATCAAAATACTCTAAAAATGTCTCCAGCTCTGCGTAGAAATACCGTACATAGCTCTCCAGATTGACCACATTCCGCGAAAGACCAAGCTCCAGAAGCTCTTCCACAAGTTCCTTCACCTGCACCTCAATGCGGTGTGCCTCTTCCGTCTTCATCTGCCCGCGCAGTACCTGAGCCTGCTTCTTTCCCTCTTTCTGTACCTTCTCAAGTCCAACCCGAAGATCCTCTTTGGACAGTATCATCTCTGTTGCCGGGTAAATACTCACAGACTCCAGCCTCTCAATAGAACGCTGGCTTAAGATATCAAAACTGCGGATGGATTCTACTTCTTCCCCCCACAGTTCAATCCGATAAGGATTCTCCTCCGTCAGATCAAAAATATCTACAATCCCGCCCCTGATACTGAACTGCCCCGGCGCCTCTACCTGGTAATTCTTCTCATAACCCAGCTCCACCAGACTGGCAGCCAATTCACTCTCCACCAGACTGCTGTTTTTATCTATGGAAATTACATGCTCCTTCCAAACCTCCAAAGGCACCTGCGGTGCCATCAATGCATCATATGTGGTAATCACTGTCACCGGCACACCTTCTAACAGTCTGCGCAGGCATTTAATCCGTTCCATAATCAGCTGATTTCCATGTATGTCTGCCTGGAAAAAGATCAGATCCTTGGCCGGATACAGCATGACATTTCTGTCATAAAATTGATAATCCTCATACAACTCTTTCGCCTTCAAATCACTGAATGTGACAATTATCTTATTTCGAAACCCCTCCCCAAGTCCATAGACCATATGCAATTTCTGGGAATCCACACACCCGCTTAAACCAACCGATACCTGGTCTTTTTCCAGAAGTTTCTTAATTTCCTCATATTCTCCCAACTCTTCCAGGGGAGCCAGTAATGCCCTCACATCAAACCTCCTGCACCTTCTTATTATACAGATTCATGGCCGCTTCCGGCCCTTGTGTAATCATAATCTCTATCGCCGCCGCTGCGTTCCCGGCGCCCGCATCCATCACTTCCCGCTCTTTGGAAGTGAAATGACCAAGCACATAATCTGCCAGATCATACCCCTGTGGTTTCTCTCCCACACCCATCCGTACTCTGATAAATTCATCATGACCCAAATGCTGAATAATATTTTTAAGTCCATTGTGTCCGCCTGCACTGCCCTTTTTCCGGATCCTGATCCGGCCCACATCCAGACTGACATCGTCTGAGATCACAATGAGCTCACTCTTCTCGTCCACTTTATAAAAGTCTATGACAGACCTTATACTCTCACCACTCAAATTCATATATGTCTGGGGTTTTACCAGGATCACTTTCTGCCCGGCAATATAACCCTTGCCGATAACAGCCTTGTGTTTCTTCTCTCCCATGGCGATGCCGTATTTGTCTGCAATCACATCAATCACATCGAAGCCAATATTGTGTCTTGTGTTTTGATACTGTCTGTCCGGGTTCCCCAGACCAGCGATAATATACATAGCTACCTCTATTCTACATTACATATTGATATTATTTGATATTATGCCTGTGTCGGATTTATCCTGCAAACATATTTACCCAACTCATCAAATCCTATACGCAAAGATTTCTCCGCAGGCTCGCATAAGACTGCCGCTTGAGTTGCCTGTTACATTGTATCAGCATTTTTACTTTCCTACAAGATAAGAAAAGGACGCTTTCGCGTCCCTTTCCTTCCACATCATGCTCTTTACTCATCTCCCGGCTCTAAAAGTGCCTTTTCATAGCTATCAAGAATAATCCTCTGAATCCTGTCACGAGTTTCCGAATTAATCGGATGTGCAATATCGCGATACTCGCCATCAGTTGCCTTTTTGCTTGGCATAGCTATAAACAGACCTTTCTCGCCTTCGATTACTTTAATGTCATGAACTACGAACTCATCGTCAATTGTAATTGAGACGATTGCTTTCATCTTGCTGTCTTGAGTCATTTTACGCACGCGGACATCAGTAATTCTCATGAAGCTCAGCCTCCTTATCATATGATACCGAACGAAAACCGCCGGCTTTCACAAGCTTTTCCACACAAGTCATACTCATCAAGCCACGTAGCTTGCAATAAACATTTAGTTAATCAATGTACATGCCCCTTACACAGTCAGTCCAATACAACTAGCAGTCACCTCTTCGTTACAATAGCCTCCCATTCTATCGACATGTCAACAAGAATTACCTTATAGTTTTGGGACGCAAGTTATCGAACCCGCGTCCATTATACCATCAAATCACATATCTGTCATTATGTTCTACCACAATTTCTATACCATTCTCTCCTTTGTGATAAGAATTAGCACGAATCGTACCTCTGCTCTCCACAATACAGTTCTCGATATGTGTGTTATCTCCGATGTAGACATCGTTCAGAATAATGGAATTTTTAATGTAACAATTATTCCCTATATAGGTTTCCTTAAAGATGACGGAATCTTCCACAGTACCATTTACAATACAGCCGCTGGATATCAGACTATTCTTAATGTTCGCTCCCACATTATACTTGGCCGGCGGCAGATCGTCCACCTTGGAGTAAACATCCGGATATTGTTTGAAGAAATAGTCCCTGGTCTCAGGATGCAGGAAGTCCATGTTGGTCTTAAAATAGTCCTCCACCGTCGCTATATTACTCCAGTACTCCTTAATCTTATAACCGTATATCCTCTTCTGGTTCTTATAACGAATCAGAATATCCTTTACGAAATCAAAGCGGTCTTCCTCTTTACACCTCTCGATCATTTCAATCAGCTGGCGTCTTCTGACCACATAGATACCGCAGGAAATGGTATTGGATTTTGCCACTACCGGCTTCTCCTCGAATTCTTCTATACGGCACTCCTCATTCATCTTGACTGTACCGTAACGCTCCACATTGGTATCCTTGTCCATATCCTTGCATACTACCGTAATGTCTGCCTTCTTCTCGATATGATACTCCAGCACCTTATTATAATCCATCTTATAGACACAGTCACCGGAAACGATTACCACATAAGGTTCATGGCTGTTCTTTAAGAAAGACAGGTTCTGCGCAATGGCATCTGCCGTACCGCGGTACCATGCATTGCTCTCTGCCGTCAACGCCGGTGTCACCACAAACAGGCCGCCCTGCTTTCTTCCAAAATCCCACCATTTGGAGGAACTTAAATGTTCATTCAAACTACCAGCATTATATTGCGTGAATACAGCTACTTTATTGATGTGGGAATTGGACATATTACTAAGTGCAAAATCAATACTGCGATAGCTGCCCGCGATAGGCATTGCACAGACCGCGCGTTTCTGCGTCAGTTTCTTGATCCTGTGATTATTACCGCCAGCTAAGATAATTCCTATTGCTCTCACTATTTATCACCTGCCTTAATCAAAGTTTTACCGCTCGGGAGATTCCCGTTCTCATAGTCTTCAGCTGTAGTCACGCCGAAGACCACTGAATTTTTCCCTATGGTAATTCCTTTCGGAACGACACTCTTCTCACCCACAGTCACGATGTCATGATCATAAATATGAGGATCTGTCTCATTCGGTACTGCTTCCCCGACACCCAGTTTCACATCGTTCTCAATTACCGTGTTCTCTGCAACAATTGCCTTGTACAATTCACAGTTTTCACCAATCTGTGTCTGATTCATGATGATAGAATCTTTCACCACTGTGCCTGCTCCGATGGTAACGCCGCATCCAATCACGGAATTGTAAACTTTACCGCAGATCTCACATCCCTCACCTATGATACTCTTCTCCACCACACTGTCTGATGATAAATACTGAGGCGGAAGGATCTCACTCTTTGTATATATCTTCCAGTACTCTTCATAAAGATTAAATTCCGGAACAATATCAATCAATTCCATATTGGCTTCCCAGAAAGAATGAAGTGTCCCCACATCCTTCCAGTAGCCATTAAACTCATATGCATAAAGGGGTGCTCCCTTCTTATGGCAATACGGAATGAGGTGTTTGCCGAAATCCAGCCCGGGCTGCTGCGCATTTGCCAGAAGCGCCTCCTTTAAGGTCTTCCAATTAAATATGTAAATTCCCATGGATGCAAGATTACTGCGAGGATTCTCCGGCTTTTCCTCAAAATCCGTAATCTTTCTGTTCTCATCAGTAATCATAATGCCGAAGCGTTTTGCCTCTTCCATCGGTACCGGCATGACCGCAATCGTCACCTCAGCGCCATTTTGCTTGTGGAAATCAAGCATCACCTCGTAATCCATCTTGTAGATATGATCACCAGACAAAATCAGCACATAATCCGGATTAAAACTCTCCATATAATCCATATTCTGGTAAATCGCATTCGCCGTACCGGTGTACCATTCACTGTTTGCACTCTTCTCGTAAGGGGGCAGTACCGTGACACCGCCGATATTCCTGTCAAGATCCCACGGAATACCGATGCCAATGTGTGTATTTAATCGAAGCGGCTGATACTGTGTTAGTACACCTACCGTATCAACACCCGAATTAATACAGTTACTCAGGGGAAAGTCTATAATCCTGTATTTACTGCCAAAGGATACCGCCGGCTTTGCGACCTTTGATGTGAGTACTCCCAGTCTGCTTCCCTGACCACCTGCCAACAGCATGGCAATCATTTCTTTTTTTACCATCTTTATCACCTCTTATTTCTTAAAATATTTATATATTTTTAGAACAAATAATATATGATGTAACCGATGCGGCCCAAACAATCAGTATTGATTAACATTGTGATATTTACTGCTTCTGCATCTATAATATAACAAGTATATCACAATCCGACCGAAAACTAAATCACATTTACAAAAACATTCAGTTTTCACTGCTTTTGATATATTAATAATATACAATATTTTATTTACATTTTCAATATCTTTGTCCATTTTTTACATAGCTCATTTTATGCAAAACCATCAGCTCATCCTATTTTGTAAATTATGTCTAAAATCTATATCCTGTAAATTCTTATTGGTTTTTTTCCGTGAAATGAGTATAATACTAGTAAAAAAAGTAAATAGGGAGATACCCATGTACCAGATCAATTTCCAGAATCCAATTCACATATACTTTATTGGTATCGGCGGCATCAGTATGAGCGGACTCGCAGAAATCCTTCTGACAGAAAAGTTTCAGATCTCCGGCTCCGATAGAGCGCCTTCTGACCTGACTCATATCCTGACGGCGCAAGGCGCCCGCGTCTACTATGGACAGCGCGAGGAAAACATCACCCCAGACATTGACCTGATCGTCTATACTGCAGCCATCAAACCTGATAATCCGGAACTGATCGCCGCCAGACGAATGAATCTTCCCATGTTGACCCGGGCACAGCTTCTGGGGCAGATGATGCAGAATTACAAAACGCCCATTGCCATAAGCGGCACACACGGCAAGACCACTACCACTTCCATGGTGGCACAGATCCTTCTGGAAGCCGATGTGAATCCTACCTTGTCCATCGGCGGTGTTTACAAACCCATCGGCGGCAATATCCGTGTCGGTTCCTCTGAATATTTTGTTACAGAAGCCTGCGAATATACCAACAGTTTCTTAAGTTTCCTGCCTAAAATCGGCATCATACTTAATATAGAAGAAGATCATCTGGATTTTTTTAAGGATATCCATGAAATCCGTGACTCTTTCCATCGTTTCGCACTCCTTCTTCCTAAAGATGGAACGCTCATCATCAACGGTGACATGAATCAGGTGGAGGAGATTACCGCAGGGCTTTCCTGCCGGGTCATCACCTACGGTTCTTCCCCTTCCTTCGACTACAGCGCATCGCAGATTACCTACGATGACTTAGGCTGCCCCTCTTTTCATCTTATGCGCAAAGGCGGCAAAGAAGAAGTATTCTCTTTAAAAGTCCATGGGGCACACAATGTTATGAATGCCCTGGCCGCTATTGCCCTGGCAGACACACTGGCTATCCCCCAAGATGTGATTGCAAAGGGTCTTCTCGCCTTTGGCGGAACAGACCGCCGGTTCGAATATAAGGGCCAGTTAAATGGTATATCCATTATTGATGACTACGCACACCATCCTACCGAGATTCGGGCCACACTGCACGCCGCCAAAGAATATCCGCACAAGAAACTCTGGTGCGTGTTTCAGCCCCACACCTACACGCGTACCAAAGCGTTTCTTGACGAGTTTGCAGATGCCCTGAGCCTTGCCGATGAGATCATTCTGGCAGATATTTATGCTGCCAGGGAAAAGGATACTCTGGGTATCAGTTCACAGACCCTGCAGGGTAAGATAGAAGAACTGGGACATTCCTGTCACTATTTTCCATCCTTTGAGGAAATCGAAAAATTCCTTCTTGAAAATTGCACAAAGGGTGATTTGTTGATAACTATGGGGGCCGGTGACGTCGTAAAAATCGCGGAAAAACTGTTACAGAAATAATTATTCACAATATCCACAGAAAAGAACCGACGATTCGGAAATTTTTCTGTGGATATTTTTGCAAAAGGAACCTCTCCATTTTACAGCATTTAACAATAAATATCCACAATGTCCACATTTTTGCTGATTCCTGTGAACAAGTTTTTTTCTTTCGGTTTGTGACTGTTTACCTATTCCTTTTTAAAAAATGCTATGCTATAATTCATTTTGTTCCCTTATGGACGTCTCTCAGAATCATAAGATTTTTTCGGAATTTCGTTTTTACTATAACAGGAAATTCCTCACTAATATTGTTTTCTATATATGCAGGGTGGTAACAAAATGAGTCGATTGACAATTTATCAGGATAATTACACAGATTCCACGGTGATTTCCAACCGTTTTATAGACGAATATATGCAGGCAGCCAATGATGCCCAGCTCAAGATTTATCTCTATCTGATCCGCATGATGAGCGCAAGGCTCGGCACCAGTATCTGTGACATTGCTGATACTTTCAACTATACCGAGAAAGACGTGATGCGTGCCTTAAAATATTGGGAAAAGAATCGTCTTCTCACTCTAGACTACGATGAGAACAAGAGTGTCATCGGCATTCATTTGATGGATTTTGGTGCCTCTCCTTCCTCTTCCGTGCCGCCCCAGATTGCGCCGGTGCCCAGTGTATCAGTTCCGCCTGCGGCTCCTTTGGCATCCGTTGTACCGATCGCCTCAAAGTTCCCCGCCGATCAATCGGAAGCGGAACAGGCCGCAATCCCTGCGCCAGAGACTTATGCTAAGCCAAACTACACGCTGGATGAGTTGAAGACTTTCAAATCCAACGAAACTTCCTCCAGGCTTCTTTTTGTGGCTGAACAGTATTTGAAGAAAACATTGAGTGCAAACGATGTCCACACAATTCTTTATATTTCGGACAAGCTTAAGTTCTCAGAAGATTTAATCGATTACCTGATTCAATACTGTGTAGAACGCGGCAAAAAGGATATGCGTTACATAGAAAAAGTAGCCTTAAGCTGGGCAGAGCAGGGTATCACCACACCCAAACAGGCCGCCGGACTTGCCGGTAAATATGATAAATCTGTCTATGATATCATGAAAGCCCTGGGCAGGTACGGTACTCCCACAGATACGGAAGTATCCTATATCAATCGCTGGATAAAGGAGTATGGCTTTCAAACAGATGTGATATTGACTGCCTGTGAGCGTACTGTTCTGGCTACTGATAACCACCGCTTTGAATATGCCGACAGCATTTTAAGTAATTGGTATAAAGCAGGTGTCCACCATAAGAGTGACATACTGCCCCTGGATGAAGATTACCGCAGGGCGAAGGCATCCTCCCGCACTGCCACTGGTAACAAATTTAACCAGTTTAAACAAAACGATTATGATTTCGATATGCTGGAACAGGAAATCTTAAGCAATTAACCATAAGGAGCCCCTACCGTGCCACTGACGAACACACAATATGATCAGATTCTTCATCAATATGAGATGAAACAGGCGAAAAGCCGTCATGAGGCTGAACAGAAACTTTCCTATGTGTATGAACACATCCCCGGTTATCGGGAGCTGACTGAGTCTGTTGCTGCCGTGTCCGTTGCTCAGGGCCGAAAGCTTCTTTCCGGAGACGATGAAGCCCTCGAAGATCTGAGGGATTCTCTGGCTGAACTTTCTGGCCGCAAAGCACAGCTCCTTCAGGATTTTGGGCTTCCCGAAGATTATCTTGAACCCGCTTATGAATGTCCGGATTGCAAAGATACGGGCTATGTGGAAGGCGAGAAATGCCACTGCTTTAAGCAGGCCATGATCACCCTTCTCTACGAGCAGTCCAATATTCAGGAAATGCTTCGTACCGAAAATTTCAACACGTTATCTTATGAATACTACGAGGGAGATGACCTATCGCGTTTTCAAAACGCTGTCAGAACCTGTCAGAATTTTATCAAAAATTTCAATTCCGACTACCATAATCTGTTTTTTTATGGTACAGTGGGTACGGGAAAATCATTTCTTTCCGGCTGTGTGGCAAAAGAGTTGATCGAACGGGGACATTCCGTCATCTACTTCGGTGCAACCGGTCTGTTTGATTTACTTTCTAAACATTCCTTTGATTATAAGAACAGAGAAGAACTGCGAAGTGCCTATGCCGATCTTTATCAGTGTGATCTGCTCATCGTTGACGATCTTGGTACAGAACTGACTAACCAGTTCGTCACATCCCAGCTCTTTGCACTGTTAAACGAACGCCATATGGGCAAAAAGGCTACCATTATCTCTACCAATCTGTCTTTGGAAGAATTGAGGAACCGGTATTCAGACCGCATCTTCTCCCGTATCACAAGCAACTATGAAGTCTGTAAACTGTCCGGACAGGACATTCGTATGTACAAAAAGAGACTGCTGAACAGAAAGTGAGGATTTGCATGACCAGACGAGAAGAAAAGAGAAATCTGGAAACCATACCCGTTGGCTCTCTGGGGATGATTCCGCTGGAAGGCTGTATCAATCTGGGTAAAAAGGTCGATTACTATCTTGTAAAATGGCGTACTGAGCGAGAGAGTGAGCACAAGGATTCCCTCGCCTTTTCGGGTTATCAGCGCGACACTTATATTCTGGATGCCAAAGTACCGCGGTTTGGCTCCGGCGAAGCCAAAGGCGTGATCAAAGAATCTGTACGCGGAACAGATCTGTACCTTCTTGTAGATGTGGCTAATTACAGCCTGACCTACTCCCTCTGCGGACATGAGAACCACATGTCTCCGGACGATCATTATCAGGACTTAAAACGGATTATCGCTGCTGTCGGCGGCAAGGCAAGACGAATCACCGTTATTATGCCCTTCCTTTATGAAAGCAGACAGCATAAAAGAACTGCCAGAGAATCTTTAGACTGCGCTCTGGCACTCCAGGAAATGGTTAATATGGGCGTGGATAATATCATCACCTTTGATGCCCACGATCCCCGTGTGCAAAACGCCATTCCACTGCACGGCTTTGAAACCGTTCAACCCGCCTATCAGTTTATCAAAGGACTGCTTGCCAATGTGCAGGATTTAAAAATCAATGCAGATCACATGATGGTCATCAGCCCGGATGAGGGCGGCATGAGCAGGGCTATCTATATTGCCAACGTGCTTGGGCTTGATATGGGTATGTTCTATAAGAGAAGAGATTATACCCGCATTGTAAATGGCCGTAATCCGATTATTGCCCACGAATTTCTGGGGAGCAGCGTGGAGGGCAAGGATGTGATCATCATCGATGATATGATTTCTTCGGGTGAAAGCGTTCTGGAAGTTGCTGCAGCACTTAAGGACAGAAAAGCCAATCGTATTTTCGTCTTCTCCACCTTTGGACTATTCACTGCCGGACTTGCAGGCTTTGACAAAGCCTATGAAAAAGGTACAATACACAGAGTTCTGACCACAAATCTGATCTACCAGACGCCGGAACTTTTGAAGCGTGAATGGTATATCGACTGCGATATGAGTAAATATATTGCCTATATCATTGACACATTAAACCATGATACTTCCATCAGTGATCTGTTAAATCCTGTAGAACGTATTCAGGCATGTGTGGCAAGGTATCATGCAGGAGAAACCGAGGGGGTATAATACCTCTCGGTTTCTCAGGTTATATCATATCCGTCCCCATTTTACTTCTTAAAACATCCCAAATATTTTGTCATTGAATGATTTGTATATGGTATCGTAGTCTGTATATGCAAGCTGCCTGCTGTTCTTAAACCTTTTTCTCCATTCATCACGGATTGCATCTGCCAGAATGACTGCACATGCACTCTGCGTTAACAGGATGGCCGGAAATATATAATAAATCATAAAGCAGTTGATATCAACCTGTTTGCGGGAAGAAATCTTCCCTCTTTTGGAAAACAGGCTCTCTGCCACATCCGCAAATAAGCCCGCGAGCTTTTCTGCTTCAGCCGTCTGATCCCCGGCCTCTTCCACAGCCTCTGTCATTTCCAGAAGAACGTCCCCGTGCCTTTCACGAAACTCTGTCATCCACTTCTCATAGGACGCCTTTTTGACACCGTCTGTCATAGGATACATTTTATCAAACATTTTTTCTACACGTTCCTGCATGTCTTCCTCCATCCTGCAATTGCAATCAATTTCTTTCCACCTATTTTATAAAGCTTCCATAACAATCTCTCAAAATAATGTCTTCCACCGCTTGACTTTTCATGATTTCTCTGTATAATAAATGTTCGGGAATTTCCATATTTCTATAAAACCAAGGTCTAAACTATAACGACCCGAGTGTTCGAGACCTTCCACTCGTAAAACAAAACTAAAGGAGAACAAAATCATGAAAAACAAAGCAACCGCTGTTTCCGCAGGAACAGTCATTTCACCGACCCTGTCTTTGGTCCAGGCGGCCATGATCGCCGCCATCTACGTTGTGCTCACCTTCATAGCCAACGCCTTCGGCCTTGCCAACTATGCTATTCAAATCCGTTTCTCAGAAGCGCTCACCATCCTGCCTTTCTTTACCCCGGCTGCGATACCCGGTCTCTTTATCGGCTGTCTGCTCAGCAACATACTGACAGGTTGCGCCCTGCCGGATATTATATTTGGCAGTCTGGCAACGCTGATCGGCGCTGTCGGCACCTTTGCCCTGCGCAGATGGAAGTGGTGTGCGCCAATATGTCCGATTATCGCCAATATGATCATTGTCCCCCTGATTCTGATCTATGGATACGGGCTGCTGATTGAGGGGATGAGTACTCTGCAGTGCTTTGGGTATTATTGTCTTACCGTAGGTACCGGAGAAGTAATCTCCTGCGGTATACTTGGTATGATTCTGCTTACCGCACTGCAAAAATATCAGGGCAAAATATTCGGCATTCATTGATTTCCGTACTGATATTATCTGAATTTACAAAATCTATGTAAGATACGCTCCACTAGCTTTTCACTCTGTGGCAGGAAAAATCCTGCCACAGGTCCTACCAGACACGCACAGACGATTGTGCCAATTCCAAAGGAACCTCCCAGTATAAATCCCACTACCACAAAAGATACATCCACTATGATTCTCACAATGCCGAACTTTTTATGGGATTTCTCACTGATTACTAACGCTGCCAGGTCATTGGGCCCCGTTCCGGCATCCGATTTGATGACAATGGTCATGCCGAAGGCCAGAATCACACAACCAAGAGCAAGCAACGGTAACTTAAACCACAAGGTTCTTTCCTGCGCAAACAGGAAAGACAGCAGTCTGGTAAAGAAATCAATAATCGGTCCGCCGCATACCATGCAGAGGACAGTCCCAATCTTAATATAACTTCTGTCCACAATCAGAAGCACCAGAATGATCAGGAAACAAATCGCAATATGGGTATATCCATGGGTCAGTACAACTGACCCGGTCAATACAACTGGCCAGGTCAATACAAGTGGCCCGGTTAATATACCTCCCCCAGTCACGCTGCTGATTGTGCGGAAAATCCCCTGCACCAGCACATTAAAGGGATCTGCTCCCAGATTGGTCAGCAAAAACAGCGTCACTCCCAGGTGCGCTATTGTCAGCCCCACCAGTAAAATTACCACTCGAATCATGATTTCCTTAATACTTCGCTTCATATCAGCTTCCTTCTCATTTTGTTTCACTATACTATACAAATTATGTAAAACTGCCGCGCCTATGAATTTCTTCCAGATAATCTTTCACCAGCAGAAGATCATCCAGCACAACAATACTCTTCTGCAGCATCTCCTCTGTTGCCGGAAGCATATCAGGAACCATGATTGGTTTCATCCCGGCACTGTACGACGAGCGGATCCCATTATAAGAATCCTCTATGGCATACGCCTGACCCGGATTAACTCCCAGCTTTTCACAGGTCATCAGATAGATATCCGGCTCCGGTTTGCTCCGTTTGAGCTGATCCCCTCCCATCACCGCCTTAAAGTACTCATATAATCCCGCCTGCTTCAATTCGCCAGTCACAACTTCCAGACGAGTGGAAGAAGCTACCGCAGTAGGAATCTCCCGCTCTTTCAGATACTCCAAAAGTTCCCGTACCCCCTTTTTAACAGGCAGACCATTGCGGTTCACATCTTCATGAAACAGGACTGAGGCTTCTTTTCTAAACTCCTCAAAAGGAAAATCCTGCCCATAATGATCCAGCACAACCTCTTTTGTCTTCTCAGCATTGGTACCGATACAAGGCATGAAAACTTCTTCAATCCCCTGTATACCATACTTTTCGCTGACTTTTTCCCAGCAGACAAGAACCAGCCTCTCACTGTCAAAGATAACCCCGTCCATATCAAAAATCACTGCATCCATATATTGATTCATTTTACTCTCCCTGCATCTGACCTCTTATTCTTTCCTGATATAGGCCACAAATTGATTCCCGTTCTCATTCAGCCACTCTGTAGAATCGTTCATGCCTCTCTTCTCCAGTGTCCCCTCCACCGGATCCATGACTACAATATTAAGTTCGTTGAATCCCACAATCAATACTGCATTACCGTCTTCCAGATTGGCTAATACAGGAATATCCTTGTTCACGTAATACAACACAGCATCCAGACTGCACCCTGACAAATCCAGTATGGTACATTCCTGCAGATCATTTCTCAGGATATCAAATACCCTGTCTCCACGATTCAAAAGCCGTTGTGTATTCCTGGAAATACCCTCAAAGCGCAGAATAGTGTCCAGACAAACAGCCAGGGATCCTTTTGTTTCCGTGACCGTATCTTCCGTGATTGCCATAATCTGATTACGGCTGCTCCTGGTCTCACGGCGCCAGATATAGTCACCGTCATCGTCTACTACCACGCCTGCTGCACGGTAAGCAAGATCCACCGCTTTACCGGGATTCACATAGATACCCTCTATCCCATTCTTACCATACACATAAAAGCGAGGCTCCATCACATCTGTTCCTGGTGTCCTGACGGCTCGATCACCCTCAAAGAGCACCTCCTTAGGGGACAGACGCAGCATTGACTTACCATCTATTTCATTCTTTACGACAATCTGACAAATGGTCTCATAGGCCTCCGTAGTCACATAGCCTATGGTATTACTGCCTGTCTTTACCTCCTCTGTACTCATGATCTGATCATCCGAGACCGCCTCATAACTGCCGCTTTCCTCATCAAATACTACCCTTGACAGATTAAGCTGGTTCTCCTGAATCTCGCTGCCCACCACAAAGACATTATCTTTATGGTATGTCTTGAGCACATCGCCTTCATCACTCTGTATCCGCAGTTCATACATAGGAAACGTGGTGATGCCGGTATAGTTCACCAAAACATCATTTTTTTTCGCGAGACCGTAAATCAAATCCTCATCCATAAACCCAAGTACCGAAATATATTCGTCGGCACCAGCATCAATCTGTGTCTGCGTCTGTGTGCTCAAGTTCATCAATACCAATCTGGTACCAGCGTAAAGATCGCTCCCTTCCTGCCACACCAACATCTTATTGGAGTCTGACACATGATAACCGCCCTCCCGAAGCCCGGTGACTACAGACTGACAGGCAAGTGTTTCAAGATTCACTCCATAGACTGTCCCATCTATCATGAAATAATAGATGCCATTCCTATTTATATAGGAAAGCTTGTCAATATCCGTTTTTAATAGTTCATAAGATTTATCATAAGGAATATAGAGCCGCTCTTCCACGGTATTGGTCATGCTGTTATAGCCGTACACTGCCACACCGACATTCCCTTCATGGCGCCCTCTGTTCATATAGCCATAGACAAGAAACGCAATATTACCTGTCTCATCCACACCCAGTACCTGAATATCATGTCTGTTATAAGCGCTGCGTTCATCCAGCAGCTTATCTACATTCCCATAGAAACTAAAGAGCCTGGCCAGTTTGTTATCCGTCACATTATAGCTGTAAAGCTTGTCTGCCACCGTAAAGGCCAGGACATTGCCTCCGTCACTCTCATGGAGCGTTACCTGATCACCCGTAATACCAAGCACTATCTTATCATTAACATAGACATCCGCCTCTTCATCGAATATCTGCTCCATATCTCTCTCATAATCCAGCAGATACATTCTCTCCGGTGTATACCGAATCCTGTAATATTCTCTGATCCGATAATAATTTGTCTCCCTGCCATCCTTGATGCTGGCTATATACTCCAAAACAAAAGAGCCTGTCTGTTCTGCCAGCTCCTTGATTAAAATTCTAGGTTCCGTCGCCTTACGAACCGATAAATCTCCCCATGTCACCTGGGCAAAGCTGGAGTGTATGGTTACCTTATGAAAGGTGGTATTATCCCCCTCCGCATTGGATTCCAGATATTTGGTCAGTTCCGCCGCCTGTTCCTTATCAAAGGTACGCTCATGAAAATCCAGAATATAATCCAGCTTCTCCTGTACATGCAGGGAATCACTCATGATCATCCTGGAATAATAACGTATCGTTTCCGCTCCCTGCGGTGTGATCAAAAATACCAGCATATACTCTGTATCATTCTCAATCAGATCTTTCAGGGTAATCTCAAAACTGATAGCATCCTCAACCTGTTCATAACTATCAACCTGTGTATTCTCTACAAGACGTTCACCGTCAGGGCTTCGTACCTCGAAAGCAATCTCTGAGATTTCCCTGCCATATGTGTCTATCCGTACATTCACTTTTCTGTTGTTTTCCACCGGCTGTAGTGTGTCACGGATATATGCCGTTTTCATACTGTCTGTATAACCGTGCAGACTATTAACCCTGTGTCCGTCCACAAACATGGACACCACAGGGTATGTCGCCTCACCCATTTCAGTTGTCATATCGGTGTTCCCCTGATTCATCACTGTACTTAAAATCATCAGTGCCAGCGTAAAAATAACCCCTAAGAGAACACCCTTTATGATCGCTCTTTTCATATATCTATGATTCCTCTGTCAAACTCTGCCTTCGTCTCCTTTTGCCAATAACTTAAGCAGGGTTGGCTCTATCTGTAAATACTCTGCAAGGCGGATCACTTCCTCCATCCTTTGCTGCATCTTTCCCGCTTCCTTCGCGGACCGCCTGACTGCTCTGATCAGCAGATTTTTCGGCGTATGCTCCATATCAATAAACTCGAGGATACTTGTTTCATATCCTTGTGCTTCCAGCAATTCTGCGCGGACTGCGTCTGTAATCAGTGCCGACATACGCTCTTTGATAATACCATATCGCAGGACAGATGCCAATTCTTTATTGCAAATCTGCCTGTTGACCTCATGCTGACAACAAGGAACCGACAAAATCACTTTCACATTCCACCGGACTGCCTTTAAAAGTGCATAGTCTGTGGCTGTATCACAGGCATGCAGGGTCACCACCATATCCACCCTGCCCTTCATCTCATAATCCGCAATATCCCCTTTCAAAAAGGAAAGCTTTTCATAGCCATATTTCCCGGCCAGCCGGCTGCAGTTTATAATCACATCTTCTTTCAGGTCAAGTCCTGTAATCTCCACATCATATTCTTGCAAACAATGCAGATAATAGTACATTGCAAAAGTCAGATATGACTTGCCGCATCCAAAATCCAAAATCCGCACAGTCTCCTCTTTAGGAAGTGTGGGCAAAATATCCTCTATAAATTCCAAAAACCGATTAATCTGCCTGAACTTATCATAGCGGGCACGCACAATCTTGCCGTCCGCTGTCTGTATCCCCAAGTCTATCAGAAAAGGAACTGATATCCCTTCCTCCAGGATATAGCGCTTTACCCGATTATGGGACATCTGCATCTTCCGTACTTCCTCTGCCTGTTCCACATCCTTCGGCGTCTGCTTTCTGCGCACAGTCATCTTCCCTTTCTTGCTGACTAACACCACCGCCCGACAGGTCTTATGTTCCACCTCACATTGTCTGAACTCCTGCGTAAGTTTCTCCTCTATGCGGTCAATCATGGAACTTCCTTCATAATTTTCATGGAAAACTTTGGTTCCCTGATATACTGTCTCCTGGAAAACAATCTTTTCCCGCACCAGAACAGGTCGTATTTTTATCTTAAAAGGCGAAGCTTCTCCCTTATTCCTGGGATTGCTCAATATGATCTGATAGAGTCCGCTATCCACGGTATCCTGCAAAAGCGCCTTAAACTGCTCGTTCATCCTTCAAGTCCTCTGATTTTGTTTACACTATGTCTCTATTTTAATCAGATTATTGTAAAACCACAACTAAAATTTTAAAATCCCATTACGGTTGGAATGGCGCTTCCTGTAAATTTCATAACTTAAGAGCACCTGTACAAACTCCGTTACCCTGTCCCAGTCTTTCTCCGGCAGGGCTTTGGCCTGCGCGCTCATAACCTCCCCTGACATACCTTCATCGTCTGGCTCATTCATTTCCATCTTTTTCATCTTATCTACGATAACCTGTGTGAGGCGGTATATCTGCCATCTGTCCGGGTATTCATCATAAATCATACTTCCCTCATAGTCCAGACGATCCAAGGTCTCCACAATGACTTTCTGATATTTTTTTGCTTCCAAAGGATACATCTGCTGTAAATATTCCAGATCTCTCGTCACCGTATCTTCTTCCTGATAATACAGCGGCAGCGGATATGCCATATAAAAAGGTAAAATTCTCGATTGATTCATACTGCGCTCCATTCTGTGCATATATTTATACACAGTTTTACATTGTCTTACCTTATCATATGCGCCGGGCACTGAATTGTTTTGCCCTAAGGTAAATTCCTTCGGAATTAACCTTACGAGTTCCGCTTCGCGGACTCGGATACTTTCGGGTTTATTCCTTTGGGTAAATTCCTTCGGAATTAACCTTACGAGTTCCGCTTCGCGGACTCACTTAACGGAATAAGGGAACGGTTTTCTTCCGTTCCCTCATTCCTTGTATTACACTTTTATTTAATCATTCACCACTTCAATTCTTGCAACTGCACGTTTTAAAGCCATTTCCGCCCTTCTCATGTCTGTTCCCGGTGCATGTTCACGGATTCTCTCCTCGGCACGTGATTTTGACTCCTCCGCACGTGTAATGTCAATCTCACCCGGCCATTCTATGATTTCTGCAAGAATCGTAACCTTATCAGGAAGAACTTCACTAAACCCTGCATGCAGTGCTGCCTCCTTCACCTCATCCCCTCTGGTAATCGTGAGGATTCCGGGTGCAACAATCATAGTCATCGGAATATGATCTTTGTAGATACCGACTTCACCTTCGACTGTATTGAATTCTACCATGGACACTTCTTCCTCATAGAATACCCTGTCCGGTGTAATGATCTTTAAAATAAAGTTTCTATCATCAGCCATATCCTACCTGCTTTCCTATATGTTCCAACTCCTACATGCCTGATTATTTGGCACGGGCCAGTACATCGTCAATACTTCCTGCATTCAGGAAATAACTCTCAGGAATGTCATCATGCTTGCCTTCCAGAATCTCCTTGAAGCCGCGGATTGTCTCAGCAATCGGCACATACTTACCTTCCATGCCGGTAAACTGTCCTGCCACGAAGAACGGCTGGGACAGATATCTTTGTACCTTTCTTGCACGGGACACAACCAGCTTATCTTCCTCGGAAAGTTCATCCATACCAAGGATTGCGATGATATCCTGCAACTCTTTATATCTCTGCAGAATCTCCTGTACACCTCTGGCAACTTCATAATGCTCCTGCCCTACCACTCTGGGATCCAGGATTCTGGACGTGGACTCCAGAGGATCCACTGCCGGATAAATACCAAGTTCCACGATGGATCTGGATAATACCGTAGTTGCATCCAGATGCGCAAATGTGGTTGCCGGTGCCGGGTCAGTCAAATCGTCCGCAGGCACATAAACTGCCTGTACGGAAGTGATGGAACCGTTCTTGGTGGAAGTGATACGCTCCTGTAAAGCACCCATCTCAGTCTGCAGTGTAGGCTGGTAACCCACTGCGGAAGGCATACGGCCAAGCAGCGCGGACACCTCTGAACCTGCCTGTGTAAAACGGAAAATATTATCGATGAATAACAGTACGTCTTTACCACCTTTATCACGGAAATACTCCGCCATGGTCAGGCCTGTAAGACCCACTCTCATTCTTGCCCCCGGCGGCTCGTTCATCTGTCCGAACACCATCGTGGTCTTATCAATAACGCCTGACTCTTTCATTTCATAATAGAGGTCATTACCCTCTCTGGTACGCTCACCAACGCCGGTAAATACAGAATATCCACCGTGCTCTGTCGCGATATTACGAATCAGCTCCTGAATCAACACTGTCTTACCTACACCGGCGCCGCCGAACAGACCAATCTTACCACCCTTCTGGTAAGGGCACAGCAGGTCTACGACCTTGATACCGGTCTCGAGAAGTTCTGTCTCTGTAGCCTGTTCCTCGAACTTAGGCGCCGGTCTGTGGATTGGCTCATAAAATACGTCCTTAGGCGCCTCAATATTGTCAATCGGCTGTCCTAATACGTTAAAAATCCGTCCCAGGGTATTCTCACCTACCGGCACCGTAATAGGAGCGCCCGTTGCAACCGCGTCCATACCTCTTACCAGTCCATCGGTAGAACCCATGGCGATACATCTGACGGTATCATCACCCAAATGCTGCGATACTTCCACAACCAGCTCCCCGGAATCCTTGAGCGGAATCTTAATCGCATCATTGATTTCCGGCAGATTACCCGCCGAAAACTTGATGTCAAGCACCGCACCGATGATCTGAGTGATTTTTCCAAGATTTTCACCTGTCTTTACTTCTGCCATCTTTTTATCCTTTCACATTATATTACAGCCTGCATGCTGTCTCATGCTATGAGATCGCGTTTGCACCTGCGATAATTTCTGTTAATTCCTGCGTAATGGATCCCTGACGTGCTCTATTGTACATCAGTGACAAATGATCTATCATTTCCTCCGCATTGCTCGTAGCGGAATCCATCGCCTGCATCCTCGCGCCGTTCTCACTTGCGACTGCTTCCACCAGACCTCCATAAATCAGACTCGTGACATATTTGGGAATGATCATATCGAGCGCCTCGTCATCCTCAGGCTCGAAATTCATCATCGCCTTGCTTCCTGTCTCTGTCTCCTTCTCGTTGTTCCCAGCATCTGCGGGTTCTACCGGAAGGAGTTTTAAAAGTGTCGGTTCATGGACTACTGTGTTCTTAAATCTGGTATAAGCAAGGTAAATCTCTCCGATTTCCCCTGCCGCAAAGGATTTGAGCAGTTTGTTGCTGATTACCATGGCATCCACGTAGGAAGGCTCCTCGATGATATCCGGATTATCCTCCACAATGTGATACCCATGGCGATGCAATGCATCCTTACCCTTCTTACCGATTGCATATATCTCCAGGTCTTCCTTGTTGAAATCCCCCTTTGTGATAAGTTTCACAACATTGGAATTATACCCGCCTGCGAGTCCTCTGTTGGAAGTGATCACGATAACCGCTTTCTTCTTCGATTCCCCCGCTTTCAGATAGGGATGATTCAACCCACTGGTCTTCGCCAGCATAGAAGTCACTGTTTCATACATACAGTTAAAATATGCCTTGGACTGCTCTGCGCGCTGTTTCGCTCTCTGCAGCTTCACAGTAGAGACGAGTTTCATGGCTTTGGTAATCTGCTGAGTACTCTGGATACTGCCTTTACGCCTTTTAATGTCTCTCATTGAGGCCATAGCGTCACCCTCTACTTTCTACTTAATGAAACTGCGCCTTAAATTCTTCCACAGCCTTCTTCAACGTTGCCTCTGTCTTCTCGGAAATCACATGTTCTTTCTCGATTGCACCAGGCACCTCAGGATACTTCGTATCCAGGAACTCAAACAGTTCCTTCTCAAATCTGGTGATATCAGCTACCGGAACATCCAACAGATACTTATTGGTCACCACGTAAATGATGATAACCTGATACTGTACCGGCATGGGCTGATACTGGGGCTGTTTCAAAACTTCCTTGATACGCTCACCCTGTGCCAGCTTCTCCTTGGTATCAGCATCCAATTCTGAACCAAACTGAGAGAATGCTGCAAGCTCTCTGTACTGCGCAAGTTCTGTACGGATAGGCGCCGCAATCTTCTTCATAGCCTTAATCTGTGCCGCACCACCCACTCTGGACACTGACAGGCCCGCATTGACAGCTGGTCTGAAACCGGAGTTGAACATCTCAGTCTCTAAGTAAATCTGCCCATCTGTAATAGAAATTACATTGGTCGGTATATACGCGGACACGTCGCCTGCCTGGGTCTCGATAATCGGGAGCGCTGTCAGAGAGCCGCCGCCGTACTCCTCATTCATTCTCGCCGCGCGCTCTAAAAGTCTTGAATGTAAGTAGAATACATCACCCGGATATGCCTCACGCCCTGGCGGTCTCTTTAAGAGCAGAGAGAGTGTACGGTAAGCCGTAGCATGTTTGCTCAGGTCATCATATACCACGAGCACATCCTCGCCGTTCTCCATCCATTCTTCACCAATTGCACATCCTGAGTAAGGAGCGATATACTGCAGCGGTGCAAGTTCACTGGCCGTAGCCGCCACAACGGTAGTATAGCTCATAGCGCCATGCTCTGTCAGCGTCTTTACGATAGAAGCGACCGTGGAAGCCTTCTGTCCTATGGCAACATAGATACATTTAACACCCTGTCCCTTCTGGTTGATAATGGTATCAATAACGATAGCCGTTTTACCTGTCTGCCTGTCACCGATAATAAGCTCACGCTGTCCTCTTCCAATCGGAACCATGGCATCGATAGCCTTGATGCCTGTCTGTAATGGTGTATCCACAGATTTTCTTGTGATAACACCAGATGCAACTCTTTCAATCTTACGATATCTGTCAGTCTGGATAGGCCCTTTGCCATCAATAGGCTGCCCAAGGGCATTTACCACACGTCCGAGCATGCAATCGCCTACAGGTACCTCCACAACCCTGCCTGTAGTCTTTACGATATCGCCTTCGTTGATATTGTGCTGGCTGCCAAGTAAAACCGCACCCACATTATCTTCTTCCAGGTTCAATACCATACCGTAAACTTCACCGGGGAACTCCAAAAGCTCACCCTGCATCGCATTCTCAAGTCCGTGCACACGAGCAATACCGTCAGCAACCTGGATAACGGTACCCACTTCGGATACTTCCAGTTCTGAGGCATATCTCTTGATTTGATCCTTAATGACTGAACTGATTTCTTCTGGTCTTAAATTCATGGATCATACGCACCTTTCTTCTAAATTTCTTCAAATCTGCACTTTCAGCAGATTTCTCTGTAATTCATTTAATTTTGTACTGACACTACTGTCCACGACCCTGTCACCAATCCGAATCACCATACCGCCAATCAGCGACGTATCCAATCCGTAGTGAATCTCCATAGATTTGTATTTTGTGGTATCAAGCAGTTTCTGTTCTATCTTTTTACACTGCTCTTCCTTAAGCGGAGCGGCAGTCGTCACCGTAGCGATGCCGATTCCCTTATACTCCTTTACTTTGGAAACAAAATAATCCAGAATCTGGTCAATTTCCTTATAGCGGTCCTTAGAGATAATGATAGTCAAAAAGCCTAACAGTTCCTCTGATATCCTTCCTTCAAACACATTCCTGGCAACCTCGATTTTCTCTTCCTTAATGACTTTGGGATGATTCATCAATCTGCCAAAATCCTCATTCTCCGCAAGAATTTTCCCAAGCTGCTGGATTTCTTCTAACAGGACATCTATCTTGTTCTCTTCCACCGCAAGCTCAAATAACGCATCTCCGTATGTCTTTGAAATCAGCTTAGCCATGTGCTCTCACCTATTTCTTTCAACGTTTCTTCCACCAAACTGTCCTGTACAGTCGTATCAATCGCAGCACTGACAACCTTTCCAGCCATCATGGACGCCAATACCACCATCTCACGTTTCACCTCGTCAGCAGCTTTCTTCTTCTCCAGTTCTGCTTCCACACCGGCTCTTTCGATGATTCTGGCAGCTTCCTCTTTCGCATCCGCTACAATCTTGCTTTCATTGGCCAGCGCCTTTTTCCTCGCTTCTGCAAGGATTGCCTCAGCCTCTTTATCAATATCTTTTAACTTGGCTTCATACTGTTCTTTCAGTGCTCTGGCACTCTCCATGTCAGCCGCCGCCGTATCAAGTTCATTCTTGATCCTCTCCTGCCGCTTCTGCATCATATCCCTTACCGGATTAAACAGGAAATGGGATGCAATCAAAAACAGTGAAAACACTGCTATGATCATCAGCACAGAATCCGCAATAAGCTGCAGATCCAGATCAAAAAGTCTCGGCGCCATTTCCGCAGATGCCAGCACCAAACCCGTAGCTGTTACATTCAAGCCCTCAGTCCCCCTTTCTTTATTTTGTAATTCTAAAAGTCCATCCCAGGCCGCGAAACGGTCCTCGAGGAGCTAATTCCGCTGGAATTTATCCCAATTCCCTCTCGGCCTTTTTCGAGGCCGCGAAGCGGATCTCGAGGAGCTAATTCCGCTGGAATTTGCTCCTAGGGAAGTAAAGGCTTAACGAACAGAAGCAGCATTGCAATCAACAGACCGTACAGACCTGTGGTCTCGGCAACGGCCTGACCCAATAACATGGTAGAGGTAACATCAGATTTAGCACCTGGATTTCTTCCCACTGCTGCAGCTGCATGACCTGCCGCAATACCCTGGCCCACACCAGGTCCGATACCTGCAATAACTGCAAGTCCGGCACCGATTGCTGAACATCCTAAGATAAAATTGTTGTTAAATTCTCCCATTTTTGATTTCCTCCTTTAATATGTGTTTCAAAATTTAAAATGGCTTTATTACATGGATTACTCGTCTGTGGTACAGGCATTTGTAATGTATGTCATGGTTAACATACAGAATACATATGTCTGGATTGCACCTGAGAACAGATCGAAGTACACATGAAGCGCTGCCGGCCAGATAATAGCAATCTTGGATAGAAGCGCATACACCAGCGCCAGCATGACTGTACCAGATAAGACATTGGCAAACAGACGAAGCGACAATGAAATCGGCACGGCAATCTCACCGATAAGATTAATTGGCGCCCAGATCGGCCATGGATCACACAGACCGGCAATGACTCCCTTTACCTTCTGGTATTTGAACTGATTGTAGTGAATCAGCACAAAGGTCATAATACCCATTGCAAAGGTCACACCATAATCTGCCGTAGGCGGTCTTAGGCCAAACAGTCCGGAAATATTGCTAAGCAGGATAAAAATGAAGATTGTGCCGATATAATTGCGAAACCTCGGGCTGAATTTGCCCATGACGCCGCCAATCATCTTATCCAGCATCTCCACCACCAGTTCAACAACATTCTGGAAAGTACCCGGAACATCCGACGCATGTTTGATGGCACGGTTTGCCGCAATACTGAAGGCCACAATCACCAACATGACAATCAGAACGCACACATGGGTGGTTGTAATCCAGACCGTCTGTCCGAACAGTTCGTAGGAAAACACCCCATGAATCATGAAATCAATATCCGCGCCAGCAGATAATAAAATACCCTGTCCCATACTTTCACCTCCTTCTACACGTCTATTTATTTAAAATATTGCCAGACATATTTTATGAAAAGAACGCTACTATGCGCCCTTTCAGACAATGATGAATACTGTCACACCGCATCCTCCGGCTGTTTGGATGCCTTCCTTGTGCACAGCCTATGTATAAGCGGATTAAAATAAGCCGATAATTTCATGCCCATATAACCACAAAATGCAAAAATAGGATTGGCAAACTCCGTATAAATCAGAGCCGCCATCACCACCACCAAAACCAGATAACGTATGATGTTATTGATACCCATAGTCTTTACCGCATCCTTTTCGGCCATATCGAGCCCCCGATCTAGGGACCACCACATATGAACGGATCCTGCCACTGCAAGGACGACTCCAACCCATAACCCAAGACTATAGGACGGTTCACGCGAAAAAAACAAAAGCACTATTTCAAAAATAATTCCATATAAAATGATTCCCAGACCAAGTTCAAACAGTGTGGGGGCAATTTTTCTTTTCATAGACTATGTCCACCATATTTCAATCAGTTCTTCCTGTCAGCGGTATCCTGCATTTCTTTATCCTTTTTATCTGTCCTTCGTCTGCGGGTTGCAGCCGGCGTCTCATAAATCTTTTTGGCAAACCGGAATACATTGGTGAACCCAGCCAGCGCACCCACAAAAAAAAGCACCACTGTCCAGACAGAAGTTCCCAATTTATAATCTATAAACATTCCCGCAAAGGAACAGAGGAAAATAGGAACCAGCATATTAATACCAAACTGCGTTATCATGATAAGCGCCTGGTAAACATTTCTGTTATATTTCAAAATATGTCCCTTTCCAAATCAAAGCTAACAGTAAAATTATATCCACTTTTGGTACTTATGTCCAGTATTATTGTGAAAATCAGATAAGGAATCAAATGTTTTAAAACAATTTACATTGACTTTTGACCGCTGTAAGTGTAACGTAACGAGTAAGAAGTCATTTCACATTTTGTTTACCTATGGGGAGGTAATATGGCAGGTCCGATCTTATACCGTAAAAGACTGATTCCGGAGGAATGTGTGCTGTTGAAAGACGACAGACTACTATACCGCGATGACCAGATTATTGTGACCGGCTGGAACACCTTAAAACCCCGCAAAGATCTTCATCATGGCCTTTCCTGTTACTATCTGCAGGAAGGTATGAAAGTGAGCCGCTTCTATCGGGAAGACAACTCACTTTTGTACTGGTATTGTGATATTGTTGATTATGATTACAATGCAAAAACCGATACCTACATCATCACGGATCTTCTCGTGGACGTCATCGTCTGTCCGGACGGCTTTGTCAAAGTCGTTGATATCGATGAACTTGTCACCGCACAGGAAACAGGTCTGCTCACCGATGACATGCTCAAAAAATCACTTCTCAACCTAAACCATCTGTTACAGATCATCTATAACGGTGGATTCAAAAAATTACAGTCTCCTCTTGAACAATATGTAAATCAGTAAAAAATATGCCCGCCGATTCTGTATTTTGGAGTTATTCCATCTATCGGCGTCCTGAAATATACACAATTGCCTACATTGGTAGCGCCACTCATGACTTCATCCGCGGCCTGGTAACATTTTGCTGTTGCCCTATCTTCCGCCAATGCCAGAGCTAACCTTCCGCTGCCCACCGGAGAAAATTGCTTATTTTGATAAATAACACCTGTTACAGTATCCGGATAAACCGAACTCAGCACCCGGTTAATGACTACCGATCCCACAGCAACCTGACCGGCATAAGGCTCTCCGCCAGCCTCACAATAAATCAGGTTCGCCAGAAGATACCTGTCTCCTTCTGAAAAATCCACCTCAGAAATGTCACGCCAGCTGGATTGTGCCGCCAGTTCCGCCATACGCATCTCTTCTGCCAGTTTTTCCCGCAGAGCGGTCAGATTTTCCTCCTGCTCTTTGATTCTCTGCTCGTAAGCAAGGGCTTCTGCTTCTTTCTCAGAAATCTGGCTGGCTGTAGCATGAATGGAATTGGAAGTCTTACTGACAAGACCCGACACGCGGCTTTGTTCTGCCACCACCTGAAGCTTATACTCATCAAGTTCAGCCTTGTTCTCTTCCTGCTTTTCTTTGGCAAGTTCCAGTTCTGCCTGCTTCTGCTCCATGGCCGCCTGAGAATCTTTATACTCCTGCAATACCTTCTGTTGGTAAGAAGACAGCTGCTCAATATAATCATTCTTGTTTAAAAAGTCCGAAAAATTACCAGAAGCAAAAAAGAGCTCCATATATAAAAAGTTTCCGCGCTCATACATAAACTGAATCTGGTGCTTCATCGTATCATAATGACCATCCTTCAGCGCGATCGCTTCTTCAAGCTCTCCTGTTACTATCTCAATCTCCTCGTCAAGTGCCGCGATCTCTGCTTCCTTATCGACTATACTCTGCTCCAGCTCACTTAAATTATTGCTTACCTGAGTCAACTCTGTATTCAAAGTTGACAGGGCGCCCTGCAGAGAATCCTGCTGCTCATTCAAGTTTTTCAGATTCTCCTCTGTCTGGTCAAGTCTGGATTCCGTCTCCTTCTTTGCCTCTTCCGCCTGACGGATTTTCTCCTTGGTCTCCTCCGTGGCCTGTACGGAGAAGGGCATGACGCTACACAGCAAAACAAGCGCAAGACAAGCTGCCAGCTTTTGCTTTCTCTCCATATATTCCTCCGACCTTAGTGTGTTGTCTCACCGATCATCAAGCAAAACATTAATGAAACAATACGACACTAACATTGTTCAATCAGATCTACTCTTCTCTGATGTCTGTCCACCCCTGAAAACTCCGTATCCAAAAAGATATCCACAATGTTAAGGGCAACACTTTCCCCGATAATCGCAGCACCCATGGCCAGCATATTTGCATCATTGTGCTCTCTTGTAAGTCTTGCCGACACTGGATCGCCGCAGAGCGCACATCGTATTCCCTTTACTTTATTCGCAGTGATAGAGATACCGATACCTGTGGTACAAATTACAATGCCCCGGTCACACTCGCCAGACGCGACTGCTTTGGCAACAGCTGCCCCATACACCGGATAATCACAGGAGCTCTTATCTACGCAGCCATAATCCCTGCATTCCATTCCCCGTTCTTTTAAATGTGCTATCACTTTCTGTTTTAAGTCAAACCCACCGTGATCACTGCCAATCGCTATCATCATTTTCCTCCTCCATAAGAAACATATATCATTTATATATATCTATTGTTATCTTACACCCAAATCAGCCTTATTTCAACTCCGTTACTCTATGACCCGCCGCTTTCAGCAGCCTGTTCATTACAGCCTGTCCAACCCCGGACCCCTCAAAACTCTCTGAATAAATGATTTCCACGCCCTCATCATCAAATTCTCTTAATATCCGATATAACTGCCTTGCCATGGCACTTTCATCCAGACGGCTTCCGGCATTCTTGCACACATCAGCCCGATAAGCACCCATGGTTGCATCTGTCGCGATAACACCCGTCTTCTTATTACCGGCCCGCCACTGATCCAACTGGATATTAATATAATCAACCACTTTCCGCTCCGGTCCCGTAATGATCGTCAGCTCGCCCTTGGGCGCATAATGTCTGTATTTCATACCCGGCGCCTTAGGAGCCTGTCCGCTGTCAGCACGAAGAATCGTGACATCCTCCTCCACCTCGTCAAGAGTCTGCTCCAGCATCTGCCTGGTGACATAGCCCGGCCTCAATATGGTCGGCATCTGGGCTGTCAGATCCACAATCGTTGACTCCAGTCCCAGTTCCACATCGCCCCCATCCAGAATCATCTCAATCCTGCCATTCAAATCCTGTATCACATATCTGGCCACCGTGGGACTGGGTCTGCCCGAACGGTTCGCACTGGGAGCCGCCACATAACCGCCGGCTGCCTCAATAAAGTCAAGCGCTGTCTTATGGGAGGGCATGCGTACCGCCACCGTATCCAGCCCCCCCGTGGTCTCTTTCGGCACCAGATCCGACTTTTCTAAAATCATGGTAAGCGGTCCCGGCCAATAATCCCGCGCCAGCTTTACCGCTTCCTCCGGCACCCTCTTTACAATTGCCGCAAGTGCCTCCCATCTGGCAATATGTACAATCAACGGATTATCGGAAGGCCTGCCCTTAGCCTCATATATTTTCCGGGAGGAAGCTGGATTCAGGGCGTCGCCGCCCAGACCATATACCGTCTCCGTAGGAAAGGCCACCAGCCCGCCGGAACGGATAATCCCGCCCGCTTCCCGAATCACTTCTTTATCTATATTTTTTTCATCAACCTGTATTATCCTGGTCTTCACGTCTGCACGCTTCCCTCTGCCTCATTTCTGGTCATTCAAATGCTGTAATATCGCCAGATGAATCGCCCAGGCGGCTTTTTCCTGATAAAGGTCAGAAGACAGCTTCTGCGCCTCCTCGTTATTAGACAAAAAACCACACTCCACAATAACAATCGGGGAAGAAGTCTTCTTTAAAAGATAATAACTATCGTTGGCCTTGGCCTGTCTGGTATTATCCGGATCCAGGTCAAGCGCCATAACCTGCTGAATCCGCCCCGCCAGTTCCTTGCTCTCCTCACTGCCAGCATAATAGAACACCTGCGCGCCATGCACATACTCCTCGTGATAGCTGTTCTGATGAATGCTTACTGTAAGATCGGGCTTTTTCTCCTCTATGATACTGACCCGGTTCTTCATATCCTGCACTTTCTTATTCGGCGCATCCTCATCATAGAGTCCGGCATCTGACTCCCTGGTCAGCACCACATCCACATCCGCCATCACAAGAAACCTCTGCAGCTTCCTGGCAATCTGCAGATTGATATCCTTTTCCAGACTGCCGTCCACGCCGACCTTACCGGGATCCTTCCCGCCATGCCCGGCATCAATAATCACACAGGGCCTTTCGGCCGCAATTTCCACTTGCTCTGAGGAAGCCATCTTCACGCCCCCGCGCACAGCAAACCCTATGCTGAGCAGCATGAGCGCCCATAAGATTGCCCGTACCATCCCCTCGTAGTTTCCCGGCTTTATCCGTTTCATACTCTCGTCCCTGACACACTGCTTTATTTATTCATATGAAAGGTCCGTCGGAAAAATGCGGTCAAACGCTTATTATTGATTCATATACTCCTCAATCACATCCCAGACAGATGGCTCCTCAAATCCTAACTTCCATTCTGCCACGCCTGCAATCTCATATTTCTGCATAATATTAAGTTTCACGCGGATGGACTCCGCATCTTCAAGCCACACCTGACAGAAGCTGTCCCCGGATTGGAATTCCCCGTAATTCTGACAAGTCTCTTCATCCCATCTGGTTGTAATCCCGTGTTCCCTGATATAAGCCTGTGCCATCTCCATGCCCACTGCCTGACTGGAAATGTTAGTACCCGCAGTCTCCCATATTCTGGTATAGAAGGGAATCCCATTTATCACCTTTTCTGCCGGCACCTGTTCCACCGTATCAGAAATACCTCTCTCTACAAAACTGATAGAAGCCACAGATCCGGCCTCATCGCTTCCACTGTAGTGCTCATCATATCCCATGATCACCACATAATCTGCCACAAGTCCCTGTTCTGCCCGATTATAATGATCAGTATGACCCATGGGCACATAGTTGTCCACAGATAACACAATGCCATGTTCCCTACATGGAATGGAAAGTTCCCTGATAAACTCAACAAAGGGTTCCCCCGCATCCAGACTGATATTCTCAAAGTCGATATTCAGGCCATCCAGATTATATTCCAACGCCGTGTTAATCAAACCTTCTATCAGATGTGTCCTGTTGGTGGTACCGGCAAGCACTTCATACATGTCCACATCCACACTCTCCACATTGCCCACCAGTGCCCAGACCTCTATTCCTCTGTCATGGGCTTTATCCACATAAGACTGGGTGGCAAAGCTGCTGAAATCCCCCTCGTTGCCTACCAGCGTGAACCAGGTAGGGGAGATTACATTAACACCCTTGGTCTGTGAAAGCATGGCATCCAGAGTCTCGTTGCCTTCCTTACTACCGACGCCGTGCCAGGCCATATTTATTTTATAATCCCGTGTATTGGACTCGTACACCGGCTCCACATAATCCGTGACTGGTATGGGGGTCTGCGCCCTTTGTCCTTCCAGCTTCTTATTTTCCACGTAACCGATAAAGGCATCCTTCGTCTTGACCTTCGACCAGTTTTCCATTGTTTCTAATACAACAACCTCGTCGCCCTTACTCACATCTTTCAGAATATCACTTTTGATGCCGCCCTGATAACGAACCTGGGTATCCTTAGCAATCACGGCCACCTGCCTCTCGTTCCATTCCGTATAAACCTGCATATGGTTTGGATCCGTAAAGAGCTCATAGGAAAAATTGGCATATTCCTTCACATAATCTGCCGCAATATAAAGCATGTCCCCCTCATATCTGGCGATCACATAATCTCTTGTCCCTGCCTCACTGCCGCTTGTAAGAGTGTTCGTCCCAATCTCCGTCCTGACAATCTTATCCGGCAGAGCATATAAAAGAAGTCCTTCTTTCTTATCCTCATAAAATCTATCATTAAAATATTTATGCACCATAGCCAGATCAAAATAACACACGCCATCCCAAAGCTTCGCATGTTCCTCAATCCGCTCATCCTGCAAAATCACAGGCACATCATCACTTCCTGTGACACCAAAATATTCTGTCAAATCCGCCCTCTCTTTGGAATAGGAATACTTTTCTAACAGTTTGGCTCCAAAGCCCGCCGCTGCGACCACAATAATAAGGACGATCGCGATTATCACCGGAATCACCTTTTTCATTTATCCAGCTCCTTTCTGACCGTCCTTAATTATAGCAAACTATTTCTTTCCAGTCATTATGATTTTGATATTTTTCGCATTTTTTCGCTTTTCTTCGCATTTTTGAAAAACTGTAATCCAAAATCTCCACCGCCAAGACACAAGATACATAAACGCAGGCAATCGGGAACTTCCTTAGTATAATGAATAACTCTTGCCAATATCGAAGATACTTTGTCTCATACAGTGTAACCGTCCACACCTTTCTCTAACCAGCCAAAAGGAAATTTAAATAATCAATTGTGATATACTAACGGCATATGATATATGGAGTGGAAATAGTTCTAAAGATATCTCTGACATGCAAAATGGAAAATAACTGTATAACCTACTCATTCCTTGTGAATTATAATTGTGAAATGCAGAGGGGAATAAGATTTGGTTCCTGACCAGACACATCGCCTGTAAGACTTCCTCCGTCTGATTGAATATCCCGGAGAAATAGATTGTTGTTATTTATGAAATTATGCATGCCTCCTTCCGCTGCTGATTGTCAGAAGACATCTTGTAGTTGGATTATAACCATAATCTGACAAAAAAGCAAGCAAATTCTAAAATTATTAAAATTTTTTAAACACTTTCCGCGCACTATTGACTAAAACTGACCCAAAGTATAATATAATGGCAAAAAAGTAAGTTTCTTCGGGTCAACGAGGAAATTTTCTAAAATATATATTTAATAAGGATGTGAACATCTCATGAAAATAGAAAAAGTGAACGAACATCAGATCCGCTGCACTCTCACCAGGGAGGATCTGCTCAACAGGGAATTAAAAATCAGTGAACTTGCCTATGGCACCGAAAAGGCCAAAAGCCTTTTTCGGGATATGATGCAGCAGGCTGCTTACGAGTGCGGCTTTGAGGCAGAAGATATCCCCCTGATGATCGAAGCAATCCCTTTAAATGCAGAATGTATTGTATTAATCGTCACCAAAGTGGAGGATCCGGAAGAGCTGGATACCCGCTTTTCCAAATTTGCACCCTCTGTTCATGATGAGGACGAATTTGCGGAAGATACCGACGAACTCATGGAAAGTTTTGCCGATGGTGCAGATGAAGTACTTAACATGCTCCGCAAAATGAACGGCTCCAACCAGTCTGCGGATACGGCCAAATCCGGCACGCAGAACTTTGGCAGCCGCACATCCAAAAGCACAAAAGAAACGGTGCCTGCCAAGATTACCAGCCGGTTGTTTTCCGTTTCCTCTCTGCGCGAAGTGACAAGATTGGCTCATGTAGCCTCCTCTTCCTACCAGGATAAGAACTCTCTCTATAAGGATGACGCTACCGGCAGATATCTGCTCCTTTTGAATCCATCTGCGACAGGAATCGATAATTACAACCGTGTATGCAGTCTGATTTCAGAATATGCCAGAGCGGAAAAAGCGGCAGCCGCCACCAGTGCCTATCTGGAGGAGCACTATGCCCCCCTGATCAAGGACAACGCACTGGAAGTTCTGTCCAGAATATAACTCTATGGAAGAACTTAATTGCTGCAGGATTTTCAGATTCCAAATATTTGCACCATAAAAGGGACTTCCCGCAAAGAAGTCCCTTTTCGCTCTTACAACAGATAACTTATCACTTATACAAGTTCCTGCTATGGTTTCTTATGCTCCTGTAACTGCATCAATTTTGGACATCAAGTCCTCAATCGCAATACCATGTACCATCGCCGCTTCTTCCAACGTCTCACCCTGTGCAGACGGACATCCCAGACAATGCATGCCAATCTCCATGAGAACCGGAGCGATATCCATATTAATCCTGAGCGCTTCGCCGATAGTTGTATCTTTACTGATCTGTGCCATATTACACCTCCGAATTTAATCTTACTGTATAGTCTGTTAGAATAGTCACAATCTATTCATGTTGATTATAATAGTAATGCAGATGTTGTGCAAGTAATTTCTTTTTCCCGGGCTTTGATAGAAAGTTGCCTGTCTGCTTTGGCAGCTTCTTCGGGAAACCTATGAAAAGCGGCAATATTCTTTGTTCTGCCGCCTGATTATCTATATTTTGTATCTGGAATTTTTTACATACAAATTTCACAAATTTTTAATTTAATATTTGGCATTTGTATGCGAAAAAGTACAAAGGCTTACTTGACTCTTTTACTTCCTTTAACATATAATATTGGTACTGGATAAGCATGTTTTAACCACAAAACATTATTAAAAAATTTTAAATAGGAGGTTATTTCAAAATGAGACCAGAATGGAAAGATTTTGTAGGCGGTAAGTGGGACAAAGAAGTCAATGTCCGCGACTTTATCCAGAGGAACTATCATCCTTATGATGGTGACGAGTCCTTCTTAGCCGAAGCTACACAGAACACGAAAGATTTATGGGCACAGGTTCTTGATTTACAGAAGCAGGAACGTGAGGCTGGCGGTGTGCTTGACATGGACACCAAGGTAGTTTCTACCATTACATCCCACGGCCCTGGCTATCTTGACAAGAGCAAAGAGACAATCGTAGGTTTCCAGACCGATAAGCCTTTTAAGCGTTCCCTTCAGCCTTATGGCGGTATCAGAATGGCAGAGAAGGCATGTTCTGACAATGGTTACGAAGTTGATCCTGAGATCAGCGAGTTCTTCTCCACTCACAGAAAGACACACAACGCAGGTTGTTTCGATGCATATAATGCAGAAATGAGAGCTTGCCGTTCTTCTCACATTATCACAGGTCTTCCGGATGCTTATGGCCGTGGCCGTATCATCGGTGACTACAGACGTGTTGCCCTGTATGGTATTGACAGACTGATTGAAGACAAAATGGATCAGAAGGATTCCACAGGCCGCGTTATGACTGACGATGTAATCCGTCTTCGCGAAGAGCTTTCTGAACAGATGATTGCCCTGAAGCTTATGAAAGAAATGGCTGCTTCTTATGGCTGTGACATTTCCAAACCTGCTACTAACGTACAGGAGGCTATTCAGGCTACTTATTTTGGCTACCTCTGTGCAGTGAAAGAGCAGAACGGTGCTGCTATGTCCCTTGGCCGTACATCTACTTTCCTTGATATCTACGCTGAGAGAGATTTGGCTAACGGTACTTTCACAGAGCAGCAGATTCAGGAGTTCGTTGACCACTTCATTATGAAGCTGAGACTGATCAAATTTGCTCGTACACCTGAGTACAACCAGATTTTCGCTGGTGATCCGGTATGGGTAACAGAGTCCCTCGGTGGTGTTGGCGTTGACGGCCGTCCGATGGTTACTAAGATGAGCTTCCGTTACCTGCACACATTAACCAATTTAGGACCTTCTCCGGAACCCAACTTAACAGTTCTCTGGTCCACAAGGCTTCCTGATGCCTGGAAGAAATACTGTGCTAAGATGTCCATCCAGACTTCTTCTATCCAGTACGAGAATGATGATCTGATGAGAGTTACTCATGGTGATGACTATGGTATCGCATGCTGCGTATCGTCCATGGTTATCGGTAAGGAAATGCAGTTCTTCGGTGCACGTGCTAACCTTGCTAAGTGTCTGTTGTACGCATTAAACGGCGGTGTTGACGAAGTTACCAAGAAACAGGTTGGTCCTAAGTATCGTCCTGTTACCGGTGATGTTCTCGATTATGATGATGTAATGGATAAATTCATTGACATGATGGAGTGGCAGGCAGATGTGTATGTAAATACATTGAACATCATCCACTACATGCATGACAAATACTGCTATGAGAGAGCGGAGATGGCTCTTCATGACAGAAACGTTAAGCGTTACTTCGCAACAGGTGTTGCAGGCCTTTCCATCGTAGCTGACTCTCTGTCCGCTATCAAGCATGCTAAGGTTGAGCCCATCAGAGATGAGGACGGCATCATCGTTGACTTTAAGACTACCGGCGAATTCCCGAAATATGGTAATGACGATGACCGCGTTGATGAGATTGCACAGGAGATCGTGCATAAATTCATGACTGCCATCAGAAGACATCACACCTACAGAGAAGGTGTTCCGACAACTTCCATCCTTACCATTACTTCCAACGTAACTTACGGTAAGGCTACAGGTAACACACCTGACGGACGTAAGAAAGGCCAGCCTTTCGCTCCTGGTGCTAACCCGATGCATGGACGTGACACCCATGGTGCAGTAGCTTCCTTATCTTCTGTATCTAAACTTCCGTTCAACGATGCGCAGGATGGTATTTCCAATACCTTTACCATCATTCCTGGCGCTCTTGGTAAAGAAGATCAGGTATTTGCAGGCGATATCGAAGTAGATCTCAACAAATAATAAAAGTAATTTGCTTCGCAAATAACTTTACGAGATCCGCTTCGCGGACTCGGATAAGCGTTTATACTTTAAAAATTTGCTTCGCAAATAACTTTACGAGATCCGCTTCGCGGACTCGGATAAGCGTTTAAGATTAACCTTTCATAATCCGTTTCAATGACTCGGATAAGCGCTTATAATTAAAAATCATGGTTGGCGGGAAGTGTATAGTTTCCGTTAATCGGAAAAAAATCCATATATGACAGATTTTTTTCCAGGGATGTAAGAAGGAGGAAATAATATATGGATGACCAAAAAATGATTGATGACTTTGTCAGGATGATGGATTCCGGAATGGCACAAGGTGTCGGACATGTGAATGTAGAAGTCGATGACAAAGCGCAGGAATCTAATATACAGACCATGGGGTGCACGGATTGCTCCCGTACCCCATTGGCCTGCAGTGTTCCGACTCTCCATGAGGGTTTGGATGACTTTAAATAGCATTGAGTCATACAGATTCTGGTCAGAGCGGAGAAAAGAAAATGAGTGCATACTCGTTACAAAAATAATATATTATAGGAGGACAAATCAATGGCAGCAAATGCTCAGGTAGATAACTTGGTTTCTTTATTAGATGGTTATGCAACAAAGGGTGGCCATCACCTTAATGTTAACGTACTCAACAGAGATACTTTATTAGATGCTCAGAAGCATCCTGAGAACTATCCTCAGTTGACAATCCGCGTATCCGGTTATGCTGTTAACTTCATTAAGTTAACACCGGAACAGCAGGCAGACGTTATCTCCCGTACATTCCATGAGAGTGTATAAGTAAGGTAAATTCTTAAGTTAGGAATTATCCTTTATAGAACTGGCCGGACTTCCGGTCAGTTCTTTTTTCATATTTTCATAATGCCGGATAATCAATCTGCTGTTTATAAGCAATGTCTTTTCCAAAGGAAATCACAAACCATCTGGTTTTTTACTGATAGAAAGAGTATACTATTGTTATGATGAAAAGAAAGGCGGTTATGAATATGCAAGGCAGAATACATTCTTTAGAAAGCTTTGGTACCGTAGACGGACCAGGCACACGATTCGTAGTCTTTGTCCAGGGATGTCCCATGCGATGTGCCTACTGCCATAATCCTGATACCTGGGAAATGAATGGCGGCACATTGATGGATCCAGAATATATTTTTGAACAATACAAGCGGAATGAAGCATTTTATAAGGGAGGCGGCATCACAGTTACTGGCGGCGAGCCCCTGATGCAGGTGGATTTTTTAATTGACTTATTCACCATTGCCAAGGCAAACAATGTCCATACCTGTATCGACTCTTCCGGTATTGCCTACAAAAAGAATGCCAATCCTGAGTGGCTCGCCAAATTGGATAAGCTGATGACATTAACCGATCTTGTCATGCTGGACATCAAACACATTGACCCGGAAAAGCATAAAGAGCTCACATCCCAACCCAATGAAGGCATCCTTGCTTTTGCCGAATATCTCAACGAAAAACAAGTAGATATGTGGATCAGACACGTCATTGTACCAGGCATTACTGATGATGATAAATATCTCTATCAGCTTGGTTATTTCATTGGTGCTTTCACGAACCTGAAAGCCCTGGATGCACTTCCGTATCATACCATGGGCGAATCCAAGTACGAGAAATTAGGCATGGAATACAAACTGGCCGGCGTTCCCCAGATGGATAAGAATATACTGGTAGAGAAAAAGAAAGTCATTCTGGATGGCATCCGAAAACGCCGCGAAGAACTCGGCATCCAGAATCATCACGCGGAATAAACCATTCTTTGTCAATGACAGAGAGCTTTTATGACAGCAGCAATTAAGACCGGACGGTTTACGCTTTCTGCAGTTTACGCTTTCTGCACACTTTACCCTTGTATATTTGTTACATTTATATTAAAATAGGATGTAGGTAATTGATAAATATATATCAATTTCAAACAGTCTTATATTCAAGGAGGATAATTGTTATGGCATATGTAATCAGTGATGCTTGTGTATCATGCGGCGCTTGTGAGTCTCAGTGCCCGGTAGGGGCCATCAGCATGGGTGATGGTAAATTTGAGATTGATCCTGCTAAATGCATTGATTGCGGATCTTGCGCAGGTGTTTGCCCGACAGGTTCTATCTCTCAGGGTTAATGGTCCTACAATCCCCTATCACAAACTGATAGGGGATTTTCTTTTGCCTTTTAGCGGCTTTTCTTTGGACAGATGCCTCTGTCTTATCATCTCGTCAATCTTCCGATAATGTTCCTCCTCTTTCTTCCAGTGTTCTTCATCCCTCTCTTCCTGCTGTCTGAACTGATAATCTAACTCCTTTAAGATGCTCTCCTTAATCTCCGTACACATTTCCTGATTGGCAGACTTGACTGCTTCCGTAATCATATGCTGTAAAAGATATTGAAGTCTCGCAGCCTTCTGGGTCTTGTCCATATCTGCCTGTGCAACAAATTCTGACAGATGTTCTCTGGGCGTCTCTATAACCGGCTCTTTGCCTTTGGAAAGAGTGACCATATATTTCTGGGCTTTCTGCATGATCATATCATCTACCTTATGTTCCATGTTCTCTACATCTTCCATATTCTTCACACTTCCCTTGCTGATTATCTTTTCCTCCTGTTCAACCCCTGCCATATCCTGGCTGTGGCCTGCGGCCTGATCATGTCCTGCCCTTTGACTGTACGCTGTCCGCTCCTGTCTATGCTCCGGCACAGATTTATGACTGTATGCCTCTACCTGCTGCGCCGCTGAAGTCGCTTTTCCTTCGTCAGACAAATTATTCTGTTCTGCTTTATGCGCTGCCATATTGTCCGGGATAATATCCTGCCCGCTCTGCAGCCGTATACCTTCTCTGCCAGATATCATGCCGTCGCCATAGAGTACTGTGCGAATTGCTTTCAACTGTAATCCCTGTTCTTTCAGGAGTTTGATCTGCTGTAAACGTTCAATATCTTCTCCGGAATAGCAACGGTGCCCCATTTCGTTACGCTTAATCCCAAGCTGCAATTCATCCTCCCAATAGCGCAGAACGTGTGCCTCCACCTGCACTTTCTTTGCAGCCTCCGATATGTAATAAATCGTGTCCTCTCCCATATTATTTCTCCTTTCTGCCTCTATGCCTCAATTAACACTGTGACTCATGAACGTCAAACAGCTATTAGACGTCTTCAACCATTTTCAGATTGCTTCACGTTCACCTGTCGTACCCTAACATAACAAAAAGAGACGCCGCCTGTTTCGACTCGTCTCTTTTGTAATCATATCATATACTATAATTTATTTTTGTAAATTTGCAAACTTCGTATAATCCGGCAGCCAGACCAGTTCTACTGTACCAATCGGACCATTTCTTTGTTTTGCAATGATAATTTCTGCAATTCCCTTCTTCTCTGTATCTTTATTGTAATAATCATCTCTGTAAATAAACATGACTACGTCGGCGTCCTGCTCTATTGCTCCTGATTCACGCAGATCAGAAAGCATGGGTCTGTGATCGGGTCTTTGTTCCACGGCACGGGACAACTGTGAAAGTGCAATCACCGGTACCCTCAGCTCCCTGGCCAATGCTTTCAGAGAGCGGGAAATATCCGAAATCTCCTGTTGTCTGGAGTCTGTGGATCTGCCGCTCCCGGACATCAGCTGTAAATAGTCAATGATGATCATTTCCAGATTATGTTCCAGTTTATACTTACGGCACTTGGAACGCATCTCGGAAATACTGATACCAGGTGTGTCATCAATAATCAGATTGGACTTGCCGATCACTGCCGCACTCTCGATCAGTTTCTCCCATTCCATATCTGAAAGATTACCGGTCCTAAGATGCTGGGAATCCACCCTGGATTCCATGGAAAATAGTCGGTTGACCAACTGCTCTTTCGACATTTCCAGACTGAAAATCGCAACTGTCTTATTCTGCTTAAACGCCACATATTGGGCTATATTTAAGACAAAAGCTGTCTTACCCATGGATGGTCTTGCTGCCAGCAAAATCAGATCCGAAGGCTGCATACCCGCGGTCTTATAATCCAAATCCAGAAATCCAGTTGCCACACCAGTAACATTTCCCTTATTATGGGACGCCTTTTCTATGTTATCCATGGCATTCATGACAATCTGTCTGATGGGAATGAACTCATCACTGTTCCTTCTCTGTACCAGATCAAATACCCGTTTCTCTGTATCCTCCAGGATGTCTTCCAGGCTCTCTTTGCCCACATAACAGGTATTGGCAATCTCCTCATTGAGGCGAATCAGCCTCCGTAAAGTAGCTTTTTCTGCCACGATATTAGCATAGTATTTCACATTCGCTGAAGTGGGCACCGCAGTGATCAGATCACGGATAAACTCCAGGCTGCTCACTTCCGGCGGCACATCTTTCTCTTTGAGACGATCCTGCAGCGTGACCAGATCCACCGGCTTGCCCTCATCATTCAATTCTACCATGGTATCGAAGAGAGTCCCATACTGCCTGTTATAAAAATCCTCTCCCAACACAATCTCAGCCGCAACTACAATTGCTTCCCTGTCCATAATCATGGATCCGATGACAGACTGCTCCGCCTCCATGCTGTGGGGTAAAATTCTTTTGAGTAACGCTTCCTCCAATGTCTGCCACCTACACCTCTTCTGTCACTTTTACCTTCAGCTTGCCAAGCACTTTCGTATGCAGCTTCACTCCCACCTCATAGACACCTAAAGCCTTAATCGCTTCCGGAAGCTGTATTTTCTTCTTGTCAAGTTCTAAGCCGCACTGTTCTTTCGCTGCCTGTGCGATTTCCTTGGAAGATACGGAGCCAAATGCCCTGCCGCCCTCTCCGGACTTCATCGTAAGTACCACTTCCTTCGTCTCCAATACCTTCGCCAGTTCCTGCGCAGCCTCCAACTGCTGCTGTGCCACCTTATCGGCATTGGCTTTCTGCAGCTTCAGATCATTCATATTCTTCGCATTAGCTTCCACACCAAGCTTCTTGGGCAATACAAAGTTTCTTGCATACCCATCACTCACATTGACAATCTCACCCTTTTTCCCCAGAGATTTTACATCCTCTAATAAAATAACTTTCATCTTTTTCTCCATTTCTGCACTGTATTTAGCTCAATATATTTTTAATCCTTTACTCCTGCGACTTCTTATGCAAGTTCACCTTCCGCAATCATCGCATCAAGTGTCCTCTTAATAGTCACAATTCCCTCTTCCAGCGTACCATTCTCAATCTGTGCGCCGGCAATGTTTAAATGGCCGCCCCCGCCCATTCTCTCCATGACTACCTGCACATTTACTTCATCAATAGAGCGTGCACTGACATAGATAATCCCGTTATAAGGTGTCAGAATAAAACTTGCCTTGATTCCCCGGATATTGAGCAGTTCATTGGCAGCCTGCGCACCCACCACCGTAGGACTGGCCACATCCACACCAGTACAGACGGATATAGCGTAGAAATCCCTGTAAATCTCTGCCTGACTGACTGCATCTGCCTTCGCCTTATATTCTGCCGCATCATCCCTGAAAATCTTCCTCACACGAGTTACATCTGCACCGTTTCTGCGCAGGAATGCTGCCGCTTCAAAGGTTCTCACACCTGTCTTGGTCATGAAGTTATTGGTATCAATCATGATGCCGGAATACATACAGTCAGCTTCCTCTGACGTGAGTTTCAAGTCATCACTGATATACTGCAGAATCTCAGAAACCATCTCACAGGCTGAGGAAGCATAGGCTTCTATGTAAGATAGTGTGGCGTTTTCTATGATTTCTGTCCCCTGTCTGTGATGATCGAGAACCACCACAGACTTGCAGCGTTTTAGCAGTTCCGGGCACTCTGTGATACTCGGCTTATTCACATCCACCACTACAAGCACAGCATTGTTTCCCACCATCTCAAGCGCCTGCATGTTATTGATGATCATATCATCCGCATACTCATCGTTATTCAAAAACATTTCCACCATAGGCTGCATGGAAGACGTCACATCATTCAACACAATATGAGCTTTCTTTTCCATTGTCCTGGCAATCCTGTAGATACCCACAGAAGCGCCAAAGCTGTCCACATCGCCCATGCGGTGTCCCATGACATACACATCATCCTTTACGGAAATGATTTCCTTAAGTGCATGTGCCTTCACCCTCGCCTTGACACGAGTGCTCTTTTCCATCTGCTGGCTCTTACCGCCATAATAAATCACATTCTCCGGCACCTTCACCACAGCCTGGTCACCGCCTCGGCCCAAAGCAACATCAATAGCATTTCGCGCAAACTCATAATTCTGTGCGTAACTAAGTCCGTTCAGACCCATGCCTATGCTGATGGTGACAGCCATCTCATTTCCGATATTGACCGTCTTAACATCCTCCAGAAGATCAAACCTGCTCTCCTGCAATTGCGTAACCGCCTGCTTACGCATGATGACCAAATATTTGTCCTTCTCGAGTTTCTTACAGATACCGTCCATCGCGGCAATATATTTATTCACCTTACGGTCAATCAATGCGATCAGCAAAGAACGTCTGACTTCCTCCACGCTCTCAAGTGCCTCTTCATAATTATCCAGATAAATGAGTCCCACAGCCAAAGACTGATCATCCACTTCTTTTAAGGCAATTTTGAGGGCTGTCTCATCAAACAGATACATGGCAATCAGGTATCCATCATACCCTTTGGCCTCTATAATATCACTGTTCTGTGCCATCTCCTTAAGGGATATCTTCTTGAGTTTCGCAATATAATTACCCGCCTCATATTCGACGTCAAACTCAACCTCGTCCTCCTCATTCCCCCCTGGAAGCTTGTCCTTCGTAATAGAAGGGAAAAGAGAAGTGACTGATTTGCGATAGCCCTTTTCCTGGTGCACCAGACGTTCAAAGGCAATGTTTGTCCAGATAATCTTCCCGCCGTCATCAAGAAGCGCGTGGGGAAGCTCCAGATCCCTTAACAATCTTCTCTGTATCTGTCCGTACTGAGTCGCAAAGCTAATCAGTTCATTCATGATGATAGGCTTGTTATAAAACATCATGGACAGAATGATTGCAATATAAAGAATCAGAAATGCACTTAAAACAAGTCCTGCTCTATAGTCTATCATATAGATCAGAACATCCACTGCCATTAACAGAAATCCTAAATAGAGAGACGACTGTAAATAGGATTTCAGTCTTCCCTTTAACTTCACATTGTTTTTCATCTTAACCTCTTACCATAATCGAGCTTTGCCCGATTGTAAAATCCGCTTCACGGACTCAAATGCAATCAAGAAGTCTCCTGTTTTATCAAAACATATCTTTCTTACAACGTATATCATCATAAGTATAGCATTTTTTGTAAGATACTGCCACATCAATATATAGACCTTTTTCGTCTGTAAATGACAGGATATTGAAAAAGACCAATGAAACAATCTCCATTGGTCTTCTTTGATGCAAAATCTGTTAACGATTAATCCTGCACGTAAGGCATAAGCGCTACATGTCTTGCACGCTTGATTGCTACCGTGAGCGCTCTCTGATGCTTTGCACAGTTGCCGGTAATTCTTCTGGGAAGAATCTTACCTCTCTCAGATACGTATCTCTTAAGCTTATTGGTATCCTTATAATCAATCACATTATCTTTACCGCAGAATACACACACTTTTTTTCTTCTGCGCATCCCGCCCTTTTTCTTAGGGAAATCCGGCCTGTCTGTTTTATTAAATGCCATGATGTTTACCTCCTATTAAAATAAGTAATCTGCTTTGCAAATAACTTATTGAGATCCGCTTCGCGGACCCAAATCCAATCGGGAAATATCCCAATATCCAGTTCATCAATTAAATGGCAGTTCCTCGTCGATTCCATCTGGAATATTCATGAAGCCGTCGCCAGCTGCAGCAGGTGCCGGAGCAGGCCTGCCTGCCGGAGCAAAGCTTCCGTCGCCTACAGAACTGTTCTTGCTCTCTGCGAACTCCTGATCCTCAACGACCACATCTGTTGTGTACACTTTAACGCCGTCCTTATTGGTATAACTGCCCGTCTGGATACGCCCGGTGACTGCAACTTTAGTGCCCTTGTGGAGATATTTCTCTGCAAACTCTCCCGCTCTTCCAAATGCTACACAGCCTATAAAATCTGCTGTCTGATCATCATTATTTCGATTAAATCTACGATCTACCGCCAGTGTGTATCTGGCTATCGCCATCGCGTTTTCCCCCTGAGAATATCTCACCTCGGGGTCTCTTGTCAAACGTCCCATCAGTATGACTTTGTTCATAAATACCTCTTTCTATTTCTCGTCTTGTCTAACGCACAAGTATCTGATGACGTTGTCCATAATACGGATACGGCTTTCGATCTCGACGGGAGCGGTACTCTCTGCCTCAAACTGAATAAAGTAATAGAAAGCCTCTTTCATCTTCTGCACTTCGTATGCAAGCCTTCTCTTACCCCAGTCGTCAACATTGGTGATTTGTCCGCCGAACCGCTCTACTAAAGCTTTTGCTTTCTCCAAAGTAGCAGCCCGCTCGTCATCTTCAATCTTTGCACTAACAACAACGGCTAACTCATATTTGTTCATGCTTCGTTACCTCCTTTTGGTCTCTGGCCCCTTTCTTTGAAGGAGCAAGGATGTCTGGCACTAGGCCAAATTAGTATATCACGGATATTTATGATATCACAGCTATAGCGGAAGTGCAAGGGATTTTACTACACTTTTTACACTTCTTTACACTTTTCCAAGAGTCAGCACTTTTCTTTGCAAACACTGACCGTCAATCTCTGCATACTGCGATTCCCCGATCACGCTTTATCAGGATGTATGATTTCCCGTATATTTTTCTCGGCCTGCGGGCGCGGTATCATGATCTGATGACCGCATCCTCTGCATTTGAGCCGGAAATCTGCTCCAATACGCAGTACCTCCCACTCCTTGAATCCACAGGGATGCTGCTTCTTCAGTTTCAGGATATCTCCAACTTGTATGTCCATATTTACCCGCTTTCTAAACATTGTTCATGACCGCTTCACCTAACTAAGCTGAGAAAAAATTTCTCCGATACTGCCCTGCACTACCAGATCCGCAATGGAGTCCCTGGGGGTAGGCGTTTTATTTACAAGGACCAGCTTATTGCCATTATAATAATCAAGAAGGCCGGCCGCCGGGTAGACCGCCAGGGAAGTTCCTCCTACGATCAGAACATCAGCCTCACTGATGCAGCGTATGGCATCTGACAACGTCTTCTGGTTTAATCCTTCCTCGTAAAGAACCACATCCGGCTTGATGCCGCCGCCGCAGGAACAGGCGGGCACTCCCTCAGAGTGAAGAATAAACTCTGCATCATAATATTTTCCGCAGGACTCGCAGTAATTGCGGAGCACAGAACCGTGGAGTTCCAACACAACTTTGCTGCCAGCCGCCTGATGGAGCCCGTCAATGTTCTGTGTCACCACCGCCTTGAGCTTTCCCTCCTGCTCCCACTGGGCCAGCTTCAAATGCGCTGCATTGGGTTTTGCATCCAGACAGAGCATCTTAGCCCGGTAGAAACGATAAAACTCTGCCGGATTCCTCCTATAGAATGTATGGCTTAAGATCGTCTCCGGCGGATAATCATATTGTTGATTGTACAGACCGTCTACACTACGGAAATCCGGAATGCCGCTTTCCGTAGATACGCCTGCACCGCCAAAGAAAACAATATTATCGGTACTCTTTATCCACTCGTTAAGCTGTGCAATCTGTTCAGACTGTGCCACACGATCACCTTCTTTCTCCTAATCCCAGCCGGTTCACTGCTGAGAAGATAGCCCGCACGGATGCTCTTGTGATATTCGAGCTGACTCCCACACCGTAAGTTACACTGCCGTTGTCTGCATCCAGCAGATGAATATAGGCAGCCGCCTGAGAATTAGACCCGCTCTGCAGAGCATGCTCCTCATAGTCTAAAATCTTGATATGAATATCCAGCTCTTCCTGCAGTCCCCGCTTCACAGCATCAATGGGGCCATTGCCCACCGCCTCAAAGGACTTCTCTACGCCAGCGTTTGTGTAGATCACGGTCACCTTCGTATCAAATTCGGACTTCGTCTCCTCACTCAGGTCATCCACGCGTAATCTGCGGAAATGAATGGGTTCCTTTTTCATCAGATACTCATCACGGAAGCTTTCCATAATCTGATCCGGTGATACCTCACCCTGTTCTTCAGAAATCTTCTGAATCACATTAGCAAACTCTTTATGCATCCCCTTAGGCAGTTTAAACCCAAAATAGGTATCCATGATAAACGCCACGCCGCCCTTGCCGGACTGGGAATTAATCCGTACAATAGGCTCATATTCTCTGCCGATATCCGCCGGATCTATCGGAAGATAAGGAACCTCCCAAATATCACTGTCACGCTCCTTTAAGGCCTTGACACCCTTATTGATAGCATCCTGATGAGATCCGGAAAAAGCGGTAAACACCAGCTTACCAGCGTAGGGATGTCTGGGATGAACCGGAAGCTTACAGCACCTTTCATAAATCTCTATACTTTCATTCACATGCTCAATGGCCAGCTGTGGATCAATCCCCTGAGAGAACATATTATAGGCAATGTTTAAGATATCCACATTTCCTGTTCTCTCACCGTTGCCAAACAGAGTGCCCTCCACACGGTCAGCGCCGGCTAACAGCGCCAGTTCTGCACTGGCCACACCGGTTCCCCTGTCATTATGCGGATGAACGCTTAAGATAATGCTCTCTCTGTTTTCAAAATGTTTATTCATCCACTCAATCCTGTCTGCAAACACATTGGGAGTCGTCATCTCCACTGTAGACGGAAGATTTATGATCATCGGATTCTCCTTCGTAGGCCCCCACTCTCTCTGAACAGCGGTACAGATTTCCAATGCATAATCAAGTTCCGTGCCGGTAAAACTCTCCGGGGAATATTCTAAGATAATCTTCCCAGGGAATTTCTCCGCATGTCTCTTGACCATCCTGGTGCCCTCTACGGCGATATTAATGATCTGCTCTTTATCCATGTGGAAGACAACATCCCTCTGCAGGGTGGATGTGGAGTTGTAAATGTGTACAATGGCCTGCTTACAGCCCTGAATGGACTCAAAAGTACGCTCCACCAGCTCCTCTCTGCACTGTGTCAGAACCTGCACGACCACATCATCAGGAATCAGTCTGCGGTCTACCAGCTGACGCAGAAAATCAAACTCTATCTGGCTGGCTGCCGGAAATCCAATCTCAATTTCCTTAAAACCCAGTTTGATCAGATAATTGAAAAACTCAATCTTTTCAGAAACAATCATAGGATCTATCAGTGCCTGGTTGCCATCCCGCAGATCCACACTGCACCAGACCGGCGCTTTTTCAATCTGCTTATTCGGCCACTCTCTCTCCGGATAATCCTCTACTGGATTTCTATGGTATCTTGTATAATGTAACATCCTCTCTCCTCCTTACGATAAAAATAGAGACCCATTGAATACAACGGGTCCCATACATAAACAGCGTTATTCTCCAAGTCCGCTCTCAATCGCGCCAACCAGTGCCTTAAGAGCTGCCTCCTCATCTTCGCCATCACATACAAACTCAATCTCATCGCCACACTTGACACATGCTCCCAGCACACTCAAAACACTTTTGGCATTCGCCGTATTCTCACGAAATGTAAAAGTTATTAAAGATTTGAACTGCATCGCTTCCTTACATAGGATGCCTGCCGGTCTCAGATGTAGCCCTGTCGGGTTTTTGATGACTACCTTTTGGCTTACCATACCCTTTTCCTCCAACTTAATTTACGATTGCTAACCCCACGTTTACAATCTAACACTTACTATAACATCTTTTTTGAAGTATCTCAAGCCCTACAGCATAATATTCTGGATAAGTTCAGCCAGCTTACGCGCCTCTATATCAATCATCTTCTGATCCTTACCTTCAATCATGACTCTGACAAGAGGTTCTGTACCAGACGGCCTGATCAGTACCCGGCCTTCTCCTGCAAACTTCTTATTCAACACTTCAATGGCCTCCGCAATCTCCGGATAGTCCATATATTTTTCTTTTTTATGATTAGGCACTTTTGCATTCACCAGCGCCTGCGGCATCACTTCCATGACTGCCTTAAGTTCTGAAAGCGGCTTACCAGTCTCCACGATGACCTGCAGCAGATGCAGTGCGCTTAAAAGGCCGTCTCCTGTAGTATTCTCATCTAAGAAAATCACATGTCCCGACTGCTCCCCGCCAAGGCTTGCCCCGATTTCCCGCATACGCTCCAGCACATATCTGTCGCCCACTTTGGTCTGTTCCATATGGATGCCATTCGCTTTTCCCATCAGGAAGAATCCCAGATTACTCATAACCGTAGCCACAATAGTATCCTTATTGAGTTTCCCCTGGGCTTTCATATGGGTTCCTACAATGGACATAATCTGATCGCCGTCCACGATATTTCCCAGTTCATCCACAGCCAACAATCTGTCCGCATCCCCATCAAAAGCCAATCCCACATTCGCTTTCTCAAAGACAACCCGAGCCTGCAATTCCTCCATATGGGTAGAACCACAGTTTGCATTAATATTCGTTCCATCCGGATTATTATGAATTGCCACCACTTCGGCACCCAATTCTTTCATGGTCTCCACAGATGTATAGAAAGCTGCACCCTCTGCACAATCCAGTACGATCTTCATACCCCGCAGGTCTATATTGACCGCTTTCATCGCATGGTTGATATATTCTTCCCTGGCGTCAGTACGGTATTTAATCTTGCCGACACTGGCCCCGGTAGGGAACTTTACGCCCTTCATATCACTCCTGATCAGTTCTTCAATCTCATCTTCCAGGGAATCCGGAAGCTTATAGCCGTTACCATCAAAAAACTTAATGCCGTTAAATTCCACCGTATTGTGAGAAGCAGAGATAACAACACCCGCATCTACTTTATATTTCCTGGTAAGATATGCCACTGCCGGAGTCGGCACCACACCCACATAGACAGCATTTGCACCCACGGAACACACGCCGGCCATCAGCGCATTCGCTAACATATCACCGGATATTCTCGTATCACACCCAACCATGATTGTCGGCTTATGTTCATTTTCCTTCGTCAGGACATAGGCCCCTGCCTGCCCCAGCTGCATCGCCAGAAGCGGCGACAGTTCCTCATTCGCGACACCACGGACACCATCAGTACCAAATAATCTGCTCATTCCATCTATTCCTTTCCTGGTTCAAATTATTTATATAAAGCGAAACTAATTCTTCGCTATAATATGCACCCGCACTTCCGCTCTGTCACGCTGTCTCACAGTATCTTTAGAGAGAATGGCGTTGACCGGAATCCAATAACTGCCTTCGGCCAGCTCTGCCATTCCTTCATCTGCCATCCATGACTCCAAATCTATGAGCGCCGTGACATCTGCCGCTGTGACAGTCTCCAGATTAGATGAAAGCCCCACCAGCATAATACTGCATTCGTTCTCTGGTTCGGTGATGACTGCCTCATATTCTTCCGGCAATCCCGTAAAGACTATATCATTTACCGGAACACGCACACTGCGTTGTGTCTCCTGCTCCACATGTGCCGTAATTTCTATCTGACCGTTGAAATCCTCATCTGCCAGAACTACCCCTTCCGGCAGATAATCATTTAAGTCTACCGGCACAACGACATTCTCTGCAGCTCCCGTGAGATCCACGATCCCTTCCGGAATCTCGATAGCGTTGATATGTTCCAGAACCTGGCTTTTCCCGGCTATCTGAATGGTATTTACAGTATAATCTATCACACCGGTATACTGATACCCATCAGCCACTGTACCATTTGCCGCACATCTTACAGGTACTTCTTTCAATTGCAGAATCTTCACATTAACACGCACTTTGGAAATACTTTTTTCAATGTTGGCCGCTTTGATTTCTTTGCCATCCTCGCCATAGAGCCGGATATCGGCATCTGTATCGATATTGCTGTTAAATCCGGAGATATCAACCTCTGCCTGCGCCTTGCTGACCTGAGAAATGACAGACTGCGGGCCGGATATCCTGAGCAGATTCTGATCTGCAGTAACATCGCCTATCATATAACCATCCCTGACTTCTCCAATGGTACTGGGACGCAGCGGCAGGGATCTTGTCTGCTTCTCTTCAACACTTAGTCTTACACTATCAATATTGCCTTTTATCCCATCCAGTTTATCATTATACTTGTTAATGGACAACTTGATAGGAATCGTATCCACACTGGTCAGATCCTTAACATCAGCCACAGCCACCACATTACTCTTATCCAGCGTATCAATAATGGAACGCGGCGCCGATATGGTGACCACATCTATCATGTCTGTACCATCCAGCACCTCATATACCTGTCCCTTGTCTGTAATCAGATTGGCATTCCTGATGGTAACCGGCACATCCGATACCCTGAAAGACACCACCGGATCGTTGATATTGGTCACAACAAGCCACAGGCCGGCGGCACACAGAAAAGAGGCAATTTTGAGTCCCCAGTTTTTGGTGATCTTATTCTTCATTTCCGGACCTGCCTTTCCAGAGTTTGCGTTTCTTCTCCTCCATCGGTTTATCCTGGATATCCGACAGCCTTGCACGCAGTCTCTCTGCATCCAGACCTCTCTCAAGCTGACCCTCATAAGCAACACTGATCTTGCCGGTCTCCTCAGACACAATCACAGTCAGGGAATCTGTCACTTCCGAAATGCCCACACCCGCTCTGTGTCTGGTGCCGAGATCCTTACTGAGTGCCATATTATCTGACAAAGGCAGATAACAGGTGGCAGAGATGACTCTGTTTCCTCTCACGATCACTGCACCGTCATGTAAAGGCGTATTATGCTCAAAAATATTAATGAGGAGCTGGCTTGAAATAATGCCGTCCACATCAATACCTGTTCTCTCATACTCTTTTAAAGGCTGCTCATGCTCAATCACAATCAGCGCACCCGTCTTGGCCTTTCCCATCTCCACGGATGCCTTCACAATCTCGTTGATTGTGCGGTCCGAAAAGCGTCCGTCTGTCCTCTTGCCAGAGTCCAGCAGGGAAGAGAAAATATTTTTTCGTCCCAGCTCCTCAAGAGCCGTTCGCAGTTCCGGCTGCAAAACCACAATAAAAGCAGTCACACAGACGCTGAAAATATTGGGCACAATCCAAAGAATCGTGTTCATCTTACAAAGGCCGGCTAACAAAACAAATACCAAAATCAGAATAACACCCTTTAACAGCGCCCAGGCTCTGGTATTTTTAATCCAGAGTAAAATGTGATAAGCCACAAAAGTCAGGATAATAATCTCTACGACATCGTTCCAATGAATGGAGGGCATATGCAGGTTGGAAAGATATGGCCCAATCCACTTATTCAGTTGTTCCATTTCTTCTTCACCTACCTCTAATGCTTTATGATTCGTGTGTGCTTCTCGTTCTTGAGACCGGCTTTCCGGTTCTTTGTGTATTGATCTGCTTTACCTTTTTCTCCGCTCTTGCCACGGTCACCTTGGGTACTGCCTTCACATAATAATAGTATTCATCATCTTCAAACTGTACCTTTTCTGTCCGGCTGTAATCCACGTTGAATACAAAAAACTGCAGTACCATCACCAATAGAAAAGAAATCACGGTTCCCAATATAACGCCAAAAAGCGCGACATTTGTATCAAACATCAGATCGCCTATCAACAATACCATGATATTTACCACTGCACCCGCTGTCATAGCAATCGTCCATGCATAATCAATACTCAGCTTTCTGATGATATATACCAGAATTACCGTGATACCGAAAGCCACAATGGTTATCACCATCTCCCTGTTAGAGAGCAGACCGTCTATAAGAAACTTGAATTTTGCTGCCGTCTCCTCATCTGCCATGGATGTGATCATTGTTGTATTCTGCGTCACATAGTGAAGCATATAGTAGACCATGACGCCGCAGGCCACAGACACTGCCGACGCCGGCGTCCCGATCAATCCCATGGAAATCGGCATCACATAGGGAATCTTCATAAGAAAACAGATTGGCAAAAGCACAATCACCACAGTATCTTTAGGAGAAAACCTAATATACAGCAAAAACATCAACAGGAATCCAACCCCAATCACTACCGCTGTCTCCAAATTGAATTTGTAGAGATGCAGCATGGTGAACAGCGCCGCGGCAACAACAATAAAATTGGCTGGCATGAAGGAACACATAAGTGCCACAATCAATACCACTGTCAGCCTGTCAATGCTCTCCATGTATCCCAATCGGGAGTTAATCATCAACAGCGTCACAAGGGCCAACAAAAATTTCAAAAGTGGTGTGATATACACTTCATATTTACTGTATATTGCCATTAAAATCTGTTTTGCAACAAGTAAGGTAGTCATCATTTATCCTCTCAGTTAAAACCTTCCGCTTTTGTACATACCAGCCAGTTTATGAAGATTCGCATAATACAGCCGCAGACTCTTCTTCGCCCTGCTGTAACGGAATGAGTAAACCAAATAAGAAATAAGCGCATAAACGCCCACTGTTTTCAAATACATAAGCAGAACATTCTTCGCAAATTCCAGAAGATCCATCTTATAGATCTCCATCATATACATCTCAAAATCATAAAAAATGTACATAGCAAAAACCACTACAAATGCGATGGTTGCACTTATAATGGATTTGAGTACCTGCCATCCTATATAATCACTCCTAAAATAGCTTCCTATCGCCACATTCTTCTTGCCCTCGTTAGCTTCATAGGATGCCATTTGGGTCATCAGGATGATTCTCTCTTCGTTTAACATACAAGTCTCCAATATCCGGCCAGACCTAATTCAAAAACCGCATCTTCGGATTTTCCTTCTGATCCTTCTTGGGTTCCGGTTTCTTCACTTCCGGCTTTTGAATGCTGCTGTTGAGCTGATTCGCCATACTGTTTTTACATTTACCGCAGAAACGTCCTGTCTGAATAACCGCACCGCAGTTCTCACAATTCAAAGTAATACTGGAGCCTTCAGCCAGTTCCAGACGCTCTTCCCGAAGCCACTGATGAATCTGGTTCGTGGATACATCACATTCCTCAGACACCTGCGGTATCGACGCATGTGCATTCTCCCTAATATAAGCCTTTACTTCCTGGAACTTCTGCTCCAGTGCATCCTTACAGGCCATACAGATTGGTGGTCCGGATACATAGTTAAAAAGATTACCGCATTTTCTGCAATTTCTTACATTCATATTTTATCCTCCTGCTGGCAAATTTTGATTCACGCTCCCCTGCCTATGGCAAGTGTCATGAAATAAATGCGTTTTACCCCCGCCTTTTTCAATTCCAAACTCATGGCATCTATAGTGCTTCCTGTGGTATAGATGTCATCAATAATTATAATCGTACTTAATTTTACATCATTACGGCAGATTTTGAAAGCCCTTTTCAAATTATTTTGTCTCTCACTTGCAGATAAATCTTTCATAGGTGCCGTTTTATGCGATCTGATGATCAGATCCGTGACCACAGGAATGCCTGTAAGCCCGGAAAGTTCCCTCGCCAGCGCCTCTGCCTGGTTATATCCCCTCTGGTATCTTCTGCTCTTGTGAATGGGAACCGGTATCAGTGCATCTGCCTGACAATTCGTTATGAAATCCTGCAGTTTCTTTGTCATACAAGATGCATAATATGCCGCATACTCCTGCCTGCCCTTATATTTAAAACGATAAATCGAGTCAGAGACACTTTTATATTCAAAGAGTGCCAGTCCCCTGTCAAAAAGATGCCTGTGTGTGGTACAGTCATGGCAGTATTCCTGTTCTTCACGGGCAAGCGGTTTACCGCATTTAAGGCAGTATGGCTGTTTGATATATGTAAATGTCTGTTTGCAGGATGTACAGACAAGGCTGTCAAAAGGGGCGACAGGATGGTCGCAGACGGGACAGCGCCTGGGGAACAGAAGATTCAGTAAAAGTTCCCGAAGTGATTTTATGAAATCCATACTAAGATTATTCCTTTCCGGCTCCTCTGTCATATAGCAGAAGACAGAAGACTTGATTACTCTGCCAGGGGAATTAATTCCCTGATTCGGTCTGAGAGACCTGTATATCGGCGGTTCTGATAATTATTTGCCACCATCTCGCGCAAGGTTTCCCTGCTTCCTAATATGGTGACGCAGTTTTTGGCACGTGTCACTCCCGTGTAGAGAAGATTCCGATTAAAAAGCATGCGCGGACCGGAGAGAAGCGGCATGATTACAGCCGGGTACTCGCTGCCCTGGGATTTATGAATCGTGACGGCATATGCCAGTTCTATCTCATCCAACTGTGCATACTGATAAGTCACACGGCGGTTCTCATCATACTCCACCACCACCTCATGGGCGTAATCATCGATTGACCGGATAATGCCAATATCACCGTTAAAGATACCGCTTCCCCTGTCAATGGGTATTCCATACCTGCTGACGACTTCCCATTCCAGCTGATAGTTGTTCTTAATCTGCATGACCTTATCCTGTTCCCTGAAAAGGGTATTTCCCACCTGGCACTCTCTCTTCGTGGGAGAAGATGGATTAAGGTACTTTTGCAGAATACCGTTTAAGACTTCTACCCCCAGTTTTCCCTTTCGCATGGGTGTCAGCACCTGAATCTCATAAGGTTGTGTCCCCACATAAGGCGGCAGTTTCTCTAATATTAACTGTATCATATGTTTATAGATAACATCCGTGTCATTTCTTTCCAAAAAAAAGAAATCCCTGCTCTTATTATGCAGCACAAGTTCCTCTCCTGCATGGATTCTGTGGGCGTTCAGCACAATATCGCTTTCTCCTGCCTGCCGGAATATTTTCTCAAGGACCATCGTCTCAAAACGTCCGCTCTGCATCAGATCCTGCAATACCTGCCCTGCCCCTACCGATGGAAGCTGATTCACATCACCTACCATGATAAGCCTTGTTCCCACGGTAATGGCTTTGAGAAGTGCCTGGAAAAGAAAAATATCCACCATGGACATTTCATCCACAATGATCACATCCACCTCCAGCGGGTTCTCCTCATTCCGCTCAAAGCGCGCAGCCTTGGACTCCTGCGAAACAGCCCCGTTCAACTCCAGCAATCTGTGTATGGTGCGGGACTCATAACCTGTGGCCTCCGTCATACGCTTGGCTGCCCTGCCTGTAGGAGCTGCCAGGAAGATATCCATATTCTGCGACAGGAAATATCGAATGATCGCATTGATCGTGGTGGTCTTACCCGTACCCGGACCTCCGGAAAGGATGAAAATGCCATTCCGTATACACCCCAGCACAGATTTCTTCTGCAGCTCATCCAGTTCTATTGCAAGATCCGCCTCCACCTGGTCAATCTTTGACCGGATGCTGTCTTCCTCAGCAGGCAGTAATTCTTCCACAATATTGAGATCGTGGAGCATTTTCGCACAGTTTAATTCAGCATAATAATAATTGGCGGCATAAACTTTCCGCTCACACTCCCCCGGTTCCGGCATCTTAATGACCAGTTTCTTGTCCATGGCCAGATTCTGTAACTGCGGTTCCATCAGCTCGGGAGCAATCTCCAAAAGTTCCCCTGCCCGCTCTAAAAGTCTGCTCTCCGGCAAGTAACAATGCCCATCTGCTCCGGCTTGCTGCAGGGTGTAAAGAAGCCCGCTTCGGATACGATAATCGGAATCTGTATGAATACCAATCTTAGACGCAATCTCATCAGCAATCCTAAAGCCAATGCCATGAATGTCCTCTGCCAGACGATAAGGGTTCTCCTTGAGGATTCCATACAGATTCAGACCGTAAGCCTCATAAATCCGAATGGCCAGCGTATTGGATATGCCATATGTCTGTAAAAAGGTCATAGCCTCCCTTGCGTCTCTCTTTTCATAGACAATGACCGCAATCTCCCGCGCCTTGCGTATACTGATTCCCTTCACCTCCGCAAGCCGCTCCGGCTCCTCCTCAATGATGCGATAAGTATCTGCACCAAACATCTTCACGATTCTTGCCGCCAACGCTTCTCCCACGCCCTTAATGGCCCCGGAGCCAAGATAACGCTCTATACTCACCGCATCATCTGGCGGCAGTATCTTGTAATGTTCAATTTTAAACTGTCTGCCATATACCTGGTGAGTGATGTACTCTCCCTGTGCCTCAATGGTCTCTCCCTGATCCATGGTCTTAAAGAGTCCCACACAGGTAATCTCTTCCCCATCACTTATCAGATTCAGCACTGTATATCCATTGTCGTTATTACGATATATAATATGTTCAATGAATCCCTTAATCGTTTCCATACGTAAACCGATACCCTTTTCCTGCCCGCAAAGCGTTTATTCCTGTAACAATCAGATATAAAATCATAGTTTGTGCAAAAGCAAAGAACGGACTGCCTTTCAAAGCAGTCCGTCGTATTATCTGTAACTACCATCAGAGATTGTAGTTGCGTTTCGCCTGTTCATATAACATTTGCGCCAGGGAATTAGAACCCTGAGAAGCGGTTTGCTCTGAAATTTCCTGAACAAAAGAATCCTTAAAGAAATCAACCATATTGGAGGCGTAACCGTCATCGTCCTCCCCGAAAAGATCCACATTCTTTTGCATCTCCTTGTAGACCTGTTCCCACAGATAGGCTTCAAACTGTTTGCAGGCATCAAATAACGCCTCGTTTTCCTTCGCCTTCGCTGACTCTTCAAGTTGTTTTTGCAGATTCTCCGCGGCTACACGTTTTGTATCTGTCATATAATCGGTATAACTGGATAATCCTGTCAGATCACTCATGTTGTTGTCCTCGTGTTGGTAATGGTTTATGTATTTGTTTTATTTGGCTTTGGCTGTTTTATGGGAGGGTGTTCCGCCCTATCACTGAGCTTGCCTCACAGCAAACTCGGCAATCTAACAAAATTGTCAGCAAGCTGCCATTTTGTTATCTTACATTTTGGCACTGCTCATGCTAACGCTTCAGGTTGTTAGCTACTTCCATCATGGAGTCGGAGGTAGTGATGGACTTGGAGTTCATCTCGTATGCACGTTGTGCAACGATGAGGTTTACCATCTCGTTTGCCACATGTACATTTGATCCTTCCAGATATCCCTGAATGATTCTGCTCTTGGTAACTTCCGCGTTGGTATCCTCATTGATGACACGTCCGCTGGCATCCGTTGCCGCAAAGAGGGTGTCCCCTACTCTGTTGAGGCCGCCTGGATTACTAAACTGGAATGTTCCAATCTTGACACCGATGGGAACCGGGCTGTTTGTCTCATCGGGATAACAGATTTCCCCGTCCTCAGAGATTGATAATTTACTTGCCACATAAGTTCTGTCCAGAACAATGGCACGAGCCTGGGAATCCAGCACCGGCAGACCATCAGCATTGGTCAGTGTCATGCGGTTATTGCCGCCAAGGGCCCATGTAAAATCACCGTTTCTCGTATAATAATTATTTCCATCCTCCCCGCGTACCGAGAAGAAACCCTCTCCCTCGATCGCGAAAGCCGTATCACTGTCAGAATCCAGGAGACTTCCCTGGGTAAAGATAGAATTAATGGAAGATGTCCGTACACCCAATCCCACCTGGGATGTGGTAGGCTTCGGATCTCCATTCGCCGTGGTTGTGACCGACTGAAGATTCTGATAAAGCAGTGACTTAAACTGCGTCACCTGCGCTTTATAGCCCACGGAGTTAACGTTAGCAAGGTTATTTGCTATCGTGTCTACATTTGTCTGCTGTGCATTCATGCCGGTTGCGCCCGACCATAAACTTCTAACCATTTTTTACCGCCTCCTGTACACCTACTTAATTCAATCTGCCTAACTGACTCACTGCCTGATCAAGCGTGTCGTCATAGGTCGTAATTACCTTCTGGTTACTTTCATACTGTCTCTGCAGCGTAATCATATTAACCATCTCCGTCACCACAGATATATTGGACATTTCCAGATAGCCCGCATAAATCTGCGACTCTGCATCCATCTCCGTTGCCCCTTCTATGGGCTGGAAATAATTCTCTCCGAAGCGCTCCAGATAATTATAATCCTCAAAATCCGTGAGTCCTATGGTGGCCACAAAACCGCCGTCCTGGGTAATATTACCATTCCGGTCAATACTTACCGGTAATTCCGTCTCCATTCTGATACGGCGGCCATTCTCATCTAACACAAAGTCACCGTCCTGGGTCACCAGATATCCCTGTAAGTTCATGGTAAAATTACCGTCTCTGGTATATTTTGTAGAAGTTTCTCCCGCCTTGTTCGTATATTCCACTGCAAAGAATCCTCTGTCGGAAATTGCCAGGTCAAACTGATTCCCCGTCTCTTTGATAGGTCCTTCTGAGTAATCCACATAGTTCTCACCAATCTTGACACCCAGATTCAAGCCTGTTCTTCTCACCCTGCGCTCTAAATAATCTTCATTATCAGGATTGTTCAATTCATTCTCATCCACGGCCCGGTTCCTTGCAAGCGGTCTGGGAAGATTTCCCGGTTCCGACAAATCTTTGATTTTATAGGCCAAAACGGTATCAAAAGCCTGGCTCGTGGTTCCCTCCTTCTTGAAGCCATTGGTGGTGGAGTTCGCCAGATTATTCGCCAGCACATCCATTCTGTGCTGTTCATTGAGCATCCCTGTATATGCTGTATACAACCCTTTAAGCATCTGTATTACCTCTCTTTATTAATCCTCGCGGTATCCCGCCAAAAATTCCACATATTTACCAGTGCCGATTGCCACTGCCGTCATCGGATCTTCAGCCGTCATCGTATTAATACCCGTCTTGGCTGCGATCAGATCCTCTAAGCCCCGAAGCAGACTGCCGCCGCCCGTAAGTACGATTCCTCTGTCTGCAATATCTGCCGCCAGTTCCGGCGGGGTCTTTTCCAAAACACTGTGTATGGTCTCCACAATCTGCACCGTAGTCTCGTGTAATGCCTCCTCTGTCTCCTCAGAAGAGACCTTCACGGTCCTGGGAAGACCCGTCACCAGGTTACGTCCCCTGACATCCATATAATCAACTTCCGGCCTTCTGAAAGCGGAACCAATCTTAATCTTTAAATCCTCCGCTGTCCGTTCACCAATCAGCAGATTATGCTTCTTACGCATATAACGAACAATCGCCTCATCAAAGTCGTCTCCAGCAATCTTGATGGAAGCGCTTACTACCGTACCTCCCAGGGAAATAACCGCAATATCAGAAGTACCGCCGCCGATATCAACGATCATGTTGCCGCAGGGCTTGGAAATATCAATTCCCGCACCAATGGCCGCCGCAATAGGCTCCTCGATAATGGATACCTCCCTTGCGCCCGCCTGATAAGTAGCATCCTCAACAGCTTTTTTCTCTACCTCCGTGACGCCGCTTGGCACACACACCGCAATACGAGGTTTCCGAAAAGTCTTTTTGCCCAGAGCTTTCTGAATGAAATATTTCATCATCTTCTCTGTGACCTGATAATCTGAAATCACACCCTGTCTCAAAGGTCTCACTGCCACAATATTGCCCGGCGTCCTGCCGAGCATTAGACGTGCATCTTCACCTATGGCCTTAATCTTATTGGTATCTCTATCAAAAGCTACAACAGAGGGCTCTTTGAGCACAACGCCCTTGCCCCTGATGTATACTAAAATGCTGGCTGTTCCCAAATCTATTCCAATGTCTGTGTACTGCATTTACCTTTGATCCCCTTTCCCTTGGTCTCTCTATAATAATTTCCAAATACTGTCAAACTAAACAAGCAAATGAATGAATGTCAATTCACAATAAGCGCAGTATGCTGGATATATTATAACCTAAAGAAATGGTTTTTCAAAGGCTTTTATCATTTTTTTTGAAAAAATTAAAAAACGCCAAAAACAGAACGGTTCCATCCGTCCTCATTTTCAGCATCCATGCTTTCTTCTAATATTTATCGGAATGCCGGCGCGATTTCTTAACACTTACAAGACATTTTCTTCTGGTAAAATTTGGGGTTCAAGCACTTTACCAAAAAACCTGTATCCTTTATTCACTTGCCGCTGTCTTTTGCGGACATCTCCACAGCTTCCCTATGATTGCTTCTGCCGCATAACTGATGGCGATCCCACTGATCGCACCGAACAACACATCACTGGGGTAATGCACGCCCACATACAATCGTGAGAGGGAAATCAAAATCGCCAATACAAATGCCGGTATACCATAAGGTTTAGGCAGCCTGCGGAACATAATACATGCCGTTGCAAAAGAACAGCCCGCGTGCCCGGAGGGAAAAGAAAAATCCGTTGGCTTTTTCACCAGATATGTAAGGCCCTCTATCATTTCATAGGGCCTGGTTCTTGCTACCAGATTCTTCAATATGATATTATTTATCAGCAGTGTGCCAAGAAGTGCAGCTGTCATCATACAGCCTACTCTTCTGGTCCGTGGGATTGCCAAAAGAAGAATGGTGAGCAGAATCCAGATCATTCCGCCGTTTCCCAGCGTGGTAACAAATTTCATAATAGGCGTCATCACAGGATTTCGCAAAAATTCCTGAATAAACAACAGTATATTTCCATCTAAAAGCAATAACGAATCCATCAAAAGTCATCCTTTCCAAGAACAGATATAGAGAATTGTTTCGCAACTCTTTCGGCACAAACTCTGCAGTCTGCGTCTATTGTACCACAAGTAAAGGGGAGCCTCCCATAAAACTTTCAAGTTGAAAAGCAAATTTACTTTTACTATAATAAATCATAATTACGTTTTCATCTGGCGAAACCGTATAATCGCCCAATGAAAACCATCATGAAAGGGGCCTGTAATTATTTATTATGAACTTGCATCGAAATATACCTATGCCAGAAAAACAATATATGGCTATCCCCATGAAAAGAATAAAGTAAGAGTCACATCAACATACAGGAAAGGAATCATACCCCATGAAAACACAGACAGAATTACGTACACAATTAAAACAGATCGACCACAAGGGCTACAAGGCATACAAAGTCTTGGAAGGAGAATATGATTTCGGGGTCTACCGGCTGTGCATAGATCATGTGCAGGGCGATCCCTTTGCGACCCCATCCCGGGTGCGCATCGTCTATCGAAATCAGGGAAACATACCAAAGCAATATTTTGAAAACAAGCATCGACGAACAGCCGTGGAAGACTATCTGTTAAGACGCCTGCATCGTTTCCTGCGAAGCGGTGACGGCCGGGCCGCAAAGGGCTCCGGCAAGAGCGGCCTGGTGACGGCCTGCCGCACCAGTCAGGAAATTTTAGAACGCACTGCCATGCGCATCAGCGCAGAATCCATTGAAGCCCGCATCGAAGTTGGTTTTCCGGCCTTTGGCCGAACGATTGCTGCCGGGGAATTGAGTCAGATTCTCTTTCAGCTGCTGCCCGACTTATGCGAAAAGACTTTTCACCTGCAGCCCCAGATGAAGCAGGAGCTGGACAAAGTAGCTGCCCTGGCAGACGATCAGCATTATATTCGCGAACAACTGATCCGGCAGGATCTGGTGGCCTTCGTGGCGGACGGTTCCATCCTTCCCCGGGAAAGCGGCATATCCCAAAGACCCTTAAGAGATGCCGTGCTCTTCCATAGTCCTGACTCTCTTGCCGTCACTATGCAGCTTCCGCACCGGGGCGAAGTGCGCGGCATGGGTATCCGCCAGGGAATCACCGTGATTGCAGGCGGAGGATTCCACGGTAAATCCACTCTTTTGAAAGCTCTGGAGCGAGGTGTATACAATCATATTGCAGGAGACGGACGGGAACTTGTATTGACAGACCAAAGCGCCTTTAAGCTTCGCGCAGAGGAACACCGCTGTATCCATGAGACTGATATTTCCATGTTCATCAACAACCTGCCTATGCGCTCTGACACCACCCGCTTCAGCACCGAAAATGCCAGCGGCAGCACATCCCAGGCCGCCAATACCGTAGAGGCGCTGGCCTCTGGCAGCACTGTACTATTAATTGATGAAGATACCTCCGCCACCAACTTTATGGTTCGGGACGGACGCATGGCCCAGCTGGTATCCGATGAAAAGGAGCCCATCACACCTTTTATCCGCAAAATCCGCAGTCTGTATGAAGACCTGGAAGTCTCCACCGTACTGGTGGCCGGCAGCTCCGGCGACTATCTGTCTGTGGCTGACACAGTATTACAGATGGATTGTTACGAGACCAAAGATGTGACTGCCCGCGCAAAGGAGCTGGCCGCACCCTTAATCGAAGAAACGGTTAAAAAGACTGACTGGCTTAAGAAAACCGTCCGCACAAAGCGAATTGAAAAAGTACGGGTTCACGGCTGGGATACCATCAGTCTGGATAAGAACGAACTGGATCTGCGCTATCTAGAACAGATTGTGGATGAGAGCCAGACGGCAGCCCTTGCTTATATTATGCAGTATATTCTGGAAAAATCTGCTGACGGGAAAAAGACAATTCCCGCGCTTGCCGCAGAAGCGGCAGATAAATTAGAGAAAGACGGCATCCTCTCCATGACGCCCAGAAACTATGGTGCAGGCCCTGCATCCATGGTGCGCCGGCAGGAAATCTTAGCCTGCCTGGCCAGGTACCGGATGCTATAATTGTAATGCTGTTATCCCATAGCCGAAGGCAGCCAGATAGCAATGCTGCTATCCCATGTCTCCGGCAGCCTAAAATAGCAACACTGCTATCCCATAACAGGCGGCGGCCTGGTAACAGAGCCGCCGCCTGCATCCTATTTCCTTCCCAAATTCAACCAAACATTCTTTTGCCGGATATCTCTTATTTTTCAGCGGCACGTTCCAACATCTTCTTAATATATATGCCAGTATAGGATTTCTTGTTCTTAGCAACCTGTTCCGGTGTGCCTTCCGCAATTACGGTGCCGCCGCCGTCACCGCCTTCCGGCCCCATATCTATGATATAATCGGCTGTCTTAATCACATCCAGATTATGTTCGATAACCACCACTGTGTTGCCGCCTTCCGCCAGCTTATGCAGAATATCCACCAGCTTGTGGACGTCCGCAAAATGCAGACCTGTGGTGGGCTCGTCCAGAATATAGATAGTCTTACCAGTACTGCGTTTACTCAGTTCCGTGGCAAGCTTGATCCGCTGTGCCTCACCGCCGGAAAGGGTGGTAGACGGCTGTCCTAATTTCACATAAGAAAGTCCTACATCGTAGAGCGTCTCTATCTTTCTGTGGATAGAGGGAAGATTCTCGAAGAAGGGTACTGCCTCTTCCACAGTCATATCCAGCACATCAAAGATGCTCTTGCCTTTGTATTTCACTTCCAGCGTCTCTCTGTTGTATCTCTTCCCCCCGCAGACTTCACAGGGCACATAGACATCCGGCAGGAAATGCATCTCAATCTTGATAATCCCATCACCGCCGCAGGCCTCACAACGGCCTCCCTTTACATTGAAGCTGAATCTCCCCTTCTTGTACCCCCGTGCTTTGGCATCCTGCGTAGATGCAAACAGATCCCTGATCTGATCAAACACACCTGTGTAGGTAGCCGGATTGGAACGGGGTGTCCTGCCAATAGGAGACTGGTCAATGTCAATCACTTTATCCAACTGCTCAATGCCCTGTATGCCCTTATGTTTCCCCGGAATGCATCTGGCTCTGTTTAAATCCCTTGCCAGATGCTTATAAAGAATCTCATTGACCAGTGAGCTCTTGCCAGAACCAGACACACCGGTCACACAGGTCATGATGCCTGTCGGAACCTTCACATCTATTTTCTTCAGATTATTCTCTTCCGCGCCCTTTACCGTAAGGTACCCGGTGGGCTTTCTGCGCACCTTCGGCACAGGAATCGTCAGCTTACCGCTCAGATACTGGCCTGTGACAGACGCTTCCACCTGCATGATCTCTTCCGCTGTTCCCTGCGCCACCACTTCACCGCCATGGGAGCCTGCTCCCGGCCCGATATCTACTATATGGTCTGCCGCCAGCATGGTGTCCTCATCATGTTCCACCACCAGAAGCGTATTCCCCATGTCTTTCAGATTCTTGAGCGCCGCAATCAGTTTGTCATTATCTCTCTGGTGCAGACCGATACTGGGCTCATCCAGAATATAGCAGACACCCACCAGGCCGGAACCAATCTGTGTGGCCAGACGGATACGCTGGGACTCCCCGCCGGACAGGCTTCCCGTCGCTCTTGACAAAGAAAGATAATCCAACCCTACTTCCATCAGAAAGCCCACCCTGGCTCGAATCTCTTTTAAGATACGCTTTCCGATCAGCTCCTGTGTAGGCGTCAGTTTCATCTCTCCGATAAACTCATGCAATTTGGCAATGGAAAGAGAAGTTATCTCAAATATATTTTTATCACAGATGGTCACTGCCAGGGAGTCCTTTTTCAGACGCATCCCCTTACATTCCTTACAGGGCGTAATCCGCATGAAGCCCTCATACTCCTGCTTGCTCCATTCGGATCCGGTCTCCCGGTATCTTCGTTCCACATTCTTGACCACGCCCTCAAAGGTGATCGGATACACGCCCTTTCCCCTCTGGCCCTCATAATATACATCCACCTGCTTGTCCGTACCATTGATGATAATATCCTGCACCTTCTCGGGCAGTTCCTCGAAAGGCGTCTCCATACTGAACTTAAATTCCCTGGCAAGCGCCTGCAGCACAGCATTGGTAAAGCTCCCGCTGTCACCGCTGGATTGCCACCCCAGCACTGCGATGGCACCGTCTTTTAAACTGACACTCTTATCAGGTATCATCAGATCTACATCGAACTCCATCTTATAGCCAAGGCCGAAACACTCCGGGCAGGCGCCAAAGGGATTATTAAAGGAAAAACTCCTGGGCTCAATCTCACTGATACTGATACCGCAGTCCGGGCAGGCAAAGCTCTGACTGAAATTCATGGGTTCACCATCAATCACATCCACAATCATCAGCCCTTCCGCCAGAGCAAATACATTCTCCACAGAATCTGTCAGACGCCGTTCGATTCCCTCTTTGACCACAAGACGGTCTACAATAATCTCTATACTGTGTTTGATGTTCTTTTCCAGCTTAATCTCCTCGGACAAGTCGTAAAGGTTGCCGTCCACCCGCACCCTGACATAACCGCTTTTCTTGGCACGGTCAAATACCTTGGCATGTTCGCCCTTCCTGCCCCGCACCACCGGCGCAAGCAGCTGAATCTTCGTCCCCTCCGGAAGCTCCATGACCTGATCCACAATCTGATCTACCGTCTGCTTCTTAATCTCCTTACCGCAGTTGGGGCAATGCGGAATCCCGATGCGGGCATAGAGCAGACGAAAATAATCATAAATCTCCGTCACCGTGCCCACCGTGGAACGAGGGTTGCGGTTGGTGGATTTCTGGTCAATGGAGATGGCAGGGGAAAGACCGTCAATCCGCTCCACATTGGGTTTTTCCATCTGGCCCAGGAACTGCCTTGCATAAGAGGAGAGAGATTCCATGTAGCGTCTCTGCCCTTCCGCATAGATGGTATCAAAAGCCAGGGAGGATTTCCCGGAACCGGATAATCCCGTCAGTACCACAAATTCATTCCTTGGAATATCAATGTCTATCGCTTTCAAATTATGTTCGCTGGCACCGCGGATCTTAATATACTCCCGCGGACGCATCTTAATCGTATCTTCCATCTTTTCCTCCATTCCACAGCATTTCATATCTATACGAAGAATGCCGCATTTGGGGCATTCTCCTACGCGAAACTTAGTACTTCTTGGCGTCCCGTCCTATGGCGAGACATCTTTAGATGTTCTTTTCGCATTTCTCACACTAATCAACATCCCGCAGTTTCTTTTTCAAATCCACCATCCTGTCTCGCAGTTCTGCAGCCGCCTCAAAGTTAAGATCTGCAGCCGCCTTCCGCATCTGCTTCTCCACATCCTTAATCAGCTTCTCCAATTCCTTCCTGCTCATGGATTCCGGATCTTTCTCAAATTTCAGTTCTTCTTTCGCGATGGTCTTCGAAATGCTGATCAAATCGCGGACTGCTTTCCGGATGGTCTGCGGGGTAATGCCATGTTCTTCATTATATGACTGCTGAATCTTACGGCGGCGGTTGGTTTCCGAGATAGCCGTGTGCATGGAATCCGTCATGTTATCTGCATACATGATGACACGTCCCTTCGCATTACGCGCCGCACGCCCGATGGTCTGAATTAACGATGTGCCGGAACGCAGAAATCCTTCCTTATCTGCATCCAGAATCGCCACCAGGGATATCTCCGGAATATCCAATCCCTCTCGTAATAAATTGATACCGACCAACACATCAAATACATCCAGACGCATATCCCGGATAATCTGTGCCCGTTCCAGTGTATCGATATCAGAATGCAGGTATTTGACCCGGATGCCCACGTCATTCATATAGGCTGTCAAATCCTCTGCCATCCGCTTGGTAAGTGTGGTCACCAATACCTTATTATGCGCAGCAACCTCTTTATTAATCTCTGAAATCAGATCATCTATCTGCCCCTCCACGGGCCGCACATCCACCTCAGGATCCAAGAGTCCTGTAGGTCTTATAATCTGTTCCGTACGGAACAATTCGTGAGCCGCTTCGTAATCAGAAGGCGTGGCTGATACAAAAAGCATCTGGTCAATGTGCTGTTCAAACTCTTCAAAGCAAAGAGGCCTGTTATCCAATGCAGAGGGCAGGCGGAACCCATAATCCACCAGTGTATTCTTACGGGATCTGTCCCCTGCAAACATGCCTCTTATCTGCGGAATTGTCATATGGGATTCGTCTATGATAATCAGGAAGTCATCCTTGAAATAATCCAAAAGCGTGAAGGGCGGTTCTCCCTCTGCCATGCCGTTTAAGTGACGGGAATAATTCTCAATCCCGGAACAAAATCCTGTTTCCCGCAGCATTTCTATATCGAAATTCGTCCGTTCCGAAATTCTCTGGGCCTCCAGCAGCTTGTCCTCACTCTTGAAATATTTAATCCTGCCTTCCAGTTCTTTTTCAATTTCTTTACAAGCCGATGTAATCTTCTCCTGTGCCACCACATAGTGGGAAGCCGGATAAATCATCACATGTTCCAATGTGGCATGAACCTGGCCTGTAAGCGGATCCGTCTGCGCAATCCGGTCTACCTCGTCCCCGAAAAATTCAATACGAATCAGATACTCACCGCCCTGAGCAGGATAAACTTCCACCACATCTCCCCGCACCCGGAAACAGCATCTGTCCAGATCCAGGTCATTCCGGTTATACTGCATTTCAATCAGACCACGAATCACCTCGTCCCGATCCTTACACATACCCGGACGAAGGGACATGCTCATACCCGCATACTCCTCCGGGCTTCCCAGACCATAGATACAGGATACACTGGCAATCACCACCACATCACGCCGCTCGGTCAAGGACGCGGTTGCCGATAATCTGAGTTTATCAATCTCATCATTAATCGAGGAATCCTTGGCAATATAGGTATCTGTGGAAGGCACATAGGCCTCCGGCTGATAATAGTCGTAATAGGATACAAAGTATTCTACCGCATTTTCAGGGAAAAATTCCTTGAACTCGCCGTACAGCTGTCCAGCCAGGGTCTTATTGTGCGCTATGACCAAAGTGGGCTTGTTCAGTGCCTGTATGATATTGGCCATGGTAAAGGTCTTCCCGGAACCCGTAACCCCCAGTAAAGTCTGGAATTGGTTGCCTTCTTTAAACCCTTTGACCAGGGCTTCTATGGCCTGGGGCTGGTCTCCGGTGGGCTTGTATTCGCTGTGAAGTTCGAACATTTTTTGTGCAGTTTGCACAAATACCACCTCCAAAATTCATAGTAAAAAAGACGCATATCGGACAAAAATTCGTCGTGGAACATTTTATTTTCGTCGTGGCTTTTACTCAAATCAGGGAAAAACAGGCCCACGACGAATCCCGTTCACAATTTGCTGTTTTTGCAACTCAGCGCACCTCCGTAATTCTATACGGACGTGGCAGCACTAAAGAGCTTTTTTATCTTACCACAAATCGTTAAATTTGTATAGATGTGAAATCGAACTTTTGTTCTTTTTGTTCTTTCTATCACCCTGCGTCTGGAAGAAATTCCGTTACATCTACTACAATCTCCAACAGTTCCTTTTTAAAGCTTTCTATTTCTTTCAGGTTTGGCAATACTTCTTTCATATATTCTTCAATCTCCGGAACCCCATCCGCTATGATCCCTCTGTTATCGGCGTAAACATCCATTGTTATGAGTTCTTTCGCATGTCCCATGAGCTTTGATACCGCCTTTGGATTAAATGACTCTTTCAGCAGAAGCGTACAGTAGGTGCTGCGCAGGTCATGCCAGCGGATGTCCGGTAAACCGCTTTCAGCAAGAAGCTGCTTATAATACCTGCAGTGAAACCCTTTGCTCCTTGCCCTACCAAGTGTGGAACAACAGATATAATCCAAATCCTGAAACTCTTCTTTTCTGCGATTTTTGTTTTTTTCATATATTCGCCGTTCCTTTAAAATTGCCTCAAAGACATAATCGGGAATCGGGATTTCCCTGTAACTGGATCTTGTCTTTAATCCAACTTCCTGTTTCGTAAAAGTTTTTGGGGCAAAGTCTTCTTTTACCGTGTTATGTATCCTCCCCAGCTGGCGTTCCACTTTTAACGTGTGGTTGATATAATCTACATCTGAATATTTTACCCCATTGATCTCGGATCTGCGGAGTCCCATAAGTACATTCAACAGCACCTGCATATGGATTGGAGTATCTTTGCTCTTTTCCAGCAGAACCTGGATCTGCTCCATAGTCAGTGTTTTCTGTGTATCAATATTCCGGGTCCTGAATCCTGATTTCTGCTGTAGCTTTTCTGCTTTGGGAAGCCCTATCCCGTCCACCGGACTGTTTGGAATCACTTTAATTGTTACCGCATAACGAAAAGAGACATTCATGATTGTTTTTACCTGCTCTGCCACCGACCTTGAGTAGTCTGTCTTGGTATTAAACAATTTCTGAATGTCTCCACGGGTAACATCCATCATTTTCTTTTTACCCAGAATGGGAATAATGTGATTCTTTACTATTCCGCAATAATTATAATAGGTTTCATGGCTGTCCGTGCGTTTTTTAAGCTCTTCTTCAAGCCAGAAGAACATAAAATCGGCAACATTCACCTTTGCGTATACAACAAACGTACCGTTATATAGTTCTGCGATGGTCTTCTCTCTTGCCTTATTTGCTTCCCTCTCTGTTTTAAATCCTGACTTCTGCTGTGGCTTTTCACTTCCGTCCGGATATTTCAGAAATACCCTGTAGCCGAAACCGGAGCGCACAGGTATTACCTGTGCCACTCTCCAATCGACATAATTTTTTAAACTCAAATCTAACATGCAGAATCACTCCCTTCCGGAACAAATGTATGATTCATAAACGTAATGATCTGCTCATTCTCATCCATGACTTCACAATAATATTCAAAGGTTGTATTGACACTTGCATGCCCCAACAGGGCAGATATCTTAATCAATGGAACTTTCTGCTCTACCAATATTGTGGCATACATATGCCGTTACGGTATAATACTGGCGATTTTTCAAAATGCCAAAAATGGGCGCAAAAAACAGGAAACCTTTTCTTGATTTCCTGTCTTGGTGTGCCGTTCCATGTAGCGGCGGTTATTCAGTTTACAAATAAGCCGGATTTAATTTGCCCCAGTGTTGTTCCTTTTCGCAATTACAGCAAGTAATTATTTTCCCGGTTTGCAATCTGCAAACCAACTAATTTGTAGGTTGCATATCCTCCCATAACCAGCGGCTCTGATTTGCAAATTTCTTCTGCTTCTTCACGGCTCTCTGTTTTTAGGATATACATACCTGCCATTCCCGGATAGCCTTTAAAGACACCGCAGATTTCCAGCTTTCCCTCATCGTCCAGCTTTCTTATGTTCTCAACGTGTTCCATAACTACCTGTTTTGTCATTTTATTATAGGTCTTGCTTTTCTCAATCATCATCATGTACATCAATTTTTCCATACGATTTTCTCCTTTACATTCTATGGGGATTCACTGAGGGTATTATATTATATTTATCCGGCAATAGCAATCTGTCTGTCATTCTCCGGAAACAAACTTATAGCCCACGCCTATAACGGTCTTTATGTAGGTAGGCTTGCGGTTGTCCGGCTCTATCTTTTTTCGCAAGTTGCAAATTACATTGGCAACGCTTGACTGGCAGCTTTCACTTTCCATGCTCCATACAGTTTCAAAGATTTGCGCCTTTGTAAATACCCTCCCCGGACTGGTGGCAAGGCAACAGAGTGCGCCATACTCTAAACGGGTGAGATTTATGTCTGCCCCGCCTTTCAGTACCCGGCGTTGGTGTAATCTGATTTCCAATCCTGGAAAAATCAGTGTGGGGAAGTGTGGCGGCGGCATGGCTTCCAGCGGTATTATATGGGCAAGGGCAGCTATGGCTTTTTCAATCGCTTTTTCTTCTGTGCCATTGAATGTAAGCATGACTATTTTCCCGACAAATCTCACCTCCCATTATGTAGCCTGTCCGTCAAACCGAAAACGGAACAAAGCAGAGATAAGCCGCTGTTTTATGCTGTCCTCGGTGTCCGTATTTATATGACCATTTTCAAGGGCTGCCATACGGATACGCTTGCTGTAATGTCGTAAAACCTCTTCCACGGCTTCCGGCTCTCCGCTGGTCGCCCGGACAATCGTTTCATAAGGCAAAAGATTCGGATTCCCCATGTGAAAGCACCTCCATTTCTTTATGCAGGAGTTGTAAAGTCCTATGGATTTGATACCCGGTCGTACTCCGGCAGCGTCCGTACATTTCCCCGATTTCCCGCTGTGTGTAATGCCTGAAAAAGTAAAGGAAAATGATTTCCCGGTTTTTCTCCGGCAGAGCTAACAGGGCGGCGGCAAGTTTTCCGTTGGTGAGGATAACTGTCTGACCGCACATCGTAATGGAGTATTCTTCATAGGGTGCTTCAAAATATTCGTCTGTTGTGCCTAAAGGGTAAAACTTTTCTTCTGTGAGGTATTCAAGGGATATTTCTTTTTGTCCGCCGTCTGCTCCTGTCACGCCATGCGTTGATAGCCGCAAAGCGTATGACGGTCTTGCAAAAGCCGTTGAACGTATACATGATATGTTCTTTGTATGCTTCTGTACAAGGCATAAATGATTCCCCCTTTCTCCCACATAGGGCGTGCATGGTTTCGTTTTAATGCTATATTGCATTTGGAACATGGATAGTTTATCATAGAATAGTGACAAGGGCTGTCACCATTCGGAAAGGAGTTCAAA
>ERZ777305.31-NODE-31-length-209471-cov-63.431834_pt1 | contig 209471 bp, 143 predicted proteins | sample MGYA00374965_ERZ777305 | MGnify/ENA primary metagenome ERZ777305 (study PRJEB29328, sample SAMD00013331) | mouse gut metagenome | study: EMG produced TPA metagenomics assembly of the Metagenome analysis of fecal microbiota from mouse which was promoted...
ATCAGACATATCTCGATGAGCTTTACCAGACTGATGCGATTTTTAAGTCAAAAGTAAAAAAAATAAGATTTTGATACCAGAATAACTCTTTGATATACAGACATCAATAGTTCGGTAAAATTTGCATATTCAATTGAATATCAATAAGATGTGATAACAATTCAATATCAATGCAAACTATTGTGTATCAGTGCGATACAGCTATGCCTGCTCAAAAATTACAGAACTGTTGGACATGGAAAAATTACCCGATTCTCAATGAACCGGGTAAGGGAAGATATGCTATGTATTTTAGGTTAAATGAAAGAGCCGTGGGTTTTTCTTGATTGTTGCCGTTTGTAGCTGTCTGTTCCCGTTTATGACCGCATTATTGCCATTTGTAATTGCTTATTACCGTTTGTGACCGTTTGTGTCGGGATAGGGTAGAGGCTTTCATTCGAATATCTTGTCTTTGGCAGAAACTTGAGTGGGGACTCCGGCCGACGGTCCTATGTGGCATTCGCCTATACGCACATCCGAAGTGTTGCTGAAACTGATTCCCGTCCGTGCTTCTCCGACGGAGATGTTGTTGAGACTCACATTTCTGATAGGTCTCTGTCGTGTTCCTTGAAGTACAAGGGCTGCCGCCGATGCTTTAGTGCAGCTCAGTCCATTGATATGAATATCGCTGATGTCGGAATAGTTAGTGCTCGTAAGACCCTCGCCTGCATATTGGCTTGTCACATAAAACAGGTCTTCGACTTCTCCGAATTTACAGTTGTTGATATATATACCGTTTACAAAACCTCCACGATCGGGATTTGTCTTGACATATAGCCCGCGTTTGCAATATCCGGCATAGTCACAGTCCTCGATAATCACGTTTCGGACGCCGCCCGACATTTCGCTGCCGATGACCACCGCGTGCAGTCCCTTGAAATGACAGTTGCGAATGACTATGTTCTCGCAAGGAATCCCGGTTGTCCATCCGTCGTTGTCACGTCCGCTTTTTATGGCTATATTGTCGTCGCCGTTATCAAAATAGATGTCCTCAATGAGCAGATTGCGTGATGACTCAGGATCTATTCCGTCATTGTTGACAAGCTTTGCATCATAACGGAGCGAACGACATACAGCATCCTCACATTGCAACAGATGGATGCACCAGAAAGGGGAATTGATGATTTTTACGCCTTCAAGCGTCACACCCGTGCAGCGGTAGAGCTGTATCAGATGAGGGCGCAGCCAGTCTCCTTGGCCAAATCGCCGCTCGCTGACCGGAATATTGTTGTGGTTCATGTCGCGGCTTCGCGCCTGAGCCGGTTTCTGGTCTTTGCGCCACGTCGCGAATGTCGTCATTGCATTTCCGTCAATCAGCCCTTTGCCTGTTATGGCCACATCGTGCAGTCCGTAGCCGTAAATCATGGGGGAATAGTTATAGAGATAAGTACCCTCCCAGCTTGTATTGACGATCGGATATAGTTCCGGTGAGGGATCAAACCTGAGGACTGCCCCTTCGGCAAGATCGATGCACAGGTTGCTCACAAGAGTGAGAGGCCCGCGGAGACAATACGTCCCTGCGGGGACGGTTATGCGGCCGCCACCTGCTTTCTCCGCTTTGGCGATAGCCTTTCTGAAAGCGGGCAGACAGTCTTTCACTCCGTCGCCTTTTGCCCCGAAATTTAGGATATCAAATTCATGTTCTGAAATCTTTGCGCCGTGGATATTGGCGAGAATGCTGTCACGCAGCCCGACGCGGTGCTGCTCAACGGTGTCGGCATTACTCGGCGGCAAGTCGTTCGTGAGATTAGCTTGAGCGGTCAAGGCGGCAAGCAGAGCTATACTTCCTATTATTGTTTTCAGATTGATGAGATTCATGGTGCGTTACTGTTTTTTTGACGATTGATTGGTCGGTGCGAAGTTACTGAATATTTCAATATATCGCAACAAAGGAGGAGTTAAGACATCAGTCCTAACTCCTCCCCTCACGTTTCAACTATTTATTTATGAGAGCCTCAGTATCTGGTTTCACAACCCAATAAAGAGGACGAGGGATGTAAATTTAGATTTTCCTGCTTTGAGCTTCTTTATCTTTACTTACACTATTAAAACAACTGAAACCATGCTTTGAACTATCTCAGAGCGCTAAAAGACATTAAAAAAAGTCAAGCCTTTGACCTAATTTTACCGAAATGTTAAAATCGGGTCTAAGACTTGACTTTTTCAGCCGTTTTATGATGACAAAAAGTTGATTCTTAGCCAAGTTAGCGTGTTGACGCCATCTCCGGCACGGGAGGTTTGAGCACTTAAATCAGCTATTGGGCACAGTCTGCTTCACGAGATTCTTGACCAGTCTCTGATGCGTGTTGTCAGCAGGTTCAGTTGCGAACGGATGAGTGCATTTGCCGGACTCTGGAGGTCGGGGTCTGAGTCGAGTATAGTGCATGCGGTGTCGCGTGCGAGCTGTACTATCTGTCCGTCGGTCGCGAGGTCGGCTATATGGAGGTCAATCGGTATGCCACTCTGCATTGTCCCTTCGATGTCGCCCGGTCCGCGCATTTGCATGTCAGCCTCGGCGATGGCAAAACCGTCGGTGGTCGATGTCATCAGCTCAAGGCGTTTGCGGGTGTCTTTGGCTATCTTGCGTTTCGACATGAGTATACAATAACTCTGGCCCTCGCCACGCCCAACACGTCCGCGCAACTGATGGAGTTGCGAGAGTCCGAAACGTTCGGCGTTTTCAATGAGCATGGTGGTTGCGTTTGGCACATTTACGCCTACTTCTATCACCGTAGTGGCTACAAGGATGTGGGCCTCATGCGAGGCAAAAAGATTCATCTGATACTCTTTTTCCTGCGGCTTCATCTGGCCGTGAACGAAAGCCACCTTATAATCGCGGAAAGTCTCGCAGATATTCTCATAGCCGTCTTCGAGCGACTTCAGGTCAAGCTTCTCGTTTTCCTTGATGAGAGGGTAGACGATATAGACCTGCCTTCCGAGCCTTAGCTGCCGTCCGATGCCCTGATATGTCTTGAATCTGTCTTCCTCATATCTCAGGAGGGTGACAACCGGTTTGCGGCCGGGCGGAAGCTCGTCAATGACCGACACGTCAAGGTCTCCGTAGACAGTCATCGCAAGTGTGCGGGGAATAGGTGTGGCTGTCATGACAAGCACATGGGGCGCGATGACATTTTTTGTCCACAGGCGTGCACGCTGGGCCACTCCGAAACGGTGTTGCTCGTCAATGACGATGAATCCGAGATTGTGGAAACGCACATTGTCCTCGATGACGGCATGTGTACCGATCAGTATGTGGAGCGAGCCGTCCGACAACTGTTCGTGAATAACGGCGCGTTCCTTTTTTCGGGTTGAGCCGGTCAGGAGCCTGACATTTATACCCATCGCCGACACAAGTTTGGTTATTGTCTCGAAATGCTGCGTCGCAAGGATTTCAGTCGGGGCCATAAGGCACGCCTGTGTATTGTTGTCGAGCGCTATCAGCATGCAGAGGAGTGCCACGAGGGTCTTGCCTGAACCTACATCGCCTTGCAGCAGACGGTTCATCTGCCGTCCTGTCGCCATATCGGCACGTATCTCTTTTATTACCCTTTTCTGGGCGTTTGTGAGGGGAAAAGGCAGGAATTCCGAATAAAACGTATTGAAAAAATGGCCTATGCGCGGGAAATGAAAGCCTTGTATGGCTGAATTGCGTTTACGTGCATAGCGCTGGATATCGAGCTGGAGATAAAACAGCTCCTCGAATTTCAGACGCAGGCGTGCCTGTTCGAGCTGAGCCGGCGACTGCGGGCTATGGATGGCCGATATGGCTTCCCTTATTCCGATAAGCCTGTGGCGGCTGATGATTTCCTGAGGAAGCGTTTCGGCCATCTCCCGTATGCCTGACAGGATGTCGCTGACGGCTGTTGAGAATGTCTTCGATGAGAATCCTCGGTTGCGGAGCTGTTCGGTAAGAGGGTATACGCCCCTGAATCCACCTTGGGCGCTTGCTGCCTCAGGTGTGTCGACTTCCGGATGCACCATGCTCCAGCGTCCGTTGAAATTTGACGGTTTGCCAAACAGGATGTATTCCGTGGCCGTGTGATAGAGCTGCCGCAGTGTCTTGATGCGTTGAAACCACACCACTTCCATCACCGCGCTTCCGTCAGAAAAAAGACCGACAAGGCGCGTCTTTGCTCCTTCGCCCTGCACAGTGAAACTGATGAATTTGCCTTTGACCTGAAGCGATGGCATATCCTCGCCGGCAAAATCTATGATGCGGTATATCGACCGGCGGTCTATATAGTGGGTAGGGAAATGGAAGAGGAGGTCATGATAGGTCTTTATGCCGAGATTCTTTTCGAGAAGTTCGGCTCGTTTCGGCCCTATTCCGCGCAGGAATTTAATGTCCATTCTTCGCAGTCCGTTCATAGGTGCTTTCTTATTTTTGTTTAGAGTGGTTGTGATTGCTGTTCGGTTGCAATCAGGGAGATTGTTCAGATGAGTGAGAGATAGAGTTCGGCTATTGCCATGTCGCCGGGATTGGTTACCTTGATGTTGTGTGGATCGCCGTCGACGAGGCGCAGATTTGTATATCCGGCGGCTTCCATGACCGAAGCATCGTCTGTAAATACAGGCAGGAGTTCCTGTCCGTAGGCTTTGAGGAGTTTGTCGGCAGGGAATATCTGAGGAGTCTGCACCGCGCGGAGTTTCGACCTGTCGACGGCCGAAGAGTTTCCGTCAGTTCCTACAAGTCTGATTGAATCTGTGACAGCGCAGGCCGGGAGCGCTCCGTCACACCCTTCCACACCGTCGATTATAGCGGATATTAGACTCGGTGTAATCACCGGACGGGCCGCATCGTGGATGCTGATCAGCCCTGAGGAGTCCTGCGGGATAATCGAAAGTGCGTTTTTGACACTGTGGGCTCTCGTCGCTCCTCCGTTGACAATGATATGCGGGAGAGTGAAGCTGTTGTCCTTGCACATTCCGAGCCATTCGTCGGTCATGTCGGTGCTGAGTACCACAATCAGTTTCCATTCCGGAGTGCAGGAGTGGAGACGTTCGAGGGTAGTCATGATCAGTGGGCGTCCGGCGAGGTCACAAAACTGTTTGGGCAGATTTCCTCCGTAGCGTGAGCCGCTCCCTGCGGCGACAACGATGTGTACGTTGTCTGTCTTGTTCAGAGCGGATGTTGGGTTGTTATTATAATAATGTGTAGACATAGCTTCCGATAGATTCTTTCAGTTAAAAAACCGGCGAGCTCCCGTGTGTCGGGGACTCGCCGGGGCGTTGATTCAATGGTAAATTATAAAATTTGGTTAACTAAGGGCGTGATTGATTTTAATCAGTGGTTGATATGATGTGATAAGTCAACGTTCGGATTAATTTCTTGGGCCGCCGTAGTTATTGTTGTCACGACGCGGTCCGCGTTCGCCACGGTCATCGCGGCGTGGACGGTCATTGCGGTCTCCGTCGCGGCGTGGACGGTCTCCGTCACGGCGCGGTCCGCGCTCGCCACGGGGTGCACGCTCGCGTTCCACATAACCTTCGGGTTTGGGCTGGAGTGCACGCATTGACAGACGGTATTTACCAGTTTTCTTATCGATTTCGATGAGCTTCACGTCAACTTCGTCACCTTCCTTGAGTCCTGATGCCTCCATGTTTTCGAGGCGGTCCCATGAGATTTCGGAGATGTGGAGCAGACCGTCGCGGTTGGGCATGAATTCAACGAACGCGCCGAATTCAAGTATCGAGCGCACCTTGCCGTGGTAAACCTTGCCCTCTTCGGGAAGTTCGACGATGGCATTGATCATTTCAAGGGCCTTGTCGATTGAAGGTTTGTTGGCTGCCGCGATTTCGATATAGCCGCCTTCGGGGATTTCGTCTATGCTGACAGTAGCACCGCTGGCTTCCTGAATGCCTTGGATGATTTTTCCGCCCGGGCCGATGACAGCACCGATAAGCTCTTTGGGGATGAGCATGGTGACGATACGTGGCACGTGGGGCTTGTAGTCCTCGCGGGGTGCGGGGATGGTTTCCTGAATCTTATCGAGAATGTGCAGACGTCCTTCCTTGGCTTGGTTGAGAGCTTTTTCAAGGATTTCATAGCTGAGGCCGTCGACCTTGATGTCCATCTGGGTTGCAGTGATACCGTTGCGTGTACCTGTAACCTTGAAGTCCATGTCGCCGAGATGGTCCTCGTCACCGAGAATGTCGGAAAGGATTGCATACTTCTCGCCGTCGGAGATGAGACCCATTGCGATACCGCTGACAGGGCGTTTCATCTTCACGCCTGCGTCGAGGAGTGAGAGTGTGCCTGCGCATACTGTTGCCATTGACGACGATCCGTTTGATTCAAGGATGTCGCTGACGATACGGCATACGTAGGGGAAATCATCGGGGAACATGCGCTTGAGTGCGCGGTGTGCGAGGTTTCCGTGTCCTACTTCACGACGGCCTACGCCACGGGGTGCGCGTGCTTCGCCGGTCGAGAAGGGGGGGAAGTTATAGTGGAGGAGGAAGCGTTCACGGCCTTGGTTGAGCACATCGTCGAGAATCTTTTCGTCGAGTTTTGTACCGAGGGTCACTGTTGCGAGCGACTGGGTCTCGCCACGGGTGAACACTGCCGATCCGTGAGGTCCGGGAAGGTAGTCAACCTCACACCAGATAGGACGGATTTCTGTGGTCTTGCGTCCGTCGAGACGGATACCTTCGTCGAGTACGCAGCGACGCATCGCTTCTTTCTCGACATCGTGATAGTAGCGCTTGACCATGGCCTTCTTCTCTTCGCGCTCCTCTTCGGGGAGTGATTCGAGATATTCTTCGCAAATCTTGTCGAAGCTCTCCTGACGCCAGTGCTTGTCGGCGCTGCCGGTCTTGGCGATGGCGTATGCCTTGTCGTAGCACTTGTCGTGCACGTCCTTGCGGAGTTCTTCGTCGTTTGTCTCGTGGCAATATTCGCGTTTTACGGTTGAGCCTACTTCTTCGGCAAGTTCCATCTGGGCCTTGCACTGAACCTTGATGGCATCATGAGCAGCACGGAGTGCGGCAAGGAGGTCGGCTTCCGATACTTCGTTCATTTCGCCTTCAACCATCATGATGTTGTCGTAGGTAGCTCCTACCATGAGTTCCATATCTGCCTTTTCAAGCTGTTCGAAAGTGGGGTCGATTACAAACTCACCGTTGATGCGGGCTACGCGCACTTCCGAAATCGGACCGTTGAAAGGTATGTCGCTCACTGCGATGGCGGCCGATGCGGCAAGTCCGGCGAGAGCGTCGGGCATGTCGACTCCGTCTGAGGAGTACATGGTCACCTGCACGATGGTGTCGGCATGGTAATTGTCGGGGAAAAGTGGACGGAGCACTCGGTCTACGAGGCGGGATGTCAGGATTTCGTAGTCGCTCGCGCGGCCTTCACGTTTGAGAAATCCTCCGGGAAAACGTCCGTTAGATGAAAATTTTTCTTTATACTCTACTTGGAGGGGCATGAAGTCAACCCCCTCACCGGCCTCTTTGGCCGTTACTACTGTCGCAAGGAGCATTGTGTTGCCCATGCGCAGTTCTACCGCTCCATCGGCCTGCTTTGCTAACTTGCCGGTCTCGAGTGTAATGGTGCGACCGTCGGGCAGCTCGATGGTTTTTTTGATTGGATTCATAAATTGTTCGTATTTTTCAGCTTGATAGGTTTATCTTCGTTTTTGCAGCTTAGTTTATTTCAGTCTGCAAAGATAGCAATTATTTGGAAATAATACCTATTTATATTGAAAAATATCCTTGTGCCGGTGAAAATACATGTAAAAAACTCCGCACCGCTTTCTCTGTCATCCATTTGTCTCCGGGGTGAAATCTGACGTGATTGTTGTGTGTGGGTGTCGGCGGTCGTGGTGTCGCTGTTCAATCGGATGATGTCCTGTTGTCGAGATTTACCATGATGTCGGGATTGATTGAAAGAATGTGGCTGATGAACTCCTCTCTGCGCACCGGGGAGATTATCAGAGGCATTGAGCTTTTCAGTACCTTCCTTTCGGTGAATGTCACCGCCAGCCGGTTGGTAAGGGATGTGGCTGGGGCTGAAAGGATACTTTTTGTCTTTCGTATTTCCTTGATTTTGTCGATGGGATAGGCTGTAGGGATAAAAAATTGATAAACCACCAGTCTGTCGCCATCGATTTTGTAGTAGACGCTGCGAAACGTTACTATTATAAATACCAACATCATCGGGCAGATGATTATCGGGCCGATTCCGTCATCAAGAAAGCACGGAATAACACAGCAGACCATTGTTATGGCTATGATAAGCCACGTTGAGCTGTCCCAGCGGGAGTTGTATCTGATACCGTTGAATTTTTCCATATGTAATTTTGGCTATGACTGCATCTGTGTGTATGCTGTCGGGAAGTGGGCGAATGGATTTGTTTTCTGTATGGAGGAGGGTGGCTTTTCCGTAAACTATATCACTCCATTGTCATGCTTAAATGCGGGATTCCGTCAAGCATGAACTCGCCCGATGCTTCGACAAAGCCCAAAGACTTATAGAAATCGCATAAATAGCTTTGAGCTTCGATTTCTATCCTTGGCGACATGCTTCGGGCTATTTTTATGGCCTCGTCCATGAGCAGGTGTGTCAGTCCCGCGCCTCTGTATTCTCTCATGGTCAGTACGCGGCCAATGGATGCCGCCGACGGATATTTTATGCCCGGATCAATGACTCTCAGATATGATTTTATCCTGCCGTTGTCTTCGATATAGACATGAGTGGAGTGCATGTCGGCCATGTCGAGATCCTGATACGGACAGTTTTGCTCTACGACAAAAACCTCCGCGCGACAGCGTAGAATCTCATATAGCTCTGTAGTTGACAGTTCTTCAAATCGTTTTATATTGATTTCCATGACGTAAAATTAGTCAATTATCTGGGAATTTCAAATTCGGTTTTTTCGATTTTTTCTAAAGGTTTTAATGTTTAATCAGATATGGCGAAGCTCCTATGAGATATATTCAATTTTTTACTCCCTGAAAATTGCAATATAGACAGTGATTGAGTAAATTTGCACCTATGAATACGTCAAAAGATAAGGTGTCTAAGACAAATGCCGCGCGCCTGCTCGACAGGGCGAAAATCAGTTACGAACTGATTCCATACGAGGTTGACCCTGACAATCTTGCGGCTGAACATGTGGCCGAGGAACTTGGAGAGGATATCAACAGTGTGTTCAAGACCCTTGTGCTTAACGGTGAGCGATGCGGACACTTTGTATGCGTCCTTCCGGGTAACATGGAGGTCGATCTCAAGAAAGCCGCCAAGGCTGCAGGTGCTAAAAAAGCGGAGATGATTCCGATGAAGGAACTTTTGCCGCTGACTGGCTATATCCGTGGCGGATGTTCACCGGTCGGAATGAAAAAGCCGTTTCCGACTTATTTCCATTCGACAGTGCTTGACCATCCGTTCATCTATGTTTCGGCAGGGGTGCGCGGTCTTCAGTTCAAGATTGCTCCGGCCGATCTCATAGCCTATTGTTCGGCACAGGTGGCCGACATCGCAGTCCCAAAGGACTGAGCTGCCGGTGGTGGCATGACATTATGACCCGGCTTTACCGAAAAAAACTACCATAGTATTAAAAGTCAATAGTATTAGTATAAAAGTCAATGCCTGACGCATAGATTCATAAAATCGGTCTTCCGTATATCAAGCATCATGAATCACACCTTAGGCATTATGAATTAAGTAGAAATGAACACAATCGGCAAAATATTCACTTTCACCGGATTTGGAGAAAGTCACGGAACAGCAATCGGCGGAGTGATAGACGGTATGCCCGCAGGAGTCAGAATAGACCTCGAACGTGTGCAGCACGAGCTTGACCGCCGTCGTCCGGGGCAGTCGGCCATCACGACATCCCGCAAGGAGAGCGATACGGTTGAGATTCTTTCGGGATTGTTCGAAGGAGTGACCACAGGCTGTCCGATCGGTTTTATCATCCGTAACGAGAACCAGCATTCGAGCGACTACGGCCAGTTGCGCGAAGCTTTCCGTCCGTCGCATGCCGATTTTACTTATACAGCAAAATACGGTCTGCGCGACCACCGTGGCGGAGGACGTTCGAGCGCCCGCGAGACCGCTACCCGTGTCGTTGCCGGAGCGTTTGCGCGGCAGGCTCTCGAACAGCTTGGAATAACGGTCACGGCATACACTTCGCAGGTCGGGGATGTGGCTCTCGGCCGTGACTATTCCGGGCTTGATTTGTGTCTCATTGAAAGCAATGCGGTGAGATGTCCCGATCCGGCGAAGGCTGCAGAAATGGAAGCTCTTATAATGAAAGTAAAGAGCGAGGGCGACACCATCGGCGGTATAGTCAGTTGTGTCATCAGAGGTGTTCCGGCCGGAGTGGGCGACCCTGTGTTCGGTCGGCTCGGCGCACGATTGTCGGAAGCCATGATGAGCATAAATGCAAGTAAGGGTTTTGAATACGGTCTTGGATTCGAAGGTGTCGGACTCAGGGGGAGCGAGGTCATTGATCCCTTTGCTGTCGATTCTGACGGTAATATAGGGGTCTCGGCCAACAATTCAGGCGGAATTCAGGGTGGCATCTCAAATGGAGCTGACATATATTTCCGCGTTGCGTTCAAGCCGGTGGCAACTCTGATGCGTGACCTTATGACCGTTGACTGTTATGGACGCGAAGTGCTGCTCAAGGCGCGTGGCCGTCATGACCCCTGCGTAGTGCCCCGCGCAGTCCCTATAGTCGAGGCGATGGCGGCGATGGTGATTCTCGACGCTGTGTTGTTGAACCGTGCAGCCCGTCTATGAAGGCTTACAGGGATTTTTCCGACTTCCTTTCCTCTCATTTCAAGGGAAAGGTCCAGAAGATAGCTGTCAACGCCGGTTTCACCTGTCCTAACCGCGACGGCAGCAAGGGTGTGGGTGGTTGTACATATTGCAACAATCAGTCATTCAATCCGGGTTATTGTGCTCCTGCTCTAAGTGTTTCCGCACAGTTGGCCGAGGGTAAGGCTTTCTTTGCCCGCAAATATCCTGAAATGAAATATCTGGCCTACTTTCAGGCCTACACGAATACTCATTCCGATGACATCGACCGCCTGATGGGGCTTTATCAGGAAGCCTTGGCTGTCGACGGGGTTGTCGGGCTGATTATAGGGACTCGTCCCGACTGCATGCCGCAGGGGCTTCTCGACCGTCTGGCTGCGCTTCCTGCATGGGTAATGGTCGAGTATGGTGCCGAAAGCGCCTGCGACAAGACATTGGGATTTGTGAACCGTTGTCATACGTGGGCCGATACGGCCGATGCGGTTAGGCGCACTCATGCCGCCGGGATTCCGTGTGGCCTTCATCTGATAATGGGGCTTCCCGGGGAGGACGAGGATGTGATGCTCGCCACAATCGACCGTGTCAACGAACTTCCGGTTGACACTGTAAAGATTCATCAGCTTCAGCTCATACGCGGGACGCGCATGGCACGTGATGTGGAAGCGGGACTTTACGACATACCACGTTTCACCGCTGAGTCCTACGCAGATCTGTGTGTCAGGATTCTCCGCCGCTTGCGGAAAGATATTGCCGTCGAGCGCTTCGTTTCGCAGTCGCCCCCTGAATTATTGATTTATCCGCGCTGGAATCTGAAGAACTACCAGTTTACCAATCTGCTCGGCAACAAGATTAGTAAAGAGCTTTTTTGATTTTTTGCACATTGATTTACCGGGCTGATTTGTTACAGATATGAAAATTCTCTAATTTTGTCTCTGTAAACATAAGTAATCCCATACCTTAATAGAATCATGGAAGTAATCAATTTTGCCGAAACACCTTCGCTGGTGAGTCAATATATGAGTGAACTGCGCGATGTCAATGTGCAGTCCGACATGCTGCGTTTCCGCCGTAATCTTGAGCGTATAGGTGAAATCATGGCCTACGAGATGTCGAAACGTATGCGCTACAAGACGGTTGATGTTACCACTCCTCTTGCTGTAGCCCCGTCGCAGGTGCTTGATGAGCAGGTTGTGCTTGCAACAATATTCCGTGCCGGCATACCTTTCCATAAAGGTTTCCTTGATTACTTCGACCATGCTCAGAACGCTTTTGTCTCGGCCTACCGCAAGTATCGCGAAAAAGAGAATTTCGATGTGTTTATCGAATATATAGCTTCGCCACGTATCGACGGCAAGACTCTCGTCATTGCCGACCCGATGCTTGCAACCGGATCGTCGATGGACCTGTGTTACCGCGCACTTCTGACCAAAGGAGAGCCGGCGCATGTCCACGTCGCCTCGATTATAGCATCGCGCAAGGCCATTGATTATGTCAAGGCTACTTTCCCTGCCGACAAGACTACAGTGTGGGTCGGTGCTATCGACGAGGTTATCAACGACCATTCTTACATCGTCCCCGGACTCGGCGATGCCGGCGACCTCGCCTATGGCATAAAGGAATAATACTTTTAGCCGTAAAGGTCTGGAATAAGATACAAAAATTCAGAAATAACAAAAATAACAGACTTCGTTCCTTTGCCGACGTTAGTAGGGGAGATTTAGCTCCTCACTACGATTGACATAAGAAACGAAGTCTGTTATTTTTGTTATTTCTGAATTTTGTACCTGATAATTAGATATTTCTTAAAGGCCGAAGGCTTCCTTCACGGCAGGAACTGCATCGAGTTTTTCCCATGTAAACAGTTCGACAGTGCGTGTGAAGCTTGGTTCGTATTTCGAATGGAACTCCTTGGTTACAGTCACCGGTTTGCGTCCCATGTGGCCGTAGCTTGCGGTCTCGCGGTATATGGGGTTACGGAGTCCGAGGCGTTTTTCAATCGCGTAGGGAGTCATGTCGAAACATGGCATGTCGTTTACGATTGCCGCTATTTCAGAGTCCGAAAGGTTGACTTTGGCTGTGCCGTAGGTGTTTATGCAGAGGCTGACGGGACGGGCTTCGCCGATTGCGTATGCCACCTGTACGAGCACGCGGTCAGCCACGCCGGCCGCTACGAGATTCTTGGCGATATGGCGTGCGGCGTATGCAGCCGAACGGTCGACTTTCGAAGGGTCTTTGCCTGAGAACGCGCCGCCTCCGTGTGCACCGTGTCCGCCATAGGTGTCAACAATGATTTTACGTCCTGTCAGACCGGTGTCTCCGTGCGGGCCACCGATGACAAATTTTCCGGTCGGATTGACAAGCAGTTTCACATCATCGCCGATTAGGGCTGCTTCCTCGGGGCGAAGCTTCGCCTTGACGCGGGGAATAAGTACGTTGCGCACATCCTCAGTGATTTTCTGTTGCATAGCACGGTCGGCGGCAGCACGCGCGCTGTCGGAGTCGTCGGTCGGGAGGATGAACTCATCGTGCTGTGTGGAGATAACGATTGTGTCTACGCGCAGGGGACGGTTGTTCTCGTCATATTCCACTGTCACTTGGCTCTTGGAGTCGGGACGGAGGTAGGTGTAGACACGGCCACGTTTTTCGTGGGTCATCTCTTTCTCCTCGCGGCGAATGTCGGCAAGTTCCTGAAGAAGACGGTGTGAGAGGTCTATGGTGAGAGGCATGTAGTCAAGTGTCTCGTTGCATGCGTAGCCAAACATCATTCCTTGGTCTCCCGCACCTTGGGCTTCAGCCTCGTTGCGCTCGACTCCACGGTTGATGTCGGCGCTCTGCTCGTGGAGGGCAGAGAACACACCACAGGCCTCGCCGTCAAACTTCAGGGCGCTGCGGTTGTAGCCTATCTTGCGGATGACATCGCGTGTCACCTCCATCAGGTCAATGTATGCTTCGCTCTTGACCTCGCCTGCGATTACGACCTGACCTGTTGTGACAAGAGTCTCGCATGCGACTTTCGATTTCGGGTCGCGGGCAAGGAATTCGTCGAGAATTGCATCTGAAATCTGGTCGGCAACCTTGTCGGGATGTCCTTCTGATACGGATTCTGATGTGAAGAGATAAGTTTTCATAAGTTTATGGTGCTTATATAAAAAAATAAAATGTCGAAGTGGGCTTGAAAATGCGTGGATTCGCGCTGCCTGCTTCAACATTTCACATCTGTGGCCTTCATCCTCGCGGATTGCCGGCACGCAATATGAATCTCAAAAGTCTAAATCCTCTGTGAAGACCAAGAGGTGAGAGTTTCTGAAATCCCCCGTAGCTTTTGCCGATGGATTAGTCATGGCACTGTGGCGAGGGGTGCAGTTTTAGCATTTTTTGAAGTGGTTGCAAGCAGCCAAATTTGTCCACTTTGATTTTCGGGTGCAAAGTTACAAAGAAATTGCGGTAACTCCAAAATAAAAATATTCTGGAATCACCGCAATGGTTTTGTCAGAATAGAATAGGTAAAAAGAAAAGTGGGGAACTCTCGCTTTTTCAGAAGTGAAAGGCATCGCCAAACGCCCAAACTGACTGAAAAAGATAGAATAAAAGTTCCACTGAATTGGTATCTATACGACGGCAATGAGCTGCCGGTTAGGAACGTCGCCTACGTCGATGAGGCAAAATTACACATTTTATTTTGGATTAATAGCTCTTATTCATGTTTTTACATTTTCAAAATCATGGCGTTTCTTATCTGTGAGATAGAGAAACGCCATGATTTTAGAAGTGTGGTATGCTTTGTCCTGTTTCCATGAGATGGTTCGGGATCAGTTTTCGCTGTCAGAAATACGGGTGTCGGGGTTGATTGTGCCTCCGTCTCCTTCGCCGGGCATGTCAGATTGGCTTGCTACGACGGTGACGGGGAACTGGGCGATTGCAAAACCGACTTCCTTGTCGACCTGAAGGACTGTTGCATTGACTCCGAGGTAATGTTTGCCAATTTCCATGTCAGTTGTATTGATACTGATGGGGAAAGGCGACAATGCGGTGCGCCCCTGTGGGATTCCGTCCCAGAAATAGGCTACGACACCGAGGGTTGCTGTCTTTGTGCCTTCGGCCGGGATGGCGCGGAGTGCGGTGATGTTGAGTGTGTCACCTTGAACCACGTAGAGGCTGCCGTCAGCTTCGGTAGCACCTGTATAGTCAATAGAGAGGCTGACCTGTGGCAAATCTTTGTCATCGCTGCACGATGAGACGAGTCCGAGCAACGGAAGCACGAGAAGTAGATAAAGGATACGTTTCATAGTTGCTTGAGAATTATAAATAGTTTATAGATATGTTTTTTATAGTGTCGTGTCTATCGGCCCGCTTTGCCACGGTTTCAGTTTTTGAATACTATGTCTGAACCGTCGTAGTCGATGACTATCGGGCGGTCACGGTCGACTTTCTGGCCAAGGATGTCTTTCGACAGCTGGTTGAGTACCATGCGGTGGATGACACGCTTGACAGGACGTGCTCCGAATTCCGGATCGTAGCCTTCCTCCGCGAGATATTTGAGCGCTTCGGGTGTGACTTTGAGCGTGATGCCGTTATTGGCGAGCATGCGCTGGATGGATTTTATCTGCAATCCGACGATTTCTTCAATCTCCTGCTCGTTGAGCGGGGTGAACATGATGATTTCGTCGATACGGTTTAGGAATTCGGGACGTATCTGCTGCTTGAGGAGTTCAAGCACTTCGTTCTTGGTATTCTCGATGACTTCGCCACGGTTTTCAGATGTCATTTTCGCAAAATTGTCGCGGATGACGTGTGAACCCATGTTTGAGGTCATTATGATAATCGTGTTCTTGAAGTTGACGAGCCGGCCTTTGTTGTCGGTCAGATGGCCGTCGTCGAGCACCTGAAGAAGTATGTTGAACACATCGGGATGCGCTTTCTCGATTTCGTCGAAGAGCACGACCGAATAGGGCTTGCGTCTGACTGCCTCGGTGAGCTGGCCGCCTTCGTCGTAACCGACGTATCCCGGAGGCGCTCCGACCAGACGGCTGACAGAATGCTTCTCCTGATACTCGCTCATGTCGATACGGGTCATCATCGTCTCGTCGTCAAAGAGATATTCGGCAAGGGCCTTTGCAAGCTCGGTCTTTCCGACACCTGTCGTGCCGAGGAATATGAACGAACCGATAGGGCGGCGCGGGTCGTTGAGGCCGGCACGCGAACGGCGGACTGCATCGGCGATGGCCGCGATGGCGTCGTTCTGTCCGACGACACGTCCGTGAAGCTCGTCTTCAAGATGCAGGAGCTTTTCTTTTTCACTCTGCACCATCTTGTTGACGGGAATGCCTGTCCAGCGCGACACGACATCGGCGATGTCTTCGGAATCGACTTCCTCCTTGATGAAGGCTTTTTCGCCCTGCATCACCTTGAGCTGTTCCTGTATTGCCGCATTTTCCTGCTCTTTCTGCTGTACTTTTGAATAGCGGATTTCAGCAACCTTTGCATAGTCACCTTCGCGTTCGGCGCGTTCGGCATCGAAGTTGAGTTGCTCGATGTCGATTTTGTTTTGCTGGATTTTGTTGATAAGATCCTTTTCGGCCTTCCACTTGGCGGTGAATTCCTTTTCCTGATCGCGCAGGTCGGCGAGCGACTTCTCGATTTCCTTCACCTTCTCTTTGTCGCCCTCGCGCTTGATTGCCTCGCGCTCGATTTCCTTCTGGGCTATGAGACGGATGATTTCGTCAAGAGCCTGAGGTACGGAGTCGATTTCGAGACGGAGTTTCGAAGCTGCCTCGTCGATGAGGTCAATGGCCTTGTCGGGAAGGAATCGGTCGGTGATGTAGCGCTCCGAGAGGGTGACTGCGGCGATAATCGCTTCGTCGCGGATACGCACCTTGTGGTGGTTCTCATAGCGCTCTTTCAGACCTCGGAGGATGGCGATGGCGGCTGCTTCGTCAGGCTCGTTGACCATCACTTTCTGGAATCGGCGTTCGAGGGCCTTGTCTTTTTCGAAATACTTCTGGTATTCGTCGAGCGTCGTAGCGCCAATCGATCGGAGTTCGCCTCGCGCAAGTGCGGGCTTGAGGATATTGGCCGCATCCATAGCTCCCTCACCCTTGCCTGCTCCGACGAGGGTGTGGATCTCGTCGATGAAGAGGATGATTTCACCATCGGCACCTGTCACTTCGTTGACGATAGCTTTGAGTCGCTCTTCAAATTCACCTTTGTACTTCGCGCCGGCAACCAGTGCGCCCATGTCGAGCGAATAGATCTGCTTTGTGCGGAGATTTTCAGGCACGTCGCCTCTGACGATGCGCTGTGCGAGCCCCTCGGCGATAGCTGTCTTACCCGTACCGGGTTCGCCTATGAGCATAGGATTGTTTTTGGTGCGTCGCGACAGAATCTGCAATACGCGGCGGATTTCGTCATCACGTCCGATCACAGGGTCGAGTTTGCCTTCGCGTGCGCGCTCGTTTAGATTGATGGCATACTTCGATAGGGCCTGATAAGTGTCTTCTGCACTCTGGTCGGTAGCCTTTTTGCCTTTACGAAGTTCGGCTATAGCCGATTCAAGTTCACGTTGGCTCAATCCCGCATCCTTTAGTATGGTCGACGCCGGAGAGTTGACCGTGAAAATGGCTAAGAGTAAAGCTTCGAGGGTGACATATTCGTCACCTTGTTTCTTGGCGATGTCGAGCGCTTTCTGGAGGACATCGTTAGAGCTGCGACTGAGATAGGGTTCGCCTCCCGACACCTTTGGTTCGGCTGCGATTTTGGCATCAACCTGACGCATCAGGGTGGCAACATTCGCTCCCACCTTGGAGAAAATAAAGTTGATGAGTGATTCCCCTTCGGTCATGACTCCCTTAAGCAGATGCACAGGCTCTATTGCCTGATTGCCCGCGCCACGGGTAATCTCTATGGCCTTCTGTATCGCTTCCTGTGATTTGATAGTGAAATTATTGAAGTTCATGAGCTATGTTGAAGTTGTGAGTTTTTATTTAGTTCCATTCAGATAAGGGATTGTGCGGGATGCCTGTCTCTCCGCATGAGCTGAGCCATGAAACAGACACGACGGCAATCTGTTATATCTATCTAACAAAAATCATGCCAATTGGTTGAACTGTCATGCCTGAAAGAGCCGTTTTGTCATGGAAATGATTGTCAGGCGGCCTCAGGGTCTGATATGGAAGTGGGTGCGCAATGTGAGATAGTGGCATCATTCCCTGTATAACGATTTTCAGCACGGCAGGAGGCTCAGCTTGGAATGAGGCAAAAAAAGTAACGGCCGCCATGCCCCGAAGGGAATAGCGGCCGTAGCCTTTGTTTAGGTGAGATTCGGGATTAGATGCCCTGAAGCTTGAATGTCACGGGGAGGGTGTACCATACGTTCACCGCATGTCCGTTCATCTTGCCGGGGACGAAGTCGGGGAGAGCTTTTACGACGCGGACAGCTTCTTTGTCGAGGTCGGGGTCCTTTGAACGGATCACCTTAACCTCACCGACCTTACCGGTCTTGGTTACAACGAACTGTACGACAACCTTACCCTGAATGTTGTTTTCCTGAGCCATTGCCGGATAGCGGAGGTGTTCGCCTACCCACTTGAGGAGGGCAGCCTCGCCGCCGGGGAACTGGGGCTTCTGTTCAACCACGGTGAAGACCTGATTGTCATCCACGGGTTCGGGTTTCTTCTCTTCGACGATAACTTCTTCTTTGTGTTCACGCACCACGTTGAGGTCGTCAGTACCCTTGTCAAAGTCAGTGGTACCTACGGCGGTGTCAGTATCCTTGAGGTCGTCCTGAGACTTGATTTCTTCAACAACTTCTTCGTCACGAGTAATCTGGAGCTCTGTGGCCTTTACAGTGTTGAGGATTTCTTCAGGAAGAGCTTCGGGCTGCTGCTCTTCGACGCGCTGCTGTTCTGGTTCTTCAGGTTCTTCCTCTTCCTGCTCATCAGCAGTGTAGTCGATCATGGCCTGCTCAATCTGGTCTTCAGGACGCTCTTCAGCTTTCTGGAGCACAGTGTTTGCAAGGAGTCCGAGGACGGCTACAAGAAGAAGGACGATGAGAATCACGAGCATCGCGCGGTTGTGGCGCTTTGCAGAGGCTTTTCGGAGCTCATAGGCACCGAAATCCTTGTTTTTGCCTTCAAATATAATGTCAATCCATTCTGATGATGAAAGATCTACGTCTTTTGCCATAATTCAATAGAGATTTTTCAAGGTTAATATATCATTCATCAACAGATTATTTCTTGGGATTCTTGGCGAGGTAGTCAATGATGAGCGCTGAGTCATTCTTGTTGATGTTGTCAATCTGATAGCGTGAAATCTGATTGATCTGCATCTCGTCAAGTGCGCTGATAAGGCTTTCCCATGAAGCTTCAGGAGTGGCTTTGATGATCACAACGGGACGTGTGAGCGTAGAGTCGTTACGGATCTCGCGTGCACGTGCCTGGTAGATTGAGTCGTTGATAGCAGAAATCGACGAGAACTCTTTGTTGCGCCATTTCGACTTTTCAACTTCGATTTTTTCAAGTACCAGCTTGTTGCGGTCATGGAGGATCTTGCGAATGCCCTGCTGGAGTTTTCCGTCGTTGCCGACAAATTTCTCAGCCTTGAGCTTGTTGTTGTCAAGGATTCCGTCGCCGTTTTCGTCGGTGAAGTCGGGCATACCTTCATAGTAGTAAACCGTATTCATCGGACGGCCGCTTTCGTCGTTCTTGACATCGCCGTTGGCATTGCGTTCAGTAGTCAGGATGAGGGTGATGGCCTCTGATTCCTTAGCTTTGTTCATCTGATTCTGCTCTACTTTCTCGTTCGAGGGGAGCGAGATTGTGAGAGTCTGTGACTTAATCATTGTGGTACAAAGCATGAAGAATGTAATCAGAAGCATGTTCATGTCCACCATGGGAGTAAAGTCCACATGGATCGACATTTTCTTTTGGGCGCCTTTTTTCTTTTTGCCGCCGTCTGATTGTTCTATCTGTGCCATAATGATTATTCTTGCTCAGTTTTTAAAGCTGTCATGATGCTGAAGCGGTTCATCTTCAGGCTCTGGAGGTTGTCAAGCACGTCGTGGACAGTGTTGTAGGGAGTGTCCTTGTCGGCCTTGACTGCGATACCTTCGCCCTTTTTCATGGCTTTCTGAAGGTTATCGTTTCCTGAGTTATAGATGGCGCGCATCCAGATCTGGAACTCGTTGAGGTGTTCCATGTCCTTGTTGTCGTTGATGGGTATACCGACACCCTTCTGAGTCATGTCAGTGATAAATTTATCCTGATCTGTCTGTGACATTGAAAGGAACTGCGGAAGTACCTGGAACGGAACACCGAACATATTGATTTTAGAGAATGCTTCGCGCTGTGCTACAGAGAGCTGCACCGGATTGGAGGGGTGCTGCTTGTTGTAGAGCGTTACTGCTTCATCAAGAATCGTCTTGCGGAGAGCCTCTGATCCCCATGTGTCCTTGGTGTCAGCGTCTGCGTCACCGGCGATGGAGATGAAGATTTTCCCCTCTGGGCTTACAAGTATCGATGCGAGGTTCGCGGTCGGCACTTTCTGCTCAGATACAGAGGAGGGGGTCAGTACGGTGACCGGCTCCTTCTGAAGGAAGGTAGATGTCAACATGAAGAAAGTAAGCAAGAGCACAGTCACGTCACTCATCGCGGTCATGTCGATGAGGGTGCTTTTTCTCTTCATTTTTACTTTTCCCATATTACTTTATCTATTATAAGAGGTTTTTGCTTTGTTTTATGAAAGTGTTGGTTTAAACCTTTGTTGTGATAACAGTAACGTAGGATTAGTGAGTTGCTGCAAATGTCTGCACGATAGAGAAACCAATCTCGTCGATAGCGTAGGTGAGATTGTCAATCTTGTTGGTGTAGAAGTTGTAAGAGATTACAGCGAATGCACCGGTTGCGATACCGAAGGCTGTGTTGATAAGTGCCTCAGAAATACCGGTAGAAAGTTCGGTTGAGTCAGGTGCACCTGAAGCGGCGAGTGCCTGGAATGACTTGATCATACCCATCACAGTACCGAGAAGACCGACGAGAGTACCGAGAGTGGTGAGGGTTGCAACGATGGGAAGGTTCTGCTGAAGAGCGGGCATTTCGAGAGCGGTTGCTTCTTCAACTGTCTTCTGGAGGTTGGCAATCTTCTGTTCCTTGGTGAGGATAGTGTTCTTGTCCATTTCTTCGTAGCTTACGAGAGCTGCGGCAACAACAGCGGCAACTGAACCCTTCTGGTTCTTGCAGAGGTCTTTTGCACCCTGGATGTTGTTAGCGGCGAGGCACTTCTTAACGTTGGCAACGAACTTTTCGATAGAGCCTTTGCCCTTTGCAGACTTGAGGGCGATCCAGCGTTCAACAGAAAGCACGATAACGGTAAGGAAGAGAGTCTGGAGGATAGGCACGATGAAACCGCCCTTGTAGATGGTTCCCCAGAGGTCGATGGGGTGACCTTCTTCGAAGTGTGATTCGTGACCGAACCAGAAAATGAAGAGACATACAGCTACGACAAAGCAAGCGAGGATCACCAAGAAGGCGTTCTTGATGCCGGCTACGTTGCTTCCGGAGTTGTTCTTAGCGTTAGCCTTTGCAGGCTGTGTGGGATTAGGCTTTTGAGCTTCCATAATTTGTAATTACTAAAGATTTTAAGTTTATTGGTTTATTTGTTATTAGTTTTGATGATTCTCTTCGATTAGCTTTTTTAAGGAATAGGTTCTTATGGTATCGATTTTTAGCTTTCACGGAATGAAAGCTAATTTTTAAACGATATTGCAAAATTATAAGGAAAAATCGGTGTTTGCAAACGTTTTGCTCTTTTTTTTGCGTTAAACAAACTAAAATACAAATTGTAGTGTTTCGGAATCTTGGAATTTTTTTATTTTTTGCATACTTTTCAGTTAAAACTTATTAAGCTATATTCAAATATATTTATTATCTTTGTGCTTTCCAATTTTTTATAAGGTACAACTTACATAAATTCCAAGGATGAGAAGGTCTGTTAGCCTGAAAAAAGGCTTAAATCTTAATCTTCAAGGTGGACTGCGCTCAGAGACTCCAGTCGCTATCCCTCTTCCTGCTCATGTTGCTTTGATTCCCGACGATTTTCCGGGATTCGTGCCCAAGCTTGATGTAGCCGAGGGCGACAGAGTCGAGGTTGGTTCACCATTACTGCACGACAAAAACGATTCGAGAATAAAGCTTGTCGCTCCGGCTGCCGGAACGGTCGAGGCTGTCGTGCGTGGAGCGCGTCGTAAAATCGAGCGTGTTGTCATCAAGCTTGATCCGTCTGTCTCTCAGACTGCTGTCAAGTCTGCCCCTTTTGCCGGTGCATCGGCCGAGTCTGTAACTGAAGCCCTGATGGCTTCCGGTCTGTGGGCCATGATGCGCCGCCGTCCTTATGATATAGTTCCCCTCCCTGCCGACCGACCGCGTTCGATTATGGTGACGGCTATGGATACGGCTCCGTTAGCCCCCACTCTTGAGTTCATGGTCGAAGGCCGCATGGCTGACATCGAGGCCGGAGTAGGGGTGCTCTCACGACTGACCGACGGCCATATATATATAGGTATAGAAAAGGGGTCGTCAATACCCGACATAAAAGGTGCGGAAATTGTGGAATTTCCCCGTCTTCACCCTGCAGGCAATGCCGGAGTGCAGATCGCGGCCATTGAGCCGGTCAACAAGGGAGAGGTCGTGTGGACACTCGACATTGTGACGCTTGCCCGCATCGGGCATCTCGCGCTTACGGGCGAGCCTGACTGGTCGGCTTTTGTTGCTGTGACCGGCAGCGAGGTGAGCGATCCGCGTATGGAAAAGACTGTTGTCGGCGCTTCGCTTTCTACAGTCCTTGAGGACGAACTGAAGGCCGCCGGCTGTCATCAGCGCATAATTTCCGGAAACGTTCTGACCGGTGTCCGTGAGAGCATCGACGGCTATCTCCGCTATCCCTACCGTCAGGTGACGGTGATTCCAGAAGGCGACGATGCAGACGAGTTCATGGGCTGGGCTTCGATGAGTCCTTCGAAAATGAGTGTCAGCCCGTCGTTCATCGGCCGTTTCCTTGGTCGCAAGTTTGCGCCAGATGCCCGCATCAACGGTGGTCGCCGTGCCATGATTATGTCTGGAGAGTACGACAAGGTTTTCCCGATGGACATTCTGCCCGAATATCTTATCAAGGCAATTCTTGCCAAGGATATCGACCGCATGGAGGCGCTTGGCATCTATGAGGTAGCTCCTGAGGATTTCGCTCTTGCCGAATATGTTGACCCCTCCAAGCTGGAACTTCAGAAAATCGTCCGTGAAGGTCTCGACTATCTCCGCAGCGAGGTCTGATTTCTGTTTTTAAGAATTAACATTCCAACAATGAAAGCGCTAAGAAATTATTTAAATAGAATCAAGCCTAACTTTGAGCCTGACGGCAAGCTCCACGCTTTCCGCAGTGTGTTTGACGGGTTTGAAACGTTTCTTTATACTCCTAACACCACTTCGACTTCGGGTGTGAATGTCCACGACAGCCTCGATTCAAAACGAGTGATGATAATAGTGGTGCTGGCACTGATGCCCTGTCTGCTCTTTGGTATGTATAATACCGGCTATCAGAACTGGCTGGCAGCCGGAGCAGTGGAATTTCCGTTCTGGCAGCTGATGGCCTACGGATTTCTTGCGGTGTTGCCGCGTATCGTGGTGGCCTATGTGGTCGGACTCGGCATCGAGTTCGTCGTGGCCCAGTGGCGTCGCGAGGAAATTCAGGAAGGATTCCTTGTCACCGGTATTCTCATTCCTCTCGTCTGTCCGATTGAGACTCCGCTGTGGATGATTGCAGTCGCCACTGCCTTCTCGGTTATTTTTGTCAAAGAGGTTTTTGGCGGTACTGGCTACAATGTGTTCAACGTCGCCCTCGTGACACGTGCGGTGCTGTTCTTCGGCTATCCTGCACAGATGAGCGGTGACAAGGTGTTTGTTTCTACAAATTCGATCTGCGGACTCGGTTTCGACCTTCCCGATGGATTTTCAGGAGCTACGCCACTCGGACAGATCGCATCATTTACCGGCGGCAATCTTGAATTGCTCAATCTTAAGGGTAATCCTGTCAGCACATGGGATGCCTTTCTCGGACTGATTCCCGGATCGTTTGGCGAGACTTCTACGCTTGCTATCCTCATTGGAGCATTGCTGCTGCTCGCCACCGGCATAGCTTCGTGGCGCATTATGCTCAGTGTCGTGGCCGGAGGTCTTTTTATGGGATGGGTTGCCAACGTGTTCGAGACACCGGCCTATCCTGCATCGTTCCTCAACCCGTTTGACCAGCTTCTGTTCGGCGGATTTGCTTTCGCTGCTGTCTTTATGGCGACAGACCCTGTTACGGCCGCACGGACAACCCCCGGCAAATATATCTACGGTTTCCTTGTCGGAGCGGTCGCTATAATCATCCGTACATACAACAACGGTTATCCCGAGGGCGCAATGCTTGCCGTGCTTCTCGGCAATGCTCTTGCTCCGTTGATTGACTATTGTGTGGTTCAGCTGAACGTTTCGCGCCGTATACGCCGTCAGAGGCGTACAGCCGCCTGAGCATGGCAACCAAATTCATCCAACAGCTATAAAGCTTAATTTCACATCGACTTATGAATAAGCAAAGCAATACATATACAATAATCTATATCATCATTCTTGTGGTGGTGGTCGGGACTGCTCTCGCGGCCACATCTCTTGCTCTGCGCGAACGCCAGCAGGACAATGTCAATGCCGACAAGATGAGCCAGATTCTGAATGCCGCACTGATTTCCCCTGACAAAAAGGACGTAGTGGCGGAGTTTGACAAATATATCACCGACCAGTTCGTTGTCAATGAGCGCGGAGAGACTGTCGAAGGTGTCAAGGCGTTTGATGTCAATGTGGCTGCCCAGAGCAAAGTCGCAGCCGACCGTCGCGAGCTGCCGGTTTTTGTCTGTACGACGGCCGACGGCGCTGTCAAGTATATCCTGCCTGTCTACGGTGCGGGTCTTTGGGGGCCGATTTGGGGCTATGTCGCCTTTGACAGTGACGGCTCGACCATCTATGGCGCATATTTTGCCCATCAGGGCGAGACTCCCGGTCTTGGCGCTGAAATCGAGAAGCCTGCTTTCAGCAGTCAGTTCGAGGGAAAGAAGGTGTTTAAGGATGGCCGTTTCCGTCCAATCGCAGTGGTGAAGGCCGGGCAGCAGCCGCTCAACGGTGAGGATTACGTCGATGGAATTTCAGGAGGTACTATTACCTCGAAAGGTGTCGGCGCGATGCTTGACAACTGCCTCACTCCCTACAAGAAATTCCTTCAGGGACTCTCCCGGCCCGCTCTCTAAGCACGGCGGCTATTGTGAGAATTTACAAATCCAGTCAAAACACTCTCAACACTCAAAAAAATTTCATCCGTCATGGCTGATAAAATCAATAATAAAGAGGTGCTTTTCAACCCTCTGTCGAAAAACAATCCGGTAGTGGTGCAGATTCTCGGCATCTGCTCGGTGCTTGCTGTCACTGCCAAGCTCGAACCTGCGATTGTGATGGGTGTCTCGGTGATAGCGGTGCTCGCTTTCGCCAACGTCATCATATCGATTCTCCGCAACACGATTCCGACCAATATCCGCATCATCGTGCAGCTTGTGGTGGTGGCAGGTCTCGTGGTCATCGTCGATCAGGTGCTCAAGGCTTTTGCCTACGATGCCGCCAAGCAGCTGTCGGTGTTCATCGGTCTCATCATAACCAACTGTATTCTCATGGGACGCCTTGAAGCCTTCGCGATGGCCAACAAACCTTGGCCTTCGTTTCTCGACGGTGTCGGCAACGGCATAGGCTATGCCATCATCCTCGTCATCGTCGGTTTCTTCCGTGAGCTTCTTGGAAGCGGCACACTGCTCGGCTGTCAGGTTATTCCTCAGAGTTTCTACGAAGCCGGTTATGTCAACAACGGTCTCATGATTCTTCCTCCTATGGCTCTTATACTTGTCGCCTGTATCATTTGGGTTCAGCGCAGTATAAACAAGGATCTTCAGGAAGATAATTAAATCAACCATATTCGCCCAACGCTCTAAAATTAAAACCAAGTGGAAAATCTGAATATATTCATACGGTCGATTTTTGTCGACAACATGATTTTTGCCTACTTCCTCGGCATGTGCTCGTTTATCGCTGTGTCAAAGAACGTGAAGACCGCTTTTGGCCTTGGAGTGGCAGTGACTTTCATGCTTGTTGTGACGCTTCCCGTCAATTATCTGCTCCAGACCTATGTGCTCAGCGCAGGTGCGCTCACATGGCTTGGCCCTGAGTATGCCGATGTCGACCTCAGCTTCCTTTCGCTCATCATGTTTATCGCTGTCATTGCATCAATGACCCAGCTTGTCGAGATGACGGTCGAGAAATACAGTCCCGCGCTCTATTCGTCGCTTGGCATCTTCCTTCCGCTCATAGCCGTAAACTGCGCCATTCTCGGTGGCTCGCTTTTCATGCAGCAGCGTGACTTTCCCTCTGTCTGGACTGCGATATGTGCCGGCGGCGGCTGGGGGCTCGGCTGGCTTCTTGCCATCACTGCCATCGCTGCCATCCGCGAGCGCATTGCGGCCTATTCCAATATTCCGCGTCCCCTTCGCGGTGTGGGCATCACATTCATTCTGACGGCCCTCATGGGAATAGCCTTCATGAGCTTCCTCGGCATCAAGATTTGATATTATTAAGCATTCACACATTTATATTATAATATAATCATGTTAACGATACTTTCAGGTGTGAGCATCTTCCTTATCATCACCCTTGCGCTGGTGCTGATACTCCTGCTCGCAAAGAAATATCTTGTCCATTCGGGCAAAGTCAAGATTACGATCAACTCCGACACTGTCGTGGAGGCCGAGTCTGGCAAGACTCTCCTCTCGACCCTTGCCGATCAGAATATTTTCCTTTCCTCAGCCTGTGGCGGAAAGGGCAGCTGCGGTCAGTGTAAATGTCAGGTGTTTAGCGGAGGTGGCGACATCCTCCCGACCGAGAAAGTTCACTTCTCGCGCAAACAGCAGCAGGATCATTGGCGTCTCGGCTGTCAGGTGAAAATCAAGGAGGATTGCTCCATAGGCATTCCGGCTTCTGTGCTTGATGTCAAGGAATGGGAGTGCGAGGTGATTTCAAACAAAAATGTGGCGACATTCATCAAGGAGTTTATCGTGGCTCTGCCCGAAGGCGCTCACATGGATTTCATTCCCGGTTCATACGCCCAGATAAAGATTCCGACATACGAGATGGACTATGACAAGGATATCGACAAGGCTTCTATCGGTGACGAATATCTGCCTTCGTGGGAGAAATTCGGACTCTTCGGGCTGAAATGTCGCAACACGGAGACCACCGTCCGTGCCTACTCAATGGCCAACTATCCTGAGGAGGGCGACCGAATCATGCTTACTGTCCGCATAGCCACTCCGCCATTCAAGCCGAAACCTCAGGTCGGTTTTCAGGATGTCATGCCCGGTATTGCGTCAAGCTACATCTTCACTCTCAAACCCGGCGACAAGGTGCGCATGAGTGGGCCTTACGGGGATTTCCATCCCATTGTCGATTCGAAGGCCGAGATGATGTGGATTGGCGGTGGCGCAGGTATGGCGCCTCTCCGTGCCCAGATTATGTGGCTGACCAAGACACTCAACACCCGCGACCGTGTGATGAACTATTTCTACGGTGCGCGTGCGCTTAACGAAGTGTTCTATCTCGACGATTTCCTTCAGCTTGAAAAAGATTTCCCCAACTTCAAGTTCCACCTTGCGCTTGACCGTCCCGATCCCGCAGCCGATGCCGCAGGTGTGAAATATACTGCGGGATTCGTTCATCAGGTCATCTACGAGACATATCTCAAGAACCATCCCGAACCTGAGGATATCGAATACTACATGTGTGGTCCCGGCCCGATGAGCGCCGCCGTCAACAAGATGCTCGACGACCTTGGTGTCGATCCCGAATCAGTTCACTACGATAACTTTGGTGGATAATTCCTCATAAAGAAATAATTCTTGCAAAAAGCGCTGTTGGCTGTTGTCAATGGCGCTTTTTCGTTGTTTTGTAATAGATGGTTATTGTATTGTGTATTAGGTGATTCTCGAATGAAAGGTATATAATTCTCTCAATAAAAATCGGATTAACGATTAGATTTATCAGTCAAACTCTTTGGTTTATTAGTCTAAAACAATTATATTTGCGAAATAAGAATTAAATTTTTAACATAGTTTCGACAACCATGAGAAATATTATTTTGACGGCTTTACTTATCTTGACTTCATTTGTGGCAGGGAGTCAGAATGCCACCACGTCCGAACCTAAACGACAGAGTTATGTCTATATCCAAGGCCACTTTTTTAAAGATACTCCAAAAGAACTTATTGGAAAAAGCAAGTCAATGGCCAGGGTAGAATATAAGGATATAACAATCTGGCTTAATGTCTATAACGATTCTTCGGCCCTGTCCGACGACATTTTTGCACAAGCCATACCGCTGAATCAACTGGAAGACGGGGAGGCTATTTTGAAAGAGGCTCGGAGTCGTGAGAAGCTTATGGAGCTTCTGTCGTTTAAACGAATGATGCCGATTCATGAGGGCGACAGATTTCCTGAATTTACCGCTATGGACATTGACGGGATAGAGTGCAGTAATAAAGATTTAGAAGGTAAGGTAACAGTGCTGAATCTATGGACTTCGACCTGTGGGCCATGCCGTGCTGAGATGCCTGAACTTTCGACTTGGAAAGAACTCTATCCTGATGTGGTGTTTCTGTCTGCTACATACGAAGATGCCGACAAGGCACGGCCTGTAGTGGAAAAACTTGGTTTCACATGGCGTCATCTTGTCAATGATACTCTGTTTCTGCGTTGGAATAATGGGAAAGGTTTCCCTATGACAATTGTAGTCGATAGGAAGGGAATAATCCGCCGGGCCGTTAATGGCACAAATCCCGGCATCCGTGCCGATATTCTCGCGACGATAGCCGAATGTGTAGAGGAATAGTGCGATAGTGTTTTTCATATCCTTTTGAGAGTTGAGTCGCCTATAGCTGCGATAATACAAACGATATGAGTGGTTTTAGTGAAAAAATTGGGTCGACTCCGCTTGTGGAATTGACCCTTATTCTATCAGGTAAAAGTTAAAGTTATAATATTATCGCCTTTAAAGATTGATTATCAGCTCCTCCGCTGGACGTTTTGGAACTACATGTGTGGAGTCCGGGGTGCGGTAGTAGCGGATGTCAGCGTCATGAGTGCCGTCTGTATCCGTTAATACCACTTTTTCGGCCGGGTAGCCGAGAGCAAGGACATACAGAGGTTTGTATTGTTCAGGCAGATGGAGTGTCGAAATGATTTCTTGGATGTTGAATGCCTTGATTATGCAGCAGTGGATTCCTAAAACGGCAGCCCCGAGTGTGATTGCTTCGAGCTGAAGTCCGTCGTCACACAGACAGTTGGCGGTCAGACTCGTGTCGAGACACTGGACGAGATATGCGCCCGGACGTTCCGTAGGGGCAGGTCCGTCCCAGTCGCTAAGATACCCGGCCCATTTCAGCGCCGGAAATATAGCCTCGCGTTCTTCTGCCGATGTTACCGTGCGGTAGCGCAGTGGCTGGAGGTTTCGCGCCGACGAACAATAGCGTGTCAGACCGACTAATTCACGCAGTGTCGATTCGGAAATAGCCTTTGACCCATCAAAGCGGCGATAGCTGCGGTTGCTTTTAAGAAGCTCCCTGAGCGATTCGAGAGTGAGTTTATCCATGTTTAATATTTTTTGTTGTTTTTGATTACTCCCAATCGTCTGTACGGAAAGGTATCAGAGGCAGATAATTGCCGGCATGGAGATTTCCCGGCATGAAATCACGCCATCCGTAACGTACGGCAACCGGATTAGGAACTTTCTTGCTCGATACGACCATTTCGTTGGTCTGCCAGTGAAGCCATACGGAGTCGGCAGGGTGAAAAATTTTGTCAGGACCAGCGATTTCAAAACCTTCGATCATATAATTGCGGCAGATACCGTCGGAGGGGGAATCAATCGCTACCCATGCAGCGCCGTCAGTGAACCGGTGGCTCTTGTAGCGTGGGCTTTCCACCGGAAATTGTTTCTTACCGTATGTCTTGTTCAATGCAAGGTCACACAGGCGTTTGCCGACGGCAGCCTTGTTGGCGGGATGGATGTTGAAACGCTCGTAGGGTTCTACAAGGTCATTGGTTGAAATCATTGCACTGTTCGGAATCATGCCGATTGCCTTCCACTGGGCTTCGCGCAGCAAGGGGGCTTTGCCTTTTTCTGTCGGGTCGCCATACTCGTAAGGGGCGATTTCGACGTCATAGAAGGGGATGTCGCCGAGGCCGATGTCATCGCGCCAGCGTTTGACCATAGCAGCAAGACGCTCGGAATATGTCTGATAGGTAGAGACGTTCGAGCAGCCCTGATACCAGATGATACCGTTATACGTGTAGTTCTTTATCGGATTGAACATGGCGTTATACATCAGCATCGGACGGTGGTAGTGGACCATCGGTTCAATGTCTTTCGGGTCGAGCGATATATCGGGATATTTCTCAAGCATGTCGCGTGGAGTCCAGCTTTCGACCTTGGCCCCGCCGTAGGCTGCGCTTACGATTCCGACCGGGACATTTAGCACGTCTGACATCCGTTTTGCGAAATGCCATGCGAGCGCGCTGTAATCGGGAGCTGTTTCCGGAGAGGGAACGGTCCAAGAGGCGGCCACAGTGTCGAGCGGAGTGTAGCTCTGTGTCTGCGGGACAGTGAAAAATCTGACATTTCCTGCTTCGTCGCCTGAAGAGGCTATTTCGTCATATCCGCCGAGCGTGCAGCATCCGGGGAAACCTTTAAGCGGCATCTGCATGTTTGACTGTCCTGAGGCAAGCCATACTTCTCCGATAAGCACATTGTTGACAGTCAGTGGCTCACCGTCGGATATAGTGATGCTGTAGGGCGTAAAGCCGCCTGCCGGGGTTTCGATGGCAAGCGACCATTCTCCTGTGCGGTCGGTGGAGGTTGAATAAGTCTTGTTGTTCCACGACGGGATTACGGTGATTTCTGCGCCGGGGTCGGCTATCCCGTAGATCCGCGCATTCGAATTTTGTGGAAGCACCATATTGTCGGTGATCAGTGATGCAGGCCGGACTTTGGCTTCGCTCTCGGCGGCAATAGCGAGGAAGGCCAGAGAAATGGTGAGGATTGATGTTTTCATGTATTTGTGTGGTTGTTTTTATGTGGTAGATGGTCGAAATGGCTGAATGGCGCTCTGCCTTTACCTGCGATTGGCGGCTGCTATTCTTTTATAGTCTTGTTTTCTTTCTTCTGGTCGTCCTCGCATTCAGGGATGAGAGTGGCAGCATAGCCTATTTTCTTGAAACCCTTCTGAATATTCTCGACATTGGTCTTCTTGGGATTGAAAACCACTGTTACAGTCTGGCTGTCAAGCGATGTTTCGATGGACTTGATTCCCTTTTCGAAACGCAGGTTTGATTTGATTTTGTTTTCGCAGTTCTGACACGACATTTTGGGCATAACGTTGAAGATTGCTGTCGTGTCGGCAGGAGCTTTTGCATTGGCGATTACTGTGAGTGATACAAGCATCAGGGCTAATGAGAGGATTCGTTTCATGAGAGTGATTTATGAATTTGTTAATATTATTTATTAAGGTGTGACTATAGAAATTTCGTGAAGTTATATCGGAAACCGGCGTAGACCATAGCTCCGTGAATCGGGGCATGGACCATTGTCGCGTCGAAATTCGGCCCCCACGGATTGGCTGCGTCGATGATCGGACGTTTCTGTCGGTAGCCGGTCAGATTTTCGCCTCCGATATAAATGCTCCAGTGACGGAAATTACGCGTCAGCTGGGCGTTGAGCTGTGCGTATGGATGATAATATTTTTCCCATGACAGAGATCCGTCGGCGGTAATATATGGTTTGGGATTCCGTCCCTTTCCGTTTAGGGCGCAGGTGATGTCGAGCTGCCAGAGCCCCATGTTTGGGGTGTATCCGAGGGTCAGAAGACCCTTGTTGCGTGAAGTCAGCGGTTTTTGGCGCATGCCGTCTCCGTAATTTGCCTGTACGTCTGTCAGACGGTAGGCTGCCGAGAAATTAAGGTCGGAGAGTATGTTGTAGCTCGCTTCAATCTGGAATGTATGTGAGTATGAGCGCCCTCCGAGGTTGCCGATTATGGCTGCATGCGGGTCTGTGTCGAGGTCGAGCAGGAGCTGGTCGGTAAAGCGCGTGTAGTAATATTCGCCGGACAGACTGAGCGAACGGCCGAAAAGACGTAGCGACGAGGTCACGCCGGCTCCGAAATTCCACGCGCTCTCCTGACGGAGATTGTTTTCGATGATGAGCGAGCGTGACGAGGCGAGCATGTAGTGGTACTCGGCAAGCGGTTGTGGCGAACGGTAGCCGCGTCCGGCCGAAAGCTGTAGTGATAACGGATCCATGATATTGTAGCGGACATGCAGACGCGGGGTGAACATCCAGCCGTAGTGCGAGCTGTAGTCTCCGCGTATTCCGGCCATGGCTATGAGGCTGTTGTCGATGTTGAGTGTATACTGTCCGTAAGCGCCTGTTGTCATTTCGTGACTGTCGATGTCGGCAGTCACCGCATCCGGTGCATTTGACGCACGCAGATGCTGGCGGTAATTGTCATAGACCATGCTGAGTCCTGTCGAAAGGGCATGGAGATCGTTCCATTTTCGCTCGAACATGGCCGACACGTATGCTTCGCGCTGGATGACATCGTAGAGCTTGCGGCCGTATTCTGCGTTCTGGTCGTGGAAGCTCATTGAGGCTATCATGGCCACATTGCCGTCGTTGTCGCGGTCGAATATATAGGCGTTTTTGGTGAAGGCTTCGACGCGGCGGGTGCTTATGTCGATTATATATGGGTCGGTGTAGTGGTGTCCGTGGGCAATCTGTCCGCTTTTGCGTCGTTCGTCAAGATATTTGACCGCTGCCTGAAACACATAGCTTGTTCCGAGATATGCCCATCTGTTCATTCCTGCAAACTGTCTCAGGCGAGGTGAATCGGCAAATCCGTCGTCGTTTTCGTCGTGGGTCGTGAATGAATTTTCTCCGTGGAGCAGGATGCCGGTGCTCCATTTTTCTCCGAGATGTATGTTGCCGTCGAAGTTTCCTTCGAGTTTTCCTTTGTGGTCGGCATAGAGATTGGCAGAGAGACTCGGGTCGAGCTGCGGTTTCTTCATCTCGATGTTTATCTGTCCGGTTATTGACTCATAGCCGTTTTTGACCGAGCTTGCGCCTTTCGACACTTGAATTGACTGCATCCAAGGTCCGGCTATATATCCGAGTCCGAACGGTCCGGCGGCACCTCGGAAATTAGGGATATTTTCAGTCAGCATCTGCACGTAGCTGCCAGACAGTCCGAGGAGTTTAATCTGGCGTGCTCCTGTCGCCGCGTCGCTGTAGCTCACGTCGACCGACGGGTTGGTGGTGAAACTTTCTCCAAGATTGCAGCATGCAGCCCGTTTTAGGTCGGAAGCGGAGATGACTTCAGTATTCGTCGCGCGTCCGCGCAGTTTGCCGAGAGTGCGTCGTTCGGAGATGACCACTTCCTGCAGTTCAAGGCCGAGTGTGTCGGGTTCTTGGGTCAGAGGCGAGGACTGGCAGTTGAATGCTGCCTGAAGGGAGGTAAATAAAAAGACCGTTTTTAATATTCCGTTCATGGATCATTGCAAAATTTACTGCGAAGTTACGAAAAATCCCGGAGTTACGGATATTTGCCACTTATTTCATAATTCAATGGATAATTGTCATAATGGAACAATTAGAAAATGTTTTTTGATAAATAATAATTATGAAAGGTTAATTAGTAGCAAATTTCTATTGAAATATTGATATTTAACGTTGTTTAACGAGTCTTAATGGCACATATCTTATATTCTAAGTACCTTTGCAAAAATATACGCATGGAGTAACGGCCCGGACGGGGTTGCTTTCGGGTATATCGCATGAATTCATTTTGCAAATAAAATCTTGTATCAAAGTTAACTACAAAATTGTATGGACAGACGTATTATCGCGCTTATTCCTCTGGTTGCAACCATGTTGAGTGGTGTTTTATTGCCTCAGGGAATCTCTGCGAAGAAAAAGAAGGTCACTATGCCAAAGGTGGAGCTGTCAGGGGCAGCTAAGGACAGTGCGGATTTCATGAAAAATTTGAAGGATGCCAAGGTTTGCAAGGGTATGTTCAATACTTATTTCGACAAGAAAAACAAATTGTGGATTGAACTTCCCGACAGTGTTCTTGACTGCACATATCTTCTTGTGAACCGTGTCAACAGTCTTTCGACAACCAAAGACTACGTGGCCGGACAGATGGCCTGCAATCCTATGCTCATCAGATTCACGCGCGATGACAACAACGTCTACCTTCACCTCATACAGACTGCGTCGGAAGTTCCGGCCGATGATCCTATCAAGGTTTCATTTGACCGTAACTTCGTCGACCCTGTGCTCAAGGCTTTCAAGATTGCCAACAAAAATAAAGATGGCGTGTTCATTGATGTCACTTCTTTTTTCGGAGGCAATGAAAAGGTCATCTCTCCCATCAAGGAGGCCAACCCGCTTGCCAAGCTTCTTGGGGGCAAAGAGGGTATAAAGGGCACTTTCTATGCTGACGGTTCGTCGATTGTTTCTGTAAAATCCTTCCCGGAAAATGTCGAGATAAAGAGCCGTCTTGCCTACACTACTTCGAGTGCCACTCAGCCATATACTGTGGTTATGTCGCGTTCGATAGTCCGCCTGCCAGATGAACCGATGGCGATGCGTATCCACGACAACCGTGTGGGCTACTTTTCAGAACTGAAAAACAAGTATTCCTCCTCGACTGACGGAGCTAAGCCCTATGAGGTCATAACACGTCACAGACTTGAACCGCGCGATGAAGACCGTGAGGCATACTTTGCCGGTAAGCTTGTCGAGCCGAAAAAGAAGATTGTATTTTACGTTGACTCGGCTTTCCCGGAAAAATGGCGTGGAGCCGTCAAGGAAGGAATCGAATACTGGAATACAGCCTTCGAGGCCGCCGGATTCAAGAATGCGATAGAGGCGCGCGACTATCCTGCCGACGATCCTGATTTCGATCCGGATGATATCCGCTATTCCTGTGTCCGATATTGCGTCACTCCGACCGCCAATGCAATGGGCCCGTCATATACCGACCCACGCACAGGTGAGATTCTCGGTGCAGATGTCATCTGGTATCACAATATCCTTGAACTTGTCCACAACTGGCGTTTCACCCAGACGGCGGCTGTCGATCCCCGTGTCCGCACAAAGGTATTTGCCGATTCAGTGATGTATGAGTCGCTGACTTATGTGGCTGCCCATGAAATCGGCCACTGTCTCGGCCTCATGCACAACATGGGAGCTTCTCACTCGTTTACTCTCGACAATCTTCGCGACCCGGAGTTCACTCAGAAGCACGGCACTACTCCGAGCATCATGGACTATGCTCGCAACAATTTCGTGGCTCAGCCCGGAGACTTTGAGCGTGGAGTGCGACTTACGCCTCCTCCGGTGGGAGTCTATGACATCCATGCCATCAACTGGGGCTACCGTCTCATCCCCGGTGCAAAGACTATGGAGGACGAGAAGCCCACTCTTGAAAAATGGATCAGAGAGAAGGACGGCGACAAAATGTATGAGTTCGGCGCACAGCAGTTCCTCGGACTTGTTGACCCGACCGACCAGACCGAAGACCTCGGCAACGACCATCTGAAGGCCGGAGACATGTCGATTTCCAATCTGAAGATTATCATGGATAATTTCGAGGATTGGGCAGGTGACAAGGGCGAACACTACGAATCGCTCAGCGACATGTATAAGGCTGTTGTCAGCCAGTATCTCCGTCATGTCGGACATGTCTACCCCTACATTGGCGGTGTCGAGTTTAAGGAAATCCGTCAGGGGATGAACGATGGCGATGCCCGTAATTTCATTCCCAAAGCACGCCAGCGAGAGGCTATGAAATGGCTTCTCAATCAGGCTCGCACATGTGACTGGCTCACTCCTCCGAGCCTAATGGCCAAATGGGAAGAACCATACGAATGGAAAGAGAAAATGCAGCGTAACATTGTGGCTTGCCTGCTCATCTCGACCAATCTGCAGCGCATAAAGGAAGGTGGCCGGCTTGACCCCGTCAACAATTATAAGCTCCGCGACTATATGGACGATGCAATCCATTCGATTTTCGAGGCGACATATAAGGGCAAGGCGCTTGATGCGACCGAGCGCAACCTTCAGGCTTCGGCAATCGGTGTGATGGTCAACTATTCGGGTCTCAAACCGAAGGAACAGAAAGCGTCCTCGTCAAAATCTCTTTCGATAGTCGACGAATTTGCCATGACCCTCGCGGAAATCACAGTGCCCCAGTTGCCATGTGGCCTCGCGCATCTCGAATCTGCCGCAGACCCTGACGAAGCCCGGTCATTCCTGAGAATACTTCTCAACCAGACCGCGCTGCCTGTCACTGAAATGCAGCCTATGATGACGGCACGCCTCAAGGAAATCATGAACCTCTACAAGACAAAGCGTGCCTCGGCTCCTGATGCCGACACCCGTGATTTCTATGACTACCAGATTCTTGCAATCGGCAAGATTCTTAAAAACGACTAAATATACACAAAACCACTTTTTTACATTTCTGCAATATGCGATTATTCCTATTGGGCATAATGCTCGCTATTTCCACTGTGGTTCTGTCAGCGCAGACACGGCCTCTTATAGGCAAGGTGGTCGATGAGAACGACGAAGGGCTCATCGGGGCTACTGTAAAAGTAGAAGGAACAACACAGGCGACAGCTACCGATGTCGAGGGCCAGTACACAGTGGCTGTAAAGACCGGAAGCAAGGTGACACTTACTATTTCATATATCGGCTATAAGACTGTTGCTGTCGAGGTCGGCCCTGACCAGAACAATATAGTAACAAAAATGGAAGTGAATTCCAATGTGATGGATGAAGTGGTCATCATCGGCTACGGTACAGCCAAGAAACAATCGCTGACTTCTTCGGTTGAGACAATCTCGGGCGATGAGCTTATTCGCATTCCAGCCATGAATGTCGACCAGACTCTTGCCGGTCAGGTTGCCGGCCTTGGTGTGATGAGCACTACCGGCGACCCGTCGTCGGCCAAGGAAGCGACAATGAGCATACGCGGTAATACGGGAAACCCGCTTCTTGTGATTGATGGTGTCCCACGTCTTGGAACCAACACTTCGGACGGCGAGATGCGTCTAAGCGATCTTAACCCTGACGATATACAGAGCATTTCGATTCTCAAGGATGCCGCTGCTGCCGCTGTCTACGGTGCGCGTGCCGCCAATGGTGTCATTCTCGTCCAGACAAAGCGCGGACAGGATTCCGGACGTGCGCGTGTCAATTTCCGCGGTCAGTTCAACCTTCAGGAAGCCACCTATCTTCCCAAATTCCTCGACAGTTATAAATTTGCCGAGCTGTATAACCGTGCGGTAGAAAATTCAGGCAGTGACATCTATACTCCCTACGACCTCTCGCTCCTCGACTCCGACCCTAACGTATATGGCAACTCCAATATGCTTGACTATCTCAACAAGTGGGGCAACTCGCAGCGCTACTCACTTTCGGTGTCGGGCGGTTCCAAAAGTGTGCGCTATTTTATATCGGGCGGATACACACGCACCAAGGGGCTCTATTCAAATGTAAGCCGTGACCGCTACAACTATTCGGCCAAACTTGATGCCGATCTCATCAAGGGGCTTACTCTTTCGGTCGACCTTACGGGATCAGTGTCTGAAAACAAGAATTCAAGCTACACCACCATTGATGCGGCCTATAATTTCTCTCCGCTGCAGGTGCTGACTTTCACTGACGGACGCCTTGCCAGCATCGATGGGTCGAATCCGCTGATAAATGTCTATGGAAATGGCGGATATAACAAGGTCAATTCCGACTTCCACACGGTCAATGCTGTGCTACGTTATTCAATCCCTAAGGTCGACGGACTTCAGATCTATCTTAAAGGTACGGTCGACCTGAACCATCAGAATACAACCCAGTATTCCAAGCCGGTGGCGCTATATCTCTACGATCAGGAGACGGGGACGACATCCGTCGACCCGAATACGGTTTATCCGAAAGCAAAGATAAAGATGGAGGACCGTCACCAGACCATCAACAACAAGCTTGTCGAGGCTGGTATCAGCTATGACCATACATTCGGCGGGAAGCATTCGGTGACAGGTCTGGCCGTGGTCAACTATCAGGACTATCGCAACAAATATCTGACAGGACGCAACGATGATCTTCCCGGAGAGTTCCCCGAAGTCATCGGCAATACTTCAAGCGGCTTTCTTTCAGGCAATGAATACTACAGCGAGCGTGCTTCGCTCGTGGGCCGTGCCACTTACGGATTCGATTCTCGCTATTTCGCGGAATTCAGTTTCCGTGTCGACGGCTCGACCCGATTTGCGCCCGAAAACCGCTGGGGATTCTTCCCGACAGTATCTGCATCGTGGGTCGTCTCAAACGAACCGTTCTTCAAGAATATCTCACCTGCAGTGATGTCGTTTGCCAAAGTGCGCGGATCATACGGTATACTTGGCGACGACGGCAATGCGTCTGATTACGACTATCTGCGCAAATATATATTCGCAATGAACGGAGGTTATCCGATCGGAGGCATATTCGGCCCGGGTATCATAACTGAAGCCGGTTCATATCCCAATCCGGACCTTGAATGGGGCAAGTCGAAGGATTTCAATATCGGTCTTGACCTCGGTTTCTGGAACAACCGTTTTTCAATTACCGGCGAATATTTCGAGCGTCGCCGTTCGAACATGGTAATGGACGCGCCTGCATATCTTTTCCCTCCTTCTGTCGGAACAGGCGGTTCAGTGCCTAAGGTAAATATAGGTGAAGTGCTCTATCGCGGATGGGATATTTCGCTGAAACATCTCAATACAATCGGCGATTTCCGCTATAACGTGACTGTCAACGTGTCACGTGCCACCGACGAGGTTCTCGACTATGGCGATGAGTCGGCCTATCTGCCGAATCTCCGCCGCAAAGGCAAGAGCTATTCGTCGAAGGCCATGTATGAGGCCGCAGGTCTTTTCCAAAGCTATGAGGAAATAGCCGAATGGCCTGTCGATCAGGACGGTTTCGGCAATACAACACTTGCTCCCGGCGACATCAAGTATATTGATCAGGACGGCGACGGACTCCTGACGCGCAATGACCGCATCTATGTCAAGAACTCTTCACTTCCAGACCTTAATTTCGGTGTCGGCATCGGTGCTGAATGGAAAGGAATCTACATGAATGCACAGTTTCAGGGTGTGGCCGGTTATAATCAGCTGATCAGTGAGCTGTATACTCTTGAAAACCGTTCGCTCCAGCGCTTTCAGGACTATCATTACACCAACTCTTGGACTCCTGAGAATCCGCATGCCGAATATCCGCGTGTGAAATTCTCATCGTCATCTGACAACAACCGACTTGAAAGCACATTCTGGGTGAAAAAATGTAATTTCCTCCGTCTGAAGGCATTGACCCTCGGCTATCGTTTCCCGTCGAAAATGCTCAGCAAGGCTCATATATCGGCTCTTGACATCGCGCTTCAGGGCGGTAATCTGTTTACGGTATCTTCTCTCCACAACATGGATCCCGAGTCGCTCAGAGGCTATCCGCTTCAGCGCACTTATGGTCTGACAGTGAATTTCGGCTTCTGATTCTGTGGACGGAGTAATTCATGATAACAAATATCGACTATAATCAAAGGAAAACTCTCTGACTTATATGAAAATAACGAAATATATAATAGGTGCTCTCTTATTGCCTGTCACACTTGTCTCATGTGATGGCCTTTTCCGTGACGCTCCTAACGACAAGCTGTCAGAGGAAGTCATCTGGGAAAACGAACGGCTTCTTGACGAATATGTCCTTCCGTGGTACAGAAACATGGACAACGGTTTCCGCACTTATGTCACGACGCTTATGAAAGGTCTTGGCTACGAATACGAGCCGTGGTATGGCGATCAGCTTACAGTCGGACGCCGTGACTGGTATCAGGGCGACTACGGAAACATCCTTAAAAGCTCTCAGCAGGACATCACGACCCGTGGCCGTACGGAGTGGTTCAAATATTATACCCAGATTTCTTCTATAAATACTTTGCTTGAGAATGAAAGTCGTCTGCCTGAAAACATAAGGCAGAGGGTGCTTGGCGAGGCTCATTTCTTCCGTGCATACTACTATTACACACTGTTGCGTATGTATGGCGGAGTGCTTCTGATAAAAGAGCCCTACAATCCGCTTAAAAATCCGGTCAAATTCCCGCGAGCGTCCTATGAGGAGATGGTTCGTTTTATCGCTGATGAAGCCGAACTCGCCGCATCGCTTCTCGATGCCACCAACACGGCTGACAATGTGGGGCGTCCGACACGGGGAACAGCCCTTATGCTCAAAGGCAAGACTTTTTTCTGGGCCGCAGGTGAGCACTTTCAGAACTGTGAGAAGGATTACTTGGGATTTCTTAATGACCGCTCGGCCGAAATGCTTGACTCGGCAGCCTATAATTATGAGCGAGTGATGAAGTCAGGAGTCTACAAGCTTGTGGAGATTGCCGGTACGACCAGAGATGAGGTTGTTGCAGGCTACCGCAACATATTCCTTACAAAGAATTCGGAAGAGTCAATCTGGGAAGTGCAGCATGCCGACGACGGTAATTTCTCAAATGCTAACGGACATAAGCTTGACCGTGAGGCTTCCGCTCCGTCATTCGGTGCCACAACAGCTGCCTATAACCCCACGCAGAACCATGTGGACGAATATCGTATGGCCAACGGGCTTCCAATCACTGATCCCGCTTCAGGTTATGACAAGAATAATCCATACGAAGGACGTGATTACCGTTTCTATGCGAATGTGCTCTATGACGGTGCGGAATGGCGTGGCCACACAATGGATCTCCATTACACGACTGTCGACGGCAATGAAGTGGCGGGAGAGGATCTGACCCCTTACGGCACATCAACCACAGCTTCGGTGTCGCGCACGGGCTACTACATGGCCAAATTCCTTAACGAACGTCAGACAATTGATACGAACGACACTTATGCCAGCTCTCAGAACTGCATCATCTGGCGCTATGCCGAACTTCTTCTCGACATGGCCGAGATTGATTTCAAGAAAGGCAGGACTGTCGCTGCTCTCGACAAGGTAAATCAGATTCGCCGACGCGTGAAGATGCCTGAACTGCAGTCGGTGACATGGGATGACATTTTTAATGAGCGCCGTGTCGAGATGGCTTTTGAAAAGACTACCTATTGGGATCTGCTACGCTACAATATCGCAGAGGAAAGAATGACCGGCACGACAAATCCTCTTTTCGGTGTCAAGATTGTGGTCAAGGCCAACGGCACGCGCACGATAACCAATCCTGTGGTCAACGGACGCAACACCGTGGTGAGATATTTCCGTGCACGCCAGTATTACTGGCCGCTTGACTGGGACGATGTGCGTTATCACGAGATTGAGCAGAACCCTGAATGGGTCGAGATGTAACACACGCAATATTGTAAATAAAGAAAAAATAGATTATGGTTTGCGGGATTCGGGTTTTGAGAAGACACGCATCCCGCGGACCTTTAACAATTCATCATTATAAAAATTTTATCACATGAAGAAATTTTTACTCTCGATGGCGCTTTGCGCCGCATGCGTTACCGCAGCTTCGGCTCAGGAAACTTTCAACTATTTCGATGCGGCTGATGTCGATGCCAACGGCTGGCTCTGGTTTGACTCGCAGGCAAAGATCGACAAGTATGTGGGTTGGGGTAGCAAGTACAAAATACAGCTTCAGACTACTACATTTGAAGATAGCGAGGGGCAGTATGCCGAACCGACATGCGATCCCGAGGCAATAGGCTGGAATGAGGCCGGAGAACTTGGCGGCGAAGGCGCTAAGGTCGGTGCGATAATACTGCCCGGCGGATCATCGACCAATGGTTCTGATTCACCCAATGGAGGTGGTCTTCTCCTTCAGCTCCCCGACTGTGCCGAGTTTGATATTTTCCTGTCGACTGAAACCGCGCCCATCTGCGTCGGACTCCTCGGCGCCAAGGGTAATGTAGAGGCTATTGACTGTGCGACAATCGCTACATATATGAAGCTTGCATTCATCAACAGACCGCTTTCAACCAAAACCCAGTATCAGTGGGATAATATTCAGGATGTAAGCAACCAGAATACAAATCTTTCTCTTGCAAGCGCCACCGGAGAGAAGGTGACCGCCCTTTTGCGCAACAACATCAAGCGCAATCTCTATGTTCAGGGTATAAAGGTTCTCACTTATACAAATGAAAGTGAAGGCTCTGCAGGTATTTCTGACGTGATTGCTGACGGTGGTCTCAACCTGACATTCGACGGAGAGACTGTAAACGCATCTGCCGATGCCGCAATCGAAGTTTATGCGCTTTCAGGAGCGCGTGTCGCTATGGGCAACGGTTCTTCACTTGCCCTCGGCCATCTCGCCACAGGCGCATATGTTGTCAAGGCTACAGCCGACTGCGGAGTGGCTACCATCAAGATTATCCGCTAACAATCCCTTTAACAACATTGAGTCATGAGACAGTTACTTCTCTCGCTGTCGCTGCTCGTTGGACTACCCACGTTTGCCGTCCGCAAGATGGCGAACGTGGTTTGTTTTGTAAAGTTCGCTGATCAGGAAGACGCCGAGTGGCAGCATCCGCAGGATTATTATGAGGCGATGTTCAACGATAGCGGTGACAATGCCAATTCGGTACGTAATTATTTTACAGACATGAGCTATGGGGCGATGGAATGGAATTCCGTGCTTGTCCCGCTTGTCTATGTCGACAGTCATCCGCGCAGCTACTATTGCAAGCAGACATCGATTAATCCTGACGGCTATGACAACTATGCCGTCGCGTCGCTTCGGGAGCAGACGATGCTTGATGCTTTGTGCAAGTATGTCGAGTCGTCCATCCCTGAAGATGCGGAAATTGACTGCAACGGTGACGGCAAGATTGATAATTTTACTGTTATCATCAACGGCAATTCCGAAATTTCATCGAATTATAACCTGTGGCCATCAAATCAGAAGTGCCTTTGGACCACTCCTGTCATCCACGGCAAGAAAGTGGATTGTTATCTGAAAGTATTCGACAAGGCCAACGGATATAAGGCACTTGAGCCTCAGGAACTCAATACAGGTGTGTTATGTCACGAGATGATGCACACTCTGAATGCTTTTGACCTATACAGCAACGGCAAGCTTGAGCCTGTCGGTGTCTGGGATCTGATGAGCGACAATCAGAAAGTCCCGCAGGGGCTCAGCGCGTACATTCGTCAGACATACGGTCGCTTTTACGGTAACTGGATTCCGAGTGTCAGGGAAATCAGCGAGTCGGGGCGCTATTTGCTCAGACCGCTTGATTCGGATAGCCCGGAGGATGTCGCGTTTAAGATTGTCCCGGATCTATCGAAGGATGAGTATTTCATGGTTGAATACCGCGACAAGTCGTCGCGCTGGGACAAATCGCTGCCTTATGCCGGAATGCTTGTCTATAGGATTGACCCCACGAGGGAAGGCAATCTAAATGCAAGCAAGTTTGAGATGTATGTGTTCCGTCCCGGCGGATCGGTTGATCAGGCCGGTGTAATCGCCAAAGCTCCGTTAGGCGAGGCGACCAAACGCACGTCGTTTGGTGCGGAAGGAGATGCGGACTATCCTTTTTATACTGATGGCACGCGTGCGCCGTTTTCAATCACAGATGTAGTGACCGTTGACGGTGGGATTGAATTCACGCTTAATCTTGACAGAAGCGGTATTTCTGACATAGCCGCCGACAGGATTCTCCCTGCCTACGACCGCATGTCGTCCGTCCTTTCCGCGCCTGATGCACGGCGCATCGACGTTTTCAATACGGCCGGAATCTGCGTTATCAGTGTCAGTGGAACGTCCGTGAGTCTTGAGAGTCTGCCGACAGGATTGTATTTTGCCCGGGCAGCATATTCAGGAGGCAGAACTGCAACCATAAAGCTTTTGAAATAGCCGGGATATTTTTCCGTGCACTGACCTAAATATATAAAAATGCCTGTGGCTTCAATTCGGCCACAGGCATTTTTGTAATATGAAATATGTCCGGATTAATGGATTTCGATGTGGAGAGGTGCGGCCACGGTCCATTTCACAGGAATCGATACTGTGGATGTGGACGGATCATATTTCCACGCTTTCTTGGAAAGGGTTTTGCCGTCGATGGTTATTTCGGATGGCTTTACATCTATAAGGTGAATCTTGAAAGTCAGTTTCTTCATGTCGGGTGCGCCGTGATATGTACCCTTGGCGGTGACATCAATGTTTATGCCTTCGACTGATGCGTCGCCTCGGAAGGTGATGATCGAGTAAGTGTTGTCGGCAAGCGAGGCGGTCGATGTGCGGTCGTCCTCAAACATTTGGTATTCCGATTCTCCGAGATAGGGGTAGTAGTTGACGGTATATGTATCCGAGCGGTAGTCGCCGGTCGATTCCATTTTGTAGTCGGCCTGAGGAATGAACGCTCCGGCGCGGACGAATAGGGGAAGCACGTTGAGCGGGGCAGGGTAGGTGATGGTGTCACCTCCGTTGTAGAATTTCGACGGCTTACTGTAGTCGACCCAGAGGCCGTCGGGGAAAATCACCTGACGCTCTGTTGCGCCCTGTTTCATGACGGGAGCTACAAGGATGTCGCGTCCCCAGAGGTATTCGTCGGTCACGTCGTCATATTTTCCGCTTCCGGCAGAGTAAAAGTTGAGCGGACGCACGAGCGGCTGACCCTGCGAGGCGTTTTCATAGGCGAGTGTATAGTTGTATGGAAGCCAGCGGTAACGCTCACGTATGAGAGGGAGGATGATGTCTTGCTGCGCGGGATATTTGTAGGGTTCGGCTGTCGACTGGGCATGGGTGCGGAGCACGGGTGAGAAAAGACCGAGCTGTAGCCAGCGCACGTAGAGTTCAGGGTCGTAAGGATTGTTTTCGTCGATGGCAAATCCGCCGACATCGTGGCTCATGTAGCCAAGACCGCTCAGACCTGAATTGAGCATGATCGTGACCTGTGGCTGCAGGCCGCCCCATGAACGGGACACGTCGGTCGACCACGGGAAGACGCTGTAGCGCTGGAGGCCGGTTGTCCCGCCGCGCATCATGGTCATGAGGCGTGTGTCGGGGAAGTCTTTTTTGAACATATCGTAGATAACCTGACTCCAGTCATTGCCGTAGAGGTTGTGATATTCACGTGTGGAGAGCCCATTAGCGTGTATGCCGGTCTCGGGATGCACTTCGGGTTCGCCGAGGTCGCCCCACCATCCGCCTACGCCTTCAAGTGTCAGCTGCCTGTAGCGGTCGGAGAGCCAGCGGTGAGTCTCGGGATTGGCCATGTCGAACATGCCTCCTTCGCCTACCCAGATGGTCACTTCCTGCGGATTGCCGGTGGAGTCTTTTAGCAGAAGCCCTTTAGCTGCAAGCTCGTTGTAGTTGGCGAGTCCGTTGGAGTTGCGGAGTATGTAGGGCTGCGAGATAATGACGGTGTTGACGCCTTCTTTTTTCAGGTCGGCAAGCATCTTTTTGTGGTCAGGCCACTGGACGGGATCCCATGCGAGACGACCCATGTCCTGCTCCTTACCATACCAGTAAAGGTCGAGGACTATACCGTCGACCGGATAGCCGGCGCGTTTGAGTGTGTCGACCACCCCGACGGTTTCATCCTGTGTGCGGTAGCCGTATTTGGATGTGATGTAGCCGAGTGACCAGAATGGCGGGAGATCCTGACGGCCTGTCAGCGATGAGAGCTGGCGGGTGGCATCGGCAAGTGTCCCCGCGCCGTTGATGAAGTAGTAGGAAATCGGCGAGCGTGATTCAGATGTGTAGACAATCGGGTTTGACATCACCATCTCAGCTGCCGCAAAATCGTCGAACACGACCGAATATCCGTTTGACGAGATGAAAAGGGGCATTGTGATGTTCATCTGTCGGATGCGCGGATCGCCTGCTGTGTAGCCGTAGTTCTGGCGGTTGTACATCACGAGTGTGTCGCCTGCGAGATTGAAACTGTGGCCGCGCTCGCCGGCACCGTAGAATGAGCCTCCGCCCATTGTTGAGAGCGAAAGGCTCTGGCGCCCCCCTGCCGATGTGCGCAGACCGTTATCGCTGACGGCCTTGTTCCTGCCGGCGCTGATGTCGACTGCTCCGCTAATGCTGTCGACGCGCACCACGATGCCGCCACGTGTCGTGAGCAGGGCTATGCCGGGGGCAGTGGTTATGTCAGTGCCTTCGGCTCTGCCGGTGATGAGAGATGCTGTCGAGGCCGGGATGGTCTCGCCGGGAGCGAGGTTTGTCACTTTGATGATGTTATCGCTTACGGCATCGACAACTACCGAGCGCCCCGACGGAGTGGTGATGTCGATGCTGCCACGTGTGTTTCCGGCTGATGCCTCCGTGACAGCGAAATGCGCGGAAACCATGAACGCCAGTGCGCCCATGACCCTTGCAGACCATATAAATTTCATAGTTTAAGGAGTTGATTTACTGATAAAAATTACGCTCTACAAATTTAAGCAAAATTATCGGATTATAGTGGTTTCAAGTTGTAAAAAGACATGAAAACTGCTGGTAGACGCGGTGTGAACGTGGTGTCCGGGTGCTGTTTCTGAATCGGAAGGTGTGTTGCGGAATTTTTTATCGTTCTGTCCCTGTCGCGTTAGACTGCCGGCGGGTCGATGAGGACGGGAAGAACGGTTCGACATGGATATTTGTGATGATGTCAGTTCCGAATACGTTGCGGAGCGATTTTTCGACCTCGGTGGCTATGCGGTGGCCTTCGGCTACATTGATGTCAGGGGCGACTTTGATATGTGAGTCGATGATGACGGAGTGACCGTTTCGGCGGGTGCGCAGATGGTGGTAGGTCATGACCCCGGGGACTGAGGCGATGGTCTCAGCTGCCTTCCTGACCTGATCGGGCGGGAGGGAGCGTTCGAGAAGTTCGTTGACTGAAGGGAGTGCGATCTGTATTGCCGACACGGCTATGAAGACCGCGATTATGATTGAGGCCACGGGGTCGAGGATTCGCCACTGTGAGCCGAGAAAATAGGCGGCGGAAACGCCGATGAGCGTGGCTATGGATGAGATGGCATCGCTGCGGTGGTGCCATGCGTTGGCTATGAGAGAGCTTGAATTGATGCGTTTTCCGGCATGGATGGTGTAGCGGTAGAGGTATTCTTTCGAGCCGATGGAAGCCAAGGCCACTATGATGGTGAATATGTCGGGCCGCGGGAGCGTCGCGCCTCGCATCGACGACATGATGCTGCCGGCTCCGGCTATTCCTATGCCGGCTGCGACTCCGAGGAGCACGACCGCGATTAGGAGCGATGCAAATGTCTCGAACTTGCCGTGGCCGTAGGGATGGCTGCTGTCGGCACTTTTGTAGGCTATTCCGACAAAGACGAGCACAATTGCGTCGGTGGCGAAGTCACTGAGTGAGTGTACTCCGTCGGCGACGAGGGCATCACTGTGGCCGATGATGCCGAAAATGATTTTCAGCACCATCAGCACAGCGTTTACCCAGAATCCGACGAGAGTGACGCGGCGGATCGTGTGGAGATATGCTTTAGTTTTGTCCGTAGTAAGCTCCGGGGCCATGTTTGCGGCTGTAATGCTTTTCGATGAGGAGCGGGTTCATGGTGAGTCCGGGGTTGACACCATAGGCGATATAGGCCATTTTGGCCACCTGTTCGAGCACGACGGCATTGTGTACGGCTTCGGCCGGAGTCTTGCCCCAGGCAAACGGTCCGTGGTTTTTGACGAGGACGGCGGGTGTGTCCATCGGGTTCAAGCCTTCGAAGCGCTTGATGATCACGTTGCCGGTCTCAAGCTCGTAGTCGCCCATGACTTCTTCCATAGTCATGTCAGCGGTGCAGGGGATGGCGTGATGGAAATAGTCGGCGTGGGTAGTGCCGATGTTGGGGAGGTCGATGCCGGCCTGTGACCATGCGGTCGCATAGGTGGAATGTGTGTGGACGATTCCGCCGATTTCAGGGAAGGCGCGGTAGAGCGCAAGATGGGTCGGGGTGTCGGACGAGGGGCGGAGCTTGCCTTCGACGACGTTTCCGTCGAGGTCGACCACTACCATGTCTTCAGCCTTCATTTCATCGTAGTCAACACCGCTGGGTTTGATTACGACGAGTTTTGTCTCCGGATCTATGCCGGAGACATTGCCCCATGTGTAGATGACAAGACCGTGTTTCACGAGGTCAAGATTGGCCCGGAATACTTTTTCTTTTAATTCTTCAAGCATGTCGGTTAAAAAATTGATGGTTATGATTATCCTTCGGATTGTAAAAGTAAGAATAATCGTGATAACATGCAAATAGAAATTCACAACAGGCCGCTGCCGAGAGGTAGAGGGATGAAGTAGAGTACAATGAACAGTATGAGCATGACGGCGATAAGAGTCATGACGCTCCACAGTGTGAGCGAACGAGGGATTTCGCCCAATATCTGCCTGACTTTTTCAGAGCGGATGTCGATGTCGGTCGTTAACCGTGGAGATTTGTCTTTATGGGAGGTCATGTCAGTTTCCGAGTTCGAGCTGATTTTTAACGAGATTGTAATAAGTCCCTCCTAAAGCTATGAGGGATTCGTGAGTGCCTGTTTCGACAATTCGACCGGAGTCAACTACGATTATATGGTCGGCATTGCGGACAGTCGAAAGTCGATGTGCCACGACCACCACAGTGCGTCCGCGATAAAAATCGTCAAGATTGCTGACGATTTCACGCTCGTTTTTCGCGTCAAGAGAATTGGTGGCTTCGTCAAGGAATATGAATTTCGGGTCGCGGTAGACGGCGCGGGCTATAAGTATTCTCTGTGTCTGTCCTTTGCTGAGTCCTACGCCGTCGCGTCCGATACGGGTGTCGTAGCGTAGGGGCAGGCTCATTATATAGTCGTCAATGCAGGCTATGCGGGCGGCGTGGTGCATACGGTCAGTATCGATTTCGTTGTCATCGACGGCTATGTTACGGGCTATTGACTCGGAAAAAATCACACCGTCCTGCATGACCACTCCGCATTGCCGTCGCCACCATTTCAGATTGTAGTCGGCTATGTCGATGCCTGCTATTGATATTTTCCCTTCCGACACGGGATAATAGCCGAGCATGAGTTTTATCAGGGTTGTTTTTCCGCTTCCGGATGCACCGACAATTGCTGTGACCTTCCCGGCAGGGATGTCAAAGGATATATCATTCAGGACATTGTTGAGTGCGTGAGGGTCATATTTGAATGATACGTTTCGAAGACTGATGGACAATAGGCTGTCTGTTGGAAAAGATTTTGCACTCTCTGTGGCGTTCTCCTCGTTGCGCCCCTCGTGAATTTCATTGATTCGTTCGAGGGATATTTTGACATCCTGTAGTGAATAGATGAAATTCATAAGCTGTTGCACCGGTGAGTTGAGCTGTCCGATGATATATTGCACGGCAAGCATTGCGCCGAGTGTCATCTGTCCGTTGATTACTGCCGTTGCAGCAAATACGGTTATGAGTATGTTTTTGATTTCATTGATGAAAATACTACCAGCTTCCTGTGTCTGCTGTAGTTTGAGTGATTTCATCTGCACCGTAAACAGGTCGGCTTGCGTGTCTTCCCACTCCCATCGGCGACGGCGTTCACAGTCCTGAAGTTTTATTTCCTGCATCGAAGTGATGAACTGGTATGTCTTGTTCTGGTTGATTGCCTGTTGCTCAAACAGTTCATAGTCGATGATTTTCCGTCTTTTCAGGAAAGTCGATATCCAGATTCCATAGATTATGCTTCCGATGGAGAATATAATGAAAATCAGCTTGTCGTAGATGAATAGAACTATTCCGAACACCGCGAAACTCAGAAACGTGAACACGACACTCAGAACCTGTCCTGTGAGGAAGGACTGGACACGTGAATGGTCAGACATCCGTTGCATCAGGTCGCCAATCAGTTTTGTGTCGAAAAACGACATCGGGAGTTTCAAAAGTTTTATGAAGAAGTCGCTTAGGAGCGAGATGTTGATGCGCATGGATATGTGGAGCAGCAGCCATCGGCGTATGAAGTCGGTGGCCGTCCGCCCGATGACAATCATAAGCTCACCGAGCAGGATGAGCCATATGAGATTTATGTTGCTGTCACGGATGCCACGGTCAACTATTGCCTGTGTGAGAAACGGCAATATTAGCTGCATGACGCATCCAGCCAACAGTCCGAGTATTATCAGTGCAAAATACTTCTGATAGCGTCTAAGATAAACGGAAAGGAAGCGAAAAGAGCGTCTTCTATTTATGCTTTCCTCCCTTATACATCCGAATTTCTCTGTCGGCTTCATGAGCAGAGCCACTCCCCTCCGCTCCCCGTTTTGGTTTTCAGTCTCAGTCACCGTGCTCAGCCACTTGTGGATGAATTCGTCAGCAGAATAAACGAGCATCCCCTTGGCTGGGTCAGCGATGTGATACCTTTTGCCTCCGTTGGTTATTCCGTGGAGTACTACGAAGTGGTTTTGATTCCAGTGGAGTACTGCGGGAAGTGGCATCTCGCCGAGCTGTCCGAGATTCAGTTTTGCAGCTACGCAGTCAAATCCGAGTTTTCCGGCTGCCTCCGAAATGCCATTGAGTGACACTCCCTGCGTGTTGCAATGGCAGAAAGTAGACAGAAATTTTGTGGAATACGGAGTTCCGTGTGCCCGGCAGATCATTGCCAGCGAGGCCACTCCGCATTGCATGGAGTCATGCTGCTTTACAAAACACGATTTTTTCAAAGCCCGGATATATTTACATCTGATTAAACTCAGTCAAGCTTGGTACGGCTATTCAAATCATATACCGCCCTTCTCTCTGATTTTGCTCTCGTAGAAATGCCCCAGTTGTATGAAATGCCTAACGAAAAACCACGGCGAAGATATTCATTGCTAAAAGACATTTCTGAATCGCCAAGATACTGATGTCCGCGTGTCTTGCCATGTAGCAGACAGTCTCCCGAAGCAGTCAGAGCCCATTGCTTACTGATTTTCCATGTCAGGCTTGCATTGAAATTCCAATTTGACTTGATATACATATCGGCTGTCTTTTCCGGTGTCCGAAAAAAGCCATATATACGTCCTACAAACCGGCTCTCTTTGTCAAATATGAACTGGATATTCGGGCGCAATGTGAAAGTCACACTGTTAACGCGCGGCCGTAACAACGGTAAATTGGATTTTGTTAAGGAATTAGCAAAAGAGCCTGTAATGGAAAACCGCAACCAGTCCAATTTGGAGTAAGCCCAGTATGTCATAAATCCGAATGTACGGCGGTCTACGGCATTAGCCCACGTTATGACCTGATTGTTGTCGTCGTCGATGTAATTGATTTCCTTTATGCCGTTGTTATACCATTCGACGTATGGCCCGAATTGGAAAGACTTATAATAATAGGTTAAATCTATCGTATAGTGGCGTCCACGCTTCAAATAGGGATTGCCCACGCGGTAATAATCCTTGCCGAGATACAGTCTGGCCGGATTGACTGCGGACAGCGTAGGCATGACTATATTATAGTAGTAGCCGCCACGCAGGCTCTGGTTATTATCTATCTTATATGACAGGTAGAGCGAGGGGCAAACGACACTGAAATGTCTGTTTATCTTATCGGCCTTCACCGGACTTTCGCTTGAAGTATGGAAATACTGATAGCGCAGGCCTCCGTAAACGCTCATTTTCGATGATATTGTATAGTTACATCTGCCATAAGCATTAATTTCTTTTTCCGTGTAGTTGAAGCGGTCTTTACTCTCCGGGAGATTAATTTGATAAAAATTATAGTCGCTTTTTGTTTTGGTGATAATCCCGTTGACTCCGATATCAAGTTTTATCTTTTCCGAAGCTTTGATTTCGAGATTTGTTTGTGCCGTAAGGTTTGAAGACCTGATGTTGTCTTTCTGGTCAAGATATGCCTGAGACTCCGCACTGCCTTCCATCAGCGATCGCTCTGTCGGAGACCTTTTGGCGAGATAATCCAGTGTCACGGTCAGCCTGGCCGATTCCGACAGACGTCCGTCGATGTCCAATGCTCCCGAATATAATTTGCTGTCATCCTTACGCCGACCGACGATTCTCTCGTCGGCAGGTTCATCCGGGGTTTCCGAATATGTATAGAGATGTGACGACTTCTGACGCATCCGTCCTTGGGAATAGTAAGCCGTCAGGCTGAAATCCCAATTTTCATTTGCCTTATATGATATGTCCCACCTGCCCGCAAAATCCATTGGAGACCTCTTTGTCCATGAATCAGCGTCGCGGACATAGGTGTCAAACGGAACACGGTTTGACTCTGTAAAACCATAGGGACTGATGTCGCCCGACAGATTGAGCGATGTCTGGAATTTATCCCGGCGAAATGTCGTATACACAGTGGCATCATTACCGGTATAGTCCGACTGCGTAAGTTTATATGACACACCTCCGCCTAAAAAATCATTTTCCTGTTTTTTGAGCACGATATTCACCACTCCGACATTCTGTCCCAAAGTGTAGCGTGGAGAGGGAACAGTCATAATCTCGACCTTGGCCACATTTTTGGATGGATAGGATTTCAATATCATCATGGCATCCTTGATTGTTCCTTTCTGCTCTTTTCCATTGATATAGAACTTTATGCCGTCTTTGCCGGGCATCACAAGCCCTTCCCCGTTGTCGATGATTCCGGGAGCGACACTTACGATGTCGAGCGCATTGGTCGCATAGCTCACAAAACCGGGATCGAAGACTACCTTATCGCTCATTACGGTAAAAGGCTGTTTTATTCCTTTTACAGTAACTTCGCCCAACCTTGTTGACTCATCCACGGTCATAAAGATTGTGTCTCCTTTCAGCTGTGATATGGCCTTACAGATATTTCCATATCCCACTGCCGAAATTTTTATAAATTTCGCCGCCTTGGTATTCCGGCCAGGCAGTCGGAATATGCCCCGCTCATCTGTTATTGTACCGTCGACATACGCGGAATCGGCCGACAGAAACGCTATTGAAGCCAGTTCTATCGGATTTCGGCTCTCTTTGTCGGCAACCACAAGGCCATCAGAGGCAAAAGAGCATAGACCTGCACACATGCAGGCAATTATTAGATATAGACGTTTCATCTGCATTTCAAACATGGTATTGTTAATTAAAATTTTGTTTTCGTAAAGGCAAAATTAGTAAATATTAATTAAATAAGTATAAGATTGGGCGTTTTTTGATTAGGATTGGTGTGGATGTAATATTTTGTGTTATAATGCTTTATAAGCTATCAGCGAACATAAATTAGGAGTCCTATACAATGGTGAATTGTAAATGGCTGTATATTAGATTGATAGACAGTTAATTAAAAATTAAAAGTCTACATCTTCGTGACAATTGCTTTAAAGCCAGCATTTTAGCTAAAAACACTTAAATATAGGGGCTTGTTTTCTCCTTCGAAGGTGGTGAATTTTCGTTTGATTCGTTTGCGTCGGTCGTAGGTTGTAGTGATGCGTTCGTCATGGAGAAGGAATGCAATTGATTGGGTTGAAAAACCGAGACAAGTGTAAAGAATGAATAGGCGGTCGGTTTTAATTAATTTGGGAAAATCGACACTGAGTTTTGTCATTATGCCATTGAATTGTAGATTGGCTATATCTTCAAGCTTCTTTATTTTCGCGTCATCATCAGTGAATCCGTTGATAAATGAATTAACTAAATTTACTATTTTCTTACGAGTTGCAGGCGTATCGTTTTCATATAGTCCCTGACATAGATTATTGATTTCGTCAAATCGGTCCCTGATAAGATTGGTTATGATTGTGTTAGCTCTGTTTTCGTTTTCTTCAACTGTTATTTTTAGATTTTTTGTGGTTGTTTGCAGTTGTTCTTCTGATTCACGAAGTTTGTCAATTGTGATGTATAAATTATCGGATACACGGATATACCTGTCGATGGCTGCTTGTTGATTCCTATGATGGCGTATTGCAAAATAGATTATGGTAGCCATCAAAAAGCATACAATTAGAATCGTAAAAATCGAGATAGTCTTTACATATTTAAGTCTTTCTTGAATTATAGAATGTTTATATGAATTATAGTCAATCAGAGCTCCAGATATGTTGCGTTTGCATGAGGAGTATAAAGCTCTATCGGCATCTTTATACATGGCTGTCATCATATCAAAGGCTTTTTGGGTGGAGTCGAGAGCACTATATACTTCATATCCAAGCCAATGATTTATACCCTTTTTTATGTCAGGGATGGATGTGAGTATATCATAAGCCTTGACAGTATCGCCTAAATTGATGCAGGCTAATCCAAAATATGCAGAATCAGATGGATTTGCCTCTGCAGATTCACATACCTTTTGGTAGATATCAAGAGATTTATCATACTCTTTGTTTGAGAAAAGTGAAAGCCCGAGCAGACGGTATGTAGGAATCAACCAAAACTTATCGCCAGTTTTTGCGATAGTGTCAAGAAGTTGGCGTGATAGCCTGACGCTCTTCTCATAATCATGGTTATTATGATAGGCGCTTGCAAGGAAAAACAATCCATCGTCGGTAAATGGCCGTCTGCCGGCAAGGAGGAAATTTTCATAGGCTATTTTAGCAAATTCGAGCTCTTCGGAGAAACAGTAGTTGCTGTGGTATATCTGCGAGATGCCACGTGCGGCCATTGCGATATAGAATTTGTCGTCGAGCTCACGAGCGAGGTCGAGGGCTTCGAAATGGGCTGTCAGAGCCGGGGCATATGATTTCAGCTCGAGACGGACATCGCCGAGATAGTAGTAAGCGAGCATGCGGTGGCGCGTGTCGGAAGTGCCGTCGAAATAATCAGCCGTCTGTCTGATAATGGAGTCTGATGGAATGGGAATATAGTTTTTGCTCCGGGCCTGAGTGATGAGCAGGGAGTGGAGCTCACGGGAGTGTTCCGAGCGCAGGTCGGAAGGTCTGATTGACTGGAGGATTACGATGGCTGAGTCGGGAGCATTGTCCATAATTTCCTCAGCTTCGGCAAGGCGTCGGTCGGCCATTCCGCCACACGCGGCGACAACTATTGCAAGAATAAAGGTTGTGATTAAGGTCTGTAGTCTTGACATTTTGCACTGATTGATTGTAAAATCCAACATCAAAGTTAAATGGTTTTAAGGATAAATACAAATGGCATGGCAATAAAATTCAGTCAGACAGGTAAATTGGCAAAACACGACGCGATGCGGAATTGCATTGCGTCGTGTTGTTTTATGAACGGGAAACTGACGGACATCGGTCAGTGGGATTGGTCCGGATGGCTATTTGGTGTCGACTGTCTCCTCATAGTCCTGTGTACCAACAGCGATATTTGTCTTGACCTGTTTGCCTCCACGGAAGAACCACCTGAGGTTCACCCCGACGACATATTCCGGATTAGTGTAGTGGAGAGTGACAGTCGTCTCGTTTGTCCGGCGGTCAAGTTTACGTCGTTTTGAGACCGGGGTGAAATTCACACCAACTTCAAGGTCATTGTTAAGGAAAAGTTTGGAGATATTGCCCTGAACTTTGTAGACAGTGTGATATGTGCGGTCAAGACTGTGGTAAGTCGGTTCTAAGTCGGCGTTGAGAGATGCGTTCCATCCTTTTTTGAAGGAGAATGAGTTGTTGAGTATGTATATGTGACGGAATCTGGTCTTGTCGTAGTGGACATTTCCGATGGTTACATCCTCAGGGTTGAGCGAGAAGCGTGTGATGAATTTGAGTCGCCACGGTTTGAGCGGTTTTACGTTTAGTTCAGCGCGCAGTGCCCACGACTGTTCGCCGTCGTAGTTCACGGGTTTGGTATAGAAGACATTTTCGTTGTTGGCATCGGCGAAAGTTTCCCATGTAATGGCGTTGTTGTCGTAGAAATACGATGCGTTGAGGTTGAGAAGATTGTTGAAAAGGTTGACTCCGGCCATGACAAAATGCTCTGTTGTCGCTTTGAGGTCGGGATTTCCGACGCTGTAGTTATAGGCATCTTCCCATCTCACCAATGATGATATGGCGCTGTAAGGTATTTTGTCGAGAATGTGTTTGTAGCTTATTGAAAATGAGTGTTTGTTGCCTGCTCCGAATGGATACATCACCTGAACGGTCGGATTGATTGCCCACTGAGTGTTTTTTGTCCTCTCGCTGCCGTCGAGAGGCTCATATTCGATTTTGTTGAGCATCCAGTTAAGTCCGGCGCTGTAGCGCAGCTGGCCGAATGCGCCGCGCAAAGAGGCAAATGCCATTGGCGAGAGGCCTTTTGTGTTGGTTGAGATGTCAGATGTGTCGAAACGGTCAGAGGTCAGGTATTCGTCGGGACGATAGTGGATTGAGATAATCTTGGCAGACACACCGCCGTTGAACGCCATTGTCCGGTTGATCGGGAGATCGACATAGGCGTAGGTTTCCCACATGTTGGTTGTGTTTTTGTAGTGAAATACACTTGATTCGGCCGGCTGTGTGAGAAAAAGTTGGTTGGCTCGGCCGATGTGGCTGAAATAGTCGCCCATGATAGTCAGTGTAAGCCCTTTGTCGTTGAGCTGTGAATTGAATTTCAGCGTGCCTTCCTGAGAGGTGATGGAATATCGTTGGTTGATACTATTGTTGGCCTCGTCGGCTTTTGTGAGTGAATTACTTCGCAGATGTTGGGAAGCCACATAGTAGCTTGCTGCGAGATAGGTCCGTTTATTGAAATCGTAGGTCAGACTGAGACGGTTGTGGGGGGTTGCATTGTGGCTGTTGGTCATCTCGTTCATGTGGGTTGTTTCTGACTTAGAGGTGATTGTCTGAGCCTGCCACTCTTTGAAGCGTGTCCAGCTTGCCGAAGCGTAGTCATAGAAGCTGACTTTGCCATAGCGTCCGTTGATTACTCCGTAAAGCGATTCCTTTGACATGCCGATACGGCGGATGGCTTGTGCGTTTCCTCCAAGCGAGCCTGTGAAACCTCCTTCCGGTGGCCGGCGAAGGGTAATCCAGATTGAACCTCCAACCTGAGAGGTGTTCTGGTTAGCTCCGCTGAGATATCTCACCTCGACTTTGTCAATCATGTTGGCCGGTATGTTGTCAAGCTCTGAATAATTGTTGATTTTGAGGCCGTCAACATAGATTTCGCTGACGCCAAATCCGTTTATTTTTAAAGTCTTTGATTCATAGGAGATTGATGGCAGGAGTTTGAGTGCGTCGATAGCCGGTTTTCCTTTGGTGATGTCTGATCCATTGAGATTGACCACATAGCCGTCGGCCTTCTGTATGGTACGAGAGGCGATTACAGTCACCTCGCTCAGCTGTTCAGAGTTTTTTTGAGAGTATGAAGTAGCTGTAAAAAAACAGATACTTAAGAATACAATTAGAATTCGTGACATGCTTTGGTTTGGATTAGTGTGGGTGAGCAATGTTTTTAATATCTTAGATTCATTTGCATATTAATTGGATGCAAAAGGCTGTAGTATTTAATTGGGGGGGAGGGGATGGCTTGTAATTTATATATGTGATTTCTAAGTCACAAATTTAGGGAGTTTTATGCTTTTCATCAAGTTGAAATGGTGAAATAAATTAGGAGTGTGTGATGTTGCAAGTTGTACTAAATAAGCTTGTTATAATATGTTTGGTTTGAAAAATTTAGGACTCCAAGGTCGATTTCCTGTATAATATGTTGGTTATTAGTAGCTTAAATTCATATTAATGGTTCATTAAAGGTTTATAGCAATGAAATGTGTTGAAAAATAGCATTTTACTGGAATATATCAAGGTAAATATCCCTGTTTTCTCCTTCGAACGTTGTGAATTTTCTTTTGATTCGTTTGCGTCGGTCGTAGGTTGTTGTGATGCGTTCGTCATGGAGAAGGAATGCAATGGTATTTGTTGAGAATCCGAGTCGGGAGTATAGGATAAACAGTCTGTCGGTCTCGATTAGTTTTGGAAAATCGAGCTTTAGTTTTGTCATAATGCCATTGAAGTGTTTGTTGGCATATTCTTCAAGCCAAGCATTTTTTTGAGGGGTTTCCAGATATTCCCGAATAAAAGCCTCAATTTCTTTGGATGCCTTTTTCCGGCTTTTAGTCGAATTATGTTCAATCAGTTTCTGGCAGATGGCATCGATATCGTTAAATCTTTCCACCAGAAGGCTGGAGATTATGCTTTTTGAATTCTTATCGTTTTTCTTTAAATCGGACTCGGAGTCCTGAAGATTCTTTATGATTGCCCTTAACTCGTTGCCGGTGTCGATGTTGTGGCGAATCAATTCCTGTTGCCGGTGGCTGTGTCGGATGGATAGATGGATTATTAGCAAAATGATGAATGCAGACCCGAGTATTACGCACCACATAACGGCATGCGAAAATTTTAAGTTGGCCTTTGCAATTGCCTCCCTGTTTTCTTTATAGTCAAGCAAAGATCCTGAAAGATTCTGTTTGCATATCGAGCGCAACACGCTGTCGGTATCAGAGTTAAGTGCTTTCATCATCTCAAGGGCCTTTGCTGTGGAGTCGATAGCGAAATACACATTATATCTCAGCCAATGGTCTTGGTTTGAATTTGTCGTAGGCAGAGATTGCATGATTTCATAGGCTTCTCTTATGTTGCCAAGTCGAATGAGAGAGACACCTAAATATGTTGAATCGGAGTGATTTGCGTCAGAAGACTCACATACAAGACGGTAATATTTTTCAGATTCATGAAATTCATTGATGGCGAAATGAGATAGTCCAAGAAGGCGTAAGGTTTGTGGCTTCCAGAACGTATCATTTGTTTTGGATATAGTGTCGAGAAGCTTATGCGATAGGCGTATGCTGTTTGGATAATCATTATTATTATGATAGGCGCTTGCAAGGAAATACAGTCCATCGTCGGTAAATGGTCGTTTGCCTGCAAGATTGAAATTTTCATAGGCGATTTTCGCAAATTCAAGTTCTTCGGTATTTAAATAGTTATCTTGATATATCTGCGAGATGCCACGTGCGGCCATTGCGATATAGAATTTGTCGTCGAGCTCACGAGCGAGGTCGAGGGCTTCGAAATGGGCTGTCAGAGCCGGGGCGTATGATTTCAGCTCGAGACGGACATCGCCGAGATAGTAGTGAGCGAGCATGCGATGGCGCGTGTCGGAAGTGCCGTCGAAATACTCAGCCGTCTGTCTGATAATGGAGTCTGATGGAATGGGAATATAGTTTTTGCTCTGTGCCTGAGTGATGAGCAGGGAGTGGAGCGCACGGGAGCGTTCCGAGCGCAGGTCGGAAGGTCTGATTGACTGGAGGATTACGAGGGCTGAGTCGGGAGCATTGTCCATAATTTCCTCAGCTTCAGCAAGGCGTCGGTCGGCCATTCCGCCACACGCGGCGACAACTATTGCAAGAATAAAGGTTGTGATTAAGGTCTGTAGTCTTGACATTTTGCACTGATTGATTATAAAATCCAACATCAAAGTTAAATGATTTTAACGATAAATGCAAATGTCCTGAGCAAAAACAGCAGACTGTTTGTTTCTTATTGAAACACTCAAATCGGAAAAAATGGAAGAACTGAGAATCAAGCGGGCCTATGAGCCTGCAGAGCCCGATGACGGCTACAGGATCTATGTCGACCGTCTATGGCCGAGAGGATTGTCGCACACGACGTTTCACTACGACCTGTGGGACAAGAATATAGCGCCATCGACGCAGCTGCGCGAGTGGTTTCACTCGGACCCCGGAGGGAGATGGGACGAGTTTGTGAAGCGCTATGCCTCGGAACTGCGCGCCAACCCTGCATTCGCAAGCCTGAAAACCGTGCTTGCGGGTCATCCGAAAGTGACGCTGCTATATTCCTCGCATGATTCCGCCCACAACAATGCAGCGGTGCTGAGGGAGGTGATCGAGGGGGGCTTATTGTAGATTTGTTTGAAAAGAGCCGTGGCGGCGGCGCGATTGCAACAGGCCGGACTGCCACTTATAAACCCAAAACTGACTGAAACTTCCATAGATTGAACTTTAGATGAAAAACATGGCCGGATTATGCGGATTTTTTGTAATTTTGCGAGGTAAACGGCATCGAAAATGCCACAACCTTAAAAAATTCACTCATCAATCAGGACATGGAATATCATGAAGTAGGCAAAACCGGCATGAAGGTGTCGGCTCTCAGCTTCGGAGCATCGTCGCTCGGAGCGGTTTTCCACGACATCAACGAGCCCCGTGCCATCGAAGCGGTGCATACGGCTGTCGACGGTGGTATGAACTTTATCGACGTGTCGCCCTATTACGGGCACTACAAGGCAGAGACCGTTCTCGGCAAAGCCCTCCGCGAAATTCCGCGCGACAAATATTATCTCTCCACCAAGGTAGGCCGTTATGGTAAAGACGGAGTCAATACATGGGACTATTCAGGCCGTCGCGCTACTGAAAGCGTCTATGAAAGCATGGAGCGCCTCGGCATCGACCATATCGATCTCATCAACGTGCACGACATTGAGTTTGCCGACCTCAATCAAGTGGTCGGCGAGACCCTTCCGGCGCTCGTCGAACTGCGCGACAAAGGGGTGGTCGGCCATGTCGGCATCACAGACCTCCAGCCCGAAAACATCAAGTGGGTGCTCGACCACACTCCCGAAGGGATGGTGGAGACCATCATGAATTTCTGCCACTACTCGCTCAACGATGACATGATCCTTGACTATCTCGACTATTTCGAGGAGAAGGGTGTCGGGGTCATCAGCGCCTCGCCGCTGTCGATGGGGCTGCTGTCGCAGCGCGGAGTGCCTGCGTGGCATCCGGCTCCGAAGCCGCTTGTCGAGGCATGCCGCAAGGCTGCCGAACACTGCGCCTCGAAGGGCTATCCCATCGAGAAGCTTGCCGTGCAGTATGCGGTGAGCAATCCGCGCATCGCCACTACGCTCTTCTCGTCGGCCAATCCCGACAATGTACGCCGCAATCTCGAATTTGTCGAAGAGCTGATGGACGAGACTCTCGTCAGGGAAGTGCGCGAGATAATAGGCGACCAGATGAGAGTGCGCTGGAAAAATTCATAAATCCGAGCCGTTTTTTTTACATCTTTAGACTATCATGGAACATTTCATAATTGACGCACATTCGCATCTGTGGCTGCGTCAGGACACGGTGGTCAACGGGCGCCGTATCAGTCCGCTCCCCAACGGGCGCGCCGATTTCATGGGCGAGGAGCGCCAGATGCTCCCGCCGTTCATGATCGACGGACGCAACACTGCCGAGGTCTTTCTCTCTAACATGGACTATGCACAGGTGGCCGCGGCAGTGGTCGTGCAGGAGTTTATCGACGGAGAGCAGAATGAATATCTCGCCGAAGTGGCGCGTAAATATCCCGACCGTTTCTTTGTCAACGGCATGTGTGAGTTCCGCGAACCGGGATTTCTTCCGCAGGCCATCGGACTGATGGATGCCGGCTTCCGTGGACTTGCCATCCCGGCTCATCGTCTTCCGCTGGAGGACGGGAAGCGCGTGTGGCTCAACTCGCCCGAGATGATGGAGCTTTTCAAGGAGATGGAGCGCCGTGGAGTGATTCTCTCTATCACACTCGCCGACGGCGACATGCAGGTGGCCGAGATGAAAGAGGTCATCGAGGAGTGTCCCGGCCTGAAAGTGGCCATCGGTCATTTCGGCATGGTCACCACCGAAGGCTGGATGGAGCAGATAAAGCTCGCTCGCGCGGCCAACGTCATGGTCGAGGCCGGAGGCATCACGTGGCTTTTCAACTCGGAGTTCTATCCCTTCCCCTCGGCAGTCAGAGCCATCAAGGAGGCTGCCGCCGAGGTTGGCATGGACAAGCTGATGTGGGGCTCGGACTATCCCCGCACCATCACAGCCATTACCTACCGCATGTCATACGACTTCATCACCAAGTCCAAGGAGCTGACCGACGAAGAGAAGCATCTGTTCCTCGGCGACAATGCCATGCGTTTCTATGGCTTCAGAAATCTCCCCGTGCTTCCGTATGTCAAAAACATGTCGGAATGACGCGCTTTGTCAGAAAATACAGAAGATAAATTCAAAAAAATAACGAAAATGCAGTCTGTAAAAATTGTAGCTCCCGGTCGCGTGGTTGTCGAGGAGCAGCCGATACCGGCCGTAGGGCCGGACGACGTATTGGTCAAGATTCATTATGTAGGATTCTGCGGTTCAGACCTCAACACATTCCGTGGCAAGAACCCGATGGCCATTGATCAGGTGATTCCGGGTCATGAAATCGGCGGCACGGTCGAGGAAGTAGGCGCGAATGTCCCCGCAGGCCTCTTTGAAAAGGGCATGAGTGTGACAGTCAACCCCTACACTGCCTGTGGCAAGTGTTCTTCATGCCGTCGCGGCCGCCCCAATGCCTGCCGTCACAACGAGACTCTCGGTGTGCAGCGCCACGGAGCTATGTCCGACTATATCGCTGTGCCTTGGTCGAAAATCATTCCCGCTCAGGGTCTGACTCCGCGCGAATGTGCGCTTGTCGAGCCGATGAGCGTCGGTTTCCATGCCGTTGACCGCGGACAGGTGACCGACATCGACACCGTGGCCGTGATCGGTTGCGGCATGATTGGTCTCGGAGCTATCGTCCGCGCTTCGCTTCGCGGTGCTACGGTCATCGCCATTGACCTTGACGACGAGAAGCTTGCTCTTGCCCGTGAGCTGGGTGCGACCTATTCGATCAACTCGGCTACGATGAACCTTGCCGACGAGCTTAACCGCCTGACCGACGGCAACGGTCCTGACGTGGTGATCGAGGCCGTAGGCTCGCCGTTCACCTACGTTGCTGCTGTCGAAAACGTTGCCTTCTGTGGCCGTGTGGTCTGCATAGGCTATGCCAAGGACGATGTATCGTTCCACACCAAGCTCTTTGTCCAGAAGGAGCTCGACATCCGTGGTTCGCGCAACGCTATGCCAAACGATTTCGCCGCCGTGATCCGTTACTTCCTTGCCGGAGGCCGTGACAATGCCGAGAAACTTATCTCCGCAACCGTTACTCCCGCTGAAGCCGGCGAAGCTCTCGAAAAGTGGAGCGCCAACCCCGGCAAAGTCTTCCGTATCCTCGTGAAGTTCTGATATTATTATAGAAAAAAACTTAAGACAGGTTTCCGAAGCAATCATCTGTTCATATTTGGATGTTATTGGTTCGGAAACTGTTTTTTTTAGACAATAGTTTATGGCAAAGAACTCAAAATTGCGCAAAGCTTCTAAAAATATACTCGTGCCTACAGTCAGATGGCGCGAGGTTCATCCGATGGGTGTCGTATGCCGTTCGGATGCTTACTATGCCAAGATGGCCGGCCGTATGGCAGGCATGATTCGTGACATGATAGGTAATGCCGTTGAGGCGACCGAGGATGACATCGTGGATGTCGCTGTTGAACTTGCTGCATATCTGGAAGATAAGATAAATGGTATAAACCTGTGGAATGCGTTTATAGCGCTTTATAGGGAGAAATTCGGCCGGGTCTATCCTTTCTATGATGTCAGAGAGGATGAACTGCTTGACGATGAACCGAATCTGCCTGATGTACGCTTCATCCTGTGGCGCGCTTTCGACAGGATTTCTTCCGCTTCGCTGCTCAACCCTCTGACCCAACCAATTTCAACCTTGGCCGGTATTATCCATGATTTCCTTATGGATGAGTTTGAGTCTGCTCCTGAATCGCCGGAATTTGTCGAAGCCATCTATACAGCGGATAAATACGATGATGTGATCTATCTGCGGTCGATGTGTTCATGGCTTGCTGCAAGGTCTTATCTGACAGCGGTCTATGATATGGAATATTGTTTCGAAAAGATTTTCGATATTTATAAATCCATAGTCGGTGATAATATTAATGAAATGATGTTGGCTTATGGAATCGAGGCGTATTTCGCGTTTAATGCCGAGATTGGACCGTTGGCTCTGACTGCGCCGGCCTGGCTTGGCAAGATGATGGAGCTGTCAGGCAATGAAGCTGTCAGGAAGCTTGCACCCGGCATAAGCGCTATCCGTACAAAGGCTATGCTTCCGTATGATATCAAGGCTGTAGGGCAAGACGGTTTTAAGGTTGAATCGCTTGCGGGAGATATTATGGAAATGACATTTGACCCACTGCCTGAAAATGTATGGGGCGATGTGCGTGTAGGCCATCAGATTATTACTACATTGTTTGAATATAATGGCAAGTGGAAAGTCAATGGCATGTCGTCAATCACCCCTAAGAAAATGGATTTCAGTCCAGCCAAGGCGGATTATGCCAAAAGGCTGGATTCACAGAAGAACTCTTATGACTGGAATATCAGTAAAAATAATGGAAGCCGTATAGGTGTGGCTGCCGACATGAAGGAGCTTAAAGCCCGTTTCGGTCTGGACAAGGTCAAGAATCCAAAGATAGACGAGTCGGTATCGGATGATTTGGACAATGCAAAAGAGATTCTCTATTTTATAAATGACGACGGTTCGATGAGTATTTTGCCTGATTGTGCCCCCTGCGTCGCCATCCCTGATAATCCTTATTATAATGTCAGTGAGGCTACAGCCAGAGGTGCCATGATACTGTGTGGTCATGAATCGAGCAAAGAAATGCGCCAATATATAATGGCTAACGGACTTATGCCCGATGCACGGCTTGCATCTCCGTCGATTCCAGACTCCGAGGCTAAGACGTGGTTTGCAGAAAATGCGCCGTTTCTTGTGGCCTTGACCCATAGCGATGATGTCGAGGTCAACATGCCTTGAAAATATAGATAAGTTTTAAAGATTCATCCCCGCAGGGTGGCTTCCGATGTCTCACCTGTGGGGATGAGTTTTTTTGTCGTATTGTTTCGGTTTTTCGGAATTAATCATTACATTTGCGACAGGCATCGGCCGAGGCGGTTGCCTGATTTGTTTTTTTACATCCAAGTGATTTATATTCTGCCTCAGCTTTGGCTGTGAATGCGTGCAATAATAAAAATGATTCTTGTTGTAGCTTAAGTAACTTATTTCTAACTAAACCACATTCATCATGAAATTAAACCGATTATTACAACGTTTGTGTTGCAGTGCTTTGGGTTTGTCTGCTTTGATGGCATTATCCGCTTCAGTATCTGCCTATGATTTTTCATCAAAAGACCGTAATGGGATAGAGATTTTCTATAATATCAACCCCGACGGCAAAACAGTCACCGTGACTTATGGTGGTGAAAAGTATAATGCTTCAAATATTGAGATTCCACAAGAGGTCAGTAACGGTACAGATAGATATACAGTAACAGCAATTGGTAACAGAGCATTTGAAAATGCGTCGATTGTAAGTGTTTCATTACCTGATGCTATTACTGAAATTCAGACATATGCTTTTAGCCAAAGTAAAATATCAAACATTAACTATCCAGAAAACCTTAAATATATACGAGAATCTGCATTTTATCGTACAAATATCTCGAACGGAATTTTCCCAAAGAAATTAGAAGTTATTGAATCAGATGCGTTCTCTGCAACCCAAATTGACAGTTTATATCTGCCTAAAAGCCTAATCGCGTTAGGTGAACATGCTTTTAATGGATGTCAAAATATACGAACTGTCAAAATTCCCGGTAGTATCAAGACTGTAAGCAAAGATGTTTTTAGTAATTGCGTAAATTTGTATAAAGTCACAATCGAAGAAGGCGTTGAAAGTCTTGGTGTAAGACCTTATGACGGCTCTGTTTTTTCTCAATGTCCTATAACAGAGATTAGCTATCCCACGACGTTAACGTATATAGGACCTGCGACTTTTATAGGAAATAAGTTGAAGGAAATAGTATTGCCGAATACAATTAAAGAATTAGGAGAAAGTTGCTTTTCATCTTCATTAGAACTGGAATCAATTCATTTCTCAAGCGGAATGGAGGAGATACCTAATTTTGTATGCTCTAATTCACCAAAACTCGTAAAAGTAAACATACCGGAAGGTATTAGAAAAATAGGAATGTTACCGTTCGAAAATGCAACTCTACTCTCTCATATCACTCTTCCTGAAAGTGTGACTGAATTATCGGTAGCATCGTTAGCAAAAACTGGTATTGTGAACTTTACTTTTCCAAAAAAATTGAAATATGTTGGAGCTCAGATGTTCGAGAATTGTGAGAATCTTACAGAGATAACAATACCCTCAACTATTGATACAATAAAAAATAGTGCTTTTGTTTTCTGTACTAATCTCAGAGAAGTTACATTGCCCGAAACACTCAAGGTTATGGAAGATAATATATTCTATAATTGTAAAAGTCTTAAGGATATTAATATTCCGTCCGGGATTGGGATTCTTCCAAGCTCCACTTTTTCAGGATGTAGCGGGATGACAAAAGTAGCTATACCTGAAGGTATTACAGAAATAGGCAGGTACGCTTTTATGTCTTGTTCAAAAATAACGGATATTGAACTTCCTAAAAGCCTGCAAACCATCCGTTCTGGAGTTTTCGAAGGTTGTGATGCTCTTCGTAAGCTCTCCATATATCACAATGTATCTGTAATTGAGCAACACGCTTTTGATGGCTGTCTGGGTATCGAGGAAATCCACTTGTATCGAGCCGTGTTGCCGGAAACTCCTATTCCACAAGGCTGGTTGGTAGACAGACCAGTCATCCCGGAAGGAAATTCATGCACGCTATATGTGCCTAAAGGAAGTGGCGAGACGTATAAGGCTTCTCCTTATTGGAATACCTTTAAAGAAATTATAGAGGTTGACATGCCGGAAAATCTGAACTATCAGATTTCATTCCCATATTATACGTATGGAGGAAGTCTGACAGTCAATGGTGAAACGGCTAAAAATGTAATGGAATTCGCCATAGGTTCAGATATTACTATCTCTGTTGTTCCGCAAGATGGCTATCATCTCAAATCGCTAATGCTTAACGGCAAAGACGTGCTCTCTGAAATGACCGATAGAAGCTATATTATCGAAAAGCTTGATGCGAACTATGTTGTCGATGCGGAGTTTGCTGAAAATCCTGTGAAACTATCGCTTTTCATGGCTGTTGGCGGATCGGTTGATGTTGAAATCGAGAAAAGAGCCACATTCTCATGCTTCATAACCCCCGAAGAAGGCTGGAAAGTCAACACCGTTACATTCAATGGCCGTGACGTCACCTCGGATCTTACAGACGACAAACGCTATACCACGCCGTCGCTCACCGGCGATTCGGAACTCCGTGTGACTTTTGAAAACGTCAATTCGGCTGTCGAGAATATCGGAGTCAATGCCACTTCTACCAAAGTATATGTTGACAGGAGCGGATTGGTTACAATCGAAGGAATCGAAAGCGGAACTGTGGTCAGTGCCTATGCGGTCAACGGCCAGTTGGTTGAGCGAATCACTTCGTCAGGCGACGTGGCCACACTACAGCTTTATCAGCACGGAATCTATCTGATACAGACCCCGGTCAAGACATATAAAATCCACTATTGATAGAAATACAGTCATGCCTCCTTGAACCGAGGCTCTATAGTATGAAAAATACCCCTGCCGCTCATTGCTGTGGCAGGGGTAAATTATTTCTCGATTTTAAATTGTCTTAGTCGAGTGCGCGGCGGATGCCGTAGACGATTATGACGAGGAAACAGATAAGCGGGAGGATGAACGAGATATTGACGGCGGGGAAGTTTCCGATAGTACCGCAGTCTATGATGCGTGCTTGAAGCGGTGGGAGGACAGAGCCGCCGAGGATGGCCATGATAAGGCCGGCAGCACCAAACTTGGCATCATCGCCCAGGCCGTTAAGGGCAATACCGTAGATTGTTGGGAACATGAGCGACATACAGGCCGATACGCCGACGAGACAGTAGACACCCGTGCGGTCCTGAAATAATATCACGCCTGCGGTCAATATCGCAGCCACGACGGCGAGCACGGCGAGAAGTTTGCCAGCGTTGACATAGCGGAGCAGGTAGGTGCAGACGAAACGGCTGCAGCAGAAGATGGCCATTGCGATTATGTTGTATTTCTGCGACAGCACTTCGGCTGCCTTTTCGTCCATGCCTTCAAGCATGAACACGCGTGTGCCGTACTGGATGATGAATGTCCAGCACATGATCTGTGCCCCGACATAGAAGAACTGGGCTATTACACCCTCGCGGTAGCGGCCAATGGAGAAGATGCGTCGGAGAGTCCCGAAGAAATTGATGGAGTGTGACTGGTCACCGTTCTTGGGCATACGGGTGACGGCGATGACGACAAACATCATCAGCACCACGAGGCCGATAAAGACGTAAGGGGTGATGAGGGTAAGCAGGTCGGCATCGCGGACTGCCTCAAACTCGGCATCGCTCAGTGCGGCGCGCGCCTCGGTCTCCATCGGGTTCAGACGTGCCTGAATGAAGTTCATGGCTACCCACATGCCCATCAGCGAGCCGACGGGATTGAACGACTGTGCCATGTTGAGACGCCGTGTGGCGGTCTCTTCCGAACCCATCGAAAGGATGTAGGGGTTACAGCTCGTCTCGAGAAACGATAGTCCGCACGTAAGGATAAAGTAGGCGATAAGGAAGGGATAGTAGCTTCCGGTGAGCATCGCGGGATAGAAAAGGAACGCTCCGACGGCATAGAGGCCGAGACCGGTGAGCACACCGGCTTTATAGGAGAAACGGCGGATAAACATCGCTGCCGGGAATGCCATTGCGAAATAGCCTCCGTAGAAAGCCACCTGCACCAGAGTGCCGTCTGTCACACTCATGCGGAATATTTTAGAGAAGGCTTTCACCATCGGGTTGGTGATGTCGTTGGCAAAGCCCCATAAAGCAAAGCAGCTCGTGATCAGGATGAACGGCACGAGATAATTGATGCCATTGTAGCGAAGGAGTGATTGATTCTCTTTCATTGGTGATTGATGTAGGTCTTTTTTTGATGTTAAGGTAAGAGATCAGATGTCTTTAGCCGGACTTCAGTCATAGAGATGAAACACCCGTTCCATCGGCTGCCATTTTTCGGCCGACGACGCTCCGGGAGCTGCTACCTGAAAAATCGACATGTAGTCTTCCCATTCCTGCTGGCGCGGGAGGGTGGCGAGCCGGGCCATCGCGGCTTCAAGGTCGAGGTCGGCCGGAGCTTCGAGAATCATCATCAGCCGCGTCCCGCGGAGATAGATGTCCATTTCAAGGATTCCGACTTCCTTTATTCCCGCAAGGATTTCGGGCCAGAAATTTTCTTCGGCATGGCGTTTGCGGTATTCTTTGATAAGTTCCGGGTCATCTTTGAGGTCAAGTGTGCGGCAATATCTTCTGACGGGGACTTTGTATTCCCTCATTAGATAGCCGGTCTCTTTGTTTTCCATAGGGAGAAATATGTTTTAGTAAGAAGGGATTTTGCAGAGTGTCATCAGTGTGTGTGACATGCTACTGCAAAATCCCTTTCTATGACGAAACTTTAATTACTTATAGATAGGACCGTAGGTTGCACATGCGCGGTAGTCAGAACCTTCCTTATCCATTCCGAACGCATTCCATGCCGCAGGACGGAAAATATTCTCGTCCTCTACATTGTGCATGCAGACGGGGATGCGGAGGATCGAAGCGAGGGTGATGAGGTCGGCACCGATGTGGCCGTAGGAAATCGCGCCGTGGTTTGCACCCCAGTTGTTCATCACTGAGTATACATCCTTGAACGCGTCGCGGTCGGGGCAGAGACGGGGCACGAACCAAGTGGTTGGCCATGTCGGGTCAGTGCGCATGTCGAGCACCTTCATGATTTCGGGATCTACATCGGCGGTCCATCCTTCTGCAATCTGTAGCACCGGGCCGAGACCTTTGACGAGGTTGAGTCGCATCATAGTCACGGGCATTCCGCCTTTGGTGAGGAAGTTCGACGAGAAGCCGCCGCCACGGAAGTAGTCGCGATCAGCGGGATACCATGTGGTAGCGCCGAGACATTTTTCAACATCGCTTTCGGTCATTTCCCACGGTTCTTTCATCATCGGGTTGCCCTCTGCGTCAGACACCTGTCCTGTTCCGTCGAGAGTTGTGGCGCCCGAGTTGATGAGGTGGATCATACCGTCGGCTGCACGGCCTGTGAGCTCCTTGCCTGTAACGCGCTTCACTGCTTCGGGACTCCAGTAGGTGCGGACGTCGCTGAAGAACTGTGCGCGGTTGGTCAGAAGGTGGCCGAAAAGCATTGCGATGCCGTTGCAGCAGTCGTTTTCGGTAGCGAATACAAATGCCTCGCGGATGCCGTTCCAGTCAAATGAAGTGTTGAGGAGCGCTTCGGAGAAGTCACCGTTGGGATAGAAGTCGGTCCACTGGCGCTGCCCCTGAAAACCGCCGGCGATTGCGTTGTGGCCGAGTGCTTCTTCAAGATATCCCATTTCACGGAGTTTGGGATTGCCCTGCATGAGGTCGCGGATGATGAGGGTCATCTTGACAACGAATTCCCAGTCAGCGTCCTTTTCCTCGCGGGTCTTTTTCTTTTCGGGACGGTTCTTGAAATCCTCGCCTTCGCGTGGCTTGCAGTATTTTTCGGTCCAAGCCATTGCTTTTTCATATTCTTCGTGGTCATAGATGCCGAGGGTGATGCGGCGGGCCACTTCGGTCATGTCGACCTGTTCGGCACGGATACCGAGATATTCCTGAAGGAAGTCGGGGTCAACGATCGAACCTGCGATACCCATTGCCACATTGCCGACAGAGAGATAAGACTTGCCTCTCATGAGAGCGACGGCGAGGGCTGCGCGGGTGAAGCGAAGGAGCTTTTCGGCCACATCGGCGGGAATCGAGTTGTCGTCAAGATCCTGCACGTCGTGTCCGTAGATGCCGAACGCGGGAAGACCCTTCTGAGCGTGGGCGGCGAGCACGGCTGCGAGATATACGGCGCCGGGACGTTCTGTGCCGTTGAATCCCCATACTGCTTTCGGCCAGTGGGGGTGCATGTCCATTGTCTCAGAGCCGTAACACCAGCATGATGTCACAGAGATGGTCGCGCCTACGCCTTCGCGTTCGAATTTTTCCGCACATGCCGCAGCTTCGGGCACACGACCGATAGTTCCGTCGGCTATTACGCATTCAACCGGCGAACCGTCGGGGTAACGTAGGTTGGCGGATATAAGGTCGGCCACGGCTTTGGCCAGATTCATTGTTTTGTCTTCAAGACTTTCGCGGATGCCTCCCTGACGAGCGTCGATGATGGGACGGATACCGATTTTAGGGTAAGTGTTCATGATACTGAAATGATATTTCTTGGTTTTTGTTGTTCTATTATTCTTTATTTATGTATTTGTTGTGTATTTATAGGTGTATGCTGTGCAAAACTACAGAAAAAAACTGATAATGTCTCTATCTGCGCGACGGAATTTTGCGTTTGTAGCATTGCTTGAAATCGCAGAGTCCGCAGGAGTATTCCAGTTTCCTTACGTTTTCACCAAGTCCGATGACACCGCTGACCGATTTTATGGGTGTCATCAGGCTTGACGGCGTGAGCGCCACCCCACAGGGCTTTTCTTCCGGAAAGAGCCTGAACAGATCCTGCTGTCCGCTGACGTGCCATCCGCAATATCCCGGGCTGAACCTGTTGGTGTGCCGCCATCCTGACGGATCAAGCAGGCGTTGCAGTTCCTCCTCCATGCAGTCGGCGGCCTTTTCGGCAATCACGCTGCCTATCGCGTCGGCAATGAACACCTTCACCATGTCGCCGTCGTCCATGAGCTTGTGTTGGAACTCCTCAAACTCTGTGCCGGCGGTCGCGATGAAGAATGTGTAGCGCGACGAACCGCGCAGTTGCCGGCTTATGATGCGTCCGACCGAGAAGTCCCTGCCCATGACGGTGAGAGTGGCGCTGTCGGGGTCGAGCTTTCCGTCTGTGACGAAGAAACAGAAGCCGGGACGCACGAACCGGGCCACACATGCGAGCATTTCGTCTGTCTCTCCGACGGTCATTGCATCGGGTGCAGCCGTGCCATAGCCCATCTGCTCGTAGATTTCAGGCAGTCCGATGGCAAGATCTTCGAAATTTAGCTCGCGTTTGATCATAGGCAGCTTTAGGGATTATCGGATGGTTATGAGTTCTTTCTGTTATATTCTTCAAGTTCCTCGAAAAATGCGTCGATGTTGGCGAACGGCGTGTGGGGGGGAGTGTCGCAGCCGCTCGACAGGACGAAATTCGGATAGTCTCGCATGCGTCCGAGCAATTCGGCCGTAGCCTTGTGCATGGCCTCAGGAGTGGATTCCTTGAACACTGAAACCGGGTCGAGATTGCCCATAGCAAGTGCTGTGGGTGGAATCTCGCGGATCACTTCGGCCATGTCGCATTTATTGCCGAAGTGATATGCTCCCGCACCTGTTGCAGCCATAGCCTTGGTGCAGTGGCCCGTGTTTCCGCAGTTGTGGAGAATGATTGTGAAATAATCGTCCTGCACCTGATCGACTATCTGTTTTACATAGTCTGATGAAAAGCGCTTGCAATCTTCGTCAGACATGAGTCCGGCGGCAGGTTCGGCCATCACCACACCGTTGACACCTGTTTCCTTCAGTGCCTTGCAGTAGCGGAGTATGTATTCCGTACATTTCGCGAGAAGGGTATGTGCGGCTTCCGGATTCTGATAGATGAGAATCATGATTTCCGACATATCGTAAAGTCGTCCTGCGAGTGAGAACGGGCCGATACATCCTCCAAGCACGGGACGGTCGGTTATCGAGCGTGCAGCCAGTAGATTGGCCTTGATGTATTCAGGCACGCGCCCGGCGCGGAGAGAGGGGACTTTCAGCCGTTCGATATCCTCTGGCGAGTTGAGCATGTGGCCTATGACGGCGGGTACTTCATTCTCTGGAAACGAGATTTCAGCGCCGAAAGCCTCGGCCTCTACCGTGAGATCCATTATGACGGTAGCGGCTGCGGTCGGATATTTCTTTGCCAGAGCCTCTATCGCCTTGTGGTGGACATTTCCGTCGCTCACGGCCCGGAGGACGGTTTCACCTATGATTTCAATTCCCGGATGAGTCATGACAGGTATCGCAGCTATATCTTTGCGCCTGATAATGTCCTGCATCCAGCGGGTCATATTAATTTTCATGGTTTTTTACAATATGTTGTAGTCGCATGTTTTTGATTTCTGTCTGCAAATATACTTCTTTTCAGCTGAATTCTCTATAAATATTTTTCAATTTCATTGAGAATTCGTACTTTTGTCATACATTATGTAAGAATTAAATTTAGAGCTAAACAAAATACCATGAGATTTTTAACTCTACTTATTGCTTTAGTGCTTGCGTCGGCTATCGGATCACATGCAGGAAATATCTATGTTTCGGCATTGAAAGGTGACGATAACGCTCCCGGAACTGTCGCCCGGCCATTGAAATCGGTGGGCGAGGCGCTGAAACGTGCACGTGAATGGCGTCGGTTGAAAGCCAAGGAAGCCGCCGGCGACATTAGGATAATACTTGAGGGTGGTGTATATCGCCAGGCCACCCCGCTTTTTTTGCGTCCCGAGGACAGCGGTACGCCTGAATCGGCCACGGTAATCTGTGCGCCGAAAGGTGAGACAGCCGTCATCAGCGGAGGTGTTGAGGTCAAAGGCTGGACAAAGGGTTGTGACGATCCGCGTGTCGCCGGACATCTGCGTGACAAAATCTGGGTTGCCGAAGCACCGCTCTCAGCCAGCCGCATAGTCGAGACCCGTCAGCTCTATGTCAACGGACGCAAGGCGCAGCGCGCTTCGCAGTTCGCACCCGGAGTGATGGAACGTATGGTTGATTTCAACGCTGCTGGCCGCACGATTACCGTTCCCGCTCCCTCTGTCGACCTGTCTGCCGCTCGACAGCTCGAAATGTTCGTCCATCAGCGCTGGGCCATAGCCATACTTCGAGTGAAAGACATGGTCACCGACGGCAACGGCAACGCCGTCGTTTCGTTCCACGATCCTGAAAGTCGTCTGGAGTTCGACCACCCGTGGCCTCAGCCTGTGATTGGTGGCGAGCGTGGAAATTCATCCTTCTTCTTTGCAAATGCGCTTGAATTGCTCGATACACCCGGAGAATGGTATCAGGACTATCCTTCGGGACGAATCTATTACTACCCTGTGGAATCTGACGGGGATATGAACAGAGCGGAGGTTACAATCCCCCTGCTTGAGACGATTGTCGCAGTTGAAGGGAGCCGTGAGCGCAATGTTGGCAATATACGTTTTGAAAATGTCGGTTTCGAGCATGCTGCATGGCTGCGCCCGTCGGTCGAAGGCCATGTGACTCTGCAGGGAGGTTTCCGGCTGCTTGATGCCTATAAGCTCCATATTCCCGGTCTTCCCGAAAAGGCCGAGCTTGAAAATCAGGCTTGGATAGCACGCCCTGAGGCGGCAATAACTGTGAGACATGCGGGCAATATCGATTTTAAGGACTGCACTTTCCGTCATCTCGGGGCTACCGGGCTTGACTATGTGACAGCCGTGAGTGATTCGGAAGTCACAGGATGCCTCTTTGAAGACATCGGCGGCACTGCCTTGCAGATGGGAGCTTTCCCCGACGGCGGTTTCGAGACCCATGTACCCTATGTTCCGTCTGTTGCCGGCGATATATGCCGCAACATCAGTGTGAAATCCAACATTATCCGCGACGCGACAAACGAGGACTGGGGATGTGTGGGCATCGGTGCGGGCTATGTAAGGGATGTGACGATAGCCGACAATGAAGTCTCTCATCTGAACTATTCAGGCATTTGCGTGGGGTGGGGGTGGACTCCTCTTGAAAGCGGAATGTCGAACAACCGCATTACCGGCAACCATGTACACCATTTCGCCGCCCAGCTCTATGACGCGGGAGGTATATACACTCTTTCCAACCAGCCCGGTTCAGTGATAGCCGGCAACCGTATAGACAATCTGATTGATGCCCCTTATGCGACAAACAACAGGGCTTTCTATATTTATTTTGACGAAGCTACCGACGGTTATACCGTTGAAGGCAATAATTGTCCCGATGCTGAGTTCGGTTATAACCGTCCAGGTCCGAAGCTTGTTGTCGGTGACAACGGGCCGCATATCAGCCTTGAGCTGAATCTTCCTGAGAAGCGCTGACGCTTATTCATCAGCCTGATGTCCGGCATTCAGATTTTGCAGACAGTTCTTTATCAGTCTGCATTTTGACAGTTTATATAAGTTTGCGATAGCAGAAAACATAGAAAAAACATTACGATAATCAACAGAAATGAAACCGACCAATTATCATTTATTTGATTTTCTTGACTTTGACGTAGATTTAAAGCGCGACGAATCGCTATGGAAATCCTGCAGCCCGACTGCGGTAGAAGTCAGGGACGGCGATGTCCTTGTTACCGTTCCCTTTCAGAAGCAGGTGCTTGCCAACGATATGGCAGCCGATGAATCGGCTCCGCGTGAGAACCATACGCTTATCATACGGCAATACGGACCGAAGATAACCCGTGTGTTCATGGGTTTCGGAGAGATTGAGATGACCGACGATTCCGAGATGCTTATGCTCAGCGAGCGTGTTGTTAAAATGCCTCTCGACGCGAAATTCAATGATGGCGAGTGGATCATATCGACAGCCGATGGCATACGCCGCGCGGTCATCAACATGCGCGAGCCGCTTCTTGACCGTTGGAGCACCTTGCTCCCCGATCCGCAGGAGACTCTTGATCTCCGGCTCTTCCCCGACGGAAAGCGTGAAGTGCGTCTTGCTGCCTACGACCATTTCTCGCCACCACGCTACGATGCACTCCCGCTTGCCTATTGCAAGCTTGACGGCAAGAAGGAGCGTGCGACTCTTTCGTTTGAATGTAAGCCCGATGAATGTTTCGGCGGTACGGGCGAGCGATTCGCCAAGATGGATCTTAGCGGTCAGACGTTTTTCCTGAAAAATCAGGATGGTCAGGGTGTCAACAACCGTCGCACATATAAAAACATCCCGTTCTATGTGTCGAGCCGCATGTATGGCACATTCTATCACACCACCTCGTGGAGTAAGCTCTCGCTTGCCGGACATTCGGCACGCTCGGTTCAGTTTATGAGCGACCAGGCGCTTGTCGATGCCTTCGTCATCGGTGGTGATTCAATCGAGGAGATTGTAAGAGGCTACCGTGACCTGACAGGCTATCCCACCATGCCACCGTTATGGAGTTTCGGAGTGTGGATGAGCCGAATGACATATTTCAGCGCCGATGAGGTCGACGGAATATGTGACCGTCTGCGTGAAGAGCACTATCCCTGCGATGTGATCCATCTCGATACAGGCTGGTTCCGCACAGACTGGCTTTGTGAGTGGAAATTCAATCCCGAGCGTTTCCCCGATCCGGAAGGATTCCTGAAGGGATTGCGCGACAAGGGTTTCCGTGTGTCGCTGTGGCAGCTCCCATACGTGGCCAAGGATGCCGAACAGATTGACGAGGCTCGCGAAAACGACTATATAGCCCCGCTTACGAAGCAGCAGGCGTCAGAGGGGTCGAACTTCTCGGCTCTTGACTATGCCGGAACTATTGATTTTACCTATCCTGCCGCTACCGAGTGGTACAAAGATCTGCTTAAAGAGCTTCTTGATATGGGGGTGGTATGTATCAAGACCGACTTCGGTGAAAACATCCACATGGATGCAGTATATAAAGGTATGAAACCGAAGCTTCTCAACAATCTCTATGCGCTCCTTTATCAGAAGGCCGCATACGAGATTACAAAGGATGTGACCGGCGACGGCATCGTATGGGCGCGTGCTGCTTGGGCCGGCTGTCAGCGTTATCCTCTCCATTGGGGCGGTGACTCATGCAGTTCGTGGGACGGTCTGGCCGGATCTCTAAAGGGTGGCCTTCATTTCGGCTTGTCGGGATTCGCTTTCTGGAGTCATGACGTGCCGGGCTTCCACACTCTGCCCAACTTCATGAACTCTGTTGTTGACGATGATGTCTATGTCCGCTGGACGCAGTTCGGCGTATTCTCGTCGCATATCCGTTATCACGGCACAAGCAAGCGTGAGCCTTGGCATTATCCCGCGATTGCTCCGATTGTGAAAAAATGGTGGAAACTGCGCTACGGTCTGATTCCATACATCTATGCCGAAAGCGAGCGAGCGACCGTAAGCGGTTCGACTCTTGTGCAGGCGCTGATATTCCATCATCCCGATGATCGTACATGCCGTCACATCGACGATGAATATTATTTCGGTGACAGTTTCCTCGTCGCTCCCGTCATGAATTCAGAAAACCGTCGCGACATATATCTCCCCGAAGGCAAATGGGTGAATTTCTTTACAGGCGAAGTGGCCGATGGAGGTCGCTGGCTGAAAGATGTCGAAGTTCCACTCGACGAGATGCCTGTCTATGTTAAATATGGCAGCGACATACCGTTCTATCCCGAAGCCGTTGACTGCACCGACCAGATGGACATGGCCAAGACTGTCAGCCTCCATGTCGACGATGAATTCAAGGGTATATGGAACGAGAAACTGTTTAACGAATAAATTCCGCAGAAATGAATACTTGGAAAGAGAATCTTGAGGAAACCAAGCAACACTATATAGACTGGTGGAATCACAAAGGGATTGTGCTCAACATGTGGGAGCATTTTCAGGAAGGGGTCAAGCCTCACGCCGATATTCCCGCACCGGCTTCACCGGCTGATTTAAATCAGAAATGGTTTGACCCGAAGTGGCGTGCCGAATATCTCGACTGGTATGTGGCACACAGTTCGCTGAAAGCCGACATGCTCCCGGTAGCCAATACCCAGCTTGGTCCGGGTTCGCTTGCCGCGATACTCGGCGGTGTGTTCGAGGGCGGTCCTGATACAATCTGGATTCACCCCGACCCAGACTATACGGACGATATAAAGTTTGACGAGAACCATCCAAACTGGATTCTTCACAAAGAGCTTCTCAAGGCATGCAAGGCCAAGGCTCAGGGACATTACTATGTCGGTATGCCTGACCTCATGGAAGGTCTTGATGTACTTGCGGCCATAAAGGGTACTGACAAGGTGCTTCTCGACACCGTGATGCAGCCCGAAGTGCTCGAACGCCAGATGCAGCAGATCAACGACATATATTTCCGTGTCTATGACGAGCTTTACGATATAATACGCGAAGGCGACGAAATGGCATTCTGCTACTTCTCGTCGTGGGCCCCCGGCCGCATGTCGAAACTCCAGAGCGATATCTCGACTATGATAAGCGTCGAGGACTACCGCCGTTTCGTGCAGCCGTTCATCCGTGAGCAGTGCCGTAGGATTGACTATACGCTCTATCACCTCGACGGTGTAGGCGCGCTCCACCATCTGCCGGCGCTCCTTGAAGTCGAGGAACTCAACGCCATCCAGTGGACTCCCGGTGTCGGCGAACCTCAGGGCGGATCACCGAAGTGGTATGACCTTTACCGCCGTATCCTTGACGGAGGTAAGAGCATCATGGCTTGCTGGGTGACTCTCGATGAACTTAAGCCTCTCCTTGACAATATCGGTGGCAACGGCGTACACCTTGAAATGGATTTCCACAATGAGGCCGAGGTCGAGCAGGCGATGAGGATTGTTGAGGAATACCGTTACCGCCCGGCTGCCCGGCGTGATGATTCGGATGTGATGAAACTGACATCCGATAATCAGGATGTGTTTGATGCCGATGCAGAGGTCGAGCGCATAATTGATAAAGTTGAAAGTGAGGCTGCCGGAGCGGACGCTCCTTCGGTTCTTGTAATCGATGAGGAATCCCCGCTGCTCAAGGCTATGGAGAGACGTGTGCTCGTGCTTGACGGCGCAATGGGGACGATGATACAGTCCTGCGGACTTACAGAGAATGATTTCAGAGGAGAGAGATTCGGCAGTCACGAATGTGCGTTGCGAGGTAACAACGACCTGCTGTCGATAACACGGCCTGACATCATCCGTGATATTCACCGCAAGTATCTTGAAGCCGGCGCGGATATAATCAGCACTGATACTTTCAACGCGCAGCGCATTTCAATGGCCGATTTCAGGCTCGATGGAATATGCCGTGAAATAAATCTTGCGTCTGCCGGTCTCGCTCGTGAACTGGCCGATGAATACACTCGCAAGACTCCGTGGAAGCCTCGTTTCGTTGCCGGTTCAATGGGCCCGACAAGCAAGACTTGTTCGCTCAATACGGAAAGTGTACAGCCCGGATGGGCCACTTTCAGCTACGACATTCTTCTTGAAGCATACGAGGAACAAGCTTCGGCACTGATCGAAGGAGGCGTTGACATTCTTCTCATAGAGACGATTTTTGATGTCAAGAATGCCGATGCGGCCATAAAGGCAGCAGTCAAAGCCATGCGCAAGGCTGGAAAGACACTGCCGCTGATGCTGAGTTTCACTGTCAAGACTCCCGACGGATACAATATGCTTGGCCAGTCGGTCAGCGAATTCATAGCCGGGCTTAAAGATGTTCCAGTCCTTTCTGTCGGCTTGAACTGTGTGAGAGACATCAGTGAGATGATTCCGTTGCTTGTCCGTCTCGGCATTGAATGCGACTACAGGATAAGCGCATATCCTAATGCCGGTCTGCCTGATGACAACGGCAACTATGGACTGTCGCCCGAAATGCTTCAGGCTGCCATGTGGCCGTTGCTCGACGGACATGTGGTCAACGTAATAGGCGGTTGCTGCGGAACGACCGATAAGCATATTGCCGCACTTGCACGCATCACAGAGCCGGTCAAGGGGTTGTGGCTTTCGCCTCACTGCCCGGGACTGAAATCGGATGTGGCAGAAATCAAGTCTGGCGAAAAAACGCGTTACCGTGAGCCTGTGATTGCCCACGGTGTGAACTGCGACTGCTGTCCTCCGGCCAATATGAATCCTGAGTCTGTGGCAGTCAGCGACGACGCTGTGTTTGAGGCAATCCTTTCCGGCAAGGCCGACGACGCTGCTGCTGCGACCAAAGTTCTGGTTGACAAAGGTGTCGCTCCTCAGGAGATAATCAACGGCCAGATGATACGCGCTATGGCTGAGGTCGGACAGCGTTTTCAGGACGGCAAGGCATTCGTGCCGCAGCTGCTCATGGCCGGACGCGCCATGAAGTCAGCTCTTGAACTTCTGAAGCCGATGCTTGCAGGCGGCGCAGCCGCTACGCTCGGAAAGGTTGTCATCGGAACAGTCAAAGGCGACCTCCACGATATAGGCAAGAATCTTGTAGCCTCTATGCTTGAGGGCTGTGGCTTCGAGGTCATAAATATAGGTATAGACGTGCCCGCCGAGACCTTTGTCGATGAGGTTCGTAAGAGCGGGGCAGATATATTGTGCATGAGCGCCCTCCTAACCACTACAATGACCTATATGAAAGATGTCATCGTAGCGCTTGAAGAAGCCGGAATCCGCGATAAAGTGAAGGTGATGGTGGGCGGTGCCCCCGTAAGCCAGACCTTTGCGGATGAAATCGGTGCAGACGGCTACAGTGATAATGCTAATACTGCGGTTGCACTCGCGCGTCGACTTGTCGGCGCGTGAGTGTGACTCACTCACGATTGTTGACTCATTAATCCACATTTATGCTTTATTTACCTAAATCTAATGAAAATATAAAATGAATGATTTATCAATGCGGCCGATGGACTGGGTGGTCCTGATTGCCTATTTTGTCGTGCTGCTGGCCATTGGCCTGTGGGCAAGTTCGAAGACCAAGAAAGGCTCTCACAAGTTTCTTGCCGGAAATTCTCTGAAATGGCATCATATCGGATTCTCCATGTGGGGGACTAATGTAGGACCATCGATGCTCATAGCCTCGGCGAGCGCCGGTTTCGCGGCCGGTATAGTGTCAGGCAACTATGCGTGGTATGCCTTTGTGTTCATAGCTCTACTCGCCTTTGTGTTTGCTCCCCGCTATCTTGGAGAGAAAATCACGACTCTTCCTGAATTCATGGGAAAACGTTTCGGCGAATCGACGCGTAACATGCTTGCGTGGTACACGATAGTCACCGTGCTGATTTCATGGCTTGCGCTGACACTCTTTGCTGGTGGCATCATCATCCGTCAGGTCTTCGGGATTCCGATGTGGTTCTCTGCGTTCATCCTGCTTGCGATTTCGGCATTCTTCACTATCATTGGCGGACTGAGGGCGATAGCCTATACGAATGTCTATCAGATGGTGTTGCTGATTTTCGTATCGGCGACGCTGACGGTTGTCGGCATCTGGCATCTCGGCGGAGAGTCCGTTGTGGGAGGCATAAACACTCTGGCAGATTCGAGTGTAGTCCCCTCGCACTACTGGAATCTCTTCCAGCCAAACGACCACAAGGAGTTCCCGTGGCTACCGATTCTTCTCGGCTATCCGATTTCAGGTCTGTGGTTCTGGTGCACGGACCAGTCGATGGTTCAGCCCGTACTTGCGGCACGTGACCTGAATGAAGGACAGAAAGGAGCGAATTTCACCGGCTGGCTGAAGATACTTGACGTAGCTATCTATATCATTCCCGGAGTGGTCTGCTTCGCGCTTTGGAAAAAAGGCTTTTTCGGCGATGCCATAATCGAGCCTGACCATGCCTACATGACACTTGTTTCGAGCCTGTTCCCGGTCGGAATGGTAGGACTTGTGATTGCTGTGCTTACAGCAGCTCTCATTAGCACTATCGGTTCGGCTCTCAATGCCCTCAGCACCGTGTTCACGATGGATATCTATGTCAAGAATATCAACACCGAGGCTACACAGGCCGAAATCGTGCGCACCGGCCATATTGTGACCGTAGTCGGCGCTCTCGTCTCTATTCTGATTACGATAGCCGTTGACAATATCAAAGGCATGGATCTTTTCAATGTGTTCCAGTCGGTGTTGAGCTTCATCGCGCCTCCGATGGCGGCAGTTTTTGTCATGGGTGTGTTCTGGAAGCGCTGCACGACACTTGCTGCAAACATAGTCCTGACATTCGGTACGATTTTCAGCATCGGATGCGGTGTCCTTTACCTGTGGGTAATACCCAATGCCACTGAGCACGTCCATTTCATGATGCTTTCATTCCTCATATTCGTAGTCCTTATCATAACTATGATCGCTGTGAGCATGATGGATAAAGCTACAGTCGAGCGTGCGCCGATGACTGTCATAAAAGGCAGGATGTCGCTCAGCGTTCAGATGGCATGGCTTGCTCTTGCTGTCGTGATGGTGGGACTTTACGTGTTCTTCAACGGCCATTGAAACCACTGTCATAATACAATAAGCCGGTCGGACGCGACAATATCCGACTTATTTTTGTCCCGCCCGACGGAATTTATTATTTTTGCATGTCTATAAAACCAATCCAAATGAATACAACCTTTAAATCTCCACTTAGCGGAATCATTCCTCCTCTTGTGACTCCACTTCTCGGCAACGACACTCTCGATGTCGCAAGTCTTGAAAATCTTATCGAACATCTCATTGCAGGTGGTGTCCACGGTCTCTTCATCCTTGGCACTACAGGAGAGGAACAGAGCCTTAGCTACCGTCTCCGCAAAGAGATGATCAAAGAAACCTGCCGCATCAATGCCGGTCGTCTCCCTGTGCTGGTGTGTGTGACCGACACTTCAATTGTCGAAAGCGTCAATCTCGCGAAGGTTGCCGCCGACTGCGGTGCATCGGCTGTCGTGAGCGCTGCACCCTACTATTTTGCTACCGGCCAGCCTGAGCTTGCAGAATTCTACGAGGATATGCTTCCGGAGCTCCCGCTTCCGCTTTTCCTCTACAATATGCCCAGCCACGTGAAGGTCAACTTCTCACCGGCGACTATCCATCGCATCGCTGAAAACGAAAAGGTGGTAGGTTTCAAGGACAGCTCTGCCAATATACCGTATTTCCAGTCGGTGATGTATACGATGAAAGACCTTCCCGACTTCGCGCTCCTCATGGGCCCCGAGGAAGTGACCGGCGAATGTGTGCTTCTCGGCGCTAACGGCGGTATCAACGGCGGTGCCAATATGTTCCCCGAGCTTTATGTGGCCATGTATAACGCAGCCAAGGCAGGAGATGTCAAAGAAGTGTGGCGCCTCCAGCAGATCATCATGCAGATCAGCACTACAATCTATAGCGTCGGCAAGCACGGCTCAAGCTATCTGAAGGGTCTCAAGTGTGCATGCTCGCTCCTCGGTGTCATCAAGGATGATTTTGTGGCAGCTCCGTTCCACAAGTTCAATGAACCCGAACGTCGCAGGATTCAGGAAGCACTTGACCGTCTCCCGATTGAAAATGGCAAGATAATCCTTTGATTTTCTTATATTTTAAGTAATATTGCTCATTCCCCTCTCTTATTTATACACAAACGTTACTATTACCCTATCTCTCGTATCATGAATATAATAGACCTTGTCGTATTCCTTGTTTTTACAGTCGGAACCATATTGTTCGGTTATCTTTTCGGACGTAAGAAACAGAGTAGCGATGAGTTTACCCGTGGTGGAGGCAAAGTGCCCGGATGGGTGGTCGGCCTCTCGATATTTGCTTCGTTCTGTAGCTCGATTTCTTTTTTAGGCTATTGTTCATCAGCGTTTACAGGAAACTGGAATGCCTTTGTGTTCACAATCTCTATTCTGCCGGCCGGACTTTTGGCCATGCGTTACTTTGTCCCTTTTTACCGCTCTCTCGGAAGCATCAGTGCCTACAGTTTCTTTGAAAAACGTTTTGGCCGCTGGGCACGTCTGTATGCGTCGGTGTTCTATCTCTTCACACAGGTGTGTCGTTCTGGAGCTATATTGTTTCTGCTTGCCGTCCCGATGAATGTACTGATGGGGTGGAGCATTCCTCTTGTTGTTACAGTGACAGGTATAGGAATCATCCTCTACAGCCAGAAAGGCGGTCTGAAATCAGTAATCTGGACAGAGGCTCTTCAGGGTGCTATTCTCATAGTCGGTGCTATCATCTGTCTTGTAATGCTTTTCAAAGGAATGCCCGAAGGTCCGGGACAAGCTCTGAGAATCTGTATGGAGAACAACAAGTTCTCTCTCGGCAGCTTTGGCGACAGTCTTGTCGAAAGCACATTCTGGGTCTGTCTGATTTACGGTATGTTTACCAATCTGAACAACTTTGCAATTGACCAGAGCTATACGCAGCGCTATTGTGCAGCTCCGTCGCTGAGCGAGGCGAGAAAGAGTGCGTTCTGGGGCTCGCTTCTCACATTGCCGGTCAATTTCATCCTGTTTCTCATCGGTTCATGTCTGTTCGCGTTCTATCATGTTAACCCCGGCTCTCTGCCCGAGGGCATAAAAAGTGACTATGTGTTTCCATATTTTATTATCAATGAACTTCCCGTCGGACTGATCGGTCTGCTGATCGCCTCTATTTTCTGTGCAGGAATGAGCACTGTGGCCACAAGTGTCACATCGTCAGGCACGATTGTGCTGACCGATTTCTATTCACATATGTTTCCAAATGCGAGCGATGAGCGCAAGGTCATTGTGCTTCGTCTTGCAAGTGTGGCTGTAGGTGTTCTCGGCATCGGTGTTGCTCTATGTTTCCTTCTTGTCGACAATGCGCTTGACGCTTGGTGGGCGCTAAGCAGCGTATGTTCCGGCGGTGTCCTCGGCATGTTCCTGCTGGCTTATCTATGTCCCAAGGCCAAGAAGCAGCATGTGGTGCCCGGTGTGGTTGTCGGTGTGGCTTCATTGATTCTTATCGCATTGCAGACTAAACTGACCGATTGGATGGGGCTTCCGCAGTTCGTGCATATCAATCTCAGCATTGTAATCAGCACATTGCTCATATTTTTTATCGGCTTTATACTTGTGCGGTTCATGAATAAGGAGAAGGACAATTCGATCCACGGTTCATCCGTGCCTCAATGAAAACAAATAAAGGCTAAATATTGTTATCAATTAAACAAATTTATGTTTTTCCAGATACCGCATGGACGATCTTATAATAATTATCGCACTTATTCTTCTAAACGGCATATTCTCAATGTCGGAAGTAGCCTTGATTTCAGCACGTAAATCAAAACTGACATCCGATGCACGCAACGGCAACCGCAACGCGGCCACAGCCCTGCAGCTCGCAGGCGAACCTGACCGTTTTCTCTCGACTGTACAAATAGGCATAACCCTGATAGGAATCCTGACGGGTATGTTTTCAGGAGCGACAATCGCTACACAGCTTGCCGACTGGCTTGCCGCAGCCGGAGTTGCCCCCCGGCTTGCGCTTACGCTGTCGAAAGTTGTGATAGTGTCTGTGGTGACATATCTCTCGATTGTCGTTGGCGAGCTCGTCCCCAAGCGCATAGGACTCGGACGTGCCGATACGATAGCCAAGATTGTTGCCGGACCGATGAAAATGCTCTCTATAATCACTTATCCCGTAGTGTGGCTACTATCGGTTTCCACTGCCGGAATCGTGAAACTTCTTCGTCTGGGAGAGAATGCGTCGAAAGTGACTGAGGAGGAAATCAAGTCGCTTATTCAGGAAGGCACTGAGTCCGGCGAGGTTCGCGAGGTCGAGCAGGATATTATGGAGCGCGCGCTCGTGCTCGGCGATTGCAGGATTGAAGCCATAATGACAAGCCGCAAGGATGTGGCATGTCTGACAATCGGAATGGATGAGGAAAAAATCCGCAAAGTGCTTGCCGATGAGCTTCATTCGACCTATCCGGTATTTGACGATGACAGGGAAGAAATCTGTGGAGTGGTTTCGCTCAAACAGCTAATTCTTACGCTCGGACAGCCTGATTTCAATATCGGCCGGCAGCTGTCGTCGGGGCTTTCGATTCCGGAAAGCATGACGGTCTACGACGCTCTCGACACATTCAAGCGCACACGCGAGCATCTTGCACTCGTCTATGACGAATATGGGTGTTTTCAGGGAGTTGTCACGCTCGGTGACATTCTCGACGGCCTTGTGGGATGTACTTCCGAAGGGATGGACGGCCCTGTAATCATCAAGCGGCAAGACAAGGACGAATGGCTGGTCGACGGGCAATGTTCTGTCTATGACTTCCTTTCGTTTTTTGACCGCGAGGATCTTTATCAGCCTGCGTCATATACAACTTTGGCAGGGCTGATTATCGAAAATCTCAAGCGTGTTCCGTCAGTGGGCGACATATTCGATTGGAACTGTTTCCGCTTCGAGGTAGCAGACATGGACAGAGCTCGTATCGACAAGATTGCGGTTTCCATGCTTACTCAGAAAGAGGATTAAGCCTTTCATACAATTTCCCTTATGCGCTGACGCCTGTTGCACGACGAAAAACGTGCAACAGGCTAATTTTGTTTCTTCAACATCAATATGCCGGAATTCCTGAAAAGGTGTGATAATGCAAAACGGATGAAAGAAAATTATCATCCATTTCGGATATGTTACATAAATGACGTTGAAAGTTAACATTCAAAGAACCTACAAACCTGTTTGTCTATATAAAATCGTGATTGATATTGACCCGGCTATGGCTTTTGGCAATCAACACTCATAACAGCCACACTATTTCCTTTTTGATAAAAATAAAGTTGAAAAATCAACATTTGTTGACTTATATATTCGAGATAATACCTATTTTTGTGAAATAAAACCTGTTTTTATAGGATAATACCTAAATTTGCAAAATAAGAACCTGACTATATTATGCCAAACCGAATTATCACATCTATATTCTGCGCCTCAGTAGCTATATCTGCGATGTCGCAGACAGAAAAGTCTGACAGCATCAAGACTCAAGAACTTGACGAAGTTGTGGTTAAAGCGCAGATGCAACGCACCTCACCGACCTCTACGACCTATATTCCGACAGTCAGACAAAAGAACGCTTCGCAAAACGCAGTCGATCTTCTACGGCAGATGGCTATACCTCAGCTTCAGATAAATCCTGTCAGCGATGCGGTTACCGACAATGCAGGAGTTGACGTGGCAATCTTTATAAATTATCTCGAAGCGTCAAAGGAGGAAATGGAAGGTATGCGTATGCCGGATGTCAGGAAAGTCGAGTATCTTGAATTTCCGAGCGATCCGCGTTTTCGAGGGGCGCAGCGTGTAATCAACATCATTGTTTATGAATACGACTACGGTGGCTACACAAAGCTGACCACAAATGAAAACTTTCTTATGGGATTTTCAACCCGCAACAACATTTTCTCTAAGTTCTCATATAAGAAAATGACTTACGACCTGTATGTAGGAGCCAGCCATTGGAACAACCATCATGGAGGTAATACCGTAAAAGGTATCTACTCGCTCAAAGACGAGGATGGGGCTGATTACAAGCTGACCCGTACAGAAGCGCTTGACGGGTCGCATTATAAACAGAGCCAATATCCAGTCACTCTTCGGGCTACATACGCATCTGAAAAAATCCAGATACGCAACACTTTCGGATTTACCCATTCAGGCGTTCCGACCTATGACCAGAGAGGTAGTCTCACATATCAGCCGGGCAATGAACGAAACTACACTTTCGACAGGAGCAATCCGAACCGCAGTAATACCATCGCATATCAAGGTTCGTTCTTTTTCTCTTTGCCGAAGCGGTTTTCGTTTGACATCTCACCGCGTTTCAATTACACGCACAGCAACGACTATCTGTCATACTCCACCTCGAACTCATCTGAAATAATCCGCAACGCTCGTGAGAATGCCTATAATTATCGTGTTGACACATACTTGCGTAAGCATATCGGTCAGAAGCATACGGCTATGCTCGGAATAAACGGCGGTGACCATATCAACAGGTTGCGTTACTCGGGCACGAACAATTACTATGACAGCTTTCATAATTCTTTTGCGGCCGGATCACTTTGCTATAATTTTCAGACTCAGAAAATCAGCCTTTATGCTGATGCCGGAGTGTGCTGGGAAGAAAGTGACATAAACGGAGAAAAATACAATGACATATATCCATTCATACATCTGAATTTCCGCCTCTCGCCAAACGCTAAAAATGCTTTTTCGGCTTATTTTCAATATGCTACCAACAGCCCGGGTATAGCTGAGAAGGCATCTGATATTCTTCAGGAAAATGAATTCATGTACATCACCGGCAATCCTTTGCTTGAAAACAGCCGGCATGTCTCTCTTAATCTTGCCTATACGTGGATGCCGTCAAATGCTTTCGGCATGAGTGCGTTTAGTAATTTCTTCGAATGCTTTGACCGGCAACTTGTGGTATATGATCCGTATAATGACGGTCAGGCTCTCATCAGAAACTATCGCAATAACGGCAATTACATCAAAGAGGAAATCGGACTTGCCGCCAACTGGAAACTGCTTGGGGGAAAATTGCAGCTCTACGCAAGCCCAAGACAGGCGTTCTACAAATCCACCGGCATATACCGTAAATCATACAATCCGTTCACTGTAACCGCACAAGCTACATATTACCTCGACAGTTTCTATTTTAAGGCATATTATCAATCGCCCGAAAAGCAGATGTCATCCATCTCCCCGCATATTTATGAGGGCAGGAACTTTCATAGTCTGACAGTCGGTTGGGCAAATTCCGACTGGAATATACGGGTCATGGCCGCCAACTTCTTTAACAAGGGCTGGAGCTGCGCCAAGACTATTACCGAAACACCGTTATATACCGGATATAAGGAAAATATCGGCACAAACTCACATCCACGTATCAACGTGGCTGTCACTTATACATTCGGCTATGGTAAAAAGGTAAAACGGGGCAATGAGGTCGGCGAACAGTCAGGCGCAAACTCCGCTATAATGAAATAATAAATCGTGCATTTAAGTATCACATCAGCCTCAGTCGTAAGGTGAAATTGATTAGTATTGAAATTAAAAGTGAAGTCCCCGGCAGCGATGCCGGGGACTTCACTTTTACGCCACCGGGAGATGACAGAGTTTCTTTCGGTGGCGTAAGTATGGTTATTCGAATTTCAGTTTTTAGCAGTGAGGCATTCGAGTTGCTGGCGCAGTTTCGGGTCTGAGGGGCGTTTGGCATAGCTTTCGACTATCCGTCCCTCACGGTCGATGAGCATGATTCGCGGTACTCCGTGGATGTTGAGCTGTTTGAGCAGCGGAGAATTGAAGCCGTCGGGAAGATTGACGCTCAGCACTCCCGGTGCGTGGGGCTTTTCGCGCATCATTTTTTTCCATTCGGCATAAAGCTCGTCGCCTGTGTCGACCGAGAGGGAAATGAATCTTACACCCTTGCCGTCGAATGCTTTTGCAACCTCGTCGAAGTATGGCATTTCTGCACGGCATGGCGCACAGCCCGTAAACCAGAAGTCGATTATTACATAATCGCCTCTGAAATCGGCAAAATTGAATTCCTTGCCGTCGACATCCTTGAATATGAAATCGGGCATCTGTGTTCCGGCAGCGACGTTTGCTGCGGCACGTGTCTTTTCTGCATACTCGTTTTCAAGCTCACCGATCCGGTCGCTTGCACCGGCATCAGTGATGAGCGGTCTGATTTCAGGCAGCTGACGGCTGAAGTCGTTCAGATAGTTGCGCTTAAGTGTCAGAGCGAGCAGATTGACGAGGAAATGCGACCTTACTTTCTCGTTGTCAATAGCCTTGGCGTAGACAGTCATGTATGATCCGTTTATGGCGGGTATCAGGCCACGGCTTTCTTTTGTCTCAATGGCCTTGTTTACAACATCAAACCATTTCGGGATTCTCAGTATGCGCTCGTCGCTGAATGTCAGCGTGTCAAGAAAATTATAGAAATCGTCGCTGATTTCCACCTTCTGTCCGTTGGGGCGGAACACCTTTGCGAGTGCCACTCCACCGAGCCGTTGGTTAAGGAAGGTGTAGCGGTTATAGAGTTTGTGGGTGGCTGCAAATTCCTGATCCAGACCGGCAGCGTCAATCAGAGAGTCGAGTTTCAAGATTTCCGATTCGTTATAGGCGATCCATTCCGATGAATAAGGCTTGATGGTCTTTGGCGTGCGGCAGATGTAGGGATGGCTGCTGATAAAGCTGTTTTCCTTCTCGTTAGTGCCCTTGACGGCAACGTTGCCGTCATTGCCGACTGTGATTTCTGTCGTCGAACCCGGAGTGATGAATACGGGATGGAAATTGCCGTTTTCGGCAATCAGACGGTAATATGCCGGCGAGTCAGTAACGGTAATTACCGTGTCGTTGGCAGTGACTTGTGAATATTCGAGGGCGGCTTCCGGCTGGAAATAGATTTTTTCACCGCCTCGGTTTATGACGGAGACTGTAGCCGGAGCAGCACCGTATGCCGGGACTGATGCGATTAAGGTCGCTATCGTCAAAGCGGCCACATTGAGATTTTTTTTCATTTGCTGTTCTGTTTAAGGTCACTTGTTTGCATGGCTTTCAGAGGGAAGGGGAAGGTGAGGAGTGTCGAATTCGGCGACAGCGTATAGGTCTCGCCTTCGAATTCTTTTGTCAGAGTCTCGTTGAATTCAGTGCAGAAGCGGCGGAGATCGAAAAATCCGTTGTAGGTGAAGAAAAGTTCGCGTTTACGCTCTTCACGGACAAATTTCAGCGCTTCGGCCGCATCGGAAGTGGTCAGACGTGTGTAACGGCTGCTGATGTTACGGCGCGAGCGGATAATGTCGAGATAGTTCATAGCCTGTGCGATGTCGGCCGGCGAGCCCTTGCGTGCATAGCATTCGGCAAGCATCAGATAGACTTCCGAAAGGCGCATTCCCGATGGATTCCAGCGGATGCCCATTGATGTAAACTCGCGGTCGCCTTCAGGTGCGGTCTCGTGCGAACGGCGGTAGCGGAGACAGTAGAGCATGCGCAGGTCGGCTTGCTGGTCGAAAAGACTGATGACATCGGCTGTGAGATACATCGGAAAGGGATCGTTGTTGGTAGTGCCAAACTGATAGAGAAGGTTTTCTGGCGCGTCATATCCTTTTTGGACACCGTTTTTCCAGATGCTCTCGATTGCGTCGTTGAGCCCCATGAACTCGGGTCGGTCGATTGCTCTGTCTGTACCATAGGCCATCAGCAGCTGAGGGGAATAGCGGTTGTATTCATCGTTCATATCCCAGAGTTCGTGCTTTCCGGCCGGAGCTTCGGCGAGAGCGTCGAGACAGGCTGCTATACACTCGTCGATTTCGCGCTTGAACAGGTGGACTTTAGCCTTAAACGCGTAGCCGAAAGTTTTGTCAGGTCGGAAAGAGTTGAGAGCGGTGTGCGGAAGGTCGGCAATGGCTTCGTCAATGTCTTTCTGAATGAAGTTGTAGGTATAGCCGACAGACTGCTGGACACCTTTTTCCTCAATGCTTTCAAACATTTTTTCTCGGACGATGATGCCGTTGGTGTTATCGGCAGTTGCCGGATCGTATGGCTTGGCGAACGTGTTGACGAGGAAAAAATAGTTGTATGCCCTCATGATTTTGGCCTGAGCCATAGCGAGAGCCTTGTCAGAGTCAGGCCCTTTGGCTGTGTGGATGTTGCTTATTATGACATTGAAGTTAGTGATGCGGTTGTAGCAGTTATTATAAAGAGAGCTGTTGATTGTGACAGCCGCACGGTCATAGTCTTCGTTCCAGAGAAAGCCGGCCGATCGCAGTGGCGAGGTGTAGTTTTTTAGTTCCTCAACCTTATACCATGAGGCTTCATTGCAGATATTGAGGCTGTTGGCATGGTCATAGTTAGGCGACACTTCTTCGAGCAGTCCGAGATAGTCATCAGTGGTTTCGAGCTGGGTGCGTCCCTTCGGCTCGACATCGAGATAGCTGTCGCATGACGAGAACAATGCCGCTGTACACGCGAGAGCCGTTGATATATGAAGTCTGATATTCATTTTCAAATAATTGTGGGATTTGATGGAGAGTTTTTAGAAGTTGAAGTTGAGTCCGAAAATATAGGTCGGAGTCTGAGCGTCGGTCCTGAGTCCTGAATTGGCATTGAAAGCTTCAGGGTCGATGTCGTGTTTGTTGGCTGCCCAATGGCATAGATTGTCTATCTGGAATCGCAGCTGTGCACCTTTGAAAGCATGAGTCTTTTTAAGCAGTCGTGCGGGGAAGGTGTAGGCCACGCCTATGTTGCGCAGTTTGATGAAAGATGCGCTGGCGGTGTTGATGTCAGCGTAGCGCCAGTGTTCGTTGCGCTCGCCGCTGTCGCCGTGGATGCCCATGACAGGAATGCTTGTGTTTGTATTTTCAGTGGTCCAGCGGTCAACGATGTCTTCGCTCACAGCGCCGTCGAGCAGCTTGTGGTTAGAGTCATAGAGAGTCGGGACATCGACGCGCAGGGAGTGTCCGGCATAGTAGACCACCTTGGCGAATGCCGACAGGTCGCGCCAGCGGAAATCAAGATTGAGCGCTCCGTTCCATTTCGGTGTCAGCTGTCCGACGCATACCACAGCATCTATGTTGCGCACAGGATTGATTGAAACGGCTTCGCCGTTCTCATTGTAGACCGAAGGATTGCCGTCGGCTGTCAGACCTGCATACTTATATGCGTAAAGCGAATTGTAGGTATCGCCTTTCAGATAGTTTGAAGTCGGATAGCGCATCATGTCGAGTGCGTCAGTGGGTTTGTAGTCCACTTTGTCGATGGTGTTCTTGTTGTAGGCGGCCGAGAATGATGTGGTGAACGAGAAATCACGGTTTCTGATCCAGTCATAGCTGAGGTTGATTTCCACACCGGTGTTTTTCATTGCACCGTTGTTTGCACGCGCCATGCCGTCGAAGCCGAGCGACGGGTCTATGCTCTTGTTGACAAGGAGGTCGGAGCTGTATTTGCTATAGAAATCAAGGCTGCCCGACAGGCGGTTGATGAGCATGAAGTCAATACCTGCATTGAAAGTCGAGGTCTTTTCCCAGCGCAGAGAGCTGTTTGGCGGGGTGAGAATTATCGTGATCGGGCTGTTGGTATAGGGAGATGTGGCGAACGATGCGAGAAGATAGGGCGACGATGTCTGGTCGACCATACCCGTGATACCGTAAGTGGCACGAATTTTAAGCATGTTGAGCCATGTTATGTCGCGCATGAACTGCTCTTTGTCGACATTCCAGCTGCCACCTACCGACCACAGCGGTCGGTAACGGTATTTCGGATCGCTTCCGAAGAGGTCAGCCTGCTCGACACGTACACTCGCGTTGAGCGAATAGCGCGAGTCATACACATAACCGGCGTTGAAGTAAGCTGACACATAGCGGTGTTTCACGTCTGCGATGTAGAGATTCTCGGCTTTGGTGCGCGAGGCAGCGTAGAGCTGGCCGATAACGCCTGTCTTCGAAAGAGTCATCCAGTCGACCTGTCCGTAGGTGAGACGCTGGGCATCGAAGCCATAGCGCTCGCTTATGTGCACGTCGTTTTTGTCCTCGCGTGCCTCAGCTCCGAGAAGAGCCGTCACGTCGTGCTTGTCGCCGAAAGTGTTGCGGTAGTTGAACTGACCGCGCACATTGTAATTGTCATAGTTGGTGTCGCGGTAGAGCATGTGGCCGCCCTGAGGAATGTTGTAGTCAAATCCTCCGCGACTGTTGGTCGATGCGAATTCATTTATCATCGAGCGCATCATGTATGAATCGGCCTCGTCGTATTCCGACGCATTTATCTTGCGTTTTTCATATTGGGCCTTAAGTTCGAAGTCAAGACCGCGGATGATATTGAAGTTTGCCTGAAGGAAATACTTCATATAGAGGTCGTCGGACTTATATTTGTTATAGCCTGATTCCTCGATTGCATTGTAGCCCATGAAGTTGAGACCATCTGTCGAGTTTATATCCTCTGCGAGTACCTGATTGTAGAGATAGCGGTATGATAGGTTGCCATCGTTGTCATAGAGTGTATCGTAGGGCATTGCCGCTGTCGCTTCGAGTCCTGAAGCCTGTGTGTAGGAGGTTTTCTTAAGCATCACGTTAGCTCCGAGGGTCAGTTTCATCCACGGAGCGACCTTGAGGTCGTTGCGGGTGTAGAACGACAGGCGGTCGTCACTGTCATACTTCGTGTAAAGTCCCATCTTCTGGTAGCGGACGGCTGCATAGAAGTCATATTTTTCGCTTCCTGCGTTGAGTGTCACATTGTAGTCTTGTGTCAGGCTGTTTTTCTGAAGATGTTTGCGATACTCCTCTCGGTAGTCGTTTTTACGCAGTGCATCAAGTGAGGCGTTAAGCTCTGTTTCGCTGATTTCGTTGCGCGACAGACGGTAATAGAGCATGTCGACCTGCGACATATATGCCGCGTTGGTCTTGCTCGTCTTTGTGGAGAAGTAGCCTGTCGGATTATTGATGTAATCGGGGTCGGTAATGAGCATTTCGCGTTCGAGATCGATTATCGATGATGTCGAAGCATAGTGCTGATAGTCGAGCGAGGGGAGCGGATTCAGGTAATAGCCGAGCGAGAAATTGGCTTCGAGCTTGCGGTCAGCTCCGCGCTTGGTCGTGATGACAATGACACCGTTAGAGGCATATACACCGTAGAGCGATGTGGCAGCCGCGTCTTTCAGCACCGTTACACTTTCAATAGTGTTGGGATTGATGTCGTCGATGGTCATGCCGGTTGCAGGCTGTCCGTCGACAACAAGAAGCGGGGTGCTTGAAATTGAAAATGACGAGTTGCCTCGGATGCTCATCTGGTTGTTGTAGATGGTCAGACCGGGTGTGACACCTTCGAGTTTCGAACTGAGGTCGGGAGCTTGGATTTTGCCGAGTTTCTCAGCGCCGACAACCACGGCCGAGCCTGTGTTGCGTTCGCGAGAGATTGTCTGGAATCCAGATACGATTACTTCATCAAGCATGTCGGCATTGGTCTCAAGTACGATGTCGAGCTTTGCGCCTGATGTGGCCTGCACTTCTTTGGTTTTCATGCCTACATAGCTCACCACGAGTGTCACTTTTCCCTGACGGTGGACATTGATTTCAAAATTGCCGTCAATGTCGGTGCTTGTGCCGTTCTGAGTTCCCTTTACGACGATTGTTGCGCCCGGGAGCGGTTCGTTTGTGTCGTCGGTCACTGTTCCACGTATCGTCGTGGCGTTGGACTGTGGCGCTGTGATGCCGGCTGGAATTTCGATGGCGAGTGCCGAGGCTGTCGGGAATATGAAAAGCCCGAAAGTGGCGATCACCAGCGATTTGCAGATAATGTTGGTATGACTATACATTTATTATGAATAAGTTACTTGGCGTGTGAATTATTTATGAATTGCGGATGTTTATCTTTCTTACATCGCGGTTTCCGTCGGTTCGGACTATTGTCAGTATGTAGACTCCTCCTTGCAGCCCGGAGATATCGATTGCAGTCTCATTGCCGTTGGCGTTCTGTCTGACGAGCTGATGTCCGGCGATGTCATGGAGCGTTACGGACGAAAGCTGAGAGGGAGATGCTATGTAGAGATGGCCGTCAGCCACTTTAACATCCATTGAATCTGTCACGATTTCATCGAGGCCGGAAACATGGCTTGTCACCAGAAGGGATATTGAGGTGAGGAGCAGGTCGCGGCCCGGCGACATATAGAGGTTCAGGATATAGTTTCCTCTTTCGAGATTGAGATTGTCGCCTGTGAGCATCGCTGTAGCAGTGGACTTGGGGGCAACTGCCACATCTGCGCTGAAAGTTCCCTGACGGAGAGAACCGTCGGGGGCAATTATGTCTGCTTCAAGTTTTCCTTCCCATGAGTCGGGACTGAGATTCGTGACCGACAGTCTCAACGGGGTGTCGGCATTGTCTGTCATGAGATAGCTGCCGTTTTCAGGTAATATGCTGAGATGTGCGATTTTGACCTCGACCGATTGCGACAACAGAGTGATGTCGGCCACAGTCGGCTGACTGTTGTAGCTATAGAACGGTATGGCCTGATACGTGCCTCCGGCGATTCCTTTCAGCGTAGAGTTGATTTTAGCTGTAACAGTCTCGTTGGCCGGACAGAGTATGGGGCTTACATATATTCCTTTGTAGTCGCCTGAAGCGTCGGCCAGCGCTATGCCTGCATATCCTTCCAGACGTATGTCGCCTGTATTGGCGATATCGAATGTCCATGTTGCGGGAGCGTCGGCATGAAGATGGTTCCAGCTCAGTTCTGAAGCGAGGTTCACGGATATGGTTGGCATGACAGGATTTAGTGTCAGCTTTCTGCCACTGACTGTGGCATAACATTCGGAGGGGCCGTTGGCTGTCGAGCATTTTACGACATGCCAGCCGTCCTGTTCGCCACAACGGTAGTAGAAGCCTATTCGGTATGTTCCGTCAGCGAGTGATACGTCTGCAAGCTGGAAGCGGACAGCTGTGTAATTGTTGTTTTCGAGTCCGCTGACGGTTGTTGTGGAAATCGGAGTAATGCCGCTATCGGTAATCACTGCCGCACAGACCTCGCCGGTGAAGTCGTTGAGACCTTTGTTGAAAGAGTAGAAAAACAGTTGTGAATCGTCGAGTGTTGTGTGCAGTTCCGGGGTCTCGCTTGCGATATGAAACGAAGTCGCGTCGCGGAAATAGAGTTTTTCAATATTAAGCAGACGTTCGGTCTGTGCGACAGAACCGGGAGTGCCTTGCGGAGCTATGTGGCACAAAACAGCTTGTTTTAACGTATAACCTCCGGTGGAGCCTCCTGTCGATTGTTCGGACGGGTTAAGGGCCGAAAGAGAATAATATCCATCGCTCATTCCGCTCCATCCCCAGTTGAAATGGAAATAACCGTTTCCGTCGTATCCGTCACAGACGAAAGTGTGGCCCATCGAGGGATTGCGACCGTCGTAAAGCACGGGACGGCCAGCCTCAAGCTCGGATATTATAAGGTCGGTCCATTCACTGTCGCTCATTGAGCCACGCTCGTAGAAATGTATATTTCTGTCATATCCGAAATAATCGATAAGAGCTTTTCCGGCATCCTGGTGGTAGGCTATGCTTGTTTCGGAGCTATATTGCATTTTTGTTCCATAACCGACGGCTTTCATGAGCGAGGCGACTGCCTGGGAGCTTTCGTCATCCGCACTGTCGTCGTATGTATCGGTCATGTGATTCCAGTCAAAGGGTGCGATTGACGAGAAATCGAGTTCACGGACAATCTTTTCATTCCTGTCTTCGTAGCTGACAGTGCCGGTGGCTTGCAATGGATGGCGGTGATAGTACATAATTTGAGCCGTTGCCGTTGCCACGCATCCTGTGACTGACTGTCGGCCTGTAGTTATGTCTACGGGACATTGCAGATTGTAGGGGGATTTCTGATTCCAACGGCTTTTTAGCAGGGGCGCTACGGCATTGGCCCGTTTGTTCTCGTATGTCTGTCCGGCAGTGTCCGCAGCATGACTGTCGGCAGGGAGTGAGGATATTTCCTCGGCATACTGTTCTATCCATGTCCTGCATGCCTCAGGCATAGTTGCCATATCGATATTACCTGTGTCGCTGTAGGCAAGGATTTTCTTTGCACGGTCGTCACCGGCTATGATTACATAGCCCTCGTTTTCACCGATATTGAAGATATGAACGGCCTCGGATTGCGGGAGGGACACGCTGCGGCTTATCGCTGAAAGACTGACCGGCCGGAGTGTGGACGACAAGCCGCGTTCTGACAGGAATTCGGTGGCGTAGTGGAGTGCTGCATCATGATTTACTGTGGCTGCGGTCATACTGGTGCCTGTTAACCACGAAATAAAAGCAGCGGTCAGTATCTGTCGTTTCATGGAGTCTAACTGAAAAATTACAATGCTTTGATAACTTGTGTGTGATTGCAGAAATGCGTTTAAGATAGAAGGATTGTATTGACGGAGGTCAATTTGCGATTTTTTGATAGACAGGGGGACATCGAGATAATGCCCCCTGTCAGATAGGTTTATAAGTTTGTCGGTGAATCAGGGATGCTTACTTTACGGTAATCTTGGCTGATTCTGAGCTGCCTTTACCATAGACAACCACGACATATACGCCTGATGTCACATCAAGGCTCATTTCAAGGCTTTCAGCACCTTCGGCTGCAACTGCCGAAGCCACCTTGCGGGCCATGATATCGTAGACGGCAACTTCAGCGCCTGATGCGAGAAGTACGCTCTCTACGTTGAGACGGCCGTTGGCTGCGTTGACCTTGAGAGTGCTGTTGTCGGCCTTAATGTCGCTGATGCCTGTCGAACCGCCTTTGACAACCATGAGATAGGGCAGGTTGTCAGAACCTTCACCGATTACACCGAATGCGTCGGACTGTACGAGCACTTTTTCACCGGCTGTGAGTCCGCTCACAACGATTGTAGCGTCATCATTGCCTACAGTGGCGCTCTGGATGTCGCTCCAGTCACATTCATAGGCATACTGGTTGTCGGGATCGGTCATCTTGACCTTGCCGATGTTGAGGATTGTACCCTTTGCTCCGTGGTTGATGAAGGTATAAGTCCCGTCTTCAGGCACTGTGAAGTAGCGGTCAACCGTGTAATATGCGTCGGGGTAAGTGGTTTTGGCATCGAGGGTCAGGCTCTGTCCTCTGAGGAGGTTGTTTCCGCAGTTGAGAGTGAGCATTGCGTTATATCCGATCTGGAATGCTGCAGAAGCGTCGGCTGAAGCTGTGAATCCGATCACATTCTTTCCGGCTTTTACATACGGTCCCATCAGTCCGCTGCCGAGATTTGTGCCACCGGGACATTCGAGATGGATTGCTTCGATTTTTTCAACTGCCAGAACAGGAGACATCATGTAGTTTGTGGTTATCTGTGTGGCATAGGGGACAGTAAGCTCAAACCACTTTGTCTCGCCGGCTTCGAGTGTTCTTGTCTGACCGAATTCCTCGGATGAAACGGCTATGGGATAATATTTCTCTTTGCCTTCGAATCTTGCGGCAGGCAGAGGATTGGCAGGGTTCATTCCAAAAAATCCTGCGACTTTGGGTGTGATTTTTACGAGATACTCCTGACCGGGCATGAGGACGTAGGCATCAGTTCCTTCTGCCATCTGGAATGCCTGTTGGCCACCGTCGCAGAGATAGACGAATATCTGCTGGCCGGCCGGTTCAGGATTGGTATAGTCCGAAGGTGCGTCGCCCCAGAGAGCCGGAGTTGCCTGAGGGCTAGTGATTGTGAACCATGCTTCGGCAGGTGCGTCTTCAAGTGTCGGAACAAACCAACCTCCCGCAGCGGGGAAAGGCTTTGCCGTTTCAGGCGTAGTGCCATAGACCTGTCCGAAGGCAGGTGCTACGCATACGCATGCGGCGATAGCGGGGAGTAAAAATTTTTTCATGCGATGAATGTTGATGTGAATGATTGGAAATTTGTTTGAAAAATTGTTGCAAATATATTGATTATATGCCTAATATACAATAATGCCAAACAAAATTTGCCGAAATTATAGCAATTTGCTTATTATTTAAGTGAATTTAATTAAAAATAGAAGTCACTTCGTTTTTTCACTTTCAACGCTCTTTATTTTGCCGGTTATGAACAGGCGGGTCTGTGGAGGGTTTGCATTGGTGCGCACGAGAATGCTGCGTTTGAAATCGGTCTCGTGGATGGTTGCCGGATTAAGTCTACCGGCTATGAATGAGCTGTCTCCGGGTGCGATGGGCTGACGCGGGTATTCGAGTCTGACACAACTGCATGAGGCGTGGACATAGGTCAACACGAGTGGCGCATTGCCTGAGTTGACAAAACGGAACTCGAATCTTTTTTCTCCTTCGGCTTTGTCGACAAGGCCGAAATTTATATTGTTTTTTTCAAATGAGATAGCAGGAATGAAGTCGTCGGCACTTTGCGGATTGTCAGCATGCAAAGATACAATAAGACTCAGTAAAAATGTAAGTATCGCTATGACTCTTTTCATGTCGCTGCTTCGGTTGGCCGGATCTGTGATTCTCATCCCATAGCCACCATTTTGGCAAACGAGGCGGGAATGGAGGTTGTGAAGTTCATGTCCTTTCGGGTGATGGGATGGACAAAGCGGAGGGTCTGGGCATGGAGTGCCATGCGGTGGATAGGGGAGCTTTTCGCTCCGTAGCGGCGGTCGCCGGCAATCGGATGGCCGAGATCCTTCATGTGGACGCGAATCTGGTTTTTGCGTCCTGTGTCAAGCGACACCTCCATCAGTGAGTAGCCGTTGCGGCTTTTCAGAGTGGTGTAGCGTGTGATGGCGAGCTGTCCTTCCTCGGGATTTTTGGTGGAATAGACTTCATAGCGCGAGTTTTCGGCGAGATAGCTTTTGACCGTCCCTTCGGCCGGATCGGGAGTGCCTTCGACTACTGCGAGATATTTGCGCGAAAGCACCATGTTGTTCCAGTTGTGTTGCAGACGTTTTTTGGCTTCCTCACTTTTGGCGAAAACCATGAGCCCGGACGTGTCGCGGTCAAGGCGGTGGACGATGAAGAGCTTGTTGCGCGGGTCTTTCCATTTCAGATAATCGCGCAGGATGCTGTAGGCAGTGCCGTCCTTGATTTTATCCGTACCCATCGAGAGAAGCCCGTAGCCCTTGTTGACGACGATGATGTCATCGTCTTCATAGACGAGTTTCAGGCGACGGTTGTAGAACATGCGGAACTCGCGTGTCAGGTTGGCCTTTACCTCATCGCCCTGTTTAAGCTCGGTGTCAAACTGTGTCACCGGAATTCCGTTGACTGCAATCTGATTGTGGCTCAGAAGGTTCTTGATTGCGGTGCGTTTTCGTTCGGGCATTGCCTGTATGAGAAATTCGAGCAGGCGTGACTCTTGCCCGACGTTATAGCTTTCGATCACATCGGGTTTGAATGAATTGCGCTCTGCGCCCGGTTTTGTCGAGAACGGTTTCTTTGCCATATTGTATTGTCAGTGTTTACAGATTGAGTGGGGTAGTGGATTATGATTTCTTTGTTCGGCCTGATGCGCGTCGGGCGGGGCGTTTAGGGGCATTGTCCTGCTCTTCTATGAGCTGACGCACCTGTTCGATGGTGAGGTCGGCGGGGTTTTCTACGGATTTCGGTATCTTGTAGTTGTTCTTCTTGTAGGCGATGTAGACACCGTAGCGTCCGTTGAGAATCTGCATCTCAGGATCTTCATCGAAGATTTTGATTACCTTGTTGCTGTCGGCCTCGCGTTTGGCTTTGATAAGTTCCTCGGCCTCTTCGATGGTGATAGAAGTGGGTGAGAGGTCTTTCGGGATGCTTACGAATTTTCCGTCGTGGCGCAGATATGGCCCGAAACGGCCTACGGCGGCGATGACCTGCTTCCCCTCGAATTCGCCGACTTCGCGGGGAAGTTCGAACAGCTTGAGTGCGTCTTCGAGCTGTATGTCAAACACGCTTTGGTCTTTGCGCAGAGATGCAAAGCGAGGTTTGTCTTTCGACTCTGTAGAGCCTATCTGCACAATCGGTCCGAAACGGCCGATTTTGACCGAGACCGGTTCGCCGGAAGTGGGGTCTGTGCCAAGAATGCGTTCGCCGATTTTGTGTTCGGTGCGCAGTTCGTTGGCTTTCTCGACTTCGGGATGGAATAGCCCGTAGAATCGGGCTATTTCCTGATTCCAGTCGCTTTCTCCTTCGGCTATGCGGTCGAATTTCTGTTCCATGTCGGCCGTGAAGTCATAGTCGAGGATGTCCGGGAAATGTTGGGTGAGAAATTCGTTGACTATGATGCCGGTGTCGGTGGGGATAAGTTTACCCTTTTCCGCGCCGACGTTCTCGCTGCGATGGCTCGACGAGATTTTACCGTCGGCAAGGGTCATTACGTTGAATGAGCGTTTTTCGCCCGGTTTTTCGCCCTTGACGATGTATTCGCGGTGCTGGATTGTCGAGATTGTCGGGGCGTAGGTCGACGGACGGCCTATGCCGAGTTCCTCCATTTTTTTGACAAGCGACGATTCGGTGTAGCGCGGGGGAGCGAGAGTGAAACGTTCTGTCGCAGTGATGTTTCCGGCAGTCAGAGTTTCGCCTGTCTTCAGAGGAGGGAGTGTTCCGCTTTCGTCCTCGCCGTTGTCGTCATCGTCGTTGCCTTCAAGATATACTTTGAGGAAACCGTCGAATTTGATGACTTCGCCCGAGGCGGTGAAGTGTTCGGGCCGTTCGGAGGGTGTTATGTCGATTGTCGTTTTTTCGAGTTCTGCGTCAGCCATCTGCGAGGCCATTGTGCGGAGGCGTATGAGCCTGTAGAGGCGTTTTTCCTGTGCGCTTCCGTCGATGGTCTCCTTGTCGATATATGTAGGACGGATGGCTTCGTGTGCCTCCTGTGCGCCCTTGGCGTTGGTGTGGTAGCGGCGAACTTTGAGATATTTTTCACCGAGTTCGTCGGTGATGAGATTTGAAATGGAATTGATGGCAAGCTGCGAGAGGTTGAGCGAGTCGGTACGCATGTAGGTGATATGTCCTGCTTCGTAAAGCTTTTGGGCTATCATCATGGTCTGCGATACGGTGAAACCGAGCTTGCGTCCGGCTTCCTGCTGGAGTGTGGAGGTGGTGAATGGCGGCGCGGGCGATTTCTTGAGCGGTTTCACGCTGATGTCGGTGACGGTATAGACCGACTTCTTGCATGCTTCAAGAAATTCGCGGGCGCTTTCTTCGTCGGGCAGACGTTTCGACAGCTCGGCGCGTAGCTGAGCGCCACCCGGAATGTTGAAAAGCGCGGTCACGCGGTAGTAGGGTTCTGACTTGAATGCCTGTATCTCGTTCTCGCGGTCAACGATGAGACGCACTGCCACCGACTGGACGCGTCCGGCTGACAGGGCGGGCTTGATTTTCTTCCACAACACGGGTGAGAGTTCGAATCCTACCAGACGGTCAAGCACACGGCGTGCCTGCTGGGCGTCGACGAGATGGAGGTCGATGTCGCGCGGCTGCTCGATGGCGTGGAGTATGGCGTTTTTGGTGATTTCGTGGAATACGATGCGTTTCGTGTTCTCAGGTTTGAGTCCGAGCACTTCGTAGAGATGCCATGCAATGGCCTCACCCTCGCGGTCCTCATCGGATGCGAGCCACACGGTCTCGGCTTCCTTGGCTGCCTTCTTAAGCTCGGCTACAAGTGCTTTCTTATCGGTCGGGATTTCGTAGACCGGCTGAAAATCTGAGTCGACCTTAATGCTGATGTCTTTCTTGCGGAGGTCACGGATATGACCATAGCTCGACATGACCTTGTAGTCTTTGCCGAGGAATTTTTCAATAGTCTTGGCCTTTGCCGGAGACTCTACTATGACGAGGTTTTTCAACATATTCTATTTTAAGTGTGCGTCCGTCGCCGGTAAGCTCCGGATGCTGATGATGAGGCCGGGGAGTTAGGAACCCGGCCAGATTCAGAGCGCAAAGGTAAACAATTTCTATTAAATATGTGGTAAATCGTTAACAATTTATCACATTCCGCTCGGTCTCAGCAGCTCGACAAGCTCTGCGACGCCTACCGTTGCGGGCTTGGCTATGACCGTCACATTGTCGGGGACGGCGGCCGGACGCGGATCGATATAATAGACCGGGACACCCGGACGGACATAGTGGAGCAGACTCGCGGCGGGATAGACGGCCAGCGATGTGCCTATGACGGCGAAGATGTCGGCTTGCTGCGCCCACTCGATGGCGCGCTCGATGTTGGGGACAACTTCCTGAAAGAATACGATGTGGGGGCGCACGGGGTCGCCATACTTGTCGCGGGTTTCAGGGGTGGTCTCCAGATGTTCTTCGTCGAGAGTGTAGACACGTGTCTCGTCGCGCATCGACCTCACTTTCATGAGTTCGCCGTGGAGATGGAGTATCTTCGAGCTGCCGGCACGTTCGTGGAGATTGTCGACATTCTGGGTGATGACATATACGTCATACCACTTTTCAAGTTCGACAAGTGCCGTGTGGGCAGCGTTAGGGTTGCATTTCACGAGCCCTTTTCTACGTTCGTTGTAAAACTGGTGGACGAGGGCCGGGTTGCGTGCGAATCCGTCGGCGCTGCATACGTCCATCACCGGGTAGTTTTCCCAAAGGCCGTCAGCATCGCGGAAAGTCGAGATTCCTGACTCGGCGGATATGCCAGCACCGGAAGATATGACAAGTTTTGGCTTTTTCATCATAACATAATTTAGGTAAATGATTTGAGGTTCATTTTGAAATTATTGAATACCTCCCTCCTTACTCAACGTTTTGATTTGAAAAATGTGCGCATCAGCTCGGCACATTCTTCACCCAGCACTCCTCCGATAATCTCGGCTCGGGGATGAAAGGGCGATTTCGATGTGAATGTGTGGTAGCCACGCTTGTCGTCGGCAGCTCCATAGACAATACGGCTGATCTGTGCCCAGCCGATAGCCCCGGCGCACATGAGGCAGGGTTCGACGGTGACATACAGTGTGCAGTCCTGAAGGTATTTTCCTCCTAAAGTCTGTGCGGCGGCTGTGATAGCCTGCATTTCGGCGTGAGCCGACACGTCGACAAGCGCTTCGGTCAGATTGTGGCCGCGCCCGACAACAGTCCCGCGTGGCGACACGACGACAGCCCCGATGGGCACTTCGTCTCTTTCCATCGCCTCGCGTGCCTCAACGAGCGCCATCCGCATATATTTTTCGTCTTTTTCTGTCTGTGTCATAAGGATTGGTCGATTCTGATAGTCTTTGCAAATATAATCCTAAAAATCGAATGGACAAAACCGAGACTGCTATCCGACGGAATGGCCCGGATGAATACCATATGGGTATGTAAAAACTCCCCGGTCTCAGTTGAAACCGGGGAGTGTCTGGAGTTTATCGGTTCATGTCTGGCATGAATCAGTGTCGAATCGGATTATCAGGGATTCTGGACTGTGATTTCAGGGTTGTTCTGAATTTCTGCGTCTGGAATCATATAGATCATCTTGTCATCCTGACCTTTATATTTCACAGCGTTGATATAATCAAGCTGTGCGATAGGAGCATTTTCGCTGAGGGCGCGGTCGATGGATTCGTTGCGGCGTTTGATGTCAAACAGGCGCGAGCCTTCCTCGAACATGTCGATTCGCTTGTTGACACAGATTTCCTTATAGAGGGCATCGCCGGGGTAGCTCTTGACCACCATTTCGTTTTCGACCTTGAAATGGCCTATCGGGTCGACTCCTATAAAAGAAGTCGCGTTGTGCTGGGCATGGTAGTCGGAACTTTCAAGCAGAGCCGACTGCGGGTAGAGGTCACGGACTTTAAGGTAGATTCCGACCGGTGTTTCAAGGTCGGCTGGGATTGTGCGTCTATATTGAGTAATCTTTTTCATGTTCATTAGTTGATAGAGTTATTCATGAGATATGTGTGGAGATCCTTGTCGCCACGGCCCGAGAGGTTGATGACCACGATGTCGTCGGGATGGAAACGTTTTTTGTCGAGCACGGCGAGTGCGTGTGCGCTTTCGAGAGCAGGGATTATTCCCTCGTTGCGGGTGAGAGTCATGGCTGCGTCGAGAGCCTCGGTGTCGGTGACGGCGAGAACTTCCGCGCGGCCTGAGGTGGCGAGATAGGCGTGGAGCGGCCCGATGCCGGGATAGTCGAGCCCGGCCGAAATTGAGTAAGGTTCTACAATCTGTCCGTCGGAGGTCTGCATCACGAGTGTCCTTGAGCCGTGGATGATTCCTTCGCTTCCCGCATGTATGGTGGCGGCTGTCTCCCCGCTGTCGACTCCTTTGCCGGCAGCCTCGGCTGCGATGAGCCTGACTTCGGGATTATTGATGAAATGGTAAAATGCCCCGGCGGCATTGCTTCCGCCTCCGACACAGGCCACAACATAGTCGGGAGTCTCGCGTCCGACCTGCTCTTTAAGCTGTGCCCTTATTTCCTTGCTGATGATCGACTGGAAGTGTGCCACCATCTCGGGGTAGGGGTGAGGCCCTACGGTGCTGCCGATTATATAAAAGCTGTCGGGGTTGCAACACCAGTCGCGTATCGCTTCGTTTGTCGCATCCTTCAGAGTCTTGTTGCCCGAATGAACGGCGACAACCTTTGCTCCGAGCATTTTCATGCGCTCGACGTTGGGTTGCTGACGTGCCACGTCTGTCGCACCCATGTAGACTACGCAGTCCAGCCCCATGAGGGCACACACTGTCGCGGTGGCCACACCATGCTGCCCTGCGCCGGTTTCGGCTATGATGCGTGTCTTGCCCATGCGCTTGGCGAGGAGTGCCGAACCGATGGCATTGTTGATCTTGTGTGCGCCGGTGTGGTTGAGGTCCTCGCGCTTGAGATAGATATTTGTTTTGTGGATTTCGCTCAGACGGTCTGCACGGTAGAGTGGCGACGGGCGTCCCACGTAGTCGCGCATCAGTGTGTCGAATTCTTTTTGGAAATTATCGTCGTCAACGTAGCGGTAAAATGCGTCGCGGAGGTTCTTCACATTGTCGTGAAGGATTTCCGGGATATAGGCTCCGCCGAAACGTCCGTAGTAGCCTTCCTCGTCGATTGGAAGCAGGGATCTGTACTTTTTCATATTTTATGATGTGTGTATATCTGATTTTGAGTGAACAACAAAAAACGGAGCGGCCACCGGGTGTTTCTACCGATGGCCGCTCCGCGTATAATTGCTGAATCGTTATTTCTCAGATTTTGTCAGACTTGTCTGCATGAATCAATGCCACCGATATTCCTACCGCTGCGCCACCAATAATTCATGCTGTTAAACAAGTTTGTCATTTTATCGTTTTATTTATCTTTATGCTGCAAATTTATAGTTAATCTTTAATTAAAACAAATGAATTGTCAATAATTTTGCTCCTGACGTTGAAAAATTATATTTTTTAATATGCCACCTTATTTATATAAGAGATTCAGGATTTCATCGGGACTCGTTCGTAATGATAACCGTGACAGAGGCATCGCAAAAACAACTATAAATTTAACTTTGTTAACGGTTGGTCTCAAAAGTGACCTTGTAAACAAAATCCTGCGATTTCCTTTCATTTTGTTACTTCTGATTGCTACAAAATGCCATTTTGACGGCATTAACATTGGGATTTAACATTCTTTTACATAAAACTAATTAACATACTCGTCAAAAAATATTACTTTTGTGGCCTGATAGTTTAGGATTTGTGAAAAAATATGCAATAATTGATACTCTTTTTCACTTCATCCATGATTTGCAAGACCGGCATAGAGATGCTTCCTGCAAGCCTGAAACTGACTTAGGGCTATAAACCCGTACAGGCAAACGGACCGAATGGTCATTGAATCCCCTCAGAAAAAACGGAAAGCACCCGGAGTGACACCGACTGCAATCCATCGACAATACGACACAATCATTATTATTTTCAATACTTTAATTAATTTCGTATTACTTAACTACTAGGTATGAAAAAGCTGTTTCTACTACTTGCGGCACTCATCACCACGTTTGCGGTAATGGCTCAGAACCAGACCGTTAACGGCACGGTGACAAGCGCCGACGGCGAGCCTCTGATCGGCGCGACCGTATTGGGAGTCGGTACTCAGATGGGTACGGCGACAGACGTCGACGGTAACTTTACCCTGACCCTTCCGGCCACTGTCAAAAAACTTCAGGTGTCATACGTCGGAATGACCACCAAGGACGTGAACATCACCCCCGGACAGAAAATGAACATCGTCCTCGACGGAACAAACATGCTCGACGAAGTAATCACCGTTGCCTACGGTACGGCAAAACGTTCGTCGTTCACAGGCTCGGCTTCAGTGCTTGACGCTTCGGAAATCGAGCAGGTTCAGGTGACGAACCCGGTAGACGCGCTTAAAGGTAAGGTTTCCGGTGTCCAGATCAACTCTAATTCAGGCGCACCCGGCAACTCTTCACCCTCTGTGCTCATCCGCGGTATATCTTCAATCAATGCAGGGACATCACCCCTCATCGTCCTTGACGGTACTCCATACGACGGAGGTCTTGACAACATCTCTACTCAGGACATCGAGTCTATGACAGTCCTTAAGGACGCCGCATCAAACGCACTCTACGGTGCTCGTGGTGCTAATGGTGTCATCCTTATCACTACCAAACGCGGTAAGCAGGGAAATGCCCGTGTGACCCTCGATGCAAAATGGGGCCAGAATTCACGCGCCGTGCAGGATTACGATGTAATTACCTCTCCCGCTCTCTATTACGAGACATTCGGCCGTGCAGTCGGCAACTATGCAATGAACGTAGGTGGATACGACGAGGCAAAAGCTCTCGCATATGCCAACAGCAATCTCATCACAATGCTCGGATATAATGTCTACACTATTCCCGAAGGTGAGAATATGCTTGTTGACGGTTTCAAGCTTAATCCCAATGCGACTCTCGGCAATATCTATACAGCTCAAAGCGGAGAACAGTATTTGCTCACTCCCGACAGCTGGAGCGACGCTGCCTATAAGAACGCTCTCCGTCAGGAATATAACCTTAGCGTATCGCAGGGCTCTGACAAGGGTTCTTTCTACGCATCGGCAAGCTACCTTAACAACGAAGGTATCACTGTCAACTCTGGCTACGAGCGTTTCACCGGCCGTCTTGCTGCCGACACTCAGGCCAAGGACTGGCTCAAAGTCGGAGCTAACATGAGCTACACCCACTATGAATCAAAGTTCAACGGAGATGACGGCAGCTCGTCTTCTTCGGGCAATATATTTGCCGTGAACAACGTACTTGCCCCTATCTATCCTCTCTACGTGCGTGACGCACAGGGCAACATCCTTAAGGACATCAACGGCAACACTATGTATGACTACGGTGACGGAATGGGACTCGGACTTCCCTCTCGTCCTGTTTTCTCTCAGGCCAACCCGCTGTCACAGAACATCCTCGATGTCCGCAAATATGACGGCAATGCCATGACTGCCACCGGTTATGCCGAAATCCGTTTCCTCCGTGACTTCAAGTTCACCACCAACAACACTGTCAACCTCTATGAGCAGCGTCAGACCAGCGTGACCAACCCGTTCTTCGGACAGTACGCATCATCAAACGGTATCGTAAATAAATATTCTACCCGTCGTATCGACTACACTTACCAGCAGTTGCTCAACTGGGCACGTCAGTTCGGCGAACACAACGTCAACGTGCTTCTCGGTCACGAAAACTACTGGAACAAATACTCTTATATGTATGCTTCACGCTCCAACATGCTTCTTCCCTCTAATGAAGAACTTGACGGCGCTGTAATTGAAAACGGAAGCTCTTCTTATCAGACTGACTACAACAACGAAGGCTGGTTCGGCCGTGTGAACTACGACTACGACAGCAAGTACTTCGGTAGCGTGTCGCTCCGTCGTGACGCATCTTCTCGCTTCGATCCCGAACACCGCTGGGGTACATTCTGGTCAGCATCGGCAGCATGGATCATAAACAAGGAAGCGTTCTTCCAGGCTCCTTGGGTCGACATGTTGAAACTCAAGGTTTCTTATGGCGAACAGGGTAACGACAACATCGGTAACTTCCGTTATGTGAACACATATACCATCGTGAACTCAGGCGGTCAGGCTGCAGCTCAGCCCAACACTCTCGGAAACAAGAATATCACTTGGGAAAAGGGTGGCAACCTCAACTACGGTGTTGACTTCAGCTTCTTCAACGAACGTCTCTCAGGTACAGTCGAAGGATTCTACCGCAAGACATCCGACATGCTCTTCTCGTTCCCGCTCCCCCCGAGCTACGGCTACACCTCTTATTATGACAATATCGGTGACATGACCAACACCGGTTTCGAACTTGACCTCCGCGGCGACATCATCCGTACACGTAACTTCACTTGGTCTGCCAACCTCAACTTCACATTCTATAAGAATAAGATTACCCGTCTGCCCGAAGAGCGCAAAACCATGACTGTCGACGGTGTTGACGGCTATAGCTCTGGCAGCTATTTCTACGGTGAAGGTGAGTCGCTCTATACATTCCGCATCAAGAAATTTGCCGGAATCGACAAGGAAACCGGTGAGTCAATGTGGTACATGAACGAACGTGACGCAGACAACAAGCTTACCGGCAACATAGTCACAACCAAGACCTATGGCAACGCCGATTTCTATCTTTGCGGGACAGCGCTTCCCGATGCTTACGGCGGTTTCGGCACATCGTTCAACACTTACGGATTTGACTTTGCCATTGACTTCACTTATCAGCTCGGCGGTCAGGTATATGACGGTACTTATGCCGGCCTTATGGCAAGTCCTTATGGCTCGTCACGTGGCCGCGCAATGCACAAAGACCTCTTGAACGCATGGACTCCTGAAAACAAGAACTCAAGCATTCCACAGATGGTCTACAATGACCAGTATGTCGCTTCGACTTCCGACCGCTTCCTCACCAGCGCATCCTACCTCGCACTTCAGAACATCAATTTCGGCTACACACTTCCCAGCAAGGCAACAAAGAAGATTGACGTAGAGAAAATTCGTTTCTATCTCTCGTGTGACAACGTAGCTATCTGGTCAAAGCGCAAGGGTCTCGATCCCCGTCAGTCAATCACCGGTTCTGTGACCAACGCATACTATGCGCCTATCCGTACTATCTCCGGTGGCATTAATATTTCATTCTAATCAGCAGACAACAAGAAATGAAAGCTATATTTAAATCAACACTCCTTCTTGCTGTAGCTTCGAGCCTCACATTCTCGTCATGTATAGAAGAGGTTTATCCTACAAGCAATGTTACACAGGATCAGCTTGAGTCTTCAGTAAAGGCAGGCGAGGCTATGATGTATGCCATGTCAGGTTTCATGGTAAACTGGAACACCACAGGAGCCGACTGGCACGGCGATTTCGGTTATTCATCAATGATGCACATCCGCGACTGCATGACAGGCGACATGTCTGTTCTTGGCATCGGTCTCAACTACAACCAGTGGAGCAACTATACCCAGATCGTTTATCTCGGTCAGAACTATGCTTCGGTTCAGCGTATCTGGAACTACTATACTCAGCAGGTGCTCGCCTGCAACAAGGCTCTCGGCATCTATCATGCCGACGTTGAGGATGACTACAGCAAGGGTGCGCGTGCGACAGCACTCACATTCCGTGCGATGACTTATCTCGACATGGCCCGCTGGTATGAGTTCCTTCCCAACAACAACACTTCGGCAGTCAATATCGACGGTAATGATGTCACCAACCTCACAGTGCCTATCGTGACTGAAAACACTACCGAAGAAGAAGCCCGCAACAATCCCCGTGCCACACGTCAGGAAATGTTCGACTTCCTCCTTGCAGACCTTCTGTATGCCGAGCAATACATCAGCAACGTAAGCTATGGCACTCGTCTGCTTCCGGACCTCGGTTGCGTCTATGGCCTTCTTGCCCGTCTCTACACTTGGGTAGAGGATTATCCTAAGGCTGCGGAATATGCCGACAAGGCCATCAAGGCAAGTGGCTGCACGCCTCTTACACAGGATGCGTGGACCAATCCGAAATCTGGTTTCAACTCTATGGACAATTCGTCATGGATGTGGGGTCTGAAGTTCGAGAAGGAAAACGATGCTGTTGGCACAGGTATCTGTAACTGGACCTCGATGATGAGCCCTGAGGCAGAGTATGGATATGCAGCTGTCGGCGCTTGTCCGATTATTGATGCCAACATGTATGCCCGCATTTCTGATACCGACTTCCGTAAACTTTCATGGATTACTCCCGGCGTGACCAGCCTCGTTAATGATTTCCCCTTGATCAATGAGGAGGACCGTGGTTACTATGTCAACTATTTCCCCTATGGAACTATCAAGTTCCGTCCGGGTGCAGGTAATGGAACTGATCCGAACGAAGGTTCAGCAACTGCAGTGCCTGTGATGCGTGTTGAAGAAATGTGGTTTATCTACATTGAAGCGCTCGCACACACCAATCCCGCACAAGGCAAGCAGGAACTTGAGAAATTCATGCAGACTTATCGCGATCCCAACTACACTTGCTCAGCGTCGTCACTCGACGAAGTCGTAGAGGAAATCGTATTCCAGAAGCGAGTAGAGCTTTGGGGCGAAGGTCAGGCTCTCTGGGACATCAAGCGTCTCAACTATTCTGTAGTCCGTGACTACGAGGGTACAAACTTCTATGAGGATTCTCGCAAAAATACCGTCGGCCGTCCTGCATGGATGAACATGGTAATCGTTCAGACCGAAGGCAACAACAACCAAGCTGTCGCTAAGTGGAACAACCCTGATATCCCCGACAACTATTAATGTGTCCCTAAAACGATGAATGTCGGTGAGACATTCATTCAAATAACAGCGGAGATGGCAGTCAGCCATCTCCGCTTCTTTTCAACGTATAATAAGTGTAATACCGACAATTCCGGTATTTCTTAATCGAATCAACGGCATCCGGGCAATCCGGATGCCGTTGATTCGGTTTCTTATTTTGACGCAAACTCTACTATTCCTCTGATTCGGGATCGTTCCGGCGGGTAAGAAGAAATGTCTTGCCGTTGTAATGGAAATCGAGTATACCCATCGAGTGCAGACGGATTACGGTGTCTTCGGCCGAAGCACGCGACACGTGAGCCGAGAGCATGAAATCCTCGACCGCCACAGGGCCATCGTCGAGCATGTCGACAAGCGATTTTTCAGCCGTGGAGAATGAAATGACGCATCCTTCGGAATTTGCCGAAGCCACCCATGCACGCACCATCAGTTCCGGTGCAAGGATGTTTTCGTCCTTGACGCGGTAGTAGGCACGACGCGAGCCGTCGGCTTCAAGCACCACCACGGGCCGGACAGGCGAACGGTCAATTTCGATGCGCAGCACGGTCTTGTCGCCTTCGGTGCGGAAAGCTGTGACACGTATTTCCTGCGACGGGCGACAATACATCTCGGCAGCCTGCTCGATGACGTAGATATCCTCCTCGTTGCGGACTCCGGCAATCACACCGTTGTCCTTGACTCCGACAAGCAACCGGCCTCCGCCGTTGTTGGCGAAAGCCGAGATGCTGCGCGCTATTTTACGCGCATCGGATATGGCGAATTTAAAGTCCTGATGTTCGTGCTCACCTTCCTCGATGAGCGACGCTATGTAGAATTTACCTCGTATGCCTTTGAGATCTTTCATGTCAATGGATATGGGGAAACGGGGGGACGTGGCCTCTGACCACGTATGACAAAAATAGAAACGAAGGCCGATAACGGTCTTTTAATGGCGGTTGGTTTTATTGCGGATAGACAAGATTTTCCGGCCTGATATCGGCAAGAACCTCATGGAGATAGCGCCGGGCGTCCTTACGGGCCTGTTCGAGATCCATGAACGACCAGTTGCCGCAGTCACGAGGGCTTGCTCCGGGGACTTCACCCTCAAAACGAGCCACAAAATCCATCGTATCCCTGAGGAGGTCTACCACATCGGCGCTTTCAAGCTCACCTTGGACTATCAGATAGTTGCCTGTGCAGCAACCCATAGGCCCCCAGTAGACAATGCGGTCTTTCCATTGAGGATTGTTGCGCAGATATGTGGCCGCAAGGTGTTCAAGCGCATGTAGCGATTCAGGGGTGAGCGCCGGCTGGCGGTTTGGCTCTGTCATGCGCACGTCGAATGTAGTTATGACATCGCCCGAGGGAGTCGTGTCGCGTCGTGAGACGTAAATGCCTCTAAGCAGACGGTTGTGGTCAATTGTGAAACTCGGTATTTTATTCATCGAAACGGTGGGTTAATTCATAATGCACAATTCATAATATCTATCCGATGTATTATCTGCCGTGCATTATAAAATCAGGGATTATGCGTTGAAAATGATTTCTTTTACTATTTCAAATGTTTTCTGTGGAGCTTCGTTCCAGAAGTCGTCATACTGGCGGGAGTTGTCGTGGGAACACCAAGGAGTGTCGCTGATGACTCGCAGACACATGAACGGGACACCGCGCTGCTCGCACACCTGAGCGATAGCGGCCGACTCCATGTCGACGGCCATAACGTCGGGGAAATGTCCGCGGATGGTGTCGATTTCATCTTTTGAAGATATAAAAAGCTCACCTGAAGCGATCAATCCAAGTTTAACATTTTCGTTCTCTCTGATTTGAGGCAGCCATGCGGGGAAATATAGCGGGCATCCGGGGACATGTCCCCATTCCTCGCCGATACACCAGAAATCGTGGTGCACAAGACGGTCGGCAAGGACAATGTCCATCACGGCCACTTCGTCGCCGGCTCCGGCCGCTACGCCTGTGTTGATGACGAGTTCGGGGCAGAAAGCGTCAATGAGGCTCACCGCTCCGATAGCCGCGTTTACCTTGCCGATGCCACACTGCATCACAGCCACTTCGTTTTCGCCTATATGTCCGCAGTGGTAAGTGACTGTCCCGCGGACCTCGGTGGATGAATCGGAGAGAAGAGGAAGTATCAGGGCCAGCTCCTTCTGCATGGCCACAATTATGCCAATTTTCATAATCAGGTGGATATGATATGTGAGATTATAATTTTATAGTTTATACCGGGTTGTCAGGCTGTCCCGGAACATGCGTCTGTCGCTGACATGGCAGGCACGGTGAAGGCGGAAAGCTCCCAGAGAAGATACAAGGGGAGAAAGACCACCATAAGCGTGAAGGGGTCGCCACTCGGAGTGATGGCGGCGGCGGCGACAAGCAGTGCCACGATCGCATGGCGGCGGTAACGGCTGAAGAAGGCACGCGAGAGGAAACCGGTCTTGCCGATGAGCCATGTCACCAGCGGAAGCTCGAACACTATGCCCATGACAAGGATGAGCATGAGGAAGTTGTCCATATACGAATCAAGAGAAATCCGATTTGGAATCAGGGCGCTCAGCTGGTAATCGGCAAGGAAGCGAAGTGTGAGCGGGAAAACTATGAAATAGCCCGTGGCGACTCCGAGAAAAAACATCATGTTGCCGAAAATGAATGCCGTGCGCATCCCGCGCTTCTCCTCCTCGTAAAGTCCCGGAGCAACGAAGCCCCAGAGCAGATAGACACAGAAGGGGAATCCCAACACTACGGCAAGCCAGAACGACGTGGACATGTGGATGAAAAACTGCGATGCAAGCCGGATGTTTATCAGTTCGATATCATGACTGCCGGTGGCTGAGTCCGGGAGGAGTGTCGAGCCGGGCAGTTCGGCAAGCCATCGGTAGAGTATGAAATCAGACTTGCACGGAGCAAGAATCACAGAATCAAAGATGTGGGGCATTGCGGCGAAAAACACGCATGTCAACACGACAAGAAGCCCCGCCACACGGAGCAAGACTCCGCGCAGAGCTTCAGCGTGATCCCAAAATCCCATCTCGGAATTCACTTCCGGTCGGCTTCGTTTTTGGTTTGAGTATTGTCAGAGGCAGAATCGGCCGACGACGGTTTCGCATCGGGAGTTTCCTTTATCTGGTCGACGGCTTCGTTCATGCCCTGTTTGAACATACTGATGCCTTTGCCCATGCTGCGGGCAAGTTCGGGGATACGTTTCGCTCCGAAAAGCAGGATGATAGCGAAAAAGATTATGATGAGTTCGCCTGTGCCGAAATTTAGAAAGCAAGGTATCATAGTGGTTAATAAAAAATTAAGATTACAGTCAGGATTGTGTGGACTGTCTGCGATAATGCAAAGTTACGTAATTTTTTATTGATGAAACGAGTAAACGCTGCGCCGCATTGCGGAGAGTGATGTTAAAAATGGTTTTTGAACCTTAAAATCTTATCGGAAAAACGTAACTTTGCACCTCCAAACAGATTATATACATTAGATTATATACCAATTCATTTATGAAAGCATTTGTATTTCCCGGTCAGGGAGCCCAGTTCGTCGGAATGGGCAAAGACCTCTACGACAACAATGAAGTGGCAAAGGAAATGTTTGAGAAAGCAAATGAAATTCTCGGTTTCCGCATCACTGACCTTATGTTTGAAGGCACAGACGAAGACCTTCGTCAGACCAAGGTTACACAGCCTGCAATTTTTCTCCACTCTGTGATACTCGCCAAGACAATGGGCGAAGAATTTGCCCCCTCGATGGTGGCAGGTCACTCGCTCGGCGAATTCTCTGCACTTGTCGCTGCCGGAGCGCTCAGCTTCGAAGACGGCCTCCGTCTCGTGTCGGCCCGCGCACAGGCCATGCAGAAGGCTTGCGAACTCAAGCCCTCGACGATGGCTGCCGTTATCGCACTTCCCGACGAAAAGGTTGAAGAAATCTGCGCCGAGATTCCCGGTGTTGTTGTCTGCGCCAACTACAACTGCCCCGGCCAGCTCGTGATTTCAGGCGAAGAAGAGGCTATCGACGCTGCATGTGTCAAGCTCAAGGAAGCCGGAGCAAAGCGCGCGATGCGCCTCAAGGTAGGCGGTGCGTTCCACTCTCCCTGCATGGAGCCTGCCCGCGCAGAGCTTGCAGAAGCAATCGAAAAGACTGAGGTCCACACTCCCGTTGTACCTGTTTACCAGAACGTCGATGCCAAGCCCCACACCGATCCCGCTGAAATCAAGGCTAACCTCGTGGCTCAGCTCACCGCACCCGTGCGCTGGACTCAGAGCGTGCGGAACATGATTGCCGACGGAGCTGACGAGTTTATCGAACTCGGCCCGGGCAAGGTGCTTCAGGGTCTTGTCAACAAGATCAACCGCGAAGTAGCCACCTCAGGCCGTCAGTAAGAACCACGCGACGGAGAAGACGCGACTGCGTGTGAACCTCACATAAGCGCGAAACGTTTATCATAATGAAAAAAACGCACAAACTATTTATATTATGATAACGCCACGCCACAATGCAGGCTACACCACCGCTGTCATCACAGCGCGTCCGCGAAGAGAGAGCCAGCTCAGATTCAGGCCTCTTACGCTTTCGGATGTCGATAAACTCCGTCCGTTTTTCTCACAAGCATGTTGCCGAACGTGTGATTTCACTGTCGGCGGTATGTTCATGTGGACTGATTATTTCGATTACACATACTGTATCTTCAACGACACACTCTTTATTAAGGGTGTGACCGAAGACGACGTAACACGACCGGCTTTTTCAATTCCCGTCGGCAAGATGGGGCTTGAGGAGTCGGTCAATATTTTGCTCGAACACTGCCGTCGCGAAGGCTGCGAGCTGATATTTTCGGCTGTGCCGGAGGCTTATGTCGCACCGCTTCAGGCACTCGGCGCAAAGTCGGTGGAGAAGCTTGAAGGATGGAGCGACTATCTGTATGACGCGCAAGCCCTTGCCACTCTGAGTGGCAAGAAGCTTAACAAGAAGCGTAACCATGTCAACCGTTTCGAAGCCGAGAATCCCGGCTATACATTCGAGCCGTTGACTCCAGATCTGCTTCCCGCTGTGAGAGAGTTTTTCAACGCGACACATCTTCCGTTGTCAAAACCGGCGTTAGCCGACATCGAGCGTGCGCAGGTGATGCACGTACTCGACAATCTCGATGCCTACGGATTCGAGGGCGCAGTGCTTTCGACACCCAGCGACGGAATCGTGGCTTTCACCCTCGGAGAAGTGAAGGGAGACACGCTCTACACACATATTGAGAAAATGAACCACGAGGTTGTCGGCGCAGGCGAGACTGTCAACAAGCTGTTTGCCGCTATGATGACCGAACGTCATCCGGGACTCATATACATCAACCGAGAGGAAGATGTCGGCGATCCCGGTCTGCGCCACGCCAAGAAATCGTATCACCCGAGCGAACTTCTCGACAAATACAACGTCACCTTCTGAAAAATATCCCGGATACAGATATCCGGCAATCATAAAAATAACAGCTTCCATGTATGCTGTGGCAGACCGCTGATGTCCGCACAGACATGGACGCTGTTATTTTTGTGATTTCTTAATTTTTGTAGCCCGCGTTTTCCTACATTCCCCTCCGAAATGCTTAACTTTGTGGCCACTAATAGCGTCAATTGGAAAAAATGGTCAATTATTATCACCACAACGAGCCTTTCGCGCTCGAACTCGGAGGTCAGCTCGATGAACTTCGTATCGCATATCACACATACGGCACTCTCAACGATGATAAAAGCAACGTCGTCTGGGTATGCCATGCCCTGACCGCAAACAGCGATGTTCAGGACTGGTGGCCTCATACGGTCGAGGAGGGTAAATTCCTTGATCCGGCACACAACTTTGTGGTCTGTGCCAATATTCTCGGGTCGCCTTACGGGACAACATCCCCACTGCACACCAATCCGGCGACGGGACATCCATACTTCAAGGATTTCCCGAAATATACAATCCGTGACATCGTGAACGCCCACTGCATTCTCGCCGATGCACTCGGAATCGGTCATATCGACACACTTGTCGGATGTTCGGTCGGCGGATTCCAAGCTATCGAATGGGCGGTCATGCAACCTGAGCGTTTCGACAGACTTGTACTGATGGCCACTGATGCCGTGGCCACGCCGTGGACAATCGCCATCGACGAAACGATGCGCATGTGTATCGAGGCCGACCACACCTTCGGCGAGCCGTCGGCCGACGCGGGGCGCAAAGGACTTGCCGCAGCGCGCGCAATCGGCCTGTTGAGCTACCGTGGCTACTACGGCTACAACCTCACCCAACGCGACAAAGAGGAACTTCCCGAAGTGCACCGCGCGTCGAGCTATCAGCAATATCAGGGTGAAAAGCTCTGCCGGAGATTTGATGCCTACTCCTACTATTCCATCCTCAATGCTTTCGACACCCACGATGTGGGCCGAGGCCGAGGCGGTCTTGACGAAGCTCTCAAACGCATCAAGGCGCGCACTCTCGTGATCGGGCTGGAAACCGACATTGTGTTTCCGCCACGCGAGATGCAGGAACTATGCTCGAAAATCCCGGGGGCGGTCTATGGCGAAATACATTCACCTTTCGGCCACGACGGCTTCCTTGTGGAATACAATCAGCTCAACAATCTCCTCCTTCCCTTCATGCGCATGAAATAGGGATTTCCCCTCCAAAGGACAAACGACATATATCAGATTTTTTCAGCGTATATGACACAAACCACCAAAGGATATATCCTCGGTGCTGTGGCTGCGGTGAGCTACGGCACAAACCCTCTGTTTGCCGTCCCCCTCTATGAACTGGGGATGGACGTATCGTCAGTGCTGTTTTACCGCTACGTGTTTGCTGCGATGATACTCGGCGCAATCATGTGGATGCGCGGCGACAGTTTCCGTCTCGAACGGCGAGATTTGCCGCTTATGGTCATACTGGGTATATTTTTTGCGCTTTCATCGGTGTTGCTCTTCGAAGCCTATAATTATATGGACGTAGGACTTGCGTCGACGCTGCTGTTTGTCGAACCGGTGTTCATAGCCTTGATCCTATGGTTCTTTTATCGCGAAAGGATTTCACTGTGGACCATTATCTCGATAGCCATCTGCCTGGCTGGAGTCGCTTTTCTATGTAATCCGGGCAAAGGGGCACATGTGACGGCAACAGGAATCACCCTCGTCATATTCTCCGCGCTTGCCTATGGACTCTACATGGTGCTCATCAACAAGAGCCGCATCCGCCATCTCTCCGGGTCGACGCTGACATTTTATTCGCTGCTGTTCGGACTGATAGTCTTTGCCGCACGTACGGATTTCTTCACGGCTGTGCAGCCTGTCCCTGCCGGATGGCTGCCGTGGGCCTGTATAATAGGCATATCTGTCATACCGACCATCGTGTCGCTGATGACGGTTGCCATCTCAATACAGTGCATAGGCTCTGTGCCCGTTGCCATACTCGGTGCTCTTGAACCCATAACAGGCATCATGTTCGGAGTTCTTATGTTTGGCGAAGTCCTCACCGTCCGCGCCATAATCGGCATCGTCCTTATCATCTGCGCCGTCATGACTCTCGTCCTTACCAAAGGGAAAATCTGACGCAGACTGAATAAATCTGAAGACAACAAATGCGGACCGATTGGCAATGATCGGCCCGCATTCATTTGGATATATCTGACGATTTTGCATTTATCGCAGTAGAATCTTATGCGAATGAGCTGAAAAAACAAACGGATGCGTCAGTCGGCACATCCGTTTGTTTTTTGGTGAATAAATTCAATTATTCGAGGCTTGTAAGGTCAATGCAGAAAGCTCCGCTTTGGTTAGCATAGTAACCGTCGTCGTTATCAAAAATTGCAAGACCTTTAACAGGCCATGTAATCTTGCCGTCGGCGAGTGTCCCGAATGCCTGAAGACCGATTGTCATCACTCCATAGCCCATATCAACGCCAGTGGTGAAACCTGCATTGGGGTTGTCGCCAAAGAATACCTTTGAAGGATCTGTTGCATTGACAACAACGTAGTTCTCGCTGAGCTTGCAGTAGTTTTTGAACGGAGAAGCTGCGCATCCGTAGGGATTTACGAGACGATAGAGACCGGCAGTATCATAGTATTCCTGAATCTCGACAGACCATGTGAAACAGGGATTGCTGAATAGCGGACCGCACATGTCGTCAGTATACTGGCAGTTTCCGATGGTAATCCATTCCTCTCCGTCTGCAAATGTGAACGCACCTTCCCAAGCGTTGAGGATATAGGGGGATGTGAATTCCTCATCTACGGTGAGACCCAGGTTATAGGTGGTGAAGTTTTCCATCGCGTCGACAAGCGGAGTAATCGAAACCGGGGTGGAAGTAGCACCGTTTGCAAATGTCACGCTTGCAGGGACAGAGAACTTGTCGGTATCACCTGCAGCAACAACTGGCACTGTAAGCTCACCATCGCCTGTCAGTCGGTAGAGGGTGATTACCTGTGCGCCAGACTGTGCGTCAATGGTGAAGGTTACCTCTTCCTCAGAAGAGAAATATACTCCGGGGGTGTTGACTTCGGGAGCAGGTGTGTAGTCGACTTCATCAGTACATGCCGTAAACGACATGGCTGCAATCAGTCCGATTGCTGAAAATAATTTACATAGTTTCATTGTCTACTTGTTAATTAGCGGGTTTAAATTTATCTCCGACACCGGGATTGCAGAAACCTTCCACACCCTTGTTGAAGTTGCCTTCATAGTCGACGAAAGGCCAGTTCATCCAGCCGGGACGGCCGTTGGTATTATATTGTGCGGCGGCAGGCCAGTTAGAACCGTCGTAGCCACGGGTCACACTCTTGTTGAGACGCTTGAAATCATAGAAGATTACGTTCTCGCCCCAGAACTCGATACGTTTCTGCTTGAAACATTCGTCAATGACGCCTTCAGTGTCGCTTGCGAGACAGGCGTATGTCGGATAGCGATAGGTCTTCATGAAGTTTTCAAGGAGTTCTTTACCCTGAGCAGGGTTGCTGTGAGCCACAGCCTCGGCTTCAATAAGATACATTTCCTCAATACGCATGAGCGGCACAGCTACAGCAAATGTTGTCGCACGCTGGTCGACCACACCGTTGCCGGGACGGAACTTGATACCTGCATAATCCATGAGCGACGCTCCCTTGCTTGCCGAGATATAGGGTTCAAGACCTGAAAGTGCGCTGCCTGCAGGCGCTTTCCACGATAGTTTGCGCCAGTCGGCATTGTCGATTGATGCGTAGAGCGCGGCATCAATCATCATATTTGTGCCATACTGTCCATTGTAACCGAGATTTGATTCCGCCATCATGAAGCTGCCCCAGTTGGCTGACTGACCCATAGTTACAGGCTCGTCATTGCTTTCATACTGGATGGCCCACATCCAAGAGTTGAAATTAGAGCTGTTGAATCCATTTGTCTTGTCAAACCATTCGTTTTGGGTCAGAGGGGCATAGCCTGTGCCTGTCGAAATAGCCTTGCGGGCATATTCGGCTGCCTTGGGATAGTTCTCGTCCCACATGTAGACACGAGCCATAAGACCGTAGACTACAGCGAGGTCAGGAAACACCTTTGATTCGCGTGCTGAATTTGTGGATTGGAAAAGTTCTTCGGCACGTGTCAGGTCGGCGAGCAGTTTCTCCGACATTTGCGCGTGAGGAAGACGGGGATTGTTGCTCAGCTCTTCGCTTGTCATGTCCGGAGTGACATAAGGAACGGTCAGGCCGGTAACATCGTTGCCGTCGCTGTTGACTCCGCTGATAGTCTCATTGGGAAGAAACTCGTAGGTACGGGCCATGTCGATATAAGTGGCGCTGCGGTAAGCGAGAGCCTCGGCAAGATATTTGATCTGTTCGGGAGTCTGCGGGTCGGGGAGCATACCGATAACCTCATTGGCTGCCTTCACCTGAAAGTTGAGATAGTACCAGTTGATCTGCGAAAGAAGATAAGTGGGATCAATCGAAATGACGACTTCCTGCCAGTACATGAAGTGCTGGTATCCGGTGTAGGGCTGAATCATGTCATTGGTCATGACATTCTGAGCGATTATTACAGAGGGATAACCGAAGTCGAAGTGGTTTGTGCTCCAGATATGCCACTGTTTCATATATGCCGGCATACCTTTCACAATTGATTCAAGTGACTTGGACGAACCGGCTACCTGATCTGAAGTCACACCGTTGGTTGGGAATGTTTCTTCGATACATCCCGTCAGCAGAGGTGTTGCCACGGCCAAGACCGCGAGCGATTTCAATATATTTTTCATTGTAAATAGTCGATAGTTTGTTTAGAAGGTTACTGTTATACCGCCTGAGAGGGTACGGATAGCTGAATAATATGTGTTACCGCCGCCAATGCTTGTACCGCCGAGAGCGAACTGTCGGGGATCAAGACCCTGACGCTTCGACCACAACCAGAGGTTTTCGCCACTGAAGTAAACGCGTACTTTCTGAAGGAAAATCTTGTTACATACATTCTTGGGAATAGTGTAGCCGAAGTTTACGTTCTGAAGGCTGAGGTAGGATGCGTCGGTGAGATACTGGTCAGATGAAATCTGGAAGTTGTCGCCGAACTGGAAGCGGGGAATAGTTGCCGAGGGGTTTTCAGGAGTCCATGCGTTGAGGACATCTGCGTGGAATGTCGCACCGCGTGTTCCCGACTGGGGAGCTGACATATAGCTGTCATAGTTGCCGTCGATTACTTTACCGCCGATCTGATAAGTGAAGTCAACCGAGAGGTCGAATCCTTTGAAGGTGAATGCCGTGCCGAATCCACCGTATGCCTTGGGGATTGCTGAACCGCATAGATATTGGTCAGGCTCTTCGTTGTAGTTGACCTTCTTGCGTGAGTCGACGATGGGATGGCCGGCTGCGTCTTTCATGACAGCACCGTTTTCGTCGGTCTTATATACGTTCTTCCAGAAGAGGGGCATACCTGTTTCCTGATCCACTCCTGCGAACTGTGCAAGGTAGTATGTGTACATCGGCAGACCTTCGGCAATGAAGAATCCGCGTGATGCAGTTCCGTAGTGACCTTCTACATAGTTGCCCTTGTTTGTTTCGGGAAGACGGGTCACCTTGTTCTTATACCATGTGAGGTTGAAGTTGAGATCCCATGTGAAATCGCGGGTTTCGATGACTCTTCCGTGAAGATCGAGTTCGATACCTGTGTTCGACATGTCACCGAAGTTTTCCCACTGGTTGGAGAAGCCAGACGATGCCGCGAGCGGTTTCTGATAGAGCATGTCGGATGTCTTGCGGTAGAATGTCTCGAAGCTACCTGAGAGACGGTTGTTGAAGAACGCAAATTCAACACCTGCGTTGAAGTTGCCGTTCTTTTCCCAAGTGATGTCGGGATTACCCTTTACGGAGCTTGCAGAGAGCGACGGCTGACCGTTGACGTTTACGACTGTGTAATTGTTGGTATAGCGGTAGTTACCGATGTTGTCATTGCCTTGTTCGCCATACGAAGCCTTGATTTTCAAGAGGTCAACCCAAGTAGCGGTCTCAAACCAGCTTTCCTTTGAGATGATCCATGCGCCACCGAGCGACCAGAAGTTACCCCAACGATGATCAGGATGGAAGCGAGAGGATGCGTCGCGACGATATGAGGCAGATGCGAAATATTTGCTGTCGTAATCATACTGTGCACGGAAGAAGAATCCTTCGTTGTCGTATGAAGTTGTATATGATTCCATCGAGTTGTCAATCACAGCGCCGTTAAGTTCGTGATTGCCCGGTGAGAACATGTTTGTACGGGTTGCACCGAGAAGAGTTGTTTTAATCCATGAATTTTCATGACCGAGGAGCACTCCTACATCGTGAAGGCCAAATTTGCGATTCCAGTTGAGAAGCTGCTGATAGGTATAGGTCATGTAGCGCTGGTGTTCCTTGATGACACGGCCACCATCGTTAAGATTGTTGACGGTCAATGGGTTGCTGACAGCTGTGCCACGATATTCGTTAACATATACAGTGTTGTTTGTGGTGAATTTGAAGTCCTTAAGGAAGCGCACTTCTGCATATCCGGTGGCATTGACAGAGTTGCCTTCTGTGTTATTGGTATTATAAAGGACGTCAGACACACCGTTGCTGCCAAACGAAGCACCGTTCGGACGGCTGAGACCTGCATTCTGACCCTGACCGTAGTCATAGAGAATCATGCCGTCGGCATTGGTCATTATATTTCCCTTTCCGTCGCGGATATACATCGGATAGATCGGGGCGATTGAGGTTGCGATTGCGAGAGGGTTGTTCACGGCAGTAGCAGAGCCGTCTGCACCCATAGCGTTGTTGTTAGTGTGGGCGTATGCCATGTTAGCGCCGACTTTCAGCCATGATTTGAGCTGGGAATCAGCGTTGAGACGGCCGGTAAAACGTTCGTAGTCCGTGTTGGCGATGATACCCTCATTCTTCAGGTAGCCGATTGAAGCATAGAAGTTTGTCGACTGAGTGGAATTTGAAACAGATACATTGTATTCCTGACGGAGGCTCTTTGTATAAGTCTCATCAAGCCAGTTGTCGGGAGTGATGAAATAGTCCTGTCCGTTGTATGAAACCACATTGCCGGGTGTCGCAAGAGGATTGACCTTTCCGTTACGGCCAATGAAGTATTCATTAGTAGGATACGAGAACGGCTGGTAGCCAAGACCGTAGTCAGAGCTGTTGATAAGGTTGGCGTTAGCTGTCTGCCAAGCCTGAGTCGGACTCATGCCACGCTCGTTGGTGAAGTAGTTGTAGAGAGAGCCATAATAGGTCTCGAAATAGAGGCGTGGATCCTGAATAGTATTATAGTCCTGTACCGCACGTGAGTTCTGACCCCACTTTGCATCGAGGGTTACGATTGCGTTAGAGCCTGATTTGGCTTTCTTTGTAGTGATAAGAATGACACCGTTTGCACCGCGCGCACCATAGAGGGCGTTTGAAGCGGCATCCTTGAGAATGGTCATCGACTCGATGTCAGAAGTGTTGATATTTGTGATAGAGCCACCGAAGGGAACACCGTCAAGCACAATCAGAGGGTCGTTTCCTGCATTAAGCGAAGAAATACCACGGATGACAATTGACGACGGTCCGCTACCGGGCTGACCTGACTGATTGAATATCTGAGTACCTGCTGCCTTGCCTTGAAGAGCGTTAAGAGCGTTAGTCACCTGCGACTGCTCGATTTCGGCTGCGTCAATGACTGTAGCAGAACCTGTGAATGCCGATTTCTTGGCCGTACCGTAGGCTACGGTGATTACTTCGTCGAGCATGTTTGTTCCGTCGAGGACGATGTTCATTTTCTGTCCGGGGGTGATGTTCACGTCCTTGGTGGTCATTCCGACGTATGACACCTGAAGTTTTTTGACAGTGGCCGGAAGGGTCAGGGTAAAGTTACCGTCGACGTCTGTCGCCGTACCCATCTGAGTACCGACTCCCAATACGGTCGCGCCGATCAGAGGCTCGCCGTCGGCGCTTGTCACCGTGCCGTTAACGGTCTGGTTCTGAGCCATTACCGCAAACGTGGTGATGAGGGCCGCAAGTAGTAGAAACAGCTTTTTCATACCTAGTAGTTAAGTAACAGGTGTGAATGATGATTAATTGTGATAGGTGTAACTGGTTTAAGATGAGTGGTTTATATTGGCTGATATGACTGTGTACAGGCTTTTTCACTGACGAATGACGGGGATAAGACGTGTGAATCAAGTGGAAACATGGGGGATGCGGAGCGGAAAGTGGAGCGTCGGGTGTAACTTTCGGAGTGGTATCTTCGTCTTAGAATTATATCGGTGGTATTTTTCGTAAAAGACCGTTTTTTACACATTCAGTTATTGTGGTATAGCAAACCGGAAGTACATACCAATTCATAATCAATAATAAAAACTTTAATTCCAACTGGTGATGACGTTTAAACTTTACATTTGCAAGAAGATGAACAGCCGCGGAAATGTTGAAATATCCCTGCGTTTCCGCCATGGAAAGATTGATCAGCAGTCGTGTACTAATCTTTGGATAAAACCGATTTTTGTCGTGAGGGAAAGTTTTGCCGATGATGGCGGAAATGAATCGTCGGACTATGTGTTGAAATTGCCCGACGATGGTGTGAGGCCAGGCGATGTTGCCGACTACAGGGTGACGGTCGATTCGCTTGCGAGGTTAAAGGCTTACATCGAGGACAGTTTTTGCATGATGCGTCGCCGGACGGTAGAGGCCGGATGGCTTGCGGAAACCATTGAGCGTTTTCATGCCGATGAAATTCCGCGTCTTGAGGAGGAGCGCACGGAAGTCCTTGGGCTTATTGACGCATATATGGAAATCACGTCGGTAATGGATGCGTCAGAGAGCCGGGCGGAGGCTTATGCGCTTATGCGCAGGTCGCTTGCTCGCTACGAAGCCCATCGCCGGATTAAGTTTCCGCGTTTCAGACTGATGTCAGGCAGGATGAACGAGTCGTGTCTGCGGGATATCGAGAAGTTCATGCGAAAGGAACATCTGATGGTGAGGAAATATCCGCAGATTAGCCAAGGAGCCGGACTTGAAGGGAGGACGCGACCCAAAGGGCCCAATACGATAAACGACCGCATGAAACTTCTGAAGGCCGTGATGACATGGGGTGTGAAGACGAGGAGGATTCCCAGCAATCCGTTTGACACTTTCGTGAGCGGGCAGAATGTCTACGGCACACCTGTCTATCTCACCCTCGATGAGCGTAGGAGGGTAGAGCTTCATGATTTTTCCTATGATCCGCGCCTCGCTCTTCAGCGCGACATATTCATATTCCAGTGTTGTGTTGGATGCCGTGTATCGGATCTGATGCTGCTGACCACAGGCAATGTGGTTGACGGAGAACTGAATTATGTTGCAAGAAAGACCCGCGAGGGGAGGCCGGTGACAATAAAAGTCCCTCTTAACCGGACGGCAAAGATAATCCTTGAACGGTATGCAGACCATGACAGGGATACTCTTTTTCCGGCTGTCTATTCACGCATGGGCTACAACCGTGTGATAAAGGATATACTCCGTCTGGCCGGAATCACTCGTAAAGTTGTGGTCATCGATCCTCTCACGCGTGAGGCTGTGTGCCGCAGACTCTATGAGGTGGCGAGTTCACACATGGCCCGACGTACTTTCATCGGCAACATATTTAAGAAATTCAAGGATCAGAATCTTGTCAGTGAGCTGAGCGGACATGCTCCCGGCAGTCATGCGTTTGCCCGCTATCGCGAAATTGATACGGAGCTGAAGCGCGAGATGGTTGCTGCAATCGACTGAGACGGAAGAAATCGACAGTGGATATAAGAAAAAAGACAGTCACACTGCCAATAGGCAAGTAACTGTCTGATTTTTAGTGACTCCTACAGGATTCAAACCTGTAACCTTCTGATCCGTAGTCAGATGCTCTATTCAGTTGAGCTAAGGAGCCGTAATTCATTTTTATTTTGACTCTGCAAAGGTAGAAATAATTATTCAATTGTGCAAAATTTTTTGACGATTTTTCTCAATTTATCTTTCATGCTTGCTTTTCACGGTTAATTCATGTAATTTTGATTTCCCAAAAACGCATAATTTCAGATTGCCAATTCCTATCAACAAACCAAATTCATTATATTATTAAGATTATGAGAAAGAGAGATTTTGTATCCATATTGCTATTACCGATACTCTTATTGCTGCCTTTCAGGTCAAACGCACAGTTTGTCGCTCATGGCAAAGCTGATAAATTTATTGAATCGGACGTGCATCTTCTTCTTGGTGGAAGTTATGTCACGAACAATTATATGGATTCATATAGTGAGATTACAGACCTCAACAGTTCGATGGGCTTTGCATGGGGGCTTGGTGTGAGCGTCAAGTTTAATCTTTCATCGTTTATCGGACTTGGAACCGAGCTTAACTATCTTAGAAATTCCGGCAAAATTAATATGGCTGTCACAGCCGACGGAAAGCCTAATGTCTCGAATGTATTTATCAAAAACAGCTACAGATCTTTAAATATCCCTGTCTATGTGAGCTTCGGTTTCAATGTGGCCAATAATGTCAGATGGAATGTCGATGGCGGTCTTTATTTTGATTTCGGCACGAGCGGTTCGCAAAAGACCACCATATATAATGCCACTGTAAATGACCTCGGCCAGCTTGTGACGGCCATCACAAATCTGAAAACAGATTACTATGACAATGACAAGGCATACCTGAATTCATATCGTAATTTCGATACGGGTCTCCATCTTGCCACAAGCATAAAATTCATGGACAAGATTTCGGTCGGGCTGAGAAGCCAGTTCGGTTTCCGCAATGTGGCTCAGAGCAACGGCATTGTGAAACCGACATCCCACAATATCCGGCTCTTTGCCACTATCGGTTACGTACTTTAAGATAAAAAACTCCCCGTCTGTCGCGGTTATTCCATAAGATCACGGAATATGTCGAAAGCCGCGAGAATTTGCGCTTCTGACGCTGTGCGGTCAATCAAAACCTGACCGGGCGATGACAGGAGCGTAAAATTTATGCTGTCGCAAGTGTCGTTTTTCTTGTCGTGACGCATATATTCAATCAGACTGGCATAGTCATCACAGGTGATTGAGGGCGTTCCGTAGCCCTGCTCCTTGAGATAGCGAGAATATCTGTAAAGTTCCTCCGACGGGAATGATTCAAGTGAATGGGATAGGATCATTTCGACAAGTATGCCGTAGGCCACGGCATGTCCGTGAGGAACCGGAGCGCCTTTGTGGATGGCAAGCGATTCGAAAGCGTGGCCTGTCGTGTGTCCGAGATTCAGTGCACGCCTGATTCCTTTTTCACGTGGGTCTTCTTCAACGATACGTTCCTTTACCTTGACGCTCTTTTCAAGGAGGGGGAGGAGGCGTTCGAGATTTGCGTCAAGGATATCGAATCCGAGCAGCTCGGTGTAGTCATTTTCGGATGACAGCAGACCATGTTTCAGCATTTCTGCATATCCCGATAGCATTTCCTCTGCCGGAAGAGTTGAGAAGAGGGAGGTTGATATGATTACTGCGTCGGCAGGGGCAAAAGCACCGACCTCATTTTTAAGACCTTCGAAATTGATGCCGGTCTTGCCTCCGACTGCCGCATCGACTGCCGCAAGGAGTGTTGTCGGGACGTTGATGAAACGTATGCCTCTCTTGTATGTTGCCGCTGCAAATCCGCCCATGTCTGTCACTACGCCACCGCCGATGTTTATGGCAAGTGATTTTCTTGTAGCACCTTGGCTGATGAGTCCAGCCCAGATTTTTGTAAGCGAATCAATATTCTTATTAGTGTCGCCCGGTTCGACGGCTATGACAGGATAGCTGAGTGCGAGTCTCGGAAGCACTTCGTGTTCGACATGCGTATCGGTGATTATATGCACGCTTGAGGGGCTGAGTTCGGTTACCAGACGGTCGATTGCTTCACTGACGGAGTTTGTGTAAAGTATTTTCTGCATGATGGTATGAGGGTTGAGTTTGTTGAGGATGCTGTTTTCTAGATAAATTTTATTCAGGCTGTCTCTGCAGTCGGCCGGTGTCTAAACTTCTTTTGTTACTGTCAGTATTGACAGCAGCAGAGAGGGGAGAAGTCGTGCTAATTCAGGCATAGAGCTGAAAACGATTGCTGCTCCGGCTTCTTCGAGTGCTTCGCGTGGAATAGGCCCTGTGGTTACTCCGATTGTAAAAGCTCCTGAGCGGTCACCGGCCTCGACCCCGAGCGGTGCGTTTTCGATGACTATGGCCTGCGATGGTCTTACATGTGCGAGCTGCATGGCCTTTATGAACGGTTCGGGATGGGGCTTGCCATGAGTGACATCGCGCGAGGTTATGATTTTGTCTTCATTGAAGATTCCCGGGAAATCAGCCGTGATGCGGTCTATGAGTGACCGCTGTCCAGACCCGGTTACAAGTACACGCTGTATGCCGGTCTCTTTCAGCGTGTTGAGCATGTCGGCCGCTCCCGGCATCGGTTTTACAGGCGGGAGTTCCCTGAAATATTCGGTTTTAAGTCTATAGAGCGATTCTATTTCTTCATCTGTAGCCTCGCGTCCGAATGCTCTTTGAAACAGAGCGTTGATGGTCGATGCGCCTGTGCGTCCCTCGTAGAGATAAAATTCCTCGGGCGTGCATGCTACGCCGGCTTCGGTCATAAGCCTGTACCATGCCTTGGTGTGGTTCGGCATCGAGTCATATAGTGTACCGTCCATGTCAATCAGAGCCGCGCGGGGAGTCAGACGTCCAAAATGATGGCGGTCAAGAAAACGTAGGATTTCATTGGAAAATGGAACGGGTGGTATCATTTCTTTGCTTTTTTATTTTTTGTTTTCTTCGTTTCGGGGATAATTGAGGCATGAATCGCGGTGTCGGGTGGCGCTATGAGTCCTTCCCGGATGAAATAGAGTGAATCTCTGCGTGAAATGGTGTCGGTTGTGCTACTGTCGGCCGTGCCGGAGTCAGGCAGTCCCGAAAAGTCAAGGCTTCCGATATTTGCGTCGCGCACTCCACGGCGGAAGATATTGCCGATTTCCCTGACGAGATTGATTCGGGTCGTGTCGGCGATGGCAACTGATTTAGGCATGTTTTTTTCGTTGAACTTGGCTTTCCCGAGCCGTATTTTCATATCGTCGACATTGCCTGATATGTTTATTCCGAATTTGAACGGAAGGGGTGATTTGAGGACCGCGATGTGGTATTTGAGATTCATCGCCATGTCGTTTGTACCCATGACTCCGAGGCGGTAGCGGTCAATGTCGAATATGAACGGGAACATCTCAAGCTGAGAGTTCTGGACAATCATCTCGACATTCATACTGTCGATGACGTTTTTCTCTTTGTGCTTGAACATAAGCCATTTGCCAATTTTCTTAAATGTGGCTTCGTCAATCAGCACAAGGCTGTCGCCCGATAGCTTCAAGGCAGCCTTCAATGTTGGAATATCGATATTCATGCCGTCGCTTATACGGGTTGTAGCCGCGATGTTGGCATTGATGATTCCGTCGATTCCATAGAGCAGGGGCATAAGCGAGTCAATCGCGGGGACAAGTTCAAGGAATTGCTTGATATGGAAATCCTTGATTCCCAATCCGAATGCAAACGACGCATCCTCTTTCGACGGAGCGGAATAAAGTGCATTTAGGTCTATTCCGCCGACATTTGTCGCTGCGGTCAGCTGTTCGAGATTGATTGCTCCTTTGTAGACATTAAGCCGGCCTTTGAAGTCGCGGAACATCAGGTTGGAATAGGCTATGTTGTTGGCCTTGACATTGATATTTGCTTCTACGTTTGACGGGATGACAAGGGTGGCCATCGTATCGGACGCGTTTGTCTCGACCGAGGATTGCATGGCTCTTTCATTATCCGACTCTTGGGCGATGAATATTCCGGTTGTGTCGCTTTCGGCAAAGGCTGCGCCGGCAAACACGGCTCCTGCTATTTCATTCACTTCTATGGTATCGCCGTCAAGAGTGAAATCGAGCCTGAGAGGCTGTTGGTGGTTGATTGATGTCAGCGCTTTTTTGATATTGCTTACGCTGCCGTTCATCACGAGGCTTGTATGCCCGGTGCGCAACCGGGTGTCGGTTATGGTCAGAGAGTCGGAATTGAACCTGATGTTCAGGTCGCTAAGGGTGTTGCGTAGCGGGAAATAAGGGGTAAAGACTCTCATGCGTTCAGATTTCAACACGCCTCTTGCATCCCATCGGCGCAACAGGCGGCGCATCGAATTGTCGACGCTTATGTCGATAACCTCGCCTTCGGCCACAGCCACACTGTCGCTTGCAGAGAGTGTTTTCATTCTTGCCCGGCGTATTGCCCGAGCCATCGCTCTTAGTGAATCCTGTGGCAAGTCGGGATTAGCGACTGAAAGAGAGTCAATCAGCGGTGAGCGCCGTGGCCTTTGTGTGACAGCTGACGGATAGGCGGTCACGAGCAGAAGTGACTTTCCGAGTAGCGCCCTGTTGAGACGGTCACCATAGAAGGCACCGTCGGTAGCGACGTTGAGTACGAGCTGCGGTTTTGTCTTATCGTCTTTGTAGCGTCGGAGAGTCGCTCCGACAGTCGATTTGCGCAGGCGTATTCTTGTTGAGTCCTCGGTTGATCTGAACAGCAGTCTGTCAGCCACAATCCGGCCGCCAATAGGGTTGATTATGCTGGTGTCGGCTGACGATGAGGTGTTCTGGCATCCGACACCCATTTTCACTTCGGATGCCTGTAGAATCATGCCTGTGATTCCTGCTGATATTGTGTCGATTTTCAATGACGCGGTCAGAAGCGAGTCTACGCTGATATCTCCGCGAGTGAACGATGAGTTTGTCCCAAGTTTCAGCTCCATCGTCCGTGAATATAGTTCGGCAGGAAGTTCTGGCATGGAAATCTTGAGATTTCTAAGCGTAGCCTCTCCTGTCAGGCGTATTCGATGGAAGTTGTTTTGGTCAAGATAGCTTTTCCGCAGTGAAAATTTACTGTCGGCACGCAGAGAGCCGTCTATTTCGCATGGCAGTTCTGCAAGCAGCTTTTTCGGAAGTCTGCTTATTTCAACCCCGCCTTTGAATGTTCCGGATATAGTAGGGTCGCTGATGATATGGTCTATTTTCCCGTTAAGTTCAAAACCGACACCTTGACCGATTGCCAGAAGTTTTTCGACGTTTATGGTTGAGGCATCGAGTTTTTCACCGTTGATTTCAGCCTTTGCAAGCAGGGCGAAGCGGGAAAGATGAAGCTGTTCGTAGTCAGCGCGTCCTTCCGGAATTTCGAGAGTGACGTTCACCGACGGAATGGAATCGACGGCCGGTCTGAACTGCTGTGTGAGCTCTATGCCGAGTTTTATGTCGAATCCGGCTTTCAGATTGGCTGTTTCTCCGCACATTTCCTCCGGGATCAGTTCCATTATATCTGATGCAGGGGTGCGTGGAAGCAGAAAATTGAATCTGTCTATCCGCAGACCTTCGGCAAAGTTTATGTCGGTTGAAAGTGTCGTGTTTACTTTACCTGCGCTTATCTTGAAATTATTGAGCGCCAGTTTCTGCGGGTCATACTGGCTCCATCTGATGTCGCCGCCTATTCCGAAACTTAGATTTTTAATTGAAAAATCCGACACGGAAGCAGATGTCAGTCCGTGGATGTCGACTGAATAGTCCGGGGCATTGTTGCCGTTTAGCCTTGTGTCAGATAGAGTGATGCTTATATCTGTGGAGTCAGGGACAGATAGATAACGGACTGACATGCCATTGCGGATTTCGAATGTCGCAAACGATAAATCTGAGATGAAAACAGAAGTTTCATTGTTCTCATCCTCTTTTTTTGACTCAGGAAAGATGTCAAGGTTGGATCGCTGCGGTGTGGCCTGAACGATATTTATTTCAGGTCTGTCAAGAATGATGTCGTAGAGCGTTATATTTCCGGCAAGTAATTTCGGAATGTTTATCGCCCCGTTGAATCGATGGAGTGTGAGAAGTGAATCTGCCCATACCGGCATCCCGGCAACAGAGTCGTGTGGCAGGGGTGACAGTGCGTTACTTTTGACCGAGAGATCGGTGATGTCGAGCTCAAATCGAGGAAAAGTGTGCCAGAATGAAATTTCAATACGTCCGATGCTGATGTCTGCATCAATGTATTCATTGGCATATTTTTCCACTAACGGAGTCAGACGCTCCGGTTTCAGATATGAAACGGCTATTGTGATTGCAATAAGCACAACAGCTGTCAGACAGGCTATGACCCATAGCATCCCGCGCAGGATTTTTATCCATACGGGACGTTTCTTTAACGGATGTCGTGGATTTCCGTTGTTCTTCTTGCCTACAGTGCCGGAATTGACGTTTTGAGATGTCTGTTCGTTCATTGAGAGGCTAAACTATTGCAATAAGAGACTTATCTCTTGATCAGTTGTCTTTGGATGCTTCGTGCGGTTGTTTTTTGCGGGCTGTTATGTGGAAGCAGGGCTGCCCGCGTTCGTGCTTGACCCATAGTTTTCCTTCTTCGCGCATGGCCTTCAGCACTTCGCCGAGTATTCCTTTTAGATCGTCGACACTGCGGGGATTGTCGCTGTTGTCGGCAATGAAAGAGGCATACGATATGTCGAATGTCGTGGCGAGCTGATGGACTGAGGAGTCAATCGCGTTGCGGTTGCGGCGACGCAGTCGCTTGACGGTCCTTGGAGTCCTTAGCAGACTTGTCACCTTTATTCGGTAGTCGCCTCCGCCTCTCGATGCTATTGAATCGCGGAAGCGGTGTCCGATTTCGTGAAGTCTTGCAGCTGCTATTGGAACAAGATACGGGCGCGAATAGATCAGAGAGTCGATAAAAAAATCCTCACAGCTTGTCACCTTGACAATCGGTTTTTTCAGCTGCCAGTGAGAGCGGGTGTCGGTCAGCGGTTCTATCCCTATGATTTCGGCTTCCTGCCAATGGATATAGTTGCTGTCATTGAAAAATTGGTGCATGTTCCCGAAGTAGTTAACCTTGATCCGTTCGGTTGGTTCGGGCATTTCATCGAGGTGGGCAAGATGGCTGCTGACAGTATCAGTTTCCAGATTATGGACATCGGTCGGAATTTCTTCACTGATCGGTTTCACTTCTTCATTGATTCCGGCATCAGGTGCGGTTTCGTCACTTGACGCTTTTGTTGTCGTGACTATTGCGGCTCCGTCGGACTCGGAATGGCGTGTCGGCGTACACATCACCACACATAGTGATATGAACAGGATCGGCGGAAGGAATAGCCTGAGAGTTTTCTTCAGGCTGAAGCGTCTGCGTGGTTTGCGTTTAGGAGAGTTGTTGGATGTCGGTTGCATGTGGTAGTCAGTGTCGGATAAGAGAGGAAGATGGTTCAGTCGTTTTCCAGCTTTATACCGGCAAAATCCAGAGCTTCCCGACGTTCGACACATGTCCCGCATTTACCGCAATGATGTTCGCCGCCTTTGTAGCATGAATATGTATGGGAATAGTCTACGCCAAGAGTTTTTCCGCGTAATGCTATCTCGCCCTTTGTGAGATCTGTGTAGGGCGCTACGAGTTCCAGATGTTCGTATGTGCCGTCGGCTATGGCATTTTTCATTGATTTTATGAAGTCTGGACGGCAGTCGGGATAGATTGCATGGTCACCGGAATGGTTGGCTATCATCACTTTCTTCAAGCCGAGGCTTTCGGCGAGACCGGCGGCCACTGACAGCATGATGCCATTGCGGAAGGGCACCACAGTCGACCGCATATTGTCATCGTCGTAATTGCCTTCGGGGATTGCTTCAGCTCCGCTCAGAAGGGAGCTTTCAAAATATTTTCCCATAAACGAAAGGTCGATTTCATACCATTTCACATTAAGGTGCCCGCAGTTCCATTTGGCACACGCCGCTTCACGCATGTTATGGTTAGAGCCGTATTGAAATGTCACTGCAGCTGCTATCGAGTCGACATATTCCCAGAGCATTGTGACGGAATCCATGCCTCCGGAGAGTACAAGTAGTGTATCTTTTGCCATTTTTTGTCTTTAACGTTTGTGAGATGTTGTTTTAAAAATTGTCGGGAAATGATGCGAGCATACGCTGTTTTACCATTTCCTGATGCTGGCTGTCGCCATAGTTGGCAAACGGCAGTATGGCTATGCCCCCTCGTGGTGTGAAGATGCCTTTGACCTCGATATAGCGCGGATCCATGAGTGCTATCAGGTCTTTCATGATTATGTTGACGCAGTCTTCGTGGAAATCTCCATGATTGCGGAAACTGAACAGATAGAGCTTGAGACTCTTGCTCTCGACCATTTTCTCACGAGGTATGTAGGAGATCAGGATTTTAGCAAAATCCGGCTGTCCGGTCTTCGGGCACAGGGATGTGAATTCGGGACAGGTGAAAGTGACAAGATATTCATTGTCAGGATGTTTGTTGACAAATGTTTCCAGCACTTCAGGTGCATATTGAGTAGGGTACTTTACTCCGGTATTTCCAAGCAGTGACACTCCATTAAGTTCTGATTCGTTGCGCATTTTGTTTGGATTGCTATCGGCTGTTTGACAGTCAGCCTTTTATTTTTAGTATTCAACATGCAAAATTAGCAAAAAAAATCTACCGTGGCAATCTATATCCATGTTCGAGGGGAATATAACCGGAAGATATAATCAGCTGATGTCTCAAGTCAAATAACGAAGCCCCGCTCCGAAGTGGAACGAGGCTTTATGTCTGGGTGTCTGTAGCCCATAGAGGCTTACAGCTACAGGTGCTATTCTATCAGAGGCGCGACTTGATCGCTTCGGTTTCTTTTTCGTAGCCGGGCTTTTCGAGGAGAGCGAACATGTTGCGCTTGTAAGCCTCTACACCGGGCTGGTTGAATGGATTGACTCCGAGTATGTAGCCGCTGATACCGCAAGCCTTTTCGAAGAAGTAGATGAGCTGGCCGAGATACTTTTCTTCAAGTGCGGGGATAGTCACGAGCATGTTGGGGACACCTCCGTCGACGTGTGCGATACGTGTGCCGAGCTCAGCCATCTTGTTCACTTCGTCGACATGCTTGCCGGCGATGTAGTTGAGACCGTCGAGGTTTGCTTCGTCGGATGGGATGAACTTTTCGTGCTTGCTTTCGACAACTGAAATCACAGTCTCGAAAATGGTGCGCTCACCTTCCTGAATCCACTGTCCCATTGAATGGAGGTCAGTTGAATTGTCGACTGCGGCAGGGAAGATACCAAGGTTGTCTTTGCCCTCGCTTTCGCCGTAGAGCTGTTTCCACCATTCGCCGAAGAAGTGGAGCTTGGGATTGTAGTTGACAAGAATCTCGGTCTTTTTGCCTGCAAGGTAGAGGGCGTTGCGGGTTTCGGCATACAGATAAGAAGGGTTGGATGCGTCGGCTGTATTGGTCATTTTCTCCATTTCGGCAGCACCGTCGATGAGAGCGCGGATGTCAAATCCTGCAACAGCTATGGGAAGAAGACCTACAGGGGTAAGCACGGAGAAACGGCCGCCAACGTTGTCGGCGATGACAAAAGTCTTGTAACCTTCTTCGGTTGCGAGACGGCGGAGTGCGCCGCGCTGAGCGTCGGTGATAGCCACGATGCGCTTGCGGGCTTCGTCGACACCGAGCTGACGTTCAAGCTGCTCTTTGAGAAGACGGAAAGCGATGGCGGGTTCGGTGGTGGTTCCGCTCTTCGAAATCACGATTATGCCGAAGCGCTTGTCTTTCAGATAGTCCTGAAGTTCGTAGAGGTAATCCTCGCCGATGTTCTGTCCGGCGAAGAGAACTTTGGGATTGCCTTCAGATGCAGGACGATATGCGGCAAAACTGTCGCTGAGAGCTTCAATCACGGCCTTTGCTCCGAGATAAGAGCCGCCGATACCGATTGCAACCACAGTGTCGCAGCTCTGGCGGAGTGAATCGGCAGTGGCGACGATATCGTCGAGGAGAGCTTCGGTTGTGTCGGTGGGAAGATTAACCCATCCGAGGAAGTCGCTGCCTTCGCCTGTGCCGTTAAGCACTTTTTCAAGAGCATCGGAAGCCTTGCCGTCAAGTTTATTGATGTCTTCACGGCTCACAGTTCCGAGTACGTTTTTAATGTCAACAGATAAGGTTTTCATGTTATTTTAGTTTTTATATCCGATTGTCGTTTCTGATTTGTTATTGGTTGAGTATTATAAGGAATAGCGTGTGTCAGATGAACCATTTGCCAAGGGCGCGGATCGCACGCTCGGCGTTGGCATGGCGGTAGAGAATATCGTAGACGGCATCGAGAATAGGCATTTCGACACCATATTTTTTATTGATTTCCTTGATACATTTCGTACCGTAGTAACCTTCGGCTGTCTGTTCCATCTCCATTCGGGCCGTGGATACGGAATATCCTTTACCTATAATCGACCCGAAATTGTGGTTGCGGGAAAAACGTGAATAGGCAGTGACAAGCAGGTCGCCGAGATAGACAGAATCGCAGATGCAACGCGGACGCGGGCATGCTTCGTCGATGAAGCGCTCCATCTCGCGGATTGCGTTGCTGACGAGCATCGCAAGGAGATTGTCGCCTCCTTTCATTCCGTGGACAATACCTGCGCCGATGGAATAGACGTTCTTGAGAACGGCTGCATACTCGATGCCTTCGACATCGCTTGACGGGATTGTGCGTGTGTTGGGTGAGGATAGCTTGTTGCCAAATTCAATAGCGTTCTGGACATTGTGGCATCCGACCGTGAGGAAACTCGGACGGTCGAGCGCCACTTCTTCGGCATGGCAAGGACCGGCGACTACAAGCACTTTGTCTGACTTCACACCGAAATGGTGCATGACGAAGTCAGAAATGATTTCGTTGTCGCCCGGCACTATTCCTTTTACCGCCGACACGACGTTTTTGTCGGAGATATCGACGGCGATTTTGTTGATATGCGTCTTGAAGTAGGGCGAAGGCATGACCATCAGCAGTGTATCGGCATGGTTGCAGACATAATTTATGTCGCTTGAAAATTCAATGCGCGACACATCAAACTGAACGTCAGTAAGGTATGCGGGATTGTGTCCAAGCCTTTTGAAATCCTCTATGCGGTCATCGCGCCGCATATACCAGAGTATGGAGTCGCAGTTGCGAAGGAGAAGCCGGGCGAGAGCTGTAGCCCAGCTTCCGCCTCCCATAACTGCTATTTTATTAAATGCCATGATATGCGCGAACTGATGAAGGATTTCTGTTTATTATTCGGCTGCCGAGGTAGTTGCAGCAGCAATCCATTGTTCGACGTCTCCGATTAGGGGAGATTTGAACCCGAGTTTGAATTTCTTGTTGATTCCGCACAGTTCCTGATGGAGTTTTCCGGCTGTCTGGCCTGCGAGCTGGTCAATGGTGTAGACTCCGGCCTTGTAGATCGGAGCGACCCATTCGGCCGGTACTCCTATTGCGGTGAAGGCTTCTTCCTTGTCGCGGCGCTGCACCTTTTCAGGGCGCATCTGCGGGAAGAACAACACTTCCTGAATTGTGGTCTGGCCTGTCATAAGCATGACGAGACGGTCAATGCCCATACCCATGCCCGATGTCGGGGGCATTCCGTATTCAAGCGAGCGTACGAAGTCCTGATCAATAATCATGGCTTCGTCATCGCCCTTGTCGGCAAGTTTCATCTGCTCTACGAAGCGTTCATACTGGTCAATCGGGTCATTGAGTTCCGAGTAGGCGTTGGCGAGTTCTTTGCCGTTTACCATAAGTTCGAAACGCTCTGTGAGATTCGGATTGTTGCGGTGACGCTTGGTGAGCGGTGACATTTCTATGGGATAGTCGATGATGAAAGTCGGCTGGATGTAGGTGCCTTCGCACTTCTCGCCGAAAATCTCGTCGATGAGCTTGCCTTTACCCATTGTTTCATCGACTTCTATGCCGAGCGAACGGGCTGCGTCGCGGAGTTGCTCTTCGGTCATGCCGGTGATGTCGATGCCTGTGTGTTCCTTGATTGCATCGGTCATTGTCACGCGGCGATATGGAGCTTTGAAGTCGATGATATTGTCGCCGACCTTTACATGAGTTGTGCCGTTGACATCAAGACAGATTTTTTCAACCAGCTTCTCGGTGAATTCCATCATCCAGTTGTAGTCCTTGTAGGCCACATAGATTTCCATGCAGGTGAATTCCGGGTTATGTGTGCGGTCCATACCTTCGTTTCGGAAGTTCTTGCCGATTTCATATACTCCGTCGAAACCGCCGACAATCAGACGCTTGAGATAAAGCTCTGTGGCGATTCGCATGTAAAGCTCGATATTGAGCGAGTTATGGTGGGTGATAAAAGGACGGGCGCTCGCTCCGCCGGCGATTGACTGGAGAATCGGGGTTTCGACTTCCATATAGCCATGCTCGTTGAAGTAGTTGCGCATGGAGTTCATCACCTTTGTGCGCTTGACGAAGATGTCCTTTACACCTTCGTTGACAATAAGGTCGACATAGCGGCGGCGGTAGCGGAGTTCGGGATCGTCAAACGCATCATAGGTCACGCCGTCCTTGACCTTGACGATAGGCAGCGGACGGATTGACTTGCCGAGCACTGTGAGCTGCTGTGCATGCACGGAAATTTCTCCTGTCTGGGTGCGGAACACGTAGCCTTTGATTCCTACGAAGTCACCGATGTCGAGAAGTTTCTTGAATACGACATTATAGAGGTCTTTGTCTTCGCCCTGACAGATTTCATCGCGGTTGACATAGACCTGTATACGTCCATGTGAGTCCTGAAGCTCAAGGAAAGAGGCTTTGCCCATGATGCGGCGACCCATGATTCGTCCGGCGACCGAGACCTCGCGCTGGGGTGCATCGTCGGTAAATGTTTCTTTAATCTCGTCTGAGTAACCGGTTACGGGAAATTCGTCAGCAGGAAACGGGTCTATGCCGCGTCGGCGCATTTCGTCGAGGCTGCCTCGGCGCACGATCTCTTGTTCACTGAGTTCAAGGATGTTCATATATTGATGATTTTTTACTTATAATATATTAAGTTGGTAACCATGTCTATTGCCCCGTCCGCAGAAAGGGAAACAAATGCAAAATTAATTATTTTTTCCTCTATGCCCAACAAAATAGGCTCCAAAACTTGGAGCCTAATGTTAAAAACGCAAAATTCTAAGAGTCATTTATTCAAAATTTCGATGTCAGGGAGAGTGCTGCGAACTATTCAAGAAAGCTTTTATAACCCTCTTTCCAGTTTTCATCGGCAAAAATATTGTAGTCGAGACCGGAGACATCTCCTATGATTCTGGCTGGAATTCCGCCGACTATTTTGCCGCGACGTACGCTTTTGTTGACAACCGCATTTGGAGCAATGATGACTTCGTCTTCTATGATGACAGGACCTTGGATCACCGCTCCCGGCCCGATGTAGACCCTGTTGCCTATTTTCGGACACTCTTTATATGGACCTTGTCCTACGATTGATACGTTGTTGCCTATTTTACAGTTATCGCCGACAGTGGCTTCGGGATTAATGAGCACGCCCATTCCTCCGTGGTTGAAAAACGTCCCGCGTCCGATTTTCATTCTATAGCTGATTGAACAGTTATAGTTGATGAATATCAGAAGTTGCAGCAGCTTTGGCAGCAGCGGGATGTGATGCCTGTAAAGCCAGTTGGCCAGACGGTAGAGCCTGATAGCATTTAGCATGACTGTTTATTCCTTTATACGACTCTTAGCTTCTCGTTACAGTAAGTCCTGAGCGAGAGAGCGAAAGGTCGACGAGACGGGCGTTTGGACGTAGCGGTTCGGTATGAAGGAGCTGGCATATGCGTGCGGCCGCTTCAGGATCTTTTGCAATCATGTAGAGATAGCCTCCACCTCCTGCACCGGGCAACTTGTAGCCGAGGCACAGGTCGTCGATGCGCCGGGTGATGGCATCGACCTCCGGCGGGTTGGTTCCTCGGTCAATGGCCATTTTCTGATTCCATGTGGTGCGCACAAGTTCGCCGAGTCGGTTGAAGTTGCAGCGCATTATTGCGTCATACATTTCCATTGTGTGAGCTTTCATGCTGCGGAGCAGACGCAGCTGCGCGCCTTCGTTGAGGAACATGTTGCGGACTATCTCGGCAAGAATGTCCTTTGCCGTGCGGGTTATGCCTGTGTAGTACAGAAGATGGCATGAGGCATATTCCGGGTCGGTGAAAAGGGTGTCGGGAAGCCAGCTCACCATCGGATTCTGTTCGAATCCCTTTGAAGTCTGGAGCAGTTTGACGCCTCCTATGACACCGCCGAACTGGTCCTGCCAGCCGCCACCTGTCGTTAGAAGCTGTTCGAGGACGAGTGTACGGCTACAGATTTCATTCTTATCCCATGCGAGTGAGCAGAAGTCGCTGATTGCTCCGAGGACTGTTGCCGCAAGGATGCTGCTCGTGCCGAGTCCGCTTCCGGCGGGTATGGCTGAGAACAATGTGATTTCAAGTCCTGAACCGAAGTCTTCGAGCTGTGCTTTGAGTGATGGATAGGTGACTTCGCAGAAACGGGGATGGAAACCGGCGAGGGCAAGTGCAGCCTTGGGTATCGAGAATGGACTGCCCACACGGTGGAAGTCAAGTATGGCATCAAAATTGTCAATGCGCTCTTCCGCTCCGAGGTCAATGCTACGGCAGATGATGTGGGGCTCTTTACAAGGACGCACGTAGGCCTGCAATGGCGGCTGGCCGTTGAGCTCGATGGCGAAATTGATGACTGTCCCGCCTTCCATCAGGCAATAGGGAGCGGTGTCGCTCCATCCGCCTGCGATGTCGATGCGCACAGGTGAGCGGCTCCAGACAATCTGGTCGGAGCAGACGGCGCGTTGCGGCAGTTGTTTCTTCTCGAGTGCGGCGCGGGTGAGTCCTTCACGGAGAATCGAGAAGGCAGTGTCCTGATCGGCTTTCCATTCCTGATTTGAGCGTCGTTTCACTTCTGCGCGGAACATTGCGTCGCTTGCGCGCTTCACAAGTGGCTCTGTCTCTGAAATAGGTGAGGGCAGAGGTATCGAATCCGTAGCGAATGCTTTGGCGGCTTCGAGAAGGTCGGTCTGATAGAATACGCTGTGGTTGTGGTTCTCAGCGAGCGCTATGCGGTTTTGTTTACGGAAGGCGCGACGCTGGGCGACGAGTCGGTCAAGACGTGCGATGTCTGAGATGCGTTCGGCGCTTAGCATGTCGTAGCCTGCGAGGTCGGCGTTGCCTTCAAGCATGGCTTTGACGATGCGCCCCATATCGGAGATGTCTGTGACAACGGGGAACTGCGGTCGTTTCTGTTCGTCGCCTGCAAAGCGGTCGTCGATGTTGTAGACACGCACTGCATAGGCATTGTCATTTACAGGGATTATGTCGACACATTGTCCCGGTGTGAGTGACAGCTCCCAGTTGTTGGCCGGGACGCCTGTGATGATATGGTCGCTTGTAAGCTTCCATCCCTTGGCAATATGGCTGTTTTCTATCCAGATATTTGTGTTTGATGCGTCAAACCGGATTTCGGTTATGGTGTTCTGGACAAAAATCGAAGGGTGAGGCTTGCGGTCGCGGTGCATGATTTCGCGCTGGTCGTTGACGATGTTCTGAACGGCCAGTGTCGAAGAAATCATTTCGCGGCCAGTGCCGAAATGATAGAATTGTCCTCCGGGAAGTGGCACGATGGCAACTGTGAGTTGGCGTAGTTCGGGGTCGGTTATTTCCGGATCAGTGCCGAGCGCACGTCCGAATTCGGAATAAAGGTCATATTCCCTGAATGAGCCGTCGGCGTTTCGCGAGCGCTTGCGCAGTAGTTCAACCGCACGGTCACTGAGCAGCCAGATGCCTATGTCGGTGAGGAAGTAGCCGGTCTGCAGGAGGGAGTTGAGTTTTTCGACCGACGGTTTCTGTAGCATGCGGTTGAGCACAGAGGGTGCATCGTGAGTGCTGTAGAATACTCCGTGGTTCTTGGCGATTGATGAGTTGAGCCATAGGCCGTAGCATACGACATCGGCTTCCGGGACTGGAGCAAGGCGTTCGGCAGCACGGATATAGACATCTCCGCTGACAATCATTGTGTTGATTGAGGCGGGTGCCGTCGACATTATGCGTTCGTAGAGGGGGAGCTGGAGGTCGAGCAGGGTTTGCGAAAGCGACTGTCCGCGCTCCCATCGGAAGATTGGAATCGGCGTGAGCACCTTGCCTGACGGTGCATAGGAGGGCAGTCGGCGGCTCTGGCCTCCGGCATGGATTATTATCTTCCGTTCTTTCCCTATCCATTTTTCAAAACTGTCGCTGTCGGCTGACTCGCGATGGCATTCTTCAAGAATCCATGTAGTTCCGCCACCGCTGCCGAGTCTGTGGCCGATGGGGTCGGAAGTGCAGTAAAATTCAGATTTTGAAAGTCCGGTTATATCGTGAAAGCATCCCACAAGGTTGGGCGGGAGCGAAAGGAGTTTCTTAGCCATTTGATTATTTCAAGGTATATGGTGAGCATTGTTTGCTGCAAATTTACAAATTATTTTATAAAAACTATCCAATCGCCTGTCACATATATAATATTATTGTCTTTGTGTCTTTCACTCTTTCTGTAGAAAAGATTTGTGTGAGATTTTAATTGGGAATAAGATGAAAAACGCGCTTTTTTGTGTACTTTTGCGTTGTTATGGCAAAGTTTCAGGTCAATATACTCGGATGCGGGTCGGCCACGCCTACGGCGCGCCACCAGCCGTCGTGTCAGGTGGTGGTTTTTCGCGACAAGCTATTCATGATTGATTGCGGTGAGGGTGCACAGCTGATGTTCCGTCGGCTGGGTCTGAAATTCTCGCGTCTCAACCATATATTTATCTCTCATCTTCATGGCGATCATCTTTTTGGGCTGCCCGGACTGCTTTCGACTATGGCTCTGCACCAGATCAGCGGGTCTGTCACTGTCCATATATTCCGTGACGGAGCAAGGCTGATGAAAGAGTGGATGGATTTTTTTAATCGTAATTCACCGTTTGAAATTATCTATGATATAATAGAGGAAGGGGAGCGGAGGATTGTCTATGAGGATTCGGGGCTTACGGTAGAGACTTTCCCTCTCTATCACCGCACTCCATGTTCTGGTTTCATATTCCGCGAGAAGCCCAAGCAGCGCCATCTGCGCGGCGATGCTGTGAGATTTCACAACGTTCCAGTCTCTCAGCTTAAAAACATAAAGGACGGCGGTGACTATGTGAAAGATGACGGTACGGTCATTCCAAACGCGATGCTGACCACGGATGCTGATCCGTCAATGAGCTATGCCTATTGCAGCGATACGATGATGGACAAGCGTGTCGCAGCCGATATAAAAGGTGTTGATACGGTCTATCATGAGGCCACTTACGATGATTCGCTTGAGGCTATGGCCAGTGAGCGCGGGCACTCGACAGCACGTCAGGCCGCGCTTATTGCTGCGGGGGCCGGGGCTAAGAGGTTGATTATCGGACATTTCTCGAAACGCTATAATTCTGAAGAAATTCTTCTCAAGGAAGCATCGGAGGAGTTTCCTGATGTGATTGTGGCCAATGAAGGGCTGCGTGTCGACCTTGAATGAACTGATTACGAAATAAACTTCTCAAAAGAAATATAAATATTATGCAGAATCTGATTATCGAGCGCATTGTAGCGCTTCGCAAAGAGATGGCTGCCGAAGGTGTGAAGGCGGTGATACTTCCGCGCACTGATGCGCATCTGAGTGAATATATATCATCCCATTGGCATATTGTCCGCTATCTCAGTGGATTCACCGGCTCGGCAGGAACAATGGTAGTGACCGACAAGGAGGCTCTTCTTTGGGTCGACAGCCGCTATTTCCTTCAGGGTGCACAGCAGATTGAAGGCACAGGGATAATCCTGATGAAAGACGGACTGCCTGAGACTCCCTCAATCACCGAATATCTATGCGAACATCTCGCGAAAGGTGATAAGGTCGGTATCAACGGTATGCTCATGTCAATCGACGAGACCGCCTCGCTCCGCTCGCGTCTCAACGCTGCCGGAATCAAACTGGATGTCGATTTTGATCCGATCGACCGTATATGGGCTGACCGTCCGTCGCTTCCTTCCGACAAAATTTTTGTTCACGATGAGAAATATGCCGGAGAGTCGGCCAAGGCCAAGATTTCACGCATTCTTAAAAGCGCGGCCGTGCAGGGTGCGGAGGCGTATTTCACGTCGGCTCTTGATGAAATAGCATGGGTGCTCAATATCCGTTCTAACGATGTGCCCTGCAATCCTGTCGCAACCTCATTCCTTTATCTTGCTCCGGATGGAAGCACCTTGTTTGTCGATGGGGCGAAGATGACTTCCGAAGTTGAAGCCTATCTCAAGGATGCCGGTGTGGCTGTCGCTCCCTATGATGCCGTACTTTCCTCGCTGGCAGCTCTGCCTAAGGACGTGACGGTTCTTCTCAGCGGAAGCCGAGCTTCGGGTGCGATTGCTCATGTCCTCGAAGGTCGCTATGTGAAGGGGAATTCTCCCGTGGCTCTTCCGAAGGCTGTCAAAAACGATGTCCAGATTGCCGGAATACGTCAGGCACATCTTCGCGACGGTGTTGCTATGGTGCGTTCGTTTATGGAGATTGAAAAGGTGGTCGAGTCTGGCGAGAAGCTGACTGAAATGGGTGTAGCGGATATTCTGCTGAAACATCGCGGTAAGGGCGAACTGTTCTTTGACCTCAGCTTCGAGAGCATCTGCGGTTTCGGTCCGAACGGTGCTATTGTCCACTACACCGCTACGCCTGAAAGCGACTCTGTGATTACGAAGGGCAATCTGTTGCTGATTGACTCAGGTGCGAATTATCTGGACGGCACTACCGACATAACACGGACTATCGCCATAGGAGAACCGACAGCTGATATGCGCCATGACTTCACTCTCGTGATGAAAGGCCATATAGCCATCGCTACCTCAATCTTCCCCGAGGGAACTCGCGGAGCTCAGCTTGATGCGCTCGCCCGCATGCCGCTCTGGAAGGAAGGAAAGAGCTATCTCCACGGCACCGGTCACGGTGTAGGTCATTTCCTTAACGTGCATGAAGGACCGCAGAGCATCCGACTGAACGATACTCTCGCATCGCTTACGCCGGGCATGCTCACTTCAAATGAACCCGGTGTGTATCTTGCGGACCGCTATGGCATACGTTGTGAGAACCTCGTGCTCACAATTCCTTACGAAGAGACAGAATTCGGCAAATTCTATGCCTTCGAGACGATAACGCTTTGTCCGTTTGACCGCAGTCTGTTTGATGTCTCAATCATGTCGGACGAGGAGATTGAGTGGGTTGACAACTATCACCACACAGTCTACGACCGCCTTGCTCCGCTTATGACGGAAGAAGAGCGCGCATGGCTCGCGGCCGCAACCAGACCGCTTGACCGTTAATCCGTCTAAGCCCGATAGTGGAGCCAGCATTCGGCGCTCCACTGATGTTTAACTTTTATAGATTATTAAAAATGGCCTTGATAATTCCAGTCAGAGGTTTTACGCCTGAAATCGGACCTGACACCTTCCTTGCCGAGAATGCTACGGTTGTCGGTGATGTGGTCATGGGTAGCGAGTGCAGCGTGTGGTTCAATACCGTTATCCGTGGAGATGTCAACTCGATCCGTATCGGCAATCGTGTGAATATTCAGGATGGTTCGGTCCTCCACACGCTATATAAGAAATCGACGATAGAGATTGGCAATGATGTTTCTATCGGACACAATGTGACCATTCATGGCGCAAAAATCCATGATTATGCCCTTATAGGTATGGGAGCTGTCGTGATGGATGATGCCGAAGTCGGAGAAAACGCCCTTGTCGCCGCAGGCTCGGTTGTGCTTTCACGCACTAAAATCGGTCCGAATGAACTTTGGGGCGGTGCCCCTGCCAAGTTCATAAAGATGGTCGATTCTGAAACATCACGTGAACTCAATAAGAAGATTGCACATAACTATCTCAGGTATTCACGGTGGTACACCGATCCTGATGCCCAAACAGATTTTTAATCTTCCTATTGTGAGTATAAAAAAAAATGTCTACCTTTGTCCCCGTCTAAGTCGCGTAGGCGACCGTCAGGGACACGGGTAGATATTTTGTGATGTGAATCACATTTGGTTTTACAGAATATTGCCCGATGGTCATTGATGACAGACGAAATATAAATTTGCCCGGATGGCGGAATCGGTAGACGCGACGGTCTCAAACACCGTTGGAGCAATCCATCCCGGTTCGATCCCGGGTCCGGGTACTGATAACGACTGCTAATCATTTGATTTCCAGTCGTTATTTCTTTTATGATGTCTACTAAAAGTGTACTGGTAGCGAAAAATAGCACTATATAACTGTGTTATTTTATGATTTTTAAGTGGTGTTTGTTTTATTTAGTTGATTTTCTCTCGATGGTTGAGGCTCAAAGTGACCAGATATTGAAAAAATAGCTAATTTTGCAGTTAGATTCAATCCAATCAATTATAGCATTTTAAACTAAAAACTAATACAAGGAATCATAACATGAATTCTACTCACAGAAATATAGTAAAGACTCTTGGTAAAGTTTTGCTTGCAATACTGGGGCTTATTCTGCTTGCATTTGTTGGAGTGATAGTCTATTTTAAATGGTTCTATTCATCTGACGATATAGATACGGAAAGTTATTATGTTAAATCTTTGCCATTGTCGAGTGACCGTTTCCCTGATGACTTTAACGAGATAGCTGCGATTGTAAAAGATAATTATTCTCTTGCCGAATCCAAGAATCTGAATCTTGATTCTATATGCGATTTATATGCGATACGAGTAAAGGATATATCTTCACCGAAAGAATATGGCGAGATGCTTGAGGAATTTTTTGCCTCTCTTCAAGTAGGACATTCATACGTATATTTGAAGTCGTATACTGCCGGTACTTTTCCGACGGTTATCAACGACTCTGTTTTTATCAGTAATCCGAATGATATTATGACAAAATCCGGATTCCGGGATAAGGATAGAGTCATAGCGGTTAATGGTGAATCAGTGATTGATTGGATGAACCGTAATGAGAAGTATGTAGCTGCATCTACTCCACTTAATCGTAGGCTCTTCGCTGCTGCCAATATCTTTAGGAGCCTTTTTGATACAACTCGCGACTATACTGTGTGCCGTGGAAACGATACAATAGAGATTAATTTACCTTTATTACCCAATGATTCTCTGCCTTCTTCCGTTTCAGCTAAGACGGACAGTAAAGTTTTAAATGATAATATAGGTTATCTCGCCATTAACACAATGATGGATGGCGTAATCGAAAGTTTTGTTTCTGAATTCAATAAAGTCCGCAATTTGCCATACCTTATCATTGATGTTCGCAATAACGAGGGTGGCAATAGTGGCAATGGACGGGAATTAGCCCGATATTTCATACATGAAGATCAGCCTCACTGTGTTGACAATAAGATAATCTCACCGGTTGATGATGCTTACCAAGGAAAGGTAGTCTTACTCACAAGCCCTATGACTTTTTCAGCAGCTGAGAGCTTTGTCATAGATATGAAAGAGAGTGGAAATATCATATTGATTGGAGAGCCAACAGCCGGTGATACAGGGAACAGGCCTAAAACATTTAAGACTTCCAGTGGAATATGTTTCCGCATTCCAACCGCACCGCCGTCTGTTTCTCCTAAAGGATTTCCGTTGGAAGGAATTGGTGTTGCACCGGATTATCTTGTTTCTCAAACCGTATCGGATTTTATCAATGATAAAGATACGCAGCTTGAATTTGCAAAGCAATATTTGACCGCTACTAATTTGGATTTTTGAATTAGCAAGGCTCTAAGTCTATTAGATTAAATAATCTTATTACATTTAACCAAGAAATATCAACATGAAGAAAATCATAGTGTTTATAGCCTTTATCACATCAGTGGTATGTGCTTATTCTCAAAACGACTCAATTGTCGACATGATTGCTGACGTGCAGACAAGCATCAATAGTCATAGCCAGCAGCTGACCACATCATTGCTGATGGATGATGCCTACAAGAACACTCCGGAATGGGGCAAGTACAAGGCGCTGAGTGCGGTTGGATGGACTGCATTAGGAGTTGGAGTTGCCATGACCACTACCGGTGTATTACTCTGCTTTACATCAAACTCTGATTTAGGATCAGATGCAATGTCTACCGCTTCTAAAGCATTGATGATTTCCGGTGGAGTTATTTCTGTAGCGAGTATCCCGATAATAAGTGTGGCATATTATAATAGAAACAAGGCAAAGAAAATCGGTGTGGGCATGGGTATGACTCAGCTTTCGACTCCGACTGTCGGACAAAATATTTGCTATACTCCAGCCATGAATTTTACTATAACCTTTTAGTCGCGTAAAAACCGAGATACGGCCACGGCTATCCATTATGATGTCAGTATGAATAGCCGTGGCTTTTTGTGTTAAGCTATATTGAAATTTTTTAAATAAAATCAAAATTAGAATTTTCACATATTTATAAATGTAGTTTCAATTATTTTATATAATTTTGCATTGAAAATTCGATTATATTGTTTCCAGTCTGAATACCTGAAATATTTAGTGGAAATAACATTCCTCGTCATATGACAGCCGAAAGCCTATTTATAAGTTTTCGGCTTTGATTTGGAATGTACTTATTGAAAATCTTTGGTTAGGACATTATTAATTGTCTTCTTGTAGATACACAATACATAACATTTATAATATCGCAAATATTACGAATTAATTGCTTATTTAATTTTATTAACCACCAATGAAAAAAACAATTAGCAAATCATTAGTAACGCTGATTGTGCTGTTTCTGACGGTCTTTTCCTCTTCAGGCGCGAGCGTCCCGCTTGAATGGGCTGTCAATCCGGCTGATTATCGTTATGACATGAGCCTCTATTTTAATGTGGCTTTTGCGACAAACGGACAACAAGTGAATCTCTCGGACTATGAGGTCGCTTCTTTTGTCGGTGATGAATGTCGAGGAGTGGCAGAGTCCATATCCGGCGTAGAGAATTGCCTCTATATGCGCATACGTAGTAATACGGAACGAGGAGAGGCGGTTTCATTTAAAATTAGAGATAAACAGACCGGCGATGTGACCGATATTGAAGGTGTGTCCGTCACATTTGAATCGAATAAAGCCATTGGCCTTCCATCTTCACCTTATAATATATCAATCGTAAAATATTTTGATGTAAGTATCACGGCTGCTTCCGGCGGTTCGGTGAATATAGATGGGGGAAGATACCCGGAGGGATCAAAAGTGGAAATTTCCGCTATCCCGGACGCATATTATAAATTTGTAAAGTGGAGTGATGATGTTACGGAGCAGACTCGTACAATCACTGTTGATAGAGATATCATATTGGAAGCTTCTTTTGAAGTTAATACCTATACTTTAAAATATATTGTAGATGGAGAAGAATACAGTTCATATCAGATTGGATATGGTTCTTCAATAACTCCGGAAGTAGCTCCCGAAAAAGAGGGTTACACGTTCTCAGGCTGGCAGGGTCTCCCCGAAACTATGCCGGGATCAGACGTTACCGTCACCGGCACGTTCACCGTCAACACCTACAACCTTATCTACATGTTGGACGGCGTGGAGTATAAGCGCCTTGAAGTCGCCTATGGTGAGAAACTGACTGCCGAGGCCGCCCCTGAAAAGGAAGGCCACACGTTCTCAGGCTGGGAAGGTCTACCTGAAACTATGCCCGCGTCAGATGTCACCGTCACTGGATCATTCACAGCGGACACCTACACCCTTACCTATATGCTGGATGGTGAGGAGTATAAAAGTGTAAAGGTTGCCTTCGGCGAAAAGCTGACCGCCGAGGCCGCCCCTGAAAAGGAAGGCCATACGTTCTCAGGCTGGGAAGGTCTTCCCGAAACTATGCCGGCATCGGATGTTACCGTCACCGGCACGTTCACCGTCAATACCTACAACCTAATCTACATGTTGGACGGCGCGGAATACAAGCGCCTTGAAGTGGCCTATGGTGAAAAGCTTACCGCCGAGGCCGCCCCTGAAAAGGAAGGCCACACGTTCTCAGGCTGGGAAGGTCTACCTGAAACTATGCCCGCGTCAGATGTCACCGTCACTGGATCATTCACAGCGGACACCTACACCCTTACCTATATGCTGGATGGTGAGGAGTATAAAAGTGTAAAGGTTGCCTTCGGCGAAAAGCTGACCGCCGAGGCCGCCCCTGAAAAGGAAGGCCATACGTTCTCAGGCTGGGAAGGTCTTCCCGAAACTATGCCGGCATCGGATGTTACCGTCACCGGCACGTTCACCGTCAATACCTACAACCTAATCTACATGTTGGACGGCGCGGAATACAAGCGCCTTGAAGTGGCCTATGGTGAAAAGCTTACCGCCGAGGCCGCCCCTGAAAAGGAAGGCCACACGTTCTCAGGCTGGGAAGGTCTACCTGAAACTATGCCCGCGTCAGATGTCACCGTCACTGGATCATTCACAGCGGACACCTACACCCTTACCTATATGCTGGATGGTGAGGAGTATAAAAGTGTAAAGGTTGCCTTCGGCGAAAAGCTGACCGCCGAGGCCGCCCCTGAAAAGGAAGGCCATACGTTCTCAGGCTGGGAAGGTCTTCCCGAAACTATGCCGGCATCGGATGTTACCGTCACCGGCACGTTCACCGTCAATACCTACAACCTAATCTACATGTTGGACGGCGCGGAATACAAGCGCCTTGAAGTGGCCTATGGTGAAAAGCTTACCGCCGAGGCCGCCCCTGAAAAGGAAGGCCACACGTTCTCAGGCTGGGAAGGTCTACCTGAAACTATGCCCGCGTCAGATGTCACCGTCACTGGATCATTCACAGCGGACACCTATACCCTTACTTATGTTGTAGACGGCGAGGTTTACAAGACTTTCCAGTTCGCCTATGGTGAGAAACTGACCGCCGAGGCCGCCCCAGAAAAGGAAGGTCACACGTTCTCGGGCTGGGAAGGTCTTCCCGAAACTATGCCGGCATCGGATGTTACCGTTACCGGCACGTTCACCGTCAATACCTACCACCTTATCTACATGTTGGACGGCGTGGAATACAAGCGCCTTGAAGTCGCCTATGGCGAAAAGCTGACCGCCGAGGCCGCTCCAGAAAAGGATGGTTACACATTCTCGGGCTGGCAGGGTCTTCCTGAAACTATGCCGGCATCAGATGTCACCGTCACTGGCTCATTCTCGACCAACAGCTACACCCTTACTTATGTTGTAGACGGCGAGGTTTACAAGACTTTCCAGTTCGGTTTCGGCGAAAAGCTGACCGCCGAGGCTGCTCCTGAAAAGGAAGGTCACACGTTCTCGGGCTGGGAAGGCTTACCCGAAACCATGCCCGCATCGGACGTTACGGTCACCGGCAAGTTCACTGTCAACACCTACAACCTTATCTATATGGTAGACGGTGAAGAGTACAAGCGCCTTGAAGTGGCCTATGGCGAAAAGCTGACTGCCGAGGCCGCCCCCGAAAAGGACGGTTACACATTCTCGGGCTGGCAGGGTCTTCCTGAAACTATGCCGGCATCAGATGTCACCGTCACTGGCTCATTCTCGACCAACAGCTACACCCTTACTTATGTTGTAGACGGCGAGGTTTACAAGACTTTCCAGTTCGGTTTCGGCGAAAAGCTGACCGCCGAGGCTGCTCCTGAAAAGGAAGGTCACACGTTCTCGGGCTGGGAAGGCTTACCCGAAACCATGCCCGCATCGGACGTTACGGTCACCGGCAAGTTCACTGTCAACACCTACAACCTTATCTATATGGTAGACGGTGAAGAGTACAAGCGCCTTGAAGTGGCCTATGGTGAAAAGCTGACCGCCGAGGCTGCTCCAGTCAAGGACGGTTACACGTTCTCAGGCTGGCAGGGTCTTCCTGAAACGATGCCGGCATCAGATGTCACTGTGACTGGTTCATTCTCGACCAACAGCTACACCCTTACTTATGTTGTAGACGGCGCGGTTTACAAGACTTTCCAGTTCGCCTTCGGTGAAAAGCTTACCGCCGAGGCCGCTCCTGAAAAAGAAGGTCACACGTTCTCCGGCTGGGAAGGCTTACCCGAAACAATGCCCGCATCGGACGTTACGGTCACCGGCACGTTCACCGTCAACACCTACAACCTTATCTATATGGTAGACGGTGAAGAGTACAAGCGCCTTGAAGTGGCCTATGGTGAAAAGCTGACCGCCGAGGCTGCTCCAGTCAAGGACGGTTACACGTTCTCAGGCTGGCAGGGTCTTCCTGAAACGATGCCGGCATCAGATGTCACTGTGACTGGTTCATTCTCGACCAACAGCTACACCCTTACTTATGTTGTAGACGGCGAGGTTTACAAGACTTTCCAGTTCGCCTTCGGTGAAAAGCTTACCGCCGAGGCCGCACCTGAAAAAGAAGGTCACACGTTCTCCGGCTGGGAAAGTTTACCCGAAACCATGCCCGCATCGGACGTTACGGTCACCGGCACGTTCACCGTCAACACCTACAACCTTATCTATATGGTAGACGGTGAAGAGTACAAGCGCCTTGAAGTGGCCTATGGTGAAAAGCTGACCGCCGAGGCTGCTCCAGTCAAGGACGGTTACACGTTCTCAGGCTGGCAGGGTCTTCCTGAAACGATGCCGGCATCAGATGTCACTGTGACTGGTTCATTCTCGACCAACAGCTACACCCTTACTTATGTTGTAGACGGCGCGGTTTACAAGACTTTCCAGTTCGCCTTCGGTGAAAAGCTGACCGCCGAGGCCGCTCCTGAAAAAGAAGGTCACACGTTCTCCGGCTGGGAAGGTTTACCCGAAACCATGCCCGCATCGGACGTTACGGTCACCGGCACGTTCACCGTCAACACCTACAACCTTATCTATATGGTAGACGGTGAAGAGTACAAGCGCCTTGAAGTGGCCTATGGTGAAAAGCTGACCGCCGAGGCTGCTCCAGTCAAGGACGGTTACACGTTCTCAGGCTGGCAGGGTCTTCCTGAAACGATGCCGGCATCAGATGTCACTGTGACTGGTTCATTCTCGACCAACAGCTACACCCTTACTTATGTTGTAGACGGCGAGGTTTACAAGACTTTCCAGTTCGCCTATGGTGAAAAGCTGACCGCCGAGGTTGCTCCTGAAAAAGAAGGTCACACGTTCTCCGGCTGGGAAGGCTTACCCGAAACAATGCCCGCATCGGACGTTACGGTCACCGGCAAGTTCATCGTCAACACCTACAATCTTATTTACATGGTAGATGGTGAAGAGTACAAGCGCCTTGAAGTCGCCTATGGTGAAAAGCTTACCGCCGAGGCCGCACCTGAAAAGGAGGGTCACACGTTCTCGGGTTGGGAAGGCTTACCCGAAACTATGCCCGCATCGGATGTAACCGTTACCGGCACGTTCACCGTCAACACCTATACCCTTATCTATATGTTGGACGGTGAAACCTATAAGAGTGTTCAGATTGAATATGGTTCAAAGGTTAATCCCGAGTCAGCCCCTGAAAAAGAAGGTTACACATTCTCCGGCTGGGAGGGTCTTCCCGAAACTATGCCGGCATCAGATGTTACCGTAAACGGTAAGTATGCAATCAACAGCTATGTACTTACATATATGGTTGATGATGAGGTATATGTTTCTATGGAAGTTGAATACGGCGCAAGGATAACTCCGGAAGACGCTCCGGAGAAAGAAGGCCACACATTCTCAGGATGGGATGGTCTGCCTGACACAATGCCGTCTCACGATGTTACTGTCAACGCTTACTACATCGCCAACTATTATAAGTTGACCGCTTATATTGACGGTGAAGTATACTTCGAGACAGAACTTTTGATGGGAGCATCGGTTGAAATCCCGGAACCTCAATTCCCCTCAGGAAAAATTTTCAATGGATGGATTGAAGAAGTGCCGGAAACAATGCCTGCACATGATGTGGAGATTCATGGTACTACATCTGTTTTCTCTACTCTGACAAATATATTTGTAGACGAAAACGCACTGTTGACCGTATATAATCTTAAAGGTATGCTGGTTCTTAAAGATGTAACCATCCGCGAGGCCAGTCAGAAGCTTTCGAAGGGAATATATATCATCAATGGTAAGAAAATCCTGATAAAATAAGAAACAAATAAACCAAATTCACAAATAAATAACCATCGTTTATGCTTAAACCTATAATCCGGATGCTTGCTTTTGCCACCTGTATATTTTATCCGGGGCTGGCAAATGGAGGCATACTGACAGCAGAGGAAGCGAAAGAGGTGGCTACCGATTTTTTCCAGAATGCAGACGTTTCACGTCTTGCAGATGTCGGTTCGCTGGAACTGGTATATGTAGAGAAAGTCGACACTACTCCTCGTTACTACATCTTCAATGCTACAGACAAAAAAGGCTTTATTATTGTATCGGCCGATGATACCGCACTGCCGGTAATGGCCTATTCCACAACTTCAGCATGGCTTCCACAAGCCATGCCTGAAGCTGCGGAACGCTTGCTCGAAACTCCGGCTTCGGTGCTGAAATCAAGCTCGAGAAGGAGTCCGGGCCGAGTTTCGCGGAGTGGCCGGAAACTGCTCAACACTCCTACGTGGAGTCAGGAAGCACCTTTTAACAGTAAGATTCCCAACCGTCCGCTCGTCGGATGTGTCGGAACTGCTTTGGCTGAAATTCTGAAATATCACCAATATCCTGTCAACCGTCCGTCATCTCTTGTAAAAGAAGGTGAAACAGCGACATATGACTGGAGCAACATGCGCAACGACAACTACCGCAACGGATATAACGCTGTTGAGGGTGATGCAGTCGGCACATTGGTCGCTGATGCGGCAATCGCAATCGGCACTGATTTCGGAATGTCAAGTTCAAGCGCATTCGAAGTGAAGGTTCCCTCGGCCTTGATCACCATGTTCGGTTATGATGCCGGAGTCTCATATAAAAAGGGAAGCGAGATGGACCGTGATTCATGGGACGCGCTTATTGTAAACGAGATTGATGAGAACCGACCGGTGCTCTATTGCGGTCAGGACGTATCTGCCGGCCATGCTTTCGTGTGTGACGGATATGAAATGATGGGTCCCACGGTCTATCTCCATATCAACTGGGGATGGGCAGGTGGTGCCGATGGCTTCTATGCCTCCGACGCACTTAACCCTACGATGAGCAAAACCTATAATTTCAATAATCTGACGACTGTCGTATATAACATCAAGCCGGCAAGCACATCGGCCGAATGGTCTCCAATCCACCTGACAAGCGATGAAAATCAGGTCGGAATGACGATGGATGTTACCGATATCCAGCCGGGAACGACGTTTAAAGTGAGAGCAGGTGCATTGAAAAATATATCAAACAATAATTTTTCAGGCTCAATCTCACTCGGACTTTTCTCAGCCGACGGAACATTCAAACGACTTCTCTGCGATGGAAAAAATTTCGGGCTTTCGTCATTGAATATCCTGAAATATACAGATATCTCATGCACTGTTCCTGCCGATGCAGTGATAGATGACGGCGATGTAATCCGTCTGGTTACGAAAGACAATACATCTTCCACATGGCTACCTGTCGCCAATGACCTCATCACTCTTGGTGAGGCCCGTGCCAAAGGAAACACCATCCCTTATTTCAACATCAGCTTCCCTGCTGCTGTCGAGGGTGCGGAAATTACCTATACCGAGCCTCGCGTGATTAAAGGACGTGATTTCTCGTTCAAGGTAGTCCCGACATCTCCCGAGGATGTGGTGACGGTCAAGGCCAACGGATTCATTCTTACTCCGAACGGCAACGCGTATAACCTCAGCAATGTTACAGCTGACCAGACTATAACTGTGATCGTACAGAATGCCGCCGACGTTGTGTCGAAGCGCACACTGTGGGTTCAGGCCGGCAAGCTGTCACAGCTGATAAACGATACAGAGGCCGGTACTGTGACCGACCTTACCCTCTATGGCACAATCGATGCGACAGACTTCACGTTCATGCGTGACCGCATGAAACTGTCGAGACTTGACATTTCTGGTGTAAGTATCAAAGCCAACGGTGCCAATCCGGCAAATGCAATTCCTGCAAAGGCATTCAGCAAGTGTGGTAATCTGCGCCAGATTGTATTGCCTAAAAACATCAATACTTTCAAGAGCGGCTGTTTCAGCTATTCCGGTCTCACATCTATAGAGATTCCGGCTTCGGTGGCAACTTATGAATACAACATATTCCTCGGTTGTGGAAGCCTTCGTGAAGTGACAGTTCGCCGTTCAGCTGCTGCATGGGTCAACTGGTGTGTGTTCCAAGGTACACCAAAAGCAAAGCTCATTGTCCCCGTAGGCGCTACTGCCGCATATCGTAACAAGGATTACTGGAAGGATTTCAAGGAAATTGAGGAACAGAATCCCGTTGCCGACAGCCAGTATACCGTAACCATACAGGATGCGGCAGGTATCAAATTCACCGCGATGACTGAATCGACGGAGGTAGCTCCCGGTTCTCAATATGAATTCAAAGTGGACACTGATGATTCATTCGGTGACGCGACTGTGGAGCTCTATGCCAACAATACACGTCTTTATCCCGGTGAAAACGGTCTCTATAAGGCAACAATCAACAGCAACACCCTGATCCACGCTAATTTCCGTCAGCCTGAGGCAACTTGGCCCGACTCTCCGTGGAAAATAACCGGTGCAGCCGGCGGTGTCGGTCTTGTGACTGATGTTGTGAATGTAGTGCCCGGAAAATCGTTTACGATCCGTGCGAACGCGCTTGGAATTCCTTCGGAAAATGCCGATCAGTTCTACTGTGTCGCACTTACCGATAAGGACGGCGGCGTCAAGGAGATCATATCGCCTGTCATCTATAACAGTATTTACAATTATGGCAACCAGCCATGTAATTTCGTCTGTCAGGTAAAGGATGCGACTGTGCGCGAGGGTAACCTAATCCGTGTCGTTTCGTCTCTCGACAAGAAAAAATGGAGTCTTGTCAATGCTGCGAACGATACTATTGCCGACCGCATCAGTGCCATTGGCAACCGTGTGGTATACTATAATATAAATATGCCACAGAAGGTTGAGGGTGCTTCCATACAAGGGGGAGCCACTCAGGTGGTGAGAGGTATGCCGTTCTCTCTTAAAGTTACTCCTGTCTCGGTAGATGACCGTGTAACAGTGTCGGTAAACGGAATAAACAAGGTTGTTGATGCTGCAATCGCAAATATTTCCATTCCTGCCGTTGTCGAGGATCTTGAGATAAATATACAGGTCAATCCGAAGGGCTCGAATGCCTATACTGTTGTCAATGTGAAGGAAGGAGAACTCGATGCCAAGATCGCACAGTGCCCGGCACGTCTTAAGGTGATTGGAGTGATGAGATCAGAGGATTTCGACGCATTCCGTAAACATGCCGCAACAATTGTAGATCTTGACCTTGCCGATGTGACAATAAAAGGCGCAGGGGACCTTGCAAACGCAATTCCGTCGAAGGCTTTCGCTTCGACAGGCTTTGTACAGACTGCGTTGAAGACAATCATTCTTCCGACAAATCTTGTAAACATAGAAGAGAATGCTTTCTACCGCTGTGTCAGCCTCTCGGAGGTCACAATTCCCGCATCTGTCACCTACGTCGGAGACAATGCGTTCTCATCGTGTGCCAGATTGTCGAAGATTGTCACTTTGGCCACAGCGCCTCCGGCCACAGGATATATGAGTCCGTTTCCTGCAAACACCGCCAATATCACACTTGAGGTGCCAAAGGGTGCTGAAAGCCACTACAGCGCAGCAACATTCTGGAATGAGCTCAATATGTCGACATCTAAGGTTTACTACAACATCCAGATTGATCCGGAACGTTCGTTCAACTACAACACATATTATCAGCTCACCAAGATTGATGTCTCAAAAGGTGCTCAACGGGTGACCATCGGACTTCCCAACTTTGCTCCCACATCATATAAGGACAATCCCACCTATCGTCCCGGGATAGCCTTCAAATTATATGACAACGACGAAGATGTCACAACAACATCTCCTTATCTGTATGATGGCCAGCACTCTGTTGTACTTGATCCGAATTATAAGCCCGGAACTGCCAAGTATCCCAAGAACCACATAATCAGAGTAGTATTCCACTATCCGATTGAAATAAATTGTCCAGCCGGCATCAAGGCCGAGTTTGTGGATCTGAACGAGAGCAATATCTGGAGAAACGCAGATATGAGCCTCTTCATAAAAGACTCCCAATCTCGTCCCAACCTTTTTAAAGAAGGTGAGAACTACAAGTTCAAAGTGATTTCAGAGGCCACAGGCATTGAGGCTAAGGTGAAATGTGTGAGCCACGTATTGACAAAGTTCGGAGACAAACCGGAATTTACCGATATTGAGACCATACTCACGCCCGATGAAAACGGTGTCTATACAATCAGCAACCTGCAGGGTTCAATCAAGATTGACATTACAGCATCAATCGTTGTAAGCGAAGGTTCAATGATTTCGTCAGGTGAACTTGGACTCGTGAGCGAGGAAGAGGCTAAAAACATCACCAACATAGGAGTCAGCGGAGAGCTTGATAATGCCGCTTTCACTGAGATACGTGATAAGTTCAAGTCGCTTGAAACACTCAACCTCTCTGAACTGACGAATGAGGAGATTCCTGCAAATGCCTTCCTTGACATGAGCAGTCTGAAGAGTGTGGTAATACCTGAAAATGTTGTCACCATCGGTTCGGGTGCTTTTGCCGGATGTGAGAATCTTGAATCCGTGACCCTCCCGGGCGTAGAGGCTATCGGCGACGGAGCATTTGACGGTTGCAGCAATCTCACGAGCATCACCATGCTTGGCAAGTCAGCTGACAACGCTGCTGAAGCCGTTTCACGCGCCCCGCGTAAAGCCCGGCTTACAGAGGATGCCTTCAGGGGAATAAATCCCAACTGTCTTATCTACATTCCTGAAGACAGCGGTATTGAACTCGGAACAATGCGTAACGTCATTGTAAATCAGGGAAGCTCACGCGTGGCTGATACCGATATCGTGCTTGAACAGGGATATCCTTTCAATGCGCCGGCAAGCTTCAGCCTTGGAGCAAACAGTATTTCTATGACGATTGACATCCCCGGCAGCATCAGCGACGACAATGACGGCTGGAAGGGTGTGATACTTCCGTTCGCTCCTGATTCTGTGGCTTATGGCGAAGAGTTCGTTCCGCGTGGAGAAAAGGTGCTCAATCTCCTTACACTCAACAGCGAGGAAGGCGATACATTTACCTCTGCCGACAGCATCGTTGCCAATCGTCCTTATCTGGCTAACCTCCATGCTCCGTTTGCAACAGTTCCGGTGACATTCATTGCACGTGGAAAATCTGCGGACTCTGAGATTGTCTATGATGTCAACTATACTCCTCTCGCAGAGGAAATGAGCGTCAATGGCCGTGGTCTCACTCTCTATGGCGCCTATGGTGCGGATAATGATAAGTCGGATGTCTATGTGCTCGATGAAAACGGCGTGGCATTCCGTCGTGCTGCCACCGACAGCGTAGCCGTCACTCCGTTCTCTGTGTTTGTATGTCCGTCAGAAACACAGCTGCCTGATTCTGTGGCTGTAGGTTCACATCCGCTGTGGGTGTTCAATCCTGCTCCTGCAAACGATAACGGATTTAAACTTTATCGTTCGGGTTCTGTCGAACTCCTTTCTGAAACAGCCGGTTCGACCATATATTATACGGTCGATGGATCTGATCCTGCAAGCAGCGAGACAAGAATCGCTTATGATGCGCCATTCTCACTTGAAAGTGACACACTCTCGATCAATGCGGTTGCCGAGTATAAAGGATATCTTTCGGATGCGGTGAACATGGTCTACGAACTGAGAAAGACCAATGTCAACTACAGTCTTGAGGACGGCTGGAACTGGATTTCACACAATGTGGAGAATGAAATACCTGTTGAGTCGATAATCTCTGACAATGTTGACCGTGTTGTTTCCCAGACGGAAGAAGCAATCCGCGATCCCCAGTTTGGAGTTGTCGGTAATCTCAATTCGCTGAATCCGCTTGAAGCATACAAGGTGTTTACTGTAGGCGGAAACAGCGATCAGGCTGTGAGCGGAGTTTCGTTTGACCCATCTGTGCCCGTAGCTCTCAAAAAGGGCTGGAACTGGATCGGTTGTCCGATGGAGAACAGTTGTATCACCGTTGCTGATGCCTTTGTCAATCTTGAAGCTGAGGAAGGCGACATGATTGTCGGACGCGAGGGCTTCGCTCAGGCTGACACCGACGGCAATTGGATCGGAGATCTCCAGCAGCTTGCGCTCGGACAGGGCTATATGTATCTCAGCGGAAGTGTGAAAGAGTTTAACTACAACGCAGTTCCGTCACACAGCGAAGTCAGAAAGAACATTGTCCGCGAAAACACCAAGGCTACATGGACTATCGAAAGCAGCAAATATCCTTCGGTAATGCCTATAACCTCACATATCGTTAAAGACGGAGGCATTATGGCCGCCGACGGAGAGTTTGAAATCGGAGCTTTCTGTGGCGATGAGTGCCGCGGTATAGGCGTATGTGTCGAAGGATGGACCATGATCAGTGTATTCGGTAATCCCGGCGATGAAATCAGTTTCCGCATCCTGTCGACCGATTCACACAGTGAGCATGCGTTGCCTCAGACATTGACATTCACGGAATCTCCTGTCGGTTCTCTCAAGTCTCCGTTTGTGTTTAATGCTTCGGCAACCTCGGCTATCGAGACTATAGATAATGGAGCAATAAAGGTCATCGTCGAAAATGGAAATATTGAGATTTCAGGTGACACTCAGTCGGTAGAGCTTGTCGAAGTTTATGACATCGCAGGTGTGAAGGAAGCAGCCGCGACAAATGCCGATAAGCTGAAGTTTGAGAATCTGAAGACAGGTGTCCATATCGTAGTCATATACACCGCTGACGGACACATCAGCCGGAAAGTGGAAGTAAAATAAATTTCATTTTCCGTCCTCTATAGAAAATGCCACTTCAATCGATTGAAGTGGCATTTTCTATAGAGGACGCTTCTATTGCAAAGATTTCCCGCCGGCTGTTGTCATATTTTATGCGAAACCGAAATTATGATATTACAAGCCGTAAAATATATAATTGAGCATTGAAAAAAGCTGGAAAAGAACGAAAGGGAAAATAAAATTTCTTCCCTTCTTTTCCCTTTTGTCTTTCTCCAATTAGACCTTAGACCAACAATAAACAACACCCAATCTTACATTTTTGGGTGTAAAATTGGGTGTTAATCTTGTAAATCACTGAAAATCAGTGTTGACTGTGGAGCTGGAGGGATTTGAACCCTCGTCCAAACGTGGAACTAATGAGCTTTCTACATGCTTAGTTTCTACTTGGTTTTCGTGTTGAGACAGGCAAGAAACCACCAATCTCAACCTTATCCTCTAAGTGTCTCGGCGAGTCGCGAGGCTTTCGTCGCCATATTTCCGATTTAACTGCACCACCGGGTCGATCCGTCTCGGAAAAAGGACAATCGGGTGATGTCTCGTTTCCGCAACTGTTGCGGAAATAAAGTTAATCTACTGTACTTCGATTAAGCAGCGAGAGCGTAGTTGTTTTCGCCATTTGAAATTTTGATGTCCCTGATTTAAGAGCGTAGCCATCATTGCTCTGCATGCTTACTCACCACCTCTACACGCTGTCAATACCGGTCAGCCCCGTAAAATAGGTTGGTACGTAATATTTTGTAAAATTACTGATTGTAATCATATTCTCAAAATATCAGCCGATAGAATTAACTATAATTAACTTATTAAAATGCGGATTGGCTTTAAAGTCCGTTTCGTGAAAGCCAGTTGAAGATGTAGCGGTAGAGAGGTTCTCTCACTTCGGGGGATGAAAGCACGAGATCGTGGAGGCCACCCTCGACGCGCACGCATGTGACGTCTAGCCCGAGTTGCATGCCATATTTTTTGATGTCATTTACATCAAGCACTCCATCCGCACGGTTATGTTCAGGAGTCCATTCCTCACCGTTTACGCTTCTTGACGAGTAGAGCAGGAGAATAGGGATACGGATGTCGGCTTTGCCGTTGCGAAGTCCTTTCTGGGCTTGGGTGATTGCCCGGACCCATCCTGCGGTTACGGGAGGCGATTGGGTGAATTTCCAGTCAGTGCGGTAGTTCCATTCTCCATGATAATCTTTGAGAAGACTTTCGGCATAGGCTGTCGATATTCCCTGACTGATTTTAAAATTGGGGAACAGTTTTCCGAGCATACATACGGCAGGTATGATTCTCTCCTTCCAGCCGAGATTCCAGTCAAGGAAAGGGCTGTTTAGGATAAGGGCTTTAATCTCCTTCGGATGACATCGGCTTTCAAAATAAGCTGAGGTCAGTCCTCCGGTCGAATGCCCCATGAGTATTATTTCGGAAAGGCCGCTCCGGCTCATGGCGACGAGGGTTGAATCTATGTCGGGAAAATAGTCGCTGAGGCTGCGTACATCGAAATTGCGTTCGCCGGTGGTGATCGAGCGGCCGTAGCGCCTGAGATCAACGGCATAAAAGTCATAACCATGCTCAACGAAACGGTCGCCCATTTCTGCCTGAAAGAAATAATCGTTAAACCCGTGGACGTAGAGGACTCCTCGATGAGTGCGGGTACTGTCAATCGACACGTCCGGACAGAGTTTGCGGATGATTGTGGAGACGACCTCGCCTGTATAGTCTGACGGATGGCTGACATGGCGCATTTCATAGCCGTCGCCGAGGATGTCAGGTTTCCAGCCTTCGGATGATTGTGTGAATGCCTGCAGAGCTATGCTTATCAGTATAGCGCTCAGGATTATGCGCAGAGAGTGTAGTTTCATAGACATTCTGAGGTAGGGAGATGTGGCTGTTAAATGTCCGGCCCGGTGCATCCGATAAGAGCACCGGGCCGGTAAATGATATTGTTCAGGTCTGGTGGGATTCCACGGGGCAGACTGAATCAATTTGAATTAATCAGTTCGACGATTCGAGTTCGGGAGCGATCAGCTTATAGCCCTTGCCGTGGATATTGATGATTTCGATAGACGGGTCATCTTTGAGGTGCTTGCGGAGCTTGGTGATGTAGACGTCCATTGAACGGGCATTGAAATAATTGTCGTCAATCCAGATTGTCTTCAGTGCGAAATTACGTTCGAGGATTTCGTTGACATGTGCGCACAGGAGGCTCAGGAGTTCGGATTCCTTTGTGGTAAGTTTTGTTACCTTGTCATCGATGAGAAGCACCTGTTTCTGGGTATCGAAAGTGAATTTACCAATCTTATACATGGTAATTTCTTTGCCTTTCTTGCCTTTGACACGGCGAAGGATGGCTTCGATACGGAACACAAGTTCCTCCATCGAGAACGGTTTGGTGATATAGTCGTCCGCACCGATCTTGAATCCTTCGAGGATGTCTTCCTTGATTGACTTTGCAGTAAGGAAGATGATGGGTACTTCAGAGTTTACGGTTCTTATTTCCTGAGCGAGTGCGAAACCGTCCTTTTTGGGCATCATCACGTCGAGGACGCAGAGGTCATATTTCCCCTTGAGGAATGCTTTGTAGCCGCTTTCCCCGTCTGCGAACAGATCGGCGTTGAACCCTTTGGCCTGAAGATATTCTCTAAGGAGCATGCCGAGGTTCTCGTCGTCCTCGCAAAGTAGTATGCGCAAACGTTCTTCCATAGTTCTTTAGTTTTTAGTTATTGGTAATGTTATTATAAATTTTGTTCCTACATTGAGTTCGCTTTCCACGTTGATTTCTCCGCCAAGTTCTCCGACCATTTTCTTGACGTAAGCAAGTCCGAGTCCGAAGCCTTTTACATCGTGGCGGTTGCCGGTGGATACGCGATAGAATTTCTCGAATATTTTTTTCAGGTCCTCGCGCTTCATGCCAATGCCATTGTCACTGATGGTGATGGCTATGCGTTCATTGTTATGTGTGTTTATGTCGCGCGTGCTGACCGTCAGCTTGAGGGGCACATCTTCACGCCGATATTTGACCGCATTGTCGAGAAGATTGAAAATCACATTTGTGAAGTGCATCTCGTCGACATTGACTGTCGATTCCTCCGCGTCAAGTACGGCGTCTATTTTTCCGCCATATTTCTCTACCTTGAGTTTGAATGTCGATGTGATATTCGCAATTAGCACGTTTGCATCGACATGTTGCAGACGCAGTGTCGCTTTCTGGCGTTCGAACATTGACATCTGGAGCACTTTTTCCACTTGAAAACGCAGACGTTTCGTCTCGTCGTTGATCACGGTGGATATGTGTGACAGCATGGCCGGCGATTTCAGCACAGCGCCGTCGTTAAGCATCTGTGCTGCCAGTGATATGGTTGAGATCGGAGTCTTGAACTCATGGGTCATGTTGTTGATGAAGTCGTTTTTCATCTCGGTGAGCTTCTTCTGCCTAAAAGCGAGGATAATCGTGCAGAGGAATGTCACAAGCAGAATGAACGTGAAGATAAACGACGGAATCATGAATCGTATCGACCCGAAAATATAGTCGCTCTTGGTCGGAAAATAGACCTTGAGGTAATACATCTTGTTTTTCGGATCATTTGGGAAGAGGGTCTGTATGAACATGGAGTTTTCATCGCTCAGGGTCGGATGATAGCCTCCCGAACGATAGACTATGCCTCCGACACGGTTGACCACCGCGAATTCAAATGGAAGAGTCAGTCCGTTGTTGTCGAGTTCTGAACGCAGATAGCTGTTTACTTCAGCCGAGTCGGCGCGTTCGCTTATCGGACGGTTGCTTGACTGTGTGATGATGTTGAAGATTACTTCGTCGAGCAGTCCCTTCTGATAGAGGTATTTTCCTCGCATGATCTCACGCATCGAACTGTTGCCTTTGGGTTTGTCGTTGCTTCCTTTAAGCGTGAGGTCATAGTTAGTCCCGTCGTAAGTAGTGAAGTTATAGTTCATATCGACAGTCCCGTCGGCGTTTGTACGCGGATAGAACTGAGTCTCCATCGAAGCCATGTCTTCTTCAAGAAAATGTTTGGTCTCGTCTTGTTCAAGGCGGGTGCTGACAGCATAGAGGGAGCGTTTCACGCCCTCGGCAAACTGGTCGTCACGCATTTTCTTCATATTGTTCATATACATTATCTGTATATAGAGCAATCCGATGAAAGTAAGCGCCATTATGATGGTCAGAAACCAGATAGTTGACTTTTTCATTCTCTCTTTAATATATAGATGTGTTGTCCTGCTGAAAAGGACTTTCACGTGGAGATTTGTGTGGATATTTAATATGTTAACAATTGCAATGTATAATTGTTGTGAATTTTTTCAAACAAGTTTCAACTGCATTAACATTTTGCGTCAAAATTAACATAAAAATGTGAATAAAACAACGGAGTTTTCTATATTCTATACATTATTATAGCTAAATACGCGCTTTTAACTATTTATAATACTTCAAGTTGCGATAAAATTAAGTGAAAAGGTAAATCTCGTGAAAATCGAACTGTTTTTGATAGGTCTTTGTTGTTTTATATGATGAACGAAAGGCGACATGTCATGGCCTTGTAATTAATATCGTGTCGGACTTTTGATTCAGATACCAAGTCATGAAACATTTATTCTACTAAAAAACAAATACCGAATTATGCAGACAATCATTAATCAAGAAATTCCACAGTTTTCAGTCGAAGCTTTTGTCGACGGAAATTTTAAAAAAGTGACCGATGCCGATCTCAAGGGCAAATGGTCGATTCTCTTCTTCTATCCGGCAGACTTCACATTTGTGTGTCCTACGGAATTGGTCGATATGGCCGACAATTATGATAAATTCAAGGAACTCGGTGCGGAGGTCTATAGCGTAAGCACCGACAGCCAGTTTACACATAAGGCATGGCATGATGCCAGCGATTCAATCAAAAAGGTAAAATTCCCGATGCTTGCCGATAAGACAGGTGTCCTTTCCGAATATTTCGGTGTGCTCAACTCGGATGACTTCATGTCTTACCGTGGCACGTTTGTCATCAATCCCGAAGGTAAGATCAAGATAGCCGAAATTCAGGACAATGGTATCGGTCGTAATGCCGAGGAGCTTCTCCGTAAGCTTGAAGCCGCGCAGTTCGTTGCCCAGCATGGCGATCAGGTCTGTCCGGCTTGTTGGAAACCGGGCAAGGAGACTCTTAAACCCGGCATTGATCTCGTTGGCAAAATCTGATACGAACAATGTCCGGCAAGGTGGTTTGCCGGATTTTGAAACTTATTAAATCTAGCCTTGGCAATAACACCGTCAAGCGCTAAAACAAGGAGTGGCTGTTTTTCCATTATTAAAGGGGAAACAGCCTCTTTTCATTATGACAGACTCCGATACATCTGCCCCGATAATTGAAGATTGAGTCGGTCTTGGAGTCCTGTTATCGCTTGGAATTTTTCCTATATGGATGTGATGCCTGCTGTGGGAAAAGTCGTTTTAGCAGGTCGGGGCGATGGAGTCGCTGTAGCGATCGCATTATATCGGGACGGTATGCACGGTCATACCAGAAGAAATATTTTCTCTGTGCGAGTTTCTCCTCCGGAGATGTGGCGGTGAAGATTTTCTCGCCGGTATAAGGATGGTAGCCTGTATAATATATTTCTGTTGACAGGGTCATTGGCGTAGGCGTGAAATCCTGCACCTGCTCTAAATGGAGATTAAGTTCTTTTGTCTCTGCTGCGAGCTGGGCCATGTCAATTTCGTGACATGCAGGATGCGAGGAGATGAAGTAGGGTATGAGCTGTTGTTTGAGGCCGTGACGCGAATTGACCCGTTCAAAAAATCGGTTGAATTCGTGATAGAGCTGGAAGGAGGGTTTACGCATTATGTTGAGCACTGTCTCGGATGTATGTTCCGGTGCGACTTTGAGCCGGCCGGATACATGAGATGTGATCAGCTCCTCGTTATATTGTCTATTGGCGGCATCAATCACCGGGTCACCGGTGTGGTGCATCGACAGGTCATAGCGGACACCGCTGCCGACAAACGATTTCTTTATTCCCGGAATGGCATCGACTGCATGATATAGGTCGAGCAGCGGACGGTGGTCTGTGTTGAGGTTCGGACATACTTTAGGGTGCAGGCACGATGGCTTGAGACATTTCTCGCAGATGGATTGATTTTTACCTCCCATCCGATACATGTTTGCGCTCGGAGCGCCGATGTCGCTTATATAGCCTTTGAAATCCGGCATCTGTGTCACCTGTCTGACTTCGCGCAACACAGACTCCTTGCTTCGCGATGCGATAAATTTGCCCTGATGAGCGGAAATAGTGCAGAATGAGCAGCCTCCGAAACATCCTCTGTGTATGTTTACGGAATGCCGGATCATTTCGTAGGCAGGTATGCGCTTGTCTTTGTAGCGGGGGTGTGGCAGACGTGTATATGGAAGATCGAACGACGCGTCGATTTCTGCAGTAGTCATCGGTGGGTACATCGGATTGACTTTCACCCAGAATCCATTGTGGAGTTGCCATAGCGTCCGGCCGTGCCTTGCGTTGCTCTGCTGTTCGATATGTTTGAAATTCTCAGCCTGCAGCCGCTTGTCGTGCAGACAGTCGGTGAACGAGTGCAGGATTATATCGTCTTTCCCGGGAGAAAAATCTGTCTCCGGGATGCGGACCACCGTTTGCGGAAGGTCGGTCATTGATGACAGGGGTGTGCCTTCGTTGAGTTGCCGTGCAATTTCGAGGGTGATTTTTTCACCCATGCCATAGCTGATGATGTCGGCCTCACAGTCGGCGAGCAGTGACGGACGCAGACGGTCCTGCCAATAGTCATAGTGGCTGAGACGTCGCATCGACGCTTCGATGCCACCGGCTATTATAGGAGTGTCCGGATAGAGTTCGCGTAGTATTTTTGAGTATACGATTGTAGGATAATCAGGGCGCGCTCCGTGGCGTCCGCCGGGTGTATATGCGTCATCGCTGCGACGGCGGCGCGCGGCTGTGTAGTGGTTGACCATAGAGTCCATAGCTCCTGCCGAAACTCCGAAAAAGAGTCTTGGAGCGCCGAACTTTTTGAAATCGCGTAAATCATCCTGCCAATTGGGCTGTGGCACGATAGCTACGTTGAAGCCCGCATCCTGAAGCACACGGCCGATCACCGCTGCGCCGAATGACGGGTGATCTACGTAGGCATCTCCTGAAAAGAGAACGATATCCACGTGATCCCATCCCAAAGCCTTCATTTCCTTGACACTTGTAGGTAAAAATCTGTCGGCGGAAGGATATGGCGGCCGGTTGACAGCCGGTCTGTTAGTCTTGGATGTGTTATACATAATATATATGTTGTTTATACTGCTTGGTTGGTTATCCGGATTGGATTTTCTGTTGTATGGTTTTTATCCTTCGGCCGGCATTCTTGAAAGCTGGTCTTCCATTGCGAGCACCTCGTCGCGCAGACGGGCGGCTTCGATGAAGTCCATGCGTTTGGCTGCGTCGACCATGTCCAGACGGCGCTTGGTGATGAGCTTCTGTAGCGAATCGGCTGACAGATATGGCATGACTGGGTCGGCGGCGAGGTTGACTTTTGTCCCATATTCTTCGGCGTATGGCACAGGCGCTTTCGAACGGCCTGTCTTTTTTTCTTTGCCGGATGATGCCGAAAGTGGACGTGACGGCTTAATCTTGCCGGCGGTATCGTCGTCGGTCTCAAGCCCGATGATTGAATTGCGCGCCTTTATGATGGCCTGAGGCGTGATGCCGTGTTCCTCATTGTAGGCAAGCTGGACAGCACGTCGTCGTGCGGTCTCGTCAATGGTCTGCTGCATCGAGTCTGTAATCTTGTCGGCATACATGATGACTGTGCCGTTGAGGTTACGGGCGGCTCGACCGACAGTCTGGGTGAGCGAGCGGTGGCTTCGGAGGAAACCTTCCTTGTCGGCATCGAGTATGGCCACAAGGGAGACTTCAGGTAGGTCGAGACCTTCACGCAACAGATTGACACCGACAAGCACGTCGAACTCTCCGGCTCTCAGTCCGTCAAGAATCTTGATGCGGTCAAGTGTGTCGACGTCGCTGTGTATATAGGCTGTCTTTATGCGCAGCCGCGTGAGATAGTCGTTAAGCTCTTCGGCCATTCTTTTTGTAAGGGTTGTGACCAGCACGCGTTCGTCGCGTTCGATACGTTCGTTGATTTCATGAAGCAGGTCGTCAATCTGATTGAGCGAAGGACGTACTTCTATAATCGGATCGAGCAGGCCGGTGGGGCGGATAATCTGTTCAACCACCACGCCCTCGCATTTTTCAAGTTCATAGTCGGCCGGTGTCGCGCTTACATATAGCACCTGAGGGGTCAGTTTTTCGAATTCCTCGAATTTCAGCGGGCGGTTGTCAAGCGCGGCCGGCAGACGGAAGCCATATTCGACAAGATTCATTTTTCTCGAAAGGTCTCCTCCATACATCGCACGGCACTGCGGAAGTGTCACATGGCTCTCGTCGATGATGGTCAGGAAGTCTTTGGGAAAGTAGTCAAGGAGGCAGAACGGTCTCATGCCGGGCTGACGTCCGTCGAAGTAGCGGCTGTAATTCTCGATTCCTGAACAGTGGCCTACCTCGCGGAGCATCTCGACATCGTAGGTCACTCTTTCGAGTAGGCGTTTGGCCTCCATTTCCTTGGCCTCGCGCATGAAATAATTGTATTGCTCGCCAAGGTCGAGTTCAATCTGTCCGATTGCCGATCCCATTCGTTCGGGTGATGTGACAAAGAGATTGGCCGGATATATCTGGAATATGTCGTGAGATCCGAGCGATGTGTTGTCGTCTGGATGCAGTGTCTTGATGGATTCGATTTCATCGCCCCAGAATGTGACGCGGACAATGATTTCCTCGTAGGCGAGGCGTATGTCGACCGTGTCGCCCTTCACACGGAATGTTCCGCGTGAAAGTTCGATTTCATTGCGTGAATACAACGACCCTACAAGTGAACGGAGGAACTTGTTGCGTGTTATCTTCTGTCCGACTTTTACGGTCACGACATTGCTGTCGAAGTCCTCAGGATTGCCCATACCATAGAGACACGACACCGATGACACGACCACGACATCCTTTCGGCCTGACAGTAGTGCCGAAACCGTTGACAGACGGAGTTTCTCGATCTCATCGTTGATCATGAGGTCCTTTTCGATATATTTGTCTACGGTCGGGATGTAGGCTTCAGGCTGATAGTAATCGTAATAAGACACGAAATACTGCACCGAGTTGTTTGGGAAAAATCCCTTGAACTCGCTGTAGAGCTGTGCTGCGAGGGTCTTGTTGTGGCTGAGGATGAGGGTGGGTTTTTCAATCTGGGCTATGACATTGGCCATTGTGAAGGTCTTGCCCGAACCGGTCACGCCAAGGAGTGTCTGAGCTTTCTCTCCGGCATTGATGCCGGCAACTAGCTGCTCGATTGCCTGAGGCTGGTCGCCGGTAGGTTTATATTGTGAAGATAACTCGAATTTCATAACTTACAAAGTTACGGAATTTAAGTGTAATATCCTATAGCGAAATTCCATCCGCTAAGAATTTTTATGGACTATTTGCATAAGTAATATTTGTCGTTACTTGACTTTTTATTGGGGCTTATGGTATTAAGGCGATACCGACGGAACAATTGCGGTGATATAATGGTTTATATTTTCGTATATAACCCGTTAAACACATTATGCAGACAGAAACTACAACCTCACGTCAGAATCAACAGGTCCATCGCGTCACCATAGCGGCGCTACTGGTGGCTATAGGTATTGTTTTTGGTGACATAGGCACGTCACCGCTTTATGTGATGAAAGCTATCATGGGTGTTGACCGCGGATATGGTCCGGACTATGTGATAGGCGCGGTGTCGTGTGTCATCTGGACTCTTACCTTGCAGACTACATTGAAATATGTTGTCGTCGCTCTGCGTGCCGACAATAAGGGCGAGGGTGGGATTCTTGCTCTCTATTCGCTCATAAAAGGATTGAAACGGAGATGGATTTATATCCTTGCCGCTATCGGGGCGAGCGCCTTGATTGCCGACGGTGTTATAACTCCTGCCATGACTGTGACTTCTGCCATAGAAGGATTGCGAGATCTTGACCCCGACGCGCCGGTGTTGCCGATTGTGGTCTTGATTATTTCGGGTATATTCCTTGTCCAGCGTCTCGGGACTAAGGCTATCGGCAAATTTTTCGGTCCGTTCATGCTTGTATGGTTTCTGATGCTCGGCATTCTTGGCTTGATCCATCTTTCAGACCATTGGGCTATAATGAAAGCTTTCAATCCATTGTATGCGGTCAGACTTCTTGTAGATTACCCGGGGTGGTTTATGATTCTCGGTGCTGTGTTTCTATGCACTACCGGTGCTGAGGCTCTCTACTCAGATCTTGGACATTGCGGACGTATGAATATCACCTATAGCTGGCTGTTTGTTAAGCTCATGCTGATACTTAATTATCTTGGACAGGGAGCATGGATAATTTCTCAGGCAACCGGTTATCCCGAAAATATCAATCCGTTCTATGGGGTCATGCCACGATGGTTTCTCCCTGCCGGAATCATCATAAGCACCGGCGCGGCCATTATAGCGAGTCAGGCTTTGTTGAGTGGATCGTTCACCATCTTCAGTGAGGCGATGAGTCTCGACTTCTGGCCACGTCTGCGAATCAAATATCCGTCAACTGTAAAGGGTCAGTTATACATTCCACTTGTCAATTGTTTCCTGTATGTAGGCTGTATACTGACTGTTGTCATTTTCCGTACCTCAGGTCACATGGAAGCTGCTTATGGCCTTGCAATTACTATCACTATGCTTATGACGACGATGCTTCTCGCTCTGTATCTCAGACATAAGGGAGTGAAACTATGGATTGTTGGTGTCTTTACGGTTGTTTTTACCTTGATCGAGGGTGCGTTTTTCGTGGCCAATATGTTTAAATTCACTCATGGAGGTTGGTTCACATTGTTGATCGCAGGACTTGTCTGTGCCGTGATGCTTGTGTGGCGCAAGGCTACAAGAATCAGGCGTAAATATATAGAATACAGGTCGTTTGATGATTATACTGATATTATCAAGGATATAAAATCGGATAAGGAGATTCCTAAATATGCCTCTAATCTCGTGTATATGAGTCGTTCGGACAAGGCGTGTGAAGTTGAGAGCAAACTGATTTATTCAATAATCAATAAGCAGCCCAAACGTGCAGACCACTACTGGATACTGCGCGTTGAATTTACCGACAATCCAGATACGTTGGAATATGAGCGTACGGTCATTGTCCCGAATACTATTACAAGCTTCAAATTCCGTATCGGATTCAGGATTCAGCCTCAGTTGAGCGTCTATCTTCGTCAGGCAATAGAGGATATGGTTGAAGACGGACTGATTGACCTGACGAGTGATTATCCGTCGCTCCGCAGCCATGGCATATCAGGCGATTTCAGATTTATTATCATACATCGCGTGTTCTCTCAATCAAGTCAGTGTAACAGCCGCAACAGATTTCTGATGAATTTTCACGCTTTGTTGCGCAAGATGGAGCTTGATGCTGGAAATGCTTTCGGATTTGACACAAGTAATTTGAAAATCGAGACAGTCCCGCTGATTATAAATACTCATACTCCCCGCCGTATCATGCGTATCCAATAGGCGCAAATCATACCGTCAGCGGGCCATGTAAGCCGATTCTTACATGGCCTGCTGGTTTATTTAGGAAGTCTACCTATGTGTGCAGGGTTATCGCGCAAGGTTGAATATGGCCTCTGTGTCTTTAGCCTCAAGTGAGAGATAACCTCCGATTTTCGGTCCTTTGTTCTCATGAAGCTTTCCGACGAGTTTCTCGATGTCGGGATTTTCTATTCCAAGTTCTTTCATTGAGACAGGAAGTCCGATGGAATGGAAAAATTCGCGCAGGAGTCTGATTCCTTCCATAGCAGCCTTGGAGTCATCGTTTTCCGTCACATCGAACACCCTGCGGGCAAACTGTGCGACTTTAGCCGGACGGCGTTCTCCGACATAGCTCATCCATGCGGGGGTGATTACGGCAAGACCTGCTCCGTGAGTCACGTTGTATAGGGCGCTCAGTTCATGCTCGATGAAGTGTGAGGCCCAGTCCTCACGTCGTCCGCATCCGCAGATTCCGTTGTGGGCGAGTGTACCGCTCCACATTATGTTTGCACGTGCGTCGTAGTTCTCAGGCTCGGCCATTACCTTCGGTGCTTCGGCGATGATTGCTTTAAGCAGCCCTTCGCACAGGCGGTCGGTCACTTCCACTCCTTCCGTAAGGGTGAAGTAACGTTCCATGATGTGTACCATCATGTCGGCTATACCGCTTGCAGTCTGATAGGGTGGGAGAGTGTATGTCAGTTCCGGATTAAGACATGCGAATTTCGGACGTAGCTCGGTGTCGGTGCGCAGAGACAGTTTCCGCAGTCCGTCGAGGCGTGTGATGACCGAGTTGCCGCTACCTTCGCTTCCGGCTGCCGGAATAGTAAGGATGACTCCTAACGGAAGCACCTTCTCCACAGTTGACTTGCCACAATAGAAGTCCCAGAAATCACCTTCATACAGTATGCCTGCCGCAATGGCTTTTGCAGTGTCGATAACAGATCCTCCACCGACAGCGAGGAGCGCGTCAACGCCTGCCTCACGTCCGAGAGCAATGCCGTCATACACTTTATCATCCGTCGGATTCGGTTTGACACCTCCAAGTTCCGTGACAGTAATACCTGTGTCGCCAAGAGATTTTCTTACGCGGTCAAGTAGCCCGCTGCGTATGGCAGACTGTCCGCCATAGACGATCATTACATGTTTCCATCCGGCTTCATGGCAGAGGGTCGCAGCCTTACACTCAGCTTCGTGTCCAAATACGTATCTCGTCGGGGTGCAGAATGAAAAATTGTCCATTGAATGCAAATGTTTTGATTATTGATATTAGAAATAGCAGGGGCGCCCCGAATAGAGCGTCCCTGCATAAATGATTGATATGGAAATATCAGTGAGATTATTCCTCGCCTTCGAGAAGTTCAAGCATCTTGATTGCAGAGACGGGGATACGTGTGCCGGGGCCGAAGATGGCTGCAACTCCCGCTTTGTAAAGGAAGTCATAGTCCTGAGCGGGGATAACGCCACCGGCGGTCACGAGGATGTCTTCACGTCCGAGCTTTTTGAGCTCTTCGATTACCTGCGGGATGAGTGTCTTGTGACCGGCGGCAAGCGATGACACACCAAGGATGTGTACGTCGTTTTCCACTGCCTGACGGGCTGCTTCGGCCGGAGTCTGGAAGAGAGGACCCATGTCGACGTCAAAACCGCAGTCGGCATAACCTGTAGCGACAACTTTTGCGCCACGGTCATGTCCGTCCTGACCCATCTTGGCAATCATGATACGGGGTTGACGACCTTCGCGCTTAGCGAATTCTTCACACATCTGCTGAGCCTTCACGAAGTCGGGGTCAGCTTTGGTCTCTGATGAGTACACGCCTGAAATTGTTCTGATTACAGCTTTATAACGGCCTACGACTTCTTCGCAGGCATCCGAGATTTCGCCGAGTGTCGCGCGTAGGCCGGCGGCCTTGACTGCGAGGTCAAGGAGGTTGCCTTGCTTGGTGCGTACACATTCGGTGATTGCTTCAAGTGCTTTCTTGACAGCCTCTTCGTCGCGGTGAGCCTTGAGGTCAACGAGACGGGCAACCTGATCCTTGCGGACTTCGGTGTTGTCGATTTCGAGGATGTCAATAGGATCTTCGTGGTCGAGACGATATTTGTTGATACCGACAATCGTCTGACGGCCGGAGTCGATGCGGGCCTGAGTGCGTGCGGAAGCTTCTTCGATACGCATCTTTGGAAGACCGGATTCGATAGCCTTGGCCATACCGCCGAGCTTTTCGATTTCCTGAATGTGCTCCCATGCGCGGTGTGCGATCTCGTTGGTGAGGGCTTCCACGTAGTATGAACCACCCCACGGGTCTACCTGCTTGGTGACCATTGTCTCCTCCTGAATGTAGATCTGGGTGTTGCGTGCGATACGTGCCGAGAAGTCGGTCGGGAGTGCGATAGCTTCGTCAAGAGCGTTGGTGTGGAGTGACTGTGTGTGGCCGAGGGCAGCGCCCATCGCTTCGATACATGTACGTCCGACGTTGTTGAAGGGATCCTGTTCGGTGAGCGACCAGCCTGAAGTCTGTGAGTGTGTACGGAGTGCGAGCGACTTCGGATTCTTCGGGTTGAACTGCTTGACAATCTTGGCCCAGAGAAGACGTGCGGCACGCATCTTTGCTACTTCCATGAAGTAGTTCATGCCGATAGCCCAGAAGAATGACAGACGGGGAGCGAAAGCGTCGATGTCGATGCCTGCGTTGATACCTGCGCGGAGATATTCGAGACCGTCGGCGAGGGTATAGGCAAGCTCGATGTCACATGTCGCACCTGCTTCCTGCATGTGGTAGCCTGAGATTGAAATCGAGTTGAACTTAGGCATGTTCTGCGAAGTGTACTCGAAGATATCTGCGATGATTCGCATCGAGAATTCCGGTGGGTAGATATAGGTGTTACGCACCATGAATTCCTTGAGGATGTCGTTCTGGATAGTACCTGCCATCTCTTCAAGTTTCGCGCCCTGTTCGAGACCTGCGTTGATGTAGAATGCGAGTACCGGAAGCACTGCGCCGTTCATTGTCATCGAAACAGACATCTTGTTCAGGGGTATACCTTCGAAGAGCACCTTCATGTCTTCGAGAGAGCAGATTGACACACCGGCTTTGCCGACGTCGCCGACCACGCGTTCATGGTCTGCGTCATATCCGCGGTGTGTGGCAAGGTCAAACGCAACTGAGAGGCCTTTCTGTCCCGACGCAAGGTTGCGGCGGTAGAATGCGTTTGATTCTGCTGCGGTGGAGAATCCGGCATACTGGCGGATAGTCCAAGGACGGAGTGGGTACATGGCGCTGTACGGGCCACGGAGGAAAGGAGGAATACCTGAAACGTAGTTGAGGTGTTCGAGACCCTCAAGGTCGTTTTTGGTATAGATGGGCTTTACCGGGATAAGTTCGGGGGTAAGCCAGTCTTCCCCCTGAGTTTCGGGAACGTGCTGCTCACCGAAAGCATCCTTTACTATATCGATTTCTTTGAAATTGGGTTTCATATCTGAATAATATGTATGATGGGGGTGACTTTTTACTTCTTAAGCAGTTTTGCGTTAAATGCACGGAGTGTTTCAAGGACGTTGCAGCGGACATGAACGAAGTCGTTGATTCCGATAGCCTTGAGGTCGTCGGTGCATGCGGGGGCACCTGCCACGACAAACTCTGCGCGGCCGTCAAGATATTTGAAGGCTGCGGGAGCGAGTTCTGCATATTCGTCGTCGCTTGAGCAGAGCACAACGATGTCAGCACCCTTTTCGAGAGCTGCGTCAACGCCCTGTTCAACAGTGTCGAAACCGAGGTTGTCGATGATTTCGTAGCCGGCGCAACCGAAGAAGTTTGATGAGAACTGAGCGCGTGCAAGACGCATTGCAAGATTGCCGATAGTGAGCATGAAAACTTTCGGACGGTTTGATGCGGCTTCTGTTTCGAGGCGGAGTGCTTCGAATTCGCTTGCCGCACGCTTGGTCGGCAGACCGGCGGGAGTCTCGCAGGCATCTCCGTGGCCTCCGCAAGAGCAAGAGAGCGAGCCTTTGAGGTCGACAATCTTGTCGGCTGCCATTTCGTTGATGTTGGGATACTGGTTTGTTCCGAGAAGGATTTCCTTACGGCGGGCCACGTCTGTGTGACGTTTTTCAGCGCTTTCGCGGATAGCCTTCTGGATGTTGTCGTCGTTACAGCATGCAAGGAAGCCTCCGTTTTCCTCTACTTCGAGGAAGAGTTTCCACGCTTCTTTAGAGATAGCCACGGTGAGAGTTTCCACATAGTAGCTGCCGCCTGCAGGGTCGATTACCTTGTCGAGATGGCTTTCTTCTTTAAGAAGGAACTGCTGGTTGCGTGCAATGCGCTCTGAGAATTCATCGGGTGTCTTGTAGGGGACATCAAACGGAGTGACTGTAATGGAGTCAACACCTGCAAGAGCGGCTGACATTGCTTCAGTCTGGCTGCGGAGCAGATTGACGTGTGCGTCATAGAGGGTCTGGTTGAAGCGCGATGTGATTGCGTGAGCGACCATCTTGGCTGCTTCTTCAGATGCACCATACTGTTTCACGATCTGGGCCCAGAGCATGCGGGCTGCGCGGAACTTGGAAAGCTCCATGAAGAAGTTTGACGAAACGCCCATGTTGAACTTGATGCGTCCGGCAACTTCATCTGCGCTGCGTCCGGCATCGGTGAGAAGAGTCATCCACTGAGCGCCCCACGCAAGAGCATAGCCGAGTTCCTGATAGATGTATGCACCTGCGTTGCTGAGCATGTCGCTGTCGACAGAGAGGACGCGGAGGTTCTTGACTCCTTTGACTGCATCGAGAAGTTCGCATGCCATCTGAGTGAGGGTTGCAGCATCAAACGCAACCCCTTTGCGCAACGGTTTGCGGAAGGGATTGAAGTCGATAGAACCTTTGAATGTATCTGCACATCCCTTTGATTTGATATATTCTACGAGAGCTTTTGCAAGCGGAAGGGCTTTCTTGACGCAGCAGGTGAAGTTGATTTCTACCTTTGCGATGTCGATGTCCTTGAGAGTGGCCTCAAGTGTTTCGGCTGTAGGCTCGTCGATATGGAAACCGAGTGAAGTGACACCTTTTGTGAGTACGTCGAGGGCTTTCTCATTTGCTTCGGCCGGAGTCTCGGCGATGATTTCCTGACGGGTGAGCCAGTCGTTGTCGGTACGTGTACCGCGAACGAAGGGATATTCTCCCGGAAGTGAGTTTGTGGTTTTGAAGTTTTCGATGTCTTCAAGTCTGTACATAGGCTGGACATTGAAACCTTCGTTTGTGCGCCATACTAACTTTTTATCAAATGGAGCACCTTTAAGGTCAGCTTCCACCTTGGCTTTCCACTCTGCGGTGGATATAGGGGGAAACTGTTCAAACAATTTTTCTTTTTTTTCTGCCATAATGTATGGTATTAAATATTCTGTATCGGGGTTTAGGTTAACCAAGATTTCAGTAAATTCGATATGCAAAGTTAATTGGAAACTTCCTAAAAGCAAAGAAAATAAAAAGAAAAAGTTGGGAGAATCGGCTAAATTGAAGGAATAAGAGCTGCCAAAGAATCCATAATCCAGAAGATTGTGATGGTTCTTTGGCAGCTCCGGTTTATTGTAATGACAGATAGGTGCCGATGGTTGACTGAAGTATTTTCAACAGCCGTTACACAATATATTATTATATATGGTTTATTGTTTCATGAGGTATGCCTTGAAGTCTTTGAAATCAGAGGTCATGGAAACGGATTGTTTCTGTCCTTTCATGAAGTCTGCGAGACGGTCGGGTATCTGGATTTCTGCGCCGATGGCTTGTTCGACCGTATCTTTGAATTTTGCCGGATGGGCGGTTTCAAGGAATACTCCCGTTTCGTTTTCTCGCAGACCGGACTGCAGTGCGCGGTAGCCGCATGCTCCGTGAGGGTCAAGGATGTATCCTGTGTGGTTGTAGCATTCGTTCATTGTCTCACGTATCTGGTCATCGGAGAAGGTATAGCCGCTGATAAGAGACGAAATGCGTTCATGCGAACCTCCGTAGAGGTCGAATATTCGGGCGAAGTTGCTGGGATCGCCTACGTCCATTGCGTTTGCGATTGTCTGTACGCTCGCTTTGGGCGAATAGACTCCTGAAAGAAGATAGTTATAAAAGATGTCGTTGGCGTTGTTGGCGGCAATGAAACGTTTGACAGGAAGTCCCATCCGGTGGGCAAAAAGTCCGGCCGTTATATTGCCGAAGTTCCCGCTGGGCACACTGATTACAAGATTATCGCTCTTGCCGATGGCTTTCATGCGGGCATAGGCATTGAAATAGTAAAATGCCTGAGGGAGAAACCGAGCGACATTGATTGAGTTGGCTGAGGTGAGTGTCAGATGCTGACACAGATCCTGATCCATGAATGCGCTCTTTACAAGGCGCTGGCAGTCATCGAACACTCCATCTACCTCAACGGCTGTGATGTTGCGTCCGAGAGTGGTGAACTGACATTCCTGAATAGGACTGACCTTACCTTTTGGATAAAGTACGTAGACATGGATGCCGTCCACGCCGAGAAATCCGTTGGCAACGGCCGAGCCAGTGTCACCGCTGGTGGCGACGAGAACGTTTACGGTGCGTGTGTGGGAGCGTTTTTTTATGAAGTATTGGAGCAGTCGTGCCATAAAGCGTGCTCCGACATCCTTAAAGGCAAGAGTCGGGCCGTGGAAGAGTTCGAGACTATATATGTTGGGATTTACTTCTGCTACCGGGCAGTCAAATGAAAGCGTATCGCGGACTATGCGGTGAAGTTCATCGGCTGGGATGTCTTCTCCGAAAAATGCGTCTGCCACACGGCATGCGATTTCGTGAAATGACATTTTGTCGATGTCATTGAAAAATTCTTTAGGAAGAGCCTTGATGTGTTCAGGCATGTATAGCCCCCTGTCTGTAGCGAGACCTTTGACCACAGCTTCTTCGAGCGTTGTCTCCGGGGATGAGTGGTTGGTGCTGTAATAAAGCATTTTTGGCTGGTGTTTAAAGTGTGTGTCAAATGTCAGAGTCTCATGAATTCCTCCATGAACTCTTGGAGATGGAGAGTTCCGTAAGCTCCTTGTGTGCAGCTTTTTTCATCATAGACTGTAACGTCGTCGGGGATTCCTCCGGGTGTGTAGATTGTGAACGGAACGGGTTCTCCTATATGTATGCGCCGTTCGACGGGTGTCGCATGATCTGGCAGGAGGGCTATGCGGACCGGTTCATCCCAGTCTGCAAGTTCATCCATTACAGGACCAACGATGCGGTTGTCGAGATATTCGATGGCCCGTATTTTAAGGTCGATGTTCCCATCGTGTCCGGCTTCATCGGTCGCTTCTACGTGGAGAAATACAAAATCATCCGTGCGTAAAGTGTCGACCGCAGCCTTGGCTTTGCCTTCGTAGTTTGTATCTGCAAGTCCCGTCATGCCGGGTATGACGATGGTCCGAAGTCCTGCGTAGTGTCCGATTCCTCTGATGAGGTCGACGGCTGAAATTACAGCTCCGCTTTTAATAGATGGATACATCTGCTGCAGGGTCTGCATTTTCGGACGGTAGCCGGGACTCCACGGCCAGATTGAATTGGCTGTCGGATGGCCTTCGGCTTTTCGCCGAAGATTTATCGGATGTTCGGCAAGAAGTTTCTGAGATCGGAGAATGAGGTCATTGATCAGTCCGGCAGTTTCCGCAGATGACATGCGCGATGCGTCTGCGGCTGTTTCGGTCGCAGGTTTTATCAGCAGATCGCGCCACTGCTCTTCCGGATGGTCGTGTGGTGGGGCGCATTTGATGTGCTTGTTGGCGCCTTTTATGACGAGCAAATGTCTATATTGTATGCCCGGGATGAATTTCACTCGCTCACTGCCGAGGTGGCTGTCGAGGTATTTGATTAGCTCGGCACCTTCCTCGGTGGTCAGATGTCCTCCGTGATGGTTGGTAATCTCACCTTGCTGGCCGAGAGTGATTATGTTACATCGCATTGCCATATCATCAGGCTCCATCTCGTAGCCGATGCTTGCGGCTTCGAGAGGCCCGCGCCCCTCATAGACTTCATTCAGGTCGTAGCCGAGGATGGACGTGTTGGCCACTTCGCTTCCGGGCGAGAAGCCTTCGGGAATGGTGACAAGTGTCCCGCATCTTCCGGCCGAGGCCAAACGGTCGAATGAGGGTGTTGAAGCATACTGAAGAGGCGTTTTTCCTCCCAGAGAGGCGATAGGATGATCCGACATCCCGTCGCCAAGGATTATGAGATGCTTCATAGGCGCATCAGTTGTTGACGGTAGACATGATGTTGGCGAACACGCCGGCTGCGGTGACCTCTGCGCCTGCGCCATAGCCTTGGATAAGCATAGGATATTCGCGATAGCGTTCGGTAGTCAGGAGAACGATGTTGTTAGAGCCTTCCAGTCCGTAGAACGGATGACGGCTGTCGACCGCTTCAAGTCCGACACTCATCTTGCCCATTTCCATTCTTGCGACAAAGCGCCAGCGTTTGCCTTCCGATTTAAGCACTTTGCGCCGGGCCTCGAAATCCTCGTCAAGTTCGGGCAGTCTGTGCCAGAAGTCGTCGAGTGAGCCTTCGAACAGTTCTGTCGGTATGAAAAGATGCTTTTCGACTTCGCTTTGTTCAGCCTTATAGCCTCCTTCGCGTGTAAGGATTACGAGCTTTCTGATTACGTCCTGACCGCTGAGATCGATGCGCGGGTCTGGTTCGCTGTAGCCCATCTCCTTTGCAAGACGGACAGTTTCGGAGAATGGAACATCGGCTGACAGAGCGTTGAATATGAAATTGAGCGTACCGCTGAGAACTGCTTCGATTTTAAGGATGCGGTCGCCCGACGAGATGAGGTCATTGATTGTGCCGATAATAGGCAGCCCGGCTCCGACATTGGTCTCAAACAGATATTTGACACCTCGTCTTAGAGCCGTGTCCTTGAGACGGCGATAGATGTCATAGCTGCTTGATGCGGCTACCTTGTTGGCTGCCACTACAGAAATGTTATGGTCAAGGAAGGTCTGGTAAAGGGCGGCAATGTCATGGCTTGCCGTGCAGTCGACGAATACACTGTTGAATATGTTCATGCCGACGATTTCGTCGCGCAGACGCTCAGGGGTGCTTTCCGGGCTTGCCTCAAGCTCTTCACGGTAGTTTGCGAGGTCTATGCCTGAACGCGAGAAGATGGCGCGACGGCTTGATGCGATTCCGACCACGTTGAGTTTCAGACGATGTGTGTTTCTCAGAGTCTCCTGTTGGCTGCGTATCTGCTCGATGAGCATACCTCCGACAGTTCCGACTCCGCAGATAAACAGATTGAGTTCCTTGTATTCGCTGAGGAAGAATGAATCATGGATTACATTGAGCGATTTGCGCAGTGAGTCGCCGTGGACCACGAACGATATATTTGTCTCGCTTGCGCCTTGGGCACAAGCAATCACGCTGATGCCGCTTCGGCCAAGAGTCCCGAAGAGCTTTCCGGCGATGCCGGGAGTATGCTTCATGTTTTCGCCTACGATCGCAACGGTCGCGAGGCCGCTTTCGGCGTGCATCGGAAACATCGCACCCTCTTCGATTTCCTTCGCGAACTCGTGGTCGAGCACACGGATGGCTTCTTCCGCATCTTGGTCACGTACGCCGATTGAAGTAGAGTTTTCCGACGATGCCTGACTGACCATGAAGACTGAGATGCCGTTTTCGGCAAGGGCGGTGAAGATGCGGCGGTTGACACCGATGACACCTACCATCGAAAGACCGGTCACTGTTATGAGCGAAGTCCCGCTGATGCTTGAAATGCCCTTGATCGGTTTGCGGTCATCCTCCACATCGTTGAGGATAATCGTGCCCGGGCCGTCGGGATTGAAGGTGTTTTTAACGCGGATAGGTATGTTTTTGACACATACCGGATATATTGTCGGGGGATAGATGACCTTTGCTCCGAAGTTGCAAAGCTCCATCGCCTCCACATAGCTCAGGGAGTTTATGGTGTAGGCGGTGGGGATGACGCGCGGGTCAGCGGTCATGAAACCGTCGACATCAGTCCATATTTCAAGGGCTTCGGCGTTGAGTGCGGCGGCGATGATCGAAGCCGTGTAGTCGCTTCCTCCGCGTCCGAGATTGGTGACCTCTCCCGATTGTTTGTCAGTGCTTATAAATCCTGGGACTATGTGTATGCGTCCGCCGAGCACTTCGTGTCTGAATTCTTCGGCAACGAGAGCGCGTGTCAGCTCGCTGTCAAGGATGGAACGTCCGTGTTTCTGCTCGGTTTTGATGAATTCGCGTGAATCGTGGAGCTTGCTTCCGTTTATGAGCCGGCACACGATGCGGCTGCTGAGCCGTTCGCCGTAGCTGACGATTGCGGCTTGCGTTTTGGGGCTGAGGTCACGGATGAGGTAGACACCCTGATATATTGACGAAAGCTCTGAGAGGAGTGTGTCGATTTCCTCTTTAAGCTCGTCAGGGCGGTCTGTGATCACACTGGCGATAATATCGTGATGACGTTTGACTATGGTCTCGAATAGTTCCCGGTAGGATTCATTGCCTTCGGCTGCTGTCCGGGCTGTCTTGATGAGAAGGTCGGTCACTCCGCCAAGGGCGCTTACTACGATTATGGTCGGTAAATTCTGACCTTCGACGATGCTTCTGAGATTCAGAAGACTGTTTGCGGAACCTACGGATGTCCCGCCAAATTTTAATACTTTCATTGGTTTTGGTGAGAATTGTGTCTGTCGTCGCGACGATAGACTTAACTTTACAAACAGTTGTTTAATTTGAGGGGCAAAATTACTCAAATTTATTATTGAAGCCAATGTTTTTAGAAAAAATATTAAGCAAAAATGCCCTTGAAGCTGAGAATTTATTGCCGAAAGCCGGCCTGATGGCGTTTTGTATGGCATTAGTCGGGAAATGTCGGGAAAAATTCGTAAATTTGCACGTTCAAATCACGCTCTTAAATCAGTATGGCAGAAAACTCCCTATTGTCACGTCTTGATGGCATCGAGGCCCGCTTTGAAGAAGTGGGCACGCTCATCACCGACCCTTCGGTGATTCAGGATATGAAACGTTATGTCCGTCTGACCAAGGAATATAAGGACCTTGAAAAACTTACGGCCGTGACACGCCACTACCGTTCGTTGCTTGGCAATATTGACGAGGCTCGTGAAGTGCTTGCATCGGAAAGCGACCCGGAACTCCGTGATATGGCCAAGGAGGAACTTGACGAGGCTACCGGTGCGCTTCCTGCTCTTGAAGAGGAAATCAAGCTGCTTCTGATTCCTGCAGACCCTGAGGATGCCAAAAACGCCATCGTTGAAATCCGCGGTGGAACCGGTGGTGACGAAGCCGCTATTTTTGCCGGTGACTTATATAAGATGTATGTGAAATACTGCGAGTCGAAAGGCTGGAGTGTGGCAGTCACAAGTTTCAGCGAAGGTGCAGCCGGTGGTTTCAAGGAAATAGTCATGGCCGTGACCGGCGACAACGTGTATGGAACGATGAAGTATGAAAGCGGTGTCCACCGCGTGCAGCGCGTTCCGGCTACGGAGACGCAGGGTCGTGTCCACACATCCGCCGCCACTGTCGCTGTTCTTCCCGAGGCCGAAGCCTTTGATGTTGAAATCAATGAAGGCGAAATCAAATGGGATACCTTCCGTTCGGGTGGAGCAGGCGGCCAGAATGTCAATAAGGTTGAATCCGGTGTGCGTCTGCGCTACATGTGGCGTAATCCGAACACGGGTGAAAGCGAGGAGATACTCATAGAGTGTACCGAGACGCGCGACCAGCCTAAGAACAAGGAGCGTGCACTGAGCAGACTACGCACATTTATCTACGATAAGGAACATCAGAAATATATCGACGATATAGCTTCGCGCCGAAAGACGCTCGTATCAACCGGCGACCGTTCGGCGAAAATACGTACCTACAATTATCCGCAGGGCCGCATCACCGACCATCGCATCAACTATACCATATATAATCTTCAAGCCTTCATGGACGGAGAGATTCAGGATGTGATCGATCAGCTGACAATCGCAGAAAATGCCGAGAAACTCAAGGCGGCGGAACTCTGAAACGTATTGTGTGCCATATAATTAAAGAACAATAATATCAATAAAAATATATGAACCGCGAGCAAATCATTGAACAGATTAAGAAAAAAGGTTCTTTCCTCTGCGTCGGTCTCGACACGGACATAAAGAAAATTCCTGAACATCTTCTGAACGAGGAAGATCCGATTTTCGCATTCAACAAGGCTATCATTGATGCTACCGCTCCCTACTGCGTAGCCTACAAGCCAAACACCGCTTTTTATGAAAGCCTCGGCGTTGACGGCTGGAAGGCTCTTGACCGTACTGTCAGATACCTCCGTGAAAACTACTCCGACCAGTTTATAATAGCTGACGCAAAGCGTGGCGACATCGGCAACACATCGTCGCTCTATGCCCGGGCGTTTTTCGAAAATATGGGTGTCGATGCCATAACCGTAGCTCCATATATGGGATTTGACAGTGTGAAGCCCTTCATGGAATATGACGGCAAATGGGTGATACTTCTCGCTCTCACTTCCAATCCCGGAAGCCATGATTTCCAGTTCCGCACAGACATGACCGGCACGCGTCTTTTCGAACAGGTGCTTGAGACGGCTCAGAAGTGGGGTACACCTGACAACCTTATGTTTGTGGTCGGCGCTACTCAGGGAGCGATGTTTGCCGAAGTGCGTCGTGTGGCTCCGTCAAGTTTCCTTCTTGTGCCCGGTGTCGGCGCTCAGGGTGGCAGTCTTGAAGATGTGGCGAAGTGGGGCATCACACATGAATGCGGTCTCCTTGTCAATTCGTCACGTGGCATAATCTATGCTTCCAAGGGTGAGGATTTTGCTGAGGCTGCCGCTGCCGAGGCACGTAAACTGCGTGACCACATGACTATCCTTCTCTCGACCTACGGCGTGATCTGATTACGAAGCTGTTCAGATTGAAAATCCATACAGACCCGCGGCTACCGGTGCTATCCATCCGGCAGCCGCGGGTCTTGTATCGGATTCCCACACTGTTATGAGGTTTTTGTTTCAAATTTTACTGTTTTTGTCGTGAATAAATGTCAATCGCGACATGCTCGTTTTGATTATTAGTCGGAAAGCATTATATTTGCAGACTGTTAGTAACTTAATCTATAATATTATTCATCGCCCTGACGCTTTTTAATTTTACTATTTTGATTCTTAAAAATTAATACCATATTCAGTTCGTTTATGAAACATGTACTACTCAGTTCGGTGCTTGCGACGGTGTGTGCTGTCGGCAGTGCCTCGCCCGCGACCATCGACAAGCTTGAAGCCTTTCCGGGTGCGGAAGGATATGGCCGTTACACCACCGGTGGACGTGGTGGCAAGGTCTATCATGTGACCACTCTTGAAGACAACAATGAGCCCGGTTCGTTTCGCTATGCCTGCAATCAGTCAGGTGCGCGTACAATTGTCTTTGATGTGTCGGGTAATATCCATCTGACCTCAGCATTGAATTTAAGAAGCGGCAATGTGACTATCGCCGGACAGACAGCTCCCGGCGACGGCATCTGTATCACCGACTATCCATTCAGCATCAAGGCTGATAACGTTATCATCCGCTTTGTCCGTTTCCGTCTCGGCAACAAGAATGTCACTCTAAACGGAGCTGACGGATGGGATGCTCTTGGTTCACTCGACCAGAAAAATATTATGGTCGACCACTGCTCGGTCAGCTGGAGCATTGATGAATGTCTGTCGTTCAGCGGAACGAGCAATACTACCGTCCAGTGGTGTATCGTCTCACAAAGCCTTGTGAATTCCGGTCACAGCAAGGGCGGTCATGGCTATGGTGGCAACTGGGGTGGTGAATACGGCTCTTATCACCACAATCTTCTTGCCCATCACACATCGCGTTCACCACGCCTCGGCCCGCGTCCCACCACTCAGCTTAACGAGGTGATGGATATGCGCAACAATGTGATGTTCAACTATTCTGGTGAAAGCTGCTATGGCGGCGAGGGTATGAATGTGAATATCGTCAACAACTACTATCAGCCCGGGCCCGGCAACAAGTATTCGGGTAAGACCAAGGAATCGCGTATCGCATCGGTCGGCATCCGTACTGTCGATTATTGCCTTGATAAAGACAAAATCGCAACTGCCTATAACAATGCTATGGGCACAAAGATTACAAAAAGCAATCTGACCGGATCTTTTGTCAACGGTAAACCTTATATTTCTGTATCCGGAAGGCGTTACGAGATTTCCGACGACAACAAGATTACGGTAGATGACAAGAGCATATCAATTTTCTGGAACAGTTACTATCCTGCGCTTCACCTTGTCGGTACTTATTATGTCGACGGAAACAGCAACAGCAATCTGTCGAAGGTCTATGAAGACAACTGGACCAATGGTATGTATGACCAGATCTCGCGATGGGAAATCTGTAGTAATAACGCGGCTTGGGAAAACACCAAGCAGGACATGAGGCGTGACCTCCCTATTGAATATGTCTATACGACTACCCATTCTGCTGATGATGCCTATAAAAATGTGTTGGCCTATGCAGGTGCTTCGCTCAGCCGTGACGCGCTCGATGAAATGATTGTCAATGATGCGAAGAACAATGTCGCAGCTTCAGGAACAGGTTCCGGGCTTGACAAAGGCTTCATCAACACTCCTGACGACATCACTTATCCTGAAGGCACGGAACTTGACGGTGTGCTCCCGGTGCTTAAATCGGCTGAAGCTCCCGCCGATCGCGATGGCGACGGTATTCCTGACGCATGGGAAGAAGCCAACGGTCTTGATCCCGATGATGCTGCCGATGGCGCTAAGGTCACGTCAAGCGGATATACAAATCTTGAAGTTTATCTCAACTCTCTTGTAGCGCATATCATGGAAGGCGGAAACGCTAACGGAAAAATGCTCAACGGAGAGCTGACGTTTGCTGATGAAGCGGTGGAACTTCCGGTCTATACTCCTTCGGTCGATGATCCTATCGTCGTTCCCGGTGAAGTGTTTGAATGGGAGATTTCTGACGGAACTGCTCAGGAAGCAGGCATGATTCACAAGGAGAGCCGTCTGCCGTTCAAGTTCGGAACTGATATAGAAGTCAACTGTAGCAACGGTTCAAGAACCTACAACCACGGTTCGGGTGTAACCGCTGAATACATAAAGTTTGCCCGCAATGACACATGGACAATAAAACTGCCTGAAGGAAAGGTTGCGACTGAGCTTACTTTTGAAGGATGGTCAAACGCCAAGGATGACACTTCAAGCTATATAATGTCGATTGGTGACACCCAGTTTGACGCTGCTCAATATACCTTCCCGGTAAATTCAAGCCCGGCGGCTGTGCATACAGTCACACTGTCAGAACCGATGAATGAGATTCCGGTCAAGTTTGGCGCGGTTGAATCGGTGTTGAAGATACGCATAAAGGGCGCAGGTTCAGACCAGAGTGCCATCGAGGACATTGTGGTTGATCCGGCTGGCGCTTCCGGCAATGGCAAAATATACAATATCATGGGAGTCGAAGTGCGCGAACCGCTTCTCCCCGGTGTGTATATTCGTGACGGTAAGAAGTTTATCGTTCGATAAAAATGGAATAATCCGATAGTAAAAGCGGGAGAGACATCAATCTCCCGCTTTTACTGATATAATAATCACGCTCTGAAAGATATAATCGTGAAAAAAATCTATACTTCAATTGCTGTGGCGCTTCTGTCGGTGTCAGCGGTTTCAGCCGGAAGCCTTGTGCCGACCGCTATCCCTGCATTCCCGGGTGCAGAGGGGTTTGGCCGTTACACGACCGGTGGCCGTGGCGGCGATGTATATCATGTGACAACGCTCGACGACAATGAACTCCCGGGTTCGTTTCGCTATGCCTGTAATCAGGCTGGCCCGAGGACGATAGTTTTCAATGTCTCAGGCACTATTTTTCTAAAATCGCAACTGCGGCTTGAAAATCCCGATGTCACCATTGCCGGTCAGACAGCTCCCGGCGATGGAATCTGTATAGCCGACTATCCCTTTCTCATTCAGGCCGACAATGTGATTGTGCGTTTCATGCGTTTCCGTCTTGGCGACAGGCAGGTGGCGCATCATGAGGGAGACGGACTCGGTGGAAGCGGCCACCGTAATGTGATGGTCGACCACTGCTCGGTCAGCTGGAGCATAGACGAGTGTATCTCGGTCTATGGAATGACAGACTGCACGGTGCAATGGTGTATCGCGTCACATAGCCTCCACAACAGCGGTCACAAGAAAGGCCCTCACGGCTATGGCGGAAACTGGGGTGGAAGCGGAGCGAGCTACCACCACAATCTCATGGCAAATCATACGTCGCGCACTCCGCGTCTCGGTCCGAGCCCCCACACCCAGACAGACGAAAGGATGGATCTGCGCAACAATGTCATCTATAACTATGGCTCGAACGGATGTTATGGCGGCGAGGGAATGACGGTCAATATCGTCAATAACTACTTCCGGCCGGGGGTGACGTCAAACCTAATGCCTGAGCGCATAGCAAGTCCCGGAATACGCACCGTGCGCTACTGTCTCAATACCCGTCGACTTGCTGAAGATTATAACCGTTATTTCGGTACTTCCCTGACACGCGATGAGCTGAAGGGCATAAGGACCGGTGGTGCGTCGGATGGCAAGAACCAAGTGGTCATTGCCGACAGGACATTTGATATTGACATGGCTGACAATTCCATTGATGTCGAAGGCCGTAAACTCGGAGTCGGGTGGAACGTCTGGGCGCGGATGCTTCATAAATGGGGCCGCTTCTATGTGCGTGGCAATGTCAACCATGAAATTGCCGCCGTCGGTGATGATAACTGGAAACTCGGTGTTCTGGACCAGATAAAGCCCGGAGATTTTGACGGATATTGGGACGACAGCATAGAGCGTGACATTCAGCTCCATTCTCCGATGCCTTATGAGCAGACCACCACGCATTCGGCTGAGAAGGCTTATGAACTGGTGCTTGCCTATGCCGGTGCCTCGCTCAGTCGTGACGCATATGATGAAATCGTAGTCAACGATACCCGCAACGGGAAAGCTACTTTTGGCAACAGGGGAATAATCGACTCGCAGGATGAGGTTGTCTATTCCGACGGTTCGCGGGCGTGGCCTTTGTTGAAGAGCGCAAAAGCTCCTCGCGACAGCGATGGCGACGGCATTCCGGATGTCTGGGAGAAGTCTCATGGCCTGAATCCCAAAAATCCTGCTGACGGCCGGGAACTTGCCGCGTCAGGCTATACCAATCTTGAAGAGTACATGAATTCTCTCGTGTCGCCGATCATGGAAGCCGGTCTGGCCGGAGGAAAGGTGATGGGGGGTACGAAGGAATTTTCATCACTCGGTTTTGACCGTAATTTTGAGAACAGGACACTTCGCATCGACTATCTGTTTTCAGCGAATCCCGATGGGAAACGCGGTGTACACCTTTCGGGGCAGTCGTCAATGGACGGCTGGGCCGGCAGGAGATACAATCTTTCGGATCTGCCCCTTCAGGGCGCGGGTGTGGTGACGGTGTGCTCGGAGGCCACGGGCGATACGCTCTACCGCACTTCCTTTTCGTCGCTCTACCATGAATGGCTTTCGACAGAAGAGGCTGCGACAACTCCGAAATCCTTCGAGCATTGTGTGCTTGTGCCTTATCCTAAAGAACCGGCGCTGATCCACATCGACCTGCTCGATAACCGGCATGAACCAATGGCCTCGATGAAACACCGTTTTGACCCTAAGGATATTCTGATTGCCAAGAAAGGTCGAGGCAAACTGCCCGACCACCGCTATATCCACAAGGGTGGAGAAAGTGACGAGGTTATCGACGTGGCGATTCTTGCCGAAGGCTATACAAGGGAGGAAATGGACAGCTTCTACCGACATGCGGAAATAGCCGTTGAATCAATCCTGTCGCATGAACCGTTCAAAAGCAAGGCATCGAAGTTTAACTTTGTTGCCGTGGCGACACCTTCTGATGATTCCGGGGTGAGTGTGCCTCGCTTCGGCAATTGGAAATCAACCGCATTCTCGTCGAATTTCTCTACGTTCTATTCTGACCGATATCTGACGACATTGCATGTCAAGGATATACACGACGCTATTGCCGGAATACCATACGAACACATCATCATACTTGCAAATACCAATGAATATGGAGGCGGTGGCATCTATAACAGCTATACTCTGACCACATCGCGCCATAAGGATTTCCGCCCTGTGGTGGTCCACGAGTTCGGACACAGTTTCGGCGGCCTTGCCGACGAGTATTTCTATGAGGGCGATATCATGGATGAAAGCTATCCGAAGGACATCGAGCCGTGGGAGCCGAACATCACCACACTTGTCGGCTTTGACAGCAAGTGGAAATCACAGATACCTGATGGCACGCCAGTCCCGACACCTGCCGCCGATGCAAAGAAATATCCGATAGGTGTGTATGAAGGTGCGGGCTATACGTTCAAAGGAGTCTACCGTCCTGCCGACAGATGCAGGATGCGTGACAACACGTGGCCCGTATTCTGTCCGGCATGTGAACAGGCATTGTCGAATCTGATTGATTTCTACGTCAGTGAGTAAAAAATATGGCGTAGAGTTTTGATAAATCGATTAAAATCCATACCTTTGCACCGCCATTACGAATTAATGCGTCCTACCAGCGCAATTTCGGTAACTTTGACAATAAAAACTCCAGATAAGAAAATGAAAGCAGATCTCCATCCTTCCAACTACCGCGAAGTAGTATTCAAGGACATGTCGAACGACGAAATCTTCATCAATCGTTCAACTATCGCCTCAAAAGAAACTATTGAAGTTGACGGCGTGACCTATCCTCTGGTCAAGCTTGAAATCACCAGCTCATCTCACCCCTTCTTTACCGGCAAGCAGAAGCTCGTTGACACTGCAGGTCGTGTGGACAAGTTCATGAGCCGCTATGGCAACCGCAAGAAGAAATAAGACTGAGGCTTATCACTATCATTTTGCTTTAACGCATATCGCGCGCTTCATATCCGGCTGACGGATTGGAGCGCGTGTTGCTTACCGTTTAAAATTGTTGCTATCTGATTGCTTTTTAACCTGAAAAATAAACACTTTGTAGTCTGAATAATTCTGCGTAAATTTGCAAATACTTTACACTGAAAATCATAGTATATGAAATTCACTCGACTCAGCATATTGGGTGCGGTAGCGCTCGGAGCTTCCCTTTCCGGTATTACGGCTTCAATCAAGGATCTACCTACCCGTGAAGTAAATGGCCGTAACTATTACTATTATGAAGTTGCGCCTAAGGAGACCGTATATTCAATATGTCATCGTCTCGGCATTACCAAGGACGAACTTGTGAAGTCCAATCCAAGTGTGGCTGACGGTCTGAGATGGGGCACTGTATTGTTTTTCCCTGTCGACGTGGAACAGACTGACGAATCACAGTCTTCGTCATCGCCCGCTGCTGTCCGGCCTTCTGAACCGAAGGGGGTCAGCATCATCACCCATCACGTTGAAAAAGGACAGACAATATATGGCATAGCCACCCGCTACGGTATAAGTACAAAAGATCTTATCGAACAGAATCCTATCGTAAGCGAAGGTCTTAAAGCCGGACAGACGCTCCACATCAGTGTCCCCGCCAAGGAATCGGCAGCTACGCAAACTTCTGCTCCGGCCACACCCGCAGCTGCTTCTGCCACCTCTGCTCAGATTAGCCATGAAACTTCGGCCAGCAGTGGATATATAGTCAAAAAGAAGGAGACATTCTATTCTATAGCCAATGCCCACGGCATAACAGTAAAGGCCCTTGAGGCGGCAAATCCCGGAATCACCGTTCTCCGCGAAGGACAGGTGCTGAATATACCTTCAGCTGTCACTCCCGCAACTGTCAGCGTTGATCAGCTTGCAGAGGCCGCAGGAGTCAAGACTGACAGCACGGCTGTCAGCACTCAGGGCGGCGCGCCTACGGTCAGTGTAAACGACCTCGCCGCTGCAGCAGGTGTCCCTGAACATGGGACTGAACTTTCGGTGGCGGTAGTGCTTCCGTTCATGCTCAACGAGGAGACTCCGTCGAAAAGCGCCCAGCGCTACACTGAATTTTATAAAGGATTCCTTCTCGCAGCCGACAGTCTGCGTAACAACGGGACGCCTGTGCGCATAAGTGTGTTTGACACTGAAGGCTCGACGGCAAAGGTTCATGATATCATTGCAAATCCCGAGCTGAAAAACCATCGTCTCATCATAGCCCCCGACAATTTAGAGCAGTTTGCCATGCTCGGAGAGTTCGGCCGCGTGAACGGGATAAAAGTGCTCAACGATTTCATAGTCCGCGACGAGACATACCGTACAAATCCTGCGGTCATGCAGGGAAATATCCCGAGTGCGATTATGTTTGAGAAAGCAGCTGACGTGATGGTTGCCAGAATGGCGTATACAGTACCTGTTTTCCTTAATCTGACCGACGGTGCCAATGACAAGACCGAATTTATTGATGCGGTAAAGAAACGTCTTGATGGAAAAGGCACGCAGTATAAGACGATAACCGTTGAAGGAAAACTGACAAAAGCGAACCTTAAGGAACTCCCGGCGGAAGGGAATTACACATTCATCCTGAACACCGGCCGTCAGAGCGACGTCAACCGTCTGCTTCCCGGACTGATCGAATGGCGTGATGAAGCTGTAATGCCTTCGATTAAGGTTGTAGGCTATCCGGAATGGATTACGTTCAGAGGCGAGACTCTCTCAAACATGCACAACCTCAATACTCTTGTCTATTCGCGCTTCTTTGACAATGAGGACAGCCCTCGTTCGCGCCGTATTGAAAGTAAGTTCAAGCAATGGTATGGCACCGGGATGGAAAATGCTATTCCGCGTCAGGGCATCCTCGGATTCGACACCGGTATGTTTGTGCTGAACTATCTGAAAAATGCCGGGCATCATTATGACGGTGTGCAGAACGGGTTCAGTTTCTTTGTCCCCGATGGAGCGGCCGGCGACTGCAACGGGTTGCTTTATATAATCAACTATCGTCCCGGCGGACTTATAGAAAAGGCCAGTATCTGAAGATGGACTCCAACCGTTTGATCAAGTTTTTCCGTAGGCTTACTCCCTGCCTCCCTTCCGGCAGAGCCGGATTACTGTTTGTGGCGATGCTTCTGCCGTCGTGTCTTCTGGCTCAGAGGGAGTATTCCCCGAATTTTGCCATAGGAGGCAAGGCCGGTGCGACGCTTTCGAGTGTGTCGTTCTCACCGGAGGTTCACACAAAATTTGCACAAGGTCTCACGATGGGTATAGCTGCGCGATATACGGAGGAGAAATACTTCGGCCTTATCGCCGAAGTGAATTTCACTCAGCGTGGCTGGGCAGAGGATTTCGCTCGCGATGAAGCTCCGCAGTTCAACTACACGCGGACGCTGAACTACATCTCGATTCCGCTGTTGACCCACATCTACTTCGGTTCGAACAAGGTCAGAGGTTTTGTCAATCTTGGCCCGGAAGTCAGTTTCATGCTGTCGAATTCGATTTCAGCGAATTTCGATTATGAAAATTACAGTTCAATCCATGATTTCCCCCAAGGCTACAGGACCAACGAACAGTTGAACATGCCGATTGACCGAAAGTTTGACTATGGAATTCTTGGAGGTGCAGGTGTGGAGTTTATAATAAGACGCAAACATTCGATAATGCTTGAAGGCCGTTATTATTTCGGCCTTGGGAATATCTATAAGGATTCAAAACGCGACTTTTTTGCCGCATCAAGAAACCAGTCAATAGAAATTTCATTGAAATATATGATAAGAGTCCGATAGGCGGCCAGTCTTTCAGCCTTTTGGCTTGAGAATAGCACAAGTGCGAAATTCAATCATGACTACTACGGTCAGATGTTGGATTTCGCACTTGTGCTATTCTGTAAATCAGCATTTCGCAGTCGTGTCAGCTCAAATCTGTCGTGGATGCCGGCGAGAGTGGGGCAGGGACTGCGACCTTTGCCGGAGATTCGGGTGACTGGAGTTGTTTTTCTGTTTTTGTATCGGCCTTGTCTTCGGCAAATGTAGCTTGGGTCGACACGCGTATTGGAAGAAGTTCCCATAGGCGGTCAGGAAGGAGACTCCAAGCCCTGACAAGAAGATTCCATCGCCAGTCGACTATGCAGACCCGTTTGCGGGCGATGATTGCACGTACGATTCCGACGACGGCATGGTCAAGGGTCATTGTCATCGGATAGATGCGGTCGGGATTAAGGAGCGGTGTGCGTATCCATCCCGGACGGATATCTGTGAATGATATGTCAAGACCCTGCATGCGTGCGAGCTGGTCGAGTGCTGTCAGGTAGGTCTGCTGATATTTTTTAGATGCGGAATATGACGCAAGTTCTCCGATTCCGTTTGTACCCGCCACGGATGTGACGGCTGCGATGCGGCCGCGTCGGCCATGCGACCTGAAGTAGCGGAAGGCGGTGTCGATCATGCGTGTGAACCCGACTACATTGGTCTGGGCAGTCGCTGTGTCGTGTTCTGTTACAAGCGCCTCGTTCTCATATCCGATTCCTGCGACATGGAAGTAGATGTCCATTCCTCCGAGACGGTTGATAAGGTCGCGCATACGGTTTGGAGCATCGGTGTCGTCGATGTTAATCTGGGCGTAGCGTATTTTTTCGGGATAGTCAGACTGAAGTTTGCGCAATACTTTCTCCTTGCGCCCGGCTGCTCCGACAAGCCAGCCGGCTTTGGCAAAAATCTCGGCTACGCGCAGCCCTATGCCTGACGTAGCGCCCATTATTACGATTCGTTTCATCTATAAATGTTGATAGGTGAGTATATTTAGTGTCATATAGGTAGAAACGCTGTAAAAGAGTTTATGGTTTATATGTACACGTCATATTGTGCAGTTTTGAAGGTGAAAAGCAAGATGTGGATGGATGTGACAGGATGTCAGACTCCGATGCAAAAATAAAAAAATCGGCCGACTTTTTGAGGTCGGCCGACTGGGATAAGTTTTGTTGTAGTGTGAATTTCTGGAATTCCGATGATTATTTCACAACAACTTTCGAAACCTTTGAACCCTGACGCTTGATGAAGATACCGTTTGAAGGATTATCTACACGCACGCCCTGAAGGTTGAAGTATTCTACGGGAGCGTTTTCGTCAGCAGCAATGTCGGTGATGGCTGACTGGTCAGCAGAAGGGATGAAGCTAAATTCTTTGAGTCTCCATTTAGTACCGTTAGTGTAGAAATTGTAGTAATTGCCAGATACTAAGTCATACTTGACAGATTCGCCTGCGGGAATCTCTTCTAATGGCTTTGCTCCGGATTCAAGCTGGCTTCCATCAGGAAGTGTGCAAGGAATCGTGTTGGTCTGGTCTCCGTTTACTTCCATGTGGATAGATTTGTTGGTAGCTACGGCTGCTGCATATGTAATGGAGAGGACTCCTGACTTGTCGGGTGTAAAACGGATTTCGAGGCCGTTTTGATTGCCACGGACATCGCTACTTTTTGAAAAATCCCATTCTCCAACGCCTACATTTGATCCTTTAGAAGTATTGTCAAGGAATTCAGCTTTGATAGAAGGAAGGTTGACAGTTTTGTTTTCAGGTTCAGTTCCATCGGGTTTCCAAGTTTCAGCGGTTTGAGCAGATGCTGTTAAGACCATAGCTGTTGCGGCAAGAAGAGTAAAAATTTTTTTCATACAAATTGATTTAAGTAAAAATAAAAAAAAAACTAAATAATTAGTTATAAAGGATTCGCGTGATGAACAAAAGGTTTAAATTAATTCTAATTCGCAAATTTCATGGTAATATTATCATGAATTCATACACACGGCAAATTTACACCGAATTATAAATTCTGACAACTATTTAACTGTATTTAACGATGAGTGTTTCGTAAATGGTTTTTCGAATATAGAAATATTAAATGATGTGAAAATTGTCACTTCGGATGTAACTATTTGGAGGGATTGAACGTCTTATATATAAAAGAGAGGATATGACTCTCTGTAATATGAAATTAATTAAGCTTCCATTTTGTAATTAAATCAGCTTAAATTTGCACTGATTTGAATATAAAGCAACAGAGGGTTGGTCGAGATGACCGACCCTCTGTTGCTTTGGGCTTATAAGAGGTGAATATTTTTTTCAGGCTAATGTCCGGCGGTTGATATAATCGGAAAACGCATCCTTGTAGCTGTCGGAAATAGGAATCTGGACTTTCCCGAAAATAATACGGTTGCGTTCGATTATCTTTATTTTTGACAGATTGACAATGAACGATCTGTGTATGCGCATGAATTGTGATGCAGGTAGTGTCTGTTCTAGGGTTTTCATGCTCAGAAGAGTCATGATTGATTTATCGGTGCCGTCGACATAGATTTTCACGTAGTCTTTAAGTCCCTCGATATAGATGATGTCGTTGATGTTGATCTGAACGAGTTTATATTCACTTTTTATAATTACATAGTCGCCATCCGTGAACGCGTTTTCTCCGTTTTTATGAGGTGAGTTGCGCTTGATCAGTTCATGCCAGTTGAGAGCCCGGTTCGCGGCTTCAAGAAACTCCTCGTAGCTGATCGGTTTGAGGAGGTAATCGAGCGCGTTCACCTTGAATCCTTCAACGGCATAGTTGGAATAGGCTGTCGTGAAAATGATTCGTGTCGTCGGGGGGATGATTTTGGCAAACTCTATCCCGTTGAGCTGTGGCATCTGTATGTCAAGAAACACGATATCTATATTATCGTTCAGTATCACAGAGATTGCATCTCTCGGTGATGAGAATTCTCCGATGAATTCAAGAAACGGGGTTTTCTCTATGTAGGATTTGATTAGACCTGATGCGAGGGGTTCGTCATCAATGACGCAGCAGCGGAGTGACATATTGGTGTTATTTAAGTAGGGTTTTATTTCATTCTATACGATTGTCTACATCCATATAGTCTGGTTAGCTATCGTCAATGCGGAAAGATGATATTTAGACTGATTTTTTATTGAAAAGTTTAAAGAGGTCTTAAGATGATTATCCTTTTTTACGACCATCTTGATTATAAATTGGGCCGAATATGAATTTTCAGACATACTTCGTATGATTTGTCTGTCGTCGTTATGTTGAGCTGTGCGTCGCGTCCATATATCAGGTCGAGTCTGCGGTGAAGATTTGATAGTCCGATTCCTCCGCTGTTACACTCGTCCTCAGTGGTAGAAGACGGTAATCTGGTTTGGCTCCCTGATGTCAGGAGGCCGTTCGATGTACGGCATTCAATAGTGTTGTCGTGGGCAGTGACTGATATTTCAAGCGGGATTTCCGGTGTGTGTATCCCGTGTTTGAAAACGTTTTCAATTAGTGTTATGAAAAGTAGCGGTGCGACGCGCAGAGTCTCGTTGTTTCCGGCATCAAGTGTCACGTTGAGTCTTATCGCAGAACTCAGCCGTAGTTTCATAAGGCTTACATAGTTGTCGATGAAAGCGAGTTCCTGTTTGAGAGAGACTGTGGCGGAGGTGTCGTAGAGCACGTAGCGGAGTAGCCGGCTAAGTTCGTGGACTGCTTCCTGTGCTTTGGTCGGAGAGATGGCGATAAGAGCGTATATCGAGTTAAGGGTGTTGAACAGGAAATGAGGATTGAGCTGGCTTTTCAGATTTTTCAGTTCTTCTTCACGCTGCATGTTGACAAGATCCTGCCGTCTGCGGTCAAGCTTTAGCCATTTGTCGCCGAGCCGTAGGGCTGTAGCAAATCCAATTACAAGAATCAACATCACTACGTCGCGCGAGAGCATGCCGATTGATTTTGCAAAATACATGCTTTCGGTCGGCGATGGATGGTTTCTGAGAGGAGTGCGCCCTCCAAGATGGCCTTTGAAGCGCCAGATGAGATATATAAGCCCGAGGGCTACTATGATCAGAAGGAAATTGTAGCCGAAAAAACGCAGGAAACGTCGCGGCTTGTCGAATGACTGCTCGATTATGCAGTAGTAGTTGGCATAGAATACTCCTATGAACACAAATGTCTTTGTGTACATCCACATTTTTATCGGCCGTCCCGGATTGGCAAGACTCGATAGAATCTCGGGAAGGATAAAAAGTATGATTATGCAGAGGAGGTGGGTCAGAAAAGTGGTGATACGCTGGCGTGTCAGGATTTCCTTCATGGTTTTTATAAAATTGAGCAATGGAATGTAACAAAAATAAAAATTTTCAGTTTCCCATGCAAATCGGATGGACAATGCAAAGTTTTTCACCGACTAAGATGGCCGTTTCATAACAAATGTTAAGTTAAAGATGGTGCGTTTTCATTTAATTTGTTCATAATCAGAGGGAGCGTATCTGTCGCTATGTGGTTTCTATCCATCACGGGGTGCGACTCATGACAATGGATTTCGGCTTCAACATTTGTTCCTTAAAATTTTTGGCAGTTTTACCACCATTTGCCTTTAAAGCCGGAGGGCTGTCCCGCTGCATTATCAGCGGGACAGCCCTCCTTGCAATATTGCGTTGTTATGACTTTCAGTATTAACTGATGGTTAGTCCTGATTGAGGTTAACGCGCTTGAATGCTACAACAACAAGACCCTTCTGAGTGTTGTCGAGGAACTGGCCTACAGTGAGCTTGCTGTCCTGTACGTATTCCTGTTCCATAAGGCAAGATTCCTTGAAGAATTTGTTGAGACGGCCGTTGGCGATGTTCTGGATCATTGCTTCGGGGAGGTTTGCAGCCTTGGCCTCGGCAGTGACCTTGATGATTTCGCGACCCTTGGCAGCGTCTTCTTCAGTGATCCAACCCTTAGAGATGTTGGATTCGATGTGGTCTTCTGAGTCGAAGTGGTTGGGGTTGAGGCCGGCTTTCTTGAGAGCGGCTTCAACAGCCTTGCGTACCTGCTCCTGCTTGGTCTTTTCAACAGCGACAGCGATTTCCTGATCGATGGTGGCCTGAGGAACATCTTCGCGACTAACAGCAACGGGGTTCATTGATGCGATCTGCATACATACCTCACGGCCGATCTGAGTATCAACGCCTTCGAGGTTGAAGCCTACGATTGCAGCAAGCTTGTTGTTGAAGTGGTTGTAAGCAGCAGTTGTAGGGGCTTCTACAACTTCATAAGCGCCGATTTCAGTCTTTTCGCCGGTCTTGCCGCTTTCCTCAGTGATGAGGTCGGCTACAGTCTGTCCGTCAACAGTGAAAGCCTTGAGCTCTTCGACTGTTTTGAACTTGTTGGCCATAGCGATGTCCATGAGTTTGTTGGCGAGGGCTACGAAGCCGGCGTTCTTAGCAACGAAGTCAGTTTCGCAGTTAAGAGCGAGGACAGCAGCGAAAGTGCCGTCTGTGCGGGCGATTACACAGCCTTCAGCTGCCTGACGGTCTTCGCGCTTGGCGGCTACGGCCTGACCTTTTTTGCGGAGAATCTCGACAGCAGCTTCGATGTCACCGTCAGTCTCGGCAAGAGCTTTTTTGCAGTCCATCAAACCGGCGCTTGTGAGGTTGCGCAGTTTGGTGATGTCTGCCATTGTTACTGCCATAATATAGTTGGAGTTAGAATGTTTTGAAATAATGTTTGATTATTCTGCTTCAGCTGCAGGTTCGGCTGCTACTTCAGCTTCATTTTCGTCCTTGCGGCTTACGCGACGACGGTCACGACGGGGAGCGTCAGCGTTTTCGCCGGCTGCCTTTTCGTCGGCCTTCTCAACCTTGCGTTCTTCAAGACCTTCGGTGATTGAAGCGCATACTGTGTCGAGGATAAGCTCGATTGACTTAGATGCGTCGTCGTTTGCAGGGATTACGAAATCAACGTTTGAGGGATCAGAGTTGGTGTCAACGATAGCAAACACGGGGATACCGAGACGGTTGGCTTCGGCAACTGCGATGTGTTCCTTGCAAACGTCAACGATGAAGAGTGCAGAGGGAAGACGGTTGAGGTCGGCGATAGAGCCAAGGTTCTTTTCAAGCTTGGCGCGCTGACGTGAAATCTGGAGTTTTTCGCGCTTTGAGAGGTTGTCGAAAGTTCCGTCCTTCTGCATCTTGTCGATGGATGTCATCTTCTTCACAGCCTTGCGGATTGTGGGGAAGTTGGTGAGCATACCACCGGGCCAGCGTTCGATAACGTAGGGCATGTTAACGCTTTCAGCCTTGTTGGCAAGGATTTCCTTAGCCTGCTTCTTAGTGGCAACGAAAAGGATTTTTTTGCCACCCTTAGCTATGTTGCGGAGAGCTGCAGCAGCTTCTTCAAGCTTAGCCTGAGTTTTATAGAGGTCAATGATGTGGATACCGTTACGCTCCATGAAGATGTAAGGAGCCATTGCAGGATTCCATTTTCTTTTCATGTGGCCAAAATGGCAACCTGCTTCGAGGAGTTGGTCAAAATTTGGAGTTGACATTGTCTGTTTTGTTGTTGTTTACGTTCTTTAGGAAATTACAACCGTGGAGTAGGGAACGTGTCCATCTCGGCGGTTTAGATACTAAACACTTTCGAGCTTCGTGGCAACCGGCTGTGTCAGGCTCTAAGCACTGATCCGGAAGTAGAGCCATGTCTGCTCTGAAAAAATATTAACGCTTTGAGAACTGGAAGCGTTTGCGGGCTTTGGGACGACCGGGCTTCTTACGTTCAACGACGCGCGGGTCGCGGGTCATGAAGCCTTCGACGCGGAGTGCGTGCTTGTCTTCGGGGTTGATCTTGACGAGTGCGCGGGCGATAGCGAGACGAAGAGCTTCTGCCTGTCCCTTGTAGCCACCTCCGTTAAGATTTACCTTGATGTCGTATTTCTCGGTTGCTTCGAGAGTGAGCAGGGGCTGCTTAACGATATACTGAAGGATGGAAGAGGGGAAGTAAACATCGAGGGGACGTTTGTTGATGGTGATTTGACCGTTTCCTTCTTTAACGATCACGCGAGCTACGGCTGCTTTACGGCGGCCAACTGCATTAACTGATTCCATTCTTCAATTATTTAATTTTGTTGATGTCGATAACTACTGGATTCTGTGCTTCGTGGGGATGGTTGGGTCCGTTGTAGACGTGCATGTTTTCGATGATTGCACGGCCGAGACGGTTTTTGGGGAGCATGCCTTTCACAACCTTGATGAAGAGAGGGTGATAGCCGGGCTTGAGGTGCTTGTTGAGCGACTTCTTCATCATGATTTCGGGGGTAGCGACGCGCTGACCGCCGGGATAGCCGGTGTATGAAAGATATTCGCGGTCAGTCCACTTTTTGCCTGTGAGACGAACCTTGTCGGCATTGATGATGATTACGTTGTCGCCGCACTCGATGTTGGGTGAGTAGCTGGGCTTGTTCTTTCCACGAAGAATCAAGGCGACTTTGGCACAAAGGCGACCGAGCACCTGATCGGTAGCATCGATAACGACCCAGTTGTGTTCAACGCTCTGCGCGTTGGGAGTAATGGTCTTGTAGCTTAAAGTATCCACGTTAAATGTTTAATTAATAGAAAGTTACTTTTGACATCTCCAAGGCTTGACTTGGCCAAAAGTTTAGGCCGGAGGCTGTCGGGTTTATTAATTGGACATAATCGGTCTGCAAAGGTAGTCATTTTTTGGTGATTAGCAAATGTGTTTTATGAATCTTTAACATTTGGCTTTGCCGTTTATTTTGCGAGTCAAGCGAGGGGAGCTTGCAAAGAATCGTTACGAAACCTGACTTTTTTGCGTCACATTATTATATAAGGTTGTAAATTTCCTTTACGGGCCGGAAAGCAATATCGTCATATCATTTGGAGGAGATGATGAAATGACTTAAATTTGCGAAGTAATCATTCATCAGTTCAAATATAGCAATAATGACTTTTACAAGAAAACAATTATGGATGTCGAGTCGCGACTACATAATGATTACGCTGGCTGTCCTTATTTATGGATTTGGCTTTTCAGCTTTCATCCTGCCTGAAAAGGTGGTGATAGGCGGTGTGACCGGTCTCGGTACGATTGTTTATTTCCTTACGGACAATCCCTATTCAATCGGTATCACACAGTATGCCATAAATCTTGTATTGCTGGCTATTGCATGGAAGATTGTCGGCCATTCTTTTGTTTACAGGACTCTATACGGGGCGACGGCAATTTCGATTGTCGTGACTTTTATGCCTCCGTTGTTTGACGGTCCGCTTGTCCCGGATCAGCCGTTCATGTGTGTGTGTATCGGTTCGGTGCTATCGGGACTCGCTCTCGGAATCGTGTTCATTCATAACGGCAGCACGGGTGGAACGGATATTGTCGGTGCGATTGTCGCCAAGAAGACCAACGTTTCGGTCGGACGCACGATGCTTTATGTCGATTTTGCGATTATATCTTCGAGCTATCTGTTTTTCCACAATATCACGACTGTGGTCTACGGTTTCATTGTGCTGTTCATCCTGACCTACATGGTGGATCTGATGATCAACACCAACCGTCAGGCTGTCCAGTTTATCATTATCTCGAAGCGCTGGGAAAAAATCGCCACGGCCGTCAACAAGTATGGCCGAAGAGGAGTGACGGTGCTCGACGGAATGGGGTGGTACACCAAGCAGCATCTGAAGATATTGCTTATAGTGAGCCGTAAGTCTGAATCAGTGACTATTTTCAGAATTGTGAAAGATGTCGATCCTGACGCGTTTATCACTCAGGGAAATGTGAACGGTGTCTATGGTCAGGGATTCGACCGCATCAAGCTGAAAGCTGACCATGAGTTAAGCAAGAAACTTGGCGAAGAAGCCGACCCTGAGCTTCCGGTGGCCAATGCCTCTGATGTCAAAGCCTAGACAGTTGAGAGAACGGTATTTTAGCGTGGCCTTCCCCGGCGGTGTGTAACATCGAGGGAGGCCACGCTGCTTTTGATGGCTTTTGAGCTCAATGCGTGTGGCCGTGTCATGGTCTGTCGCGGCTGCTCTGAAATCATTTTTATGCGAATATTTCGTATATTTATGAAAATGTAGTATCTTTGCACAGAATAGAAATATTCGCATCCCTATACTCCGGCCTTTACTTAGTCTAATTGATTTTGTTTATGGATATTTGGATTGTCTATGATTCACTTATTATTTTTAACGTAAATCCATAAAATCAGCGCCCCGTTTTCTCAATTGAAAACGGGGCGCTGATTTTATGGATTGTTTATTTCTGACAGATGATATCAGTGGAGAACGTCATATTTGCGGAATATGCGTGTGATGGTCTCGAGAGCGCGGTCGACCTGCTCCATTGTATGGGTAGCCATGAGAGAGAAGCGGATGAGAGTGTCGGTGGGTGCTACGGCCGGTGAAACCACGGGATTGACAAATATGCCTTCTTCGAGGAGATCGTGGGTGATTGCAAACGTCTTGAAGTCGTCGCGGATGAAGAGGGGGATAATCGGTGTCGAAGTGTTGCCGATTTCAAATCCCTGTGAGCGGAAGCCGTCAAGCGCGTGGTTGGTAAGCTTCCAGAGATTTTCCTGACGCTCAGGTTCGGTCTGCATGATTTCAAGAGCCTTGAGGGCTGCTGCAGTCGATGCGGGTGTGATGCTCGCAGTAAATATATAGGAGCGTGAGTGGTGACGGAGATAGTTTGTGACTTCCTTGTTCGTGGCGATGAATCCTCCGAGAGATGAGAATGATTTGGAGAATGTGCCCATGATAAGATCCACATCGTCTGCCAAGCCGTAATGGTGAACGAGACCGCGACCGCCTTCTCCGAACACGCCGATGCCGTGTGCTTCGTCAATCATGAGGCTGGCGTCATACTTCTTTGCGAGTTCAACCATCGCGGGTATGTTGGCGACATCACCTTCCATAGAGAACACACTGTCGCTGACGATGAGTTTCACTTTGTCGGGAGCGCACTTTTGGAGCTGCTTTTCGAGCGACTCCATGTCGTTGTGTTTATATTTTAACTGCTGGCTGAATGAAAGACGGCGGCCTTCGATGATCGAGGCATGGTCCTGCTCGTCCCAGAGAATGTAATCCTCACGGCCGGTGAGGCAGGAAACAACGCCGAGGTTGACCTCGAATCCGGTTGAGTAGACCATTACGTCTTCCTTTCCTATGTATTCAGCGAGTTTTGCTTCAAGCTCCTTGTGGATGTCAAGAGTTCCGTTCAGGAAGGGAGAACCGGCACATCCGGTGCCGTATTTGCGGGTTGCTTCGATGGCGGCTTCTTTTATGCGTGGGTCGTTGACAAGACCTGTGTAACAGTTTGAACCGAACATCAGCACTTTCTTACCGTTGATGATAACTTCAGGATCCTGTTCGCTTGAAATTGCTCGGAAATAGGGGTAGACTCCGGCCGCTTTGGCTTCCTGAGGCGCTGTGTATTTGGATAATTTTTTCTGTAGTAAATTCATAATCGGTAACTTACTTCCGCTTTTAACTATATGACTATGCTTTATTTTGCAGAGCGCAAAGGTAGGCATTTTTTCACATTTTTATACTTTTTGTGCGTGATTTAATTGTTAATTTTACGAAATGAGGCTTATTTCATGCTCTTGTTTGTGCATTTTGACCACTGTTTTGGGCTAATGGGGCACGCTATGACAAAGAATTGTTGGATTTTTGCTAATTTTGCATCCTTAAAAAGAAACCAACTGTATGGAAACTAATGAAACTGCTGTGACCAAGCGCACAGTCCTTGACTATGATGATATAGTGAAGATGGCTCCTATCCTTAACGGTAAGCGCCGTCTTGTCAATTGGTTCATGAAGCTGCTTGATATTGACAAGGTCAATTGGATTCATGACCATAATTTCGACACCCCCGGCCCGCAATTCTGCCGTGGCTTGCTTGAAGACCTTAACATAAAGCTGCGGATCGACAATGAGAAGGTGCTCGATAATCTTCCGGAAGGCGCGTTCATAACCATCAGTAATCATCCGTTTGGTGCGCTTGACGGCATTACGCTGATCGATATCATCGGCCGTCGCCGTCCCGATTTCAAAGTAATGGTCAATATGATTTTGAACTACATAGTTGCAATGCGGCCGAATTTTATTGCTGTCGATCAGACAGCAAGCGATGATCCGGCCAAGAAAGCGGTGTCGATGAAGGGGATCAAAGAGGCTATAATGCAAGTGCGCAAGGGACACCCCATCGGCTTCTTCCCCGCCGGTGCTGTCGGCAATTACAACAAGCACCTGAAATTCGAGGACCGCGAATGGCGTGAATCGGTCATCCGTCTAATCCAGCAGCTCAAAGTGCCGGTGATTCCGATATTCTTCCACGGTTATAATAGCTGGTGGTTCCGTATGCTCGGCATTATCAGCTGGCAGCTCCGCACTCTCCGTCTGCCGGCCGAGGTGTTTCGCCGCAAGAACGACACGCTTCATATATCCGTGGGCGATCCTATTTCGGTGGAAGAGCTTGAGGCTCATTCCGGCTCTCTGAAGGAGCTGAGCGACTTCCTTCGTGAGCGCACATATTCACTCAAGGCGATAAAATAAGGGCAATCATAGTCTCTGTCATAATTTTTGTAATTCAGAAGGCATGCAGCTTAATCTTCAGGAACTTCCCGCCGAAATCGTGCAGGCCAAACAGCGCTATGGCATCGTAGGTAATGCCCCAGGGCTTATAGCTGCCGTTTCGCGTGCCATACAGGTCGCACCGATTGATCTTTCTGTATTGGTGACCGGCGAGAGCGGTACGGGCAAAGAGTTTTTTCCTAAAATCATACATGGATTTTCATCGCGCAAACATTCCAAGTATATTGCTGTCAACTGTGGCGCGATTCCGGAAGGTACTATCGATTCGGAACTTTTCGGACATGAGAAAGGTTCGTTCACCGGGGCCATATCTTCGCGTAAAGGTTATTTTGAGGAGGCTGACGGTGGCACGATTTTTCTCGATGAGGTTGCCGAGCTTCCGCTGACGACTCAGGCACGCTTGTTGCGCGTGCTTGAGAGCGGTGAGTTTATAAAGGTCGGTTCGTCGGCTGTCCAAAGGTCAAATGTCAGGATTGTGGCGGCAACCAATGTCGATATGGCAAAGGCGGTCGCTGAAGGCCGTTTTCGTGAAGACCTGTATTATAGACTGTCGACTGTATCTATACAGATTCCGCCTTTACGTGACCGTGGCAACGACATCGCGCTTCTCGCGCGTAAATTTGCCTCTGATTTTGCAGAGCGCTATACGATGCCGGCGATTTCATTTGACGACTCGGCACGCGCTGCATTGTTGCGTTACAGGTGGCCGGGAAATGTCAGGCAGCTGAAGAATGTCGTCGAACAGATAGCTTTGTTCGAATCCGGCAACACTATTGACTCGGAAATCGTCGGAACATTCCTCCCTGCTGGGTCGATGAACTACACTCCGGTCGCTCCGCATACTGAAAGTGCTCATGAGTATGAGTCGGAACGGGATGCGCTGTTCGGCATGATTCTTAGACTCCAGCATCAGATCGAAGCACTCAATATTCGCATTGACGAGCTTACTTCCGAATCCAGCAGCGTTCCTTCCGGCGCTTTTCAGCCGGTGGAAGATGTCCTGCCGCGTGGAGAGGAAAGCTCTGTGAGGTCAATAGTGAGATTTCAGCCGTTTTCGTCATCGTTTCCTCCTGCCGGTGGAAATTCATCAGGCTCAGTTAATGATGTGGTGGCTGTGCAGTCTTCTCCTGTCACCCTTGAAGACACAGAGCGCGACACCATCCGTCGGGCTCTTGAACGAAACGGAGGTAAGCGTAAGGAAGCCGCACGCGAGCTGAATATTTCAGAGAGGACTCTCTATCGCAAGATTAAAGACTACGGCATAGATTTGTAAACCTGTGTTTACAATATAATAGCATCCCCATAATAGCATCCCCGGCTAAACTTACATGTGGTTTCACATTGTTAGCCGGGGATGCTATTATATTATTATGGTTGATCTTACTGAGTTTGCAACCTTATAACGCGTATGCCTGTCAGGTTGGAGGATTTCCGCATATATTCTGCAAGAGGTAATTTATCAACTACTACTTTTCCTTCCCGGGATGATGCGTGCAGAAGATGTGGTCCGTCTTTCTCGATTACGATAAGCCCGACGTGGCTTACGTCTAATCCACCGGTCTTTGTAGTAAGGGCTACGATGTCGCCACCTTTGAGTGCGTTTGTCACTGGTTTTGATGTCAGTCTGGCTGATTTTATATATGGAAATCTGTGTGAGCGATATCCGACTTCCATATTCTTGATGCCTTCAAATGTAGCTGAATCTTTTAGCGCAGGATAAGAGGCGCGGTTGTGCGACATGTAGTCGAGGGTCTTTATCTGAGAGTCGGATTGAGGTATTCGGTCTGTCACCTCTTTTATATAGCCACGGTGGATGTTTGTGACAATCCAGTCGCTGAAATAGTGAAGGCGCGATGCGTATCCATTGGCCTCTCCTTGGCGGTAACGGAGTGATTCGAGATTATTGGCGAAATCCTGCCAAGAGTTCTTCCTGTCCTCGATGGTAAGGGCGAGAGCAGTTACGGTTTCGATAAATGTAGTGCAGTCAAATTCGTCAAGATTTATTGTAAGCGTTTCAGGCTCCATTTCAAGTGTCCCGCTTTTGTATGGCATGCCTACAAACTGTCGTCCGATAAACTCCATAAGCTCGTTCGGATTTGATGCACTGAAGTCGGTAGCCTGAATCAGAAGCTTTGTGATTTTTGTTGTATCCGTACTTTCATTATGCCATCTGATTTGTGAAGGTGTTACTCCGCGCAAGGTAAACGGTATTAATAGCGAAGTTGCTATATATAATAATGTGATTATTTTTCGCATGGGTTTTCTTGGTTATTGGTTCGATTTGCGGAGAGTATTTTTTGTAAGGCCAAAATTACTCAAATCTTTAATCATTTCAAAATTGAAGTAGTGTAATGATGGGCGTTTTTATACTGTAATTGTGAAAATATGTAATTAAATATGGCTGATTGGATTTTAAGTGTTAAATTTCTGTTAAAATACCATGGAAAATTTGGAGGTAATGCAGAAAGTGCCTACCTTTGCACTCGCTTTTGAGAAGCAAACCTCACAGAGGCGAGGGGCTAAGAG